>RCUF01000017.1_pt1 | contig 188519 bp, 170 predicted proteins | sample 2166311 | NCBI WGS metagenome assembly RCUF01 (sample SAMN09932608, study PRJNA488358) | compost metagenome | feature: garden; material: soil; isolation source: compost soil in 4-hydroxybenzonitrile-enriched culture | place: Germany: Experimental Botanical Garden Goettingen | collected 2016-01-27 | reverse complement strand
TAGGTTTATTCTACAAGCCCTTATTTTTTCTGTCCAACTAAGTGTAGCCTATCCAATAGTCTGTACCATATGCATTCAGGACATCAACTGGTTTCTTTAATACACTGCATCCCATTAGATAATTTAGAGAGGATAGGGGATATGAAATATTCAGTTAAGATTACAAGCAGTGAAAATGGATACAAGAAAATAAAGTTGCCTGAAGAAATTTTGGCTGTTGAGTACTTACTATATGACATGGAGTCTTTCAGATCGCCTGTATTGTTATCGTATATTGAAAAAGTTCTAAATAAAGAGAGCGAACTCGAAGAAATAGGAGGCAATATTTGTAGCTTGGAAATAATGAAAGATAAAACCAAGGTTATTAATAATTTTGTGAATGAGGGGATGCAAGTTGAATGTGAAATTGAAACGATTGAATTAAAAGCGCTAATTGAATTGTGGATAGAAGAGAATAAAGATATATTGAATTAGTTTTTTCTTTAAAGGGACCTTGGGACATTCTCAAGGTTTCTACATTGCATATAAAAATGGAAAGTTAGATTCATGGAAGTAGTTTAGTCTTGTATGATCATAGATAAACAAAGAGCGTTAAAAATTTTGGTTGGTTTCGGGGATCTAATTGGGGGAGATACCAGCAGAGTATCAACAATTTGATGACCAAGTCTGTCCGGCAATAAGGGCGAGTAATCGAACATTTATTATTTTCTAATTTTTATATTTTGTTCATCCTTTGTGCCGCGAATTTCTTGGCTAATGTTATCTGAACTGTGACCCATAAGAAGGACTCTTAGAAAGAGTGTCCTCTTGTGGGTCATTTCAATTTTAAATCATAACGTTATTGAAATGCATATGGTATCCCGAATTCTGAGACCAGAGATACAATACAGCAACGGGAATCCGTTTATTATGACCTGGGACTACTAAGTCGAGAGGATGCTAGCAGTGATTACCTGAGTTATCACTATGATCGTCGTGGCAGCACGGTAGCGCTGACCGCACTGGATGGTACAATTACGGATACGTATGAATACGGTCCGTATGGAGAGCAGGTCGGACACGAGGGCGCAACAGAGCAGCCGTTCCGCTATAATGGACGTGACGGAGTCATGACCGATGCGAATGGTCTGTACCATATGCGTGCCCGTTACTACAGTCCAGACATCAAACGATTTATTAACCGCGATGTCGTGACAGGTACGATCTCGGATATACCGACATTGAACCGCTATGCGTACGTGAACGGGAATCCGGTGATCTGTTTTTTACGAGGTGGATTTGGAAACATGGTAACAGCAATGAATCGGCTTAAAAGGCCACCTTCCAAGCTGAAGTGCTCCCTGTCAAGTGTACAGACTAAAAAACATGTTGCTCGCTTTATCGGACCCACTCATCTCCAGCGCCTCCCAGTGTGATCTTTATTCCTAAGCATATAAAACGGGCAGTTTTAAAACCCTGCCCGTTCGTTTCTATTACTTATTATGCTCAACAAGCATCTGTTTTGTAAATCCGAAGAAGTAAGTCAGCACGAATCCAGCGATATAAGAGACAAACAATCCTCCCAAGTAAACAAGCATTGTAGTGCCAACTCCCATCGGTCCTGCAAGCAGTGGTATCAAGACAAGACCGGATGGGCCAATAGCCACGGTTCCAACAAAGCGTTCCGTCATAGCGAATAGTCCCAATAAGGCTCCGCCGAAGCCTCCGCCTAGACATGCTGTAATAAACGGACGTCCTAAAGGAAGACTTACTCCGTAAATTAGAGGCTCACCGATCCCAAGAAAACCAACCGGCAGCGCACCCTTGATCATATTTCGCAATCTTGCGTTATGCTTCAGCTTAATATAAGTTGCGATAGCCGACCCTACTTGACCCGCTCCCGCCATTGCCAGAATAGGAAGCAGCGCCGTGTAACCTACTTGGTTGATCAATTCGGCGTGAATCGGTATGAGCGCCTGATGCAGACCGAACATGACCAGAGGCAAGAACAGCGAGGCGAGCAAAAATCCTGATAAAGGTCCGCCATTCGCGAGCAGCCAGGTCGTGACGTTACCGATTCCTTGGGAAATAATACCGCTTACGGGCATAAGGAAAAAGACCGTCAGCAAGCCAACCACAATAAGAGAAATCGTCGGTGTCACGATAATATCGATCGAAGCCGGCATCCGTTTGCGGAAAAATTTCTCCATGACTGCAATAAGACCTGCAGCCAGAATTGCTCCGATAATCCCGCCTTGCCCCGCATTCAACTTAATCTCACCAAAAAATGGATACGTATAAGTGATGTTGGCAACAGCCGGCGCGACAATAATCGCAGCGACAGCCCCGCCGAGTGCCGGCGTTCCGCCAAACTCCTTGGCCGCATTAATACCGGCAAAGATCGTCAAATAACCGAAGAAGGCGGAGCCGATAACCCCCAAGATCGGCTGAAGAGTTACCAGCCACTCTGCATCGTTACCCGATGTAATCAAATTATTCATCAGACCGGCGAGCCCGTTAATGATACCTGCCCCAACCAAAGCTGGAATCAGCGGAATGAATATATTACCAATTTTACGCAAAAAGTTTTTAAATGGCGTATTATTTTTTTGCTTCAACTCGGCTTTAATATCTGCGGTCTCCCCACCGGAATCATTCAAAGACGGCGAGCCCACCAATTTGCTGAATTCTTCAGCAACCTTGTTCACCACACCGGGCCCGAGAATAATCTGATACGTCTCGTCATTAACCACGCCAAGCACCCCGTCCGTCTTTTTCAGACGTTCCTCTTCGATTCGGCTGTGATCCTTTATTGAAATGCGAAGTCTTGTCATGCAATTGGTAAATTGCTCGACATTACCCGATCCCCCAATGGAATCCAGTATCCCTTTTGCCATTTCCCCATACTTGTTCACCCTGTTTTGCCTCCTGTCCGATACGGGTATTATTTAGACTCGTTTACCGCAGACCTGATAAAGCCCTTAGTCCGTTCTAACTTTTCAAGCGCCTCTTCATACGTACAGCCTGTCAAAATCATCAAAATAGCCGGCTTCGGCCTGCGCTCCGCCAACTCCAGCGCCTTCTCGGCAGTCGAAAGGTCGCATGAAGTAGCCTCCATAACAATCCGTTTGGCGCGTTCCTCCAGCTTCTCGTTGGTGAGTTGGACATCAACCATTAAATTGCCGTATACTTTGCCGAGTCCGATCATTGAGGCTGTAGACAGCATGTTGCACACCAGCTTCTGCGATGTACCTGCTTTCAAGCGCGTTGATCCGGTCAGCACCTCAGGACCGTTTTCGATTTCAATGGAAATATCTGCCATTTGACTGATTTCCGCGTCCTTGTTGCAGCTGACACTGATTGTCACAGCTCCTACACTTCTTGCATAATCCAGCCCTCCGATAACGTAAGGCGTTCTTCCGCTGGCAGCGATGCCTACGACGGCATCATTCGCGGTCAGGTTCAGGCTCTGCAAATCCTCTGCTCCGAATTCTTTCCGGTCTTCCGCCCCTTCCACAGCTTTAATAAAAGCGTTGCTTCCTCCGGCAATAAGGCCCACCACCCGTTCCGGCTCAGTTCCGAAGGTTGGGGGGCACTCCACGGCATCCAGTAACCCGATGCGTCCACTGGTACCGGCGCCGATATAAATAAGTCGTCCCCCGCGGCGCAGTGATTCTGTGATGGACGCGACCGCTTCAGCAATGTGCGGAATCTGCTCTTTGACGGCTCCGGCCACCTTGGCGTCTTCCTCGTTCATTACGGTGAGCAGTTCTATCACACTCATTTCATCCAAATGCATTGTACGTTGATTTCTCGCCTCAGTCGTCAAGTTATCTAACATATTGAAAAACTCCTTTGATTTATGAAATCGCTTAACAATTTGTATTATAGGGAATTTGAAAATATATTTCAATACATAATTAAAATTATAAAATAAAATTTCAAATCAAGCCAATTGAAATAATATTACAAATGAAAAAATATTTTTTTGTAATTATATTTCCGTTAATATATACTAAGAGTCATCAAAGATAACACCTATCATTGCAAGAAGAAAGGATGAATGCTGCACTTGAAAAATTGATCATAATTGGCCCTTACAGGGTGATTTTCAGGCCATTATATCGTGAATAATATGTTAGTATAAATCTATTGTTTGCGTAAAAATGGAGGCGTTGATATGCGTGGAGGTCAAATCTTATCCAGAATTGAGAATGTGATGCCAAAATTGACGCAGTCTGAGCAGAAGGTAGCCCGATATGTGCTGGAAGCTGCAAATGAAGTGGTTTTTATGTCTGTACAGGAAATGGCATCCCGTTCTCTTTCAAGCAGTGCATCGGTTGTGCGTTTTTGCCGTTCCATTGGATTAAAGGGGTTCCCGGAATTAAAGGTGGCCTTATCAGCTGATCTTGCCCAAGAGCAAAAAATGGGCTATTACGATCTCAATAAAAATGAGAATACAGCCGATTTAGTAGATAAAATTTTATCTAATGCCGTTCAATCCCTTAAGGACACTGTAGGTCAACTTGATGTGGATATGATTGAAAGGATAGCGCACAGCCTGTATGAGGCACCTGCCGTGTTTGCTTATGGTGTAGGCGCTTCAGCTTTAGTCGCAGAGGATATCACGCAAAAATGGCTAAGAATGGGGAAAAATGCATATACCTTCAACGATATGCATGTATTGATGATGAGTATGGCTAATGCTCCAAAAGGCAGTATGTTTTTTGGTATTTCTTACAGTGCAGCAACCAAGGAAGTGCTGCAGTTGATGAAATTTGCTAAAAAAAACGGCCTGACTACCGTTAGCTTTACGGGATTTGGCCGCAGCGAATTATCCGATCTCAGTGATTTTAACCTGTTCACCTCACTGGCTCCTGAAGCAAGGGTAAGAAGTGCCGCAACCAGTTCCAAGCACAGCCAGTTTTTTATAGTTGATGTCTTATATTATGTGTACGCTTCTATTAATATTGACGATTCTATCAATAAGATTACGAGAACGCGAAAAGCGATTTATGAATTGAAAAATATTGAGCCGGAGGAATAATTTTCGGTACTTATGCTTGGATTGTTAACATTTTGCATATCAGGAGAGGATCTTATGTTTGGATGGAGAAAAAAGAATACAGGAGGACGTACTCTGGATATTCCGACTCCAATGCCTGGACAGGTAGTAGGTCTGGAGCAAGTACCGGATGAGGCATTTTCCAGTAAAGCGATGGGTGAAGGTTTTGCTGTTCATCCTGTCAAAGGAGAGGCGCGGGCTCCATTTTCCGGTCGGATTGCCCATGTTATGGCCAAAAGCAAGCATGCTGTTGTGCTGGAAAACGCTGATGGCATTCAGTTATTAATTCATGTTGGGGTAGGTACCGTTTCGCTGAAAGGGGAAGGCTTTACAGCCCATGTTGAAGCTGGTCAAAAGGTGAAGAAGGGGCAATTACTGCTGGAATTTGATATACCACGAATTGAGCAAGCCGGTTACCCCGTGATTACCTCAATTATTGTTCCAAGCGGACAAGAAACCATCAAAGAAATTGAAACCTTGAAAGAACAAGAAGCCATTCTACGAATTCATTATTAATTTCTAAATTCCCGGAAATAAACAAGGACATGGATGAGCACTCCAAAGTCCTTGTTTTCAGTTATCTATTGGACACAAATAATGAACGAAAGTAGCGGTAGCCAGAAACTCAACTTTTTTATTAACTTCACCATGTTATCCCACCCCTCAGCTAAATCCTAGCATAGAAGTAAAGTGATTATCCATCTGTTAAATAGTGTGTACCAAACGACGACTGCCAAGACGTCAAACATCGCCCCTATGGGTCTCCGGCGCGGGCCCTTTCAACAAGAAAAGACGAGCCAGTAGCAGCCCGTCAGTGTTACAATTGATGTGTTTGGATAATTTATTAATTTCGGTACTCTTCCTCATCTCCAGTATTTCCACTGTACCTATGAGTGTGAGGAATTCTGCCGTTCACCGTTGTACGCCCTTCGAAATGGTGATAATGTCCACCGCCTGGCAAGCGAATGGCTGGTCACTGGAATCTGAATCATCGGAATGCACAATAAACCCTGTTATTGGTATTTCCATTAGTAACCACCTCTCTTAATCAACTGCTACATGCTATGAATGAGGTGATGTAAATGTTCAATGATTTGTGTTGTGTTGGTTTCACCTACAGGCATGCTGCTTACATATTATTCCCGATGTGTTCGATAAGGTTGTGTGCCTGGATGATGAGTGGGAGTATCGCAGATTATTGGAATTGGTCCGAGAGACCGTGCCTATCCTGTAACATTACTTATAGTAGCGGTATGCACCTTCAGCTTGTTCGTTAGTTAAATTTAGTAGGGATACATATCGAAGCTGAGTTATATATTTGATTAGGAGGACATTCTTGCATGGACGATTGGCTTGCGGCTGTAAAGCGGGGCAAGGTGCGTGGATATGAGGAGTACAGGCAGATCGACGGGGGGCGTTATTTATACCAGTATGCCATGAAGAAGGTGAACAGCAGATACCTGACATACTGCTTCCACATCCCGGAGTCCAAGATTCAGGTGATGGAGGATTATGATACGGAGGAGATACAGGAATTCAAACAGATCGAGGAGGCCATTAGTCATCTGGAGTCCAAGGGCGCTGTCGTGGACCAGTTCACAGCCATAAAAGGAGTACTACCTTTCTGAGGAAATAAGGATTGGAGATGACTCCGTCAAGTATGGTAACATATGGAGATGACAGCTGTTATTTGGCGTACATGGTTCAATAGATGATCATTTTATAATGAAAGGCTGGGGCATAATGAATACACCCTTAAATCAAACCTGGGATTTGGAGTCGATTTTCAAAGGAGGCTCTACCTCAGCGGACTTTACCGCTTACCTGGATACACTTGAAGCGGATGCCCGCAAGCTACTACAGGATGTGAAGGTAGCTAAGGTGCCTCAGACCGTATTGGATACGGAGGACCTTGATTCCATTCTGGAGCTGCTGCAGAACTGTGTTGCACGTGCCTCTGAAGCCTCTTCCTTCGTCGGTTGCCTCTCAGCACAGGATCAGCATGACAAGGAGGCCGTTCGTCTTAGTGCGCGTATGAATGCACTCTTTGCTCTGCTCCAGACGGCTACCACCCTGTATCACAACATTCTCGGACAGACTGGAGATAAGGTATGGGAACGCTGGATGCAGCGTGACAAGATCGCTCCGGTAAGCTTTGTATTGACTGAGAGCCGTGAGGCTTCCCGAGAGAAGATGAGCCCTGAGCTGGAAAGTCTGGCATTGGACCTGGCCATTGACGGTTACCATGGCTGGGGTAGCTTCTATGATACGATAGTGAGTAAGGTAAGTGTTCCAGTTAAGGACGACAATGGTGAAATCGTGGGAATGTCTGCAGGTCAGGCGGCGAACAAGCTGCATCATCAGGATCGCGAAGTACGAGAAGACGTGTTCCAGAGCTGGGAGAAGGCTTGGGAGGATGTAGCCGATTACTGTGCGGATACGTTGAATCACCTCGGCGGCTTCCGCCTGAAGCTGTATGAGAATCGGGGCTGGGACGATATTCTCAAGGAGCCGCTCGATATTAACCGGATGTCACGTGAGACACTGGATATGATGTGGAGCGTAATCAACGAGACCAAGCCGGTTCTTGTAAAATATCTGGAACGCAAGGCGAAGCTTCTTGGGGTTGATCGCTTAAGCTGGCATGATGTTGAGGCCCCTGTAGGCGAAGCTAGCGACAAGATTAGCTATGACGAGGCTGCCGTAGACATCGTGCAGCAATTCCGCAAATTTAGTCCGAAAATGGCCGATTTTGCCGAAATGGCGTTCGACAAGAGCTGGATCGAAGCAGAGGATCGCCCTGGCAAGCGTCCGGGCGGATTCTGTACTTCGCTCCCGGTGAGCAAGGAGACAAGAATTTTCATGACCTATGCAGGCACAGCTTCGAACGTGTCGACATTGGCTCACGAGCTTGGACACGGCTATCATCAGCACGTGATGGATGAATTACCTGTGCTGAACCAAAATTATGCGATGAATGTGGCTGAGACAGCATCTACTTTGGCTGAACTGATTGTATCGGATGCATTGGTGGACAGTGCAACGGATGAACAGTCCCGCATAGCACTACTGGAGGACAAGATACAGCGGTCTGTGGCATTCTTCATGAATATTCACGCTCGCTTCTTGTTCGAGACACGCTTCTACGAGCAGCGTAAGTCTGGTCTGCTGACCGCACAGCAGCTATCTGAGCTGATGAATGAAGCACAGAAGGAAGCGTTCTGCGACGTGCTTGCCGAGACACATCCACATTTCTGGGCATCTAAGCTACATTTCTATATTACAGATGTGCCGTTCTACAACTTCCCGTATACATTCGGTTACATGTTCAGCGCCGGAATCTATGCTCATGCACAGCGTACAGGGAGCGACTTTGCGGATCAGTACGATGAGCTGCTGCGGGATACAGGCCGAATGAAAGTGGAGGACCTTGCGAAGAAGCATTTGCAGACAGACCTGACACAGCCTGAGTTCTGGCGTGGTGCAGCAGAGCTGGCTGTTAAGGATATTGAGACGTTCCTGACATTGACGGATTCCTCTGTCTCTTAAGGATAATTTGTTGTCCTGAGGACGAGGAGCATATGATTCAGTGAAGAAAATCATGGATACTTGCCCTTTTGGGAGCAGAGGACGCATATACTCTACCCTTTTATATTCGAATGATGCATGAAGTACGATCATTCGACAAAATTCAGATAGCCCATCCGCTGACCGGATGGGCTTTTTGACATCTATACGACGCATAAATTGTCGATTTGATATGGTAATTAAATTTCCAGTAGGACTGGAATGTATGAATGCGTTAACTCTGTAGGAATTTTAACCCATTTATGTTGAATAACGTTGAAATAAGGTATATATTCTCATATAATTGAGCCGTAAGACCTAATTTTTATCTTTGAATTAGGGATTAAATAAGCCGAAAGGAGGAGGTGGGATGAAAATAGAGCAACTGTCACTTCCTAGACAACTGGATATGGTGTTTAAAGAATTGGATGAGGAGCTGTCAGGACTGACGTCTGGTATCGTGTTTGTGCAGATTCGCAATAATGTGATTGGCAAATTCGGTGTCAAGCATCATCCAATCGGATGTCGAGCGGATGATCTGGATGCTGCCCTGTCAGGATTAACAGCCGAGCAGCGTACAACGTTTCGGAATCAGGCCCTTGATGCCTTGAAGCTGAAGCGTAGCTGGACACACGGAGAGATCTCCTACGAGTTCGCAGTTATGCAAGGTAAGATTGTGGTCGATACAACGCTGGAGTCCAACTATAATATGGCTAATCTGATGATTCGTTATCCTAGAAATACATATTCAGATGCGAATTCGGAAACATCCTAATCATAGGCAACCATCCAGAGCAGCATTGTGCAAGTAATATAAAGCAGTAAAAATTGTACATCTTAAAGAAGCGGCCTCCATAGGAGACCGCTTAGCTGCATTTCTGGATTATTCTTATTTGCCTTGTCCCGACAATTGTTGCTCAGCGATTTGTACCAGCTTTTTGGTGATGTAACCACCCAGGGAGCCTGCTTCACGGGAAGGCATGTTACCGTAATAGCCGTCAGCTGGAATCGTAATCCCCAGCTCTTGTGCAGCCTCGTATTTCAGCTGCTGCAGAGATGCATTGGCTTGAGGTACGATAAGATTATTACTACGGTTACGTCTGCCTTGTTGTTGTGTAGATCCGTACATGTTGTCACCTCCTTCGGCTTTGGTAAGGATAGTATGTGACATCATTATGAATCTATTCGCCGAAGGAGAGCCTATAGGAAGGTAATTTATGGTTGTAAAATTTGAATACTGGAGCTTAGCCGAACCGTCTCGCCAGGAGTAATACGAATGAGACCAGTGAAATCATCCGGCTTGTTCAGATTAGGAGCATCTGGTAGCCAGGTATAGGGCTCAATGCATAGATATTGCTCACATTCACCTTTGGTATACAGCACCCAATGCTTGAAGTAGCTCTCATCCACCGTATAACGAATCGTATAGCCATCATTCCGAACCAGATTCGCTACAGCAGGCCCCGGAGCAGCTCGAAGAGCCGTGTCCAGATTCGTACCTTGCAATGGGAGTGCATCTGCGAGAGAAGCCAGATCCCCGAGCTCATGAAGCTCGCCCGTAGGAAGCAACTGCTCATCCAAGCCATAGAGCCCACTGACTGGTAGTTGTAGCTGCCAACGCTCAGGCTGGCTGTCAAGCAGGAACCAGGTATGGTAACCCATGCCGAAAGGAATGGTATGCTCCCCTAAGTTGGTGACCTCCAATGCCTGCGTGAAGGTGTTCCCCTGTAGACGATAGCTCATCTGCAACCGTAGAGGAACCGGGAATTGCTCAAGCCAATGCGGATCATTCGCAGTTAGCAATTCCGACGTCAGCGTACATCCGTCTTCATCCTCTTCAATGTCGATTACACACCAGGCTTGCTTTCGATGCAGCCCATGAATATGATTGTGGTAATCGGTATTTTGTTCAAATTGATATGCAATTCCTTCATAAGTGAAGCGGCCTTGACGAATGCGTCCTGGAGGAACAAGCAGTGGAACGCCGAAATGGTAGGGCTTCTGTTGAAATAAGGACAAATCCTGTTCTTCAGGTCTACGTACGACCTCGCGTCCACTGAGGGTGTCTTGGACAGAGATGGCCTGATTCCCCAATCGCGGCAGTACCGTGACTTCCAGCTCTTCGCTATGTAAGACGTACGTGTCGTAACCATTCCAATGTCCTTTGGTCACTTGTTTCATATCCATGCTCCTTTGTTCACTTTTGATCGGATATTGATTGCAATATACATTTCTATGATAACATGTTATTTGACATTCAGGTGAACTGGAATTATCATACTGTTAAGTAAAAGAGACAGTCAAATTATGAACTGTCCTGCATATCGCTGAATACGATGACAAGGAAGAGTAAGCAATCCCGACTCTCTACAGAAAGCCGATGGTTGATGTGAATCGGCGGGAGAGGAATGCCGAATGGACCTTGGAGTTTCCGACAGAACCGAAGCACGCTGCTGCTTGTCAGTATGAAGGAACGGCTGTTCCCCGTTACAGGAACCTGAAGGCTGGTCTTCTGCTATTGGTGATGTTCTGTGCTGTTCAACAGCACAGCTCTTGGGCATTGGTGAGAGACAGCGAATTAGGGTGGTACCACGGTCTCGCGTCCCTTGGGGATGTGGGGCCTTTTTTGCGTTGCTAGAGAGACCCGGTGGAATCCCAGACCATATCAGAATTAGGAGGAATATTATTATGAAAACAGTGCTTTCAGGTATTCAGCCCAGCGGTCAGCTGACCCTTGGCAACTACATCGGGGCCATGAAGAATTTTGTGACCTTGCAGCATGAGCATCAGTGTTATTTCATGGTTGTGGACTTGCATGCCATTACTGTTCAGCAGGAGCCGGCCAAGCTGCGGGAGCAATCGGAGGCTGTAGCTGCGTTGTATCTGGCTGCAGGCATTGATCCTGCAAAATCCAGTGTGTTCATCCAATCCCATGTGCCACAGCATGCGGAGCTTGGATGGATTCTGACGACATTGACCAACATGGGTGAGCTGGAGCGGATGACGCAGTTCAAGGACAAGTCGGAAGGAAAGGAATCAGTTGGTGCGGGACTCTTCGTATACCCTGCGCTAATGGCTGCGGATATTCTGATCTATAATGCGGATCTCGTGCCGGTAGGTGAGGATCAGAAGCAGCATCTGGAGCTGACCCGTGACCTGGCCGGACGCTTCAATCACAGATTCGGAGAGTTCTTTACGATTCCAGAGCCTTACATTCCTGAGGTCGGTTCCAGAATTATGTCACTTGACGATGGCTCGAAGAAAATGAGCAAGAGCAATCCCAACCCAGGCAGCTATATTGCACTATTGGATGAGCCATCAGTCATTCGCAAGAAAATCAGTCGGGCAACTACCGATTCGGGTAGCGAGGTACGCTATGATCCTGCCAACAAGCCAGAGGTTAGCAACCTGATGAGTATTTATAGTCAATGCTCCGGATTGTCGCTATCCGAGGTGGAGAGAAGATTCGAGGGGCAGATGTATGGCGCCTTCAAAAAAGAGCTTGCGGAGGCTGTGCTTAGCGTCATTGAGCCATTACAGCAGCGTTATCGGGACATCCGTGAATCTGGCGAGTTAACCCGTGTTCTCTCGCAATCGGCTGAAAGAGCACAAGAGGCAGCTGAACGCACTTTGACCGAAGTGAGACACCGGATGGGCTTTTTGCCTAGATAAATGTAGCCGGCCTCAAGCGAGCAATCCATACACGCTCTTATGGAGCAGGCTTCCATAGGCTGAGCATTGTAGATGAAGACCTGTGGACTACGTTGAAATAGCTTCAACGTATGTATTGGATACACCAAAAAAAAGAGGAGCCCTTGCAGGAGAGCCCTGCAAAATGAATACAGTTTCTGTAAAACTCGACCCAGTACCAGCACGGTACTGGGTTTGTTGTATACTGGGAGAAAAGGAAAGCGAGTTGAGTCAGTGTGCTTCAGCCGGCCAGACAATTAAGCGCATCGTTCCATGCCGAGCTATATCAGCTTGTACCAGAAGACCATCTGCTACGGAAGATCGATGCAGCGGTGAATTTTGGGTTTGTACATGAATTAGTGGAGGGCTCCTACTGCAAGTATTGCGGCAGGCCGGCAAACGAGCCGGAATTGCTGTTTCGCTTGCTGTTTTTGCAGATTCTGTACAATCTGTCGGATGAGCGAGTCATTCAAGAGGCTCAAGTGAATCTGGCATATAAGTGGTTTATTGGGATTAATCCGGAAGATCCGCTTCCAGATGCATCGCAACTGTCGCGGTTTCGCAATCATCGGCTAGGAGCGAGTCAGGTTGAAGACGTGCTCAAGCATGTAGTGGGACAATGTATGGAGCAGGGCCTGGTCAAAAGCAAGGCCATTATCATGGACGCAACACATACGTTGGCAGTCAGTCAAAAGCAAAAGCCCCTCGACGTATTGCGCGATGCGGCCAAGCGCCTGTTTCGCGTTGTAGTTAAACGCCATCCCAAGCTGGAGAAGAGATTGCCCAAGCCGCCACGCGTCAAAAGTGAAGAAGCAGACGCAGAGCAAACCATGCTGGCCTACCTCGCACAACTTGGAGAGATGGTGGAGGGACTGCTGCCGGACCATGAAGGAGCGGTGAGCGAAAAGCTCGGCATTGCCAAGCAAATCGTCGAAGACGAACGGCTACTTTCACAAAAGGGCATTCTCTCAGCCATAGACCCGGACGCACGTTTTGGCTGGAAAAACAGTTCAAAATCGTTTTTCGGCTACAAAGAACATCTGGCCATGACGGAAGAAGAAATCATCACTGCTTTGGAAGTAACGACCGGAAGTACAGACGACGGCAAGCAGCTTTCCGTGCTGATTGAGCAAACCACGGTAAACGGCATTACCATAGAGGAAGTTATCGCAGACAAAGCGTATTCAGGCAAAGACAACCTGACAAAGATGAGGAAGAGCAACATATCACCTGTGGTACCGCTTCACCCCATCGTCCATGAAGGGGGCGAGCGGCAGGAGGGATTCGAATATAACAAGGATGCTGATTTCGTCATCTGTCCGGCTGGCGAGCACAGCAAGCGCAAAGCAATCCAAGGAAGCAAAACCAGCGGGGACAGCCGCTCACTTGTGTATTACTTCGACGTTGAAAAATGCAAAGCCTGTCCGCTTCGCGAGGGCTGCTACAAGCCAGGCGCTAAAAGCAAGACTTACTCGATCCGCATCCTTTCCGAACAGTTCAAGGAGCAAATCGAGTTCGAACTCAGCGATACATTCAAAGAACGTATTAAGCGACGGCCGATTATTGAACACAAAAATGCGGAAATGAAGAGATTCCACGGTATGCACACAGCCAGATACCGGGGTCTATTCCGCATGCGAATACAAGCGTACCTCACAGCTTTCGTCGTAAACGTAAAACGTATGGTGAGGTTAAAAGAGCAAAAGCAGCCCGCCCTCAACTGAGGATGGACTGCTTTTTCGATTCACAGATTCCTTTTTTCCAATTCAGATCTCATACTGTGACCAAACCAAGGGTTTTGCAGGGCTCTCCTTGCAGGGTTCCTCTTTTTGACTCCAGACATGTGCTTGTGCTGAGCCAATAGATTGGTATTGCAAATCTTGTCGAGAAGCGCACTAGTACCGCTTGCAGCGGCCTATCCCCACATTGATCCAGGTATTAGGCCCGATTGCGCTTGGCCTTGACGACGAAGCCCCAGCCGATGTTTCCTACCGACAACAAACCAAGCAAAAGAGCCAGCCATACAGAATGGCTGATGGCAATAGCAGAAGCGGTCAATAACACGATGGAAGATGCTGCGAACCACATGGACAGAGACTTACTCATGGCAAAAACCTCCATAATTGAATATGATCATTTCAGGAATAAGCAACCCGGTCTGAGCCATACTAAGCTTGCAAGCTTGCAAGGAACCTCATTCACAAGACTGAAAGGAGATTCAAATATGGCAGGACGTAATCGTTCAAACAATCTGGTTGTTCAACAAGCTAACAGTGCCATTCAGCAATTGAAATATGAGGCTGCGCAGGAGCTTGGAATTACAATTCCAGCAGACGGCTACTATGGCAATATGCCATCTCGTGAAGCTGGCTCCCTGGGTGGATATATTACCAAAAAGCTGGTACAGCAAGCAGAAGCTTCGCTGGCAGGTACTTCAGCAGGCCAGACAGGACTGTAAGACTCGACTTTCAGCAATACCTGCATGAATGAAAGTCCGGGGCGTGAGCGCTCCGGCTTTTTTCTCGTCATGGTCTTGACGGAATTCAACCGTTTTCTTTATTTTTTAAGTATTCCTCTTCATATTGTGAAGCAAATGCCACTATTTCGTCAAGAGTACGCTTACATAGTAACAACTGGAATAATTCGATTACGTACTTTTCTAGATAAAATACTTCAAAAAAATTTAAGGCATGAGTGTCACAATTATGTGTCACTCATGCCTGTTATATAGATTGAAACAGCAAATTGAGAAAGGAGATGGCTCCAATTGCATTCCCTAGCTAACATACAGTAAAAGGATTCCGTTCGATTATGCGCAATAGACTGTCTAATTCATGTGAGGTGACAATCTTTTTTGCATTTTCTCGTCACTTAGCCAGCCCACATAAGTGTGCAGGGTCTCGAAGTTACGATCCATGGCAATGACCGCGACGAAAGGATACTGCTTCCGGTGTCGATAACGCACATCGGTCCAACGAACAATATATCCCCAAGTGAACTCTTCCACATCAGCCACGGCATACGAGGAGAAATACAAGAAGGAACGAATGTCGTTGTGTTGGGTGGAGACTTCCACAGCTGCATGCGTAGAGGACTTGGCGTGTCGACTCCAATGCAGCTTACCATTCTCATAGACGCCGAGCTCATAGCTGCCATTATGTGCTGCCTTCACGACATGCCATTTGCTCCAGGACATCGTAGGAATCAGGGAATAGCTATCTCCCTCCGTGTATCCGGGATCTAATTGCTGAACGTGCTGCCTTCCTTGGCGGTGACTCCAGACTCTCCATATATAATAGAAGATGAGCAGGCCGTATAGTGCTGTGAACAGCGGTGCGGGTGGCAACAATTGCAGAGCCCAAAGTACAATTGCAACAACGTGGCTCCCGAAGATGAATGGGTCAAAAATATGAATGATGTCCCAGGAGATCCATTTACGACTGAACGGACGCAGGGCCTGTGTACCATAGGTGTTGAATAGATCGGTGAATACATGCAAACATACAGCGATTCCAGTCCAGAGGGCTACATGCCATATGGCGGCCTCCCTGAAGAGTAACATAATCAATGCTGTAATCAAGAATGTCCATATGGCCAGGAAGGGGAGAGAATGAGATAATCCGCGGTGATTGCGTATATAGGTTGCGTTGCCCCTCATTCTTAGGACAGTATCGAAATCGGGCGCCTGTGATCCGAGCACGGTAGCGAGCATAATAGCTCCAGCAGTGACGGGGTCGGCTGCAACTACTGGATCGATATAGGCAAGACCTGCCAGACCGAAGCCAATGGCAAAATGTGTTGCTGTATCCACACGACAACAGCTCCTTTTAACGTCTTTTAAATGGAAATGTACGATCTTTGTCAAACTCTTTGGTAAATAATTGTGATAAAATTTATATCGGAGGCAGAAACCCTCCGTTTTTTTCTGACTGATAATGAAGGGGGCATGGATCCAACGTGAATAATATACAATATAAGACTCAATCGGACGCTGCCGCAGTTACAGTAGGTCGTAAGCCGCCTGGTGCTGAGGCAGGTACCTGGAAGGATTTCATCACAGTTACCAAGCCTGGTATCCTGCGTACCAATCTGGTTGCAGCTTTCGGCGGTTTTTGGCTGGCTTCCGGCTGGAACGTCGACTACATGAAAATGCTTTTTACACTAATCGGAACCGCTCTTATTATGGCTTCTTCCTGCGTGTTTAACAACTATTTTGACCGCGAGCTGGATATGAAGATGGAACGCACACGCAAGCGCTCATTACCGACAGGCCGTCTTAAGCCGACCACGGTGCTGATCTATGCCATAATTTTGGGGGTTTCAGGTCTATCTGTCTTGTTCTTCCTGTCCGGGCCTCTGGCCGGATTGCTTGGCATCGTGGGCATGTTCGTGTACGTAGTGATCTATACACTATGGCTTAAGCGTACCTCGACATGGAGTACATCCATTGGTGGAATCTCTGGTGCTATGCCGCCAGTCATCGGTTACGTGGCCGCTTCCGGCAAGATTGACCTGGGTGCATGGTTGCTGTTCGCCCTGCTGTTCTTATGGCAGCCCCCTCACTTCTGGGCTCTTGCCATTCGAAGAGTGGAGGAGTACCGGGCCGCGGGCTTCCCGCTGCTACCAGTGGTCAAAGGCATTGAGCGGACCAAGTGGCAGACGCTTCCTTACATTATATTATTGATTCCTGTACCCATTCTGATGTATGTGTACAACTATACCGGCATTGTGTTCATGATTGCCACCCTGCTTCTGTCCTTGCTGTGGCTGTATTTTGCCCTGAAGGGCTTCAAAGCGAAGGATACGGATGCATGGGCCAAAAAGGTATTCTTCTTTTCCATTAACTACTTAACGATCAGTTTCCTACTGATGATCTTCGATACTGTGCATAAGTAATTGTGATCTGTCATGGTTATTTACCCACCAACAATTAACTGTCACCAATTACGTGTTATGAACTCCGCAGCCTTGCGGAGTTTTTTTATTGAAGAAATTAATCCAGTACCGCTGGATAGACGATAAATTCATCCAAGCCGGCTTTCTCAAGCTGGGCAACCACATACTCATCGGGTGTACCCTCGACACCGGCATATCCTCTTCGGGTATACATATGCGTGGCATCGGGAAAAGAGTCGCTTAGCACACCACGGATTTTTTTGCCTGAGCTGTCATTGTCCAGGAAGAGATAGACCTCGTCATGTCGCGCTTCTTTTCGCAAATGTTCCAGCTTGACAGTATTTAGCGTACCGAATGTACAGAGAATTGTTACCTCTGACGTCAGCAGGCGTCTGAGCTTGCTGCGGTCATTTTTGCCTTCTACAATGATGGTTACTGACAATGGACTCACCTCTAATCGCTAGGCGCAGGATATGAATTCCCCGGGAAATGATAAGGGCTCAGGTCTAGTGTAGCAATAATGGCAAATAAGATGCAAAAAAGCAGCAAAAGAAAAACAACTATCGACGCACTTTCACAGGAGGCAGGCCGCGCTTGGATGAAGCCTTTCTTGCGATAATCGAATTGTTCAGCTCCGCTGAAAACTTATAATTCTATTATCTAAAAAAGAACCGCGAACTCCACTGGAGCTCCCGGTTCTTTTGATATCGCCTCAATATGAATTCAATTCGGGTCCTGAATAGATTAGATCCAGAAAGTACGCAGAATGATGACCAGCAACACATACAATACCAGAATTGTACCTGTTGATGTCCAGACACCGCCGTACATTGGACCACAAGGGTTACATTGACTCATGTGTTGTACCTCGCTTTCGTGGGGTTTCTTATGTTTGGAGTTATTTGCTGACTACAATGTATGCTATGTGTCCCATGGACAGATCTCCTGTGCATTCGCCTTATATTTTATAAATAGGCACCTGCCTCAGACAGCTAGGAGCCATTAGTGGAGAGTGGCGGTACAGGGGTAGGACGGCGCAAGGGTAGAAAGAGCATGCCGCATGTCATGATCAGGAAGGCCATGAAAAAAGGCGAGTGTTGATCACGAAGCTGCCCCGCCACGACCGGTCCGATGAAGGAACCCACGGATACGAAAATAGAATGCAGGGCGAAGATTCTTCCAAGGCGGTTGCCTCCCAAACGAATGAATAAGGCAGCCATGGCTGGGAAGATGATCCCTTTAGCTGTGCCGAGCACAAACAAGACCGGAACCAGCGAGCTATCGGGAAAGGCTGCCATATAAAAGAAACACAGCGCCATCAGCAGCATGCCACTGACCAATCGGAGCAAGGGAGAATAGTTGTTCAGGAACAGCATACTTAACGTAACCAGGCCACCGAGACTGATGACCGAGAACAAAATCCCTGTTGACAGGATGGATTCCGTGCCTGTATTACGGAGCGGAAGCTCATAGAATAAGATTCCCTGGGCACAGGCGATCACTAACGGCAAGAGAAAGTACCGCCAATTCGGCAATGGAGTGTCTGTGTCCTTCTCATGCACAAGTGTCGTATGGACCTGAGAGGACTTGGGTAATGTGAAATACGCCATGATCCCGGTAAGAATCAGGATAATACCAAGTGAACTGAAGGTGCTCTGGAAGCCAAGACTGGCTACTATAAATGCTCCTGCAGCTGGAGAGATGACGGAAGCAAGGGTATGAACCACCCCATGCCCGGACATATATTTGCCTTGGGTGACAGGATCGTTAGACAGACGGGCCAGTAGTGTCATACAGGCGGGGGACAAGAAAGCCAGTACAAAACCACTGCACGCACGGAGCACCAGCAGTTCCCAAGGTGAATTGATAAATGCCTGAAGCATCAAAATGAAGCCTGCTGCCGTTAGGCTGAACATAATATATCGTCGGCTACCATGGCGATCGACACCCGGCCCTGCGAGAAGATTACCGGGAAGATGTGTCAGGGAGTAAATGCCCATCATCCAGCCAATGAAGGTAGGGGCAGCTCCCAAGGAAATGGCAAAGGGAGTAAGAATCGGGTACTGGGCATGCAGGTCGAAGAAGGCAATGAACAGGAACAGATATAACCACAATGCAGTTTTCACTCAGGTTTCCACTCCTTTTGTACGGGCTCTTTGTAGAGCCTACTCCATTGGGGACAGACATAGACCTTTTTTTGAAATATTACGGTTCATCCGTCTCTTATTGCAGTTGAACTACCTAGCATTTCTTCCATACTGTACTTCTGTGAGAGCGCCACGCCGTGCAAGCTGACAGGGAATTAGTGAATCATGTATAATGATAGAGTGCATGGGGCTTGCTTGCCTTGTGGAAGATTTGCTAAGCTGAAGCGGGAGTGTCATGAATATGGATATGAATGTATGGATTGAATTTATCAAGCAGAACTGGCTTGTGATTCTAATTGCGCTGGTGGTACTGCTTGTTGTGCTGAATGTAGTCAAGACCGTCCTGAAGTGGCTCATTGTCATTGTCATTGTAGCTGGCTTGTTAATCTACAGTGGCATCTCGATGGATCAGATTCAGGATGCCGTCATGAGTGTAAAAGATGAGGCTGTGGAGACTATGAAGTCGGAAGCGGTCAAGGTCATGGCACAGGAAGCAAAGGAAGCGAAGTACACCTCCAATGGGGATGGAAGCTTTACGATTACGAGTCCAAATTTGGAGGTTACAGGCACAGCCGGTAGCGATAAGGTGAAGGTATCCTTTAAGGGCGTGCCACTCGGGGAGTGGAGTGTCAGCGATACCGTCGGTACCTTTATAGATCAGGCCAAGAGCAGCTCGCCCTAAGCAGGATCGAGCTCTTTGGCTGAGAGCAGGGAGGTAAAGATGGAGTGGGATTGGCTTGAGAATTTGACGTCGTGGGATTGGAATGGGGTAACCCTTGCGCTGATCGTTGTGGTGGTGATATCCCTTCTGCAGGGCTGGCGTAGAGGAGCATCCAGATCTGCGGGAGCACTCTTCAATCTGATCGTAGATGGTGTAATCACGGTTGCAGGTATTCTTGGAGCTTTCGGGCTTGCTTCCTGGCTATCTCCTATCGTGCAGAGCTGGCTCGCAGATTATATGACTAGGCTGGGCGAGCGTGGCACTAGCAGCTCCCGGGATGTGCTGGAGGCCGTGCTTCAGGTGGTGGAGATGTTCCCGCTGCTACGTTTTGCTCTGCTATTCCTTCTCAGCTATATCATCGTTATGATGCTGCTACGGGGAATCTATGCATTAGTCATGGGGCGGGATAGGGACTCGACCTCTGATACTGCGGGGACATCCAGCTTCCTCGGGAGATTGTCCGGGGCAGGCATTGGAGTAGTCATCGGCGCAGCTCGCGCTATGATGCTCATTGCGGTGCTGTTCATCGGTGTCAGTCTGTACCCAGGCAGTGCCTTCAGTAATTATGTACAGGCCTCTCCAATTTACAGCAAAGGGGCCCAGACGGTGGTGGCCCCGCTGACCGGAGGCTTTATTAAGGATAAGCTGCCTGTATTGACCCAAGCCGTATCGAAGGAATTCAGCGATATGTTACGGCAGAAGTATGAGATTATTGATCGTAACATCCCTGCTGATATTGAAGGGGCTGCGGCGGAGCTTGTCCGTGGCTCTTCAGGGGATGAAGAGAAGGCGCGAAGGCTGTATGATTGGGTAGGCAGTAGAATTGCGTATGATTATGATAAAGTGGAGGCTTATGAGCAGCGTGGTGAATGGCGCGAGCAGACTCCACGCGACACCTTTGATACCCGAAGGGGTGTATGTATTGACTATGCCCGCCTGTATGCAGTGATGGCAAGATCACAGGGGCTGCAGGTAAAGGTTGTGACAGGGCTTGGATATAATGGGGCAGGAGGCTATGGGCCTCATGCCTGGAATGAAGTGTACATTACCGAGCAGGAAGCATGGATTCCACTGGATGCTACATGGGCACAGAGTGGCAACTGGTTCAATCCGGCAGGCTTTGCACAGACGCACATTCCAGATGAGTACGCAGATACTGCAATCACCAATTGAATGCGAATTGCATTCAGGTAGTTAGGAAGGAGAGAGACCGGACACATGATGAGAAAGACAGATCACGGGCAGAATCAGGATACGGCGGCAACGACCCGTAAACGATTCAGCTTCCGGATCAACCTTTTCTTCTTTAGTGCATTTTTGATATTTACGATAATTATTGTTAGATTAGCTATTTTGCAGTTCGTTGAAGGACCGCAGCTTCGAGAGGAGGAGACGGGGAGCATCACGAAGAATGTGCCGCTGCCTCCTGTTCGGGGAACGATCTATGATTCGACAGGCACGAACAAGCTGGCTTATTCGACACCCGTTCAGTCTCTCTATATCACGCTGGCCAAAAATTATAGTGATAGTGCGGAGAATAGCCGTGATGATGACAAGAAGCTATTGCCTGAGCTGGAGCAGATGTCAGAGAAGCTGGCTAACAGCTTCGCAAAATATGGCGATGCCAAGGCACCTAAGCTGACTGCAGCCGAGATTCTGGACTTGATGGACCGGAATTATCGTAAATATAGCGGATTTACACCACGCCTGATCAAGGCGGAGCTAACAGAGCAGGAGACTGCTTACTTCATGCAGCACAAGGACGAGTTCCCGGGTGTGGAGGTCGTCGAGGAGAGCATTCGTCATTATGATCCAGATACCGTAGCTGTACAGGCGATCGGTTACATCAACAAGTATAAAGGCGCGCGCACCTCGCTCGACAAATACAAGGACATTGAAGCTAATATGTCGCAGCAGCAGAACCCTGGATTGGTCTATATGGATAATGAGACCGTTGGCTTTGATGGTCTGGAGCTACAATATCAGGATGAGCTACGGGGAGAGAACGGCTATAAGACCGTCCCGGTGGATCTGCGAAATATGCCCCAGGGAGTGGAGTCAATTACGCCACCTAAGAAAGGGCACGATATTATCTCGACCATCAATAAGGAAATTCAGCTCAAGACAGAAGATGCCATTATGGATCAGCTCCGCTGGCTGCATTCGAATCGTGTGTCAGGCCGGACACATCCTTACGCGCAGACGGGTTTTGCTGTAGCGATGGAGGTCGATACCGGTAATGTCGTGGCGATGGCCAGTATGCCGGACTATGATACGAACTACTGGCAATCAGGCAGTATCTCGTCTGAGAATTACAAGAAGGTACAGTATGTGTATCAGAATGGTACAATCCGAGCCTTTTTATCAGGCCAGAAGGGTTCTCACCCCGAATCTGTTGTATTGTTAGGATCAACGGTGAAGCCACTGTCCGTACTGATTGGCTTACAGGAGAGACTGATTACGACTTCAACCTATTATCAGGACCGTGGTGCCGCCTATTTTGGTCGGAATGACTCATCACGTGTACGTAACTCCTCAGGACATGTGTACGGAGGACTTTACCCGGACACAGCCATCAAGAACTCCTCCAACGCCTTCATGGTCGATCTGATCGGTGAGGGACTGTATAACAAATACCGGAATGATGCCGAGAAGGATCAAGGGGTCAAAGTCTGGGATAGTTACATGGAGCAATTCGGGCTTGGAGTACCAACTGGAGTAGATTTACCACGTGAATATGCAGGTCGTAAGGAGTATTACAGCACGAGTCAGGAGAGTAATCTGTCGAAGCTGGCCTACGCTTCCTTTGGACAGCAAGGTAAATATACGACCATGCAGCTGGTACAATATACAGTAATGCTGGCGAACCGTGGGAAACGAATGGAGCCGCACATGGTCAGTCAGATTAAGGATCATGAAGGCAACATCGTGAAGACGTTCGAACCGAAGGTGCTTAATGAAGTCGATTTTCCAAAGGCTTATTGGGATGAGATTATTCGCGGGATGGCAACGAATGTGGCTGCGTTTAACGGCTTTCCGTATGACTATGCCCGTAAGACAGGAACTTCCGAGCAAAGCGTTGGCGGCAAGCTCGTGGACAACGGGGTATTCATAGCCTTTGCTCCGCGTCAGAATCCGAAGCTTGCAGTCGCTGTAATGATTCCAGAGGGCGGCTTCGGCGCGACCAGTGCGGGACCGATTGCACGCAAGATTTTCGACGCATACGATGAGGTGTATGGTCTGGATGGTGTTCCGAAGAAGCAAAAGAATGCGGAAGACGGCAATACCAATAATAGTAGTGATTCTAATCCTTAATTAGCTGTTGTATCAAGAGTTAAGGCCTCCCCTGTATTAACGGGTGGAGGTCTTTTTTTCGGTAACACCCAATCTGGCGATAATTGATCTTGTTTTTTATTTTCCAATAGCATATTGAAACATGTTATACCCATATACTCTGCTATCAAGCCAATATAAATGGTTGTCTTATTATGTAGCCCGAAAGGTGGAAAATGGTTTGCCAGATCCTTTTGTAGTCAGATCATTAGATGAGATACGTTTTTGGTCGCGCATAATGAAAGAACATTCCTTATTTCTTCGACTTGGATTTAGATGTGAAGATACGCAGTTAATTAATGAGGCTAATCAATTTCATACAATCTTTGAGGATATTGAAAGAAGATCACATTCTTTTCAAGAAGATGCTGATCCCCAACTAATTAAACAGTTTAATTCAGAAGTTCACAAAGCCGCTTCATACATTTGGGCATTTAAGAGAAAAGTACTTGGGCTTATACTAAGTTGCCAACTTCCGGGGGGAACAAATTTCCCTTTGCTTGTAGATCATGTTAGCCGAGAAGCAAATTACTTTAGAAATCGGTTAGAGGAGCTTAATAGCGGGAGACTTGAACCATTACCTGATGCGATTATCGATGAAAATGTCTTTTTCTTAAAAATCATGGCTGACCATGCAAAATTTATAGGTCATCTGCTTGATCCATCTGAGCGAAAATTAGTGGAACAAGCAAGGGAGTTTAGCCAAGATTTTGACACGTTGATGTTTCAAGCCATTGACCTAAGTTCCATGCGCCCACAATCGCAAACCCATCCATTACTAAGTCAATTTGTTGATGAAAACCGTATCTCGGTCAAATCATTGCGAGATTTTAAGAAGACTGCGCGCGACTTAATTGAGGAGTGTCGAATCAAAAGTATCATTCACCCTTTATTAGCAGATCACGTTTTTCGTGAAGCTGAACGATTCTTATTTATTCTTGACATGTTCGATCGGTCATTGTCTGGCATGAAGGTAGACAAGAAAGAGATCATGATATGAGGGAGGCATCTATTTGATGGAATACAATTGGGCTAGAAGACTTCCAAAAAAAGAATTTTCTTGTTGTTTTAAGCACCCTTTGAGGTGCTTTTTCTATTGCCCATAATGTAACGCTGCACGTATTTGAACCACGCCCACGGGTGAAACCAACTCAACACAAATCATTGAACATTTACATCACCTCATTCATAGCATGTAGCAGTTGATAAAGAGAGGTGGTTAACTGATGGAAATACCAATAACAGGGTTTATTGTGCATTCCGATGATTCAGATTCCAAACATTCGCATAAGCTTTTTATTACTTCGTGGGAAGGTAGAGCAGTTAATCTTCACGTGCATCCGTTTAAAGGGGATACATCATTTGATATGGGGCACTACCACCATTACGCTGGAGTAACAGAGCCAGCTCCAAGTGGCGTTCCGCATGTTCATCATTATTATGCAGAAACATCATTTAACGATCAGCATTTACACATCATCAGAGGAACAACAGGACCAGCCATTCGCTTGCCAGGCGGTGGACATTATCACCATTTCGAAGGGTATACAACGGTGAACGGTAGAATTCCCCACGCTCATAGGTACGGTGGAAATACTGGAGATGAGGAAGAGTACCGTAATTAATTTTCCAAACAACAATTGTAACACTGACGGGCTGCTACTGGCTCGTCTTTTCTTGTTGAAAGGGCCGGATACTTTGCTGCAATCTCTGAATTTGTTGTGCAAGGAGTCAGCAGACATGTGGCAGCGTATGTAAGCAGTCCCATGACCGGTGGTCTGGATAGGCTCGTCCAAAGCATCGAGCATTTGCTTCAGTTGAGATTGTGTTAGCCTACTTGGTAATAGAAGAGGTATCTGGATTGTCACCCATTGATCGGTAAGCTGTGGTAACATTGGAATATCTCTGTGTTACAGGAGGATTTAGCATTATGAAGTTGAGCAAGATTGAGAAGTCCGGAGTAACTACAGCGGAGAGGAAGCGCTTTACCTTCCGGCTAAATGTGTTTTTCTTCTGCTCCTTTCTATTATTCACTGTCCTTATCGTTCGATTATCTGTGCTACAGTTCCTGGAAGCTGACGAGCTCAAGGAGGAAGTGGCCTATTCTAGTACTCGCAACGTCCCATTCTCGCCGATTAGAGGCGTAATCTATGATGCTACCGGCAAGAATAAGTTAGCTTATTCGACCCCAATCCAATCACTCTATGTCACGCTCCAGAAGGATTATAGCGACAAGACCGAAGCCCTGCGCGAGGAAGAGAACAGGCTCTTGCCTGAACTTGAGAAATTCACGGAGGAGCTGGCAGACAAATTCGCCGAATACGGTGATCCTGCTGGAGAAAAGCTGGATGCGGCGGAGATCATGAACCGATTGGATCGTAATTATGTGGTAGAGCGTGGCTTCACTCCACGGCTGGTGAAGGTAGGGCTAAGCTCGCAGGAGATTGCCTATTTTCTGCAGCATAAGGATCAGTATCCGGGAATTGATATTATCGAGGAAAGTCAGCGTCAGTACGATCCCGATACGGTAGCGGTTCAGACCGTCGGCTATATTCGTACTTATCAGAATGCGCGCACGAATGTTGATAAATATAAGGAGATTCATGACAATCAGAATGCCCAGCTCAATCCTGGCTTGGTCTATCGCGAGAGCGAGACCGTCGGTTACGATGGTCTGGAGCTACAATATCAAGATGAGCTGCGTGGCTTGAACGGATACAAGACGATCTCCATCAATCCACGTTACCTGCCTGATGGCGTCGTGTCTGTGACACCGCCTCGTAAGGGCTATGATGTCTACTCCACCATTCATAAGGATATTCAGATGGCGACGGAGCAGGCGATCACGGATCAGCTAAGAAAGCTCCAATCCTCTTCGAAGACCCGGGAGGCTACCACAGGCTATGCAGTGGCGATGGAAGTCGATACTGGTCACATCGTGGCGATGGCGAGTATGCCGGATTATGATGCCAACGTCTGGAAGACAGGCGGAACCTCACCGGAGGACTGGAAGAAAATCCAGTATACGTACCGTAATGGCACCATTTCTCCGGTCCGTCCGAATCGTCCTGGTCAGCACCCAGAGTCTGTCCTGCTGCTAGGCTCCACCATTAAGCCGCTTACGGTGCTAATCGGGCTGAAGGAGCAATTCTTCACTACAGGAGACCGTTACTACGATAACGGTTCGGCTTACTATGGACGCAATGACTCCTCCAGAGTCGGTAACTCGGGGGGCAGTGCCCATGGTTCCTTAAGTCCGGCACGAGCGATTCAAGTCTCATCCAATACGTTCATGGTTGATATGATCGGGAAAAGACTTAATAGCCGTTATGGCGGGGAAGCCATTGACATATGGGACGGTTACATGAAGAAATTTGGACTGGGAGTCTCAACAGGTGTAGACCTGCCGAGGGAATATCTGGGGAGACTTGAGTATAAAGAAGAAGGAACAAATGAAAGTGTCTTGACACGCATGGTGCAAGGGTCCTTCGGTCAGCAGGGCAAGTATACGACACTTCAGCTCGCACAGTATACCGCGACGCTTGCCAATAGAGGCAAACGAATGGAGCCCCATCTGGTCAGTCATATTAAAGACAGTGAAGGCAATATTGTGCGTGAGATCAAGCCCAAGGTGCTGGATGAGGCGCAATTCGATAAAGCACACTGGGACGAGGTCATTCGGGGGATGGCGACCAATGTCTCTGCGTTTGGTGACTTCCCGTATGATTTTGCCCGCAAGACAGGTACCTCACAGCAAAGCGTAGGTGGGCGCATCAAGGATAACGGAGTATTCATTGCGTTTGCTCCCCGCAACAATCCTAAGCTGGCCGTGGCTGTAGTTGTACCCGAGGGTGGCTTTGGCTCGACGAGTGCTGCCCCGATTGCCCGGAAGATATTCGACGCATACGATCAGGTCTACGGGCTTGATGGTGTGCCGAAAGGAAACCAGGCTGCCACTGATGAAGGTGATGGCAATAACTGAACCCGAAGAAATCACTCGTGTGGAATGGGGAGCGCAACCTCTATCTACCCAATGAGTGGTTTCTTTATTTGATGTGTTAGAGCTGTGGAGAGTTGGTTGCTTGCAGCAGCGGTTGAATCAACGAGCTGGTTCAAGTCTGCAACTGGGACATGATGCGGTAGCCCTTGTTGCGTGATAGTGGTAAAATGTCGTTGGGCTAATGCCTTGATAAAGTAGAGAAGAAGCATCACCACACGCATGTAGAATCGTGATGCACAGAGGAGGAGCTTCATGGGAGACTATAAGTATAAATTGCTAGCCTTGGATATGGACGGTACACTGCTGAACGACAATCATGAAATTTCACTGGAGACGACGAACTGGATTCACCGGGCGATGAAAGAGGGGATTCACGTCTGTCTGTCTACAGGCCGGGCTGCAATGCATGCACTGCCTTATGCTCAGGAATTGGGACTGGAGACGCCGATGGTCACTGTGAACGGCAGTGAAGTATGGAAATCTCCACACGAGCTGTGGAGACGATCCTTGCTAGATGTAGAGCTGGTTCGCAAGATGAGAGAAATCGCACTTGAGCATGATTCATGGTATTGGGCCTATAGCACGAAGGAGCTCTATAACGCCGAGCGTTGGCCAGAATCACTGGACGGCTTGGAGTGGCTGAAATTCGGATACAATACAAGTGATGATGATAAGCGTCACAGCATCTTGATGAAGCTGCAGGACCTTGGCGGGCTTCAAATTACGAATTCCTCACCTGTCAATCTGGAGATTAACCCTGGAGGCATTAGCAAGGCAACAGGCATTAAGGAGGTATGCGATCTGCTGGGTATCACGATGCAGGAGGTCGTTGCCGTCGGTGATAGCCTGAACGATCTGGCCGTCATTCAAGCAGCTGGTCTAGGAGTGGCCATGGGCAATGCCCAGGAGACGGTGAAGCAGGCTGCTGATGTAGTAGTAGCGAGCAATAATGATGATGGTATTGTCGAGGTTATTCGTAAATATATTCTCGTCTGATCTGTCTTGGTCTTGCAACACATCCGTTAGTTATTCTATACATGAGTTGGAGTAGAGGAGGTCTTGCATGGACGTATTAGGCTGGATTCTGATTATTGCTCTATTTGTCGTAGGTATGCTGGGGGCAGTGTATCCGGTATTACCAGGAGCACTCGCCATCTATTTCGGATTTTTTGTGTACGGCTGGTTCTTTACGTTCGAGCATTATACGATCTGGTTCTGGATCATTCAGACGTTGATCGTGGTCATTCTTTTTGTAGCTGACTATGTAGTTAATGCTTGGGGCGTTAAGAAGTTCGGCGGTTCACGGCTATCGACGATCCTGAGCACAGTGGGGGTTATTATAGGGCCATTTGTCATTCCAGCATTCGGACTTATACTGGGACCCTTCATTGGCGCCGTATTGGGTGAACTGCTGCAGCGTCAGTCGCTGGAGAAGGCCGTTCAGGTAGGAATCGGCTCGGTTGTAGGACTGTTTACAAGCACGGTCATGAAGATTGTTCTGCAGCTGGCTATGATTATCCTGTTCCTGATCTGGATATTTTAAGGGCGAGGAAGGTACGAATATTGTCTAAGAAGGAATCCTTTATCAGAGGAACACTGATTCTGGCTGCGGCAGCGCTGGTAGCCAGAGTCCTGGGCCTTGTGCAACGAGTACCCCTGGAGCACATGTTCGGGGATGTCGGTAACGTGGCGTTCACGGCCTCCAACACCGTATATTTGATGCTGCTTACAGTTGCGACAGCGGGCATTCCCAGTACGCTAAGCAAAATGGTGTCGGAGCGCTATGCCTTGAATCGGCCGCATGAGGCCGCAAGAATCTATCAGGCGGCTCTGCTCTTCGCGGTCGGTGCAGGTATTATCATGACTATATTGCTATATGTAGGGGCGCCCTATTATGCGACCAATGTCATCAAGCAGCCTGAGGCCGCGCTCGCCATACGTGCGTTGGCACCTGCCCTGCTGCTATTCCCTGCCATTGCAATGATGCGCGGTTATTTTCAGGGACGCGGCAACATGACGGCTGGCGGCATCTCGCAAATCGTCGAGCAATTCGCCAGAGTTGGGGTAGCAATTCTGCTGGGTTATATGCTAGTGCAGGCAGGCTATAGTGATGAGTTCAGTGCTGCTGGTGCATCCTTTGGCGGGGTGATTGGTAGCATCGGAGCGTTCGCGGTTATGCTGTACTTCACCTTCAAGCTGCGCCGTCAGGATCGGGAGATCGGGACAGGCGAGCCGTTGGGAGCGCCAATTCCGTTACTGCGGATATACAAGGACATTTTTACCCTGTCGATCCCAATTGTATTGTCCTCGCTGGCAGTACCTGCTGTATATTTTATTGACACATCCATCTTGAAGACACTATTGTTGGACAAAATCGGCGAGGCAAGCGCAACCGAAGCACTCGCTGTGCTTGGTGCAAAGGCTCAGAGTGTAGCCGGTATTCCGCCCATTCTTGCCATAGCTCTTAGTCAATCGCTGCTTCCAGTCGTATCAGCAGCCTTTGCACGCAAGGACATGGAGCACCTGCGCAGTCAGATGACATTGGCATTGCGCATCTCTATTCTGAGCGGTCTGCCGATTGTCATTGCACTCACTACAGCAGCATATTCCATTAACGGATTGCTGTTCAAGGATCTGGGCGGAAGCGGGATTATTGCCGCATTGACCTTGGGGACTATTTTCCAAATTACGATGATGACCAGTAATTCCATGCTGATCGGGATGGGCAAGCCCAATATCTCTACCATTCATGTCATGGTGGGTCTGGTAGTGAAGCTCGCTGCAAGCTGGCTCCTGTCTATCTGGTTCGGAGTATATGGCATCATTGCTGCGACTGGACTGTGCTTTCTGGTCATTACATTACTCAACATACGGATGCTCAAGAGCATTGTGCCGTTCTCTATTATGGGACGCAAATGGCCAGGCCTGCTCGTAACAGTCGTCATATCGGCTGCTGCAGGCTATGGTATGAATGTGTTGACACTGCTACCGTTTGGAGCAACTCCTTCGCGCTTGGTCTTCTTCTTGGCCTGCGGAGTATCGGGTGTGACAGTTGCACTTGCCTTTGTCGTTCTGATGGTCCTGCTGCGAGTGCTTACCAAAGAAGAACTGGCGGGCTACCCACGGATCATCCAGAAGCTGCTAAGGCCGTTGATGCGGTTGCAGCGTGGACAAGCTCAATCTGAGGTTGGCAGGAAATAGGCTATAGGCTTGTCGGCAGGGTAAGGTTCTCCTCTGCATCATGGGCCCAAGCGAGCTTCTGAATTCCAAAACGATGCGCATGACTAATCTCGAACAGGAGTGGCCGACGAGGCTTGGTTAAGTAGCTCATGACCATTCGTTGCTGATACCAGTCATAATGCGGGATGGGCTCATAAGTGGTATCCGTCCATACCTCATGAAGCTTGGGACTATATAGCTTTTGCCCTTCCGGCAACCATTGCGAGGATACAAGCGCTGCACTCTCTTCAGGAGAGCGCAGCGCTTGTTGCATATGGGGGGTGAATAAGCCGGGCCAATATTCGCTTCGAGAGCCTTCATGTGGGACTTGGCTGACAAAGGCAGTGACCTGTTCAAGTACTTGCTTGTAACCGAATAACATGCCGTAGAGCTGTTTACCGAAAGTAATCCGCTTGCTAAGGCTGCCAAATTGGTCCAGCACGAGTCCGGCGAGGGGACCATTCACCTCAAGGGGAAAGAGAATCTGGTTCAGCTGCAGCCACTGATTCATTTTGAACCCTAGTCTACTGGTAACATGCTTTTGGAAATAGGGATGCTGGATAACTCTGCCTTCAATGTAATGCTGCTCGTTAATAATGAGAGCTACGCTCAGCATGACACTGTCACGCTTCGTCCAGAAGCGTTCCCAGAAGGGATGCATGAAGGCGGAGACATGGAAATAAGGCAGCAGATGGAAGCAGCTTCGACCCAGTCGACGGCTGTGTACATACAGTTGAAGCTGGGGATAAGCATCCTGGAAAATAAGTGCATTGCTGCGCTCCAGCAATCGGTAGAGAGAGCTTCGGTCCTGATCCGAGAGAAGGTCCTGTAGCAATCCACCCTTCAGATCCGTCATATTGTAGCCCCCGTTACGGGAGACGAGATGTGCGAGTAACGCCCAATGCAGCTCAGGATAGGCTTGATAACAATCCAGATAAGCAGCAGTACGTGTAACATTGCTACGATTATTTTGCACCGTATCATTCTGGATGAGCTCAAGCACCTCCTGATCCTGCTGGCACAATGTATGCTCTGTAGAGCAATGGCGAATATTACGGCCAAGGTATGGAAGGAACAGCTCCAGCTCCTGCAGAGTGGCTTCGGCAGCTTCATGGTTCCAAGGAATAGGGCGGATAGGCATACGCAATCTGCGTGATGCGGACAAGGCTGCCTGAGTACCCGCCCACTTGTGCTCAATGGCTTGTGGGACGGTCAGTGCAAGACGAAGGGTATCACGGAATCCGACAGCAATCTGATGGAGCCAATCCGACATATCGATTCTCCTTTCCAGCCTGGCCTGTAATTGAGTGGTGAACATTAGCCGGTACTAAGATCATGTTATTCTAAGTATGGCTTGTTTGATCCTGATTAACCCCTTTCAGGCGGGGAACCTACATAATCCGTAGGAGAAATGTCTGCATGCTGGGCAAATTATATAATTACGGGTACAATAATAGTGAGAGCTATTGGTAGCTGATACCAGTAAGGTAGCAATGCTAATGATGCATGCAGAAGGCGTAAATATTGCCGACAGGATTAGTGCCACAGAATTATTGTTCTTAGGAAATGCTCAATTGAACGGAAAGGTGGAGTATCCCATGTTAAAAGTGAGTAACAAGGACCAATTTGATGAATTGATTCAGAAGCCTGGCCTAACTGTAGCTGTATTCAAGGCTGATTGGTGCGGTGATTGTAAATTCATAGATCCCTTCATGCCTGAGGTGGAGGAAAAATATGCGAATCAGCTCACCTTAATTGAAGTGGATGTAGAGCACACGGAAGGAATCAGTGAAGCACATAATGTGCTGGGGATTCCAAGCTTCATCGCCTTCAGTAACGGCCAGGAGCTCGTTCGTCTAGTGAACAAGCTGCGCAAATCCAGAGAGGAAATTGAACAATTCCTGGATCGGGCATCAGAGGTGCATGGAGCGATGACTCTGTAATCCAGCGAGTGCCTAGAAGACGGTGGTCTGGGAACTGGTGACAGACAAAAGGATAGATAGCCCTCATCTGCTGGATGTAGGCAAATGCATATGACAGGAAGGCATCCTTGCTTAACAGGCGGGGATGGCCTTTTTGGTTTGTACACTTCATGATAGTCGTTCATGTTTTGTCACAATCTAACCATGTCTGTGATGTATCTATCAGTTATAATTATTTTAGTTAAGTTTTCATAACATTCACCAAAAAAAATATAAAGCTGTAGGTGAGAACAAATTGAAGGGTACTCAAATCTTGAAATGGTTGGCGCTATTAACTTGTGTCTTTATGTTTTTGGCCACCTTTGGTGGCGGTGTCGTCACACGGACAGACTCAGGTCTGGGCTGCGGTCAGGAATGGCCGACCTGTAACGGCAAGCTGGTACCTGCGCATACGGTCGCTTCGGTGATTGAATACTCACACCGCTTCGTCAGTGCAATGGCTGGATTATTGTCTTTATCGAGCTTTGCCGGGTTTATGCTGGTATTCCGCAAACGTCGTACAGATTTGCGAGTATTCTCTGGTCTGACGCTGGGCTTTGTCATCATACAGGGCATCATGGGAGCGTTCGCGGTTGTGTTCTCTCAGTCCACGGCAGTAATGGCGCTGCACTTCGGATTCGCGCTCATTGCTTTCGCCAGTGCCACGATGATGACGCTGGGGGTATGGCAGGAGGCATCGGATTCGGCTAAGAGTAAGCGGACGCAAGGAGCACCGGTCACTAATGGCTTCCGATGGCTTGTATGGGGCTCTACCATCTACACGTATTTGGCCGTGTATACTGGAGCGTTCCTGACCCATGCTACAACTAAGAACATCAATGACTTCCTCGGGATTGCACCGCTATCGATCCATCAGATATCAGGTGGATTACTGTTCGTGGTCATTCTGATCGTCGGCCACTTCGCGTATCATAAGCATCCCGATCATCGTGATCTTCGCATGCTGGGGGTTGCTTCGGCCCTCTTACTCCTCCTACAGGTCATCGTAGGAATGATCCTGCTGGTTGTATCCGGCAGACCGGAAATCTATATGTTCATTGTGCTGTCCCACATGGTTATTATTGCAGCTGCCTTTGCCATTCTGTGCTATATGAGCTTCCGCGTATGGCAGCTCTCACCGGAAAGAATGAAGAAAGCGGCAATGGAGTAAGGATGGTGTAGAGGTAGCGTTCGGGTGTACTATCAATTCTCGCTTCGTTTTGCCTCTGAGTATAAGTGTCGTTATAATGAATATAGTCCCGACAAAGTCCGCGAGTTACTCGTGGACTTTGTTATTGAGAGAAAGGTATTGTGGAATGAACGGGGACTGATCAAGGACATGATAAAGGACATGATAAAGGCAGGATTACACGGTATCTCAGGACGAGGTAGGTATGCTCGTTGCCAGCCGTAATACCGACAAATGTGACATACGAGGGGTAGGAAGGGGAGAGTTGATTGCTGCGTAAGTTAGTCGGGGAGGAACCCCGTAAGGACGAAGGAGTCCTGCTGGAAGCCATGAACAGCATGAACGAGACGTTGCAGCTGTTGCAACGGAGGATACACAAGGATGGTGATCCTTCCCATGAGGACCGCAAGACGGATATTCTGACACGAGGCCTGGTATCTTCCCTGGATGAGCTGGAGCAAAGCACCTTCATCGCTGGTTACTTTCGTGCAAAGGTGAAGGCGGGAGCAGGAGATCAGATGTCCGCAAGCGATCAACCCGATTATTCGAGGTATGTATATTTTTACAAAGATGGATTCATACGCGTATTCTCTATGCTGGACAAGCTTGGAAATCTGCTAAATGATCTGTATGATCTCAATACGACCCGTGTCAAAGCACATTATTCCTACTATACGGTGCTGCGCCAGTTCAAATATCTGAAGGTACACGGTACACTTGCAGACCGTCTGTTTGACTTGAAGGATCAGTACAGGGCCCCGATGGACCGACTGCGCAAGCGCCGAAACTTCGAGGTACATCATATGAGTCCTGAGATGCAGGACGATCTGTGGCAAAGGCATAGAGCCTTGTTCGGCCCGATCCGACTGGAGGATGTCGATGCACATCTGGAGGATTTGCGACAGGGTCTTGAGATGGTATGCCGGAGTGTGATAGTGGCTTTTGAATACACCAACGATTTCTTGAAACGAGCGCAGAAAAACAAGCTCTAGCAATGACAGAGAGGCCATCGATAAGATGGTCTTTTTTTAATGTGAAAAATAAATCATATATTGAAGGAAATGGAAAATGAGTGGCGAATTACATTCTAAGGCTTGTATCCATACTTTGAGGAGGAGACAGCAATGCGTAGAAGGAAAAGGCAAGGGAAGGTTGGTGTATTGATAATTGTAAGCGCTTTATTAATGTCGCTAGGAATGTTCTCTCCACAGACATCGGCTGCCGGGCTTGAATATCGTTTTGATTTTGGAGCGGGGACAGTGGAGCCTGGATACATTGGAATCAGGGCAGAAGATGGTTACACTGCTGGCAAAGGATACGGCTTCCAGACACCTGAGCATATGCGAAATGTGACGGCCTCCGGTACAGGAGTCAAGTCAGATGCGGTGCAATTCAGACAGTTCGGCATCAAGAGCAGTAATACCTTTAATGTGGATCTGCCGGCAGGTCTCTATGAGGTAAAAGTTACACTAGGCAATACGAGCAGAGCCAGTGTCGCTGCAGAAGGAGTCTACCAGCTGATGAATCTGACGGGGAACGGGGCCGTCGATCGCTTCCAGATTCCGATTACCGATGGGCAGTTAAATCTGTTGGTTACGGAGGGAAAAGCAGGGACAGCTTTTACACTGAGTGCGCTCGAAATCATACAGCTATCAGATCAGCCGGTGACGAATCGTACAATCTATATTGGCGGTGATTCGACGGTCTGCAACTATTACCCGCTGGATAGCAGTGCACAAGGCGGCTGGGGACAGCTGCTGCCAGGATATGTAGACGGGGATGTGTTCCAGGTGCGTAACATGGCCACAGGTGGTCAGATCGCAAGGGGCTTCCGTGATGATGGACAGATGGAGAGCATTCTGCAATATATCAAGCATGGTGACTACTTCATTCTGCAATTCGGCATTAATGATACGAATGCGAAGCATGAGGTAAGTGAAGCACAATTCAAGGAAGCCATGCGGGATATGGTAATTCAGGCCAAGGCCAAAGGTGCTCATGTGATACTATCGACACCACAGGGTAGAGCTACAGATTTCGATGCGAATCAGGTGCATTCATCCGTGAATAGATGGTACAGAGGGGCTACGCTAGCTTTGGCACAGGAGGAGAATGTGACCCTGGTCGACCTGAATGTGCTCAGCTCAGCCTATTTCACCTCCATTGGGCCTGTGGCGACTCTGAACCTCTATATGCCAGGAGATACTCTGCATCCGAACCGTCAGGGAGCTGAGCAACTGGCCAGACTTGTAGCCGAGGATCTGAGACGGCAGGGGCTGGATGGCTGGTAAACCTCTAAATGTGACATAATCATCGGAACCAATCCATTCGATGACAGGTGAGATTCATCGATAGCCTACAGATGTCAAGCTGCTGACTGCCTGGAGGCTTTAATACGTAATTGCAAAATTGACCTTTGACAAACGTGTGTAAACTATCTATACTGAAAGCTAGTTTCATATATTTTGATTGCTTACATGTGGCACTTATTCAGATAATGAGATCTGATAATAATAGTATATTTCTTATCGAGAGTGGTGGAGGGACTGGCCCTTTGAAGCCCGGCAACCGGTTATCCCCGTCGTATAGACGAACGGGGGGAACGTCATGGTGCTAATTCCAACAATACATCTATGAATAGACTGTATTGGCAGATGAGACAAGTGGTGCAGTTCATGCAAGAGCCCTTATCCTTCTGTGATAGGGGCTTTTCTATATATGCATATTTCGGGGCAGTTACGGCAGGATAGGGTAAAGGTAAGAAAGGGGGGCACGTGGTTGATTGAAATCAAGCAATTAACGAAGTATTACGGCAAAGGAAATCAAAAAAATATCGCCTTGTCCAATCTGGATTTGACTATAGAAAAGGGTGAAATCTTCGGCGTCATCGGTCACTCCGGTGCAGGCAAGAGTACATTGATTCGATGTGTGAATCTCCTCGAACGTCCAAGCTCTGGTGAGGTATGGGTAGGTGGAGTGAATCTGACGGCGCTTCCGCGCAATCAGCTGCAATTGGCGAGACGCAAGATCAGCATGATCTTCCAGCATTTTAACCTGTTGTCCTCTGCCACGGTGTATGAGAATGTAGCCTTCCCGCTACGACTGGTCCGCACTCCAGCAGCTAAGCTGGATGCCAAGGTGAAGGAGCTGCTGGCACTGGTGGGACTAGAGCAGCATAGCTCCAAATATCCAGCTCAGCTGTCCGGGGGACAGAAGCAGCGTGTAGGAATTGCGCGGGCACTAGCAAGTGATCCGGATGTGCTCCTATGCGATGAGGCGACCTCGGCGCTTGATCCGCAGACGACGAACTCCATTCTGAAGCTCCTGCGAGATATTAATCAGCGCTTCAATCTGACGATCATGCTCATTACACATGAGATGCATGTCATACAGAATATCTGCGATAAAGTAGGTGTTATCCATCAGGGCGGTATTGTCGAGCAAGGCCCTGTGGCAGAGGTGTTCTTGAAGCCGAAGCATCCGGTTACGAGGGATTTCATACTAAGGGATGCCGATCAGCAGCAAGAGCTTAGTGAGATTCTCCAGGCTGCCCATCAGGAATCAGCCCAGATCGTGAAGATCTCGTTCCTTGGTAGCCAGACCTATGATCCTATCCTCTCCAAGGCTGTGCGTAATACAGGTGTGGATTTTGCTATCCTGCAGGGAACCATCTCGACCTTGAAGGATACGCCTTATGGCCAGCTTATTGTACGCTTTGAGGGTCCTGCCCCTGATATCGGCCAGACAATAGCCGAGCTCACTGCCCAGGGGCTGGATGTGGAGGTCATGAAATGATAATGGATCTAGATTTTTCCCAAGTAAATTGGGACGAGGTTAGCAAATCGACGATCGATACCCTTAGAATGCTGGGTGCCTCAGGGCTCTTCACCTTACTGCTCGGGCTTCCCCTGGGCGTAGTGCTATTCCTGACAAGCCGTTCATCTCATGCAGTCTTACAGATTGTCTACGCTATACTATCCGTCATTGTAAATATCCTGCGCTCCGTGCCATTCATCATTCTGATTGTGGCTCTGATTCCGCTTACGCGTCTCCTCGTAGGCACGTCTATAGGTGTCATTGGCACGATTCCACCGCTTGTCATTGGGGCGGCTCCGTTTTTTGCCCGATTAGTGGAGACGTCGCTGCGAGAGGTAGACCGAGGCGTCATTGAGGCGGCCCAATCGATGGGTGCTTCCACGAGTCAGATTATTTTCAGAGTCTTGCTACGCGAGGCGCTTCCTGGTCTCGTGGCTGCGCTGACGATTACGATCGTTACGCTTGTATCCTATACCGCCATGTCGGGAATGATTGGTGGTGGCGGACTGGGTGCACTGGCCATCAACTATGGATATTACCGTTATAATCTGCCAGTCATGATTGTGGCCGTTGCACTGATGGTTGTCATTGTACAAGTGCTGCAGATGGTCGGTGACCGTCTGGTTCGGCATTACACACGGAAATAAGGAAAACATATATATAGATCCTTATGTCACTATTTTTATTAATCACATTGGAGGGGTACACATGAAAAAATGGTCTCTATTGTTACTGAGCATTACCTTGATGGCGGTTCTCGCAGCTTGCGGCAACAATTCTCAAGGCAATCCGGCGGCAGGCGAAGCTGAGCCGACACCTGGAGGTGCACCGCGTCAGATCGAGCTGAAGGTAGGAGCAACAGCGGTTCCGCATGCGGAAATTCTGGAAGCTATTAAGCCAAGCCTGGAGGCACAAGGTGTTCGTCTGCAGGTAGTAACTTTCAATGATTATGTACAGCCGAACGTACAAGTATTCGATAAGCAATTGGATGCGAACTTCTTCCAGCACAAGCCTTACCTGGATAGCGAGAACGAGACACGCGGCATGGATCTGGTTCCGGTCGTATCCGTACACGTTGAACCTATGGGTGCTTACTCTCAGAAGCTTACATCCATCGATGAACTGAAGGATGGAGCAATTGTAGGTATTCCTAACGATGCAACGAATGGTGGACGTGCTCTGGTACTACTGGCCAAGCAAGGCCTGATTACGCTCAAGGATAACACCGATGTGGGTTCCACTATTGCTGACATCACGGCTAACCCTAAAAATCTCGATATCAAGGAAGCCGATGCAGCCATTCTGCCACGTCAATTGCCAGATCTCGACCTGGCCGTTATCAATACGAACTATGCACTTGAAGCTCAGTTGAACCCTACACAGGATGCGTTGTTCATTGAGGATAAAGAATCTCCTTATGCGAACCTGCTTGTATCTCGTCCGGATAACAAGGATTCCGAGGGAATTCAAGCGCTGGCCAAAGCGCTGCAATCCGATGAAGTTAGAAAATTTATTGAAGACAAGTATAAGGGTGCCATCGTTCCTGCGTTCTAAGTTGACATCCTTGGTCCCGAATAACTTACAGCTTCATAAGCTACCAGAACAGCCAGCCTCCGCGTCGACGGATGCTGGCTTTTTTTGAGTTAACAGGTGCCCTTCTTGTGGGGAGGTCCCAAATCGAATATACTGTTGCTGTGACCGTTCTCTGTGCAGAGGAGGAAGGATGTTGAGACACAGAATAGCCCTTATAACTGGAAGTGCCAAAGGTCTTGGCCGAATGACGGCTCTTCAGCTGGCTGATCTGGGCTGCGACATCGCACTGAATTATGTACACAGTCAGGCGGAAGCGGAGGAGCTTCAGCAGCAGATCAGAATGAAGGGCGTGCGATGTATTGCGGTACAGGCGGATATATCGAGGCCTGACCAGATTGAAGAACTCATTAGCCAGGTAGAGCAAGAGCTCGGTGGCGTGGATATCATGATAAATAATGCAGGACCATTCATTCGTGAACGCCGTTTATTTGCCGAGTATACCCATGCGGAGATTCAATCCTTAATTCAGGGGAACCTGGTAGGAGCCATGCTACTGGATCACTATGTGCTGCCACATATGCGCAAGCAGCATTGGGGAAGAATTATTCACTTTGGCTTCGGACATGCTGGAGAAGCAAGATCGTGGCCGCACAGAGCGGTATATGCGGCTGCCAAGGTAGGGCTTGTATCCTTCACGAAGACTCTGGCGGTGGAGGAGGCTCCATTCGGTATAACCGTGAATATGATCTGTCCTGGAGATATTCGGGGGGATAACAAAGAAAAGACGATCGCAGAGGTCAGCAGCCTGCCTGATCCAGAGACACCAAGGGGAAGACCCGGCAGCGGGGAGGATATAGCACGTGTTATCGCATATTTGTGCGGGAATGACTCGGATTTTATTACTGGCAACATTATGGATATCTCAGGCGGTCTGGACCCAATTCGACCTTCCATTGGAAAGTCTTCGGTGAAGCCTGGGCGGGCTAATAGAGTGGATTGAGGATCAGGGCTACAAAAGCTTCGTATGTAATGCCAAGAGCAACAGAACCAAATAGCCCGGTGAATACGTGAAAGTGCACAAAAAAAGAGTCTTGGCTTCAGACGAAGCCAGGACTCTCTGTCATAAAATATGCAAGGGCATATCCTAGAATACTTGTACCACTTCTTGAACGCCTTCCACTTCTTCGAGAAGGGCACGTTCAATACCTGCTTTCAACGTAATCGTTGAACTCGGGCAGCTGCCGCATGCACCCATCAGCTTCAGCTTCACGATGCCGTCTTCCACATCGACCAGTTCCACGTCACCGCCGTCGCGCTGCAAGAAAGGACGCAATTTGTCCAACACTTCCAGTACTTCATCATACAAGGTGATGCTTTGCGTGTTATCGCTCATTTAGAATTCAACTCCTTTCCTGATACCTATTATTATAGTACAATTCAGGTTAAATTAAAATGGCCTTACGAAAAGCAGGTGAAATGAATTGAGACCAATTATCGAATTTTGCAGCAGTAATATGCATCTGGGTACAGATGAGGTCATGTCCCGCCTGGAGGAGAATCCAGACTATGATGTGATCGAATATGGATGCCTGACCAATTGCGGGCAATGCTATATGGAACCTTATGCCATGGTCAATGGCGAGATCGTGGCAGCGGATTCGGCCGATGCACTGTATGAGGCGGTCATTGCCAAGATCAAGGAAGCAGAAGCGTGGCTGGAGATTGATTTGGATTGATAAATAAGGGTTCCCACGCTTGAGCATATCCAAGCGGGGAACCCTTTTCTGTGTTAACGATTGTTGTGCAGCTGGCCTGATCGGCCCATAGATGCTATCCGAAATGACGCTTGGATTTCCAGAGGACACCACTCTTGAGCAGACGCGGAATACGTCCGCGGAGAGAGGCGGCACCCATGAAGCCATAGCCAAAGCCTGCCTTCTTGCCAAGCGAGCCCAATGTGCCACGCAGCCTAATCGGATGTGGATGTGGAGTAACTCCCTTCCATAGTGCTCTCGCAATATGTGCAATCCGCTCCCCCTGTGCTTCAGCTGCCTGAGCACTCGGAGAGAAGGGAAGACTCGCACAATCCCCAACCACGTAGACTTCCGGGTATTGTGGAATCTGGTACAGCTCATTCAGCAATATACGCCCTTGTGCATCCTTGGCTACCTGCAGATCCTGCACCGCTTTGACGGGCTGAATACCTGCTGTCCACACTACGGCATCGGTCAGCATTTCCGTATCCCGATTGTAGATGGCAGATGGCTCGACGCGGGATACGGCTACGTGGGACATGGTATCCACCTGATGCTCCTTGAACCAAGCATGGACATACGTTGACAACCGTTGTGGAAAGGCGGTTAAGACACGCTCTCCACGGTCCAGGATGGCAATGTTAAGGTCTGGTCGACTCTCACGTAGCTCGGCAGCCAGTTCGACACCACTTAATCCCCCGCCTACAATATGCACCTGACCATATGGCTTGATCTCATTCAAGCGCAGATAGGTCTGTCGGGTATTGTTGAAGGATTGGATAGTAGAGGCATGCTCCTTGGCACCAGGTGTATTGTGAAACCGATCCGTACAGCCTAGCCCAATCACAAGCTGGTCATACTCCAGAGGATCCCCGATCATGAAATGTACGGTCTTGTTCTCCAGGTCAATCGAGGTAACTTCACCATAACGGCGAGTAAGCTCGGCATGTGCCGGAAAGGAGACTCTGAGCTCCATGTCAGAGACAGTCCCCGCAGCCAGTGCATAATACTCGGTTTTCAGACCCTGAAAGGGCATGAGATCGACGAGGACGATCTCAATGTCTTTGGGAACGTGCTTATCCAGCAATTCTTTGGCAATGGTGAGGCCGCCGTACCCGCCCCCCAGAATGACGAATTTCTTCATATCAGGTCAGCCCTTTCTGTGTTGTGCTGTTACAAGGCTTTATCCTCTAGCTCATGTTGGCTCCTGCCTGTTATGGCTTGTGAGTCGATTCATTGCATTCTGCTCATTCTTACTGTATGTTAGGTCAGATTGCCAGTGCCAAGCTTGATGATCTCTACTGTGTATGATGCCTGTTAACCTGTGAGAAGTATCCAACCTAGGCTTATTCGTAAACTTCGATCTCGTTGTAGAAGGTATCCCGTTCCACGGGAATGCGACCTGCACCCTTCACCAGCCAGATCAGCTCCTTACGGGTCAAGCCTTCAGGAGTCAGTGCGCCAGCAGCATGACTGATCTTCTCACGAACGATCGTGCCATGTACGTCAGATGCGCCGAAGGATAGAGCCACCTGTGTCAGCTGAGGTCCAATGTTAATGAAGTAAGCCTTAATATGATCAATGTTATCCAGCATCAGACGGCTGATCGCAATCGTCTTAAGATCCTCATAGGCTGAGTTGCGGCGCATAATGCTGGCATTCTTGCTCTTAGGCTGCATGGACAATGGAATGAATACCATGAACCCGTTCGTCTCATCCTGTAGCTGGCGAACCTGCAGCATGTGGTTGATGCGATCCTCATAGGATTCTACTGAGCCATACAGCATCGTCGTATGCGTGCGCATGCCCATGTTATGGGCTGTACGGTGGACTTCGAGATAGCGGTCCACATTTGCTTTGTCGACACGCATTTTTTGGCGATACTCATCACTTAGGATTTCGGCACCACCGCCAGTCAGGGAACGCAGTCCAGCACCTCGCAGCTCTTGCAGCACCTCGGAGATGCTAAGTCCGCTGATGCGTGTGAAGAAGTCAATCTCCGCAGCTGTATAGGCTTTGAGGGTGACATCCGGATATTTCTCGTGCAGAGCCTTCAGTGAGTCTACATAGTATTGAAAAGGAACATGCGGATTATGTCCACCTACAATGTGGAATTCCCGAACGCCGGGATGGATATGCTGTTCTACATATTCAATCATTTCAGAGCCAGAGAGGGTGTAGGCACCATCGTCGCCCTGATCCTTCCGGAAATTACAAAAGGCACAGCGTGCCTCGCATACATTGGTAAAATACAGACTCATATTCTCAATGAAGTACACTTTCTTGCCGTTCTTGCGCAGGTTAGCTTCATTCGCAAGCTGCCCAAGCGTCAGCAGATCATCCGTTTCATATAAATAAATGCCGTCCTCTAGAGACAGGCGCTGACCCTGCTGTACCTTCTCTACGATCTCCGCCATGCGTTTATCTGTAAAAGGTGTTGTTAATGTGGACATACCAATTTCCTCCTTCAAATTGCTGGTGATGCGTGAAGGAATAGCTGGCTTCACGATGCACACAGGATGCCCGCTTTCGTCGGTTAGTCCCGGCTTCACGGTCTCACACAATAAGTGAAAAATGTTACAATGATAAATGTGTCGATTGAGCGACTTCTTGTTGACAAAATTCCGACAGTTCATCTACTGCGTCGTTTCTATTATAAACCTGACGTTGCAGGTGTTCAATACAATTGCTGTGAAAAAGGATGTTAGGGAGGCGTCCAACGTTGTGAATGATGACTTGAGGACCATCTTTATGTGGAGTATACTGAAATAGAAATGAAGAAATAAAGGAGGAAATAGCATGATTACCATTTCGGAATCTGCAGCAGATCGGCTAAAGGAGATGCTGTCTCAGCAGGAGACGCCTAACATGTTCTTGCGTCTTGGTGTGACACCGGGCGGCTGCACGGGATTTTCTTATGCGATGGGCTTTGATGATCAAGAATCTGATCAGGACATATATATGGATGTACAGGATATGAAGGTTGTAGTAGAGAAGGAGAATCTTCGTTACCTGGACGGACTGGAGATTGATTTTGAGGAATCCGGCATGACGGGGGGATTCACCATCCACAATCCGAATGCTGTTGCCACTTGCGGCTGCGGCTCCAGCTTCCGTACTCGTGAAGAAGTCGGTGTCCCTGACAAGGAATGCTAAGGCTCTGAAGCATATGATTCGGGGTGCAGATCCTAAGACCTTTTTAGCAGACAGTTGTGACTGTTGAGCTATTAAGGTCTTTTTACTATATTCAGGGCCAGAGCCAGCCATACCGCTCCAGAAAAGCTATCAAATTTCAAAGCAGCTTATGGTATAATCAAATCATCTATTCGACAAAACTCTCCAATTAGAACAGGTGAACTACCTTCCTGCCGCTTTTTTTGCTGGTGGTCTTTTTTATTTAAATCTAGTGACAAGAGCAGCGCTCTTCTCTGGAGTGATTAAGCAGTCAGATTTTGAGCATCTCTGCTATGGAAGATTCGGCTAGGCTGTTACTTCGGTAAGAGGAACTTGTCGTAAGCAGCAGATCCGAGAAGGGGAAATAATGTTGAGAAAATACATAGATCTCTTGCTGGCTAACATACGTACTCAAATGGATGACTGGTTCGACCTCTCTCAAGCTATTGAGCATGAAGAAGTGTGCCGATTCCTTCATTCGGTCAAAGGCACCGCAGGTACATTGCAGATGGTAGCTTTATCCGAGCTGTCCAGCTCGCTCCTGGAGCAACTGGAGCCCATCTCCGATTATGTGTGGACACCTCATGAGCTACGTACCTTCCTGATGCCCATCATTAAGATTAGTTATACAACTGGGCATAGCCAGGAGCTGGAGATCAAGCATACGATGCCTACAAGAGCAGAGATTCCCTCCGAGCAGCCCCTCGTCCTCATTTTGGATGATGACGCTGCTCTGCTCCAATTTTTGAAGGAAGAATTGGAGTTGCGGGGGTTCTTTGTCATTGCTACTGTCAATCCGAATCAAGCGATTCACTACTTCCATGATTTATGGCCTGATTGTCTTATTCTAGACCTGATTATTCCTGAAAAAAATGGATTTGAGGTCATTGCGACTCTGAAGGATCGGATTAGCAAGGGCTTCATTCCGACAACGATCATCAGCACAGATACCAGAAAAGAGAGCCGCCTTAGGGCGTTTGATATGGGAGCGGATGATTTTCTCAATAAACCGCTTGATATGGATGAGCTGCTGGCTCGCTTGAATCGGCAAATGCGGAAGAAGAAGCAAATTGACAACCTGTTATTTATGGACGAGCTAACGGGAGTTATGAACAGGAAATACCTGGATGAAGCTTATATGCGATTATGCCGTGAGCGCAATCGTCTGAACTCTAATTTTTCTTTGGCTGTCATTGACCTGGACTATTTCAAAAAAGTGAATGATCAGCACGGCCATCTTGTTGGCGACAAGGTGCTGCTTGGATTTACCTCGTATATGAAGGAGAATATTCGAACAGCGGATATCCTGATTCGGTTCGGCGGAGAGGAATTTGTGCTGCTATTGCCCCAGACTAGCGCTGACGAAGCCCGACAGGTCCTTGAAAGATTGCTCAGTGAGTTCTCGGTTCTGGAGCTGGGAGCGCCTGATGCAAGTCTTCGAATGACGTTCTCGGCGGGCGTGGTTGAAGTGCTGGATGCTGATCCTCAGAAGTGCCGTGAATGGCTGAGCATAGCTGATCTGGCCTTGTACGAAGCCAAGGAGCGTGGGCGTAATAGGGTGGAGATTGGCTACGTGGGCATGGTCAAGCAGTCATACTCCCGTAAGCTGAATATCGCGATTATTGATGATGATGCCATCATTCGCGCGCTACTGCTGGAATCCCTGCAGGAATCGATGGGAGGGATTATGCCTGTAGAGGTAAGGGCTTATCGCGATGGTGAAATGTTTTTTGCGGACCCTTGGCATGCTCAATCGTCCCCCTTCCTGGTCGTTCTGGATGGCGTGATGCCCAAAATGGATGGTCTGGAGGTACTGGAGCGCATTCGAATGCTGCCAAGGTCCAACATGTATTCAGTCATTATGCTCACAGGCCGCAAAGAGGAGAACGATATTGTGCGTGCCCTGCAGCTTGGGGCAGATGATTATCTGACCAAGCCATTTCATATCGGTGAATTGGAGGCTCGGATGAAGCGGCTGCTTACCCGCATGAATCTGGCTATCAAAGGTTAAACCATAAGTCTGAGGGGGAACAAACGTTGAAGAAGCTATTACTTGCAGAGGATGAACCTGTACTACGTATGCTAGTGGCAGATACGCTAGAGGATGAAGGATACGAACTGGATATCGCATGTGATGGAGCGGAGGCTTTGGAGCAGATTACATCGACAAGCTATGATCTGGTCATTCTGGATTATATGATGCCTAAATTAACCGGGCTGGATGTCATCACGCAGGTTCGAGCTATGCCGGACAGGCAGCATACCAGAATTCTGATGCTATCGGCTAAGAACCAGCATCGGGAGCAGGACCGGGTAAGAATGGCGGGAGCAGATGATTTCATGTCCAAGCCCTTCAGCCCGCTGGAATTGGTGCGTAAGGTGGAGGAAATGCTTGTATGAGCAAGTGGGTCCTTCCTTTCCGTAGGAATCTAATGATGCGCTTCATGGGCATGATGCTGGCTGTCCTGGTATTATTTCTTATCGGTGCGGGGGCTCTGTACTTGAACGAGCAGCGGGAGCAAGAGGAATTTCGGCAGACCGATGAGGTCCTGGTAGCCAAGCAGGAGATTCTGGACCAGCTATCGCATCATGTGACGGGGATTTTCTTCCGTGCCCGTGGGTACTTTATGCTTCAGAGTGAAGAGGAATACAAGAAGCTGTATGAGGAAAAGGCTGCAGCGGAACGTAGTCTGGCTGAATATAAAAAATATCAGACTAGCGAAAGGGAAATTCAGGTTATGGATAATCTGGATTCGCTATTGGAGGATTTCTTTACCCGGGCTCTGCCAATAGCTACGGAGCTATCTCACAACGGGGATTATGAAGGGTTACGCAATTTATTCGAACAAGGCTCTACACTGCAAATGAATCATCTTCTTGAGGAATTAAGCTCGTTAAACGATCAATATCGTACTCGCGGAAACGAACAGCAGACACAGGTCATCGAACGTCTTCAAGCTCAAAATGTCCAATACATTGTATATGTTCTTTTTGTCCTGTTCCTGTTGTTCCTGATGATGATCAAGACTGCCCAGGATTTGGGTATGCCCATGATCCGGCTGGCGGGTAGTGCCAAAGCCTTCACGCTTGGCGGTGTAGACAAGATTAACTATACAGACCGCCCGGATGAGATTGGTGTACTAGCCCGCTCCTTGCAATCCATGATGGTCCAGATTCAGGCGAAGGAAGAGGAGCTTGTCTCCCAGAATGAGGAGCTACAGGCACAACAAGATGAGCTTCAGATGCAGCAGGAGGAGCTTACGGAGACCCTGGTCAAAATGGAAGAAAAGGAGCATAGCCTTCAAAAGCATAATCAGTTCATACGCTCCATCTCGACGACACTGGATCGGCAAGAGCTGCTTCAGAGCATTATTTCACATATGGTAGAAATTATGAAAGCCGATAAAGGTGTATTGCTGCTCCCAGGTGCGCAGACGGATTATGCCTCATTCGGCCTGTCCGAGCCGTCGATCATCCAGTTTGTAACGAATTATAGAGAAGGCATTCTGCCTCGACTTGAAGAGACCAAGGTGCCTTATAGCCTCCATCGTCAAGCAACCGATGCCGAGAAAGGGTATCATCTTGATCAGCTGTCCGCAAGCGATATTTTTGTGCCAGTCCTCCATTCGAATGGTGACATTATCGCCATATTAGCATTGACTCGCTTTTCGCGTGAGTTTACAGCCAGGGAGGAAGAGGAGACTCAAGCGTTTGCGCAACAGATCTCGCTTTCCTTGGGGAAATTGGCAATCTATGAGGATGCCGAGAGTCACCGTAAGCTGACACAGGATATTCTTGATACGATTGATGTCGGGGTCCAGCTTCTGGATCGGCGTGGAACGACGATTCAAGTGAATTCAAGCTGGAAGCGAATGATGAAGCTCGAACACGATGATAATGGCCCTGAGGTTCATTTGGCGTTAGATCAAATGGAGACCAAGCTGTCTCCCCTGTTAGCGGATGCTACTCCACTTCGCCAGTACCTAGCAGATCTCATGGAAGGTCGATCTTGTGAACAGCAGCGGATTATATATGAAATGGCTGTGCCAGACCGGAGAATGATTGAGATGTACAGCAAGCCGCTGTTCACGAGAAGCAACCATACGGGGACGCTGCTGGTACACCGTGATATTACGAAGGAGTACGAGGCAGATGAAATGAAATCCGAATTCGTCAGCACAGTGAGCCATGAGCTAAGGACGCCGCTGGCTAGTGTACTTGGATTTGCTGAGCTTCTACTGCATAAGGAGCTGACGGCTGAGCGTCAGAAGAAATATATCCGAACCATTCATCAGGAGGCTCACCGATTGACTTCGCTAATCAATGATTTCCTTGATCTGCAGCGAATGGAGTCGGGCAGACAGACTTACCATTTCAGTAGGGTCAGCCTGGTAGAATTGATCGAAGAGACGATAGACTTGCAGCGGGTGCAGGCAACCAAGCATACCTTCGAATTCAATAACATCGCTGGAGATGTAACGGTGAAGGCCGATTCGGATAAAATCAAACAGGTGCTCATGAATGTGGTCGGGAATGCGGTCAAGTATTCCCCTACAGGCGGCAAGGTTGGTATTACACTGGGGATTGAGGATTCCTATCTGCGAGTAGATATCTCGGACGAAGGGCTCGGTATACCTACAGAAGCCATTCCACAGCTGTTCCAGAAATTCTATCGTGTAGACAATACGGATCGCCGTCAGATCGGCGGAACTGGATTAGGGCTCGCTATTGTAAAAGAAATTATGCAGCATCATGGGGGTGACGTGCAAGTCGCATCCACTTACGGTCAAGGCAGTACCTTCTCATTACTGCTCCCTTTTGTGAATGAGGGCTATAGGGAATCAGAGCTGATGACAGGCCAAGCCTCGAGAACCATCTTTATCGTCGAGGATGATGCGAGCCTGTCCAATCTGTTGGCTGAGGAGCTGACCGGGAGCGGCTATCAGGTTGTTCAATTCACGAGTGGGGAAAAAGCATTTGAGGCCATGTTGGAGCAGCCCCCTACTGCGGTAGTGCTGGATCTGGTCCTTACTCATGGCATGAGTGGCTGGACTGTGATTGAGGAGATGAAGCAAAGCGATGCGCTCAAGCATGTACCGATTCTGATCTCCAGCGCATTTGAGGAAAAAGAGCGTGCACTGGATATTGGAGCCCGGGGGTATCTTGTGAAGCCTTACTTACCCCACAAGCTGTCTATGGCGCTTATGCAGATCATTAATGATCATCAGCATGCAAGAGGCTCGATCTTTGTTCCGGGTCCCATTCCTAATAATGAATAACCTGGACATTGTACGTTAGCTTGTCATCTTGGGGTTTCATGAGCGTTGGTTCGCAGATATCCACACGGGAGGAAATGAATTGAACATTGTGATTTCTCAGCAAATCAAGGCTACAGGTGTGAATGAGTATACGAAGGTCTCGCGTACGTTCGAATCATGGGCCATTCCTCATATCGGATATAAAATTATGGATGCCGCCTTCGGTGATATGCTGTATTACGAAGTTGAGGACGTCATGCTCGATTACTCGGCGGCCGAATGCTGGGTAGTTCTTCCTTCGGTTACGATCCATACCGGTGATGTGGAGGATTTACGTGACGCTGTCCGTGAGTACGAGTCTCATGGCTGGGCCTGCACTAAGCGTGTATAGCCATTGAAGCATCAGAATTGTAAGAATTGTCTAAATAAATTTCCTGAATGGTTGAAAATTATGAAAATTTTACAGGATGCATGGAAACAGTTGATTTCAACCAGTAGATATAAATAAGAAAGAAGGATATACTGTAGTATAGATAACATATGCCAGCATTCTGCAATATTCGATCCCAGTCGCTTGACTGACTGTGTCCGAACAACCTTTCACAGCGCCATAGAAAATGTCACGCAGGATCTGATGAAAAGGGGGCATTACATTGAAAGTGAAATTGCATTTTACGAACAAAGGGAAATCAGCGGTTGAGAAATTCACTAACGATGAATTGCTTGAAATTTTCGCAAGATACAGCAATACGCTGACGAAAAAGTATGATGTCTCGGTAGTGGTGCCCGAGGAGGACAATCCCAACATTGTTGAGGAAGGGGCCATTCAACTGCAACTGGAGCAGGTTCAGTGCGATCCCGATGTCTTCCTGAAGGAGCTGGGAAGGGATATCAAGGTTCCGCTGGTGAAGCGACTGGGTGCGAAGCTGGATCAAGTCTTCAAGCCGGAGTTTATTGAGCAGTAGTACTGCAGCACTCCGCACAAGCTCTATAGTACGTAAGAAACAGCCCTACTGACGGTGTATTCGCCAGTAGGGCTGTTTTCTGTACGCATCTTGCACTATGTAGTACACACAGATTGCAGCAAGGTAATCATGCTTCATACTTCATCTGAGATAGCTGACTCAGTTCACTCGCTGTTCGCCAGGGATGGCTAGCTCCATCGTAGTCGTCTCCCCGACCTTGGCCATTCCACTTGCAGTGGCGTAGCCATATTCAAGTCCGCCTCCTGGCAAGGCGCGAAAGTATACCATCCGTCCTGTCATTTCCGGGCGTTCTGCGCCAATGTATGAGCTGGTCAAGCTGTATGGAATCGTAGCGAAGGGAGCAGCCCCCGCCTGCCCGGCACGTACTTGGGCTGTGCCTTTTTTATACTTCACTCCATTGATGACCTGATAGTAGCTCATGACATCATTTTGAATCGAAATGAAGCGGTCGGATCGTCCTTCCTGAAAAAATACCAGGGAACGATTACCGGTAGAGTCCTTCTCCAGCTCAATCAGCATGTCCACCAAAGGCAGGGACAGCGCGGTTGCGCGGGCGGTAGCCAGCGAAGGCAAAGACAGATTAGCGAGCTCCTGTTCAGTGGCTGAGGCGACATAGACCACCTGATTCGATGAGCTGTAGCCGACAGAGGCTCCTGAGGATTCTGCGATAAAGCGTAATGGTACCATCACGTAGTTGTTGCGCAGCATTACAGGCTGACTTAGAGTCACTTGCTTACCGTTCAATGTGGCTGATGTTGCACCAAGCCGAAGCGTAATACTTCCCTTCGTCGTTGTTAACGATGCGGTCTTGTTGCGGTTATCCCAGCTCACCTCGTGTCCAAGAGTGCGAACAACGTTCAGGGGAACTAAGGTTGTACCCTCATAAATGATTACTGATGCCCCAGAGGGGAGAGCTACAATCTTGTTATTCACCGCTACCTGTAGTGCACCAGTATGGATTGGAGATGGTCCTGTGACCTGCAGCGCTGATGCTGCATGGGATACGGAAACGAACAGTACGCCGGATAATGCCGCCGCCAGAACCAGTGATACCCATTTCTTCAATTCTCATCCCTCCTCTGGATGGTCGAACCAGTCGTGTATTGTAGGAGATCTATAAGACAATCAGTGAAAGTCAATGGATTATTCCTATTTCACTACATACCCGAATGATGCAGCTTATGAATCAGGATTAGCTTACTAACTACGCAGCTTGGCCAGATCGAATGCAGGTACAAGTCCTTCAGCGGAAGCCCGTCCGAGTAAGGCCTCGATAGCAGCATAGCCATCTTCTCCAAGATCGGCCGTGAACTCGTTCACGTATAGAGCAATATGAGATTCTGCCACAGCCGGAGACATCTCCTGGGCATGGGAGAGAATATAATCACGCGAGGCTTCCGGGTGCTTCCAGGCGTAGTCTACAGATTGACGAATCCATTGTGAGATCTGAGCGAGTGGAAGCGTCCGACGGGCTATAATGGCTCCAAGCGGGATGGGCAGTCCTGTATCTGACTCCCACCAATTACCGAGATCTACCAGCATATGTAGCCCATAATTGGTATAGGTGAATCTAGCCTCATGTATAACCAGTCCAGCATCGATACTGCCGTCCTGAACGGCTGGCATAATTCGGTCGAAAGGCATCACAATGATCTCTCCCACGCCACCCGGGACATGCTTGGCCGCCCAAAGGCGGAAGAGCAGATAGGCTGTGGAGCGTTCGCTCGGAACAGCAACTCGCTTGCCGGATAATTCCTCCGGTGAGATGGCTCCTGTACGTGTGAGCACAAGGGGGCCGCAGCCGCGTCCCAACGCGCCACCGCAAGGCAGCAGGGCATATTCATCCAGTACCCAGGGCAGGGCAGCATAGGAAATCTTCATAACCTCCAGCCCATCAGGCGTAACTGCAAGATTGTTGGTAATATCAATATCGGCATATGTGACCTCCAACTGCGGTGCATCCGGCAGTAGGCCATGAGTCCAGGCGTGGAAGACAAAGGTATCGTTTGGACAAGGTGAAAAAGCGATCTGCATTACATTACCTCCGTTAATGTGCGGAATGCGAGCTCCAGCGACTGGAGTGCCTCCTGAATACGCCATGCTTCGCGGTTACGCGGTCCCACGGCGTTGGAAATGCTGCGTATTTCATAACATGGCAGCCCAAAGGTTCTGGCTGCAATGCCGACCCCATATCCTTCCATGGCTTCGGCAGCGGCGCCAGGCACACGGTTGCGGAGCTCGCGCGCCTGCTTCTCGCTACCAGTGGCTGTGGAGACGGTGAGGATGGGACCCCCGTAAGCAGGTATGCTGGCAGCTTGAAGTAAGTTCACCCATTGCTGAACGATGGCAGAGTCTACCTCCAGTCTGTTGCTTCCGAAGCCCAGCTCCTCCACACTGCTGAAGCCAGCGGGTGTCTCAGCCCCCAGATCGGCAGCAATAATCTCCGTTCCTACCACGATGGATTCGATAGGTGCAACCTCGGTGAATCCCCCTCCGATTCCAGCGCTGATCACAATTGCATAGGACTCCTTCGCGAGTGCGGCGGCAGTAAGTGCTGCCGCTGAAGCGGGACCTACCCCGGCCAGCGACACAATAAAACGCGGGTCTTCTCCGACAGCTCTAAGCACAGCAGCGCGCTCAGGCTCCACTGCGGTCATGATCAGCACACGGCCTGCAGTATCAGACCCTGTGTGTATTTTGGCTTCTGTCATTCGTATCTTCTCCTCCGTATTAACCAATACAAGCATTCTACACCTTTTCAGAAGCAGGTTCAAAAAAAGACATGTAATGAAATGACAAAAAGCGCCATAATCGGCGCCTGGGATTGTACATATCATATAATTGCTGATTCAACGAGAGCTTAGATTGGCTTGTCCTGCATGACAGCCTGGAACATCGTTGAGCTTCGCTCGTAATGACTCGTCGTATGATCAGGATTGGCGATGCGAATGACCTGATCCGAGAACATCTCGATACAGCCACGGCTGATCTCACAATATACGCCTGTAGCATCCTCCTGCCAGACCGAGACGGTTGTCTGTGAGAGGGCTGCAGTGAAGAAGTCGATATTCTTTTGCAATATGAACGTTTTCCTTTTGGAATCCATTTTGATTTATCCTCCTGAATTTATGCAGACTTGCATCGATCATTGTGTCTGAAATTAGTTATAATAGAGTTAATATTCCTGTTGTGCCTTTCAGCATGTCAACACGTATCCAAGCATCCTGATCCGTTGGTTAGAGAAATGGCTCTGTCCATGGATGGTAGGCATGCCGACGGACGTAATGACTTTACCCTATCGCACAGCAGATGTAAAGATTAAATCTTATTTTACATTGATTTTACATTCCCATAACATTAGGCAGATGCTTGACCGGTTCAGCGGGTAGTACAATAGCTATGTACAGAGTATCAACATTATTAGACACTTTTTGATTGTACACAGGAGGCCCTATGCTTAATGAATCGATGCTACTTAATGAACGTCAGCTTATAGACAAATCAGGCTCCTCACGGTACTTTAACCGTGATCTGAGCTGGATTGAATTTAATCGCCGGGTGCTTCAGGAGGCCCAGGACGAAGAGACTCCATTACTCGAACGGGCCAAGTTTCTTGCCATCGTCTCCAGCAATCTGGATGAATTTATGGGTGTGCGTGTCGCTGAGACACTAGAGAAGATCAAGGCAGGCTTCATGCAAAAGGATTTTACCGGATATGCCCCACAGGGCCTATATAAACGACTGATGAAGAGAGCCAACGCCATGGTCTCCGACCAATACAAGACCTACCGCGAGGTATCACGTCAGCTGGTCAAGAAAGGGCTGCGTTTTCTGGAATATGAGGATCTGAGTCCAACCCAACGCAAGGCACTGGATGCTTATTACCATGATATTGTGTTCCCAGTGCTCACGCCGATGGCTGTCGATCAGAGTCGTCCTTTCCCGCTTGTTCATAATAAATACGTATATCTGGCGGTGGTTCTGAAGCGTAATGCGACCGCACCTAAGGGCAAGCTCAAAAAATCCGAGCCTAAAGAGGTCGCCATTGAAGATAATCTCTATTTTGCCATCGTCCAGGTACCCTCCAATATTCCGCGGGTAGTGCCGATACCGGGGCGGGCGAATAGTAAGCGCAAGTCATTCATTTTTCTTGAGGAGCTCATAAAGAATCATGTCCATACTCTATTCGGTGGTTATACACCCGAGGCGGTTCATGGGTTCAGGGTTACGCGGAATGCTGATCTGTTCATTAATGAAGAAGAAGCTGAGGATTTGCTGGAGGAGATCGAGAAGGAGCTTCGTCGCCGTCGCCGCGGGGCGCCTGTCCGTCTGGAAGTGGAGCAAGGAATTCACCCTTATGCGCTTGAGGAGCTTCAGTATGCCTTCCAGCTGAATGATCATGTCTTCGAGATTGATGGCCCGCTGGACCTGAGCTTCCTGTCCTCGTTCGTTGAAGGATTGGAGGGCCTTTCGCACCTGCGCTTCCCACCAATCAAGCCTGTCTATCCGCAAGAGCTTGAGCTGAGGGAGGAATTCTTCGAGATTCTGCGGAACCGGGATGTGCTGTTGTACCATCCATATGAATCCTTCGATGCTGTGACGGATTTTGTCATTGAAGCCTCAGAGGACCCGAATGTAATGGCAATCAAGATGACCTTATATCGGGTGAATGGGGAATCCAAGCTTATTCCGGCATTGGCACATGCTGCTGAATCCGGCAAGCAGGTGACCGTGGTTGTTGAACTGAAGGCGAGATTCGATGAGGAACGTAACATCGCCTGGGCTCGCAAGCTGGAGAAGGCTGGCTGTCATGTTGTCTACGGACTGGTTGGACTCAAGACCCATGCGAAGATCATTCTCGTGGTACGACATGAGCAGAACGCCCTCAAGAGATATGTACATGTCGGTACAGGCAATTACAACGCGAGCACGGCTCGTCTATATACGGATATTGGACTATTCACCTCGGAGGAATCCATCGGGGAGGATGCATCTACACTGTTCAATGAGATCACTGGCTTCTCAACTCCGAATGAGCTTAAGGCCTTCACGGTAGCTCCGACAGGCATGAAGGATCGACTATTCGAGTTGATTCGTCGTGAGGCGCGGCATGCGGCAGCAGGTAAACCCGCCTACATTCAGGCGAAGGTCAATTCCCTGTCCAACCAGGAAATGATCGATGAGCTGTATGCGGCTTCTCAGGCTGGTGTGAGGATTGAGCTGATCGTTCGGGGAGTATGCTGTCTGCGTCCGGGTATTCCGGGGCTCAGCGAGAATATTCGTGTCATCAGCATCGTAGATCGATTCCTTGAGCACTCACGGTTGTTCTTCTTCGAGAATGGTGAAGAGCAGGAGGTCTATCTCTCTAGCGCGGACTGGATGACTCGCAACCTGACCCGACGGATCGAGCTCATGTGTCCAGTGAACGATACTACGCTTAAGCAATCCGTCATTCGAATATTGCAGCTGCAGCTAAAAGATAACGTCAAGGCAAGAGAACTGCTGCCGAATGGAAGCTACGCTTATGTTCCTCATAGCGAGCCATCCATTCGCAGCCAGTTCGAATCAATGAATATTAAGAGCTGGAAACGGACTGGGAAGACCAAGTAACTTGCAGGTTCCATACCTTCTGTACATCCTTGGCCTTATTCTCCAGCTCGTTGAGCTCAAGAACGGGGGTTCCTTTGCAGAATAGCGTTAAATGCAGCGTTTGTTCTTGCAGAGTAGCCCTCATCTGCTGAATAGTACCACTTTCACTGCAATCAAGAGCAATAGCTAGCTGTAATAGTGAGCCGATCTGATGAACCCATGCTGCATCTGTATGCCGAATGATGTCACGATGGTTATCAAGCAGCTGTTCTGTGCGGAGCTTAGGATGATAATCTGCAAGTGCCGCCGCCAGTACAGTCTCCCGATGTGAGAGGCCACCAAGCCCGCCGCGCATAATATGGTAGGCGCTATGCTGGTTGTATTGGTAATAGTTCAGTGCAGCGCCGCTCTTGTACAGCATGGATGCCGTACGAAGGATGCGTTCATCTGATGGAAGATTATCGACCCTCAGCAGTCTGCATAATTGCTGCGTGTGACTGAGTACCCGCTCCAGATGCTTCTTTCTTGCCGGATTGCTGGAAGCCAGTGCATTCTGAATGCTGGCATCGAGTGGATCTGCTACGAGTGGCTGCTGTGGATTTCTCATCTGATGGAACAGGCCATCTCGTAGTCCAGCTCCGCTAATCATGAAGGATGTTCCTTGGGCAGCAGAGAAGATTGTGTGCAAAATAATAAGTCCAGATACAATGATGTCGGCTCTGTCCTTGGACAGGCCGGCTATTTTTTTGCGCTGACTGTAGCTCATCTTAGGCAGCTTCTGGTACAGCTCATCAATCTCTTCGACACTCATTTCATAATGATGAAGTATTGGCAAGGAATAGCTTCGCTGCTTCTGACTGATTTTGGCCAATGTTCGTGCCGTACCTCCCAGGCCAACGAAGGGGAGCCCGCGATTCTCGGTAATCCAGGGATGCTCAGTCAGTGCCGAACGCACAACTGTCTGAAGTGCTTCTATGCGCGTATCGTCCCAGCTATCCTGTTCGCTATTCGTTCCGAAGCGGCTGTTCATATTCACGGCCCCAAATGGAAAGGACACCGTCTGTAGACGCTCACGTTCACTGAACAAGGTAATCTCCGTACTGCCACCCCCGATGTCAATGAGGATTCCATCCAGCACATTCATTGTATTAGCTACACCAAGAAAGCCCATCGTTCCTTCTTCCTCGCCAGATAGAACCTCCAGCTCCAGACCAGTCTCCTCAGCAATCCACGAGATAATCTCCTCTGTGTTCGCGGCATTGCGGATCGCTGCAGTAGCTGTGGCGCGAATTCGAGTAACATCGAATACATCGCACACCTGCTGAAATTGTCGAAGAATGGGTGCTATGCCCGCAATCGCTTCCCGCTCCATTCTTCCTTCTGGCCCAATCTTGGCACTGAGGCGTGCCGATTCCTTGCATTCCTGTATTACACGGTATTCACCGCTCGTAGTGAATTCATATATCACCAGTCTGATAGAGTTGGACCCGATGTCCATAATGCCTACAGTCTCATACATTAGAGCTAATCTCCTTAGTCAGTGGTATTCTCCTAATCCGAATATATAGAGATATTGTATCAATGATGCGGGTGACACGCTACCCACTCATGAATTCCACGGTAAAACAGGCCCCCGCCTCGGACAAACATCCAAGAAGTGAAGCTACCATTTGAGTACAGTGTTAATATATCCGTCCGAGAAAGGAGACATCAATGTGCCAAGACAATTAGCTAGCAAACTGCTAAAAACGGAAGCTCTGCTGCGAAGTGCCGAGGTAGCAGCCCATATACCGGAGACCAGTGAATATTCCGCAGCTAGTCTTCGATATATGCTGGACCGCTATCAAATGGTGTTCATCAAGCCTGTAAGAGGCGGAGGCGGGAGTGGTGTCATTCGCGTAGTTCGTACGGCTGTGGGGTATTCATTTGACCGAATGGAGCGAACACACAGATTCAGAGATTTCGAGAGGATGGTAGCGAAGCTTGAGGCCGTCAGGCTGAAGCGTCCCTACCTGATCCAGCAAGGAATTCGACTGGCGACCATAGGGAGCAGACCTGTGGATTACCGATTGAAAATGGTCAAAACCGGTGATACATGGGAGCTTCGGGCCCTGGTTGGCCGGGTAGCTAAGCGAGGTCTCGTCGTAACCAACCTATCCAAGGGAGGAACAATGCTGCAGGGACGAGATGCATTGAAGCGCTCGCTAGGTGCCAAGGCTGTATCTCCCAAACGCAAGGAAATGAGAGCCTTGACTGCATTATGTATTTCCATTCTGGAGGAGCAGTTCCCTGGTATTGGTGAGCTTGGCTTTGATTACGGCATTGACCGTGACAAGCGTATCTGGCTGCTTGAGGTCAACACCAGACCACAATAAATCATCTTTCCAGAGTGTATCTCCTAACCTATTAGTAGTGTGCAAATTTATTTTTGGAAGCTTCATATAGAACAGGAGCCTGTGTATAATTATTATCCACATTATCCACTGCAATACACAAGGGTTAGAGACACTTACCAACAAATTACACACAGGATTTCCACAGGTGGCTGTGGATATCAGGAACACTTGTTCTGCCGATGTGAATTTGCTAGAATAGGTATAAGGAAAAAAAAGGAAAGGTGTGTCTTGGATGGGAATGCTGACGGATGAAATGCTGCTGGAATCCTATCACATGGCAATTAAGCTGAAGCTGGATCGTGATTTTATCACATTGCTTCTGGCAGAGATTCAGAAGAGAAAGCTAGTTGTGGATGAAACGACTCTTCTGCATTAATTTCCATCTAGGCAGACGCTGTCTCGGAGCTGTTCATCCGGGCCGGATGCTGGTATAGGAGCCTTCCAAAGCCGTTCTTCTGCCGTTGCCAACAAGATATGATTCTCCACACAAAAGGGTGCTTTATTCCCGTGAAAAAATACGGGAGTAAAGCACCCTTTATTCTCATATGCTACATGGAGAGCTACAGCTTCATATTACTGCTGTGTCCCGGAGACAATTTGGCCTCGGGGTCAATATATACCTTTGCATTGTTGACGGCTGTAGGTGCTTCTCCAAAGCCTACGGCAATCAGCTTCAGCTTGCCAGGGTAGGTAGTGATGTCACCAGCTGCGAAGATGCCAGGAATATTCGTCTGTTGTCTTGAATCGACTACAATCGAATTGCTCTCAATCTCGATTCCCCATTCAGAAATAGGGCCCAGTGAAGATACAAAGCCGAAATTCACGATCACATCGTCTACCTCAATTGTCTGGGTCTCCTTGGTCTTGACGTGAGCCAGTGTGACAGAGGTAATCTGATCTTCGCCGTCCAGACTTACAATCTCTGTAGGAGTAATGACCTTCACCTTGGATGCCATCAGATTCTCGACACTGTGCTCATGTGCACGGAACTTGTCACGACGGTGAATGAGCGTGACTTCCTCCGCGATTGGCTCCAGCATCAGAGCCCAGTCTACGGCAGAGTCGCCGCCGCCACTGATCAGTACCTTTTTGCCAGCGAATTTACTCAGATCGCTTACGAAATAATGCAGATTCGTCTTCTCGAATTTGGCTGCCTCCGGAAGCTCCAGACGACGAGGCTCGAATGCGCCTACACCTGCAGTGATGATGACGGCTCGTCCTTCGTATTCTGCGGCATCAGTCGTCACTACGAAATGACGCTCATCCTTCTTCACGACAGAGATAACTTTCTCCTCAAGTCGTACATCTGGGTTGAAGTGATTCATTTGCTGCACCAGATTGTTCACGAGTTCCTGTGCTGTAACTTTCGGGAAGCCGGCTACATCATATATATATTTTTCTGGATAAAGTGCTGCAAGCTGTCCCCCGAGTTGGGGCATACTTTCAATCAGAGTAACAGAAGCCTGACGCATTCCACCATAGAATGCAGCAAAAATTCCTGCTGGACCGCCTCCGATAATAATAAGATCACTTATATGTTCACCTGTTGGTGTAGCCACTTCGATAACACCTCCGCTGTAATTATGAACCATTCATGGACAGGGAATCAGGCCGCAATCCGTATGATTCAACTGACTATCATTATAAACGCACGAACTCTGATTGGGAAGTTCATCCCCTGTAAGTTAATAGAACCTTCATTTTTGTTGCAATTTATGTGTATGCTCAGACTTCGGACAGGGAAGATTAGGAATACGGAAGGAGTAGGTCTCATGGGCGATCAACCTAAAATTGTAATCCTGGGCGCAGGCTATGGCGGGATCCTGACAGCACAGCGCCTGCAAAAGGAATTAAGGCATAAGGAAGCGGATGTGACACTAGTCAATCGGCATGATTATCACTATATTACGACTCACCTTCATATGCCTGCGGCAGGGACGGATAGCATTGAGCACTCAAGAATCCCGATTGGGGATCTGATTGATGGACTGAAGGTGAAGCTGATCAAGTCATCCGTTCAGGCCATTCAGCCAGCTGAGCGTACTATCGTTCTGGAGAGCGGGTCTATCCCGTATGATTACCTGGTGTTGGGGCTGGGGGGCGAGCCGGAGACCTTCGGCATTCCAGGCATGCTGGAGCACGCATTGACGATCCGTAGCATTAATTCGGTGCGTCTCATTCGTGAGCACATCGAATATCAGCTCGCACTCTACAAGAATGACGGCCTCGAATCGCGGCTGCGCTTTGTCATCGGTGGAGCAGGGTTTAGTGGTATTGAATTCGCGGGAGAATTGGCAGACCGTCTGCCGCAGCTGTGTCGTCAATATGATATCCATCCGGGTGAGGTATCGATTATCAACGTCGAGGCTGCCCCAACAGCTCTGCCAGGCTTCGATCCCGAGCTTGTCGAATACGCGATGGATGTGCTGAAGCGTAAGGGTGTCACCTTCCGCATTGGCGTTCCGATCAAGGAGTGCCTAGCTGATGGCGTCATTATTGGCGAGGGAGAAAAGATAGAGGCCTCCACTGTAGTCTGGACTGGGGGTATTCGCGGCAATCATTTGCTTGAAAAGGCGGGCTTCGAGGTGATGCGTGGCCGGGTGAAGGCGGATGAATTCCTGCGAATCCCGGGCTACGATCATATTTTCGTGATCGGGGACAACTCCTTAATGCTGAATCCGGCTGGAAAGCCATATCCACCAACAGCGCAAATTGCCATGCAACAGGGAGTGACATGCGCCAGGAACGTGGTTGCTTCCATTCGCGGGCGGGAGCTCAACAAATTCGTATTCAGCAACAAAGGAACAGTAGCTTCACTTGGTAAAGGAGAGGCAGTGGCTGTCGTTGGCGGAAAGAAGATCAAGGGGTGGGTTGCAGCCCAGCTCAAGAAGATCGTAGATATGCGCTACTTGTTCATTATTGGTGGCATTCCACTGGTCATGAAGAAGGGGCGTTTCTTCGGATGAATCCAACGCTGAAGCAAAAATAAAAAAACAAGCCATGTGAATCTGAAGTGATTCCCAATTGTTAGACACACTCTAACAGTTGGGGTGCAGTTCAATCCCGATGGCTTGTTTTTTTGTTGTCTTCTTGTTTTTCTGCTGCTTTCTGCCCAATTCGTATGTCCAAGCGGATCGTAACTTGAGATTACTCCACGCTGCTTATAGCTTCAGCATCTCTTCAATGGACTCAGCGTCGAGCACGCTACCTACATAGAAGGACCCGAACTCGCCGTAGCGTGCACTCACCTCGTCAAAGCGCATTTCATAGATCAGCTTCTTGAATTGAAGGGCATCATCGGAGAACAGCGTTACGCCCCATTCCCAGTCGTCAAACCCGACAGAGCCGGTAATGATCTGCTTCACCTTGCCAGCATAGCTGCGGCCGATTAATCCATGGCTGCGCATCATCGTGCGGCGCTCTTCCATGGACAGCATATACCAGTTGTCTGCGAGCTCACGCTTCTTGTTCATCGGATAGAAGCAGATATAACGATTCTTCGGCAGAATCGGCTTCAGTCTTGCCACAACCTGAGGGTTCTGCATCGGGTCCTCGTCCTTGCCGCCAAGATAATTGCTCAGCTCTACGACGCTGACATAGGAATAAGCCTTGGTCGTATATTTGGCGAAGGTAGTCTTGTTGAACTCATTTTCCAGCGTCTTCAGATCCTCTAATGTCTCGCGCAGATGCATCATCACGAAGTCCGCCTTCTGACCAACGATGGTGTACAATGCGGAGCTGCCCAATCCATCGGCCTCCGTCGTTCCCCATTCCTCCATAAATTCACGCAGTTCGTCCAGTGCTCCAGCGCGCTCCTCGTCATCGGCAGCCTTCCAGGCCGTCCAGTCGATGGATCGAAAATCATGAAGGGCGTACCAGCCCTCCAGCGTTGCGGCAGCCTCATTCGTATGTGCTACAGGTTGATTCATTATTCGTACACTCCTTTGCTGAATCAGCGAGAGCCGGAGGAAGAGTCCGGACAGCTACGGATAGAATGCCCGGCTGTTCTGATTGCGGCTCTGTGCTGTTGTTTGACGTTCGCAGGATCATTTCCTGCCTATGTAATCTGTAAGGATAAGCATGTGGATTGACCTGCCAGCATTCTGTATGGAATGACTGGCTTCATCTTATTGTAGCGCAAAAGAAACGGAACGAGCAAATGATGATGCCAGCAAAATTTGTGACCATAATCAAATTCGCCGATTTTGCGCCTAATGATGAAGAAGCCCGATGATGAGCGTGGAATCCACGCATATATCCGTATATTTTCCGTCTTTATCAGCGGCCCAAGTATGATAGAATAGTAAGGCATCTTGGAGATTGGTGATGTAAGGAAAGGAAGAGCACACTATGCGCATGAAGAATCTGCTGCATTTTACGGAGCAACACCGATACTGTGTGTACCGCGAGTTCGGTCTTGGACATGTCGATGAGATCATGCTGAGCAAGGTATACCAGCCGATGGTAGGAGCTTTTGCTGTCAGTCTATATCAGTTGCTGTCCCAGCAGATTCCGGCTGGACAGATCGGTTACTCGCCTGTAGAGCAGCAGCGCGGTCTTTTTCTGACACTAGGCCTGGAGCCAAGCGAGAAGGGACGCAAATATCTGATTGAACAGACGTCAAAGCTGGAGGCTGTCGGACTGCTGCAGACGTCTAGAATGTATGCTCCGGACACGGATGATTACATGTATGAGTATGAGCTACAGCAGCCATTATCCCCTTCGGAATTTTTCCGTACACAGCATCTGACCTTGCTGCTGCGGGACAAGATCGGCAAGTTCGCCGTTCTGTCGCTGCGCGCATCGCTATGGAGCCAGGAGACGGCCGACTGGCAGCAGATGCTTCATAATAAAGAGAATATTTCGGTCCCCTTTTACGATATATTTGAGCTGAATACCCATGTCATTGATTATGAGCTGGAGCAGGCCTTGTCTGAGGTATCGGTGTCACGTCATAAGACGGCTTCGGCGGATGAGGCCGGAGAGCTGAATTATGCAGATATGATTTTACGTTTCCCACGAGAATCGGTGAACCGTAAGCATGTTGAGCGTCTGCGCTTTGATTATGAGCAATTTGGTGTGGTACAATATGTGGCTCACAAATATGATCTGAGTGCTCAGGATATAAGCCGCCTGTTGGATGAGGAGGATGTCTTCACGGAGCAGGGAGAGGTCGTGCTGGATCGTATGCAGCATCATGCACAGCTTCAGTTCAGACAAGCCAAGAAGCGGATGGAGGACCAGCAGGTGAAGGCGGCCAAGGTCATCGCATTGCGGCAGGAAGCGGAAGAGGAGACCGCGCAACCTCCTGCCGAGCAAGCTGTCGAGATGGAGTATTATGTAGAGGTGCCCCCGCAATTCGAGGGCAAATGTGATATCCATCAATATAATATGATGCTCCGAAATGAGCCTTATTATCGTCTATTGCAGACCTTCTTTCCAGGAACGGTTCCTGGAAATCTGCTGGATATATTCGAGAAGATTGATCTGAGTTACAAGCTTCCTGGTGAAGTGATTAATGTCCTTATTCATTATCTGATGACTATGCTGGTATCCGGAAGTGATCAGCGCATCAACCGGAACTTCGTTGAGACGGTCGCATCCAATATGCTCGTTAAGCAAGTGAATTCCTATGAGAAGGCTGTTCAGTATATTCGAGACCAAGCCAAGGTCAAAGGGCGAAAGTCAGCTGGGGGCAGTAGTGGTAGCGGACAGCGTCAGCGGTCTGTGAAGGGGGCTTCAGGTAAGCCATCGATTCCAATTGTTCAGGATCAGGTGGCAGAGACGCCTGTATCCGAGCAGGATCTGGAGGAATTGCTGCGCATGGCGGAGCAGATGCAGTCTGGCAAAAAATCGAATTTGTGACCTGTGTGAACGTACACGGTCCAATTGATATAGAAATAAGATCGGAAGGGAGATCAAGCTATGGAATCATTGGGCGATTTGCTGCAGAACATGCAGAATCCGTCGTTCCGGCAGCGCTCGCGCAATATTACCGAGCAGGTGATGAACCATCCGCTGGTACAGGAATTCTGTGCCGCCCATCCCGAGCTGGATGATGAGCTGCTGCGTCTAAATATGAGCAGACTGTACCAATACATGCGAGATCGCAGCAATTGTGCCCAGTGTCCGGGGCTTGAGAATTGTCCGAATGATTTTCAAGGTCATTATTGCAATCTCATCGTAGAGCAGGCCCAGGGCCGGACCCAGATTGTGGACAGCCGTACGCCCTGCAACCTCCAGTTGGCCCGTGAGCATGAGCAGCAGGTCAAGCAGCGTATTCGCAGCTTCTATGTGGATGAGCGAGCGCTACGTGAGGGCTATGATGCGGTGGAGATCTCGCGGAAGGATCTTCAGCGAGTGCCGGCAGTGAGTCGGATATTTACTTACATTAATGAGGTGAAGACGCAAGGACTGACTCCGCGTGGATTGTACCTGGAGGGCACCTTCGGGACAGGCAAGACCTTCCTCGCAGGCTATATGCTGCATGAGCTGGCCAAGTCCGGTTATAATGGCGTCATTGTGTACATGCCTGATTTTGTGGAGGATCTCAAGTCCATGTTCCAGGATGGTCAGAAGCTGAAGGAGACGACAGATATACTCAAAAATTGCGATCTGCTCGTCTTCGACGACATCGGCGCTGAGAATCTGAGCCCGTGGGTACGTGATCATGTGCTTGGCTCGATCTTGAATTATCGGATGAATCGCAAGCCGACCTTCTTCACCTCTAATTACTCATTAGCTGGTCTGGAGCAGCATCTTAGCTTCACGAGTAAGGATGGCGAGGAAGTGTACAAGGGGCAGCGGCTGATGGATCGTATTCGACCATTCGTGGATGTCATCACCGTGAAGGGCACCAATCAACGTGGGTCTTGAACGCCACAGTTTACTTACATTTGATTTAGTGATATGCTATAATCGTAAGGTGTCGCAACAGACATTCGAGGTTATAATATATATGACTTTCCTATAAGGAGGAATTTCCAATGGCTATAGTTAACGTGTCCGATCAATCCTTCAATACTGAGGTGGAAGGACAAGGAACCGTTTTGGTTGATTTTTGGGCGCCATGGTGCGGTCCTTGTAAAATGCTGGCACCAATCTTGGAGGAACTGTCCTCTGAAGTTGCGGATGTCAAGATTGCTAAAGTGAACGTCGACGATAATCCAGAGTCCGCTTCCCGTTTTGGCGTGATGAGTATCCCTACTCTGATCGTGTTCAAGGATGGACAGCCTGTCGATAAAGTGGTAGGTCTGAACTCCAAGGAAGCACTCAAGAACATGCTGTCCAAACACCAGTAATAGAATGATTCGGTTGTCCGATCAGGACGTACCGCTTCTTAACTATATTACTGACGAATGCCTCCGGTGTATGCCGGGGGCGTTTTTGATTTTGATCTCTGCCTTGCTGAAGAAGTCGGGAGAAACAGCCGAGAGTAGAGGGTATGAGAAGAAGCCATGAGAAGCAGCGGATCATGATATACTATGAAGTACGGTATAACATTATATATGGATTGAACTGTAAAATTAAGAAAGGGAGTGTGCGACGGGGGGGGGGGAAGTTTGGAATTGGAGGAGCGACAGCGACCGCCTTTGTCTCTGGATTTCCACGGCTATAAGCCGTTTACATGGAAGAAATCTGGAGACAACAGCGGCCGGAGGTTCAAACGTTCACCGCAGTTGCACGGACCCGAAATCTCAACATCTTCAGTTCAATCCATATTAATATGGTGAATCAGCTTGGAAGGAGAGACCCTGCGCTATGGAACATCATGCAGAGCGAATACGCGAGCAGGAAAAGGCATTAGAACGCATCAACCATAAGCTGGCGCTGCTGCCGGATCAGCCGGGGTGCTACCTGATGAAGAATGAGGAAGGCACCATCATCTATGTCGGCAAGGCCAAAATATTGAAGAACCGGGTGCGTTCCTATTTCCGTGGGAGCCATAACGGCAAGACCCAGCGCCTGGTAGCCGACATTCGTGATTTCGAATACATCGTGACAGCGAGCAACATGGAAGCACTGATTCTGGAATGCAACCTGATCAAGAAGCATCAGCCTCGCTATAATGTCCTGCTGAAGGATGACAAGACGTTTCCTTATCTCAAAATAACCAACGAGCGTCACCCCAAGCTGGAGGTCACGCGTCGTGTCCTGAAGGACAAAGCTAAATATTTCGGCCCTTATCCGAATTCCTATGCGGCCCATCAGACGAAGAAGCTGCTGGATCGTATGTATCCCTTACGCAAATGCGGCGTGCTGCCGAAAGAGGTATGCCTTTACTACCACATGCATCAATGTCTTGGCCCTTGTGTACAGGAGGTCCCCGAGGAGACCTATGAGGATATCTCCAAGGAGATCGCTTCGTTTCTGAGTGGTGGGCATGAGGAGATTAAGAAAGAGCTTCAGCGCAAGATGGAGGAAGCGGCGGAGGAGCTCTACTTTGAACGTGCAAAGGAGCTGCGCGATCAGATTATCAGCATCGATGCGATTATGGAGAAGCAGAAGATTACGACGGCGGATACCAAGGATCGAGATGTCTTCGGCTTTGCTGTGGATAAGGGCTGGATGAGCGTGCAAATTCTGTATGTTCGCAAAGGAAAAATGATTGGGCGTCACATGTCTTCCTTTCCATTCTATGGGGAGGCCTATAGCGACTTTGTATCCTTCGTGACCCAATATTACAGTGACAATCCGGCTCTACCACAGGAGATTCTGCTGCCCGCCTTGAACGAGCATCCGGCCAAGACCGAAGCAGGAGCAGATACGTTACCACAGGAGGGAATGCCTGCCCGTGATGACGGAGAGTCAGCTGTATTGAAGATCGAGGGAGCACCTGCAGGAGAGACTATGGTGGCATTTGACTCAGCGAGCTCATCCGCTGAAAATGACCGTTCGTCTATCCATGAAGCGGCGGTATCCTATGAAGTGGATTTGTCCGAGGCTTCGGACGCGATTGAAGAAGCACCCACACTGACCGGAGGACTCGATGATCCAAGCACGGCTGCCTCGGCACTGGAACAGTGGCTCGGCGTCAAGGTGCATATTCCCCAGCGTGGCCTGAAGAAGCAGATGACAGGTATGGCTTCGGATAATGCGCGTGTCGCGCTGGACGAGAAGTTCCGCCTCATTGAACGAAATGAAGAGCGAACCTCGAAGGCCGCTTATAATCTGGGCCGGGCGATCGGACTTGAGACGTTATATCGGATTGAGGCCTTTGATAATTCCAACATTCAGGGAGCGAACCCGGTATCGGCGATGGTCGTCTTTGTGGACGGTAAGCCGGAGAAGAAGGAATACCGCAAATACAAAATCCGTTCCGTACAGGGGCCGGACGATTATGAGACGATGCGGGAGGTTGTACGTAGACGGTACGAGCGTGTGCTAAAGGAGAATCTGCCACAGCCAGACCTGATCATTGTCGATGGCGGTAAGGGACAGATCTCTGCAGCGATTGATGTACTGCACAATGAGCTTGGCTTGTTCATCCCGGTGAGCGGACTCGTCAAGGACTCCAAACACAAGACAGCTCAGCTGCTGCTGGGTGATCCTCCGCAGCCTGTCGTGCTACCACGCAACAGCGAGGAATTCTATCTACTGCAGCGGATTCAGGAGGAGGTCCATCGCTTTGCGATTACCTTCCACCGCGAGCAACGGGGCAAATCGATGGTCACCTCTCGACTCGATTCGATTCCAGGGATTGGAGAAAAGCGGCGGAAGATGCTGCTCAAGCATTTTGGTTCCATCAAAAAAATAAGAGAGGCCAGCGTCGAAGACTTCCGGCCTCTCTCAATAGGGGATAAGCTGGCAGCAACGATTATAGCTGCCCTTCAGGAGGAGTCGTGAAATGCGGCTTCTCTTTTTAGTTGGGTAATAAGGTAATGATTACTCATTATCAGTCCATTTTTCAGAATAAAGTTGATGCAATTTTTTACGGGCTCTTGCTAAACGCTGGGTAAGAACCGATTGCGTCAATCTCATTTCCTGACAGATTTCACGGTACGATTTTCCCTCTATATAAAAGGAAATCAGAATATTCCGATATTCGGATTTTACTTCGTTGATAGCTTGATAGAGCAGCTCGTATCTTTCTCTGGCTTCTACCTCGTTGGCTACACTAATTTCACTTAAAGCTGCGTTATTTATATGAACATATGATTTCTCTAATATCCGATAATCCTGTTTTCGTTTTCTTAAATAATCCAAGGCGATGTTATGAGCAAGTTGTTTGATCCAGGCAGGCATGTTGTTGTGAGAGCGTAATCTGGGGGATTTAATTATAGCTTTCAAAAAGGCATCTTGAATAATGTCCTCTGTAAGAGAGTGGTCATGAACCATGGAATGAATATCTCGGTAGACGAATTGGTAAAAGGAGTGATAGACCGACTCTTGAACAGCGATATCTAGATCAGCAAACGAAACACGTAAGAAACAGAACCATTGTTTCATAGGATTCCCCTTATTATTTTGTAGACAATTAAAACTGGTCTGAAGTAACAATATGATTTTATCAAACAAAAAAAATAAAAAAAAAGAAAAATTTTCAATTTTATTACCTTAAAATGGATTTAAATATATATATCAGTAAATTTTTTGACTGATTATGCTGCAATCTATGACTTTAAAGCATCATCTATTTCGTCAAAATTTGTGTAAGCAATCAGATTCCAAAGTTATTTATGGGAAATTTTTCGGAATTTCGTTATATTTTTCTAACTTGATACGTTTTATATATAGAGCATCTAGAGAAATCAAAAGCTTTAATTTGGAGATTAAATTAAAAGAGGTTATTCTACATGCTTAAGGACAAAAAGATAATATGGACAGCAATCTTTATTGTGCTCGCACTGATCTTGTATGAAAGTGTTGCGACCGCTGGCTGGGAAGGGGTTATGCAAGAGTATATCGGAGGAGGGGAAGAATCTTTTCAAAGTAACATGGAAGATTGGAGTAATGAGCAGCTTATTGAAGAGATTGATTTAGTAGCTGTTTCTGTGAATGCCTCTTCGACTCTACTCAAAGAAAGTAGTTCCAGTGGCACAGATATTAATGTTCTTATTCCATTTGTTGCTGAGCTTTTCAAAAGAAAAGATCAATTTAATGATACTGAATTATTGAGTAGTATTGGGGATCGATCGAAACAAATCATTACTAGAGAAATATTTGTTGATATGTACGCAATGAAACATGAAACTGGTAATGATGAAGAGTTAAAACAACTTCTTCGCGGCAATGAAATTGATTATCAGATAAAATCTAGGATTGTAGCTGTTGCCAATTTTACTATGGAAGATATCGATTTACTGAAAGAGCTAATTCAAGAAGATGATGGAGTTTTGGCATTTAATAGTCTGAAGCGTCTCAGCAAAATAAAGGTTGTTGAAGCATTTAGAATTTCAGAAGATATTTTAGATAATTTGGATAATGAATCCAATGATAAAATTTCTGCGGCACTGAAAGCTACAGCAAAGTATCTTGGAAATGAGAATTATTCATCTAATCTTCGTGACAAGAATTTAGAATCTGATTTCATTGACTTATGCTTTAACATTATCAAATCAAGTGATGATCCGATTTTGAGAGATTCTGCTTTTTTTGCTGTTTCTGAAATCGGAAGCCAAAATGCTATTACTAAAATTATAGAAGATTGGCATGCAGGACTTTGGGATGAACCTAGTTCTACAAGCGTACTTCCTATTATGCATGCTCCTGGCCCTGGTTCGGTACTTCAATGGGATTCATGGGAAGATTTTCTGAATGGAAACAATTTTATGGGCACATACAAACCTAATAAATTTGCTTCATCAAGTATGAGGGATGCATTTGTCGCTATGGGTAGGAACTTGCGTACTGAAAAAGTCCCCTACAATCTAGCTTATCAAGTATATTATAATCATAGTAGTGCTAGTAATTATGTACATTATGATGAAATAACTTCAATGAGGTGTGACGGAGTAGTGGAATATATTTATGAATGGTACAGTTATAGGGTTTATGGAAATGATTCGCGCTGGGATGTTACAAAAAATGATGTTTTGAATAGAGAACAGCATAGCGGAACAGCCATTACTCCTAAAAAACAGGTCAATTATTTGGTGGAGATATAGTGGCTCGATCCAAAATATTTCTATTGTTAATCATGATGTCAGTTCCCTTTAGCCTCATAAATTTCACGGCCTATTTGAAAGGGCATATTCCGAATATACTGCAAGCTGCAGCATCTATACTGTTCATTGCAATTTGGTTTCTACTTGGTTTTATGAGTAATTCCAGGCAGAAGAAATTCATTAAAATTTCTTCAATATTTTGGTTAGGAGGAGCTTTATTACTTTTTGTGGGATATTCCGTGAATATGGATCTCATCTATATTGCTGTAGCTTTCTTAATTTCAGGCCCCTCTTACGGTATTAGGTATTTCTGGAATGTTCCATCTGATATCAATTTTGCATTCGCAAGTGCAATGATCAGTTATATATTTAGTCTGATTGGGCTGTTAGTGGGCAACGTTTTAAAATTGAGCAAAAAAAATAATCTTGAATGAAAATGAATAGGCATTTGAAATAATAAAAAATCATCCAATGTGAAACCAACGGACCTCACTGTCAAAAAAAGTGAGGTCCGTTGGTTTCATAATTGAGTTAGCTTAGTCTTCCTTGTGAATCATATTGCTTATCATCTTCTGCGGTGGATTGCATTTGTACACGATATAACCGACAATGGCAGGCAGTATGATACCCACCACACCAGCGGTTATATTGGACAGCTGCCCCATCGTCATCAGACTGATACCCATGAGTATGCTGTTGAACACCACATGGCTGAACATGACGGTAATGAAGCCATAACGCAGGAAGATGAAGCTGAACAGCAGTCCAATGAATAGCAGCTCGATAGGTCTTGTAATGACTGGATAGATTGGATACAGCGTATGGCCGAAGGCCCAGATCAGTGATGTGATGATGCTGGCGACCAGGGTGCTGCGTACCATTCTTTTTACCATGGCAATTCCGAAGAAACGATAGACAGCTTCCTCACCAATGCCGGCCATCCAGGCCATAATGGGCAATACCCATGCATAGGTCATATTAAAAGGTGACTGCGCCTCGTCCGTCGTCGACCAGGTGCCGATCGTCATGCCGAGAATCACAAAGATGATGGATTGCACGCCCAGCAATATGAACGCCCATAAATAACCTGCCCACATACTGCGCAGGACGTAGAGCCCGTAACCCGGCTCCTTCGCTCTTGGCCATGGATTCCAGCCATGCTCCCGCCACAGTGCATTGCCGCCCACCAACGAGAAGTAGACCGATCCAGCCATGACTATAGTAATGATCGTCTGGATGATAATCAGAAATACCAGCATGGAGGAGCTTGTGCTCTCACTCTGGAAGACGGGAAGCATGTTGAAGAAGCTGATCATGGAAGCCAGGAAATAGACGATGCTTAGCACGATTCCTCTGCCAAAAGAAGTAAAGCTGCGTTTCACAATACTATACACAATTGCCAATACGCCCAGTACGAAGGTAAATAGGGCAAAACCGATATAATACATCCAATTAGCTTGCGCTGTCTGCTGCTTCACATAATCTGTGTGCATCTTCGGTGCCACGAACATGGGCTCGAAGGATTGAATGTTACCGTTCTCGAACAAGAACTTCAGCTCCAGCGGTGCTTCACCAATCTGGTGATTAGCAACGCGATAGAGCACCCCAGTGTCCCCGTCGTTGGTGAGCAGTTCCAGCGTAGCAGGATCATAGCCCATATCCGTAAGAACGGCTTCAGCCTCAGCCTGTTTGTCCGCTAGGGAAATGCTCCCTTCGGCAAAACGCAGCATCGTATCGCTGGTCTCATCCTCAAGTACTCCTTCGGCCATAAATGAAGGGGTACCTCGATCGACGACGAAGCCTACAGGCTTACCCGTGACCATATCCAGATCGACGCGAATCGTAGCATCGATACGGTCATGCGGGATATGAACACGGAATAGATCATAAGGATATTCTGCAGCCCAAGTACGGTTGTATTCCGCTAACAGCTCATTCTTCATGAGATATCCGTACAGATCGGAATGAGAACGGTAGGTGACGAGAGGAGTCTTCGGGATCTCCACCTGGTAACCGAGAGTCTCTTTAACGAAAGTAGTAGCTGAGGAGACAGCCTCTTGATCACTTATGGTCTTCTTCGGGACGAGCTCTTGATTGCCAGCCAGTGTTGGCAGAATGACTTGCAACAGCAAAAATATGAACAGGCCGATGGCGCCAAGCAGGCTCAAAAGCTTGAAATTAGCCTTGAGTACAGCTGGTTTCCCAACAGGATTCATCTAATACCTCCTTTATGTACACCACTCTAAGATAACATAAGATGAAATTGAATCGCCAGTAAAGGCAAGCGTTACTACAATAAATGTGCCTAAAATGTGCTCCGCCATCAGTAGAATACTCCAGCAAGAATGTGTGAGAAACGCAACAATCAGCAGTGAATACGCAAAAAGGTTAGGGTTTTATCGGGATTTGCAGAAATTTTGCAGTATTTCACTGAAAATCTCTTTGTGAAGTGCAGGAGGAACGATTATAATTTGTATGCTAATCTAACGTGCATCCAACCATACGTCCTGTACGTAATGAATATATGTCTGTTTTTTAGTTTTCAGCGGAGCTGAACAATTCAGTCATCGCAAGAAAAACCACTGCTAAATGCGGTCTGTCTTCTGTGAAAGTACGTCGATAGATGTTTTTCTTATGTTTTACGTTGAAAGAAGAAATGCTATGAGTAGTATTTCCTCATGTTCATTCTTATGCTCACCCCGTCAGTATGGGGAGACGAGCATGAGTGTGGGATTACTTGGGATTAATTATGCTTGAGGAGGTCGGCATGCAGCTTCGCATTCAAAAAATCAGATTATCGCCGCCCCGTATTCTGGCTGGGGGCTTCGCCCTCATTATATTTATGGGCACACTGCTCCTGATGCTGCCTGTTGCGAATACAACGGGAGAGCCATTGCCATTTCTGGACGCTTTGTTCACGGCTACCTCGGCCACTTGTGTTACAGGCTTGGTGGTTGTAGATACAGGCACTCATTTTACCATATTCGGTCAGATCGTCATCGCAGTCCTCATTCAGATTGGTGGATTGGGCTTCATGACGATGGCTACGCTGGTGGCGCTGGTATTCAAGCGTAGAATCACCTATAAGGAGAGATTGATCCTGCAGGAGGCCATGAACCAGACCTCAGTCGAGGGGATTGTTGCTCTGATTCGCAAGGTGATTATCTACTCATTGACGATTGAGGCGGTGTGCGCTGTTCTGTTCGCGATTCGTTGGGTGTTTGACATGCCCTTGGGGCAAGCCTTGTATTTCGGTATTTGGCATTCGGTATCGTTGTTTAACAATGCAGGGTTTGACATTTTCGGAGACTTCCGCAGTCTGACCGGCTATGTGGCGGACCCGTTCACCAATCTAATCTCGATCTTTCTGATTGTGACTGGTGGACTAGGCTTCGTCGTGCTGTCTGATCTGGCGGAATATCGGAGCAAGCGTCGTCTGTCTCTCCATTCCAAAGTGGTGCTGACAGCGACTCCTGCCCTGATCCTGGTAGGGATGTTGGTTATTCTAATCTTCGAATTCTCGAATCCGGCCACACTCGGCCGTCTTGACGGAGGAGGCAAGCTGCTTGCTTCCCTGTTCCAGTCTGTGGCTACGCGGACGGCAGGTGCGAATACACTGGATATTGCGAATATGGAGCAGGCGACGCAGTTTTTCATGATTTTATTAATGTTCATCGGTGCATCTCCGGGATCAACCGGAGGTGGGATCAAGACGACTACGTTTGTGCTGCTGCTGGGTGCCGTATGGGCTATGATTAGAGGGAGAGAGGACATCGTGTTCTTTCGTTACAGGCTCGAACAGGAGCGTGTTCTCAAGGCTCTATCCATAGTTCTGTTGGCCCTGTTCATAGTCATTGGAGCGACGATGATTCTGTCTACGACGGAGGACCACCATTTTCTGATGATTCTGTTCGAGGCTACATCGGCCTTTGGGACGGTGGGGCTTAGCATGGGATTGACCCAGGATCTCACGGACGTCGGTAAAATGCTGATCATTATGCTGATGTTCATTGGTCGGGTCGGACTTATTACGATGGCGTATGCATTAGGCCGCAGAGAGGGTAAAGAACTGTATAGACATCCTGAGGGCAAGATGATTATTGGTTGATTCAATACGTTAAGGAATTACATTCATTATGAGTTAAGAATAGGAGAGTTACGGAGAGGTCATGAAAACAGGGCAGTATGTCATCATTGGACTGGGACGGTTCGGCGCAAATCTGGGAATACAGCTTATGGAGATGGGCTGTGAGGTACTGGGCATTGATAAGGATGAGGAAGCAGTAGATGAGATGAGTGAGCTGCTGACGCATACTGTTGTGGCTGATGCCACCGATGAGCAGACGCTTCGCTCCCTCGGGGTGCGAAATTTTGACTGCGGAATCGTAGCGATCGGCAACGATATCCAGATGAGCATTCTGGCTACCATCCTGCTGAAGGAAATGGGAGTCAAGACGGTTATAGCCAAAGCCATCTCCAAGCTGCACGGACGGGCACTGGAGAAGCTGGGAGTGGATCGTATTGTATACCCTGAGCGAGACATGGCCATACGAGTGGCTCATCAGCTCGTTACTCCGCATCTGCTGGATTACCTGGAATTGTCCGGGGAATACTCCATTGTGGAGCTGAAGGTACCCGCTTGTCTTCATGATATGACACTGGCAGACCTGAATTCCCGCACCCGCTTCGGTTGCACGGTCGTAGCCCTTCATACCTCTGACGGGGTGCGGATTGCGCCCACGGCCATGGATCGACTGCACAAGGATGATATTATGGTCGTCATCGGGAGCAATGATAATCTGGAGCGCTTTGAGGACGAGGTCGTGAACGAGTAAAAATGTAGATTTATCTTCAATAGCAGTGCTTTCGTGGATGTTTTTAACTTTTTTTACAAATATATGATTTAGTATTTCGAATAGCTGTGATATTGTTGCTGGAGATAGCAACAATATCACAGCTTTTTTGGTTGTACAATTAAATTTTGACAATGAAATTTACAAAAAAATGGAGGAAAAAAATGAAGATTTGGCAGTTAGCTACAGGATTAAATGCTTTAATGGTTGACATTGAAGACGAAACAAAACCAGAAATTGATGAAATACTTGGTAATATATCAAGGGGACAATCTATAAAGGATACATGGAAGCCTTTAAAAGTAATTTATAAAACAGATGAAAATAAAGCAATTGATTTTCCTAGATATGCACCTGGTATGAATGTTTTTCATGAGCGTTCAATTACAGTTCTTAAGCCATTAGTCACCGGATTAGTAGAATTTTTGCCATTGGTGGATGACAAGCATCCGTTCTTTTTCTGTAATGTAACCAATATTTTGGACTGCGTGGATCATGAGAATTCTGATCCAGTGATTAAGAGTGATTATCGTAGCTTATACTTCAAAGAAGAGATGCTACGTACCCATCAAAGACATATCTTTAAAATTCCAGAGCTGGTGCGAACAACAATATACGTGTCAGACGAGTTTCGTAATGCGGTGCTAGAGGCTGGTCTGAAAGGATTAGATTTCATTCCGGTATGGGATTCAGAGTTCACCAAAGCAGACGAGCTTGCTCAGCAGGAGCGTTATGAGCATTATTTAGCTGAATTGGAGAAAAATAAGGGAGTCGAAATGGATTGGGACAAAGCTATGGAGCTTCTGAACGAAGGCAAAGCGGTAGCTAGTGCTCATTGGAAATTGAAAAAGGATGCGAACAAGGAGCTGCTGGTAGGGAACCTAACCTATGACCTTGATTACGATTTTGCCAAGTTAATCTATATTCCTCCAATTCTATTGGATCTGAAGTGGCATGAAGTCGAACGGGGCGAGTAGTCAGGACTAGGAGAAGGTGCTCTGGCAAGTTTCTCGGCTCACGTTCAGGGGAATTATCCAATCAATATTATTTTTATGAAAAGAAAGCTGGCATCTGTATTTTCTCAGATCCAGCTTTCTTTTCGGATAGTTAAAATCTTGCTTCAGATCATCCGGTACCCGGCAAAGGAAGCGCGTGTCTCGCTAATCCACTGCCTGGCCGTCGGTCCATGCTCCGCGGTCTCGGCGTAGATGAGACAGGTCGTGCGCCGGGTCTCCTTCAGCTCTGGCATGAACACGGCCACGAGGCCGCTATCCCGTACCAATTCCTTACGCAGATAGGATTTGGGCAGCAAAGCTGCCGCCTTGCAGGTAGGCAGGAGGCGCACGATCGCCTCGAAGGAATCGATCTCCATGCGAATATCCGGCATAATGCCACTCTGCTGGAACAGCTCGTCCGTGAGTCGTCGATACCACGTTCCCTTGGAAAAGAAAATCATCGGTAATCCTTGCAGCTCAGCCATTCCAGTCGGTCCTGGCTGTGCAGCCAGCGGATGTCCGACGGGGACTACCAGCATCAGATGATCATCGAAGAGTGGGACACAGCTCAACCCGGGCTCTTCAATGGAGGAGCCGACGATACCGGCATCTGCCTTCTTGTCCCGCACAAAGCCTACGATCTCATGCGTCTTGCCTGTCAGCAGCTTCAGCTCGGTCTGGGGGTGCTTGCTCATGAAGGCCTCCATAAGCGTAGGCAGGGTTGTCTGAATCGTCGTCAGACTTGCGCCGAGCGTCAATTCGCTCTGTCCCTCATGCTTGTATTGCGACAGCTTGTTCAGGAAACGAAGCTGCCGCTGTCTCTGCTCCAGCGCGAAGGTGTAGACAAAGCGACCAGTAGAAGTCAATTCCAGCCGCTTACCGCGTCTGTCGAACAGTCTGACCCCCAACTCCTCCTCCAGCTTGGCTATTTTTCGTGACAGGGCAGGCTGTGATAAATTTAATAGCTTTGAAGCCTTATTCAGGCTCGATTGCTCTACAACGACGGCAAAAGCACTCATATCCTCAAACAGGGCTAACCGCTCCTTTTCGTCTAAATGAACCAACGACAGCTTAGTTTCAACAGGTATATGCTTAAATGTTATAACAATTAATAAATATATTGCAATTCCATTATAAGATGAAAAGGAGTAACATAAAAAGTGACACAAGTTGTTCACAGTTAATCAGTCAGTTTTAGGAACAATTTGTCGAAACTCCTCCTGGGAGATATGATAAATATAGAATTTGAAAACGCTATTTTTGGGAAGGGGAACAATGCATATGAAAGGGTTTTACTCCCGCAAGATTCACTCTTTGCTTGGTATCATTCCACTGGGCCTGTTTTTTGTGAATCACCTGCTCGCCAATTTCAGCGCAGTAGAGAACGGCAAGGAAGGCTTTGACCGGAGCGTAGCTTTCATTAATGGCCTACCATTGGTGCTGGTTCTGGAGTTCGTGATGATCTATCTACCAATGCTGTTCCACGGTGTATATGGTCTATACATTGCCTACCAGGCGAAGCCGAATGTGAATCGCTACGGGTATGAGCGCAACTGGCGCTATTTGGTGCAGCGGATTACAGGCGTAATTGCCTTCGTCTTCATTATCTGGCACGTGTATGATACGCGTGTACAGGTGGCACTGGGCAACATTACGCATGAGCAGCTTGGCGGCCAGATGTATGCCATTCTGAGCAATCCTGTATCCTTCGTCCTCTACACGATCAGTGTAGTGGCAGTATCCTTCCATTTTGCCAATGGACTATGGTCCTTCCTGGTTAGCTGGGGGATAACAGTAGGCGCACGTGCTCAACGTGTCTCCTCTTTCATTTGCATGGGAGTATTTGCAGTGATGTCCGTCATGTTCATCGCGACACTCTTTGCATTCCGTGGGGCAGAATTCAGTGAGGCTACTTCTCTGCTGAATACCATTTCCACTCTGTACAGCTAAGATTGGAATATAGAGGATTACATCATAGAAGATGATCATAACAAGATTCGTCGGCAAGTATTACTGAAGAGGAAGTGAGAATTCATGGCAGCATCCAATATTATTGTCGTGGGCGGCGGTCTCGCTGGCTTGATGGCGACCATCAAGGCGGCAGAAGCAGGCGTTCACGTAGACCTATTCTCGCTGGTACCGGTCAAGCGCTCACACTCGGTCTGTGCGCAAGGCGGTATTAACGGAGCGGTAAATACCAAAGGTGAGGGCGACTCCCCGTGGATTCACTTCGATGACTCCGTCTATGGGGGCGACTTCTTGGCTAATCAGCCACCAGTTAAGGCGATGTGTGAAGCGGCACCGGGAATTATCCACCTCATGGACCGCATGGGCGTTATGTTCAACCGTACCCCGGAGGGGCTGTTGGATTTCCGCCGTTTTGGTGGTACACAGCATCACCGTACTGCATTTGCAGGTGCTACGACAGGGCAGCAGCTCTTGTATGCATTGGATGAGCAGGTACGTCGCTGGGAATCCGCGGGCCTTGTTACCAAGCATGAGAACTCTGAGTTCCTGCAAGCCGTCATTGATGATGAGGGTATCTGCCGTGGTATCGTGGCTCAGGAGCTGAAGACGATGGAGATCGCAACGATTATAGCCGATGCCGTCATTCTCGCCTCTGGTGGCCCTGGCATTATTTTCGGTAAAACGACGAATTCCGTCATTAATACCGGAACTGCTGCTGGCGCGGTATACCAGCAAGGTGTACGCTACGCAAATGGTGAGTTCATTCAGATTCACCCAACAGCCATTCCTGGCGATGACAAGCTACGTCTGATGTCCGAATCGGCTCGTGGTGAGGGTGGACGGATCTGGACCTATAAGGACGGCAAGCCTTGGTACTTCCTGGAGGAAAAATACCCTGCCTACGGCAACCTGGTACCACGTGATATCGCAACTCGCGAAATCTTCAGTGTCTGTGTGGATCACGGGCTGGGAATCAACGGTGAGAACATGGTCTATCTGGACCTGTCGCATAAGGACCCCAAAGAGCTGGACGTTAAGCTCGGCGGAATTATTGAAATCTATGAAAAATTCGTCGGTGACGATCCACGTAAGCTGCCTATGCGTATCTTCCCTGCCGTTCATTACTCCATGGGTGGTATGTGGGTAGATTACAATCAAATGACGAACATTCCTGGCCTGTTCGCTGCTGGCGAATGCGAGTTCCAGTATCATGGTGCGAACCGTCTCGGCGCGAACTCCTTGCTGTCTGCCATTTATGGCGGTATGGTCGCAGGCCCGAAAGCGGTCGAGTATATCAAGGGTCTTAAGAAATCGGCTCGCGACGTAGCTTCCTCTGTATTCGAGGGGCAACGCAAGCAGCAGGTAGATAAATATGAAGGCATCCTGACCAACGATGGTAACGAGAACGCTTATGTCATTCATAAAGAGCTCGGTGAGTGGATGACCAACAATATGACAGTGGTGCGCTACAACGATAAGCTCGAAGCGACAATCAACAAAATCAAGGAGCTCAAGCAGCGCTATCGCAAGATTAATATCAATGACGCATCACGCTGGAACAATACCGGCGCGGCCTTCACACGTCAGCTATGGAATATGCTGGAGCTGGCTGAGGCGATGACCAAGGGAGCGCTTCTGCGCGATGAGAGCCGTGGTGCACATTACAAGCCGGAATTCCCGGATCGGAATGACGATGGGTTCCTGAAGACGACGATAGCAGACTGGACTCCAGAAGGACCACAAATCTCGTACGAGCCAGTGGATGTATCTCTCATTCCACCGCGTGTACGTGACTATTCCAAGAGCAAATAAATCGGCCGACATGGCTGAAGTGACGACTACCTGGTCTGCCTGCGCCTATATCAACAGGCAGCCGGAGGAAAGGATGAAATATGATGGCCGATGTGAAAAAAACGGTTAAGCTAGTCATTACCCGTCAGGATCAGCCGGAGTCGGCACCGTATAAGGAAGAATTCGAGATTCCTTACCGCTCTGGCATGAATGTCATCAGCGCTCTGATGGAGATTCAGCGGAATCCAGTCACCAGCTCAGGGGGCGATACGGCACCAGTATGCTGGGAATCTAACTGTCTGGAGGAGGTATGTGGTGCCTGCTCCATGGTGATTAACGGCAAGCCGCGTCAGGCTTGTGCGGCGTTGATTGATCAACTGGAGCAGCCGGTACAGGTGGCACCGATGAGCACCTTCCCTGTAGTACGAGATCTGGTCATTGACCGGGGACGGATGTTCAATGCACTGAAGAAGGTAAAAGCATGGATTCCAATCGACGGTACCTACGACCTGGGTGCCGGGCCGAGAATGAATGAGAAGAAGCGACAATGGGCTTACGAGCTGTCCAAATGTATGACCTGTGGCGTCTGCCTGGAGGCCTGTCCGAATGTGAACGAGAAGACAGACTTCATCGGACCTGCAGCGATCTCTCAGGTGCGCCTCTTCAACAGCCATCCTACAGGTGAGATGAACAAGGATGAGCGCTTGGAGGCGCTTATGGAAGCCGGTGGAATCGAAGGCTGCGGTAACTCGCAGAACTGTGTCCGCGCTTGTCCGAAAGGCATTCCGCTCACGACCTCGATTGCTGAAATGAATAAGGAAACGACCAAGCATATGTTCAAGCGTTGGCTGACAGTGTAACTGTCCAGCACGCCTGAAGCGCTCCCTGTCATGAGAACTGCGAAGCAGTTGTCCTGTGGGGGGCGTTTTTTTCAATAGACTCCCGGCTTATGGTATACTACGTGTAATAAAAACGACCCAGTAACTTGACCAGATCACATGTGAGTACAGAGCCGCTGCAAGCGGGGAACTCTGTCGATTGCTGTTAAGCTTGCTGTTTTTTTTGATCTAAGGTGAATAGTGGTTGAACAGCAAGCTGAAAGGAAATGAGCGTATGGCCAATAACATGATTATCGAGCAACCCCTAACCCAGACGGAGCTTGTGCGTTCCCTGCGTGACATGGGTATTCGGGAAGGCATGACACTGCTCGTACATACTTCACTGCGCAGCTTCGGGCGATATATTCCTGGCGCGGCAAGCACTGTCATTACTGCACTACGACTCGTATTGGGACCGCAAGGAACGCTGGTCATGCCGACGCAATCGAGTGATCTGACGGATCCTGCTACATGGCAGGATCCACCTGCGGATCCGAGATGGTGGGATTTGATCCGTGAGGAGATGCCGGCTTATGATCCCTACTTGACGGTCACAAATGGCATGGGGCGGGTCGCCGAGCTGTTCAGGCTGTTGCCTGGAGTCATTCGCAGCATGCACCCCCAGCTCTCCTTTGCTGCTCAAGGCCCACTTGCAGAGGCCTTGCTGGCTGAGCACAGTCTTGATTTCGCACTTGGAGAGGCTTCGCCACTGGCAAGACTGTATGAGGCCGATGCCTATGTGCTACTGTTAGGCTGCGGACATGACAGCAATACCTCGTTCCACCTTGCGGAATACAGGGCGGATTTTGCAGGGAAGGAAGAACAGGAGATACTGGCGCCTGTGTTGCAGCAGGGTACCAAGCAATGGGTTAAGCGTCGGGATATCAATATAACGTCAGATGATTTTGACCGTCTGGGGGCTGATTTCGAACGGGAGCATCCAGACGATGCCCAGCGTATGGAGATCGGTAAGGCATCCTGTTTTTTGGGTCGACAGCGAACATTAGTCGATTATGCTCAAGGATGGCTACCGGTCAACCGGACTATATAAATAAGGAGGCCTGATGCATATGGTGAAAAAGCCGCATGCAAGGAGGCCTGAGTCAGATAGGAAAAAGGAAGCTGTAGAGATTGCAGAGAGTCAGGATGAGTTAACATCCCTTCCGACTGCAGCCTCTGGAGAGCTTAGAATGACACGACGAAGTTTTCTGAAGAAGGGGGCTATCGCTGCGATCGGCATGGCCTTGCTAACGGGTGGATATGCCAGTGTCTGGGAGCCACATCGACTGGAGGTTATCCGCTTGTCGCTCAGCTTCCCGGAGCTGCCGACCAGCTTTGACGGTATGCGTGTCGTGCAATTCAGCGATGTACATCTGGGCTTCTTTACGAATGATGACCATATCCACAACATGGCAGAGGCTATACGGCAGCTTCAGCCTGACTTGCTGTGCTTCACAGGAGATATCGTCGATGATTATGCAGATTCCATGCAGGATTACCTTCCTGTGCTGGCTGCCATGGAAGCCCCGCTGGGGAAATACGCTGTGCTAGGCAATCATGACTATAGGGGCATACCAGAAGGAGTGCAGGCATTATATAAGCATACTGGATTTCGTTTGCTCAAGAATGAGCACGAGATTCTTGAGCGTCATGGAGAGCAATTGGCAATTGTCGGCTTGGAGGATTTGCTGCTGAGCGAGCCAGATTTGCCTAGAGCCATGGCAGGAATACCGGCAGCCATGTTCAAGCTGCTGCTGATGCATGCGCCTGATTTTGCAGATCAGGCCGCAGCAGCAGGCATCCATTTGCAGCTGTCTGGACACAGCCATGGAGGGCAGATCCGTGTCCCGTTCCTCGGCGCGCTCAAGACTCCACCTGGTGGCCGCAAGTATGTGCAAGGGCTGTATAGCGTAGGAGAGCGTAAGATGCCGGTATACGTGAATCGCGGTATTGGGATGACCCAGCTTCCTGTCCGGGTATTGTGTCCGCCTGAGCTTACGGTGCTTACGCTCCGAAGAGGACAGGATTTGTAGCGTCTGGAGTGCTCCAGAGTGCAATTCGTTCAGCGATGTTAGAGATGAAGGAGGAATCAGGATGCAACGAATTGCTATTGTCTCGGATCTGCACGGCAATCTGGCCGCATGGAATGCAGTACTGGAGGATATATCTGTACGTGGAGTTACGGAGATCTACTGTCTAGGGGATATTGTCGGGAAAGGACCGAACCCCGTAGAGGTATTCGAAAGTGTGCGTCAGCACTGCAATGTTATCATCAGAGGGAATTGGGATGAGCTGGTCGGCCTCCGTGAAACGGATGAGAACTTCAGCTGGCATGCGAAGCTATTGGGGCAGCAGCGAGTCCAAGAACTGGGGGGGCTGCCGTTCCATCATGACTTTCTGCTGAGCGGGCGTCGTATTCGGCTTGTCCATGCTTCCCCGCAGAGTGTCTACCACCGGGTACAACCGTGGGATTCAGCCGAAAGTCGAATGGGGATGTTCGATCCAACACCTGACGAGAAGGAAGACAGCCGTTTCGAACCTGATACAGTGGGGTATGGAGATGTACATAATGCATTTCTGCAGCACCTGCACGGCAGAACTTTATTCAATGTAGGGAGTGTGGGCAATCCGCTCGATATGACGGAGGCTTCATATTGTATCCTGGAGGGTCATATCGGAGAGACTACACGGGAAGGCTTCTCTATCCAGTTCATTCGTGTCCCGTACGATATTGAATTGGCTGTGAGACAGGCTGAAGAGGCCCAGGTGCCATCATTGAATTACTACATCAAAGAATTACGAACTGCCATATACAGAGGCCTGCAGGATTAAGCTTCCGGTCCCGCGATATGACTGTCAGGCTGCGGACGCCCATCGGAAGTACCCGAGGAGGTAATATGGTGCTGACAAAACAGGGGATTCGTGCTTCACTTCCCGAGTTGTACTCGGCAAGGACAAGACTGCGCAAGCTATGCCCAGAGGATGGAAGCAGGCTAAGGCAGCTGCTGTCAGATCCGCTCGTAGTCCAATATGTCAATCGTAATAACAAGCCGCCCGAGGAACGGGCACTTCGACTTGTACAGCAGATCCATACCAGCGCAGCCGCTCTGGAGGCCTTACATTATGTAATCACACTCCGTGAGCAAGAGACGGTGATCGGGCTGATCTCATATCAGCACTGGAACGAGCGAAATGGTCAGGTGCAGATTGGCTATATTCTGGAACGCGACTATTGGGGGAAAGGACTGGCTAGTGAGGTCGTGAAGGAGTGGCTGTCTCTGGGCTTCAACACTCTGGGCTTTAGACGGGTTGAGGGCAGATGCCATGAGGAGAATGGAGCTTCGGCACGGGTGCTGCTGAAGAATGGAATGAAGCTGGATCGTAAGCTTGGATATCACGGCTCAGGGAACGAAGGGACGGTCGTGGAGGTCTACGGCATCAATGCGGAGGAGTTCGTCACTCTGAATAAGGGAACTCACCAAGCGCGGTTTTGAACTCTGATTTCTTATCGTTATGTTTTGTTACACAATTGAAATATAGATGCAAAAAGACTCTAACAGACAGCGGGTACAATGATGACATGACCCCCTTTTGAATATTATAAATTTTGGGACCCGAAGCTTCGGGTCCACTTTTTTTTGTTAGGGGATTATAACCGTGAAGCTGTCGAATTCTGTAGCCTGTACCTGATTGGATGCGGACCTCTGTTCGGGCAGAGATTCCTTGCGACCTTCATCAATAGTAACCCCTTTACCACTGGTGGGAAAAGACAGATATGGCGTGATTTTCAGCGCTGTGACGTCTGCACCAAGTGGTGCAAACAATTTTCTGCCGGATGAGTAACGGCTACCATCACGAACCTGGACGCTGGTTCCTCCTGAGAATGAAGTTATCCTTCTGCCTTCCTGATCTTCCACCTTAAAGGTTAGCCTAAAATCTGATTTATCATCTTCGCTGGTTACAGTATTATAGGTCATCAACATGCCAGCCGCACTGCTTTTGATGCTAGCCACGTTCAACTCGATATCTGCTACCCGTTGCGTATTGTTCACTGTAATGAGTTGCGTGTCAGTCTGCATGATTACAGGGATATTGAACTGCCATTGCTTGTTCTCTCCTTCATGGAAGAGAAGGCCTAGCTTGAACTGATCCGGCAGATCAGCAGGTTGGTCGATGTCAATAATCCCGATATGATAGTTGGGTGTTATTTGAGTTCGGGTCTGGCCTCTGTTGAAGAAGGTTTCTTTGCCATTCACGGTAATGTCAGTCCTTAATTGGATATCCCAGTCCAGTGGCTGCTGCGATACCAATGAATAGGACACGGATAGTCTTATTCCGTCGTAAAATACCTCGTTAATGGTCATCGAAGTGCCGTCGATTGTTTGGGTTTCTCCAATGGCAGTAGTTAAGCCCTGCTCGCCGGCATTCCTCAACCCGGGATCTCCTTGCTGAACAAATATTGAACCGATTAAGGGAATCTGCGCCATGATACTGGCCATAGCCGGGGAGACGAAGCCTGAACCAAGCAGCAGGCCAAGTGTGGCTACGACGGCGCTTGTACGGTACAGCACTTTTTTTCGGTGGCGAGTGGGTAATGACCTGCTTGCGTTATCTTCTCGAACGGTAGCTGAGATGATCTGGTCGAGTCGGTCTATCGGCACGGGGATGCTGTCGATCTCCCTTTTAAAGGAAGGAATCTGTTCTGTCTTCATCATAGGCTCCTTTCAGTTGTTGGCGAAGGATGGCCAGTCCACGATGGATATGGGTCTTGACCGTGCCTTCAGGAATATCAAGTATCTCGGCAATCTGCCTGATCGTATAATCTTTATAGAAGCGTAGCAGCAGCACCGACTTATACCTCTCTTCCAGAGCCTCCAGCGCTTGCAGCAGGTCAAGCTGCTCTTCGAGCTGTCGATGGTCCGTACTGGCATGGTTCTCAAGCATTTCCGGGCTGATGAGGATCACTTTTCGTTTTCTTTTTAATAGAGTAAGGGCTGTGTTGATCAAAATCCGCGTCATCCACGTGGAGTAGTATTGGTTGTCCTGAAGAGTGGATATCGCCTTAAAAGCCTTATATACCGTTTCCTGAAAAACCTCCAGAGCATCCTCCTCATTACCCATATAGATAAAGGCCATTCTGTAGAGCTTTTCTTTGTCAGCGTGGATCAGATCCTGAAATGCGTTCGGGTCTCCGTGCTTGGCTCGGATGATCAGTTCTGAATATGTACTCAAGGGCTTATTTACCTCCTTCTTCTCTTATTAGAGAGATTAGGCTGGCAAAACGTTTCAAAATTTCTTGAAATGGGATGTCATATGCGCATCATATGAGGACGTTACAGCAAAATGAGGTAGGCATATGAAGGAGGTAGACATGATAGGGTAAGAATATGAAGGAGGTAGACATGATAGGCTAAGAATATAAAGGAGGAAGGCTATGAGGGGAAAGGATATGAAGAGGAAAGGGAATGATTAAGCGGTGCATGAAAAGTAGGATGAAAAAGCAGAAAAAAAGCAAGGCAAAAATGGGCCTTTTCACCAGACTGCCGTAGTGGCTGTCCGTGACGATTAGACCCATTTCAATGAGAAAATGCTTGAATTAGCTTATAGAGGAACCGTCACCTTCTGCAGTTGCTTGTAATACACCCACGACGTGAAGCCAATCTCCTTCAGCAGGCTGCGCACTTCCTCCCAATCATCACCGACACGGGATGGGATATGAGCGTCCGAACCAAAGGTAACCTCGACTCCATAATGACAAGCACGTTCCAAAATGCTGTTCGATGGATACCATCCGCCGACCCGTTTGGTCTTCCCGGAGGTGTTGATCTCAATCGCTATACCGCAGGAAGCAATCGTCTGAAGGGTATCGTCTATAGCTGCTTCGGCCTCGATATCCGAGAACGCAGGATAGTTGCCCTTCATGGCGTCGATATGCCCTAGAATCTGGAACATACCGCTTCGTGCGGAATCCTTGATCATTCGGTAATAGGTGCTCTTGACCTCCTGCTTCTTCTCTGTGCTAAGTCCCTTCCAGCGGCGTTCGTTGAAAATGCTGACACCTTCCACATTATGTACAGAACCGATCATGTAATCAAATGGATATGCAGCGAGCGTCGTACGATACAATTCGAAATGCTCCGGGAAATAGTCCGTCTCCAGACCGAGCAGCACATCGATTCGTCCGGCATATTCGCGCTGCAGCTTCAGAACCTCTTCAACGTAGCCACTCAGTTGTGATTTCGCCATGTAGATTTGCGGGAATGCCTGATCCTTGTCGCTGCACAAGTACGGGGAATGATCAGATATACCGATTACCTGTAATCCCGCTGTTATGCCAGCTTCTATGTAGTCCCTTATGTTGCCGTCCGCATGTCCGCAGCGGAAATGGTGAGTATGCAGGTCAAACTTCATCTTGTCTGTTCCTCCTTGTCACTCGGAGCTGATAAAATGCGTCTCCGGCATTCCCTTCAGATCGCTCAAAAATTGTTGCATGGCAGAATTCAGATAACGGGTGGATTTATAGATGACCCCTACAGGATGACTGACCTCCAGCTCACGAACAGGAATTAGCTTGAGCGCCCCGGCGCGCATCTCGGCTGTTACGGATTGCTTGGAGATGATGGCGGCTCCAAGATTAATCTCAACCATCCGCTTCACTTCTTCACTGCTGGACAGTTCCATCACTACATGAGGCTCGATATTGAATTTCTTAAAGACATCATCGACGAAGCGGCGGCCCACCGTATCAGGTGACAAGAGAATCAGAGGAATCTCGCGCAGAGCTTCCATCGTCGCCTGTGGCCTGGATGCCAAGGGGTGATGGGGCGAGACAACAAGCTCGAAGGTGTCGTAATACAAAATCGATGTACTTAGGTTCGGGTTGCGCTCAATCAAATACCCGATGCCTACATCGATCAGTCCGCTCTCCACCTGCTGATAAATGGCAGATGAGGGCATGGATTGAATGGAAGTCTTGATCAGAGGAAATTGGTCCTGAAAATAGGAGAGTACTCGCGGTAAAATCTGAATGGCTATAGATGTGGTTGTACCCATAATGATCTGACCTTGAGGTACCTCTTTCAGATCCGTCAGCTTCTGGCGAAGCTCTTCCACGACATCCAGAATTCGTTCGGCATGCTCTAAAAATACCTTTCCCGGGTCCGTTAAGGTCACCGGTTGGTTCCGATCGACGAGCACGGTCTTGAACTCATCCTCCAGACTCTTGATCTGGGCGGATACCGCAGGCTGAGTCAGATTCAGCAGCTCTCCCGCCTTACGAAAGCTCATTGTTTTGGAGATGGTAAGCAGGGTCTCCAATTGGCTGATATTCATGGAATCCCTCCTAATCTGTTGTTCACACTGCCGAAATTCTTTTTCTATCCCTAAATTATAGGTGAATCCGGGCGCTAGGGCAATGAGAGAGCCGTGGGAACGTGATAAAATCAGGCGTTTTTTTTGCATAAGCAAGCGAAAATTAATGTTGTATGCTCCTAACATGTCATTGTGTTCCTTCATTAGATAAGCGAAAGATAAGCGGAAAATCATTAGATAAGTGATATATACCTCTTCATATCCCTGTTGTTGACGAGCTTTCACTTATGTACTTCCTGTATCGATTCTAAGTATGGGATTAGTATGTGAGTAATCTATATACCCCCATTCATCTGCCTGAAAAAAATATAAGACTAAAGTCCTTTAGTATTAAATTTGGTACAGGCTACCAATATCACCGGTAAAATTTTCATATAGGACAAAGTTCGTGTAAATTGTACTTTTTGCTATAAAAAATGGCTTTCCTTTTGACGATAAGGAAGAAGTGGCGTGTTATTTTAATTTATAATGAATTGTTTTTGATCTTACAGTATAATACAAATAATGATAAATGGGACTTTTGTTGTGTGACTAAAAACCCATAAGCGAAGGGGTGCAAGGTAACGTGAAGGCGGAAGTAATTAATCCTTTTCTGGAATCGGCTCGAAGTGTCATTGAGCAGTTAATTCAAATTTCTCCCTCGACAGGAACCCTCGGTATCAAGGACATCGAGGTGATTGACGGGCATATCTGGATCATGATCGGTATGACGGGCCAATTGAGTGGTAATGTGATGTTCGGTATTCAGGAGCAGGTAGCCCTCAAGATCGTGTCTGCGATGATGGGTGGTTTTGTGATTACGGAAATGGATGAAATGAGCAAAAGTGCCATCTCGGAGCTGGGCAATATGATTAGCGGTAACGCAAGCACGATCCTGTCCAACCAAGGGGTTGCAGTAGACATTACTCCTCCACAGGTCGTGAATTCATCAAGTCTTAACATCAGTCCACAGCGTGCGCTGTGCATACCTCTTGTCATGGATGGAATCGGTGAACTGGATATTCAGGTGATGATCTCCTAATATAGAAGATATCATTCTTCTATTCAGGCATTTTGCATGGATGATGCAGGACGCCGATAGGCTAAAGGAGCATCGATCATGAGTAGGCTGAAGGACAAAGTTGTATGGATTACAGGAGCATCCAGTGGGATAGGGGCCTTGTGTGCGGAACTGCTTGAGCAGCGAGGTGCAATACCTGTGCTGACGGCTCGCTCGGCAGACAGGCTGCAGGAGATTTCCTCCCGTCTGCATGGCCGACACCAATGGATGACCATGGATGTCACGAATGATGAAGAGGTGACCCAGACCGCGGCCCGCATCCAGCATGAGCTCGGACCGATAGACATCGTGCTCAATAACGCAGGGTATGGAAAATTCGAGGCAATCACGGATATGGCAATTGGCGAATATGAACGCATGATGGACGTGAATTATATGGGAGCGGTGCGGTGCATTCAGGCTGTGCTTCCAGCCATGCTCACGCGGAGGGACGGCCAGATCGTCAATGTCGCCTCCATGGCGGGAAAGATCGGGACAGCCAAATCGACTTCGTATACGGCCACGAAGCATGCTTTGCTTGGATTCAGCAATGCACTGCGTCAGGAGATACGTGGGACGGGCATCACTGTAACGACGATTAATCCTGGACCGATTGATACTCCCTTCTTCGACATCGCCGATCCCAATGGAAGCTATGTCAGTAACGTCAGATGGATGATGTTGAAGCCGGAGCAGGTAGCAGAACAGATTGTACGTGCGATGGAGAAGCGTAAGGAGGAAGTCAACTTACCGAGACTGGCCTCCGCGGCTATCCGGCTGTATCAGCTATTTCCTAGACTGGCGGACCGGCTTACCCATGGAATCATGAATCAGAAATAGACTGGCTGTGCTGACAGCCGGTTTTTTTGCGTGAGAAAGGCTGTCTGCATGCAGGCTTCCTGAACCTATAGAGAAGGTGATTTGGTCAGGAAGCTCTTTTCGAATATAATGGAAGATGATGAATCAGAGCTTTCACTCCAAAATAGTGCAGCTTGTGTGGCAGACTGAACTTCAGGAAAGCTGTTGATGAACAACGGTGAAAATATGTATAGGGGTTGGACGATCTTGACAGAATTGAATTTTACAGCATTGAATATACAACAATCACTTACGGACAAGCTTGCAGAGCATGGCATTACGCAGCCGTCACCAGTACAGCAGGAGACGATCCCACTGATTCTGGAGGGACGGGATGTGCTCGCCAGATCGCAGACGGGTACAGGAAAGACATTGGCATACTTGCTACCACTCCTTCAGTCTATTAATCCTGCTGAGAAGAGTACCCAGAAGCTAGTGCTTGCTCCCAGTCAGGAGCTTGCCATGCAGATTGTGCGTGAGGCACAGCGTTATGGAGAGAGTCTCGGAATCGGGGTGCTTGGTCTGATCGGAGGAGCGGCAGTCAAGCGCCAGATCGACAAGCTGCGTGAGCATCCGGCCTTGGTAGTCGGTACCCCTGGGCGGGTGCGCGAGCTGATTGCATTACGTAAGCTGAAGATGCACAAGGTATCTACGGTCGTCGTGGATGAAGTGGATCAGATGTTCAAGCTTGGAGACTCTGGAGAGGTACGCAACATTCTGAAGAGCGCCCTTCGGGACCGCCAATTGGTCTTCCTGTCTGCTACGCTGAACGATGAGATTCGGGGACTGGCCAGACAGGAGATGAGAGAGCCAGCTGAGGTAGGTATCGATCCAAGCCGAGTAACGGCTGAGGGCCTGCAGCATCTTTATTTTGTGTGTGAGGAGCGTGACAAGGCGGATATGCTCCGCCGGGTTGTTCGGCAATATAATCCGCGTAAGGCAATTGTCTTCGTTAACGTAACGGATGATCTGGGTGAAGTCGAGGCCAAGATGAACTATGTGGGCTTAAGCGCTGCTGCTCTATACGGGGATGCGGATAAGGTCACGCGAGCTCGCGTCATGTCGCAATTCCGTAACGATAAGCTGAAGCTGCTGATCGCTTCCGATGTAGCGGCGCGCGGACTGGATGTTGAGGGGCTGGACATGGTCATCCACTACGACCCGGCTACCGATGCCGAGCATTATGTGCACCGGGCAGGCCGCACAGGCCGAATGGGTAAAAAGGGAACAGTGGTCTCCATCGTCACCGAGCGTGAGGAATTCATTATGCGCAAATTCTCGCGGGAAATCGGGGAGAGCATTCAACAGCGTGTACTTCAGGACGGCAAAGTGCTCAGCCCGGATGAGCTGAAGGCATATTCGGCACCGCGGCATGCCAGAACGGGCAGCTCCAGTCACAATAAGAATAATAGCAATAAGCAAGATAGCAATAAGCAAGATAGCAATAAGCAAGATATTAGCAAACGTAGCAGCAGTAACAGCACCAGCACTCCGACTGGTGGTCATAATACCACCAGTCGTACAGCTCAGTCCTCTGAGCGATCGGAACGTGTGGGAAGAAGTGCCAGCACATCTGCGCGCAATCCGCTGAAGAGTCAGCGAGATCGGGATCGTGATCGCAAAAATAAGGGAGCTCCAAAGTGGCTCAAGGAAAAAGCATCCCGCTCAGATGAATCAACTCGTGAATAAATAGGTCAATACGCAGGCGCTGCCGAGAGCTATAAGTCGCGCAGCGCCCGGAACGGAAAAGAGGGAAGCCATGCAACAGGAACAGAAGCCTGTATTGGAGATTAGCGGACTGACGGGAGGCTACAGCGCTAAGCGTCCAGTGCTGCACGATATCTCGCTGGAGGTACGCCCGGGTGAGATGATCGGTCTGATCGGCCTGAATGGAGCAGGCAAAAGCACGACCATGAAGCATATTCTGGGACTCATGACGCCGCATAGCGGAGTCATTCGGGTGCAGGGCTCGACTAGAGAACAGCAGCCGGAGCAATATCAAGCCGGGATCGCTTTTGTCCCAGAGGCACCTGAGTTATATCCAGAACTCACGGTCATGGAGCATCTGGAGTTCACAGCTCGTGCTTATGGAGTGAGCGAGGAGGATTTTCGCACGAGGTCAGCGATGCTGCTGGATATGTTCCGTATGAAGGAGAAGAGCAGCAGTCTCTCGATCCACTTGTCCAAGGGGATGCGTCAGAAGGTGATGATTATGTGCGCCTTTCTGGCAGGACCGCCGCTGTATATCATTGATGAGCCGTTTCTAGGACTAGATCCGCTAGGGATACGATCCTTGCTGGATTTCATGCTGGAGATTCGGAATTCAGGCTCGTCCATTCTGCTGAGCTCTCATATTCTGTCTACCATCGAGAATTATTGTGATCGGTTCGTGGTGCTGCATCATGGGTCTATCATTGCCAAGGGAACCTTGGATGAGGTCAGAGAACAGGCAGGGAAACCGGGCGTCCCGCTGGAGGAAGTATTCTATTCTCTAGTACAGGACAGGGATTAAGCCATGGACTTGAACAAGCTTCTGCAAGACAGAAGAGCGTCGTTCTGGAAGCAAATTCTGCCTTATCTCGGGTATGTGCTGCAGAGTGGACTTGCTGCTGTGTTTGCCTTTATCATGATTGCATTCGCGGCATGGTACACGTCGCTCCTGCAGAACGTTCCAGCGGATATGCCCATCCGTTGGATTATGCTACTCGTGCTAATCCCAGTCGCCTATAGTAGCTTCCGTACCTATCTGACGGATGCGGATATCGTCTTTCTGCGTCCACAAGAGCATCGAATGCAGGTTTATTTTCGGAGTGTACATACAAGAGGAGTCACCTACAAGGCAGTAGGCATGCTATTGCTGCTGCTGATCCTATGGCCACTGTACGTGCGTAGCGAGGCAGAGCCGAGAGCCCTGATTCTGTCAGTCGTCCTGCTGCTGTTGCTCAAGGGCTTATCTGGCTATGGTGGATGGCAGGAGCTAAGAATGGTCTCTCCATCACTTCGAAGGCTGTTTGGTATGGGAAGATGGGTGCTTGCTGTGCTCATCCTTGGAGCCTGGTGGTGGTATCCGCCCTTGCGGAGCCTTCCATTCATTGTGCTCATTACCGTGTTGTATCTGATCCTTCTGCGCCTTCCTATCAAGCATCCCGTGTCATGGGAGCTGCTGATCGCTCAGGAGAAGAGCAACGGTGGTAGGCTTATGCGCGTATTAAGCTGGTTCGTAGATGTCCCTGCCTTGGGACAGCAGATTACACCACGCAGCTGGCTTTCCTGGCTAGGAGCCGGAATGGGCTGGAATCGAACCAATGCCTATCGGTATCTGCTAACGAAGACCTTCACTCGCACCGAGGCTGCGGGGATTGTCATCCGCTTGCTGGTGCTTGGTGTACTGCTCGTGGGCATGACAGCTTCTGGATGGCTGGGCAATCTGTTGTATCTGCTATTCCTGTTGCTCATTAGCCTCCAGATCACCTCCTTGCGTCGAAGCCATCAAGACTCCCTGTGGCTGCAGCTGTATCCGATTACTTCGGAACAGCGCAAGCAGGCCTTCCTTGGCTTCATTGCACGCATGATTCTACCAATCGTCATCTTGCTCTGGCTCCCTTTGCTTAGCGGAGGGGTGGAGCGATTGGGAATGAGCGTATTGACCTTGGTCGGTGGTGGAGTTGTGCTGCTGTTGATGAGAGCCTCTCAGGCCAGACGCTGGGTTAAGGCGGAAGAGGATGAGTAGCTGTTGTGCGGGGAAATAGCGAAATAATGGAACATGGATAGGGGACCCATCTTGGGTCCCCTTGGTGTTTAGATGGATTGTTACTATATGTGAACTAATACTAATTTTAAAGCTAAGGGTTGATAAAAATTTCACACATGATATAATGCAATAGAATGTCTGGAATGATAATCATTATCATTATCATTATCATTATCATTTCAATCGTGTTGACGTTGTTCAATTAGGTTGAATTGCGTATAGCAATCTGTTTTATCTAAAAAGATACATAATAAGGAGAGGTCTAAGAGTATGAGAAAGTTTAAATTAACCGGAATTATGTTACTTCTTGTTGTAATGTTGGCCGCTTGTTCCAGTGCCGGTAATGAAGCTGAACCGAAGGAGAACGCAAGCGCACCTGCTGAGGTTACTACCGTTGAAGTCACTGATGCTCATGGAACAGTTACGGTACCTGTAAATCCTAAGAATGTAGTTGCATTGGATAATAGAACATTCGAGACTTTAGCGAACTGGGATATTGAGTTAGCGGCTGTTCCCAAGGGTGTCATGCCTGCAGATTCACCCTATGTAGCTAATGAAGCAGTTCAAGATATTGGGAATCATAGTGAACCAAAACTTGAAATTATAGCTGCTGTAGATCCAGAGCTTGTCATCGTTGGTCAACGGTTCTCTAGCTATTATGAAGATATCAAAAAGTTAGTACCGAATGCAGCTGTAATCGATCTTACTTTTGATGTCTCTGAGAAAGCAGAAGCACCTGGTGAAAGTTTGGTCAATGGACTGAAAGAATCTACCATTACTTTGGGTAAGATTTTCGATAAGAACGAAGAGGCAAAACAATTGACTGCTGATTTTGATCAAGCGATCGAGAAAGCAAAGTCTGCCTATAATGGAACAGATAAAGTGATGAGTGTGATCGTTTCTGGTGGAGATATTGGTTTCTCAGCTCCTCATTCTGGACGTGTGTGGGGACCGATGTATGAGATCTTTGGCTGGACTCCAGCGTTAGAAGTGGACAGTTCCTCTGCCAATCACCAAGGTGATGAAGTTTCTGTTGAAGCGATTGCTCAAAGTAACCCGGATTGGATGTTGGTACTAGATCGCGATGCTGCAATCAATTCTACAGATGAGAAAGTACCTGCTCAGGATGTAATTGATAATGCTCCTGCTCTTCAAAACACAACGGCAGTTACTAAAGGGAACATCATTTATGCACCAAATGACACCTACACCAATGAATCTCTGCAAACATATGTAGAGTTGTTTGACAACATCGCTACATCTTTAACTAAGTAGTGTAAAGGAGCATTCATATAGTGCCGAAAGATGTGATTACCGGGGTTGAGAAAAATTCTCAACCCCAGTTCTATAACCATAATAGAATATGGACGAAGCCTTTTATCCTAGCCATCATCGTTGTTGTAATTTTAGGCGTCTGGTCACTGTTTACTGGAGTCTATGATATACGTGGACAAGAGGATGGAATGGAAATGTTTTTCATCACTCGTGTCCCAAGAACCGTTGCACTCATGCTGACCGGAGCTGCCATGGCGATGGCAGGACTCGTCATGCAGCTTACGACACAGAATCGTTTTGTTGAGCCTACTACAACAGGAACGATTGAATGGGCAGGCCTAGGGCTTCTTTTTGTTTATTTAACATTTCCTGCACCTACATTAGTACTTAGAATGACGGGTGCTATTGTTTTTTCATTTATAGGAACGATGATTTTCTTTTTGTTCTTAAGAAGAGTTAAGCTTCGTTCGTCTTTAATTGTCCCCATTATTGGACTTATGCTCGGGGCAGTCATTTCTGCAGTTTCCACGTTTTTGGGACTCTTTTTCCAAATGACGCAAGTTATTGAAAGTTGGTTTGTAGGCTCTTTTGCGTCTGTTCAAGTTGGAAGATATGAATACTTATGGATCATTGTTGTTGTTACGATTCTTATTTTTATATATGCCAATAAATTGACGATAGCTGGACTAGGGGAAGATGTTGCCACTAATCTTGGAGTCAATTATAGCAGGCTCATTCTTTTGGCTAATGCTCTTATAGCGGTTGCTGTCGGAATTGTTGCAGCTGTTATTGGTAACTTACCTTTTCTAGGACTAATTGTTCCCAATATTGTCTCTATGTTCCGTGGGGATGATCTTCGGAGTAATTTGCCCTGGGTATGTGTGATAGGTATGGGTACGATCACGCTTTGTGACATCATTTCTCGAACTATTATTATGCCTTTTGAAGTACCTGTCTCATTAATACTTGGAACTGTAGGGGCAGTCGTATTTATCACGATTTTATTGAGGCAAAGAAGACCAAGGAGGCTAAGATGAGCACATTGGAAGTTAGTAATAAAGAAAATGTGAAAATCAATTCTAGCCTCCATCGTAACAATAGATCAGCTAGAGCTTTTCGTTCTCCAAAAGATGAAAAGCGTTATTGGATTGTGCTAATTACACTGATTGCTTTGGGTGCTCTTTCTTCGTACGGACTTTTGGTGTATAACAACCCCATCCCCGTAGATTCACCTTCCTTTATACCTATTGTTATGAGACGTTCAGTGGCTCTGATTGCCATGATTATTGCTGCGATTTGCCATAGCTTGTCGACCGTTGCATTTCATTCCATTACGAGTAATCGAATTATTACTCCCTCTCTGTTAGGTTTTGAATCACTGTACTCAACGATTCATACGAGTACAATGTTCTTCTTTGGTGCGGGTGCACTGGTCAATTTTACTGGTGTTGGACCGTTTTTGTTTCAAGTAATGGTTATGATCCTGATGAGTCTGATCCTTTACGGGTGGTTACTTTCTGGAAAGTATGGAAATCTACAGCTTATGCTTTTGGTTGGAATTATCATTGGATCTGGGCTGAATTCGGTGTCTTCTTTTATGAGAAGGCTTCTTGCTCCGTCCGAGTTTGATGTGCTGCAAGCCAGATTATTTGGTTCGGTCAATAATGCGGATGCTGCGTATTTTCCGGTTGTTATCCCCATGGTAATCTTGATAGCCGTATTGTTGTTTGCTTATTCTAAGAGATTAAATGTATTGTCACTTGGCAAGGAAGTTTCAACTACTTTTGGCGTTAACTATCAGTCTAGTATCATTTATACCCTTGTATTAGTGTCTGTGCTGATGTCGATCTCAACGTCTCTAGTTGGGCCCCTTACTTTCTATGGATTTTTAGTGGCAACTTTGAGTTATCAAGCGGCGCCAACGTATGACCATAGATATATGTTTGCAATGGCTCTGGCTATAGGATTCTTTCTCCTAACGACTGCCTATTTTTTAATGTATCATGTATTTGATGCACTAGGTGCAGTTTCCATTATTATCGAGCTATTTGGTGGGATTGTATTCCTAATTGTAATTTTAAGGAAGAGGTCGCTATGATTAAGATTAATAATATTAGAAAGTCGTATACGGATCACGTTAAAATAGGACCCTTAAATATTGAAATTCCAAGGTCCGGATTAACTTCCTTGATTGGACCTAATGGTGCCGGGAAATCCACGACACTTATGATGATTGGAAGGCTTTTGGATATGGATGAAGGCCAAATCACGATTGCAAATATGGATGTCTCGAAATCTAAATCCAAAGACTTAGCCAAAATGGTAACGATCTTGCGACAAGAAAATCATTTTGTAACGAGGCTTACGGTAAGACAGCTAGCTGGATTTGGACGATTTCCTTATTCCAATGGAAGATTAACGAAAGAAGACGAGGCTATTATTTCTAAATACATCGATTTTTTAGACTTAACTGCTCTGGAAAATAGATTTTTAGATGAGCTTTCAGGTGGTCAAAGGCAAAGAGCATATGTGGCCATGGTGCTATGCCAGGAGACCGAATATGTACTTTTGGACGAACCGTTGAACAATTTGGATATTGCTCGTTCTGTTCAAATGATGGAGCATTTGCGTCATGCTGCTAATGAATTTGGAAAAACCATTGTGACGGTGATGCATGATATCAATTTTGCAGCCAAATATTCGGATCGAATTTGTGCGATGAAAGATGGACAAATTGCCGCTTTTGGAACCGTAGAAGAGATTATGAAGCCAGAAGTGTTGACTAGCATTTTTGAAACGAAAATAGAAATTCTGGATGGTCCTTATGGTCCAATAGCGATTTATTAGCTCAGCATTTTGCACAGTGAAGATATGTATGAGGAGGGTGAATTATGCAAATATACTGGACGAAAATAAACAAGATTAAGGAAGAGACGCCAGAGGTTAAAACATACCTGCTCGACTGTCCGCCAGACTTTACATGGGAGGCTGGTGCCCACACACACTTCGCATTAGAGGGTTTTAATGCCGGAGACCAACCAAACCGCAGCCTGGTTCGCCATATGTCCATCTCCACGTTGCCGGATGAAGGCGCGATTGGGATCACAACACGCATCAGAGAACAATGCTCCGAGTTCAAGACGATTTTAAGAAATCTTGAAGTCGGCAATGAGGTTGCCCTATTTAAAACGCATTCCAATGTACCTTTGAAAAGAGAAGGGAAAAATGTGTATCTCCTATCATCAGGTGTTGGCCTGGCAACGTTCAGACCGCTTGTCCTTCAATATTTCAAGCTTCCTGACAATATCAATCAAATCCATTCCTTAAACATCGATTCATCCCAGAATTACTTGTTCACCGATGTTTTTGAATCTGCACCGGATAAGAATTTCACAGCTCAGTTCGTCGATAACCGGAAAGACTACTATGAAGAAGTGAATAAGCTTGCTGCAGACCAGAATGGGCTCTTCTATGTGGTTGGCAGTGACGAATTCCTCGTGCAGAATATTGAAATACTGCGTGAACAGGGCATCAAGGCGGAACAGATTGTACTCGATAAGCATGAGCAACAGTTGAGTGAGTTTTTATCATTTGAGGGTTCTAATCGAAACTAGTTAAAAAAGTTACATTTTATGGATGACAGACATACACCCAGAACACATTGGAAACATGTTAGTTACCGTATCCGATGAATTCTAGGGTGTATTCTTCATGCCAATATTAACAGTTCTTTGCAATCAAAGAAGCTTTATAGCATTTTCAATTAATTAATACTGGATACATAACAAAAAAAGTTGTTTGCTCTTTAAAAGAGCAAGTAACTTTTTTTGTGTATTTGTAATTTTTATAAATTAAGAATTGTTGCGTTTGCTTTTTCTAAGTCAATTTGATAGAGTATAAGTAGATTGTTGTTATTATTAATTTTAGAAAGGCACGAATTTATATGAATAGATTAAATGATGTAGTTGAGTTCGTGAGTGGTTCGCCGCAATTCAGGATTAAAGAAGTATTTGATGATAAGGCACCTCTTTTCACCTATTATGGACAATTTGACATTGAAGATGACTTGGTTGGTATTGATTCCAATCGTAGTGACAGCAAACAAGTTCGGACCTTCGATAAGGTGAGTACGCTAGATCAAGGCGATGTTGTTTTTAGCCTGATATCGGGAAAATCTACTGTGGTTGGTGTGAATCATCAGGGATATCTATACACACAAAACTACGTCAAATTAGTAACGACTGAAGTAATGGATTCAAAATATCTTGTTTACTTACTAAATGAAGATAAATTCATTAAGAAACAGTTTCAAATAGGGCTACAGGGGTCTCAAGTTCTAAAATACACGTTGAAACAAGTGAAAGAACTTGAGCTGCCAGAGCTGCTAACCATAGACAAACAGTGCATCATTGGTGAACTCTATTTCAACCAATTGCGGCTAGAAGCATTGAAAATTAGAACGGCGAATTTGGAAACGACCAGAGTTTTAGAAAAGCTTGGGGAGGTAATCAATAAATGACCGAGAACCAATTTGAAAAAGAATTAATCCAATACCTGACGAGTGGCACAATTGTAGAACAAGAACATCCTAAAGAAATGGGTAATCTCGATCTCAAAGAATCAAGTGCTGATTACATAATGAAAACAAAATTATGGAAATACGAACCGCATATTAAATCTACAGAACAACTTTGGAATAATTTCAAGGCGATCCTTGAGCAGCACAATCAGAATACGCTTGACCATCCCTTAAGTGTGGTGGAATTTAATCAGGTTAAAAAAATCATCTCTAATATTCAGACACCTTACGAGGCGGGGCAGTTCTTATATGGTCTAAATGGGGTATCGCAAATCGAGATTGATTTGGACGACGGACGTCACGTGTTTCTTACTGTATTTGATCAAAAACAAATAGGGGCTGGAGATACCGTTTATCAAGTGGTTAATCAAATTGAACGGCCGGCAGTGATCACAGGCAAACAAACTCGTTATTTTGACACGACTCTGTTAATTAATGGCCTACCAATCATTCAAATTGAAGAAAAGCGTGATACGCGTAATGTCGATGAAGCGCTTAATCAAATGGAACAATATGCTGCCGAACATCAATATCGTGATATTTTCTCAACCTTGCAAATTTTGGTGGCAATGACGCCGAATAATGTGAAGTATATGGCGAATACGACGACAGATAAATTTAATAAGGACTTCGCTTTTAACTGGCAACGCAAGAGTGATAATACCATCGTACGCAACTGGAAAGAATTCGCTGACTCCATGCTTTCGATTCCAATGGCACATCAAATGGCTACCAATTACATGATTTTGGATGGAACCAAGAATAAGCAAATGTTGAAAGTGATGCGTCCATATCAAGTGTATGCGACACAAAATGTGATTGAGGGTTTGAAACGTTCAGATTTTGAGCTTGGTACCAATAAAGTTGGTTATATCTGGCACACAACAGGATCAGGTAAAACGATCACCAGCTTCAAAACGGCATGGCTAGCAAGTCGTATGCCGAAGGTGGACAAGGTTGTCTTTGTTGTGGATCGAATTGCTCTAACCAAGCAAACCAATGAAAATTACAAGGCCTATGATCCTGATGCGACAGAGGACACATTTGGTAGCGTTCAAAACACAGACAATACGACTGATCTAAGCCGTAAGCTTAAGAGTAAAGACAATAGCATTATTGTTACTTCGGTTCAAAAACTAGATAATTTGGTGAAACGCAAAACCTTTCAAGCGCCAGATAAGAATATCGTATTTATCGTGGACGAAGCCCACCGTTCCACTGGCGGTGACTCATTCAAGAATATCCAAAATGCTTTTAAGAAATCCGCTTGGGTGGGTTATACGGGAACACCGATGTTTGATGATACCACCACGGGTCTTCGAACAGAGGATATTTTTGGCCCACTATTACATGCGTATACGATTCGTGAAGCGATTGCTGATCGTAATGTGTTAGGTTTCAAGGTGGATTTTGAGACCACCATTGACGAACAACAAATGAAAGAACAATATCTTCCTGCGTTTTACCGCGAACGTTATCCCAAATGGACTGATGAACGTATTCAAGAGAAAATCAATAATCTTACTCAAGAAGATATGGATGATGCTGTGGAGCCTAGTTTCTACGATGAAAATCCGGATCACGTTCGCTTGGTAGTCGAAGACATTTTCAAAAATTGGCGTAATCGTTCTAACGAAGGAAAATACAATGCTTTATTTACAACTCACGTAGGTGGCGGGAAAGCAAGTACGCCAATGGCGATGATGTATTTTAAAGAGTTTCAACGTGTCAACGAAGAAAATAGGAAGCATGGCGGACAAACCTTGAAAGTTGCCGTGACCTTTAGTCAAAACACTTCAAACAATGATAGTATGCTTGCCACGAATCAAGGTCTACACCATGCGATAACAGCTTACAATGCTGAATTTGGCACATCCTTTGGAATGGATGATGTGTCTGGCTATACGCAAGACGTGACTTCACGCTTAAATAAATCGGTCTCCGATCGAAATTTCCTTGATTTGGTTATTGTGGTTGATCAGTTATTGACTGGTTTTGATGCGCCTGAGCTTAATACACTGTATGTGGATCGAACCTTGAAAGGCGCGGGGTTAATTCAAGCATATTCAAGAACGAATCGTATTGCAGATATGCAAGAGAAACCATGGGGGCGTGTGGTAAATTACCGCTGGCCTGCGCAAAATGAGAAGCTGATGAACAAGGCGCTTGCCATTTATGCGAATAAAGACTCAGCTATTCTGTCTGAAGAAGATCAGCGTGAGTCTAATCAGAAAGACGGGATCATTGCCAGACCATTTGAAGATGTATTTAATGAAGTGAAAGAAGTAGTTGGGAAGCTAGGTGGTCTAACGAGTGAATTTCAACAATTGCCTCCATCTGAAAAGAAAAAGGATGAGATGCTTGACCTACTCCGTGAATATAACAGAGGGATGGCACAATTAAAGCAATATGATCCTGATGAAGTTGATGGTGAAAAAGTCGGATTTAACTATGATAATCCAGATGAATTAGTAGAGAAGTTAGGGATGACCTCAGAGCAAGAAGTCATGTTGACAACAGTCTTAACCAATGAACTGAAGTCACATATTGCTAAAGAGAAGAAAATTCCTATCTATCAAATCGAACTACGGATGACTCATGTGAAGGACATTAGAGTTGACTATGATTATCTTACTGAACTTGTGGAACGATTATTGAACCAAGTTCACGAAGGCAAAAATGAAGAAGCCAAAGAGACGCAAGAGAAAATCAATCAATTTGCGAATGGGTTGGATGATCGTAACTATGCGACTAAGATTATGAATGCAGCAACTGCCATTATCAAAGGTCACTTCCCACCTGCAGGCTTTGACATCAAGTATCCTGTGAAACTGAGTGACAGTGAACATATTATCCAGCAAGCGAACAATGTCAGCCTTGATCGAAGGTTTCTTGACTTCCGAGTGAAGTGGGGAATCACAGATATTATTACAAGTGCTCAAATGCGAGAGTTGTTTAGCCGCCATCGCTATGGCCTACAAGACTTGGATGATACGGGTCAAATCCGTGACATTATCACTCAAGCCAGTTCTGACTATAAGACACTTGCTCATGATGAAGAAGTGCAGTCATTATCTAAAATTAAATATCGCAACGGTTTGCGCGACGCGATTTACGAACTGGCGGATGAATTGGTAGAAAGTTAACCTGGTTGAAGCTGTTCAATAGGGATGCAGATGGGGGATCATTATGAAAGAAATACAATTTTTAATGTATGATGCAGATGAAAAAGTCGAAGTGCTTGTTCAAGATGAAACGATCTGGGCAACCCAAAAGATTATCTCAGCATTGTTTGATGTCGATAGAACATCCATTTCTCGTCATTTGAGAAATATTTTCGAGACTGGTGAGCTCGATGAAAAAGTGGTATGTGCAGAAATTGCACATACCACTCAACACGGTGCAATAGAAGGAAAAACACAAACAAAGCCAGTGAAATATTACAACTTGGATGCCATTATCTCCGTTGGTTATCGTGTAAATTCTCAAAAGGCAACGAGGTTCCGCATATGGGCAACGGATGTCTTGAAAGATTACATACTTAAAGGTTTTAAAATTGATGTTGAACGTATGAAGCAAGGTGAGCATGTTTTTGGCAAGGATTACTTCCGTGAGCTGATTGAAACTGTTCGTTCCATTCGAGCAAGTGAACGACGTATATGGCAACAAATATCCGATGTATTTGCGGAGATCTCATACGATTATGACAAGAATGCAGAGATTACCAAGATGTTCTATGCGACCGTTCAAAACAAATTTCATTATGCCATTACAGGTAAAACAGCTGCTGAAATTGTGTATGATAGTGCTGATAAAGACAAAGAACATATGGGGCTTACTTCCTGGAAAAACTCGCCTGATGGCCGTATCCTGCAATCTGACGTATCCGTCGCGAAGAATTATTTATCAGAAAAACAAATCCGCAGTCTGGAGCGTAACGTATCCTCTTATTTTGACTACGTTGAGCGTCTGCTCGAAGATGAGGTATTATTGGGGATGCAGGACTTTGCAAAAAGCATTGATGAATTCTTAACATTCAATCGCTATGAAATCCTGGACGGAAATGGACGCATTTCACAAAGTGCCGCTAGGGAAAAGGCTATTGGAGAGTATAAAGAATTCAATAAGCATCAAAAAATTGTTTCTGATTTTGATAGAGTCATTCAGAAAATACAGGGAGAGCAGCAATGAGCGAACATAAAGAAAATGTACCTAAAATAAGGTTTCCTGGATTCACTGATGCTTGGGAACAGCTTGAACTTTCTGACGTTGCTAATGTGATGGATGGAGATAGGGGGAAGAACTATCCGTCTGGTGATGATTTTTCCGTGCAGGGTCATACATTATTTCTAAATGCCACAAACGTTACTAAGGATGGATTCTCGTTTGGAAACGATCAATATATCACAGAGGAAAAATCTAATACGTTAGGAAATGGGAAAATTGAACTTAATGACATTGTGTTAACTTCTCGTGGATCATTAGGTCATGTTGCTTGGTATGACACCGATATTAAGTCCTTAGTACCCTTTGCACGAATTAATTCAGGGATGTTAATTTTACGTTCAAAGGAAGATGTAGAACCGAGTTATATTGCACAATATTTGAAATCGCCGGCTGGAAAAAGACAGATTGATTTGATTAGCTTTGGTTCAGCACAACCACAATTAACAAAAAAAGATGTGTCTAATTACAAGATTTTTATTCCTGAAAAAGCAGAACAATCCCAATTAGGTGAGCTTTTCACTCAACTCGACCATCTCATCACCCTTCATCAGCGTAAGTTAAATAACGTGAGAAATTTGAAGGATGGTTTGCTTCAAAAAATGTTCCCGAAAAATGGCGAAGATTTTCCTGAAATTCGTTTCCCTGAATTCACTGGTGCTTGGGAACAGCAGAGGTTGGGTGAAGTTGCTGAATTTAATCCTAAATCAATGTTGCCAGACGAATTTGAATACGTTGATTTGGAATCTGTTGTAGGTACTAATTTGATTGCTCATCGTACTGAATCAAAAGAATCTGCACCATCCAGAGCTCAACGATTAGCACAATGTGGAGATGTCTTTTATCAAACAGTTCGCCCTTATCAAAAGAATAACTATTTGTATGAATTGCCCTATGATAACTATGTGTTTTCAACTGGTTATGCACAAATGCGACCAAGTATTGATAGTTATTTCTTGCTTAGTCACGTACAAGAAGAGTTATTCGTTAAGACTGTTCTAGATAGAAGCACTGGTACAAGTTATCCTTCAATCAACTCAAATGATTTAGCAGAAATTGAAATTAAAATACCTATTCATAATGATGAACAATTGAAAATTGGATCATTGTTTCGAAATCTCGACCACCTCATCACCCTTCATCAGCGTAAGCTGCAACACTTGCAAGAACAGAAAAAAGCATTACTACAACAGATGTTTATCTAGGAGGGAAATAGAAATATGAGCAATACTATGCAAAGCATCCCAGCTAAGCTGTGGGCGATGGCAAACGAGCTTCGCGGAGGCATGGATGGTGGAGAATACAAGAACTACATTTTAGCCTTTATGTTTTATCGCTATCTGTCAGAACATCAAGAACAGTATTTAGTTAATAACAATGTAATTGATGTTGCCGAGGGTGAATCGATCAACAGTGCCTACTTAGAACAAGCAAATGGTGACGATTTGATTGATTACTTAGAAGATATTTCTGCAAGTCTAGGCTATGCCATTGCACCGCTTGACACTTGGGAATCTTTAGTTGATAAGATTGATAATAGCATGGTGATTCCAAGTGATTATCAGACTATTTTTGATAACTTCAATCGAAACGCTGAATTAAATAAAGAAGCTGCGAAAGATTTTCGTGGCGTATTTAACGACATCAACCTGGGAGACTCACGTCTAGGTTCGTCTACCAATGAACGTGCGAAATCACTGAACCGAATTGTAAAGCTCGTTCATAGTATTGAATATAAGGGGAAAGATGGAAAAGATATTCTTGGAGAAATCTATGAATACCTTATCAGTCAATTTGCAGCAAGTGCAGGTAAAAAAGGTGGAGAGTTCTACACCCCTCATGAAGTGTCTAAAGTATTGGCTAAAATCGTCACGGACGATGTAAAGGAATCAGAACATACTTTTTCGGTATATGACCCAACTTGTGGATCGGGGTCATTGCTGTTAACAGTTCAAGGTGAGTTGCCTGGTGGAAATAGACCTGGGGCGATTAAATTTTTTGGTCAAGAAAAAAATACGACAACCTACAACTTGGCTCGTATGAATCTGATGATGCATGGTGTCTCATTTAATAACATGACCCTGTCCAATGCTGATACCCTTGAAAGTGATTGGCCTGATGGACCAGATGCCCAAGGAAATGACAAGCCACGCTCATTTGATGCCGTAGTTGCGAATCCTCCTTATTCTGCTCATTGGGACAATAGCGAGACGAAACTCAAAGATCCACGTTTTAAGGACTATGGTAAACTCGCGCCTCGAACGAAGGCGGATTATGCATTCATTTTACACAGCTTGTATCATCTGAATGATTCTGGAACCATGGCGATCGTATTACCGCATGGTGTCTTGTTCCGTGGTGCAGCAGAAGGTACGATTCGCCAAACGATCATTGAGAAAAACTACCTGGATACCGTTATAGGCCTGCCCGCCAACTTGTTTTACGGCGTATCCATCCCGACTACGATCTTGGTATTCAAGAGAAATCGTAAAACAAAAGACATCTTGTTTATTGATGCAAGCCATGAATTTGAAAAAGGCAAAAATCAAAATAAACTTACTAATGAAAACATTAATAAGATTATAGAAACGTACCGAAATCGTGTAGATGTTGATAAATATGCTCACGTGGCATCACTTGAAGAAATCAAAGCAAATGAGTATAACTTAAATATTCCTCGTTACGTGGATACATTCGAAGAAGAACAAGTTATTGACCTTGATGAGGTGAGTAAGCTATTAGAGCAAGATAGACAAGAAATCGCTGAGCTTGAAGCTAAAATCAATGAACAGCTGAGAATCTTAGGTATTAAAGTATAGGAATTGATGAAAAAAGGGTCAAGGATAATTGTTTGTACATCAATAGCAAAAAGAAGGGCGACCACAGCGTGCATACGCGTGGTCGCCCTCTTCTAATTCATAAACTACACCAAATCCTGATAGGCTTGATACACTATATTATACAAGTCCTCCAAATACTCCTCTGCAATACAGGAGAAAGCAATACGTAGATCATGCTCACCGAGAGCGATGGTGCCTACGCCATATTGCTGCAGTAGATGAGTACGCAATTCCTCGGCATGCACCTTCTTCAGCTTCAGACACATGAAGTAGCCGGAGTTGAACGGATAGTATTCCCATGCATCATCATACTTGCCCGTGTCCAGCAATGCCTTGACCTTGTTCGCCCGACCCTTCATCACTGCGAATTTCTCAGCCTTTTGTGCTTCGAATTCCGGTGACTGCAACGCATCCAGCACGAAGGTCTGGGACGGGTGTGGACCACTGGAGATGGTGGCACGAATGATACCCAGTGTCTTTTGCTCCAAAGCCGAGAGGACTTCGCTGCTGTCAGATGCATAAGTAATGAAGCCAACGCGGAAGCCCCATACATACTCTTCCTTGGTGGCGCCGTCAATTTTGACAGCCAATACGCGTGGGTGGATATTAGCCAGCTTGCCGAAAAGGGACTCCTGCAGGGATTCCTCAAAGAAGAGTCCGAAGTAGGCATCGTCCGTGACCACCACGACGTTGATCCCGGCTTCAGCAGCATCACGAATGGCGGCGACGATCTCGTTGCCTTCCTCAAGACCTGGGGTGTAGCCAGTCGGGTTGTTCGGGAAGTTGAGCAGTACGATCGCCTTACCCTGCTCCTGCTGAGCCATGAGCGCTTCGCGCAAGCCTTGGCTGTTGAATCGCATGTCCTCTGTGAACAGCGGATAGTTGACGAGACGGGCATGACGACGAATGCCGAAGGTCAGCTCGTAGTTCTCCCAGTTCTTGTCCGGATAAATGACAGCATCACCTTCGTCAGCGAACAGATCAGCCACGATACTGAGACCATGGGTTAATGCATTCGTCACGACGGGATTGCCGAAGGATTTATTTTGCAAGGATGGGTTCTCCACCAGCATTTTGCTACGCCAAGCTGTACGTAGCTCAGGCTTGCCCGCTGGAGGTGCATAAGGATACAGATCCTTCGGTTGGAAAGCCGATAGCTTCTCCTGAATGACACTCAGGTGCATTGGACCGCCTTGCTCGGTAGCGATACCAATGGTTGCATTGTATTTTTGGGCCAGCTTCCCTGCTTCGGCAGATTGACTTAGAATACCTTCCTTCGGAAAGTAGATTTCTTTGCCGAGTGTGGAGAGCATTTCGTATACATGCACTTGCTCGGTGTGAAGCGTGTGATTCAATTGCTCAGCCAATGAATTCATTCGGTTCATCCTTCCAGTCGATGGAAATGCATGACCCCGTACCGCAGGGCAGCATGGCACCATCTAGTTCTAATTACTAATTGCCATACATTATAGCATTTCACCGCGGCACAGTCACCCGAAAAAGCGCATCGCCATAGGGAAAATCAAGAAGAATGGAAGGGACAATATTTACGCATGAGTTCCGCGGTCTGAAGGTCCTTACCTTGAGCACGTTCTTCCAGTCTTCCAGTCATCTCATCCCGGGCATCTGAACTAAGGTTTTGTCCAAATTTGAACTTGGCTGTCAGGGAGGAAGGCACGATCCGGGTCACGGACACGGCCTTGAGCGCAACACGGTAGCGTTCATCACTGGCCTCAATGGGTGCATATCCGCCCTCAGGCTGGAGCTTGCGCATGAATGCGCCGAGCACGGCTGCCTTCTCCTCCAGATCAGTGACGGCCTCCGCATGTCCGAGTATGGCTACACTCTTGAAATAGGCGGTTGCTGGACAGGCAAGCTCCGCATCCGTAAAGTAGGAGGGGATGAGCGAATATTCCTCAGCTACGGTGAAGCTGACCTGTGAATGAGCCTTGATATTCTTCATTTTCTCTCCGGCATAGCTGCCGTGGAAATATATAATCCCGTTCTCATACACAAAATTAAGTGGAGTCACGCGCGGCTCTCCCTCTGGGGTTACGGTTCCTAGGAAGCCGAAGGTCATATGATCCAGAAGCTCCTGGATGTCCTGTTCCTCTTGTACACTGAATTCTTTTCTTCGCATGCTCAAGTAGCCTCCTTAATAGTATGCTCTAGCCGGCTGGTTCGAGATATTAACTAGCATAAAGCGAAAATTGACATGAAAATAGATCCACTTTAAAGTAATTTGTATAGGCCACTTATTTGAAGTCAATTTTGACTCTTATGGAGATGAATATCATGGACTTTATGCTGCCGCTGGAATCTTATATGGAGCGGTATCAATATAAATATGCTGCGCTCTACCATGCGCTCAAGGATGCAATCTGGGAGGGGAGACTAGAGGAGGGCACACGTCTTCCTTCTTCTCGGTGGATGGCCAAGCATTATGGACTCTCGCGTGGCTCGGTTGCCGAGGCTTATGAGATGCTACAGGCGGATGGCTATGTGCATACCGAGATCGGAAGCGGCACCTACGTAGCCTTTGCGGCGGCCTCCGTTTCCGGTCCAACAGAGGAAGCACCGATCCTCCTCTCTCCATGGGCCAGACGGGTCATGAGCACGGATCAGCCCCATCGTCAGCAGAATGAAGGCATGCTGTGCCAATCGGACCAATCGGACCGTCCGAACGATTCGAACAATTTGTATAATCCAGACAATCCAGACAATCAATGCCTTTCCTTCTCGCGACTGGAGCGTTCACCTGAGACAGGGGTGTCACAGTTCTCCTTTGGTGGAGTCATACACACGTCAGGCACTGCAGATTCCCCGGGTCCGAGCCATATCAGCTTTGTACCACGCCGCATGCCAGAGGACCATTTCCCCGAAGCAGAATGGCGAAGATCGCTGTCAGCAGCTGCAGCGGCTAACGCAGTGAATAGAGGGGTAGCTGATGCGAAAGGGAGCCTAGAATTACGGGAGGCTATTGCTGCCCATCTGCGTCTGACACGAGGTATACGTGCATTGGCGGAGCGAATTATTTTGTTCAACGGCTCCATGCACGGTATTGCGCTGCTGACGCAGCTACTCGTACAGGAACAGGATGAGGTGGTGCTGGAGCAGCTATGCTATCCGGGAATTCGCAGAGTAGTCGAGGTCTGTAATGGCCGGATTGTGGCTGCAGAGCTTGACCGGCAAGGGATCATCCCGGACGACTGGAAGGCGCGGCTGCTATTCGTAACACCAGCAAGACAATTCCCGACTGGAGCGGTGCTAAGTCTGCAGCGGAGGAGAGAGCTGTTAAGCTGGGCCTCGCGAACGGGGGCCGTCATTGTGGAGGATGACTATGACAGCGAATTCCGCTGGGGAGGCAGACCGATCGAGCCATTGAAGGCACTGGATACAGAAGAACGCGTGATCTACGTAGGCTCCTTCTCCAAGACGATGCCGGAGGATTTTCGTGTAGGCTTCGCCGTAGTGCCACCCTCAGTGGTGGATCCTTTGCTATCGGCCAAGCGGCTATATGATCCGATCCCTTCAGGACAGCTGGAGCAGCGGGCAATGGCTTATTTCATGACCAGAGGCAGCTATGCTCGCCATCTGCGTCGTCTTACGCGCTTGTATGAGGCAAGGTATGCTGTCTTCGCTACATGGATGAAGCATTATACAGATTCATTATTTGATCTGGAGCCTACGGATGCAGGGCTGCATGTCTTCGGACGCTGGCGGCAGGACCCGGCGAGCTACGAGTTGTTCAGGCAAGCAGCAGCTGCGCGTGGTGTCTGGATGAGGGATATGAAGGATTATAGCTTGTCTCCATCGGTTCCGGCGGTGAGCTTCGGCTTCTCGCATCTGGATGAACAGCAGCTGAAGGAAGGAGCCCACCGCATGCAATTGGCATGGCAGGATGTGCTGGACTTGCAGGAACGAAGTGAACATCAGGATTTGGACAGGAGGTAAGAAGAAGTGCTACATATGCAACCATCGCAGCTTGTGCTGCTCCCGGCATTTGCAAAAATCGTATGTGAATCAGGCTGGAGATGGCAGCCGCGTGAGAAGCCGATGCCTAATTACGATCTGTTCTATGTATGGAGCGGGGAGGGCACGGTCATGGTCAATCAAGAGAACTATGAGGTGGGAGCTGGCAGCTGCTTCCTGTTCAGGCCCGGAGATTATACAAGTGCCGTGCACAATCCACAGCGCCCACTTGTTCTTACGTACATTCATTTTGATGTTGAGGCTTCCCTAGAGCTTGTACCGGAGCGCTACCGGGTGCTGGAGGAGACGGTGGACTTCGAGCATATGCTGTCCAGGTATGTACGACTGTCTTTGGAGCAAGCCTATGGTGCCCTTGAGGAAGGGAGGCTGTTGCTGCAACAATTGCTGATTCATCTGCTGCGGGCCGATCGGCAGGAGAAGGTGATCCGCACCGTCAGCCATCATCTGGAGGAAGGGATCTATGAGGTCGCCAACTATGTGCGTCAGCATCCAGGTATGCAGCATCGGGTGGAGGAGCTTGCGGCCCGGGCCGGATTGTCTCCAAGGTACTTCTCCATCAAATTCAAAGAGCTGACCGGGATATCAGTGCAAGCCCATATCATCCGCATGCGAATCGAGCGTGCACAGCATCTGCTCCTGCATGCAGGGATGAATGTTACGGAGGTAGCAGAGGCGTTAGGCTACAGGGACATCTTTTTCTTCAGTCGACAGTTCAAGCAATATACGGGCAAGAGCCCCTCGGAGATACGTTAGCCATTATCTTCGTTCGAAAGAACAGCAGGATGAACCACGGTCGACGGAGCTCTCCATACGCAGCAGCTCTACACTCACATTTGATCTGGCCCAAGGGAATAGTGGCTCCCGGACCATCTGGATCGAACGCGCCCTTCTTGCAAGAAGCTTCTCTTCTTGCTCGTCGTTTCAAGTCAGGGGCTGCTGGGTAATGCTCTCTAAGAGCACCCGGCCAGGTCTGGGATACATAGAGAAGGGAGACATCGGTATGAACAGACGACGCAGAATGCTGACACGCAGAGGCAACGGTGCCGGGCTGGCGAAGTCCCGCTTTCGGCAGCGCAGGATTAGGATGATTGATCCACAGAGTGTGTGGTTCTGATCTGCATATGACGCATACAACAGAGATGCTAATCTAACACGCTATGCATACGACAGCCCGGAGGAGGATGTCATACATATAGCATTGGGGGTACCACATATTGCCGTAATGGCCAAGAGCACACAAAAGGTCGAGTACAGAAGCTGAGCAGCCTCTGTCTCGACCTTTTGCGTTGATTGAAGATGGGAAGAATGATCGAATGTTGTACGTAAGCAGATGTCTTTCATGATAACTTCTTAACAAGTGGTATCAGGCTTGGCCTATGAAGTGACCAAGTGACTGCCCCATTCTGATTCGACTACCGACTACCGCGGATTCCTGCGGCTTGAAGGTGTCATCCTCCGTAATAAGCACCACCGTTGAACCGAATTGAAAAAAGGCTAGCTCTTCCCCCTTGGTCCAGGATTTCGCCTGTTCATCCGTATATTGAATACTGCTGACGTTCATTGCGCCAACCTTAATGAGTGCCAATTCGCCATAGTTATGCTGGATGTAGGCAATCTTCCGTTCATTCCGACTAAGCACAGTCCTCATATGTGTCAGACCGAAATCATTGACAGGATAGACCTTGCCCTTGATGTGCTCCTTCTCGACCAGCTTGCCGGTCACTGGACAATGAATCCGATGATAGTCAGTCGGACTCAGGTATAGAACGAAAGCGTAGCCGTGCTTGTATTTTTCGAAGCGCGGAGAATAGTTCAGCAGCTCCTCCACGGAATAATCCTGTCCTTTGACATTCAGCATCGTGCCAGCCTCGACAACACCTGTGAATGTGATCAAGGCATCTACGGGACTAACGAGCGTATCCGGTGACTCATCTACCGGGCGCATTCCCGGCTTCAGCCGCCGTGTGAAAAATTCGTTCAATGAAGCATATTCAGTCCAATCTCGCTCTGCCTCTTCAGCGGCAATACGGTATGTACGGATAAATGTGGGTATTACACGCCGGCTGGCGCCGCTCTGGGCGAAGCCTCCCACTAATCGGCAGACCCATTTGCGTGATGAGAGCTCTGTCATCAGCCGGAGCCATTGTTTTGCCATTACAGATCCCCCTTGTGGTTGTTCCGGGCCATGAACCGAAGCGTATCCGGCCACTACTGCATTATATTGCCACATAATGTTATGTAAATCAATATTTTGGAGTACATCGTCGCGCCAAGCCGCATGAACAGTGGACTGCTCCAGGCATCGTGCAAGGGAAATCAAGGCGGTGGGTCACAGACCGGAGTCCCTATCCGCCCCAAAGTTCAGTTCTTCTATTCCTGTTCGGTTGCCTTCTGTTCGCAAGGGAGTCAGTAGGCCCATCACACGCGCTTCAGGGCCAATTGATGCAGCACCCAGCTGGCATATGCGACAGGCTTATCGTAGGCCTCCTGCCAGATCTCGGGCATACCTGCCTCACGGAAGCCATAGCGCTGGTCCCTGCCGTTGCATTCGATGAAGTGCAGCTCACCATATTGATCTACTCCCAGATCGAGTCCTACGTCGGCCAATGGACTTAGGGGGCCGGTATGAGCAAGAGAGGACGCCAAGGATTGGGCTAGGCGTATTGCCAGCATTTCCAGTCTGGAGAGCAGAAGTCTCACCTGATAAGGCGGAAAATTGAATGCCAGAGCCTCCTCCACGCGGATTGCGCTTCCGCCTTGTCCTACGTTGGATACGAAGCTGTTCGGAGGTGCTACCTTGGCGAACATGCCTGTAATCCCCCAGTTACCGCCATATCCCCGTTGTACAGTTACTCGAATATCGAAAGGACGACCGTGATACTGTGCCAGAGGAATCGTCTGCTGCACAATATAAGCCTGTGAGTGCATACGCTGAAGCATCCAGTAAGGTAGCTGTCCAGTCAGCAGTGGTGCGGTCAGCCATTTTCGCTCTCCTGTACGCTCTCTGTATTGCATCATCCAGTATTCGTTACTTCTGTACAGTCGCATGATGCCTCTGCCAATACTGCCGTTGCAGGGCTTGAGCACAACGTCTCCATGCTCCTGCAGCAGCTTCATGATGCTTGCAGAAGATGCTTTGTGCGTGGCGGGCAAATGGGGAAGGAGCGAACGGTCCCTTGAGAGCAACTGGTGAACGTCGTATTTATTAAAGCGGGTATCCCCGTTGAAAATATGAACACCCCGTCTTCTTAGCGCCTCCAGCCGCTGCCAGCTGCGACGATGCTTATACATGGCCCGGTTGTGAATGACCCTTGGAACCGGAACGAGCATCCGCTGATAGCCTCCCTCTACGGGTACTTGTGCCACGCAATGGCGCTTCGTCGGATGAATATCCTCAAGACGAAGAAAGCAGGGAATAACTCCATACTTTCGGGCTGCCTCTACATAGAGTCCAAGGGCTTCTGTCCCCGTCCTTCCTGTCGTAATGCCCCGGTATACTGCTGAATTCAGTAAGATACCGGCGTACTGCATTTGCATGACCGTTCCTCCTTACGTTATCCCTGGATCAACAGATCATTAGCCTCGTACCTTCATCTGATCGTTGCCAGCGGCCGAATGTCCCGCTTGCGCGTCGATTCAGGATGTGTCTGTCCCTAGCAGTATATGAAGGTCCTTGTCCTGCTGTAATGGACAACGGCTGAAGGCCTTGGCCCAAAATCTCCGTATAGGTACATACTCCGTGTCCATACGCTGCTCTCTCTGTATATGATGTAGGGTATCCGCAACAGAATTGGAGGATGACGCCCATGAGGGAGATTGCAAGAATCGCCGTCATCTCGCCGGGGTCGTTCGTGGTGCCGTCTGCACACAGCAGCTCTGTAGAACGCATCATCGAACGGATGATACCGCTCTCGGTGTATCGGGAGCAGACGATCATTTATGGAATTCGTGGAGAAGGTCTTCCGCGGAGGGGAGAGGTGCACGGAGTGCATTGTGTCCGCGTGGCTCGTGGTAAGGGATATACACGCGTGGTCATGCGAGCTATGGCAGCCCAGCAGCCTGAGGTGGCAGATGTGCATAATAGACCAGCCATTGCTTGGCGGATCAAGAAAGCCTTTCCCCGCATGAGGGTCTTGCTGACACTCCATTCCACGACGTTCATCAAGCCACCGCTGATCTCGCGGCGCCGACTGCGAGCGATGCTGCAAAGCATTGACGGGATCGTGGTGAACAGCAGCTTTCTGAGGGATGAGGTGCTGCGGCTGGCTCCCGAATCACAGGGTCGCTTGTTCGTTAATCTGCCAGGCGTGGACCCCGGGGATTTTGCCAGACGTGGTCTTCCAGAGATGGAAGTGCTCCGAGAGATCAGATTGCAGCAGCTGGGCTGGTCCTCCCGCCGAATTATTCTGTATACGGGACGCCTGATTCCGGGAAAAGGAGTTCACCATCTGTTACATGCGCTTCCACATGTCATCAGCCAGTGCCCCGACGTCCTGCTGCTAATCGTCGGTAGCCCCCGATATGGCCGAAATATGGAGACAGCCTATCTGTCTACGCTGAGAAGACAGGCTGCTGCCATGCCAGGTCATGTGATCTTCCTTCCCTACACCCCACATCCTGCCCTTGCCGAGCTATATATGCTTGCAGAGATCGCTGTGGTTCCTTCCTGTGGGGAGGAGGCCTTCGGCTTGGTAAATGTGGAGGCTATGGCTACAGGCATTCCGGTGGTAGCCTCACGCATTGGCGGTATTCCAGAGGTGGTCCGGAATGGGATTACGGGTCTTCTGGTAGAGCCTACTCGTATGGCAGAGGAGCTGGCAGAGGCCATCACATTCTTGCTCAGGAATCCGCACATTTCCAGAAGCATGGGGATGGCAGGACAGCTTGAGGTCAGCGAGCGCTTGCTCTGGAAGCATGCAGCGGAACGTTGGGATCATGTGGTACAGCAGATGCTTGCTGCCAAGCCTCCTCCTGGGAGAAGGTGGACACGATAGCCAGTACAAATGCCGTTACCGCCCCATCAAGGGCAGCATAACATGTGTGGAACTGTTCGGATACCGACAACCGAAGCGGGGAAGCAGGAGGGTAGGCATGAATCGGAAGAAGAGGAGAACATCAGCCGGAGCATCATACAACAAAATGAGACATCGCTCCATGAGAAGAAGCGTGAACGCTGCAAATGCCGGATCATCCCGAAAGAGCAGGCCTGCTCGGTCTGCACAGCATTCGGACAGTATCCGGGCAGATTGGCTGCATGAAGCGCGGCCACTTGTATCAGTCATCATCCCAGCGATGAACGAGAGCCGAACCATTGCCTCCGTGGTGACGCAGGCTCATCTGGTCAGTTCGCCAGTTGAGGTGATCGTCGTGGATAATGGCTCCAAGGATGGCACGGGCGACCTTGCTACCGCTGCTGGGGCCAGGGTCCTCTCCTACGGTCAACCTTTGGGGCATGATATCGGACGCCGTATCGGAGCGGAGGCGGCAAAAGGGGAAATCCTGCTCTTTCTGGATGCAGACATGGTCATTCCCGCTGCTCTCCTCCAGCCTTTCATAAGAGCGGTATTGAAGGGGGCAGATATTGCCTTGAATGATTACAGTGGCCCCGTCCGTACACGGAACGTTCATCCGGTAGTGGAAGCGAAGCATCTGCTGAATATGCTGCTGCAACGGCCTGATCTGCGGGGGGCCTCGCTCACGGCAGTCCCTCATGCTCTTAGCCGCAAGGCACTTCAGACGCTTGGCTATGAGGCGCTGGAGAGACCGCCGCTGGCGCAAGCGATGGCAGTCATGCATGGCTTGAAGCTGAGCCTGGCAGCGACTGTTCCAGTGGGGCGCTGGAATCCAAGACGAACGACTCGCGGCGTGGACCCGCTGCAGCACATTGTAGTGGAGGATCATAAAGAGGCATGGAGACGACTATCGGAGCACAGAGGACCACGCATGGGATATGATGCTATGCAGCGTCTCCGTCATGTGGATGTGATCCGATCGTGAACCAGAGCCACAGCAGAAGCAAGAGAGCACGCGGAGGTACAGCGGGAAGAAGCATGAGATCAGGAAGAAGGTCTGGAGGATTATCAGTTAGAGCGTCATTCCGTAAGACGGACCCATCGTCCTTCGTCCGGCGGGGCGGGAGAGCCACAGCCATGCGTTCGTTCAAAGCAGTACACAAGTCGGCCTCTAAATTGTCGATTCAGCCACTAAATCGATTATCGCATCGTACATCGTACGGCACATCGCACCACACATCGCATGGCACATCATACGGAGCATCACTCCCGATTCCATACCAGACATCACACCGGGCTTCACTTCGAGACTCTTACAAGACATCACGACATATCCCGCTTGTGAACGGCAGGACCAGAGCTTCCCGGTATACAAGGGAATTACGGATTCCCCTTCATATGAAGGCTGCTGCAATTGTGACTGCCTGCAACGAAGAGAAGACGATCTCGAGTGTATTAAGCGAGCTAAGACGACTGCCTCTACAAGATATTATTGTGGTCCTGAATGGCTGTACGGACAGGACCTATGAGAAGGCGATAGAACACCCAGGCGTGACTGTCGTCCATATTCCAGAAAGGCTTGGCTATGACGTCGGCAGGAGCATCGGTGCCAGATTGACTACTGCGGATATCGTGCTGTTCACAGATGCGGACATTCCACTCCGGGCCGAGGAGCTCGCGCCCTTTCTGATGGCGGTGCAGCGCGGAACGGATGTCGCGTTGAATCATCTGACACCATTGATTCCTGTATTCGAGCAGCAGGATCAGGTGACACGCTGCAAGGCATTTCTGAACCGGATGCTGGAGCGTGCCGATCTTGGAGCAGATTCCATGACAGCTATCCCACATGCTCTCTCTCGTCGCTGTCTTGATGCCGTGGGTACAGACGTCCTTGCCGTTCCTCCGCTGGCACAGGCACGTGCAATCATACAGGGGATGAGGACTGCTGGTGTATGCACGGTGAACGTGTTGGCACGGAACCGCCGTCGGGCCAGCATGAACCGTGGAACAGGGAATCCAGTGGAGCAACTCATCATTGGGGACCATGCAGAGGCGCTGTCCGCCATATTGAATGCCTCTGAATGGAATGCCCGAGGCGAATCCAGCATCTGCACGTTACCGTCCCGCGCCAAGATTGCCGAAGGGAGGAATCGCTATACGCCTCACAAGCATTATCATTCCCACGTATAATGGGTTGCCGCTCTTGCAGCGTTGTGTGGCTGCGATCCGGCAGCATACGGATGCACCTTACGAGATCATTGTAGTGGATAATGCCTCAACAGATGGCACAAGTGACTATTGTGTTCGGGAGAGCTTACGCAGTGTACATCTACCTGCGAATCGGGGATTTCCGGCAGCCTGTAACATTGGGCTTCGTCTGGCGGAGGGCGATGAGCTGCTGCTGCTAAATAATGACGTCACAGTGACCTCACGCTGGCTGATGAATTTACGTTCCGCCCTGCATAGCGCAGCGGACATAGGTATCGTAGGCCCAGTGACGAACTATGTGAGCGGCGTACAGCAAGTCGATTGCGGGGCGACCACCATGGAACAATTCATGAGCTACGCTATACGCAACAATGTCAGTGATACAGCGCGCTGGCGTGAGGTCAGGAGGCTGGTAGGATTCTGTATGCTCTTCAGCAGAGAGCTGCTGAACCGCATTGGTTACCTTGATGAGGGATACGGTGCAGGGCATTACGAGGATGATGACTTTTGCTTCCGGGCCCGGTTGCAGGGCAGCAGACTGCTGATGTGTAGCGACTGCTTTGTTCATCATGAGGGAAGCGCAAGCTTTGCCAAAGTCAGACAGCCAGAACTGGAAGCTCTTATTGAGCGGAACTATCGCAGGTTCATGAGTAAATGGCATACAGATCCGCGCGAATATATTGAACTTCCAGAGAACACGGTTCGTGGTGAACCGTATGAGAGCGGAGGTGGTGGGATATGAAAGGCATCATTCTGGTCGGGGGAACGGGAACGCGCCTAATGCCCCTGACATCAATCATCAACAAGCATCTGCTGCCTGTCGGCAAATATCCCATGGTTCTGTACGGGATTGAAAGGTTGCGTCAAGCGGGGATCAAGGACATTCTGATCGTGATGGGTAAGCATTCTGCCGGGTTGTACACGAATCTGTTGGGTAGTGGCAAGGCATATGGGGTGCAGATCTCTTATCGCATTCAGGAAGAGGCAGGGGGAATTGCAGAAGCCTTGAATCTGGCCGAGAGCTTTGTCGAGCATGCCGGTAAATTCGTAGTCCTTCTCGGGGATAATCTCTTCGTGGATGATTTGCAGCCAAGTATTGCAAAATTCATGGAGCAGCCGTTCGGCAGCGCCAGAGTGCTACTGAAGGAAGTAGAGGATGCTCATCGCTACGGTGTACCTGTCTTCGACCCTGATGTTCCATCCAAGATTCTACAGATTGAGGAGAAGCCAGCGAACCCGCAGTCCCAATATTGTGTGACAGGTATCTACCTCTATGATGTATCTGTCTTCTCAGTTATTGAGCAGATGGTTCCCTCTGCAAGAGGCGAGTTCGAGATTACGGATGTGAACAACTGGTATGCCAGGGAAGGACAGCTGGAGTATGACATTCTGGAGGGTTACTGGAGCGATGCGGGTACCTTCGAATCTCTGCGGGAAGCCAGCGAGCATATGAGGGATTTTGCTCTGGCTACTCCTTCGGAGCAGGAGGCTGCTAACCTGACAGATGTGTTAAACGAGGTTTCACTGGGTGAAGTAGCGACTGGCTCAAGTGACGCTCTGGATGATCTGGCCCATGAAGGAATAGATGGCAGGGGCCATGAAATAGATGATTCGGTGACCGAGGCCTCTGAGGACGATACCGAAGCTAACAAGAATATCGAAGTTACCAAGGATACAAGGGATACCACGGCTACCAAGCAGGATGACGAGTAAGAACAGGGAGCAAGGCTGCGGTGTGCTGGAGTATGCCGTGGCCTTTCCATGATCTTGGCACCGATGACGATGTCGACGACTGTGGACCCATTCAGGCGTGCAAAGTAGGTCATGGATTAATGCTGGGTTGAATGTGAGTTACATTCCGTGCTCGGAATAAATGAAGGTCATGGGGGATGTACATGGACAAGCTGTATTCATGCGGACGAGCGTCCTGATATGCATAGAAGGAAGCAGATGACTCACTGAGCTGAGTAAATTATGAGAACACCTCCGATTACGATGGAATTTGGAAGAACGCGAATGCAGGCAGACGAATAGGTTGTAGGAGGCGGCATACTGATTCTTGGCCCACAGGATATACAAGTGGTGAAAGAATAAGGAGGTATCAGGTGGTTCATGCAGGACAAAATTGATGATCTGCTGCAGCATATCTCTCAGTCTCATCAGCAGATGGCCCGGTTGCTGGACACCGAGCGGCAGGTTGTAGTGAGGATGGCCAACATCATTCACCAGCTGCCTGATCAGGACCCGGAGCTGGATGGAATATCCGGCTTGATGGACGGATCCTCGGAGGTTAACAAAAGTGTGATTGCCTATCTGAATGGCCTGGCTGATTTTCAGGATGCCCTGGCTGAGATGCTCACCAAGGTCATGAAGGAAATGAATGGGCAGGACGAGGAATAGCGGACTACTAAAGGCGGTGAGGTGGAGATGAGCAGGGAACAAGCCATGATGCATATGCTGGATGCAGCTGCCAAGCTGCAGCGGAATGTGGCGCTCATCCTGGAGGCCAAGGCTCTTGAAGCCGAGAAGGCTCGTAATTGGACGATTAATCATGTCATGGCTCATACCTTCGAGACGCACGAGGACCAGTTGCAGAAGCCACTGGAGATTCATGAGCAGATGGTGGAAATGCTGGAGGGACTGACCCGTCTGCAGACAGGTCTGTGCAGCAATCTGAAGGCAGTGCTGGAGGAGGAGTCGGCAGACGGACTTGACGGGATGTTTGGCGACAGCTTCGGTGACGGAGACAGCGATTCATGAGCTACCAGCGGGAGCATGAGGTGAAGCTGGAACTGGTGGATTCCATAGCAGCCAGCCAGCATGCCATTGCCAGGCTACTGCACAGTATGGCTGATGTGCTGCCTCATGCCGAGGTATCCGCGAAAAGCATGGAGGAGAATCTGCGGCTTCTTACAGCCTATCAGCATGAGATGGCGCGTATGCTGGGGGGCATTTCGTTGCCCAAGCCGCGGCATGGGGTGCCGTCCAGTCCCTGGCTTGATCCGCAGCAGCGGATCAGGATAGAGCCGATTATCAACCATAAGGAGGATTGACATGAAGAAGAAAAGGGGACGTGTATACAAGAAGTCCAGGCTGCGCACCGGGCGCAATACACTCGGTCGGGCTTCTCGGGCCAAGCTCAGACTCCAAAAGAAGAGAAGAGGGCTGCTGGTCAAGGGGCGCAAGCATGTGACCAAGCGTGGTAAGAAGGGCCTCTACAGATCTCGCCGCAAGCTGCGGGCCGTTGCTGAATTGGCCCCACATCAGAATATATTTGTTCCGACTCAGGAGCCAGCCCCCACACCCCAACAGGTGGAGGCCGTTCCGGCTCCAGTCAGCCAGAGCTTCGAGGACGCTTATCATGAAGGCTTCAACGAAGGCTTCGCCAAAGGGTATGCAGAAGGGCACGAGCTTGCCTTTAAGCCTCAAGGATAGGAATATCGTTCGCCCACCTAGACGGTATGAATGACCGAAAGACATCGGTTGTTCGTACCTTTTTTGTGTTGATGCCCCGAAAATGCAGACAACGGTGACGAGTGGATAAGACAGGGCTGGAGCCAATTTTCACAAAACACGGCTGTCGTCCATGATGCAAATAACCCCACGGCATATATAGGTTAAGAACGACACAATCTGCCTGTATGCTCTGCATGGATGCCGGGATAACACTATGGGGCCTGAGGTTGGTAGGCTGAAAGCCGTGGAATCTGAAATAACGTGTCCTAACTTGGAAAGGAAGTGAGTCACCTGACACATACAGAGGGTTATTCGAGCGGCTATGAGGAAGGACGACGAATGGGAGGCTGCAAGGCCATACTGGAGAGCTTCACTGTCTCTCCGCAAATGTCAGATTTGCGGGTGCTCTATATTCCACAAGGGTTCCCGGCCATTGACACGGGTGTCATCGATGCGCTCCGGCAAAGCGTGCGTGAATGCATCGTGGGCAATATCAAGACGATTTTGGCCGATGCGATCGTATCACGTCCTGACCTGGTGCTGGTAATGAATGGTCTGCATGGACTGCCAGAGGACCATGAGGAACAGCTAAGACAAGTTCGTGCCTTTGGAATCAGGACGGCGGTCTGGTTCGTTGACGATCCTTATTTTACGGAGAAGACAGCCAAAAATTGCTTGTACTACGATGTAGTGTTCACTCACGAAATGTCCTGTGTGCCCTTCTATCAGAGCATGCAGGCCAAACAGGTGCATTATATGCCGCTGGGGGTCGGCCCAAATGTATTTCACCCCCGCAAGGTCAATCCAGAGTACAAATATGATATTTGCTTCATCGGTAGTGCGTTCTGGAACCGGGTAGCGCTATTCGACCAGCTGGCTCCCTTTCTCGAAGGTAAAAGAGTGCTCATCGTAGGTGGCTCCTGGGAACGGATGCAGCGACAGGATATCCTTGGTCCCTTCATCCGTCCGGGCTGGATGGATATTGAGGAGACGGCCAACTACTACAACGGTGCCAAGATTGTGCTCAATATTCACAGACCTGCCGAGAGCGGGCTTGATAATGAGAACCTGCACCAGATCCCTGCTCAGTCCATTAACCCGCGCACTTACGAGATCAGTGCCTGCGGCACGCTGCAGATGACGGACATCCGTGATGATCTGTTCCGTTACTATCAGCCGGGCCACGATATCGAGACCTTCGCTACCGCTGAAGAGCTGCAGGTGAAGCTGGCCTACTATCTGGAGCATGAGACGGAGCGACTTCGGCTGGCGTGGGAAGGAATGCGCACCACTTTACAGAAGCACACATTTGCTCATCGTATTCCGCAGCTGCTCCAACTGGCCGTGTCCTGAGGCCGAAACGTCAGCTTGGTTCGACCATTAGGCTTATTAAAGGAGAGAGAGCTATGTCTGAGAATACAATTACGGTCATGCTCAAGCCGCATGGCTGGCATCAGGGGTATGAGGAGGGCTACATGAGGGGAAGAGCGAACGCGATTGCAGCTCTGCCGCGCCCGGTCTTTCCGGTTCGTCCCTTGCACATTCTGTATATTCCCTCTGGCAAATCATTCCCGTATTCCCCGATTGATTCGGCGATTATCGATGCGCTCCAGTTGCTGGCGACCCGGGTGACCGTGACCGACCCTTCCCTGCCATTCAGTGAGGTTGCTCTTCAGCAGCACCCGGATCTGGTACTGGCTCTGGATGGTCTGGAGGTCGACAAGGAGCAGATGGATCAAGTTCGGCGAAAAGGAATCCGTACAGCGGTCTGGTTGACGGACGATCCGTATTATACCGATTTGACCCTTCCGCTGGTTCAGCATTTCGATCATGTCTTCACGCTGGAGGTGAATTGTCTTGAGCTATATCAGCAAGCTTGCAGCGCATCTGTGCATTATTTGCCGCTTGGAGTGTCACCGTCACATTTTCACCCGCTGGCTTATCCATCCAATAGCCGCCGCGAGCTGAGCTTTACCGGCTCTGCTTATTGGAGTCGTATCTTCTACTTGCAGCCGATTATGGGTCAGCTCATGCAGCGTGACTTCCGCATCAACGGACTCTGGTGGGACCGTATGCCGGATTATCCATTGTATGCGGATCGAATTGATGTAGGCACCTGGCTGGACCCGAGTCAGACCAACGAGGTCTATAACGGAAGCAAGATCATCATTAATCTTCACCGTTCCCATGAGGATGAGCTTGTTAACAATAACCTGCTGAAGATACCGGGGTATTCACCGAATCCGCGCACCTTCGAGGTCGCTGCCTCGTCTGCTTTTCAATTGACGGACATGCGCGAGGATCTTCCCAGATTCTACGAGCCTGGTGTAGAGATCGAGACATATAGCTCTCCGAATGAGCTGCTGGATAAGGTGCATTACTATCTGGAGCATGAAGAGCAGCGTCGTAGTATTGCGCTCAAGGGACTGGAGCGAACACTCCGGGATCATACGTATATGAACAGAATCGATCAGCTCCTGACGACTCTGTTCCCGGGGTGATTGAGATGAGCAGAAGACCTACATTAATGTTGTTCAGTCACATTAGCAGCAATCGGAGCATTACAGGAGCTGAGAAGCTGCTGCTCCATTTTTGCAGGGAAGTGGGCTCATATTTCGATTGCACGCTCGTCGCACCCGAGGAAGGAAAGCTGACTACAGAGGCGCGTCGCGATAACATTTGCACACATATTCAGGAAGTACCCGTGCTGAATGGCATGTATACCCCTTACCCTGAGCTGGAGAGGGATATTGAGCAATTAAAGCATTCGTCTGCATATACAGCTCTGGTAGGCCTGATTCGCGAGCATCAGCCTGATCTGATCTATGTCAATACCTGTATCCATGTGCTGCCTGCGCTGGCAGCCAAAGAGGTCGGGGTTCCTGTCATATGGGGGATAACAGAGATTATTCGTAGCAATGAGTATACTCCGCTTGCTGCGCGGGTCTTAGAGCGGCTGGCTGATCGGCTGGTGGGAATATCCCATGCGACGTTACGGCCGCTGCAGCAGGCTGGAATACGCATTCGGATGGATGTGCTATACCCGACGACCTCGATAGATTCGATGGGGGTGGCCCAGCGCTATATTCAGCGCACACGCAAACGGGAGAAGCTTCGTCTTCGCCCCGAGCATATCTGTATAGGCTATATTTCCTCCTACATCACGGAATCCAAAGGGCTAAAGTCGTTCATCGACATGGCGCTGGCCTTGTGTCACAGATATCGGAATTGCCGTTTCTGGATCATTGGGATGCCGGTTGAGCAGGAATATTACCAGCAATGCGAAGCCAAGATCCGGGAATCTGGCTACAGCAGACGCTTTCGCTTCACGCAATTCGAGGGATCTGTAGCAACGGCATATGAGGCCATGGATATTGTGGTCATTCCCAGTATGGTCGAGGAGGGCTTCGGTCTAACGGCATTGGAGGGCCACATGTACGGCAAGCCGGTCATTTCCTTTGCACACGGAGGCCTTGTGGAGATTATGCAGCTATCCGGCAATGGTGACTATCTGGTGGAGCCAGGGAACAGTCATGAGTTAACGGCGAAGGCAGCGTATCTGATAGACAATCGCGAGGAAGCAGTGCGCATCAGTAAACGCAATCAGCAGGAATCCATGCGCATGTATGGGGCGGATGTATATCGTAGCCGCTGTAAGGATATGGTCGTACGCTGGATTGCCGAGCATCCATCATGGTTCCCCTGCCTGCAGCATCCAGATGGAGCTCTGTATGCTAATGGTGAAGGTTATGGGCACTGGACAGCACATGGTTCAGAAGGCAAGCCACGAATTCGGCAATTCCCGGCTCAGATCATTGAAAGTCTACCTCTACGGCGCCAGGAATCGGCTCCTGAGCTGGAAGCCGAGCAGCATCAGGCTGTACCTGAGCTGCCGCAAGCTCTGCCGCCTGCTTCTGGGCCTGAATATGTGAGAGATTTCATACGAGTACGTGCTGGAGGTAAGCGCAGGAGTATACGAAGCCGAAAGGGTCAGCGTACACACTTGAAGGGCCGCCGCCACGTACGTCAACGTACGAAGCGAACGTACAGGCTGGGCAAAGTGGGCAGAGGCAAGAAAAGGTGGGGAAGCAGAAGATGAAAATCATGACCATACTTGGTACCAGGCCGGAGATCATTCGCCTAAGTCTGGTAATGACCAAATTGGATCAGTATGCCGATAAGCACATCATGGTGCACACGGGTCAGAATTATACAGAGAGTCTGAGTGGGCAGTTCTTCCGCCAGCTTGGGCTGCGAGCGCCCGACTATGTACTGCAGCAGAAGGCTGGAACTCTTGGACAGCAGCTCTCTGCCATGTTCGGCCAGATGGAGACTATACTTCATCAGGAGCAGCCGGATCAGGTGCTGCTGCTAGGGGATACGAATAGTGCATTATGCGCGGTGCTTGCCGAGCGGCTGGGCTTTCCAGTCGTTCATATGGAGGCAGGCAACCGCTGCTTCGACCTTGCTGTTCCAGAGGAGAAGAACCGAAGAGTCATTGATGCAATCTCTTCTATTAATATGCCTTACACGGAGCAGAGCAAGCAGAATCTATTACGCGAAGGATTTCCGGTGCAGCGCATTGTCCGTACCGGGAATCCAATCTACGAGGTAATGAAGCATTATGAGTCCGACATTCAGGGAAGCCGAATTCTGGACCTCATGGGACTGAGCAAGGGAGATTACTGCATCGTGACGGCCCACAGGGCCGAGAATGTGGATGATCCGGTACACCTGGCAGCGATCCTGGATGGCCTGAACAAGGTTGCTGCGAGCAGTGGCAAGCGCATGCTATGCAGCATTCACCCTCGAACCGCTGCGCGGATTGCTGCAAGTCCCAGCATGACTCGACATCCACTCGTGGAGTTCCATGAGCCTTTCGGCTTTTTTGATTTTGTACAGTTGGAGGCCCATGCCTGGTGTGCATTAACGGACAGCGGCACTGTCCAGGAGGAATGCTGTATTTTGGGTGTGCCTACCGTCACAATGCGCAAGACAACAGAACGGCCTGAGACAGTGGATTGCGGCAGCAATGTGATATCGGGACTAGACGGAGATGCGATTGCTGAGGCCGTTAGCATCATGACCTCATTGCCGCAGAGCTGGAAGTGCCCGGAAGGGTATCTGGCCGAGGATGTCTCGGATATTGTAGTCAAGTATTTACTCGGGGGAAGACGGCGTGTATGAGCTGGTAGCTGAGTGCGACAGCTATAAAACGTCGTGGAAATATGGATATTAGGGAGGGTTCTCATTGAAGCTCCTGATTCTGGGCGGCAACGGCATGGCTGGTCATGTACTGGTCAAATATTTCAAGCATCAGGCTGTGCACCAGGTGTTCTATACAACACGTGATTCCAAGGACCAGGGAGGGCTGCTTCTTGATGTGCTGGATGGCAGTATGGTTGATCTGCTCATCCGCATTGTACGCCCTGCTGCCATTATTAATGCTATTGGTGTGCTGAATGAGCATGCGGAGCAGAAGAAGACGGACGCTTACTGGATCAACGGTCTGCTACCGCATCGATTGGTGGAGAGCGCAAATCGAGTAGGTGCGAGGGTCATTCATATCAGTACGGATTGTGTCTTCTCCGGATCGCGCGGTCGCTATACCGAGATTGACCCACCGGATGGTACAAGCGCCTACGCCTTAACGAAGATGCTTGGGGAAATACATGAGCCAGGACATCTCACGATACGCACCTCCATCATCGGCCCTGAGATCCGATCCCGGGCGATCGGCCTCATGCACTGGTTCATGCAGCAGTCGGGGGAGGTATCTGGCTATACGAGGGTCATGTGGAATGGAGTAACGACGCTGGAGCTGGCGAAGGCGGTTGATGCCTTGCTGAATGAGCAGCTGGATGGGCTGATCCATCTGGCTGCGCCCCAGCCGATCAGCAAGCATGATCTGTTAGTACTGTTCAAGCGCATCTGGAGTCGTGATGATATTACAATCCGGCCAGAGGCGGGGGGCGTACAAGACAAGACCTTGCTCTCTACTCGCAAGGATCTGCGATATCAGGTGCCAATGTATGAGACAATGCTGCAGGAACTGCATGACTGGGAGATGAAAGGAGGAGTGCAATGAGGCCACTGGTTAGTGTTATTATCCCGTTCTATAATTGCCCCTATGTAGATCAGGCTGTGCGAAGCGTGCTTGCCCAATCGTATAGTCCTGTGGAGATTATCGTCGTCGATGATGGCTCCACACAGTTCCAGGAACGTCTTGACCCTTATCGGTCCCGTATTATTTATCTGGGCAAAGCCAACGGCGGAACAGCCAGCGCGCTCAATCATGGTATAAGGCATGCCTCTGGTCAGTATATCGCCTGGCTAAGCTCCGACGACCTCTTTTACCCCGATAAGATCAACAATCAGGTATGCTTCATGCTGGAGCAGCAGGTACACATCTCTCACACTAACTTTGACTATATCGATCTGCACAGTAACATCACCAGACATGGAGTAGCTCCTTTGTTTGCCAATCTGAAGGAGTTCTACACCTTCTTCCTGACTGCGAATCCCGTGAATGGCTGTACTGTGATGTTTCGAAAGGAGCTGTTCGAACGTCTGGGGCTCTTCGATGAGTCGTTACCCTATACCCATGATGTAGATTTCTGGTATCGGGCAATTGTGAATGGCTATACCTTCCCGTTCCTGAATCAGTCGCTGGTCGGCTACCGCTGGCATGGGGGGATGGGGACGCTGCGCTATCGTGATGTGATTCAGCGTGAGTATGACTATGTGCAAGGGCGTACCCGGGCGCGGATGGAGCAATTTTTGAATACGATCTGATGGGTAATCACCCCAAAATGACCTCGGAATCCACAACTGAAGTGGACAATGAGGTCATTTTTTATCGTCTAGTGCTTTGTCCAGATCAAATATGAGTATAGAGCTGCTGCTTTCCAGCCCATCAACCTGAAATTAGATTCGCTCAAGGCACTAGTTACCATACAAAGTAGGGTTGTAATAGGGTATATGGACTTTTGGGAAAGCTTACTTGTTGTATGTAAGCAGGGTACATGCGGATTCTGTACATGGCTTGTTCCGCTGACCATATCCTTTCTCAATGCTATGAATATATTAAATAGAGCTCTGGTAGCAGCTTCCTTGCACCGGACAGCTTTACAGGAACCTTGAAGGAGGGTGTTACAGGTTGAACGAACAGATTACAGTGCTCATTCCGTTCTATAATCCAGGACCCTTTCTGCTAGAAGCCATCGAGAGTGTATTCAGACAGACCTACAAGCAGTGGAAGCTTATTCTCGTGGACGACGGAACGACACAGCCTTACTCGCCTGGACTGAAAAGATATTTGCAGGATCCGCGGGTCATGCTGCTCAAGACTGTACGGAATGTCGGGCAATCGAAGGCGATGAACAAGGGGCTGTCCCAGGTAAAGACACCTCTTGTCATTCAACTGGACGCGGATGACTGGTTCTTCCCGTATACGCTGGAGGTGATGGTGAAGGAGGCCGCCAAGCTTCCGGAGAAGGTAGGCGTCATTTCAGGCAATATTCATATTGTCCATGAGGATGCTTATGGTAATCGTCTGATGACCGAGGTCTACAAGGGACGGCACTACAAAGACAAGTATGCCTTCCTGCTCGCCAATTCATCGGTATGGCCGCGATGCTATCGGGTATCGGCACTGCGCTCGATCGGGGGCTGGCCCATCGATGACAAATATGGCGGCAGATATCTGGAGGATAAGCGTGTCCTGCTCCGCCTGATTGAGAACTATCATTTCCATTGGATCGACAAGCTGCTCTATAACCATCGCCGGCATGACACGAATCAGACGAATAACATTCGCGTGTATGCCGAGATGGCGGAGTGGACGATCCACAATGCACTGAGCCGCTGGGGAAATGAATACAAGCCGGTGATCCAGACCTTCGGAGCAGGCTGGAAGCGGCTAGATCGTCTCATTCCGCTCAAGACGGCCAAGGGATTGTCTCCGTCACTCAAGCCGGGTCTTGTACCTCAGCCGTTCCAGGCACCGCCAGACATACCGTCTTCGCCGCCGACGCCTTCGATTGCTCCGTCGAAGGCGACTAAGCCTGCTGTATCAGCGACACCACCACCACCAAAGGCACCTCTGTTGCCGCCAACACCACCCATATCTGCTACCTCGGCTGCACCTCCGGCAGCGGCATACAAAGGCTTGAAGACTACCGAAGGGAAAGGGCTGGGATCTGCTCCTGGCATGGGATTAGGGACCGGGCCCAATACAGGACCTGGAACAGGACCGGGGACGGGCCCCGGCACCTAAGGAGTGTGAGCTTGCATGAGTCAGGTGACGATTGTTGTTCCTACCTATAACAAAGCAGCCTACATCCAGCGCACCCTGGAGTCCATTCATGCTCAGACCTATCGGAATTGGCAGCTGCTGATCATCGATGATGCCTCGACAGACCAGACCGTTGCGATTGCCAGACGGAATTCAGACCCAGCCCGTACCCGAATTATCGCACGCAAGGTCAATCAGGGTATCTGTCATGTGCTGAATGAGGCGCTCAAGCATATCAGGACGGAATACTTCATCCAGGTGGATGGCGATGACTGGATTGAGCGGGATGCCGTGCAGGTACTGTACAATGCAATGCTCAGGCAGCCTGCCACCACAGCGCTTGCTTATGGGAATACCGTACATTGGCATGAGCATGGAGGACAGCTACACTACCACAAGACCGTGAAGCAGCGAAGCTTCGCAAGCAGGTATGATTTTGCCGTATATGATCCCATGGTACAGCCCCGCTTCTACCGTACCTCCTGTGTCAGACGGGTCGGAGGCTGGGAGATCGACAAGCTTACCGGTGGCCGGAAAATGGAGGATCGGCGCATGCTGCTGCGGCTGCTGGATCATTACAGATTCGTCTACGTGAACCGTGATCTGTATCACTTCCGGTACCATCAATCGAACCTTAGCCATGATCGAAATGCTGCGGTCTACAACAAACTGAGACGATTCTATACGGAAAAGGCTCTGCAGCGCTGGGGCGGTCACTATCGCTGTGAGATGATCGGACCGCCGGAGCTGTGGCAGTCGATCCGCCTCGTGTCCACGAGACGCAAGACATGAATCAAGGATTGCAGGGCATCAAGTTGAGAGAGGAATTTAGATGGGGATCAGCTTCGTGTAGGAAATAGTTTTGTCAAAATGAAATAGCCTGTACAGGAGTAAAATAGGAGTAAATAAGGGACAGAGCATGATGCTCTGTCCCTTGCATTTTATCTATGTATACTCGCTCTTGCATGTGTTTACCTTTATCATACTGAAAAGCATATTGGTATCTGGCGTTGACAGGCCATACAATATCAAGGAGCCGGTGTTTGTGATGTCGAACCGGACCAGCAAAACTAGTTTTGTTTTCGATCAAAGCGCAGAAGGTAACATCTTGATTAGGGACATCGGCATCCGTAGCGACAAGCTCTAAACACCCAATAATCTAGTAACATTGAACTTGCATATATAATAACCAGATATACCATCTTGGACTACGCATTTATGCCAGGCTCGGTATGGTATTTTCAGTATATATTTCCATTTTATGAATCTGTAAACCAAGAAAACTCTTCATTAATCTGCAAAAGATAACCATCATTAAAACAAAAGAAGCCGCCAAATTAGCAACTTCCAATGGAACGATGTTCCTGGCCTTCGTCACCTCGGTTCAGCAAGCTCCAAAATTGTTCAACCATGACCGGTGCCGGATAAGGCATTGAACGGATAATCCACCAATCTAATACACCCACTGTCGCTGAGATTAAAAACTGCACCGTAATTTCCCTGTTCATTTCCTGATCGGGATTGATCGAATCCAGATGTTGATGCAGACTTTTTTTGAACATGGTCTCCATTTGGTTTCGAAAAACAGTGCCTCCCTTGCTCTTGAGCATTATGGAATAGAAAGAAGCTTGCTGCTCTAAGTATTCAAACGTGCGCAGTAGCGTGGTTTTAGAAGGGAGATGATTCAGGTTTTTTTCAGACATGCAATGTTGTAGTAACTGGTTAATTTGAGATTGCATGCATTGCTCGCGTAGATCGTACTTGTCATCGAAATGCAAGTATACCGTTCCTCGATTGACATTTGCTCTCTCCGCAATTTGATTGATCGTTATGCTCTCAAATTCCTTTTCTGACATTAGCCTCATAAAAGCATCGATAATAGCTTGCCTCGATTTTTGAATGCGCCTGTCCATATCCTTCTCCTCTCATCCCATACAAAATGAACACCTCGAAGCCATCTGTTGAAAAATCAACAATCGAGCTTGGTTTAACCATTGAACACCATTTATAGCTTTGCTACATTCACTATATAAAATGGATGTTGATAATTCAACATAAGTTCAAATTAAGAGGAGGTATAATTATGAAACTTACAGGAAACACGATTTTTATTACAGGCGGCGGTTCGGGAATTGGACGTGCGCTAGCAGAAGCTCTTCAACATCTCGGAAACAAAGTTATTATCTCTGGTCGAAGTAAAGAGCGTCTGGAGGAGACAATCAAAGCGAATCCCGGCATGTTCGCAATGGAATTGAATGTACAAGATCCTGCCAGCATAGAGGGTGCAGCCAAGCAGTTAATCGAAGAATTTCCGGATTTGAATGTCTTGATTAACAACGCCGGCATCATTCAGCCCGATAACGCGGCGGGTATGATCAATGAGGATGTTTTGGTTTCGACAGTCGCCACAAACTTGTTAGGTCCAATTCGATTGACTTCTGCATTAATCGACCATTTGAAGTCCAAAGAAGAAGCTGTTATCATCAACACGACTTCAATACTTGGATTTGTACCACTAGCGGCAACTGCTGTATACTCTGCGACGAAGGCAGCACTTCATACCTATACGCTGTCCCAAAGGTACATGCTTAAAGATACTTCGGTAAAAGTAATAGAAATTGTACCACCGTGGGTTCAAAGCAACAACGATGAGCCGCGTGCGATGCCGCTTTCTTCATTTATTGATGCAACGTTAAAGCTACTTGGCACGGATACAGACGAAGTTCTGGTCGAAGAAGCAAAAGTGTTTCGGAATAACGCTGGCCCGAACGAAGGTGTTTTTTTGACCCAGCTTAACGATGCGATGAAGTCTGAACCTCCGAAGATTCATTAATCTACATATAATACAAATTTCAATAATTTAGGCGAACATGAAATAGACACATAGGTCTGTCTACTTCATGTTCGTTTTATTGCAACTTGCTTGTGAAGTAAGAAAAAGCACCAAGAGGTTTGCAAGTAACTCAGACAGAGTTTGGAGCGTTTGAATCTTCGCAGGGTTAATATTACATATTTCTAACCATTGAATACGATAAGAAACTGGTAGAATCATTAAAGCGATCATAGATCGAAAGAACAGTAAGATTAGCAGAGGTCAACAATGCTCCACACTGGAGCGGCCTTATATTCATATTTGATCTCATCAAGATGCTAAATAGAAAGGGCCTCATGATCTATGTACTCCTGTACATAAGATCATGAGGCCCTTATTTCAGGTGTTGCTATTCTTCCATTACATATTCATAGGTTTCCTTCAGACCGCTGCGCAGATCATAGCAGGGCTTCCAGTCGAGCAGTCGTACTGCATGGCTATGATGCAGTACGCTGTGCCGGATGTCACCAGGTCTCTCCGGCTCGTATCTTACCTGGAAGGGCTGTGTATGCAGCTGACGCAGCTCATGCACTAGTGTGTTCAGCGAGGTTGGCGTTGTGGTGGCGACCTGAATGATCTGCTGGTGGCCCCGCCGAACAGCGGCCAGGTTGGCTGCAACGACATCCCGTACATAGACGAAATCTCGTGTCTGCTGCCCGTCTCCGTATACGGTCAACGGCTGGCCTCCTTTCAGACGCTCCAGGAAGATCGAGATGACACCCCCCTCTCCTTTGGGCGTCTGTCTCGGTCCATATACATTGGCATAACGCAGAACGGTGTATTCCATGCCATAAAGCTTGTGAAAGATACGGAGGTAAGATTCCGGTGTGAGCTTGGAGATACCGTAGAAGGAGATAGGCTCCGCCAGATCCTCTTCCCGAATGGGCAGCTGGTCCAGCTCTCCATAGACGGCACAGGAGGAGGGATAGATGACCTTGCGTACTCCAGCCAGCCTGCAAGCCTCCAGCAAATGAGCCGTTCCTGCAATGTTCACTGTGGCATCGTAGCCAGGATTCTTGACGGAATACTGCACATCTGCCTGAGCGGCATGGTGGAACACCATCTCAGGCTGGATACGGAGTAGCAGCTCCTGTGCCTGCGGGCTACTGATGTCGCACACGTGCAGGTGAGCTTGTGCGGATACATATTCCTTTTTGCCTGTTGAAAGATTATCTATAACATGGACTTCTGCCCCTGCAGCGAGCAGGGCATCGACCAGGTGGGAGCCGATGAATCCAGCCCCTCCTGTGACGACAGCCTTCATGACAGACGACCTGCCTTCATCTGATGGTGGAACCAGTCAATCGATAGCTGTAGCCCCTCATCCAGCGAAATATGCGGCTCATATTGCAGCAGATTGCGAGCACGGGAGATGTCTGGCACGCGCACAGGCATGTCTTCATAGCTGCTTCCATAAGCATCGATATATGGAACATATTCGATCGTTGAGGAAGAGCCTGCGATTGTACGAATCTTATCGGCCAGATCGGCAATGGTGATTGCCTTCTCGGAGCCGATATTAAATGCCAGTCCATCTACATCTCTCTCCATGGCGGCAATAGTGCCCTCGACCGCATCGCTGATGTATGTGAAGCAGCGAATCTGCGATCCATCATTGTATACCTGGAGCGGCTCACCCAGCAGAGCAGCCTTGATGAACCGGGAGACGACCCCACCATAGGGAGAGGAGGTCTGCCGCGGACCATAGGCGTTGAAGTAACGAACGATGCTGACTGGGAGTCCTTCCTGCGCATAAGCGAAGCACAGGTGCTCATCCGTTGCCTTGGCTGTCGCATAGCACCAACGGTTAATGGAAGGCGCACCGAGCACTCGATCCGAGTCCTCGCGGAATGGAAGCTGTGTGTTGCGTCCATAGATCTCCGAGGTGGAGGAGAACACGACCTTGATGCCGTGCTCGAATGCCAGCTTCAGAATATTACGAGTACCGTCTATATTCCCCTCAATGACCTTCAGCGGATTCTCCACGGTATTCTTCACACCAAGTACGGCAGCCAGATGAAAGATGACGTCACATCCGGACACGAGTTCGCGAAGCACGCCTGTATCTGTCACGGAGCCCTGTATAAAGGTATGATTCGGATTGCGGGACACCTGTTCCAGGAACTCCAGTCGGCCTGTAGACATGTCGTCCAGCGTCCATACCCGATGACCGAGCTGGAGCAAGCGTTCTACCAGATGTGAGCCAATGAAGCCAGCTCCGCCGGTTACCAGAATGTTCATGCTTGACACCGCCTTTTATAGATTTTGTAGCTGTACTGGTCCAATTGAGCGATCAGATCAGGATGATTTTGCTGCGATCCTTGACATGCTTGGTAGCATTGCGGGTATCGATAATCAGATTGGAGACGGATGGGAGTTGCTCATAGGGGACAGAAGAGTGGTCGGACAGAATCAGTACACAGTCGTGCTGCTGGATGTTTCTCTTAGTAAGTGGAATGCTCTGAAGCTTCGTACGGCCCACGGTAACTTCGGGAATATATGGGTCGGAATAGCTTATACGGACACCAAGCTGCGACAGCTTCTCCATGATCGGAATAGCCGTGGATTCCCGCATGTCATTGACATCCTTTTTGTAGGTGACACCAAGGACCAGAACATTGCTCTTGTTCAGCGCCTTGCGGGCTGACAGGGACTGGCTGACCTTTTGTACGACATAGTTAGGCATGAAGCGGTTCACCTTATGGGCCAGATCGATGAATGTCAGATCATAGCCGTATTGCTTGGCCTTCCAGAGCAGGTACAGTGGGTCGACAGGAATACAGTGCCCTCCGATGCCGGGTCCGGGATAATAGGGCGTGAAGCCATAAGGCTTGGTACTAGCCGCGTCTATTGCTTCCCAGAGATTAATGTTCATCTTCTCGCAGAGCACCGTCAGCTCATTAATGAAGGAAATATTAATCAGTCGCTGGCAATTCTCCAAGATTTTTGTGAACTCAGCTACTCTCGGAGATGATACGACAACGACTTGATCGAAGATACTTTCATAGACCTGCTGTGCAAATGCTGTGCATTGCTTCGTCACGCCACCAAGCACCTTCGGAATCGCATGTAGAGCAGTCTGCTGCGGCCCTGGATCGATACGCTCAGGAGAGTAAGCCAGATGGATTTCCTCACCGACCACCAGTCCCTTAGCTTCCAGCATGGGCTGCAAAATCTCTTCGGTCGTTCCTGGATACGTTGAGCTCTCCAGCACAATCAACTGACCCTTGTGCAGATGGGGCAGCACCGCTTCCATGGCTTTTTTGACGTAAGTGAGATCTGGCTGGCTGTCACGGTCCAGTGGTGTAGGCACACAGATAATAATCGCATCCGCATGCTGGACACCGGCGAAGTCGCTGTTGACCTGGAAGAGGCCGTCCGCGAACATCAACCGAATCTCTTTTGCTGAGAAATCCGAAAGATAGCTTTGGTGCTGCAGCAGCTTCTGAATCTTGCTGTCATCCACATCGATTCCATAGACGTGGTGTCCCTTGCTGAGGAAGAGCTGAGCCAAGGGGAGTCCTACATATCCTAATCCGATTACGGCAATGTTGAAGGTTGACTTGTTCATGTTTTCACTCCTTTTCCAGTGCTTGTATATCCTACTCATTTGCTCTTCCAAACGTATAGATTAAAGTACCGTCAGCGCAAAAATGGTAGAATACCATGCCTGTTCCAGGATTCAAGAGATTACAGTAAAGGATGCCGTGAATGGCAGACGTCATGCAAAATGGTTGGATGTCCCTGACGGTGGCAGACACCAGCACATAGAATAGTGTGAAATGTCTTGGGGAGGTGCTGGATTAGGTGAAGATTTTGCTAAGTACGTATTTTTACTTGCCTCATGTCGGCGGTCTGTCGACCTACGTAGACACGCTTAAGCAGGGGCTTGAAGGGTTGGGGCATGAGGTGGATGTATTCGCCCATCACCCGGATATGGCGCATTATTACATGGCGAATAACGGTCGCAAGCTTAAGAAGTCACTTATTGAGGAGCGCGTACATGGTAAGCTCAGTGCTTACTATGAACAACACATGCCATATGTGGAGCACTGGATTCGCTGGCGGGATATCGAGCGCTATTGCTTCGAGATTGCAGCGGCCTCCTTCGGTCTGGAGTCCTACGATCTGATTCATACGCAGGATATTGTCTCTACACGAGCCCTGTGGAGGGTGAAGCCGAAGAGTACACCGCTGGTGGCCACCATTCATGGTTGTATTGCTACGGAGTTCCTTCACAATGGAGAAGTTAAAGGGAAGAACACACTAGCCTGGAAATATGCCGCGGCCGAGGAGCTGTACGGTGCTACTTCCAGCCATGCGACCATGGTGCCCTCTCGCTGGCTGCAGCAGCTGATGGTATCGGACTTCGGTATTCCGAACCGTCATGTAAAGGTAATGCCTTATGGTATTGATGTAGATGCCTTCATGGCGCGGACGCAGCAGCCGACAGAGATAAGTGCAGCAGAGGGGACCAAGGTGATTGTGTGTCCAGCCAGATTGGTGCCTGTCAAGGGACACAAGTACTTACTGGACGCATTGGCCCGCTTGAAGCAAGATCGTACGGATTGGGTGTGCTGGCTGTTAGGAAATGGTCCACTCAAGGAGGAGCTGCAGCAGCAGACGCAAAGGCTGGGTCTGCAGGAGCATGTCCTATTCCTGGGAGATCGCGCAGACGTACCAGCCTTACTCAAGAAATCGGATATCTTCGCGCTGGCGAGTCTGCAGGATAATCTGCCGTTCTCGGTTATGGAGGCTCAACTGGCTGGGACACCCGTCGTGACCGCAGGAGCTGGCGGTATTCCCGAGATGGTGCAGCATGGCAAGACGGGCTTCATTTGTCTTCCGGGGCAGAGCAATGCGCTATATACACACCTTAAGCGCCTGCTGGACAATCCGGAGCTACGGACTCGGATGAGCAAGCAAGCTCAGGAGTGGGCGACGGAGTACTGGTCCATGTCACGCATGATGGCTGAGACGATGGAGCTCTATGAAGAAGTGACGAATCAACATACCTAAGAGAAAGGAATGACACATATGGCCTATCGTATGGGGCTGCTCAGACAGACCAAATGCGCTGCGGGCAGACGGACCAAAAGCAAACGGACCAAAAGTAAACGCACCGCGACTTGGGGTTCTGCACGTAAGCGACGCCAGGCTGAAGGCTTGAAGAGCCGGAAAAGAAAGCCATCGTCGTATAGCGGAAGCGGTGGGGGAGTCAAGCGACAAGTGAGAAGACTTAGAAGGAGCAATCAGGCCAGGGGCAGCAGGGGAGTGAGACAACGACAGCCGAAGCAAGTGAAGCAGCTCAAGCCGAGCAATCCGTTACAGCAACAGAAGAACCACCTCTTAGCTCCCGGACTGCCTCCATGGCCTGGAACCCCGCAGCAGGAGCAGGCTGAAGCTTGCCCACCGGGGCAGATCCTGCAGCCGCTAGTGCCTCCAGTACAGCCTATAGCAGCAGTTCCTAATCCTGAGCAGTTGATGCAGCAAGTGCGCCCAGTGCAGCAAGTGCACCCAGTAGAGCTGTCGGAGTCGGTACTCCCGAATCTCGCAGCAGAAGCGTTACAGCATGAAGGGGAGGGAGTAGGCGGTGATGAATGGGGAGCGCATTCCGCAGCGTTCATTGCGGAGCATTCCGGGTTTACTTCTGAGCACCTAGCAGATGGAGCTGTCAAGCATGTACCGCCTCACTCTGTTGAAGCTGTCGAGCATGTACCGCCTCACTCTGAAGCAGTCGAGCATGTAGGGCCTCACCCAATTGAAGTTAGTCCGTCGTCAGTTCAGGAAGAGGCGACTGAGGCTCCTTCTGTTGCAGGGCACACGGGACTCCAGAATCATATTTCGGACGATATAACGAACGACATAACGAACGACATAACGGATACAAGCGTATGGGGCGCTCCTGTAGCCCACAGAGCATCTCCTGAGTCAACTGCAGGCGAGTCTGAAGTGCAAGAGCATTCTGCCTCAGAGAATAACATTATCACCAGTCTGGAGTTGGACCCGGCTTTCCTTGAGGTATTGTCGACGTCTTCACCTGCAGTCTTGTCGAGTGCGAAGGGCATAGGAAGAGATGAAGGAGCGGGGACGGTCCTGTCTAAGGATGAGATAGATCAGCTTGCCCTTCAGGTCAGCCCGCCAGAGCTATAGCAGTTGTTGTAGATGCTGCTTGAGCCTCTTTGGGCAGGATTAGTGACGGAATGTATCTTCCAAAGCGCGAATGTACAGGAGGAGCGATGCTCTCAAGAAAAGAGGATTCTGTGTAAATCAGCCTTCAGTATGCTGCTTCCTCTGCGACTGAGGGCTGTTTTGTTGAACTCAGCTGGGACAGCCCTGGAAGGGAAAGGCTGGATTTTCGCTGATGAGCTTCAGGTAGGGGATAAACTCCAGAAGGCCAATGGAAGGTGCTAAAGCTATTGATCGTCACCTTAAATGGGAATATGATAATTCCCATTATGAAACACTTGAAGAAGCTATGGAAGGATAAAAGCAGAGAAATGACTACCAGTAGACCTTGAGATATCGTTCTCGAGGTCTTTATTTTACTACCCTATCAGACGGCAACGTCCTTCAGTGCCCATTTGCCTCCTCCAGCTGAAGGCTTTGGCAGCTCTCCTCTAGCGCTTTCAGCCGCTTGATATACATGAAGCACAGTACAATCCATCCTACCCTGCCTTTAGCGATTCGGAAGAGCTCATCCCAATTACATTTTGAGCTCCGGGCTGAAGCATCCGTATCGACAAAAGCCTATCATCTTACGAGTCGCGTCTACCAAGGATACCTTGCGTGCGTCTGACTGAGGTCAGATACTAATTTATTTAGAGGGAAAGAGCATTTTTTTGCAGAAAAGGGTAGATTTTTCTCAAAATCTTTGTTATTTTTGGGATAAAATATAATTTATATGAATCAATTCAATTGAAACTAATATTTTCATATTTCGCAGTTAGTTACAAAGGAGATGAGCTTGTCATGTAGGAGCTTTTATGTAGTAGGAGTAGGTTATTCAAACACTGAAAAGTAAGCGCTTCCTTTTTGGGGGTTCGGCAGCTACGTGTCCTAAATTTCGAGCGCCGATGCTGACTCACAATCACCCACACCTTCTGTACCTCACCCAGGAACTCACCTATAAGAGCCACGAATCTCACTTATAGTTGTCAGTTTTCTCATGTCGAAATCGTTTTAGAAAGGGGGTGAGCATTCACGACTCATCCGTACGCTCGCTAGCGTGCGCACATCGTGTCAGAACAGAGGAGCAAGCTTGCTATTCTCACTTTATACAAAGGAAAGGTGGTACTATGAAGACAAAACTGAAAGCGGGACCCAAAAAACAAAATACGCTTCGTAAAGGTATGAAGCACATCCTCGCCGCCACCGTGCTGGCGGCGGGAATTTTTCCTTGGATGCCTCCGAGTGCTACTCAGGCTGCAGAAGCCCATGTGGATAATCCGTTTATTGGTGCTACGGCTTACCTGAACCAGGATTATTCCGACCTTGTCGATAAATCCATTGCGCTTACCACTGATGCCTCATTAGCAGCAAAGATGGAAACGGTTAAATCCTATCCGACAGCGGTATGGATCGACCGCATAGCGGCCATCTATGGGGGAGATAACAATGCCGGACGCAAGAGCATCGAGGAGCACCTGGATGCCGCTCTGGCACAAAAGAAAGCTGGTACACCTATTACAGCTCAATTCGTTATCTATAATCTGCCTGGTCGTGATTGCCACGCCTTGGCTTCCAACGGAGAGCTGCCGCTGACGCAGGCTGCCCTGCAGACGTACAAAACAGATTATATTGATGTTATCGCTGATATCTTTGCCAATCCCAAATACCAAGATATTCGCATTGTCACCGTTATTGAGCCCGACAGTCTTCCGAATCTCGTAACCAACCTTAGTACCCCGGCTTGTGGACAGGCCAGCTCGACAGGGATTTATGCGGACGGAGTGAAATACGCTCTGGACAAGCTGCATGCGATCCCGAATGTCTACACGTACCTGGATATCGCCCATTCCGGCTGGCTCGGATGGGATAACAACCGCTCAGGTACAATCTCCTTGTATACGAACGTGGTTAGGGAAACAAAGGCTGGTCTGAACAGTGTTGACGGCTTCATTACAAATACGGCTAACAGTACTCCCCTCTTCGAGCCGAATCTGCCCAACTCGGACTTGAATGTTGGAGGACAGCCGATCAGATCCGCCAAGTTCTATGAATGGAATCCGTATTTTGATGAGACGGACTTCACAGCTGCACTCTATTCTGATTTCGTACAGGCGGGCTGGCCGAGCAGTATTGGCTTCCTGATCGATACCAGCCGCAATGGCTGGGGCGGCGCGAATCGTCCAACAGTTGCGTCTGGCAACGATATTAACACGTATGTAGACTCCGGGCGTGTCGATCGTAGGGACCACCGAGGCAATTGGTGTAACAACAGTGGAGCAGGCATCGGCGAACCACCTACGGTAGCGCCTGGTCCTGCACATCTGGATGCCTATGTATGGGTCAAGCCTCCAGGTGAGTCCGATGGTTCTAGCTCTGAAATTCCCAACAATGAAGGCAAAGGCTTTGACCGGATGTGTGATCCAACGTTTACAACCCCTGATGGCGTGTTGACAGGTGCCCTTCCTAACGCACCCATCTCGGGCCACTGGTTCCATGATCAATTCGTGATGCTGGTACAAAATGCATACCCTGTGCTCTCAGGCACTGACAATGGAGGCGGCGAACCAACGGCTCCAGCAGCTCCAACAGCACTGAAAGCAACAGCAGGCAATGAACAGATTGCACTAAGCTGGACTGCTTCCACAGGCGCAACGAGCTATAACGTCAAGCAGGCACTAAGTGCCTCCGGTCCATTCACAACGGTAGCTTCTGATGTATACACTACATCTTACACGAATACAGGTCTGACTAATGGAACGAGCTATTACTATGTCGTTAGTGCCGTGAATGCCGTTGGAGAGAGCATTGATTCCTCCGTTGCTTCCGCAACGCCAGAGAGTGTGGTGGCTCCGAGCGGCGATCTGGTATTGCAGTACCGCACAGGAGATACCAATGCAACGGACAGCCAGATCAAACCAAACTTCAATATCAAAAACATCGGCAATACTCCTGTTAGCCTGAGTGATCTCACAATCCGCTATTACTTTACCAAGGAAGGTACGGCAGACATGGATTCGGCAATCGACTGGGCCCAGGTTGGCAGTGAGAACATTCAACGCACTTTCACGGATTCGTATGTGGAGCTCAGCTTCACAGATGCGGCTGGTTCGATTCAGCCAGGCGGACAATCCGGGGATATCCAGCTTCGCATGTACAAGACGGATTGGAGCAATTTTGATGAAACGAATGATTACTCATATGACCCTACCAAAACATCGTATCAGGATTGGGAGAAGGTGACGCTCTACAAAGACGGTATTCTGGTCTGGGGTATTGAGCCTTAAGCATGTCTTCTTATAGCTCTACTTGTAGGTGCTTCCTTAATTCGGACTGGCAAACCCACCCGAACCGATTTTCGGATTTGATTAGTTAGCCTGCACGTGCTGTTGAAGCAACCGTCATTCTCTTAATCTAGGGAATGGCGGTTTTCTCTGTACTCAAGGATCCATCCGAACCAAACAAAGGACACGGAATGTACTATATTCCTTAACACCTATGTCCTGGCTGTCAAAAAAGGGACACCCTTGACTCTCAGCGTAAAATAGAAGTACGACCAACTATCACATGAAGGAGGTTCACATGGAGCGAGACCCATACATAGACAGCTTCATGAAGGAGCATTTCGAAGGGAATGATCTGAAGAAGCCTTTGTTTTACAACTCCCGCATAGCGATTCGATTCGAGATGGGAGCAGATATCGAGGAGCCCGAAGCAAGGGCAGCGCAAGTGAAGCAAAGGGCCGTTGCCTTATATGATGCCCTGAACCAGCCTGGGGATGATGTGCTTGTGGTGCTATTTGTGGACAAGTGGATGGATGAGCCTGTGGATGCGCTTGAGCAGGAGGTCACTGAAGCCTTTAACACCTACATAGACCAGGGTCATATGGGGCCACTAGACAAAAAAGAACAGGAGTATCGGTATAAGGACCCGGATGATTCCGATGATGTGATGACGATTCGGTATGCTGCGCGTGTGAAATCTAGATATTTGAAATCAGCTGATCTCATGGAGGCCATTGCTAATCGGACGTTGGGGCTAGAACCTACGGTAGATGGCGACATTTATCTGGTGAACACAACGAACAGGACGATTTTTCATCTGTACGATGATCGGGGACTGGATATGGTAGCTGCGGACAGAGAGACGCTGAGACCGATATATGAGCAGTATACCGCCTGGATTTTGGACTATGACCGTGAAAGAATTGATGTCATATTCAACTAAGCATGCTACATGATTCAAGCAACGATTGCTAATCGCCAAGATATAGATCGCAAGATATGAATCGAATGTAGCAAATGTGTCTGTTTTGACGTCTATAATGACCAGATTGTACTCATACAAATGTTACATTTATTAGGAGGCTTCACGATTGTCTGAGCTCTTGTTGCCAGATCTCTTACTGCCAAATCTCTTACTTATAGTGTTTTTACTGAATTTATCGCTATTTCTCCTGCACGAAATGGATGCGATCAGACATGCGGAGTGGAGGATGTTTGTCGTGCTCAAGGATATGGAGGATTCCGCAGCATATAAAGTCTTCACAGCTATTCATCTACCTCTGTACCTGATTATATTGTATTTCCTGTTCAGTCCTCACCAGATCATTGTGTTCTGGGTTCTCGATCTGTTTTTCATCATCCATGCGATACTGCACCTCTTGTTTGAAAAACACCCCCAAAATGGAATGAAAAACACGTATTCCAGATCTATTATTTATGGCATGGGCATCCTGGCGATGATTCATGTCATGTTACTTTTCTAGCAAGCTTGATTGTATGAATGTTGTGGAGCATGTTCATGTTCCATGACATTCTTTTTTTATTGTAAGCAGCACTTGGTTATGAATACACATGTCATATTATAGAACATATTAAGTTAACTTTTTTATAAAGAAAGCGCTATCAACAACTCTTTTTATCCTTCTCGCACAATAAACACGCATTCATTTTGGCAAAGCGGTACATTGTAGCCCTCTTCCGAACTAGGTAGACTTGATCTCAAGATGAACAGCTTAGAGAGGATGTGTAACCATGCCACTTCAAAAAACATTATTGGCCCTTGAGGCTCTGGATAGTGCTTATGTTACAGGAGAGAGTGTGAAGCAGTTGTTTGCTTCCTACCCGCGTGTGTCGGTAGAGGTAAAGACGGTGCAGGGGGAAAAGGGTAGCACGGATTTTGTGAAAATTGTAGTGCCAGGAGCTGACGGGAAATTAGGCGGTGGGCAAGCCCCAACGATGGGGATCGTCGGTCGTCTTGGCGGAATTGGGGCACGTCCTGGCCGCATTGGTATCGTCTCGGATGCGGATGGTGCAGTAGCTGCGATCGCTGCAGCATTGAAGCTGGCAGACATGCAGACGAAGGGAGATGTGCTTCGCGGAGATGTCATTCTGACGACTCACATCTGTCCAGACGCGCCGACACTGCCGCATGAGCCGGTTGATTTCATGGATTCTCCTGTAGACATCCAGCAAATGAATGAGCAAGAGGTCTTGCCTGAAATGGAAGCCATTCTGTCGATTGATACGACCAAGGGCAACCGTGTCATTAATCATAAAGGGATTGCGATCTCGCCGACGGTCAAGGAAGGCTATATTCTGCGCATTAGCGAGGATCTGCTGCGACTGATGGAGATGGCAACGGGACAGCTGCCTGTGACCTTCCCGATCACAATGCAGGATATTACGCCTTATGGTAATGATCTGTACCATATCAATTCAATTCTGCAGCCAGCGGTAGCTACACATGCTCCGGTAGTAGGTGTTGCCATTACGGCTCAGGCTGCTGTACCAGGCTGCGGCACGGGAGCAAGCCATGAGATTGATATCGCTACGGCGGTTCGCTTTGCCATTGAAGTCGCCAAGGAGTTCACCAGCGGGATCTGTTCCTTCTATGACGCTGCGGAATTTGAGCGTATTCACAGCCTCTATGGCTCCATGAAAGTGCTGCAGACCTCAGGAGCCAAGTCCGGTAGCCCTACAGCCTAATTCTTGTATCCTACAGCTTGTTAGAGCTAGTACCTTGACCGAATCTGGTTTCAGGTTGAATGATCTGGAGAGCGTAGTGGTTAGCGGAAAGCAGGGAAGCCCTAGAGAAACGAAGTGTCCGCATTTAAGCTTGCTGTTCAACAGCTAATTATATTTGTTCAAAAGAACAGCAAGCTTAACAGTGGTCGACAGGGCTCCTTGCTTGCAGCGGCTCTATATCCACATTTGATCTGGTCAAGGTACTATTAGTCGAATTGTCTAATACTCAAATTGTCTACCACTCTATGTACTCAATGACTCTGCAACTGTGCCACAACTTAGAATACAGAGTCATGATGAACCAGGGCAAAAGGAGCCGATGTTATGAAGCAGCTTGGCATGATTACGATTGGTCAGTCTCCTCGAACAGATGTGGCTCCTATTATTGAGAAATATCTGGAGGGGCGTGCGGAGCTTGTGCAATGCGGGGTGCTGGATGAGCTCACACCTGCTCAGATTGCAGAGCTGGCACCAGAGCCCGGGGAATACGTACTGACTTCCCGGCTGCGTGATGGCAGCGCTGCGGTTGTATCCCGGGAACGAATCAGACCGATTCTGGAACAAAAAATCCGGGAGCTGGAGGATCGCGGCATCCTGAATATATTGCTGCTATGTACTGGATCATTTCCAGGGCTTCGCGTAGACCGTGCCCACCTGATTGAGCCAGACCGTATTATTCCCCCAGCAGTTGAAGCACTGGCTGATGGTCGCAGGCTGGGACTGATTGGCCCCTTGCCGGAGCAAGCAGGTCAGCTGGAACAAAAGTTCACCTCTACGCCTCCACCCCTCTTTGCAGCAGCCTCCCCCTATGCTTCAGGAGAAGCGGAGTTCCGTCAGGCAGCACAACTGCTGAAGGGGCAAGCCAAGTTGATTTTGCTGGACTGCATGGGGTATGATGAACGACACCGTCAGTGGGTAAGTGAGGCTGCGGAGGGAGTTCCGGTTATGTTGTCGAATGCATTAATGGGCAAGCTCGTCTCCGAGACGGTGTGACCTATAAGGCATAGAAGGAGGCAATACCAATGAGTCAAGAGCGTATCGAGATTAGCAAACATGTACTTATTCAGTGTCTGGGGCTGCGCCCCGGTGAGAATCTGGCTGTCGTGGCGGACGATGCCAAGCGGGAGCTGGCGGAATCTATCTATGAGGCAGGCAAGGCACTTGGTGCGGAGGCGGTACTGCTGGTCATGAAGGAAAGAACCCGATCAGGTGAGGAGCCACCAACTCCGATCGCTGAAGCAATGGCTCGCGCCGATGTGGCTGTCTGCGTGACACGTCATTCGGTGACGCACACTCAGGCACGCAAAGCCGCAGCGGCTGCAGGTACACGAGTCGCGACGATGCCAGGAATGACGGATGACATGTTCATGAACGGAGCCATTACGGCTGAATATACCCAAGTGAAGGCTCTGACCGAACAGGTGACAGACCTGCTCTCCCAAGGGCGCGAAGTCCGCATCGAGAAGGATGGACAAGTACTGTCGTTCTCCATTCAAGATCGTCCAGGTGTTCCGAGTACGGGGATGTATTTGAACCCGGGAGAATCCGGAAATCTACCTTCTGGTGAGGCTTACATCGCACCTGTAGAGGGTCAGGCACACGGCAGTATTGTGGTCGATGGCTCGATTGCGGGGATTGGTGCATTATCAGAGCCGATTGAGCTGACTGTGGAGAATGGTCGTCTAGTTGCAGCGAGCGGAGCAGAGGGAGCGAGGCTGCTGGAGATTCTGGGTGAAGGTGATGGACGCCTGCTCGGTGAATTCGGCATTGGCACGAATGACAAAGCTCGCATTACAGGTGTGGTGCTGGAGGATGAAAAGGTGTACGGCACGATTCATGTAGCTTTTGGCAGTAATAACACTTTTGGTGGGACCATCGCTGCGGGTGTACATATCGACGCTGTGGTGTGCAAGCCGGATGTGTATATTGACGATGTCCTGATCATGCGACAAGGAGAACTGCTCTCCAAGTGACGGTTATCCGTTGCTGGCATAAGGAATTAGACAGAGCATAGCGCGTGGAAGAGCAGATACGCCATGATACATACACCATGTTACATATACCATGAGATATACACTATGTTGCACATGACATCTTACATGCGGCACAGCACAGTACATACGTATAGATCACTTGTGATGTAATATGACTGTTTTGTAGAACAGTTAACGGCTTCATTATTTCCACATCAAATTACACATCAGCTAGGAGGCGGACGGATGTTAGGAATGATTCGTGTGATTACGCTGGAGCAGGAGGAAGCGGTTCATAGGCACGGGGCCTTGCTGGAGGCGAGGTACGGTCTTTCGGTCATCAGTCGCTGCATTCCAGATCAGCCCCTGGGTGTGTACGATGAGGCTACAGAGCAGGAAGCCATTCCGAAGATTATTGCCTTGGCTCGTGAGCTGGAGCAATCGGGCTGTACAGCGATCGGGATCAGCTGTGCCGCCGATCCTGGTCTGGCCGAGGTGAGAGCCGCGACAGGTATACCGGTGTTCGGCGCGGGCTCCTGCACAGCTCATTTGGCTTTGACCGCCTCAGCGCGTATAGGAGTGCTTACCATTCTGGAGGAGGTGCCACCGTTGATCCGCTCCATTCTAGGGGGTGCGTTCATAGGGATGGAACGTCCTGAGGGAGTGGTGACGACGGTCGATCTGAATACGCCAGCGGGTAAGGCAGCTGCGCTGGAGGCGGCCCGACGATTGCAGAGAATGGGTGCTGACTGCATCGCGCTGTCCTGCACAGGCTTTGCAACGATGGGGTTCGCTGCGGAAGCAGAGGGAGCGCTGGGCATTCGGGTGCTGGATCCGATTCTCTCGTTGGGAGCCGCCATGGCAGCTTCGCATGTTGGGGGAAGCTGATCTTCCTTGTGTAGATAAACAAACCTTGTGCAGATGAACAAACTAAGCAAATGCTGCTGCATTTCCCCTAGTATACGCAACACAAGACTGGCAAGGAAGCTAGCTTGTGCGCAAAATAGCACCGGATGGCTGAATGCCTGCTCGGTGCTATTTTTGTATGATTGGAGATAGAGTGGCACTTTACCTCTGCCAAGTGATAACGCGATAAATTTTTTTGTGCGCCCAAAAAATTCGTATAACAACATGAAATGAAAGTTTGCTTTCATGAAAACAAGAGAATAAAAGAAAAAATCTCAAGAATTTCCGTTTTGTTTACGAATGGAGTCTGGTACACTATCTGGAACATTAGCACATGATGAGATGACTATAACGAGATGATACGTATAAGTAGACATAGAAAATCGAAAAAGTGATCATCATGAGTTCCACTACCGGGTCATAGGGGGCGACAGACTTGAGAACGACAGGAATTACACTGCAGGAGCTGATGAATATCTCTATACTCAGCAGAGCCAAGGTGGTCAGTGGGCATCAGGGATTGAACAGGGTCGTCCGTTTCGTGGATATTATGGAAGTTCCAGAGCTGAAGGGCTGGCTGCGTGAAGGCATGCTGATGCTGACGACGGCATACTCCATCCGTCATGATCCTGCGATCTTGGGTGAGCTGATCTATACGCTGAATGAAGCGGGAGCAGCTGCGCTGGCTATCAAGCCAGCTCGTTTTCTCAAGGAAATCCCCATAGAAGCTGTGAATGCCAGCAATGAATGCGGATTGCCGATACTCGAAATACCACCAGACATTCCATATATGGATATTACCCAGCCGATCATGGAGCTGGTGCTCCATCGTCAGGCTGCGCTACTGCGTCGTTCAGAGGAGGTATATCGTACGTTGACCACAATGGTGCTGGAGAATAGCGGTATCCAGGCCGTCGGCGATAACGTAGCTGATTTACTGCAAGCTCCTGTTGGGGTTATCGATAATGCTGGGAGGATCCTCGTCTCTTCTCCACAGGATTATAACTGGAAGACGACGGAGCATGCCCCATTATCATGGGAAATTAACCTGGACCGAAGACGGGTCGCACGATTGCTGGTGGACAAGCCGAAGCTGGATGAGATGGAGGAGGTCGGCATCGAGCAAGCGCGGCTGGTACTATCTCTTGAACTGATGCGTAGCAAGGTGGCAGAGGACACAGAGTATCGGCTGCGTGGTAATTTCATCGATGAACTCCTTACACCACCATTGATGTCAAGACACGAAGCTGAAGCTCGGGGCAGCAAGCTGGGGATGAATCCACAGCATCTGTGGGAGGTCGCCGTCATCGAGGGGGAGGATGAGCCGAATCAGGAAAGTCTGACCGCCTTACTAGAGCTTGAAGCCAGACAACGTGGCATTACGCCACACATGGAGTTTCGCTCGAATCGGGCAGTCTTGTTCTTGCCTACACCCGATTACAGACCAGGCATCGATGATACGGAGAAGCCCTGTGCCTGGGCCAAGACGGTGGATGGATGGCTGCAGGAGCCAGCGAATCGGCTAGGGGCCTTCAGGGCTGGAATAGGCAGCCCGGTCCAGCTGTGGAACATGCACCAGAGCTACGGAGAAGCAAGGAATGCACTGAAGGTATCTGTACGCCTGTACGGTTCACGCACGACCCGCTTTGAGGATGTCGAGGTCTATCATCTACTTGGGGAATCTATTGAGGATACGGGCTTCGCCGCACTGTTCGAGCGCAAGCTGGGCAAGCTGTGCCAATATGATCAGGAGCATAGCGGAGACCTGCTGCGTACGTTGTTCTATTATCTGGAGAGTCGAGGCAGTCTGGTGGATACAGCTCACCGTCTGTACATTCACCGTAATTCCGTAAAATATCGACTGGAGCGGATTCGTGATATCGTTGGCTTTGATCTGAATCAGCCCAGAGAGCAGTTCGTATGCCACTTATGTCTGGTGTACTACTATTTAAGACAGGATGCACAGGAAGGCTGAGACTGCCTCACGGGGATGAAGAAGTTCTTAGGGAGCGAGTGATTTGAATGATTCGAATCATTCAATCATTCAATCATTCGATCATTTGATCACCGCATGGCAAACCTCCACTAAATGCGACTGTTTCTTGTGGAAATACATCCATAGGCATCTTTGTAATGTAACTTAAAATGACACAGAGAGGTACATTAGTGCACAATCGACAAACGGTTGTGCTTTTTTTTAGCTAAAATGGACGTAGTTCAGCCCCCGGATTCTATGTAAAATAAGCACAATTACTAAAGAGCAAGTGGCATAACCCTAAGTGTAAATATCCAAGCCACAAGAAGTTTCAGCCGCATTAGGTAGCTCTCTGCTACATGCTGGATCTATGAACGATTGAAATTGAACGATGCAAAAGGCTGAAAAGAAGACGAATGACACACAGCAAGATGATGACAACAGAGATAAAAAGGGGTTGATCCATTGTTTGCTTTTACAGTCCGCAGGCTGCTGCAGATGATTCCGGCATTGATCGGTATCATCATCATCACGTTCATTCTGTCCAGGGTCCTGCCTGGAGATCCTGCGCTTGTGATGGCGGGAGAGCAGGCCACGGATGAGGTCATCGCGAAGATCCGGGAGGACATGGGGCTGGATAAGCCGTTATTCATGCAGTTCTTCGCTTATGTGGGGCAGCTGCTGCAGGGCGATCTGGGCTTCGCCTATCATACCGGTCATACGGTCATGAGCGACTTTGCGACCCGCTTCCCTGCTACGATTGAGCTGACCTTGGCGAGCATGATTATTGCCATCTGTGTCGCCATTCCGGTGGGCATCATAGCTGCTACACAGAAGGAATCTATCATTGACCATATTTCACGGGTGTTCTCGCTTATCGGAGCTTGCGTACCTATTTTCTGGCTGGGTCTGCTGGGCATTTATATTTTTTATTCGATTCTAGGCTGGGCTCCTGCACCCATGGGACGCATCAGCGGTGATCTGAATCCGCCGACGAATATTACAGGCTTGTATGTAGTAGATAGTCTGCTAAGTGGCGATATGGTTGCCTTGAAGAGCAGCCTCGCACATCTCCTGCTTCCCGCGATCTGTCTGAGCACAGGTACGATGGCAATTGTGGCACGAATGACCCGTTCCAGCATGCTGGAGGTGGTAGGACAAGATTATGTTCGCACCGCACGGGCCAAGGGCCTCAGTGAGACGGCAGTTATCGGAAAACACTCTTTGATCAACGCACTGATTCCGACCATGACGGTGCTGGGACTGCAGTTCGGCGGACTCATGGGGGGGGCGGTGATCACGGAGACGATCTTCTCCTGGCCAGGTGTCGGTGGCTATGTGACGGATTCGATCCTCGCAGCCGACTATGCACCGATTCAAGCATTTACGCTGGTCAGTGCCATCTTGTTCAGCTTCATCAACCTGATTGTGGACCTGGTGTATGGATTAATCGATCCACGAATCCGCTATGAATAATTTCTCAGTAACGATGGGTGCTGTGAAAGGAGGAACAACGCTGTGAATACTGCTGCACCGACGAGCTTGGGCACATCACCTGCCAAGGCAGTGACTCCCAAGCCAAGAACGTTCTTTCGACTCCTGCTGCGCAATCGTCTGGCAGCCGTAGGACTGGCCTTTATCATCACGTGGACCGTGATCGCAGCTGTCGCGCCTTGGATTGCACCTTATGATCCTTATGCTACAGACACCTCTGTGAAGCTTACCGCTCCCACAAGCGAGCACTGGTTCGGAACGGACAACTACGGACGGGATATTCTGAGCCGGGTACTATACGGAGCCAGAATCAGTATCTGGACTGGCCTCATTGCAGTCAGCATTTCGTTCCTGATCGGAGTACCGCTAGGTGGCATAGCCGCTTATTATGGCGGACGTACCGGAACGATCATCATGCGCATCATGGATGTGCTGCTAGCTTTTCCTTCCCTGGTGCTGTCGATGGCGATTGCCGCCTCCATGGGAAACGGCTTGACCGGAGCCATGATCGCTGTCGGCATCGTAGGCATTCCCGAATTCGCCCGTTTGATGTATGGACAGACCGTGTCCTTGCGTGAAAAGGAATATGTCGAGGCCAGCCGGGCTATCGGTGTGAAGGATCGGACGATCTTGTTCCAGCATATTTTGCCGAATGCACTTGCCCCGTTGCTGGTTCAGGCTACGCTGGGGATGGGATTTGCCATTCTGACAGCATCAAGCCTCAGCTTCCTTGGTCTTGGCGTCAAGCCACCGATCGCTGAGTGGGGCGCGATGATCTCCGAAGGACGGGAATACATCATCTCAGGCCAATGGTGGCTGGTGACGTTCCCTGGGCTCTCCATTGCGACGTCGATTCTTGGCTTCAATCTGCTGGGCGACGGCTTCCGCGACGTGCTTGACCCACGGCTGCGCTCGGGGAAATAACTCGGATAATTTAGAAGACAGCACGTATGCTCGCTTCATCCAGTGAGAGGTTCTCCAATCTGGAGCAGATGGGATGATTCATATCTGTGCAGCGGGTACAGCACAGTGAAGTAATCTACATCCATCTACATGTATCCACGTGCACTCACGTGCATCTATATGCTCTGCTGGATTGATGCGACATTGCTGCAAGGCTTCACAGTGTGATGGTCATATGGTGCCTCATACCTTGCTGACAGCTGTATATCCGATACTTGGCTTCATTGCTGCATGCATTAGCACCAGCATTCATTCATAGTCGTCAACTTCAAGCATCCAGGCATCAGACATCAAGGCACCAAGGCATCTAGGCTTGAAGGATTCAGGCAGTAATTGCTCCACAGGTTCAACATGGCTTCAACATGATTCACTTGATTCAACTCGGTTCAACTCGGTTCTAAATGGTAATGAATGCTCCATCATGCTGTAGCCCTGTACATTTCAAAGGAGACCTCACTTATGGCATCCATATGAATAGAAAGAATGGGCTGCAGCAGATCACAAGGTTCAATTGGGGAGGAAAACAGACATGAAAAAGCTCAAATGGTTCTCAGCATTAATTGCCCTTACCGTAGTACTCGGCGGCTGTGCCAGCAACGCGAACCAGCAGCCAGCGGCATCCGGCGAAGGAGAAGCAGCGAAGCCTGCACCAGCGCTGACGGTAGCCTACTCTGAAGGCGGTACGACGATGGACCCGGCCGAAGCCAATGATTTGACTTCGGATACGCTGGTACTGGCCACTTACGACCAGCTCGTAACGTATGGGGTGAAGACACTGGATGGCTCAGAGGTTGCTAATACAGAAGATATCCAACCAATGCTCGCAGAGAGCTGGGAGGTATCGCCAGACAATACGACCTACACCTTCAAATTGAAGAGTGGTGTGAACTTCCAAAGTGGCAACCCGGTAAATGCCGATGCGGTTGTCTACTCCTATGACCGAGTGAAGAACTCCAGCTCCGGCAGCTTCCTGTACGGAATGGCTGACATCAAGACCGTAACGAAGAAGGATGATTCCACTGTGGAGATCGTGCTGAACAAGCCGAACCACATGTTCACACAGATTATCGCGATGTATACCTTCTCGATCGTGGACCAGAAGCTCGTCGAGGAGAAGGGTGAGGATTACCTCAAGACCAATGCCGCTGGCTCCGGTCCGTTCACGCTGGAGAAGTGGGACCCGGCAACTGAAGCGGTGTTCCAGGCTAATGCAGACTACTGGAAAGGTGCTCCTAAGCTTGGCAAAGTTACACTGAAGTTCACCAAGGAAGCCTCTAACCGTGTATTGCTGCTGAACAAGGGCGATGTGGATATGGCGATTGAGATTCCGCCGAAGGACGTGGCGGCGCTGAGTGAAAATAGCGCTTTGACCGTTAAATCCAATGCCAGTAACCGTATTTTGTTCTTCGGTATGAACAACAATGTGAAGCCGTTTGACAATGTGAAGGTGCGTCAGGCTATCAATTATGCGATTCCTTACGATCAATTGATCAATGACGTTATGTATGGACAAGCAAAAGTGATGAAGAGCTCGGTAGCCAGCAATACACCAGGCTCTACGGATGCAGGCTACGTCTATGAATATAACCTCGATAAAGCGAAGCAGCTGCTGACAGAAGCGGGCTATCCAGACGGATTCAGCTTCGACTTTACACTGGGCTCAGGCTTTGATGACTGGGAATATGATGCGGTACTGATTCAGGCAGAGCTGGCTAAGATTGGTGTGAAGATGAACATTAACAAGGTCGCTCGTGCTCAATTCCTGGAGCAACAAAAGGAAGGTAATCTGGTATCCTACATCTCCAAATGGACATCCTTCGTGAATGATCCTGGCTACCATCTGGGCTTCCTGCTGTACGGCAAAGGCTCCTCCAACTACATTCATTACAACAATGAGGAAGTCAACAAGCTATGGGAAGAAGCGGGCGCAGAGACAGATGCGGACAAGCGTAACGAGCTGTACAAGAAGGCGCAGGAGATCATTACGACAGAAGCACCTTGGGCTTACCTGTATGAATACAATCGCGTTGTGGGTATGAGTAACAAAGTCAGCGGATACGTGTACTATCCAGATGAGGTATTGCGTTTCTACCCGCTTAACAAAGGCGAATAACAGCACAGGCAGCAAGAAGCAGGAGGGAGACAGGTGCATACCTGTCTTCCGACCTTTTTTCAGGACGATATGGTTAACTGTATGAATATTTGAATAGACGATGCGGAGAGGAGTCTGATCATGATGGACTGGAAGAAGAAAGTGCTGGAGGCAATCGAGGAGCAACAGGATGATCTATTGGAGCTGTGCTCGAAGCTGATTCAGTATCCGACGGAGAACCCGCCTGGAGACTCACGGGAGATCAGCGCCTTCATTATTGATTATTTGCAGCAGGCGGGGATATCTACGCAGGTTCACGCGGCTACGGATACGATGCTGAATCTGGTCTCAACGCTGGAGGGGGCAGGCGAGGACAAGTCCGATCGTCATCTGATTTTCTGCGGTCATACGGATGTAGTTCCGGCAGGGGACCTGTCGCGCTGGGATTTCGATCCATTCTGTGGCGAGATTCGGGACGGATACATGCTGGGGCGTGGCGCCTCCGACATGAAGGGTGGCTTGGCAGGGCTACTGTTTGCAACGGCGATTCTGGCCAAGCTGGGCGTGCCACTACGCGGTGATCTGTCACTGATGATCGTGCCGGACGAGGAGACTGGTGGCGATCTGGGTGTGCCTTGGGTGCTGGAGCGTGGCCTGGCAACAGGTACTGCGGCCGTCATCGCTGAGCCTTCCAGTCCGCAGCATCCGACGATCGGACAGAAGGGGAGCTGCTGGTTCGAGTTCACCGTGGAGGGTACGCCTGGACACGGAAGTCTGTCTCCCGTCGTAGGTGACAATGCCATCGTCAAAGCAGCGAAGGGAATTGAGTCCCTGCAGCGGCTGTGGGATATCAAGCCTAATATTCCAGAAGAGGTGCAGGAGATCATCCGTATCTCTCAGCAATATGCGATTGAGCGTGAACAGGCTGGACTAGCCTATCAGGTCTTCGATCATGTCACCGTGAATATCGGGACAATTACAGGTGGAACGAAGGTCAATGTGGTTGCGGATCGTTGTACGGTACAGGTAGATTCCCGTGTGCCATTCGGCGTGGACTACAGGGATGTGCTGGATCGGGCGCGCTCTCTGCTGCTGGAGGCCGGAATTGAATCCGAGCTGAAGCCGTTTGGCTTCCAAGGTAACGCTAACTGGACACCACCGCATGAGCCAATCATTAGTAATCTGGTCGATAGCATTATCGAGGTCAGTGGCGAGGAAGCCTATGGTGTGCTGCAATGGGCCTCCAGTGATGCCCGTCATTTCCGCAATCACAATATTCCAGTACTACAATATGGACCAGCCGAGCTGTCCACGATTCATAATTTTAACGAAAAGGCGCCTGTATGGCAGATTATTCAATGTGCTAAGGTCTATGCGCTGAGCGCTCTGAAATATCTCGGTGTGGACGGTATGGAGGATACGCAGAAGGATGCCCCAGCTAATGGTGCTACCGCACAGGGAGTCACAGCTTCTTCGTAAATGATGCAGTAGATACTCGTTCTGGGAGGAGGAACAACATGACTGAATTGCTCGAAGTCACGGATTTGCGAACAGAATTCATTACAGACAGCGGCGTCATTCGGGCCGTGGACGGCGTGAGCCTGTCTGTGCGACAAGGCGAGGCGCTGGGGATTGTGGGCGAGTCGGGCTGCGGGAAGAGTATCACCTCGCTGTCGATTATGCAGCTCCTGCCCAAGCGGATCGGACGTGTCGCCTCCGGTGAAGTGCGATTCAAAGGCAAGGATATGCTCAAGCTGTCCAGACGAGAAATCCGGCAGGTGCGTGGGAATCACATGGCGATGATTTTTCAGGAGCCTATGACTTCATTAAATCCGGTGTTCAAGATTGGCAAACAAATATCAGAGTCGGCGCGCTATCATCTGAAGCTAGGCAAAAAAGAAGCCTGGGAGCGCTCAGTGGATATGCTGCGCAAGGTTGGCATTCCGCGGCCCGAGCGTATTGCGGAGCAGTATCCTCACCAGCTATCAGGAGGAATGCGCCAGCGGGTCATGATTGCGATGGCGATGGTGTGCAGCCCACAGCTACTCATCGCGGATGAGCCGACCACGGCGCTGGACGTGACGATTCAGGCGCAAATTCTGGATCTGATGCGGGAGCTGCAGCGTACGGAGAATATGGCAATCATGATGATCACCCATGACCTGGGCGTTGTCGCCGAGATGTGCGATCGGGTCATGGTCATGTATGCAGGGCAGGTCGTGGAGGAGACGGATGTGAAGACGCTCTTCTCGAATCCCAAGCATCCATATACGCGCGGATTGATGGCTTCGCTGCCCCAGTTGGCCGGCGACCAGAAGCGACTGTCCTCTATCCCGGGGCAGGTGCCCAATCCGGCACATATGCCTGCAGGTTGCCGTTTTGCCCCACGTTGTCCGGTCAAGCAGGAACAATGTGAGCTTACGCAGCCTGAGCTGCTGGAGATCGAGCCGGGACATCGCTGTCGCTGTCTGCTGGAGCAGAAAGGAGGAGCCTGATGAGCGCCATATTGGAAGTTCGCAATCTGAAGAAGCATTATCCGATTCGGAAGGGACTGCTAGCCAAGCAAGTAGGTGCGGTCAAGGCTGTGGATGGAGTAACGCTAACGGTAGAGACGGGCGAGACCTTGGCAGTAGTCGGTGAATCTGGCTGCGGCAAATCCACGACCGGACGCGCGATCCTGCGGTTGATTGAACCGACAGACGGTGAGGTGTTCTTCGAAGGACAGGATGTGCGTGCCCTGTCTCCTGAGCAGCTGCGTCGTTTTCGGACCGATATGCAAATGGTGTTCCAGGACCCCTACGCCTCTCTGGACCCGCGTTGGACGGTACAGCGTACACTGGAAGAGCCACTGCTGACCCATCACAGCATGGGGCGCAATGAAGTCAAGAGTCGTGTAGAGGAGCTAATGGAGGTCGTGGGCCTCTCTCCTTATCAGGCGCATCGCTTCCCGCATGAATTCTCAGGTGGTCAAAGACAGCGGATCGGTATCGCCCGTGCCCTGGCGCTCAACCCGAAGTTCATCGTCTGTGATGAGCCTGTCTCCGCACTCGACGTGTCCATTCAGGCGCAGGTGCTGAATCTGATGCAGGATCTGCAGGAGCAGTTCGGGCTGACGTATATGTTCATCTCGCATGACTTGTCTGTCGTAAAATTCATCAGTGATCGGGTAGCTGTCATGTATCTGGGTAAAGTGGTGGAGCTGGCTCCGACGGCCGAGCTGTTCAAGGAGGCGCTGCATCCGTATACGCAGGCGCTGATGTCAGCCGTTCCGGTGCCGAACCCCGAGATCACCCGGCAGCGGATCGTACTGAGTGGAGATGTACCGAACCCGGAGAATCCTCCGTCTGGCTGTACCTTCCATACTCGGTGCCCGTATGTTAAGGATACCTGCCGCTCTGTCATACCGGAGCTGCGAGAGATATCCCCGGGTCGCCAGGTTGCTTGTCACCTGTATTAAATATATTTGATCTATTCTAGTATCTTGACCAGACAAATGTGAGTAAAGAGCCGTGCAAAAGTGGAGCCCTGTTGGCCGCTGTTAAGCTTGCTCCTGTCTATATCGAAGCCACCTGAATGCATGAGACAAAGCTCATGGCCAGGTGGCTTCTTGTCGTATCCGGGGTGAAGGAAGCTTGACCGTCACTGTACTTGGCTACATACTGAGCATACATGGAGGCCATACAAGCAGGAACTACATGTATGGCCTCACCTATATTCATACGTGCACCTAACGTCTACACGACGCCTATGGCATATGAATTTAGCCGCATGAGTCATAGACGAACAGTAGGGAAAGGAGAGAAGAATATGTCCAGAGTTAGCTTTTATCGGGATGCTGAGACTCCATTTCTGGAGGCCAAGCATTGCCTTGCCGATGATCTGGCTTACCATAAGCATTTTCACGAGGAATACTCCATAGGTCTGATCCATCAGGGACGTACTCGCGCGTGGTGTGATGGTCAATTGCTACATGTGGACGCCGGGAGAGTCATTAGCTTCCCGCCGCAGATGCTGCATGCCTGTCAGCCAGAGCCGGAGCTGGGCTGGCAATACAGTATGCTCTTCATTCAACCAGAGTGGCTGGAGCAGTTGGAAACGCAGGAGCTGGAGCGTGTGCATATCCCGTATCTGCTGGCAGATGGCAAAAATCAAAAGTGTGCTACCCTGATTGGGCAAGTGATGGCTGCGCTACGGGAGCACAGAGGACCACTGGAGACGGAGACAGCCGTCATTGAACTATTACAAGCCATTACAGGTACAGAGCCGGATGATCTGCGCCATGCGCATAGCAGCAAGGGAGATCATAAATACATTCGACAGATCCATGAGTATCTGAACGAGCGTTTTATGAAGCGGATTACCTTGGAAGAGCTAGAGCAGCAGGCTGGAATCAGCAGGTTCCATCTCATTCGTCTGTTCAAGCAGTGGAGCCACTTGCCCCCTCATGCTTATCAGAATGTGCTGCGCATCAACTTTGCCAAAGCTGAGCTGGCCCGTGCACGTCGATCGCTATCGGACATAGCGGTTGAGGCAGGCTTTTACGACCAAAGTCATTTTACACGGATGTTCACCAGAATCGTCGGAGTCACACCGCGTCAGTACAGCTTATCGGTATAGATGCCTAATGGGAATAGAAGCTTCTATATTGTAATCAGCGTCGTTGCAAATAGCCTTCTTCTGTCTACAAGCGTCTTCTTTCATCCCGTAACTTTCATCCCGTAACATTCATAGCATTCATCTAGTAACATTCACAACGGAGCAATATATCGGAGCAATTTTGTACAATATTTTTTTCTTCCCCTCCTGTACAGTAAGGATACTCAGAAGGCTTTTCGGAAAGAGTACCGCTTTTTGCCAAATAACTGTTGCTGCCCTTGAGGCTATGTTGGCATTTATAGCAGTGTGGCTCAGTCTCGAAAAGCTGCCTTACGAAAAGGAGCTGGAAGAATGAATCAACTACAACTTACAGAGCTAGATAAGCAGCTAGCAGAAGCACTCAAATCTATTGCCCGTCGTCAGGATATCAAGGCTTATCTGAAGCAAAATGAACAGATGAATCGGCTGGTGCGTCGAGCGGCGGCGCAATATGTCACGGGCGAGCAGCGTCATGAGGCCATGATTGCAGCAACTAGACTAGAGCAGCTTGGCTACGCCGTATCGCTTGAGTATATTGGAGAAAATACGACAAGCGAGAAGGAATGCGAGCTAGCTGCGCAGGAGCTGTCTGATCTCATAGCTGAATTGGGGGCGTCCAGGCGTTCAGGGCGTGTTTCCTTTGACCTGTCGCATATCGGACTGCTGCTGGATACAGAGCTGGCGCTAGGATATTTGCTACAGCTGGCAGCTCAGGCCAAGCCGCTGGGTATTGAGTTATTCATCAGCATGGAGGAATCCGCCAAGACAGACCGGATCTTACAGGTATATGAGCAGGCTGTGGCCCTACACTTGAATATTGGCATCACGCTACAGGCTCATTTACATCGTACCTGGGAGGATGTCACGGCGAAGCTTCCAGCTCAAGCCAGAGTACGTATTGTCAAGGGGGCTTATCAGGAGGATGAAGAAATCTGTCTTCCACGGTCACAAGCTTTGAATGAGCGTTACCTGGAGCTGGTGACCAAGGTTGCGGCACAGGGCCATCAGGTATCTATTGCAACCCATGATGAAGCATTGATTGAAGTGATCCTACAGAAGGGCTTGTTCAACAGGCCGGGGGTAGAGTTCGAGATGCTGTACGGTATTCGACCGGAGCTCAGTGCTCACCTACAAGCTGCTGGACATCCTGTTCGTATCTACCTAACCTACGGACGGGAGTGGTATCTGTATCTGTGCCACCGGATTGCCGAATATCCGCCCAATCTGTATCGTGCAGTCATGAACATGATTCAGGAGGAACCTATAGACCCTATAGCATCCTATGGCGTATAGCCTGCCCAACAAGAGCAACAAGAGCAATAAGAGAATAAGAGCAGTAAGTATTTCAAGAGCAACAAGTATTTCAGCGCCGCAAGTATATCAAGAGAAGCTCAGCAAGCTATGCAGATGGATCAACCGTTATCATTTGATAACGGTTTATTTTTGTTGTGATACCGTTTACAATTCCATATATAATACGGAACATAACAATTGATCTAGGGACGTGAATGACGTGAAAAAAACGCTTCTGATCTATGTGGTGCTGATTGGCTTGTTTGCGCTCTATGTGTTCAGATACGAATATGCGAGCCGGACACAGGGAACCTGGGAGGAGCATGCGCTTCAGGGAACATTGACAGAAAGCTATGTCATGATAACGTTCCAGTCCGGGCTGGAGTATTGGAAGGGAGCGCTAAAAGGGTTTGAGGATGCAGCCGATGCGCTCGGGGTGACGGCTGAATATCGCGGAGCCACTCGTTATGACGTGCAGGAGCAGACTACGGTCATTGAGCAAGTCATAGCGCGCAAGCCGGCTGGGATCGCAATCTCGGCTATTGATCCGACATCCGTCATTCCGGCGATCAACAAAGCCATTGATGCTGGAATTCCTGTCGTGCTGTTCGATGCGGGAGCACCGGGCAGCCGGGCGTATTCCTTTCTGGGGACTGACAATTATCAAGCCGGCATCACGGCAGCTGACCAGATGGCTGAATTGCTGGACGGTACCGGAGAGGTGGCCGTCTTGACACTTCCTAGTCAACAAAATCATATGGAGCGGACTCGCGGGTTCATGCAGCAGATCCAAACGCAATATCCTGCTATTCAGGTCGTCGAAGTTGCGGATGGGGAAGGCGATGCGAAGGTATCGGAAAGCGAAGCTCTTCGATTGATGACGGAGCATCCCGGACTGACGGGCATCTTTGTGACAGAAGCGACAGGGGCAGCGGGGGTTGGGGAAGCAGTACGGAACGTTGCTGCTGATAGATCACTGACGGTCATTGCATTTGATACGAACAAAGCGACGCTGGACATGATCAAGGATGGGACGATCTCGGCAACAGTAGCCCAAGGAACCTGGAATATGGGTTACTGGTCCCTTCAATATTTATTCCATTTGCAGCACGGTCTGACCGTTCCGGCACCTTCCCCGACTGCTCCCACGGCTCCGCTGCCTGTAACGGTGGACACAGGGATATCGCTCGTGACCCGCCAGAATGTGGATGATTTTTATGCAAAATAAACATCAACGTCAGCAGCTACAGACTGAGATACGGAGCAGCCACGACCAACAGCCAGCTGAGATACGAGAAAGCCAAGACCAGCATCCACGACTTCGAGAGCTAATGACCCACATGCAACTGCGGAATATGCCTCTGCGCTATCAGTTGATCCTGCTCTTTTTATTATTCGCCATCGTCCCTTCAGTCGGCTTGGGAGCCTTGGTGAACTGGACGGTCGAACGGATTGTAGAGCGGCAGGTGGAGAGCCATACCCTACAGCTGATCGGGAAGGTAAATGAGGCGCTGGACAGCCAGATGGAGAATCTACAGAACATGACCTATCTGATCGGCTTCCAGCCGGAGGTTATGGCCTTCATGTCAGGGCAGACGGCAGCGGATGGCTATACCGGACAGTCAGCACAGACTGCAGGCACACCAGATTCAAGGTCAGGGGATTCAGCTGCTATAGCTTTGGCGCCGGCAACAGTCTCACCTTCAACAGCGGTCTCACCTTCATCTTCAGTCTCGGCTTCAGCAACGGATTCAGATTCTTCGAAATATGAATCGCAGCCTGCATGGGGGCAGCCTCTAACGAAGACTCCGTTGTCAGCCACGGGTGCATCATTGGCCCCGAGCCATGATCAGCTGTACACCATGAAGCAATATCTGCAGGGCTTCACGACACTCTATCCGGAGATTGCGGGCATTCTGCTCGTCAATCAGCATGGGGATTATATTAGCAATGACATGTATCCGCGAAATGATCGCAGTCTGCTGCTGGAGGATTGGTACGTCAAGGCGAAGCAGAACCCCGGCATTTTCACAGTACTGGGCCAGCCTGATCAGCGCAACCTGACGAGCCATGCCCGCTATCAGAACAGTGAGCTGGTGTCGATCGTCCGTTCGGTGACAGATCCGGCCTCAGGACAGGTGCTGGGCGTCATCCTGATCGACCTCAAGCAGCGAAGCATCTCGCAGGCAGCTAGAAATATAACGCTTGGCAAATCCGGCTATGTCATGGTGACGGATGCAGAGGGAAGAAGCATCTATATGCCTGAGCTATCGCCTATCAAGCATATCCCGTCAGAATGGTTCGATAATGGTGAGGACGGTGGCATATTCACGCGGCAGACAGCAGGCAGGGAGATGCTGTTCATGTATCAGGCCTCCTCATTTACGGGCTGGCGTACGGTGGGCGTATTTCCTGCTGATGAATCGGTACAGGAGGTGCGCCAGATTCAATTCTATATTGTCAGCTTTGTGTTCATTGTCTGTCTGTTCGGCCTGACGGCGTCCTTATGGTTATCACGTTCGATCGCCCAGCCGATCCTGCAATTGATGTCCTATATGCGTAGGGCAGAGAAGGGAGATCTAAGCAAGGGAGAATGGACTGAGCGGACGGATGAGGTGGGCATGCTCGGCAGGAGCTACAACCGCATGGTGGAGCAGCTTCAACAGCTGATGCAGCTGAACAAGGTGCGCGAACGCCAAAAGCGGGAAGCCGAGCTGCGCAGTCTGCAGGAGCATATCAAGCCACATTTTCTGTATAACACGCTCGATACGATTCACTGGATGGCATGCAAGCAGGGAGCAGCAGATGTGTCTGTCATGGTGGGGGCGCTCTCGCGTCTGTTCCGCATCGGCCTCAGTAAAGGTGATGATTACATTCCGTTGCAGGCGGAGACCGAGCATATCTCCAGCTACCTGCATATTCAGCAAATGAGATATAGGGATCGACTGCGCTATGAGCTGGTCGTGCCACCAGAACTTGCGCGATTGTACCTGCTGAAGCTGCTACTTCAACCCATCGTGGAAAATGCCATTTATCATGGGATCAAGGCCCGTCGTGGGCCTGGACTGATTCGCATTGAAGCATCCGCAGATGCAGACAGCCTCCGGCTCACTGTAAGCGATAATGGGGCAGGCATGTCAGTGCAGCGCTTGCAGGAAATCAGAGAACTACTAGCATCGCCTGCGGAGAAGCTGGATACGCATGAGCGAGGGCAGGGATCCACTTGGGCAGCAAGGAGCTACGGCATGCTGAACGTGCAGGCCCGCCTGCGCCTATCGTTCGGAGACGCATATGGAATCATAGTAGATAGTGTGGAAGGGGAAGGAACCTGTGTAACCATCATTCACCCGCTCTTGCCTGAGATGCCACCACATCAGGTAGCAGAGCGGACGGAAAGCGAGGGATTGGATTGAGCGGAGTCGTAACTCAGGCAAGCGGAGGCGGTCATGGGGAACCTATGATGTGGTCGCTGGAAAAAGCCCACAGCATAGGAATGAATCCACCTACTGCTTCTTACCGAGTGCTGATTGCTGATGATGAGCCTATTATTCGCGAGGGCATACGAGAGGCCATCCCATGGTCTGAGCTAGGGATGGAGGTAGTCGGCGAAGCGGAGGACGGTGAGGAAGCACTGGAGCTTGCTCGGGAGCTGGATATTCACATTATGCTGGTCGATTTGAACATGCCTTTTCTGAACGGAATTGAGCTGATCCGTCGCTTACAGGAGGAATGTCCGGATTGCCGCTGCCTGATCATATCCGGTCATGATGAATTCGCCTATGCACAGGAGGCTGTTCGTCTCGGTGTACAGGATTATCTGCTCAAGCCGGTAGATGACAGACAGCTATATGAGACGCTATCCGGTCTTCGGCAGCGAATGGATGAGGAGCTTGCACGGAGCGCATATGTGGAGCAGACGGTCACCCAATTGGAGCGGCATATTCCCTTGCTTCGAAGCCGTTGCTGCCTGGAGTGGCTGGAAGGATTCATGGAAGAACCCGAGGTGCTGGAGCAGCTTGGCTTCCTGAGCCTGCCACCCCATCTTCCTGTGCAGATCGGGCTTGTGCGCTGGCCAGGAGGGGAATCACAACAGAGCATTATGCAGGAATCTGAGCGGCAGCTACTTCGATTCGGTGCCGAGAACATTATGGGGGAACTGCTGACGGAGCTCCCGCATGTGTTGTTCCAGACTCGCGGAGGGCTGGTTGGTATGTGTCTGTGGCAGATTGCGCCTGAAGGTCTGGAAGCGGAGATTGAACAGAAGATTGGCAGCTTCCTGAATATTGCTGTACATTGCTGCCTAGAGACGAATGAAGATGGCCTGGTAGGACTTCGAGAGGCGTATCGGCACTGCCGTGAGCAATTGCAGCATGAGTCCCAGGTGTCTCCCTTGGTCCGTAGGGCTCGTCAGCTGATCCGGGAGCGCTATGCCCAGCGTGAGCTTACCCTGGATTCGCTGGCAGCCAGCCTGCAGGTATCCCCAGTGTATCTCAGCCGTGTGCTCAAGAAGGAGCTGAACGAGAACTTCGTTACACTTGTCACGCGTACCCGAATTCGCAAGGCTGTGCAGCTGCTGGATTCCACCCTGCTGCCCATTCATGCGATAGCAGAGCAGACGGGATATGACAGCCAGCATTATTTCAGCACGGCTTTCAAGAAGATTATGGGGGTCTCACCAGCCCAGTACCGCCGAGGTGGGAGCAGACTACCTAGTGGTAACCAATAACGAATAAAGCGATAACTGAAAACTGCTGAAAGCCTATAATTAATGAGCCCTAATTACTGACAAGTAAATAGCACGTAGCCACAGAATAGCAAGCTTAACAGTAACAGTGTCGACAGCACTCCACGCTTAGCAGCGGCTTCACACTCACCTTTGATTTGGTCAAAGGTACTAGTAGCAACAAAATGACTTCATCTGTTCTCTGGAGCAGGTGAGGTCTTTTTGTGTTGTACGGTAGATGCAGCCGGGCACTAATTTTGATAAGAAGTCGAGTCTGAGGAGACAAAAGTTAAAATTTTATAAAAAAGGTTCATTCAGCACAAAGACCCTGCTTCCTCCCCGGTGATACCATATCCATGAAAGGCGGCAGCGCCAATATTATTATGCATTGAAAGCGTTATCCAATCGTGCGATTCAACGTCCGCTAGCAAATAGCCGCAAGCACGATTTGGAACGAATGGGTTAGCGATTCAATAGGAAAGGGGACTTCGCGATGAACAAAGGAGCTGTAATGCTGTGGCTGCTGGCCATGAGCCTGCTGCTGTCCGCCTGCAATCTGGCAGAGAGCGGGCCAGGCAGCAGAGAGAAGGGCTACGTGGGCATATCCATGCCGACCAAATCCTCTGCACGCTGGGTAGCTGATGGAGAGAATATGGTCAGGCTTTTCCAGGAGCAAGGTTACAAGACGGATCTGCAATACGCCGAGGATGTAGTAGAGAATCAAATCTCGCAGATCGAGAACATGATCACCAAGGGTGTCGATGTCATGGTCATCGCTTCGGTGGATGGCAATACACTGACAGATGTGATTCAGAAGGCACATGATCAGGGAATTCAGGTCATTTCCTATGATCGTCTGATTCGCAATACACCTTATCTGACTTACTACGCAACCTTTGACAATTTCAAGGTAGGCGTCCAGCAAGCCTCGTATATCGAGCAGCGCCTTGGGCTTAAGGAGGGCAAAGGACCGTTCAACATTGAATTGTTCGGCGGGTCACCAGACGATAACAACGCCTATTTCTTCTTTGACGGGGCCATGTCTGTGCTACAGCCATACATCGATGAGGGCAAGCTGGTCGTCCGCAGTCAGCAGACCACGATGGCCCAGATTGCCACGCTCCGCTGGGACGGTGCGCTCGCTCAATCCCGGATGGATAATCTGCTGAGCGCCTACTACTCGACAGAGCGAGTAGACGCAGTGCTGTCACCATACGATGGAATCAGTATCGGAATTATCTCCTCATTGAAGGGTGTCGGCTACGGAAGCAGCGCCAAGCCCTTGCCGATCATTACCGGACAGGATGCGGAGCTCTCCTCCATCAAATCCATTGTAGCCGGGGAGCAGACGCAGACGGTGTTCAAGGATACGCGTAAATTAGCAGAGAAGACGGTGGAGATGGCTAACAGCATCTTGCAAGGACAACAGGCGGAAGTGAATGACACGGAATCCTATAACAACGGAATAGAGGTAGTCCCGGCTTATCTGCTGGACCCTATCTCCGTCGATCAGAGCAATGTGGAGAAGGATATCGTAGAAAGCGGATATTACACCCGCGAAGAGATTGGTCTTAAGTAACAAGCAGAGAGTTCAGGCAGAGAGGTACAGCCAGTCTGACGGGGATGAAGGGCACGAATTATACGGTGTGGAAGCAGAAGACATGAGCTGGAAAGGAGCAGGTCCATGGCTGGAATAATTCTGGAGATGATCGGCATCACCAAAGCTTTCCCGGGCGTCAAGGCGCTGGAGGACGTGAATCTACGGATTCGCGAGGGAGAGATTCATGCTCTATGTGGTGAGAATGGAGCAGGTAAATCCACCTTGATGAAGGTGCTTAGCGGAGTGTATCCCCATGGCTCATATGAAGGGGAGATTCGTTTTCAAGGACAGACGTGTGAGTTCAAGGATATCCGGCAAAGCGAGGGGCTGGGAATCGTTATTATCCATCAAGAGCTCGCGTTAATCCCGGAGCTGTCGATCGCGGAAAATATTTATTTGGGCAATGAGCGGGCCAGCAAGGGAGTGATCGACTGGAACGCCACTTATGCGGGTACGCAGCAGCTACTGGCCAAGGTGGGACTGCATGAGCAGCCAGACACGCTGGTGTCCAGTATCGGTGTAGGGAAGCAGCAGCTCGTCGAGATCGCCAAGGCTTTATCCAAGAAGGTCAAGCTGCTCATTCTGGATGAGCCGACGGCAGCCCTGAATGAGAATGATAGTGAGAATCTGCTGCAATTGATGCTGGAGCTGAAGAGACAGGGCATTTCTTGCATCATCATCTCCCATAAGCTTAATGAGATATCCAAAGTGGCAGACTCCGTGACCATCCTGCGTGACGGGCACACCATTGAGACACTGGACATGAAGAAGGACGTGGTCACAGAGGACCGGATCATCAGCGGTATGGTCGGCAGAGATCTGACCAGCCGCTATCCGGAACGACATGCCGAGATTGGTGAGGTCATTCTGGAGGTGAAGGACTGGACGGTCTTCCATGAGCATCATGCCGACCGCAAAGTGCTGGAGGAGGTCAATCTGCAGCTGCGACGCGGGGAGATTGTCGGGATCGCCGGACTGATGGGTGCTGGTCGGACGGAGCTGGCCATGAGCATCTTCGGCAGATCCTACGGACGTGGAATTTCCGGTCAGCTCATCAAGGACGGCCGTGTCATTCGCAACCGGACCGTGACAGAGGCTATTGAGAATGGGTTCGCCTATGTTACTGAGGATCGCAAGGCCTACGGCCTGATTCTGATGGATGACATCAAGCGCAATATCTCGCTCACCGGCTTGCCCAAGCTCAGTCAGAACACAGTGGTGAACGAGCATGAGGAAGTGCTGGTGGCTGAGGAGATGAAGCGCAGCATGAATATCAAGGCACCAAGCATTTTGCAGAAGACCGGCAATCTAAGCGGTGGCAATCAGCAGAAGGTGGTACTGGGAAAATGGATATTCGCAGAGCCTGACATTCTCATGCTGGATGAGCCGACTCGCGGTATTGATGTAGGTGCCAAGTATGAGATATACACCATCATTCATCGATTGGCTGCTGAAGGAAAGGCAGTGCTGGTCATTTCCTCCGAGCTGCCCGAGATTCTTGGGCTATGTGATCGCATCTATGTCATGAACGCAGGACGAATGACCGGGGAAGTGAGCCGTGAGGAAGCATCGCAGGAAGTGCTTATGAGATATATGACCAAGTCAGGAGGCGGGAAGCATGACCATGTTGGCTAGATTGTTCAAGGGGAATGTACGGCAATACGGCATGATATTTGCATTGGTGGTCATCATGCTGCTGTTCCAGGTGTTAACGGGCGGGCTGTTGCTCAAGCCGATCAATATTACGAATCTGATTTTGCAGAATAGCTATATTCTAGTGCTTGCTATTGGCATGGTACTGGTCATTATAACAGGGCATATTGATTTGTCGGTCGGTTCGGTTGCTGCATTTGTGGGCGCGGTGGCTGCGATCATGATGGTAGACTGGCAACTGCCGACATGGATAGCAGTTATTGCAGCCATACTAGTTGGTGGACTGATCGGGGCCTGGCAAGGTTTTTGGGTGGCGTATGTGCGAATTCCGGCCTTTATCGTGACGCTGGCTGGTATGCTGCTCTTCCGCGGTCTGACCATGATTGTGCTGGATGGGCAATCCATCTCCCCATTCCCGGGTGGATTTCAGAAGCTGAGCTCAGGCTTCCTGCCGGATGTTGCTTTCTCGGGAGTCAGTATCATCTCGGTGGTGGTGGGCGTGGCACTGAGTGTCTGGTACATTGTGAGCGAAATGCGTGCTCGCCGTGCGCAATTGAAATATGGATTTGAGGCGGGGGCTAATAGTCTGTTCCTCCTGAAGCTGGCTGTGGTGGCGATCATAACGAATGTGTTCACCTTCATGCTGGCGAGCTATGCGGGGATTCCGAATATTCTGGTCCTGCTGTTCGCGCTTATTATCGCCTATTCCTTTGTCATGAATCGTACAGTTATCGGACGACATGTGTACGCACTTGGAGGAAATGAGAAGGCGGCTGAGCTGTCCGGGGTCAAGACGAAAAAGGTAACGTTCTGGGTGTTCGTCAATATGGGTGTGCTGGCTGCGATCTCCGGCCTGATTTTTGCCGCACGTCTGAATGCTGCTACGCCACGGGCTGGAACGAACTTTGAGCTGGATGCCATTGCAGCCTGCTTCATTGGCGGTGCTTCGGCTTCCGGGGGGATCGGAACGGTCTATGGTGCAATTATCGGGGGCTTGGTTATGGGCGTGCTGAACAACGGTATGTCGCTCATCGGTCTCGGTATTGATTGGCAGCAAGGTATTAAAGGTCTGGTACTTCTACTGGCCGTCGCATTCGATATCTACAATAAGAATAAGCGGGCTGCTTAGACCCAACATCAACCATTTAAGTTGTATTGCCGCTATCCATAACCTGTTGTAAAGTGAGGGAAATAAGGCACTTTGAGCACTTTGGGCATTTTGCGCAAAATGCTGACTTTACAGCGAACAGGGGCGGTATGGATGAGAGGAAGCATAGGGGGACTTGTGCCGGTCTGGATCACGATGAGTCTGCTGCTAGCGGCTTGTACGGGGATGCAGAATTCAACTGCAGATCGGGAACAGCCGGTCCCGGCAAAGACGCAAGAGACTGTGAACACCCAAGGCGAAGCTAAGACAGAAAACGGCGCGGATACGGGGAGTGAGCATACGGTACAGGGCGAAGGTGCCCCAGCATCCACACCACCAGTGGCAAGCCATCCGAGTCAAGGCTCCCCGTCAGCGGCGTCATCGACAACATCTCCATCGACAACATCATCATCAACATCGTCTTCATCATCGATATCGTCTACGGAATCCCTAGCAGCGCTTAATCCTTCCGGTTTGTTGGCCGAAGGAGCGTTAGGCTTTGCAAATGCATCAGGTAGCAGATTGTTGGTTGATTCGCCAAGCGAAGGCAAGGCACCAAGTCAGGCTTACAATCTCGCAGTAGGCTATCATGGACAGCGCCTGGCTGTTCGATATATGAGTGTACAAGAGCGGAATGATGCGGATAACGGTCGCCAGACGTCCCAGAACTTTGATCATTTGCCTGGCAGTCTCTATGAGGTCGTCGAGGGGAAGGCAGAGCCCAATGAGACCTATTTTCTGACGACGGAGCAAGACATGCCTGCAGCTGTACAGTTGAACATGAACTCTATACGTGAGGAACGGACACCCGATGAGCTTATCAGCCGTCTGGAGAGTAGCCGAAAGCGTCAGATTCAGCACATTTGGCCCTTGGAGCAGATCGAGACCCAGGGCAAGCTGTATCTGGTGCAATTTGAGCCAAAGGGTCATGAATTGCTGGCCAGCCTTGTGCTTGATAGCAAGGAGGGGCTGATCATGCAGGATTATCCCGCACAGCTTGAGGGCTATTCAGCCTGGCGAGTGGATGATGGCGGGAAGGTAATGCCAGAGATGTTCTCGTTCCTGTGGGCTGTTCGTACATCAGAAGGATTCATGCTGGGGGTACAATGGATGGGAGCCGAAGGCGAGTCCGTCACGTTCCTGTCGCGAGAGCAGAACCAATTTACGGAGCTAGACGTTACTTATGGACGTTATATGTCACCTTTATAATCTTCTTTAGAATACTTGCATTACTGCATAGACCTCAGAGACGCTAGACGTATCTTTGAGGTCTATTTTTGTTGTGCGTTGCTACTCTTGCAATGTGTTTACTCTTACTGTGCGCCTATTCTTACCGTGCGTCTACTCTTGTCGTGCTTCTATTTTTGCTACACTGTTATTTTGTTTTGCTGAACATCTATTGTTGCTGTTATTCTGCTTTTGCTATCGTTATAACTTAGTTATATTTGAAGAGTCTCGATGGGTGGAACGTTAGAATCAGGCTCGAATGAATCCAATGCTTCTGAAGTTATATTTGATAATGATTCTCAGTATAATTATAATAGAACCAACATAAATTCTGGAAACGGGAGGTTGGAGAACGAATGGTGACACGCGATCAAATGCTGTTATGGACATGTGCTTCCATTGATATAATCGATATCCGACATGGCCAGCTGCAGCCAGGAGAAGAGCTGGATTATGATGCACCTGCAGAGCTATTCCTCATATCGGGGTCAGGGATGGCGCGCATTGATGCTGGTGATGTAATCTGCAGCTCTGAGGGCTCACCAGTCGTTCATGTCGGGAAAGGAACGCGCCTTCATGTCAGTCAGGTGTCGAATGGGCTGGAATACGTTCTGGTGCTGTACAAAGCCTCTCTTCCACAACAATTGCCGAGCGGACTGCTTGAGCCACAGCTGGCGGTGGATCGTTTTGGCTCTTGTTATGGCGGCCCTCCCGGGTCCAGTGCGATGTATAGAAGCATGGCCTCCGATATGGATAGATTATGGCATCAAGAGGACCCGCTAGCGCGTCTGGAGGCGAAGCAACGCTTCTATGCCTTCGTGCAGCTGCTGCTAACAGAGCTGGAACGGCTGGAGGGAGCGGCTGACAAGACAGAGGAGCAGGACATGATTGCTTCCGCTCTCTGGCATATGGAGGCCTGCTACAACGAGCCCATTACGTTATCCTCCTTGGCCGAGCGATTACTTACAAGCCCGCGCCAGTTACAAAGAGGCTTCAAGGCTCGCTTCGGACATGGCCCGATGGAGCATTTGATTGGCATTCGTATGGAGCGTGCGAAGCGATTGCTGGAGCAAAGCGGGCAGCCCGTTGCGCAAATTGCAGAAGAGGTCGGGTATCCAGATAGCTACTATTTCAGTCGGTTGTTCAAGAAAAAGATTGGATTGTCTCCGAGAGGCTATAGACAGACGTATGCAGCAAATCAATTCATGACAGGAGTAAATTGCGATAATTGTCGTATTTCTCCAAGTTCATCGTCGCAAACGGTCATTGTACCTACCAAATTCGATAGTTATCATCAAAGGGTGAGCGCTACGCAATCCTTCCGTGCCTTATTGTCACTAACTTTGATGTGTACTGGAGGGCTCGCCTACGTGGACGACAGGATTCGTATGCCTCATATGAGAGGATTATTAGAGCTTGAAAGCAGGCCCGAGCGAATCGTGGTGCTTGATTATCAATATTCAGATCAGCTGCTGTCTCTTGGAATCTGCCCGGTGGGAAGTGTAGCCTGTAGTATTGTGACTAGTGGGCTGCCGACTTCCTTGAGGCAGTTCATGGGAAGCATGTATCACCTCGGAACGAAGGAGCAGCCTGACCTGCAAGCGCTGGCCGGGCTGCAGCCTGATCTTATTGTCTGTACGTCGTTTCAGGAGCACTGCTATGGGGAGCTACTCGGCATAGCGCCGACTGTAATGCTTGATCGCAATGAGGATTGGCGTGTCACCCTTCTCAGATTCGGCGAGTTGGTAGGTCGACAGCATCAGGCTCTTGAGATCCTTGACGGCTTCAATACCAAGCTGGATCGGCTACGTCGCAGAATCGAAGGTGATCGAGAGCAGACTGTGGCATTGATTCGACCACGAGATGGCAGCATACGCCTGCATACGGATCGGCATCGAACCGCACGCCTGCTGTATGAGGATCTTGGCCTTGCTCCGCCAGCACTCGCAGTGAGGCAGACGGGCACTAGTTCCTTGATTCCATTAGAGGCACTGCCTGAGCTACAGGCAGATCGGCTGTTCGTGCTGACCGACAATCTGAATCAGGAGCAGACTCAATTGTATGAGCAGCATCCCTTATGGAGCAGTATGAGTGCTGTTCGGAGTGGACGAGTTCGTCATTTTCACACTGCATTATGGACCGGCTATTATGGGCCACTGGCGATGAACAGGGTCGTTGATGAGATTGAAGAGACATTGCTGCCCCCTATTACTTCTAACTTTCGTATTCATAATTTGTAATTCACATGTAAATATTCCAATTCGGATGGTGAGGGACCTATGCCTGTTACTAAACTGAGTCTAACGGTCGCCTCCAGCGCAGAGAATGAACGGGAGCGCGAGGAGCTGGCTGAGCTGCACAGCATCATTATGAATTGGGTGATCCAGATGAACATCCGCGATTGTATTCAGGTCAAGATGGAATATGAGGCGGTTGATCAGGAGGCCCTCCCCGTGGCTGCGAGCACACGTAACCCACAGTCGGCAGGGCCAGCGGAGTCTGTGGTGCTGAGCGGAAGGCAGCTTGAGATTGCTGAGCTGCTGTGCCGTCACTATAGTATTCGCAGAATTGCCGAGGAATTATATATTAGCGTTAATACGGTCAAGAAGCATATCCAGAATATTAAGAAAACTCTCTGTATCGAGCAGACAGGAGGAGACTTCGTCTTTCTGCTGGCAGAGAAGCTGGGAAGCCACAGTAAAATGCAAGATTGATCCAAAATTAACACGATAAGAGTATTAATATAATCTAACTGGATGATATTCGGTTTGGCTCCATAAATGGTATGATTTAGGCAACTTACTGATAATGATTATCATTAGCGGTAGGATATAAATCGTATCAAAGGAGTGAACCCGTATGCATCCAGCTACAGCGGCAACAGAAGCATCTGCCAACAGCCGTTATCTACAAAGCCAGCAGGAGCGTGAATCTTCGGCCCGCTCCTACCCTAGACGCCTTCCGATTGTGATTGCCGAAGCGGAGGGAGTTCATATCAAGGATATGGACGGAAAGGTCTACTACGATTGCTTAGCCGGCGCAGGAACCTTGGCGCTTGGGCATAACCATCCTGTGGTGATTGAAGCGATGAGGAATGTGTTCGACCAGAAAATTCCTCTGCACACGCTTGATCTCACAACTCCGCTTAAGGAGAGCTTTATTGACGAGTTATTCGCGAGCTTGCCTCCGTCCTTTGCCCGTCATGCCCGTATTCAGTTCTGTGGCCCAACAGGCGGCGATGCCGTTGAGGCCTCGATCAAGCTGATGAAGACGGCGACCGGCAGACGAAGCGTGCTGGCGTTCCATGGAGGCTATCACGGCTCGACCCATGCGACGATGAGCATCAGCGGTACGCTGGGGCAGAAGGAGCAGATTACAGGCCAGATGCCAGATGTTCATTTCCTGCCGTATCCATACGCTTATCGTTGTCCTTTTGGTGTTGGAGGTGACGAGACACAGCGTCTGGGTCTCCGTTATATCGAGAATGTGCTGCGTGATCCAGAGAGCGGGATCGTGAAGCCAGCGGCGATGATTGTTGAGCCTGTTCAGGGCGAAGGCGGCTCAATACCGGCTCCAACTGAATGGCTGAGCGGGCTACGTCGTATTACCCAAGAGCAACAAATTCCACTCATCGTGGATGAGGTGCAGACCGGATTTGGACGTACCGGGAAGCTGTTCGCCTTCGAGCATGCCGGAATTGAGCCAGATGCTATCGTGCTATCCAAGGCAATTGGAGGCAGTCTGCCTCTGTCTGTGGTCGTATATCACGAACGCTACGATGTGTGGCGGCCGGGAGCGCATATCGGCACCTTTCGTGGCAATCAGCTAGCCATGGCAGCCGGACTCGCTGCACTTCGCTATATCAAAGAGCAAGAGCTGCCTGAGCGGGCCCGTCAACTGGGCGAGCGTCTGCAAGGAAGGTTGCGCCAGCTGGCGGAGCAGGAGCCTTGTATTGGAGATGTACGGGGACTGGGATTGATGATTGGGGTAGAGATCGTCGATGAGCATGGTGAGCCGGATCATCTGGGCCATATTCCTGCAGCTCCGCGGTTAGCAGCGCAGATCCAGCAGGAATGCCTAAGACGTGGACTTATTCTGGAGGTCGGGGGTCGACACTCAGCAGTTATGCGTTTTCTTCCACCGCTCATCGTGACAGAGGAGCAACTGGACGATATTGCTGATCGATTCTGCGAATCGGTGCGGGCAGCCCGCAAGGCTCTGTCATGCTGACAGAACGGATAACAGTGACTACGGCACAGAGCATGTCAGAGAGCATGACGGCTCGTTCGTTGCTAAATGCTTTCCTGCGGGAAAACGAAGACGCGATAGAGTCGATCACCGAGCTTGAAGCTGCGGCACAGCAGGGCGGAGCCGTACCACTAAGCCTGCTGCTGGCGAATGGGGCACGATTGCGCCTCACGAGCCGTTATGCCTCACTGACCGGACAGCATCTGTTCGAGGAAGGATGGTTATTGGAGCGTGGCGGCTACGCTGGTCAGCTCAGCTTCGAAGAGTTGGCCGAGACGCTGGTCACGGAGCTGGCACTCCGCTTCAACTCGGAGGCTAGTCTGAACACTGCAGCGGTGCTGGAGCGCATTCACCGCAGTGTCTCCCAACTGCGTGGACATCTAGAGCGGTGGGTGGAGGCTGGAGCGGCTGACAGGAATTCGGACAGGTTGAATTACATTGTCTCAGAGCAAAGCGTATTTGCGGGCCATCCGTTCCATCCGTATCCGAAAAGTGCCGAAGGCATGAGCGAATCCGAGCAGGATCGCTACAGCCCGGAACGTGCTGCGGACTTTGTTCTCTATTATTTCGCAGTTCATGCTTCCAGACTGCAGGAGCAGTGGCTGCAGGGTGAGGAAAGCCGCGCCTTTCCGGCAGAGGTGTATGAGCAGTTCCGACAGGCATTGGTCGAGCGGCTGGATAGCGAGGCAGAACTGCAGTACAAGCCATTACCTATGCACCCGTGGCAGGCCCATCGCATGCTAGAGCGCCCCTGGGTCCGGGAATTGATACAGCGTGAGGAGCTTATTCCACTGGGTCCGCTGGGCCCGAGGGTATACCCTACCTCATCCGTGCGAACCGTCTGGGAGCCGTACAGTCGGAACGGCTGGAAGCTACCGCTGGAGGTTCGCATTACGAATCTGATTCGCGTCAATACACCAGAGCAGACGGCTCGTACCATGGATGCGGCATGTCTGACTGCGTTTTTGGGGCATGAGCTGGCCCAGGAGCTACCTGGCTTGCTACCAGAAACGGGGTTCATCGGTCTTGTCCCGCCAGGTCAGGATAAGCCTGATCCGGCCTTCACGGTACTCATCCGACCAATGGAGGTTGATCGAACGTCCACGTTCGTGCTGGCTTCTGTTCTGGAGAGCTGGCCAGGTGAGCATACACCTAAGCTGGCCCAGGCCATATCAGATAGTGCACGAAATGGGGGGAATCAGCCCATACCTGACATGAAGGCATGGCTGGAAAGCTATCTGCGGTTGTCTATGCTGCCGTTGCTGCGTGTCTGGGAGCGCTTCGGCATCAGCTTTGAGGCACATGCACAGAATTCGCTCTTGTCGCTGAAGGACGGCTGGCCAAGCTGTTTTTACATCCGCGATCTGGAAGGGATGAGTGTAGACCATGAGCTCGCTCGCAAGGCGGACTGGATCGGTGGCTCTATAGCGGAGGATAGCCCACTGCTATACGCCCCGGCAGAGGCTTGGCATCGCACGAAATACTACTTTTTTGTCAATCACCTTGGCTCACTGATCCATGCTCTGGCTCTCTGGCAGGAGCGACCAGAGGGTGAAGGCTGGGCTGTTGTGCGTAGTCTGCTGCTGGAGGAAAGCAAGCGTGCGAGTGCACGGCTGCGTCCGTATGTAGAAGAGTTGCTGAATGCAGATACCTTACCTGCGAAGGCTAACTTCTTCAGCTGTCTGGCGGATAAGGGAGATACACCTTTGTACTTGGGAATACCGAATCCGATACGAGAGGGTCGTCATTGACCAGATGGGGCTTGAGCGGTGAGCTTCATTGAAGGTGCAACGGAGAATGTTATGGGAGTAACGAAGAATGTTATGGGAGCAACAGAGAATGATGCATGAAAGGTAACTTAGAAGGCAACATCAAAAGCAGAATCAAAAGCAACATGAAAAGCAGCATGAAAGGCAATATGGAGGACGATAGCCGTACTGGGAGCAAGGAGACCGTAAGAACTAAGCTGACAGAATTAAGGTGTCACAGCATATTCCAGACTAACAATGAATGCAATGAAAGGAAGACGGGCCAAGATGGAAGCTTGGAAGCGTAGTCTATACATCCTGTGCATCGGTCAGTTCCTGGCCATGGCCTCCGTCAGTTGCGTGACGCCATTTCTGCCATTGTATCTGCAAGAGCTGGGTGTGCAGGGACAAGCAGAAGTTATGCTCTGGTCGGGAGCGATCTATGGTGCGAATCTGCTCAGTGCCTTTGTCCTTGGGCCCTTCTGGGGAAGACTGGCTGACCGCTATGGACGCAAGCCGATGCTGCTGCGCTCTGGCTTTGGTATGGCGCTGACGATCACACTGATGAGTGTGGTGAGCGGTCCGCTGGAGCTCTTCCTGCTGCGCTTGGTAAATGGCATGCTCTCTGGCTTCAGTCCGGCTGCAGTAGCGCTGATCGCAAAGAATTCTCCAAAGGAAAGAAGCGGCTATGCGCTTGGCATCCTGCACTCCAGCTCGATTGGAGGTACGATATGTGGTCCGCTACTGGGAGGAGCGCTGGCTGATCAATTCGGCTTCGCACCTGTGTTTCTATACATTGGTATAGGAATATTTGCCGCTTCCCTGGTCGTGCTATTCGGTGTACACGAGCAGCCGGAGGAGACAACGACCCAGACGCAAACGACGGGATTGCGAGAAGATTTCCAGGAAATCATGTCCCGTCGTGCCATGCCTACACTGCTAGTCTCGGCCTTCTTGCAGCGAGCGGCCATGGTAGGTACCCTGCCGTTCATTCCATTGTACGTACAAATGCTGGCGCCTGGCAGTGATAATGTAGCCCTGCTCGCAGGCTTTACTGCGGCTGCGATGGGGGTGGCTAACATGCTGTCGGCACCACAACTGGGCAGACTCGGCGACCGTTATGGACAGCGGCGGGTGCTGAACGGATCGCTGTTCGGCGCTGTCCTGCTCATGATTCCCCAGGCCTTCGCGCAGCAGCTGTGGCAGCTGATTGCTCTCCGGTTTTTCAGTGGCGCCTGTCTTGGTGGACTTGGCCCATCGCTGAATGTGCTTGTGAGGCGTTATGCTCCGCCGGGGATGGAAAGCCGTGCCTTCAGCTATCTCAACTGCGCGCAAATGGCAGGAGGCCTGCTTGGCTCGATTGGATTGGGCTGGGTGGCTGCGGCTTTTGGTTTACGTTATATATTTGCAGGCTCGGCGGTACTGCTTGCGGCCAACTTCGTCTGGATGTGGACAGCAGAGCGGCGCGAGGGGCTAACGAATACAGATTCACTGTCAGATGAAGCTGCTTCGGATACAGGTATGGCCAAGTCGGAGAAGCGTGGGCTATAGGAATCGCTGCCGACGGAGAGGCGTTATCTTCCTGGACGCCCCCTCCCGGGTGATCCCTCACCGTTGGCAATCCAGTGGTTATCATTACATCGACCTGAACCAAGGTGTAAGTGATAGTAAGGTATGAGTATAGTCCAAGGTATGAGTGATAGTTTAGATGTAAGTGATACCTTAAGGTAGTGATGGTTTGTTTAATTGATTCATAAAACAACGATTAAACGAAATTTATGCGAGGTGAGGAAACACATGAAACCATGGAAAGAAATCGACCCGCGCAGCCTGGCCATTCGCTCTGAGCACTACGAGGCGGCAGAGCGACGCGTGCTGGGACAATTACTCGAAGCTGTGCTGTACGAAGAAATCGCCTTGCCTATGGGAGGCTTGCCACAGGCAGGCGAGAGCCGAATGGTAGAGCTGGCTGGACGCTCAGCGTCTGGAGGGGTTGTTCATTATCGTTGTGTCTGCCGCCGCAATCTTAGCTTTGAGCGGATTCGCCTTGACCGTGAGTCACTGCAACGGATCGGGCCGAACGGGGAGTCATCCCCTGCGAGGCTTGCGCTTTTTGTGGATGAAGTGCTGGGACAGTATCAGCAGGGTGAGTTGCTGCTTCGCTTGCAGGAGGAGCTGTCGCGCACGCTGCTGCATGACGCAGAATCCCGCGCATGGCGTGTAGAAGAGGGGGCACAGCGACAGCGTGATCATGCGGAGGGAGAGCTCGATGGTCATCCGTATCATCCTTGCTTCAAATCTCGTGTTGGATTCGATGCTAGCGACAACCGTCTATACGGACCAGAATTCGGTGAGCTGCTGAAGCCGGTATGGGTAGCTGTCTCGCGTTCCTATGCGCAGCTGTCGCTGCGTCGTGGCATGAGGGAGGAGGATTGGCTGAAGGAGGAGCTTGGGGAGAGGGTGCTGGCGGATTTTCGCGACGAGATTCTCCGTAGTGGCTATGATCCAGTCGATTACCTGTTCCTGCCCGTGCATCCCTGGCAATGGGAGCATGTAGTGGTGCCTGCACTGCATCGTGAAATAGCAGAAGGGATCGTACTGCCACTTGGTTATGCGGAGGATGACTATCGGGCTCAACAATCCATTCGCAGTCTGGAAAATGCAAGCGATCGCAGCAAAGCAACACTGAAGCTGGCACTTGGTATTGTCAATACGTCGACCCGACGCATGCTGGCACGGCACACGGTGCTGAATGCTGCCTTGGTGTCGGATTGGCTGCATGATCTGGTTGCTTCGGATCGTACGCCGAATAAGCCGGAATTCGCACTATTGGATGAGTATGCTGGTGTCGCCTTTGATACACAGGGGCTGTCGCCTTCGGTGCGCGAGCGGGCTTATGGTGCGCTGGGAGCCATTATGAGGCGCGGTGTGGGAGCTGTTCTGCGGGATGGAGAGCAGGTGCTTCCTTTTGCCGCCTTGTCACACCCGGAGGGAGAGCAGGCAGACCTTGTAGGGGAGTGGATGTCCAAATACGGGGCCGATCAATGGCTCGGCGAGCTGCTGGAGGCCTCGGTTACGCCGCTTATTCATCTGCTGTATGCGCATGGAGTGGCACTAGAGTCACACGCGCAAAATATTCTCCTGCTGCATCGTGACGGACGTCCGGTGCGTATCGCGCTACGCGATTTTCATGATGGCGTTCGTTATTCCCGGCGCTTGCTGCCACAGCCACAGCTCTGTCCAGAGCTGCATCCCGAGCCTGCGGCACATTTGGCTCAGAATCGCCATTCCTATATGCAGACGGATGACCCGGATGCTGTTCGGGATTTTCTGCACAGCGCTTTCTTTTTCGTCTGTCTGGGTGACCTTGCCCTCTTCTTGCATGAGCGTCTCGGAGTCGCAGAGGAGTCCTTCTGGGAGCGTGTAGCCGGGATTATCCATCAATATCAGCAGAGCCACCCTGAGTTCGCAGCTCAGTACGAGCTATATGATCTGTTCTCGGACAGCATTCGCATCGAGCAGTTGGCCCGCCGCCGCTTATGGCCTGATACGCAGGTCGACCCGAGGTGGGTGCCTAATCCGCTTCATGCATTCCGTGCTGTGAAAGGAGTGAGCGCGCATGCCGAATAAGCTGATCGAAGAGGAAGCATTGCGACGAGTCATGGAGGATCTGCTGAACACATTGCTGGCAGAAGAACTGCTAAGTGGGTTAGTCATGCTCACACCAGCAGCCTGCGATGCGCTCTCTGAAGCTGATGAAATGTTCGATTCAGTCTGGGAGCTATATCGAAGCCAAGCGGCGCTCACTGCTCAGCGAGCAGGTGCCAGAGTGGGTGCTACAGAAGTGGCTACAGAAGGTGCCAGAGCAGGAAATGAAATAAGTGCTATAACTGGTGCCAAACCAAGCGTCACTAGTACCAAAAAGAATGTCATAACAGGTGCAACGGAAAGCACAATAAATGGGGAGAGAAATAGTTCAGCAGAAGCTGCTGTAGGACCTGCTCCAGGATCTACTGTAGGATTTGAGCCAGAACAGGGCATGAATTCAGAAGCATCCGAAACGATGCTAGGCCTTTGGCGTTCGTCCAAAGACAGAACGATGGTCTTGTTCGCTCTTCGTCCCTCAGTGGTACAGCGCTGGCGTTGCCTCCCGGGATCCGTGGTAGTAGGAAGTAATACTAAGGGAAGAGCCCGACTTCTATCTCCGTCAGAGCTTATGCGCTTGGTCGCTGATAGTCACGGGGAAGCAGGTGGAATACAGCCTGAAGGCACCGACGTGTTCATTGACATGCTGCAGCAGACGATGAGACAGATCTCGTGGTCGCTGGAGCGTCGCGAGCCCTATTCGGACCAGCTGTCACTACCGCTGGAGCATGCTCTGCTCTCGCTGGAGCGTTATGGCGCAAGGCGGGACCGTCCATTCCATCCGGTAGCAAAGGCGAAGCTCGGCTGGGGTCAGGAGGAATGCGGGAGCTTTACGGCGGAGGCGGCAGAGCCGATCAAGCTGCGCTGGATCGCCGTGCAACTGGATCGCCTGTTGAGTGGAGCAGACGCTGCGAGCGTGCTGCCTCATGAACTGTTGCTCTCTGAAGCAGAGCAGCAGAAGCTGGCGGAGGAGTTAACCCGCCGCGGGCTGAAGGATACGCATGCAGCCTTGCCTGTGCATCCATGGCAGATGGAGCATATGCTGCCTAGTCGGCTGCTCCCAGAGCTGGAGAACGGTGCGTGTGTCCCGCTGGATATAGAGGCAGGCACATATTATGCTACTTCATCTGTACGCTCGTTAATGAGTCTGGAAGCATCGCCACGGCATGTGAAGCTGCCGCTGGGCATTCGCTCACTGGGTGGCCTGCGCTATCTATCCGCGATCAAGATGATGAATGGCGTCCGTGCCGAGAGCTTGCTGCAGCAAGCCCGAGAGCTTGACCCGGTCCTGAGCGCACAGCTGTATTTATGCGAGGAAGGGCGCTGGTGGGCATTGAGGCCTGAGGACGATGACTTGTTCGCGGATAACCCACGCCATCTCTCTGCACTGGTTCGCACCTATCCGGAGGAATTAATGAGCGACGACAGGAAGCGGCTTGTCCCGATGTCGGCTCTGGCGGCTGAGAGCAGTCAGGCATTGCTGTTCGCCGAATGGCTGCGGGAACGAAGTCTTCCGAATACAGCGGAGTCTGCACTTGAGCTGTTCCGTGAAGTCGCCGAGACGTTCGGCGAGCTGTCATTGCGCCTTCTGCGCTTCGGACTCGTACCAGAGGCACATGGGCAAAATGCTGTCCTCGTCCTCCATGAAGGAAGGGTATCGGGAATTCTGCTGCGTGATCATGATGCGCTACGCGTCCATGTGCCATGGCTGCAGGAAGCAGGTCTGGCTGATCCCGAATATTTGCTGCGTCCAGGCGTGCCTAATTCGCTGTATCATGATTCGCCACAGCAGCTTATTGCGTTCTTCCAGATGCTTGGCATTCAGGTGAATTTGTTCTCTATCATGGATAGCGTGGCTAACGCCTACAGCCTCTCTGAGGAGCGAATGTGGTCAGAGCTTAAGGGGGCTTTGCAGACAGCGATGAAGCGAGCATCTCTGCCTGAACAGCAGGCGAGCGTCATCTCCAATAGTCTGTTCACAGCCAAGCAGTGGCCATGGAAGCAGATCGTCCGACCGCTGCTGGCGCAGACGTCCAAGGTACCAGGCAGCATGCCATATGGCAAAGGCGAAATGCCGAATCCACTGCGTACTGTCCAAGCAGAGGAGGAGGTGCCATATGTTGCGTATTGAGCCTCATGCCAAGCCGTTGGCACCGGAGCTGCTGGAGCTGTATCGGACCATTCAGCCCTCCACGATTGGACACTTGACCGACTTTGGTTATATTCGCGGGATACGCCCATTATTTCATCCGATCCGCTTGCTGGGCTCAGCACTTACAGTACGGCTACCCCACCTGGATTCTGCAGCGCTGCGTGAGGCGCTGGAGATGGCTCAGCCTGGCGATGTACTCGTCATCGACATGTCAGGTGATGAGGATCGGGCCTGCTGGGGAGAATTCCGGGCCTACAAAGCCATTGCCAAGCAGGTAGCTGGAGCGGTCGTATCAGGATGCGTCTCGGATGCAGCAGCGCTGAGGCAGCTTGGTTTTCCGGTATTTTCACGTGGTATCAGTGCTCTGACAACCCGCTCGCTGGAGCTGGAGGGAGAGGTGAACACCTGCATCAGCGTGGGGGGTGTAGCAGTACGTCCTGGTGATCTGATCATCGGAGATGAGGACGGACTATTCGCCATTGATCCCTCGCGAGCAGAGGAGCTGGGACGGAAGGCTGTGGAGAAGCAGCAGCGGGAGCAGCGCAGTCGTGACAAGCTCGGATACGGTCATATTGGTGAAGGAGGAGAGGGAGTATGAGGGCAACAGACCAAGGAAGACGTCAGCTTCACCTGAATCTGTTCTTGCTCAGTACAGGGCATCATGAGGCGAGCTGGCGTCACCCCGATGCTAGTCCGCAGCTGGCAACTGACTTTCGCTATTACGAGCGACTGGCCCGGATGGCTGAGCAGGCGAAGATGGATTCCATCTTCATTGCAGAGAAATACCGATTGAACAAAATGACGAAGTACCGCGTTATTCCACAGCTGGAGGCATTCACCATGCTTGCCGCACTATCAGCGGTAACCGAGCGGATTGGCCTGACGGCGACAGCGTCGACCACGTACAACGAGCCCTTCCATATCGCTCGCAAATTCGCCTCGCTAGATCACATTAGTGGTGGGCGAACAGCCTGGAATATCGTGACCTCAACAGGTGATGCGACTGCTCGTAACTTTGGTAAGCAGAACCATCTCGATCACTCGCTCCGTTACGATCGCGCCCATGAATTCGTTGAGGCAGCCGTTAAGCTGTGGACAGGCTGGTCCGAAGATGCACTGCTGATCGATCAGGAGGCTGGACTATATGCGGATATGAACCGGATCAAAGCCGCTGATTATGAGGGTAAGCATCTATCGGTGGCTGGTCCGCTCAATCTGCCACGATCTCCTCAGGGGGTGCCAGTGCTTGTACAGGCAGGCTCTTCTGAAGCGGGTCGCTCATTCGCGGCCCGGTGGGCAGAGCTTGTGTTCACGGCACAGCCTTCGATGGAGTCGGCGATAGCCTTCTATACGGATTTGAAGGGCAGGCTGAAGCTATGGGGACGCCGACCTGAGCAACTGAAGATTTTACCGGGGCTGATTACCTTTGTGGGAGATACCGAGGCAGAGGCGAAGGAGAAGGAACGCGAGCTGAATGAACTAAGCGCTTCCGAATACGGGCTCTATAATTTGTCAGCGTTGCTGCAGACAGATCTGTCGGATTGTCCACTGGATGGACCGCTTCCTTATGAGCGATTGCCTCAGCTTGAGCAGGTGCAGGGTCAGAAGGCACGTTTCCAGCTCTATGTCAATCTTGCACGTGAGGAGCAGCTGTCGATCCGAGAGCTGATTATCCGAACGGCAGGAGGACGAGGACACTTCACTGTTGCGGGTACGCCGATCCAGATTGCGGATACCATGCAGCGCTGGCTGGAGGCAGGCGCGGCCGATGGCTTCAATCTGATGCCACCACTGTTACCGACTGGGCTGGAGGAATTTGTGACGAAGGTGATTCCTGAGCTGCAGAACCGCGGTATCTATCGTACGGAGTATAGTGGAAATACACTGCGTGAGCATTTGGGATTGACCGAGCTGCCTGCGACACAGCTAGTATGAGGCATATTTGCCGCGGCTGCTCAGGCAAGATTGTGAGTGGACACAATATATTGTGAATAAAAGCAAGGGCTATCCTGAGAGGGATGGCCTTTGTTGTTTTTAAGGTTTAGATCGGAGGATACAGGTCAATAACAAGCTTGGTAAGGGGACGAGCTTGTTTTTGAACAGAAGATATTTTGTGGCATCGGTGGTTCAATGCAAACCGGGTCAAGATCGCGATGTAAAAACCTTGAAACAATAAGGGATTTCGTTTGTAAAAAATAGGGTTTTATATGAACGTAATGGGATATAGTGGCTTCCGTGGTTCTTCTAATCACTTCTCATAGGACGGTGTTTGGGTGCTACATATAGTAGTGAAAAATCATCATTAGACAATTAGCTATATGGTAGTATTCGTGATTCCCGTCGGCAGAACTGCTTACCGACAATGATGGCATTGCCTGAGATAGACGTATTTAGAAAAAGAATACGAAGTACATGCTGCATCCCTGTGCGACCATGTCTACAGCAGGGAATTTCAATTTCTTCGCCGGCAGGATGGGTGTGAAGGAATACGATAGTATCACCGTGGACAGCCCCTTCGACTATGCCAACAAAACGATGCTGATTTGTCCGGAGGGTGCCCCTGAAACTTCTTCTCCTGAATTTTCACCGTACCTCAGTGATCAAATCAAGGAAATCAACATGTATTCGGAAGGTCGAATGCTAGTCTTGTTTACCAGCTTCGAAACAATGCGTGCCGTAGCACAAAGTCTTGCTCCCTTCACAGATGAATATGGTTATCTGCTAAGGGTTCAGGAGGTCGGATCGGATCGGGAAGAGATCATCCAGCAGCTCAAGACACATTCTCGAACGATTGTATTGGGGTGTACAAGCTTTTGGACCGGTGTAGACGTGCCTGGTGACGCTCTGACAGTCGTGGTTATCGCAAAGCTACCTTTTCCGCAGCCGGATGAGCCGATTACGCAGGCTCAGATTAAACTGATCGAGAGCGCCAATCGAAGTAGCTTCTTTGACTTCGTGCTGCCCAAGATGATGATTAAATTGAAGCAAGGCTTCGGGCGTTTAAATCGCTCCATGCAGTGTCAGGGAGCTGTGATCATTTTGGATAATCGGGTCTTGACCAAACGATATGGCAAGATGATTGTTAAAGGTTTGCCATCATGCAAGTTTAGTCGGAATCTACAGGATTTAATGAATATACTACCTTGTTGATTATTATTTATCCTACGATGTACTAACTTGATGCTTAGACCGAGTGATATGACAGGTGGTTTTTAGCATAACTTGTGCTTCGATACAAGGGATGAGATAATGAATAAAGTGTTATTAGCAGCGAACGAATGTTTTGTCGAATATCCCAAAAGCCCTATGTATCAAGGGATGGAGCCGTTTTTGAAAAGAAGCCATTTTACAGCATTGGAGGTTCAATGCAAAACGGTTCAAGGCCATGCTTGGAAAACCTTGATATAACAAGGATTTTTGGTTGTGAAACACGGGGGTTTTATATGAACGTAGTGGGATATAAAGAAATTCCATCTGGACGAGCGCCTGAACTGGCAGCGGTTTTATATGAACGTAGTGGGATATAAAGCTACCAATCTGCACTTGTGACCTCGCAGTACCACTCAGTTTTATATGAACGTAGAGGGATATAAAGTATGATATTAATGTATGGAGTGAATTGAATCTCTCAGTTTTATCTGAAGATAGAGGGATATAAAGTGCGGAAGGCAAAAGGAGAAAATGCGTTTTTTATGTGAAGGTAGTGGGATATAAAGAGTCATCAAGCACGTCGCCGAGCCCCAATGATGTGGGTTTTATTTGAACGTAGTGGGATATAAAGTTTTGAGCGAATACAGCAAGCGTAGTCGCCGTGTCTGTTTTATCTGAACGTAGTGGAATATAAAGTAGCGATACCACGCTCAGCCAGTAGGTTAATACGTTCCGTTTTATATGAACGCAGTAGGATATAAAGAAAAGATACATCATACAAGGGTAGAGCGCTTTGGGGTTCTCTACGTTTTATTTGAACATAGTGGGATATAAAGGTGTAATTTCCTCCGTAATGCTTCGCCAGAAATGCGTTTTATATGAACGTAGTGGGATAAAAGGGTCTATACATCAATTACGTAGAGGCTGCGGCCGCACAGTTTTATGTGAACATAGTAGGATATAAACCACTTACCTGTTCACGGATTCCCGCCGCCGCCGTCTCGGTTTTATCTGAACGTAGGCAGAATTTTTATACGAACGTAGTGGGATATAAAGTCCGCAGTGGCGTATCCGTTAAAACCTTCGTCGTAGTTTTATATGAACGTAGTGGGTTATATAAAGATTGCGTCGCCCCAAACCTCATCTCCTTTACTGAAGAGCAAGGTTATCAGTTAAGGGCCCAGAACTGGAGTTTGATATGACGCAGTTGAATGTGAAGGCTGCCTCATATACCAGATTCGAAACGCTGGGTGTTGTTTCCCCAAAACCTCTCCCCTTTACTGAGGTGTATCTGATTTCATGATCGGGAAGAGATCACCTAGCAGCTCAAGACACACTTCAGAACGGCTGTGCTAGGAGTACGAGCTTTTGAGCCGGTGTAGACGTGTTTGGTGATTCTTTCACAGCTGGGGTCATAGCAAAGCTAAAAGCTACCTTTTCTGTTGCCGGATGAGATAAAGCGTCAATCGAATTGAAAATACATAATCTCGTTAACCAACGTTTGTTCTACGGTATTCTAACGGGACCCTTAAACCTGTTGACCTGACAGCTGTTTTTTGGCCTAGGTTGTGCTTCGAACTAAGGAATGAGATAATGAATGAAGTGTTATTTGCAGTGGACGATTTTTTTGTCGAATACCGCAGAAGTCTTATGTACCAAGGGACGAAGCTGTTTTTGAGAATAAGCCAATTTACAGCATTGGAGGTTCAATGCAAAAAGGTTCAAGACGATGCTTGGAAAACCTTGATATAACAAGGATTTTTGGTAGTGAAAAACGGGGTTTTATTTGAACGTAGTGGGATATAAAGAAAGCACAATACCGTGACCGAACATACCACATGTCGGGTTTTATCTGAACGTAGTGGGTTATATAAAGGCTGCGTGGCCCCGAACCTCATCTCCTTTACTGGAGAGCATGGTTTCAGTTAAGGCTCCAGATTGGGAAGAGATCATCCAGCAGCTCAAGAAACACTTCAGAACGATTGTATTGTGGAGTATGAGCTTTTGAATCGGTGTAGACGCTGGTTGGGACATAGCAAAGCTACCTTTTCTGTTGCCGGATGAGATAAAGCGTCAATTGAATGAATACATAACCTCGTTAACCAGCGTTTGTTCTGTTCTACGCTGTACTAACTGGACCCTTAAACGTGTTGATCTGCCAGCTGTTTTTTAGCCTGTGTTGTGCTCAGATCTGAGGAATGAGATAATGAATAAAGTGTTATTTGCAGCGAACGAATATTTTGTCGAATATCTCAGAAGCCTTATGTATCAAGGGATGGGCTTGTTTTTGAACAGAAGCCATTTTACAGCATTGGAGGTTCAATGCAAAACGGCACAAGGCCATGCTTGGAAAACCTTGATATAACAAGGGTTTTTGGTTGTGAAAAACGGGGTTTTATCTGAACGTAGAGGGATATAAAGCTCTATGTACATCAAAACGCCGCACAGCAAATTTTTACGTTTTATCTGAACGTAGGGGGATATAAAGGTCATATAACAACCTCGTTTTGAGTTTGTTATACCCGCTTTTATATGAACGTATTGGGGTATTAGTTTTATGGATGGACTTGGCCTAGTGGCACTACTTTGATTTTTATAATAACTTAGCGGGATATAAAGGCATCTATCTATGCATTACGTCTGTCTAACTCTGTTGGGTTTTATTTGAACGTAGTGGGATATAAAGGGTAGTTCCGGCAAACGGCATCTCCCACGCTGGAGACCGTTTTATATGAACGTAGAGGGGTATAAAGAGTACAAAGAATTGGTTAATGGTTTGGTCGCTCTGAGTTTTATATGAACGTAGTGGGATATAAAGAGAAAACTAATACGGCTGCATCTGTTCGAAGCCCAGTTTTATATGAACGTAGTGGGATATAAAGAAAGGTGGAGAGGGTAAAACCACGACAAGCACGCAAAGTTTTTATATGAACGCAGTGGGGCATATAAAGGCTGAGTGTCCCCAAACCTCATCTCCTTTACTGGAGAGTACGGTTTCAGTTAAGTGGATTGTCAACAGTAAATCAGACAGCTTTTTTAAGGGCTTCTTTGCGATACTG
>RCUF01000016.1_pt1 | contig 195244 bp, 149 predicted proteins | sample 2166311 | NCBI WGS metagenome assembly RCUF01 (sample SAMN09932608, study PRJNA488358) | compost metagenome | feature: garden; material: soil; isolation source: compost soil in 4-hydroxybenzonitrile-enriched culture | place: Germany: Experimental Botanical Garden Goettingen | collected 2016-01-27 | reverse complement strand
AGGCTGTGCGGGAACGGGGCACAGCCCGGGGCTGAACGCGCTGAATGGCAGGTGGCAACCTGATCAGGGTCTCGCCGATGGACTAGGAATTAGCGTGGCCAATAAAAGCAGAATCCCGGGGCATCGGCGAAGAAATTCGCTGATGTCCCGGGATTCTTGTGTTGCAGCTCAGGGAAGCTGCCAAGCTCTGGGTCTAGAAGAGCTTGCCTGGCTTAGAGCTGGTTGCCCAGCTTGAAGCCCTTGGAAGCCTGGCCATGGTACGAGCCGTCTTCGTCACCGGCACGGGTGAAGGAGAAGCCGTCGGCGCCAATGGTGACTTCCAGCTCGGAGTCATCGGTGCGCTCGATGACTTCCTGCACGTTGCCATCCAGGTCCAGGACCTTGGAAGCTTCGGTGTACCACGATGGAACAACCGGGTTGCCCCACCAGTCGCGGCGCTGGTTGTCGTGCACGTTCCAGGTGATGGTCGGGTTGTCCGGATCGCCGGTGTAGTAATCCTGGGTGTAGATCTCGATGCGGTGGTCATCTGGATCCAGGATGTACAGGTAGAACGCGTTGGAGACGCCGTGGCGGCCGGGGCCGCGCTCGATGCGGTCCGAGATGCGCAGTGCGCCCATCTTGTCGCAGATCTGGATGATGTTGTGCTTCTCGTGGGTGGAGAAGGCCACGTGGTGCAGGCGCGGGCCGTTGCCGCCGGTCAAAGCGGTGTCGTGCACGGTGCCCTTGCGGTGCATCCAGGCTGCGTAGGTGGTGCCTTCGTCGTCCTGGATGTCCTCGGTGACGCGGAAGCCCAGGTCCTCGAGGTACTTGCGGCCGCGTGGCACGTCCGGGGTGACCTGGTTGAAGTGGTCCAGGCGGACCAGTTCGCCGGCCGAGTACAGGTCGTAGCGCATGTGCAGGCGCTCTACGTGGGTGGTCTCGAAGAAGAACTCGTATGGGAAGCCCAGTGGATCCTCAACGCGCACGGCGTCGCCGATGCCCTTGACGAAGCCTTCCTTGCGGCGCTCGGTGCGGCAGCCCAATTCCTTGTAGTAGGCCTCGGCCTTGTCGACCTCTTCGGCGCTGCGCACACGGAAAGCCATGGCCTTCAGTGCGGCGACCGGACCCTTGGTCAGCACCAGGTTGTGGTGGATGAATTCCTCGAAGGAACGCAGGTAGATCTGGTTCTCGTCTTCGTAGGACACGTGCAGGCCCAGTACGTCCACATAGAACTTGCGCGAGCGCTCCAGGTCGGTGACGACCAGTTCAGCGTAGGCGCAGCGCAGGATATCCGGTGCTGGAACCGAAGGGGTTGGGATCGGGTTTGCGATCTCTTTGCTCATGATTTGCTCCTTTGCAAGCAAGAAAAACTAGGGGCGGGAAGCGCGTGCTTCCTAGACGCCGAACTTAGGGGAGTGCGCTTCGTTCAGGGTGATCTGGATGGACTGCTGGGTGGTGTAGAAGTCCACCGAGCGGTAGCCGCCTTCGCGGCCCAGGCCCGAAGCCTTCACGCCGCCGAATGGGGTGCGCAGGTCGCGGACGTTGTTGGAGTTCAGCCACACCATGCCCGAATCGATCTGGTGCGCGAAGTTGTGCGCGCGCTTCAAGTTGCTGGTCCACACGTAGGCTGCCAGGCCGTACTTGGTGTTGTTGGCCAATTCCAGTGCTTCCTCGTCGGTGTCGAACGGGGTGATGGCAACAACCGGGCCGAAGATCTCGTCCTGGAAGATCTGCGCATCCGGGGCAACGTCGGCGAAGACGGTCGGAGCAACGTAGTTGCCCTCTTCGAAGCCTTCGGCGCGGCCGCCGCCGGCCAGCAAGCGGCCTTCGGTCTTGCCGATCTCGATGTAGCCCATGACCTTCTCGAAGTGGTTAGGGTGCACCAGTGCACCGACTTCGGTCTTCGGGTCGCTCGGCAGGCCAACGCGGATGTTCTTGGCGCGTTCTGCGAACTTGGCCACGAAATCATCGTAGATATCGCGCTGGACCAGCACGCGGGAACCGGCGGTGCAACGCTCGCCGTTCAGCGAGAACACGCCGAAGACGGTGGCGTCCAGGGCCGCTTCCAGATCAGCGTCGGCGAAGACCACTGCAGGGGACTTTCCGCCCAGCTCCAGGGACAGGCCCTTGAAGAATGGCGCGGCCGCGGTGGAGATGGTGGCGCCGGTGGAGGAGTCGCCGGTGAAGGACACCAGCGGCACATCCGGGTGCTTGACCAGGTAGTCGCCGGCCACGCCGCCGGAACCGAAGATCAGGTTGAAGACGCCCTCTGGCAGGCCGGCTTCGCGGAAGATTTCTGGCCACAGGCCAGCGGAGAGCGGGGTGTAGCTGGCAGGCTTGAGGACCACCGAGTTGCCGGTGGCGATGGCCGGAGCCAGCTTCCAGGATTCCTGCATGAACGGAACGTTCCACGGGGTGATCAGCGCGGCGACGCCAATGGGCTTGCGGTTCACGTAGTTCATCTGGCGTCCCGGGACGCGGAAGGAGTTATCCACCTGCGCGACGATCAGGTCGGCGAAGAAGCGGAAGTTCTCCGCGGCGCGGCGGGCCTGGCCCTTGGCCTGGGTGATCGGCAGGCCGGAGTCGTAGGACTCGAGCAGCGAGAGCTCTTCGTCGCGGGATTCGACGATGTCAGCGATCTTGTGCAGCACGCGGGAACGCTCGCGTGGCAGCATCTTGGCCCAAGGGCCTTCCTTGAAGGCCTTGTTGGCGGCGGCAACTGCCAGGTCCACGTCTTCGGGCTGTGCCGAAGCCACGGTGGCGTAGTTGGTGTTGCTTACCGGTTCCTGCACGTCGAAGGTGGCTCCGCCGATGGAGTCAACGAATTCGCCGTTGATGTAGTGCTGCAGGTGGGTCGGAAGGTTTTCCGGTACGAAGTGCTTGCTCATGGCAGTTCCTTTCGTGCTGTTCCGGTGTTTTCACCGGATGGGTTGTGGCAAATCTATGAAAGTTCTCGGTGCTGCTGGCTAGATGGCGCTAGGCGCCATGCCGGCCGCTTTCAAATAGGCGTTGAGCGTATTCGAGCGGTGGTCCCGGCAGGCGGCTTCGATCTGCGCCGGGGTGGCATGGTTGCCGATCAGATCCAGCAGCGCCTCATGTTCCTGAACCGAAGCGCGAGCCCGGTTGGGAATGTGGGTGAAGCTGCTGGCCCGCATGGCCGCCAGCCGGCGCCATCCGCGCTGGACCAGGTCCAGGATGTGCGGATTGGGGCACTGGCCGTAGAGCAGCTGGTGGAATTCGGTATTCATCCGGGTGAAGGCCACCGGATCGAAATCCTCCAGGCACTGGCGCATGTTCTCGTTCAGCGCCCGCGCCTTGGCAAGCCAGGCGGCATCCATGGCATCGGCAGCCAGCGCGGTAGCGGCCGGCTCGATGACCATCAGGGTCTGCATGGTGTGCAGGTACAGGGTGGAATCCACGTGGGCCACCGTCGCCCCGACGTTGCGGGTGAAGTGGACCAGGCCCTCGGCCTCCAGCCGGCGGATCGCCTCGCGCACCGGAACCACGGAGCAGCCCAGCTCATCGGCAATGGTGCCCAGCACCAGCCGGTAGCCGGGGGAGTATGCCCCGTTGACGATGCGCTCGGAAACCAGCTGGTAGGCGGCTTCGGACTTGGAGGCGGTCATTACAGCGACCATGAGTCCAGATCCGGGCTGCCTGCGTCCTTCCAGGCGTTGTACTTGCTCTTCCACGCATCATTCATCGGGAACAGGCCCTCGATGCCGTGGCCGCGCTGGACCATGGCGAAGATGAATTCGTCATTGGATTCGGTCACCGCGGCTTCAGCGGCCACCTCGGCGACCATCGCTGGCGGGATGACCACGATGCCATCGGAGTCGGCCACGATCACATCGCCTGGCTGCACCGAAACGCCGCCGCAGGCCACGGTGATGTCCTTGTCCCAGGCCACGTGCTTGCGGCCGAGAACCGCCGGGTGGGCGCCGTTGTAGAAGACCGGGATCTGCAGGTTGGACACGGCATCCAGGTCCCGTACGCCGCCATCGGAGATGATGCCGACGGCGCCGAGCTGCTGGGAGCGCAGGGCCAGGATGTCGCCCAGGGTGGCCGAGCCGGTCTCGCCGCGGGCTTCCATGACCAGGATCTCGCCGTCATTGAGCGAGTCGATGGACTGCTTCTGCATGTTGTAGCCGCCGCCGTGGGCCTTGAACAGGTCCTCGCGGTTGGGGATGTAGCGCAGGGTGCGGGCGGTGCCGATCACGCGCTGCATGCCCTTGGTGGCACCGGGGACTTCGATGTTCACGTTGTTCAGGCCGCGCTTGCGCAAGGTGGCGGACAAGGTGGCGGTAGCCACCGAAGCCAGCTGCTCACGGACCTTGTCGGTCAGCACGTCCTTGCCGGTGATGATCGGGGCCATGCCGGCGGTCTCGCGATCGCCGTAGGCATCTTCCTTGTCCTTGTCGGTGACCTTTGGCTGGTTGCCGAAAGCGGCGAAGGCCGCGGTGCCCTCGACGGCGGTGGTCTCCAGCTTGCCGGTCGTGGCGCCGGAGACCAGGTCGGTGACCTCGACCGCGACAACGTCGCCGGGGAAGAAGACGGTGGAGCCGGCCGGGGTGCCGGTGAGGATCATGTCACCTGGCTGCAAGGTCATCTGCTGGGACAGGTCGGCGATGATGGTTGCGAAGGAGAAGAGCAGCTCGGAGGTGTCGGCGTCCTGGGCGAGCTTGCCGTTGACCCAGGTCTGCACGCGCAGCTTGGCAGGATCCAAGGTGGCAGCATCCAGGGCGTTGGGACCCACCGGGGTGTAGCCGTCGCCGGACTTGGAGCGGATGTTCGAGCCCTTGTCCGCGTACTTCATGTCGTGCACGCCGAGGTCGTTCGATGCGGTGACCTGCCCGACGTAGCCCCAGGCTTCGTCTACCGAGACGCGGCGAGCGGTCTTGCCGATGATCAGTGCGATCTCGCCCTCGAAGGCGAGCAGCTCGGTGCCAGCTGGGCGTTCCACGGTGGAACCGCTGGCGGCCAGCGAGCTGGTGGCCTTCATGAAGTAGCTGGGGAACTTCGGGGTGCGTCCGCGCTGCGCCGCACGCGAGGAGTAGCTAAGGTGTACGGCCAGGATCTTGCCTGCCTGCGCGAAGGTCTCTTCGGTTACTGGGACAATATTGCTCACCGTTGATCGGCCTGCTTTCATCGAACATCATCTCGTACATCAAATCGTATACGATCAGTGTGCGCCGAATCTCAAACGGTGTCAAGCGGGCTTTGGAAATCTTTGGAAATGTTTACCGTGAAGGCCTGGGAATCCGCAAGATCACGCGGAATTCTCCGGGAACGGGAATGTTTCGAAATGGGCAATTGCGGGGCGCCGGAACGGATGTACTGCAGCACACAATCGATAGCTGGAATCCTGGCTAGCCAGTCGATCTGATGCCGGATTCCCTGCATGGCCATCGTTGCCCTGTAGTCGGCAAAGGATGCCCGACCGGCGCTATCCTCTTGCCAGCTGGGCGGCAGGGGCAAGCTCGCTCGCGAACCGAAGCCGAGCTACGGCAGGCGCTCTTTTGCCGATCGTGGAAATAGGCCATTTCACTGAGGGTGAGGGCAAGTGGAGTCATGGATTGTTCACGAGAAATATTCCGTTGCTTCCTCCTGCATGCCGGGTAATTGTAGATAGCCTGTATTTATGGGGAGTGTATTTAATATCCGAAACTCGCTGAGATGAGAGCGCAAGGAAAAAAGATGTCTTCAGGTCAAAACACAGGCGTGATTGATTCGACGCTGCCGTCGCACCCCACCGAGGTCCACGCAAATAGCTGGATGTGGGGATCCGTGGCGTTGGTCGCCAGAGTTCCGGCATCTTCGATCACGGAACCTGATGGAAACTTGTGGTGGGTCCCGTCGAATGCCGCGGATATCACGTGGAAGATGTTCTGCAAAGATCTGCATAGCGAAACCTCTGAGTTTCTCCAAAACGACGCGGGAAATCTGCATAAAGCATCAAAAAGCTGGTTCGACAAGACTTCGGTCGGACCTCATTTCCTGGCCATGACTGCCGACGCGAAGCAAGCACTATCGGGTGCTCCAACGTTTGCTTTCGACAACCAGAAGGAAATCAGCAAGCTGACCGGCGCCGGTATCCGGATCGCTGGAATTTCACGTTCTCGTAGTGAGGCGGAAACAGGAGCCGGCAACGCTGAATACGTCGCCTTGCACCTGAAGCTTTCGAAAGAGGCATTGCAAACCCCCGGTTGGGTGACCTCTGCGCTGCACCGGCCGACTCGTGCTGGGCTACTGCCGGGCACAAACATCGATGGCAAGGACTTGCGAGCGGGTGTAAACAACGCCTTGCGTTCAGCAGGCTTGGCAGTAGAACTGAATAATGGCGGCGCTCTGCAATCAAAAGACAAGCAGGATCCATGGGGGAACCTCTATACGATCTCCACTTTTATTCCGCAAGACAAGATTCCTCAGTGCCAAAAACACTGGCACGGACCGAGCGCGATGGACAACCCTGCAGTGCGCTGGGCGCATGCACTGAGCATTGCTCAAACCGCCACGCCTAAGCCAACTTTGAGCGACTGGTCCGACCTCGGAGTTAGCAAAGCCCAAGTCTCCCTTGGCCCGTCAATTGGTTGGTGCAGTGATCGGGGGATGGGGATTGTTGCCCAGTCCCGTCCGGATGGCGATCCTGAACACTGGATCGCAGAGACTGGGCATACGGTGGCCTTAGCGCATTCAGTCTTCGTCGATTTGGCGGTCTTGACGATGCAGCAAGATGAATTCTTGACCCAGCGCGCGGGACACCTGGCCAATCTAGCGGCAACCGGAAACCTTGAGGATTCCGCTGCTTCGCTTAAGCGATACAAGGACATTCAAAAAAGGTTTATCGAGTTCCACGGCAAGCGCTGGTTGCAGGAGATACCCGGACGTGAATCTGCAACTCGGGTGCTGCAAGCCATGCAGAACGTGCGCATGCTGGAAGAAAGAATCAAGCATTCACTGATCGAGCAGAAATCCATCATGGATTATCTGGAAGCCAACCAGCGCGCCGAAGAAGAGCAGGTGAATCGCGAACGAGCCGAACAACTGCGCGAAGAGGCGGTTAAGCGTGAGAAGTTCAGTCACCGAGTGAATATTTTTGCGTTTATATTCCTGCCGGCCACACTGATTTTCACCGTTACCGGAGGTCTGGGGATCCAGTTATCCACACTTTGGGGAACTATTTGGATCGGCATCGCTGCTGTCACTACTATCGGGCTGATTGCTTGGATGAAGACGGAAGATGGAAAGAGGAAGAAGGATAGAAAACGCGCGTCCGGAGGCGCATCGCGCAGCGACGAATCCCTCCCTGCCGTGAACAAGGGATAAACAGATCAGCTCAACACAGTTCGCGGCCACTGAGCTGGAGAAGAACCTCATGGTTTGAGACCTCGGCGATGGAGGCTTTCTCAACGGTCCTCGGCTACCGCAGTTAATCAGCCGACTCACCAGGGGTACGCAGAAGGCGCTGGAACGGAAGTCATGATTCCGTTCCAGCGCCTTAGCGGCATCTGCATATTAGACGCGAATAGCATCCACAATCTTGACTCGGGCTGCCACCAGCGCGGGAAGCACACCGGTCAGTGCGCCTACTGCGATGGAAACTCCCATGCCAAGCAAGGCGGCGTCGAGAGGGAAGGCCGGCATCTGGTCCAGCTCGGTAGCCAGCACCATGCTCAGCAGGTTCTCGTTGGATACCAAGGCCACCGAGATCAGCACGCCCAATCCACCTGCTACCGCGGTAGCTACAACGCTCTCCATCATCACCGAGAAGAATACCCGGCCGGTGGTTGCTCCGAAGCTGCGGCGGATTCCCACTTCGCGGATGCGCTGCTTCATGGTCACCATGGCAACATTCAGCAGGCTCAGGGAACCGAGCAGCAGGATGATGATGGCAATGCCGGAAACCACCATGGCCAGCTGCTTCAGACTTTCATCGGCACCCCACATCAGATAATCCTCGCGGTGCGACTCGACTGTGAAGCCCGGAAGCTCCGCCTGCAGCTGCTGGCCAAAGTGCATGGCCAGCTCCTCGGACCCCTCGATGGGCACCCACATCTTGTAGGAAACTTCATCCAGCGGGGTTTGGCCCGCGAACCAGTGCTCATAGGTGGCCGGCAACATCCACAGCTGGCCGGACATGCCGAAGGACCGGGCGCTGGAGGTGCCGATGACCGTGACGGACACGGCGTTGCCGTTGCTCATCAAATCGACAGTGAGCGGCAGCTGCTGGCCTTCCAGCCCCAATTCCTTGACGACGTTCTGGTCCACCACCACTGCTGGTGAGAGATTCTGCGCGTCCTCGGCTTCCAGCCAACGGCCATCGGCCATGACTAGCCGGTGCATCGGTGCGTAGTCCGGTTCGACTACCAGGACCTCCGCATCAAGGGCCATGCCCTGCGATGCGATCCGTTGGCCATAATTCCGGCCGATCATGCTGGTGTAGTCGACCTTGAAGCGCTCGCTGGTCTTTTCGAAGGCCTGGGCGACTGGTCCGCCGCCTTGGGGACCGCCATCCGAGCGGGGATCATAAGCATAGGTGGTGATCATGGCCGGGCGGCCGTCGCGTTCGAGGCTTTCGGTCATCATCTGGCGTGCCATGCCAGCACCGGCCAGTGCGGTGGTTAATGAAGCCACGGCGATGGTGACGCCGATCAAGGAGAGCAGGACACGCAATTTGTGGATGCGCAGTTCCTGCCAGGCCTCAAGCAATGCGGCCGCGAAGCCGGTGCCTAAGCGCGTGAGGGTATTCATGGGACCACAACCTCACTGAGCGGATGCAGCCGCCCGCCGTCCAAGCGGAACTGTTCACGGGCCAAGGCCGCCACATTGCTATCGTGCGTGATGGTGATCAGCGCTGCGCCCGAATCGACCGTGGCAGCATCCAACAGGTCCATGACCGCGCGCCCGGTGCTGACATCCAATGCGCCGGTTGGCTCATCGGCCAGAACCACGCGCGGGCGCCGGACCAGTGCGCGGGCAATGGCCACACGCTGCTGCTCGCCGCCCGAGAGGGTCTGGGGCATGGAGTCCAGACGACTGCCCAGGCCTACGCGTTCCAGCGCCTCGCCTGCCAGCTTGCGCCGATTCCAGAAGTCCCGGCCGCTGGCATACATCAGTGGAGCCATGACATTTTCCAGGGCAGTGCGTCCTGGCAGGAGGTTGAACTGCTGGAAAACGAAACCGAGGTCGCGCCCGCGTGCATGGGCCGCCTGTTTGGCGCTCAGCCGGGTCGCATCCTTGCCTCGCCACAGCAGGCTGCCGTTGGTGGGCCGATCAAGCAGGCCAAGGATATTCAGCAGCGTGGACTTGCCCGTACCCGAACGGCCGACAATGGCTATGTGATCGCCTTCGGACACCGTGAGATCAATCCCGTTGAGGATATGCAGCTCGCTGTCATCGGGCAGCAGGACGCTGCGCGTGACATTCTCGAGCTTCAGCAATGGCTCACCACTCATCTGAGTAGGACTCCATATCCATCATTTCTTCAGGTGCCGGGGTGGATCCTGGGACGAAGCGGAGAATTTCCGTCTCATCCTTCAGTCCTGAAATCACCTCGATGACCTTTCCGTCGGTCACGCCAAGCTCTACCTCGGTGCGGATTTCCTTGCCGTTTTCATCCAGCCTCCACACCGCGCCCTGGTCAACCAGGCCGCGAACAGCCGATACCGGTACGGTCAATACGTCCTCGGCGGTGCCTGCATCAATTTCCATGTTCATGCTCAGGCCGTCGAAAACCACGATGTCTGCAGGTACGGCACAAGAAATCTCGCTGCCCGAAGAGCTCTCAGTGGATTCTCCGGATGCCATTGGATCCATCTGCGATTCCATGTCCTGGTCTGCGGAGCCGGCGCTGGTTTTCTTCGAAGCGCTGTCACCGACAGACAGGTCCTTGCAGGTGAATGGCTCCGGTCCGCCGTCAATGGTGATCGTTGCTTCGAGGCTTTCATCGAGCAACCGGTAGCGGTCCAGCGGATCGATCGAACCGGCGGCCAAGAATTCTTGGGGCTGGATCGCGCCGAGTCCTGTGCCCTTGGTGACGTCATCGCCAACCTCGATCTGGAAAGCGCCGACCTTGCCTGTGGCCGTTGCGTAGACGTCGTGGTACTTCACCACTGGCGCAGCTTCCTGCGGTTGCTGCTCGTCTTGTGAACCTTCACTATCCGAGTCGTTGGCCTCAACGCTCTCTGGCTGGGATTCGGCGCGGACCTGGAAGATTCGATCGCCGAGGGAGACATTGTCGCCTGGCTTGACGAAAGCCCAATTGACAACGCCGTCCACGGGCGCATTCAGCTCTTTCGATTCGGTGAGCTTAATGGTTCCGGGAATGGACAGCTTGTTCTCTACCGTGGCTTTCTCAGCAAAGATGGTCTCTGCCGGGATCTCTCCGGTGGGGAACAGGTCATCGTCGGCGCTGGCAGTGCCGCCGGCAAACGCGAGTTTCACGAGGCTGACGGCGATCAAGGCGCCGATAACTAGCCATGCAGCGGGAAGGAATATGCGACGGAACGCGCGTCGTTGGCTCATAGGGTTGCTCTTTTCACCATTCAATGATTACCAAAGTGTTCAGCAACTACCAAGCTCAAACGGAGAAAACACGCAACCTTTATCAGATTGAGATTTATTTTTACTTTGCAGGTCAGACCGGGTACTCAAATTAGTAGTTGAAGGTCGTAGTGAATCTTCTCGACGTCCCGGGGTGAAGCGGGGCAGTCTCCGGGGCTCGATGCCGCGGAGCTCTTCGGTGGATGTGGAGCTCCCGAGGCGTAGTGCCATTGCTTCTGTACTGGCCCCGGGGTCGGCAGGATTGTTCCAGACCGGTTTCTGCCAAGCCTTTCGGGTGCCGCGGGCGAGCGGGGGTGCCAAAGCCGCTGTCGCAGAGCATCGACCTTCATTGCTGTCCGCTAGGGCCTGAATCGTGAATTTGGCAGGTGACAAGCACGTTTAATCCATGGGCAAAGAAGTGCACCGATTGCTTCATTTTCAGCCAAATTTATTTCCTTCCATTTGCTGGCACAAAGCCGAATGCCGGCGTAGGATGTCGGCATATCGTTGTCTTGAATTGGGGGATTTAAAGACGAATTGAAACACTCGCATTCATTTCGCATCTTTAGGTGCATTGGGGAACTTATCCTGAGCAGTTGAGCCACATGGGGTGGCTGAATCATGGGCCAGGCTTTCATTATCTGAGGTCAAAGCCTTACTATAGCTCGCTCTTTTTCGGGTGGATCGCTCCTGCACGCCGCGCGATCCACTCAGGACATTCTTGTATGGGGGAGAAATGTCTAGGCATCAAAGGCGTGGCACTTTTGTGCCAAATTTGCGCCGTAAAACAGCTTTAAACAGATTATTAAAAGCATGCTTGGCGATAATTTCGTCGATTTCCTTGTGCTTTGTCATGACCATTCCGGGCATGGCAGTTGCTGCCGAAACTTCTGTTGGGGAAGAAGCCGAGGCCACACAGCAGGGGACTGAACCGGAGAACTCTGAATCGGTCCTTGCCACCGGCTCGGCCGAGGAAACCAAGGCCGAAGCCGACGAATCGTCCACGGCTGACACGGGGGAAGAACAGCCAGCTGCTGAAGCAGTAGACAGCGCCAAGACCTCGGCGCCAGAGGAAGAAGCAGCGGCCGAACCTGAGTCCGCCCCTGCACCGGCACCGGCAACTCAGAAGCCAGAAAAGCCAAAAGCTGTGGAAACCACGCTGCCGGCACCCGAAGCGCAACCTGTGGAATCAGCTGCGCCCAAGACAGAGAAGAAGCCAGTGGACAAGGCTTCACCGGAACTTGCGCAGCCGAAGGCCGAAGTTTCGGAATCGGAAGATTCTACCGGGTCCTCGACAGCGGCCCGCGAGCCGATCACGGCCGCTGCCCTTGAGTCAGGTGCTCCGCGGATTTGCGAGTACAACGAAGGAGACGGCTCGGTCGACACCTTCATGCAGAAGTCCGATGAGATGCCCGCCTTCGCCAACGGCAATGTCCACGACGGGCTCTATGAGGGCGGTGTGGTTCACCAGCGCTTGGAAATGACATTGCCCGCAGGCGAAAACGAGCTGGTCATCAATTACCAGGTCAAGCAGGCCGGCAAATGGGCCTATGACTATTTGCTCAACGAGACAGTGGACGGCGCGAACATCACCGGCTGGACTGTCGATGAAGGAGCCGGGAACGACCGCGTCGACACCGTCTTCATCACATTGATGGTCGACGGAGAAGAAGGCGACGAGTCAAGCGTCACCCTCTACTTCGATGCGCATATCGCCTCGGAGCTGGATCACGGCCCGGGCACCGGTGCTTCCTCAATCAACGGTTCGCCGTACCACGTCCTGATCTCGTCGTTGAACTGCAAATCCATTGGACAACGCGACAACCAGATCCAGGCCGGTGCGGTCCAAGCCGGTTCCGTAACCGTCATCAAGGACGCGGTTCCTGCCGACGGCACGGATTTCGACTTCACCCTCGCCGAGGACCGCTTCGGCGACTCGACATCATTCAACCTCGATGACAGTGCCGATTCCGATACCGGCGCGAGCTTGCCGCAGAGCGTCACCTACACCGTGGCGCCAGCTACGATCACCGTCACCGAAGAGGACTTGCCAGCTGGCTGGAATCTTTCCTCGATCGCCTGCACCGGCGCCGCCGCTATCCGCAGCGGTTCGGCCATCACTTTCAACCTAGGCGACAACGATGAAGTCACCTGTACCTTCACCAACACGAAGACCACCTACGACGAGCTCACGGTCCACAAGGATGTGCAGGCATCCTATGACCGCGACTACGACTGGGATCTGGACAAGTCGCTGGCCGAGGGCCAGCAAGCCACAGTGAAGGCCACGGCCACCGGAGTGGACGTCGACTACAACGTGGTCGCCACCGCCAGCGAGGCCCAGGACAGCAACTTCCAGCTCTCCGGCACCATTACCGTGATGAACCCGAATGACACAGAGATGTCCGGGATCACGCTGGCCGACCAGCTCGATGGCGCCAATTGCGTCATCTCCGCTGGCGGATCGCCGATCGCCAATCCGGTGACCATCCAGCCCGGCGAGAATTCCTTCACCTATGAGTGCGACCTGCCCGAGGGAACCAGTGCCGCCAGCGCCGGCACCAACACGGTGAGTGCAACCTGGGACCCGGAGGCCTACTATGGCACCGATGGCCAAGCCAGCGCCTCGGCCGGCTACGATTTCGCGTCCGTCTCGCCAACGGTGACCGACGATGAAGTCACCGTTACCGATAGCGAAATCGACCTTTCGGGCATCGCCGGCGGTAACACCGTTACAGCCGGGGAAAGCCCGAAGTCCTTCGCGTACACCATCGAGTGGGACGGCGTGCTCGGAGAATGCACCGACTACCAGAACATCGCCAGCCTCGCCGCAGACGACGGCGAAACGCTGACCGACAATGCCACCGTGGAAGTCTGCATCGGCCAGGACCTGGCCATCGAGAAGCTGGTCGTGTCCAGTTTCAACCGCAGCTACGACTGGAGCATCGCCAAGGACGCAGTAGGCGAGCAGCCATTCACCGCGGATCCGGAAACCGGCGAATTCACCGCGCAATACTCCGTCACTGTCACTCCCGAAAGCTATTCGGACAGCGACTGGGCCATGAGCGGAACCATCACGGTATCCAACCCCAATGACTGGCAAGCCATTGACGTGACCGTCACCGACCAGGTCGATGTGGGCGGGGACGCAACCTGCCAGGTGGTCGGCATTGCCGGCGAACCGGACACGATGGACGCCGATCCGGCCGCACCGGGCTTCCAAGCAACACTGGATGCCTCCCAAACGCTGACCTTCAGCTACAGCTGCACCTTCGGATCGCAGCCGAATTACGAGGGCAGCAACACCGCCGAAGTGACGTGGTCCTCCAGCGAGGCCTCCACCGCTTCGGGCAGCGCCACCGAAGTTGTACCGGTGTATGCAGGCGACTGGACGCAGACACCACTGAACCAGACGGTGACCGTGACCGACCCGCTGCATGAATTCGATCCGGCCTGGACCATCAGCTATAATGATGGACCGCAGACCCGGACCTATGAATACACCTGGACCGTGGACGAGGCCGGCACGTGCCAGAGCTTCATGAACACCGCCACGATCACCGGCAGCAACCAGCTGGTCAAGAGCGATGACGCGCAGGTCGAAGCCTGCCGCCAAGCCGGGTTGACGGTGACCAAGGACGTGACGGCCACCTATGACCGCACCTACTTGTGGAGCATCGACAAGCAGCTGGCCGAGGGCCAATCGCCAGATGCCGTGGTCGAGGAAGACGGAACCGCCACCGTTCACTACACGGTGCTGGTGGACAACACCGGCTACGAGGATTCCGGGCAGCAGCTTTCCGGGTTCATTACCGTGGCCAATCCCAACGAATTCGAAGACCTCGAAGTGACGATCAGCGACGAGAATACCCTCTCGGCCGCCTGCACCATCATTGCCGAGGACTCGAATCCGGGAATGGAAGGCATGCAGCAGGTGGTGCCGCGCAGCGGCTCGATCACCGTGGACTACAACTGCGATGCATCGGCCGTGGCGGAGGCAGACTACACCGGCCATGCCAACACCGCGGTGGTCACCTGGGGTGATGGGCTGCAGGCTGAAAGCCAGCCGGTACCCATCGACTTCACCCTGGATGAGAGCACCGATGCATCCGTTGACGTCTGGGATGACCAGGCAGATCCAGCCGGAGACCCGGAACTGCTGGGCACCGTGAACTACGCCGAAGCGCCGCAGAGCTTCAACTACGAGATCAGCTATGAAGTGCCACGCGATGAATGCCTGGTCTTCACGAACACCTCGTGGGTCGATCTCGCTGGCGAGGACATCGAAGATTCCCAGGACGTGGGCATCTGCGACCAGAAGAATCTGGTAATCACCAAGGAGGTGGACGCCAGCTACGAACGCGACTACGACTGGTCGCTGGACAAGCAAGTGGACCAGAGCGAATTCACGGTAGCCGGCAACGGAACGGCCACCGCGCACTACACGGTAGTGGCCACCGCCGGTGCCGCACAGGACAGCGCGAAGACCGTATCCGGAACCATCACCATCAGCAACCCGAACACGCAAGTCGGGGACCTGGCGGCCACGGTCACCGATGTGCTCTCCATCCCGTCGGCCAGCTGCACCATCGATGGCACCGACGCGGATGAAAGCGCTGACGGTTTCCAGATCGTGCTGGGAGACGGTGAAAGCATCACCCTTGGCTACAACTGCCAGGTACCCGCGGACACCGACATCACCGCCCAGTACACGAACACCGCAACCGTGACCTGGGGCCAGGAGCGCCAGGCTGAAACGGAAGTCGGCTTCGGGTTCGAGCAGGCACTGCTGACCGACGGCGAAGTCACCATCACCGATGACCAGACCGTTGAAGGACAGGCAACGGTCCTTGGCACCGCCAAGGCCCAGGAATCGCCGAAGACCTTCGAGTACGACGTGGAACTGGATGGCGTGGCAGGAACCTGCACCGACTACACCAACACCGCGGTGCTCGATGAGGCCACCGGCGCGGGCGAAGAGAACACGGCTTCGGCCAGCGCCACGGTGTGCGCCGGCGCCGATCTGGATATCGCCAAGAACGTCGTGACATCCTTCGACCGCTCCTACCTGTGGTCGCTGGACAAGGAACTGCTCTCCGGGCAACCGCTGGCAGCCAACCCCAATACCGGTGAAGCCACCGCGAACTACCGGATCACTGTGTCCCCCGAAGGCCACGAGGATGGCAATTGGGCGATGAGCGGAGAAATCACGCTCGCCAACCCGAACGACTGGCAAGACGCGCCGATCACGGTGCAGGACTTCGCCGATGTCGGCGGGGACGTGAGCTGCACGATCACCGGGGTGCAGGGCGAAGCGGTGGCGGACATGTCCGCCGGGCAAGCCGGCTTCCAAACGGTGATCCCCGCAGGGGCCGAATGGGTGATGGCCTACTCGTGCACCTTCGAATCCCAGCCGGAGTACAACGGCAGCAACACCGCCACCGTGGATTGGGATGCCCAGGCGCTGAGCACGGTCAACGGCCAGGACTCGGATACCGTACAGATCTCGGAAGCCGACTGGACCCAGACGCCGCTGAACGACACGGTGACCATCACGGACAGCGCCCATGAGTTCGATCCGGCGTGGACAGTGGATGTGGCCGATGGGCCGCAAAGCCGGGACTACTCGGTGACGTGGACCGTGGACCAGGCAGGCACCTGCCAGGTATTCGAGAACGTCGCCACGCTCACCGGCGATGACGGATTCACCGCGACGGACAATGCGCTCGCCGAAGCCTGCCGCGAGGCGGCCTTGGAGATCAGCAAGACCGTCGAGGCCGAATACGACCGCACCTACCAATGGCAGATCGAGAAGTCGCTGGCCGAAGGCCAGGACCAGGAGATCACTACCAACGGCGCGGCCAGCGAACCGGTGGACTACGTGATCAAGGTGGAGAACACCGGGTACGAGGATTCGGGATGGGTGCTGGAAGGCCAGATCACCATCACCAACCCGAACCAGTACACGGGCATTGACGCCACGATCCAGGACGTTGTCGATCTGGAATCGATCACCTGCACCACCTCGGAATCGCTGGTGAGCATCCCGGCCAACGGGATGATCACCGTCGGCTACAGCTGCGACGTATCCGCGGGAGTCGATGCCGGTTCCTACAGCGGCGGCACCAACACCGCCACGGTCAGCTGGGGCGATGACCGGGCATCGAGCACGCAGGTGCCAATCGAATTCGCCATTGATTCCCAAATCGATCGGCAGGTCGAGATCTGGGATGACCAGTCGAATCCCCAGGAGCCGGTGCTGATGCGCACCGTGGACATCGATGATTCGCCGGTGCTCATCGAATACCAGCTGGAGCACGATGCTCCCGCCGGGGAATGCATGAGCTACACGAACACCGCATGGGTTGATATCCAGGCGGGGGAGGATCCGAGGGATGAGGCGACCGTGCAGCTCTGCGGCTTGCTCGATCTGATGATTGCCAAGGATGCCGGGGCCAGCTTCGATCGGACCTACCTTTGGGATCTTGAGAAGAAGGTAGACCGCACCGAGGTCACTGTCGCCGAGGACGGCACCGCCGACTTCTCCTACACCGTTTCGGCCATTCCGGACGGTTCGGAGGATTCGGGCCATGAAGTGAACGGCATGATCATCCTGGTGAATCCGAACCACTTCGAAGCAGCCTCGACGGTAGCCACCATCACCGACGAGATCAGCATTGAAGGGGTCACGTGCACCATCGACGCCGAGGACGCCGATCCGCAAACCGAGGGTCTTCAAGTCGCGGTCCCGGTGGGCAGCGACGGAGCCGGAGCCACGGTGCAACTGCCATACAGCTGCTCGGGTACCCCCGCCCAGCTGCACGGCAGCAATACGGCCACCGCTACGTGGGGCGAGGATTCGATGGCCACGTCAACCGCACCGGTCGACTACCTGCTGGATGCTGAAACCAATAAGCAGGTCACGGTCATCGATGACAAGACCAACCCCGAGACGCCGGTAGTGCTGGGCGAAGCGATCTGGAATGCCGAAGGCACCCCGGTCGACTTCGACTACACCCTGCGCCACCAGGCCCAGGCCGGCACCTGCACCGAGTTCACCAACACCGCGGTGATCCAGCAGACCGGGGCCGAGGATTCGACCACCGTCACCCTCTGCGGACAGAAGGCCCTGGGCCTGCAGAAGACCGCGCAGGGACTGGTGGATCTGGATTACGAATGGGAGGTAGAAAAGCGGATCGACCAGAGCAAGCTCACCGCGAACGGGGATGGAACCTTCACCGCGCACTACTGGGTTCAGGCTCGCAACACCGCAGACGTTGAGCAGAACTTGCGGCTGGCCGGTGAAGTGATGGTGCAGAACCCGAATGATTTCGGTTCCATCACCGCCACCTTGGAAGACCGGAGCGATACCGCTGGCACCAGCTGCCGGATCGATATGGAAGATGCCGATGAAGCGGCCGCTGGATTGCAGGTCGTGCTCGATGCCGGGGAGAACTTGGGGGCCCGGTATGAATGCGACCTCGCTAGCTGGCTCTCCACCGATGCCTTCGAAGGAGCAGTCAATACGGTGATTGCCACCTTCGATGACCGCGAAGTGCGTGCCGAGGCACCGATCGGCTTCACGATCGATGCAGTCACGGACGAATCGGTGAGAGTCACCGACGACATGATGGATCCTGGCGCCGAACCGAAGGTGCTCGGAGAAGTCCACGTCCAGCAAGCTCCCATGCAGTTCGAATACGAACAGGTGCTGGAACCCGAAGCGGGAACCTGCACGGTATACACCAATACCGCGGCAGTGCATGAGAGTACCGACGGCAACGGCAAGGACGAATCCTCGGTGGACCTGCAACTGTGCATTGAGCAGGGCCTGATGATCGCCAAGAGCGCCGCCGCCCAGTACGTCAGGGACTACGATTGGTCGGCCCGCAAGGAGGCGAAGGAAACGAAGTTCGAGGTTGACCCGGACGGGCAGGCCACGGCCAAGTACACGGTCCAGGCGATGCTGGAGGGCTACGAAGACCAGGACTTCACCGTCACCGGTGAGATCACCGTGGCCAATCCGAATGACTTCAAGGACACGCAAGTGCTCCTGGAAGACAAGCTATCCATCGCCGGGGCCAGCTGCTCCATCGAAGGATTGGCGGAGGGGAAGCTGGAGCTTGCGGCCGGGGAAACCCGCACCGTGAAGTACAGCTGCACCTTCGAAACACCTGTTGCCGAGGCCGACTACACCGGCCACGAGAACACGGTGAACGCCAGCTGGACCGACGTGGAGGGGACAACCCGCACGGTCAGTGCCAAGGCTCCGCTGGAATTCGAGGCGGCAACGGCCACCGATGAAATGGTGACGGTCTTCGATGACTACACCAATCCCGGCCAGCCGCGGGAACTGGGCACGGCCAAGGCCGAAGAACAGAGCAAGAAGTTCACGTACGAACTGGTCTTGGACGGCGTAGCCGGCAAGTGCCAGACGATGACGAATACGGCCTCGATACCGGAGAAGTCCGGCGAGGATGGGAACAATTCGGATTCGGCGGACGTGGAAGTTTGCTCCGAGGCTCCGCAGGCAGCGCCACCGGCACCACCGGTTCCTCCGGCTCCGCCAGCGCCGCCAGCGCCGGCAGCACCACCTGCCCCGCCAGCACCGCTTGCGGCAACCGGCCTTGACCAGGGCTCGTTGTGGCTGGCAGGGGCTGCAGGGATGGTGATTATCGCCGGAGCATTGATCCTGCTTCGGTACCGTCGCCGGAACCCATAGTCCGCGCGCCAGCTGGATGCCGGTCTTGCCTTTTGAGGCAGCGCCGGCATTCGGCATGCGGGGAACAATCCCTGCTGCTTCGGGGCTAGTGCCTTGGAAACAGAACAGGCCCGGTCCGCTTATTCGCATAAGAGGACCGGGCCTGTTGCCGTGGTCAAGCCTTCTGGCTAGATTTGGGCCGCGCTTTGGGCTGCGGCTTCACGCTCATCGGCTTCGCGCATGGCACGCTCTACGCGATCCACGTCGCGGACTGCACCCTTGTCAGCGGACAACGCCATGGCGGCGTAGGCCCGCAACGCAGGGGAGACCACGCGCTCGCGGCTCTTCGGACGGTAGCCGGTGGTCGCGATCAAGCGCTCGCGGCGTTCTGCCAAGACCTCGTCAGAGACGTTCAGGGTCAGCTCGCGGGTCGGGATATCGATGGAGATGGTATCGCCATCTTCCACCAGGGCGATCATGCCGCCGGAAGCGGCCTCGGGGGAGACGTGCCCGATGGACAGGCCCGAGGTACCACCAGAGAAGCGGCCATCGGTGATCAGTGCGCAGGCCTTGCCCAGGCCGCGGCCCTTGAGGAACGAGGTGGGGTAGAGCATTTCCTGCATGCCCGGCCCGCCCTTGGGACCTTCGTAGCGGATGACTACTACGTCGCCTTCCTTCACCTGCTTGTTCAGGATCTTCTCGACGGCTTCATCCTGTGATTCGCAGACCACTGCTGGGCCGGAGAAGGTCCAGATCGAAGGGTCAACGCCAGCGGTCTTGACCACTGCACCGTCCACGGCGATGTTGCCGCGCAGTACGGCCAAGCCGCCGTCCTTGGAGTAGGCGTTCTCAACCGAGTGGATGCAGCCTTCTGCATCATCGGTGTCCAGCGCCGCCCACCGCTCGGACTGCGAGAAGGCGGTGGAGGAGCGGACGCCGCCCGGGGCCGCGTGCCACAGGTCGAAGGATTCCTCCTTGGCCTTGCCACTGCGGATATCCCAGTCATCGAGCCATTCGCCCAGGGTTGCCGAGTGAACCGTGTGCACGGTTTCATCCAGCAGGCCGCCGCGGCGCAGCTCGCCGAGGATTGCGGGGATGCCACCGGCACGGTGGACATCTTCCATGTAGTAGATGGTGCCGTTGCCGGCAGCGTTGGGTGCAACCTTGGCCAGGCACGGGACACGGCGGGACACTTCATCGATCTCATCGAGGCCGAATTCCACGCCGGCCTCGCGGGCGGCGGCCAGCAGGTGCAAGATGGTGTTGGTGGAACCGCCCATGGCGATATCCAGCGCCATGGCGTTGCCGAAGGCCTTCTTGGTGGCGATGCTGCGTGGCAGGACCGTCTCGTCGTCTTCGCCGTAGTAGCGGTTGGCGATATCGACTACCAGCTTGCCGGCGTTTTCATACAGGTCCTTGCGGGCCGTGTGGGTAGCCAAGGTGGAGCCGTTGCCCGGCAGGGACAAGCCCATGGCCTCGGTCAGGCAGTTCATCGAGTTGGCGGTGAACATGCCCGAGCAGGAGCCGCAGGTTGGGCAGGCCGACTCTTCGATGCGCAGCAGGTCTGCATCCGATACGTTCTCGTTCACGGCCTCGGAGATGGCGTCCACCAGGTCCAAGGTGCGCACGGTGCCGTCAACCAAAGTGGCGCGGCCGGCTTCCATCGGTCCACCGGAGACGAAGACCGTAGGGATGTTCAGGCGCAATGCGGCCATCAGCATGCCCGGGGTGATCTTGTCGCAGTTCGAGATGCAGATCAGCGCGTCGGCACAGTGGGCATTGACCATGTATTCCACGGAGTCGGCAATGAGGTCGCGCGATGGCAGCGAGTAGAGCATGCCTCCGTGGCCCATGGCGATGCCGTCGTCCACGGCAATGGTGTTGAATTCGCGGGGGATGCCACCGGCGGCAGTGATGGCGTCGGAGACAATGCGGCCTACCGGCTGCAGGTGGGTGTGCCCTGGAACGAATTCAGTGAAGCTGTTGGAGACAGCGATAATCGGCTTGCGCCCGAGGTCAGCGCCGTTCACGCCGGCTGCGCGGAACAGTGCGCGAGCGCCGGCCATATTGCGGCCATGGGTGACAGTGTGTGAACGAAGTGTGGTCATACCTAAAATCTCACCATATATTTGCCCTCAAACCCAGACGGTGACGATACTAGTAGTACTACTACCATGCAATGAGGTTTACCCCGTGACTCCAAGTCAAAGACGTCGCGAAGAACTCGCCGCGTTCCTCAAGGACCGCCGGGCCCGGGCTGACAGGGCTTCCCATGGACTGCCGGAGATCGGACGCAGCCGGGTGCGCGGCCTGCGCCGCGAAGAAGTCGCCACCTTGGCCGGCGTTTCTGTTACCTGGTACACCTGGCTTGAGCAGGCCCGCGACATCAATCCCTCGCGCCAGGTTCTGCAGTCCTTGGCACGGCTGTTCCGGCTCACCCCGGTGGAATCCTCGTACCTGTTTTCTCTGGCAGGGCACGGTGAGCTTGACCCGATTGGCACCGGCGGCATGACTCCAGCCCTGCAGCGTTTGCTCGATGCGTTGCAGTTCCCGGCCTTCCTGCTCTCCGCCGACTGGACCATCCTGGGCTGGAATGAGGCCTATGAACAGCTGTATCCGCGGGTGGCTTCATTGGACAGCGAAGATCGGAACCTGTTGTGGCTCGTATTCACCGATGCGCAATTGCGTGAGATGCTCCCGGATTGGGAAGTGCAAAGCCGCGGTTTCGTGGGAAGCTTCCGTGCCGAAACGCGTGGATGGCTCAGCCCATCGGGGGACAGCGGCATTGTTGCCCGGGTCTCGGCGGCCTCCCCGGAATTCGCCGCTATCTGGAATGAACGGGACGTTGCCGGTTTCCGTACTGGTGAACGGGTGTTCCGGCACCCAGCTAAAGGCCTGACCCGCTATGAGCAGCACAACCTGACCCCTACCGAAGCCTCGGACCTGACCTTGTTGATGTACACGCCGCTGTAGATGGAACCGATTTCGCAATGAGTTTGTCGTAGGGAGAGCTTCGTAACAGAACGCATCACATTGCCATTCGGTTCCAGTACTGCAAATTAGTCCCGAAACCGAACGCTCCGTTTAAAGATCCTTATCCCAAATTTCACTGTATTCCGTGCTGAAGGCGGGCCAAATTTTGGATCGAACATCATCGAGACACGAAATGCCCTTCATATCGTCGCCTGTGAGGACAAATTCATGAGGAATGACTCGGCCCGATCTGTCCTTGCGGTCCAGCGGATCAGCGAAACGAATAGCTATGGAATCGGCGTCTCGGTGGAATACTTCTAATTCGTCGTCGACTTCAGAAAACGCTCGATTGTAGAATTCCAGAGGCTTTTCGTGACTCCCATCTCGAAGAAATCGAAATCCCCAAATCCTGCCCCGTGTGGCCCAAATGACGCTCAACGTGGGCTCCTGAGCAATACCTTGTCAGATTCAGCTTGTGAGAGTTCTAATTGGAAACCCGCAATAATGGCACTGATAAAGTCCTTCTTCTGTATTGCCTTCTTCTGGAGTTTCTCCAAACCTTCATCCGCCATGTTTGCTACGTGAGCCATAGCTTGTGGCTGGACATGATTAAATAGCGATGCGATGCGATTGGGGAATCGATGTTGGACCAGTTGAACCGCCGCAGCGATTAGTCCTACGCCATTTAGCAGTTCTTTCGCAACCTTGCCGGGCAGGACACGTGCATTCGCCCAGCGAAGATGGCGTTGCATTGGCAGCGCTGAAGCGAGGGGTAGGACCAGATTGATGCCAACGCGATCACCGAGATCGATATGGCCAGATTCAAATTTCGCTGATGATGTCAGCACGAAGTCTTCCCCCACAGACAGTGCTTCATTTCCAGTGACAAACCCTGACAAAATTTGCCGGAGATCTGCGATTTCGCCTGCGACCTTACCGATCAAAAGATCGCGAAAACGATACGCATCATAATCTGGCAGCAAGTCACATTTCGTCAGTGCAAACATCCAGATTCGAGGGAACCTGACGAGCTTCTTGCCATCATGCAGCAATTCGTCTTGAAGTGATAGGAGGGTGCTCTTGAGATTTCCTAGCAAGGACTTGAGGTAACGCTCGATGTCGTCGTCATCGTCAAGGAGTCGCGAACTGTCGACGAGGATCAAGGCAACGTCCGACCGGATCAAGTCGTTGAAGGTCTTCAGGCGGATCTCGGCTTCTTCTTCAGTATTGGCTCCGTGGCTGAGCCATTCGCCTGGATAATCGTGCCATACGAGCCTGAGCGCATTGAAAGGGATGCTCGGATGGTTTTGTCCGTTGTTTTCTTTCAGCTTTAAAGTGAATGAGTACGTTTCGTTATTGAAGCGGTTGGCTAGCGGTGTGCGCGAATTTTCCCGCATTCCCAAGTAGTTCTTATGAAGTTTTGCACCCTGCTTAAAGTCGTCGGCAACTATCCGATAGAGGTTGCGTTCGGTGAACTCCGGTTCTTGCGCGGCTCCGTATAAAGCGGACAGTAGAACTGTTTTTCCGCTACCACTTTCGCCGAAGACAGCAATGTGCTGCTCAGGTGTTTTAGTACTCGCCATGGAATCATTCCTCAGGCTTATCGCGCAATTAGCGCTGTCAATCGATTTCTGTTGGGATCAGCTTATAGGCATACAGCGACGAAAGGGCGGAGGTGTCTAATAGGCGAACTATTTTGACTGCAGAGTAGCGGCGAAATGTAAATTATAAGAATTCAGCATTAACGAAGTTTAGTGCCTTTTCCTTGAACTCGCGGCTGGTTACCGCGTTGGCGTGATTGCGTCCTGCCAGCCACAGCACTTCATTGCGTGTTCCTTCGTCCTTCAGGAGGCGACGCAAATGCGGCATGGTGGTCGCGAGATCATCCTGGTCTCCGGCGACCAGCAAGGTGGGAACCGATGGCACCTTGGCTGCCGGATCGTAGGGCTCGGATTTGATTGCCTCAATCAGCTCAAAGAGCGCCGATAGATCATTGGACGGTTCAGCCTCGGCAATCCGCATGATGGCGGCGGTGTAGTCGTCATGGATCTTTTCGCCGGTCTCAACGTAGGTGCGGGCCTGGTCCAATTCGAAGGCGGCCAGCGGATCACCGGCTCCTGGACCCCCGATGACCAAATGATTCACCAAATCCGGATTGAAAGCGGCGAATTCCCAGGCCAGCCGGGAACCCAAAGAGTAGCCGATGACATCTACGGGTCCATCGTCCAGATCCATCACGATGGCAGCCAGGGCCTGGCGAATCTGGCTTGGTGCCCAGCTGCCGTCGTTGCGGCGAGGATCTTCTCCATGGCCCGGCAAATCAACCAGAAGGACATCGCGTCCTGCATCAGTGAAATATTTCAGCCACCGCGAGCGGTCCCAATTCAGTTCGCCGGATGAGGCGAAGCCGTGGATGAAAAGCACGGATGGGCTTTTCACCTCAGCGTTTGCGCGAACCACTCGAAGATTCAGATCCAATGTCATGCCATTGATCATAGGTCATTCACCCTTGAAATGTGATCTGGGCTAGCGCCTCAAGAGCGTTAATGTCAGAATGACTCTAACGAATCCGAATGTGCTGAAAACGAGGCAAATAAGAAATGTCATCCGTACCGGGTTGGGCGAATGTCGACGAACGCCGCAACCTCCCGCCCGCTCTTGCGGTTTCCACTGTGATCCTGGGAATCCGTGAAGGCAAAGATGGCGGACCCGACAAACTCTGCTTGCCAGTGGTACGCCGCATTCGCCAACCCCACACTGGAATGTGGGCGCTGCCAGGCGGACCAGTTGATCCGCGGGAATCCCTCGGCCAAGCGGCAGGGCGCAACCTTGCTGAAACCACAGGCCTACGCCCCACCTATCTGGAACAGCTCTACACCTTCGGGGATATCGACCGCTCGCCAACCCACCGCCTAGTCACCATCGCCTACTTTGCGCTGCTGAACGCTGACCAGGTCGGTGCCACCGTCCAAGACGACAACGTGGCCTGGTTCGATATCGATGATCCGCAGATTGCCCAGATGGCTTTCGACCACCGAAAGATCTTGGACTACGCCATGTGGAGGCTGCGCAACAAGACCGAGTACGGGCAGATAGCGCATCGATTGCTAGGAGAACGCTTCACCCTGGCGGCCCTGCGCGGAGTCTATGAAGCTATCCTCGGACGCCGCCTGGATCCTGCGAACTTCCGCCGAACACTCAAGAACACTGCCTCCATCGAGGAGACCGATGAGTATCTGGCCGGCGGACAGCACCGGCCGCCACGGTTATACCGCTACGTGGGCCACGGACCAGACCCGTTGGAAGTCGACCCGCTGCACGACTAGCAAGCACCATTCATACTTTTCACCGTCATCCTGTAAGAAACGGACGAACCCATGAGCACCCAAATCACTGACAACGCCAATGCCTCGGTAGCCCAGAACATCGCTCGGCTCAATCTGCTGGCTCCGGAATCCACCTGCTCCACCGATCTGGCCTCCAACCCGTGGGACACCCCTGCGGGCTACGGGCCAGGTGCCTCCCAAGAGGATTCGGTTCCAGCTGGTTACCCGGTGCAGGGTTCCATCCCAGAGGAATACCTGGAGGCTAGCGACGCCGAGCTTGATACTCGCATCATTGCTGCCAAAGAAACCCTGGGGGACAGGGCAGTGATCCTAGGGCACTTCTACCAGCGCGATGAAGTGGTGAAATATGCGGATTTCGTGGGTGACTCCTTCCAGCTGGCCAACGCAGCATTGACCCGAGACAAGGCGGAAGCCATCGTGTTCTGCGGTGTGCACTTCATGGCCGAAACGGCAGATATTCTCAGCCGCGAGGACCAATCGGTGATCCTTCCGAATCTTGCAGCAGGTTGCTCCATGGCAGACATGGCAGACGGTCCGAGCGTGCAAAAGTGCTGGGAAGAGCTCACCGCCCTATATGCAGATGAAGCTGATGATGGGCGGATGCCGGTCATTCCGGTGACCTACATGAACTGCTCTGCAGAGCTTAAGGCCTTTGTCGGTCGCAACGGCGGACTGGTCTGCACCTCCTCCAACGCTGCAACTGTTCTGGAGTGGGCTTTCGAGCGAGGACGCCGCGTCCTGTTTTTCCCGGACCAGCACCTTGGACGCAACACCGCTAAGGCCATGGGCATTCCCCTGGAGCAGATGCCGATGTGGACTCCGCGCAAGGAATTGGGCGGCAACGAAGCTGACACGCTGCTCGATGCCAAGGTCATTTTGTGGCACGGCTTCTGCTCCGTGCACAAGCGCTTCAACCCCGCGCAGATCGCCAAGGCGCGTGAGGATTTCCCTGGCGTGCGCGTGATTGTGCATCCGGAATGCCCCATGGAAGTTGTGGACGCGGCAGATGAAGCCGGCTCTACCGACTACATCCAAAAGGCTATTGCCGCTGCTACCGAGCCAACTGCTTTTGCCGTCGGTACCGAAATTAATATGGTCAACCGCTTGGCTGCCCAGTACCCGCAGCACAACATCTTCTGCCTTGATCCAGTGATCTGCCCATGCTCCACGATGTACCGAATCCACCCGGGCTACCTTGCCTGGGTGCTCGAAGAGCTGGTTGCCGGACGAGTGGTCAACCAAATTTCGGTACCGAAGGAACAACAAGGGGATGCAAAGATCGCCCTGGAGCGCATGCTAGCTGCCAAGCCATGAGCCAGGTCCAACAAGAACCGAAGAAGCTGGTGATCGTCGGCTCCGGTGTGGCTGGACTGTGCGCAGCTTTGCACGCCGTAGAGCTGGGCATCCAGCCGGTATTGCTGACCAAAGGGAAACTGGGGGACTCGAACTCTGAGCTCGCGCAGGGCGGGCTATCAGCTGTTACCGGAGCATCCATGGCCCAAGGCGACTCTGTTTCCAAACACGTTGCCGATACGCTCAAAGCTGGCGCGGGCCACTGCGGCGTGGAACCGGTGGAACACCTGTGTTCCTCAGGCGAAGAGCTAGTGCAGGCTTTGGAATCCTATGCAGTGGATTTTGACCGTAATGCAGATGGCTCCTACCAGCTTGGCCTTGAAGCCGCGCACAGCGCACACCGTATTCTGCATATCAATGGGGATGCCACCGGCGCTTCATTGGTGCAAACCTTGGTTCGTGCCGTGCGCCAACTGGAAACTGCAAACAAGCTCAGCATCTTCGAGGATGCAGTTGCCACCGAACTCCAGCTGCATGATGGAAAAGTCTCAGGGGTGCATTACTTGCGCAACGAGGCAGAACAACTGCTCCTGGCAGAAGCGATCCTGCTGGCTACCGGTGGACTGGGCCAGTTGTATTCAGCGACCACCAATCCTCAAGGAGCAACCGCCGACGGCCTGGGACTGGCCGCCCGGGCAGGTGCTGTCATCGCGGATGCCGAATTCATCCAGTTCCATCCAACGCTGGTTGACCCCGCCCGATATCCAGAAGCCGGGATGGTTTCCGAAGCCGTACGTGGTGAAGGTGCCATTTTGGTCAATGACGCGGGGCAGCGGTTCATGCCTGGAATTCACCCGGATGCTGAGCTGGCACCTCGTGATGTCGTGGCCCGAGGCATCCATGAGCAGATCCAAGCCGGGCACCAGGTGTACCTTGATGCGCGGGCCGTGGAAGAAACGCGTGGCACAGGATTCCTCGCAGGCCGTTTCCCATCCATCACCGCCCGGCTCGCAAGTTGCACCGCGGGCGGCTCCGGCCTGGACATGGCTCATGACCTGATTCCGGTGGTAGCGGCCCAGCACTACTTCATGGGCGGGATCCACACCGACATCTCAGGACGAACCTCTGTCCCAGGCCTCTATGCGGCCGGCGAATGCGCCAACACGACAGTTCATGGTGCCAACCGCTTGGCCAGCAACTCCTTGCTGGAAGCATTGATTTTTGCCCGAGAAGCCATCCTGGCCTTGATCAGCGACCCACCAGATGCTCGCTGCAATACCGATGCGCTGACTATCCAGCAACTCTCCGAGCCTGCCCCGGAAGCACCCCTGGATCTTGAACAGCTGCAAACGGCAGCCAGCAGCAAACTTGGTGTCTACCGCACCGGCGAGGAACTCGAAGAAATGGCCCAGATACTGGCGACGAGCGCGCCTGTCGCTGCCACTGCGCGAGAGCAGGCGGAACTGCGCAATCTGTGGATCGCTGCAAGGATCATCGCTGCAGGTTCCATGGCACGCACAAAAAGCCTGGGTGCACACCACCGCTTGGATTCAACCGAATTCACCAGCAGCCTGTCAGATGAGGGTGTGCGCTATGGCTGGACCCTGCACCCAAGCGAGCTGAACAACGAGAACCTTTTGAGCAAGGAAATGAACGCGTGAACACTTTGATCCATCCGGTACCCAACGCTGCCATGGACCGCATCATCGAGCTGGCGCTCGCCGAGGACAATCCGCGCGGCGATATCACCGCACTTACCATCGTTCCCGAAGGCGCGACAGCTACCGCCGTGGTGCAGGCCCGCCAGCCAGGCGTACTCTCCGGAGGGGCAGTATTCACCCGGACTATGCAGCTAGTCGATGCGCAGCTGGAGGTAGAGCAGCTGATTGCCGACGGAAACACGTTTGCTGCCGGTGACAGCTTGCTCAAGGTCTCCGGGCCGGCGGCGAGCTTGCTGACCGCTGAACGCGTGGGGCTCAATCTCCTGCAGCGCATGTGTGCCATCGCCACGGCGACCGCTGAGCTCGTCGGCCTGGTTGCGCATACCAAAGCCCGCATTGTCGATACCCGGAAAACGACGCCGGGCCTTCGCGTCCTTGAACGCTACGCAGTGCGCTGCGGTGGAGGAGTCAACCACCGGGACAACCTATCGGATGCTTTCATGGCCAAGGACAACCACCTGGCTTTGCTGGATAACGGAGAGCAGCTTACCGCTGCCCTGAAGTCGGTACGTGCGCGGCTGGGGCACACCACGTCGATGGAAGTTGAAGTAGATTCCATTGCACAGATTCCACCAGTGCTCGCCGCCGGAGTGGACATCATCATGCTGGATAACTTTGATCCCGCTGACATTCCCGCAGCCATTGAACTGATCAACGGGCAAGCAGTAGTAGAAGCCAGCGGAAACATCAACGCATCAACAGTCGTGGCTGTCGCTGAAGCCGGTGTTGATGTCATTTCCTCGGGTGCCATTACACACTCGGTGAAAGCAATTGACCTTGGACTGGATATGGTTATTGCATGATCTACATGGATGCCGCATCCACCGCGCCACCTCGCCAAGACGTTCTCGACATGCTCAATCCGTTGTTGACCAAGGATTTCGGTAATACGGCATCTTTGCACGAAGCCGGGCAGCAAGCCAAGCGGGCTAACGACTGGGCAAGAACGCAGCTGGCTAGCCAGCTGGGCGTGGCAGCAGAGGAAGTCTATTTCACTTCCGGCGGCACCGAGGGAGCCAACACTGCCGTGATCGGGGCGGCCTTGGCCAACCCCCGTGGACGTGTGGTGGTCTCAAGCTCCATTGAGCATCCAGCGGTACTGGAAGCCTGCAAGTACCTTGTTGAATTCCACGGATTCGAACACCGCATCATCCCGGTATCGGCCACGGGGCTGGTCGATCTGGATGCGGCCGGCCAGCTGATCGATGCAGCTGTTGCCGTGGTTTCGGTGATGGCAGTGAACAACGAAGTCGGCACCATTCAACCGGTAGTGCAGGTTGCCCAACTGGCCCGCAACGCTGGGGCGATCATGCATACGGACGCCGTGCAGGGCGCCGGCTGGATTGACCTCAAGCCGTTGTGCGCCGCTGTGGACGCATTGAGCATTTCCGGGCACAAGCTCGGCAGCCTCAAGGGCAGCGGAGCACTGTACCTGTCCGCTAAGCATCGCTTTGTGCCGCTGCTGCACGGTGGCGGACAGCAGGGCGGAATGCGTTCGGGAACCGAGAACCCGGCCGCTGCCGTGGGCATAGCCGCGGCATTGCAGGCAGCGACCGCACAGCGCGAAGCAGGACTGGGCGCAAGCTTTGGCCCGTACCTGGTTGAACGGATTCTCAAGGAACTCAATGCCAAGCATCCGGGCAGCGTCCAGCTGACAGGGGATCCGGAACATCGTGTTGGAGGCATAGTCTCCTTCGTTTTCCCGAAGACCGCCGGTGAAACTGTGCTGATTGAATTGGCCCGCAGGGGAGTCCTATGCTCTTCAGGTTCTGCATGCGCAGCAGGCTCGACCGATCCTTCGGCGGTACTCACTGCGATGGGCTATGAAGAAGAACTGGCCCATACTGCTGTCCGTCTTTCGTTCATGCGCACCGCAAAAGAAAATGAGATCAGCCAGGTGGCCTCGGCTGTAGTTTCCTGCGTCTCCGGGCTCTTAAGCTGAAAATCCTGCTTCCCGGAACAGAAAAGTTCTTGGAAGCAGGACTGCAGCCAGCCGATGCCGGCGCCCTAGCGCAAGTACGTGCCGGAGACCCAGCCGTTCTTCCCGGCATACTTCACCGGGTACCAGCCGGACTTCTTCGAGCCGCGGATGGTCACCGTCTTTCCTTTGGGAATAGTGAGGATGACACGCTTGCCTGTTCCCGCACCACTGCGCATGTTCAGGTTCGCGATGGTCTTCTTGGACGAGGACTTTGAGCTCTTGGGATTGGTGGTCGTCGGTGCAGTCCCGGAGGAGGAGAAATTGCTCAGGTAGGTGCCCGAGACCCAGCCATTCTTCCCTGCGTACTTCACCGGGTACCAGCCGGACTTCTTTGCGCCGCGAATGGCGACCTTCTTGCCATTCGGAATAGTCAGCACGACGCGATGGCTGGTGCCTGCCCCGGCACGCATATTCAAGTTCGCAGTGGTCTTGGCAGACTTGGCATTGCTGGTGCTCTTCTGAGGCGCGCTCTTCTTCGAATCCTTCTTCGGTGCTGCCGGCATCGAGATGTTCTTCAGGTACTTGCCCGATACCCAACCGGTTTTCGAGCTGTAGCGAACCTGGTACCAACCGGACTTCTTGGATCCGGTCAGTTGGACGCTCTTGCCTTTCGGGATGGTCACCAACAGTCGGTTTCCGGCGCCTGCCCCGGTGCGCATATTCAGATTCGCGGTGGTCCGCGCTGTGCCCTTGGTCTGCTTGGGAGTGCTCTTGGCTTTCTTGCCAGAAACCCCATAGAAGGCTTCGAGGCTCTTGGCGCCGGAGTTCTTCACGCTCTTGGCCAAGGAGGTACCCAGGTAGCGGAAGTGCCACGGCTCGTAGGAGTAGCCCGTGACGGATTCCTGGCCCTTCTGGTAGCGCATGATGAAGCCGTACTTGTGTGCGTTCTTGCCGACCCACTTGCCCACGGGAGTGTTGGCGAAGCAGGCCTGCAAACCGCAAGCGCCGTTGGTATTTCCCACGTCAATGGCCAGGCCAGTCTGGTGCTCGCTGGTGCCCGGTACAGCGGAGATGCGTGAAGCGTAGCTCTTGCCATAGATGCGGGTGTAGTAGTTGAACAGCTCAGCCTGGCGGTTGTATGAACGATAACCGCTGACAGCCCGGATCTTGACACCGTCCTTCGCAGCTGCCTTGGCCATCTTGCTGTAGGCCTTGGCCGCCGAGGACTTCAGCCGGACGTTGGTGCCCTTGACCGCTACCGTCTTCGGTGCGTACTTAACGGGACTGAGCGGGTACTTCTTGTTGACGAAGACGTCATCCTTGCTCGGATTGCGCTGGATTTTCTTGGCGGCAATCTGCAGTCCGCCATCAACTGCCAGTGCCTGAGCCTGTACCGCTGAAGTTGCTGGAGCAGGGGCTGCGGCTAGTGCCGGGGTTGCCGGAAGCACTGTTGCAAGCAGTGCGGCCGACAGGACGGCAGCCATTGAAGTCTTGAACGCCCGAGGCAGTTTCATGGAACTCTCCGATAGAGGTGACAAGCGATGCGACCATCATTCCATCATCTATCCATGACTCGTTCAAGACGTTACTGCAAACGTTAGAGAAGGAATAGTCTCGTTGGGCGCATCTTTTGAATCAACTAGCGCGGCAGTTCCGCACTTGGCGCCAGAGGCCGGCAACCAGTTGCTGCTGGCGGTGTGGATATGGATAAACGGCCTCCCACTTGAGGCACCGCAAGTATTCCATGGGCCGTGGCCGCAGGGTCTTCGCAACTGGGTTTTCCAGTCGGACAGGCGTGCCGCAAGGAGCACGGCCTGGGAAAATGCTCGCTGAACTTTGCTTGCAAGAAGTCGCAATCCTCACGCCAGCCGCCAGGAAAATGCCCCGTTCCTGGAGTCAAGTTGGTGGAAGAACACGAAGGGCCAATTTTTCTAGCTCGGCGAGATTTGGTAGGTTTGCGTGCATGCGTATCCGTCCAGAAGTCTTCGATGACCGAGCTGCGGTGTATGCAATAACCCATGCTGCGTTCTCCGGCATCGATCCGATGGTTGAGCCTGAGGAAGTCGGACTGCTGCAGCGTCTATTCGACTGCGACCAGTACGATAACCGTTTCTCAATCGTTGCCCTGGATGACACAACGGTCATTGGGCACGTCATCGCTACATGGGGAGAAGTGAATGGGGAACCCTTGCTGGGACTTGGCCCGCTAGCTGTCGCCCCGGAATACCAGCACCGAGGTGTCGGGTCGATCCTGATGCAAGAAATTCATGACAGGGCCGAGCAAGAAAGCATCAGCGGTATCGTTCTGCTGGGCGCCCCTGGCTACTACCGCCGCTTCGGCTACGAAGCGGCGCAAGGTCGCGGGATCCTGCCTACGCGCACCTCATGGGGCGAGCACTTCATGGTGCGGGTCTTCGACGATAACCGCCTGCCGCGCGGCAACTACCGCTATGCCAAGCCGTTTGGTGTCTAAACGCTAATTTTCGCTGGGAATTTTCCCATATCTATTGTCACTAGTGCTCTTCGGGCGTAAACCTGTCTTATGGAACCACATGAAGAGCTTCGCGAACTGTCCTTCACCGTGTCGGGAATCATTTCCAAATCGATCAGGCAAGTATACGAAGCTGTGGCTGATCCAGAACAGCTTTCCCATTACTTCACTACCGGCGGAGCATCCGGGCACATGGAAAACGGTGCCACCGTGACCTGGGACTTCCATGATTTCCCCGGCCCGTTCCCGGTCAAGATCGTGGAAGTGGAAGAGCCAAAGCGTATTGTCCTGCAATGGGGCGGCCAGCAATCCACTGCTGCCGATGGCATGAATACCGTGACGTTCGAATTCGCTTCACTGGAAGACAGCACCCGAACCAAGGTGACCATCAGCGAGGCCAGCTGGGTGGCGACCTCCGAAGGAGCCAAGGCTGCCTTTGGGAATTGCGAGGGCTGGACCGGGATGCTGGCCGCGATGAAGGCGTGGCTGGAATACGGGATCAACCTCCGCGAGGGGTTCTACAAATAGCCGGGATCGGCAGCTAGCGGCGGCGCTGGTAGTAGACGTGCGTGGCAAGCGTCGTTTCGCGCCGTGACACGCGGTCCATATGCGTTTCTATATCTTCAACGCTGATCGGTTCGCCATGCCCGAGGCGGATGGGCGCGATATGCAGCCGCAGCTCGTCAATGAGGCCGGCTCGCAAGAACTGCACAATGGTGTTTGCTCCACCGGCGATGGCCACTGGATTCTCTCCCGCCGCTTCCTGGGCTTCGGCGAGGGCTTCCTCGATCCCATCGGGGACGAATTGGAAGCTGGTCCCGCCCTCCAGGCAGAGCATCGGCTTCGGATGGTGGCTGAGCACGAAGACCGGGGCATGGTACGGAGGGGTCTCTCCCCACCACCCGATCCAGTCGGCGTCGTCCTCCCCGGCTGGCGGGCCGAACATCTTGCTCCCCATGATGAAAGCCGAGGCTTCGGTAATAGCGGAAATTTCCGCCTGGTTCTCTTCGAGGCGCTCAAACTGCCAGCGGTGCAGGGCTTCGGCTCCCTCGCCCAGCGGATTATCCATGCTCTGATGGGGTCCAGCGCAGAATCCGTCCAGGGAGACGGTGACATCGCAAACTACCGAGCCCATGGCAAATGCCTCGATTCAACCTACATGCCGGCGGGAGAGTGGCTACTCCTACAATGAACCTGCCCGGAGGCAGAATCAAGCCCAAGTCCGGGACAATGCAGCCGGACGCCTAGCTCTCCACGTCTTTTGGCGCACCGGCAACATTCCACAGCGACAAGTGGTATTTCCGGATCAGCGCTGCTTCCAGGAGCAGGGCCGCCTTGCGGTGGATGCAGGTGACCCACCGGCCTTCAAGATTCAAGCGGTCAATGGCCAGGCGTGCCACTTGCTGGATTGAGCGGGATTCACCGCGGTCCGCCTCGGCTGCCAAGTCCCGCAGCCACTGGGCATCCGCTAGTCCTTCGTCAAAAGCGTATTTGCCCATGCCGGAGGTCGCGCCCTGGCCGCTGGAATAGATCTTCAGTCTTCCGCGAAGTCCCTTTCCGCTGCGTTCGCCAGCCTGGCCCACGTAGATTGGCTCATGTTCCGAGGCGCCCGCGCGGCGGAACATGTAGACACCCGGGGCCACTGGCGCCGAGTCGGCGGTGGCTTCAAAGGAATCCCACGGCGACCAATCCAGGGATTCAATGACCTGGTCGTCAATGGGAGTGAGGGAAATTTCCAGCCCCGGCGCGCCGGCGAACTGAAGCTGGGTCTGCAAAGCGGCGGAGACATGCCAATTGCCACCTGGCTGAGGCGGCTTCTGGATGGCGCCCTTGGGACGATGCTGGCGCAGATAGCTGCGCAACTCCTTGGTTTCTACGCCAAGGGTGCTGGCAGCTTCTTCCAAGCTGAATAGCTTTTCGTCCTTCAAGAGTGTTCTGCCTTCTGTGCGCCGTGATTGAACAGTTGATGCTGAATCAATTTAATCCCATGGAATGCCCGGGAGCCTGGAAGGAGCTGCCTATGGCATGTCCTTCCGGGCTGGGGCAAAAGCTACTGCACCGCTTCACGCAGTTTGGTGCTCAAGCGTTCCAACTCATGGAATTCTTCTTCGGTCAGTGCGGTGCCCAGCAAATTGTGCAGATGCTTGACGTGCTCCCTTCCGATTTCCTGCTGGAGCTTGCGGCCTGCCTCGGTCAGCGAGAGCTGCATGGCACGGTGGTCATCCGGGTCGGCCTCGCGAACTACCAGCCCCTGGTCTTCCAATCGGGTGACCATGCGGCTGAGGCTGGGCTGCGAAATCAGCAACTGCTTGTTCAGGTCTACCATCCGGCTTTTGCCGCCGGGGCAGGTGCGCAAGTTGAACAGCACGTCGTACTCGCGCATGGACAGCTTGCCGAACTCCGGCATTGCGGTGATCTGGCGCATGACCGCCACCTGTGCCCGGAAAAGAGCCTCCCAGGCATCGGTGGCGACCTTCAATGAGGCTGCTGGATTACTGGTCCCGGTCACTTGCTACAGGCTCCTTGGTGTTTGCTTGCTCAGCTTCCAGTTTAGCGTCGCGAGCAGCAACCAATCCCGCATGGGTAGGAGCCGGGGTAAGGTCCTTCGGTGCCCGGGAATCCATTTCCTTGCGCAGTTCAGGCAGCACGTACTCGCCGAACAGGTCCAGCTGGTTCAGCACGGTCTTCAGCGGCAGGCCGGCATGGTCGATGAGGAACAGCTGTCGCTGGTAGCTGCCGAAGTACTCCTGGAAGGACAGCGTCTTCTCCAGCACCTGCTGCGGGGAGCCAACGGTCAGCGGGGTCTGGGAGGTGAAGTCTTCCAACGACGGGCCATGGCCGTAGACCGGGGCGTTATCGAAGTACGGGCGGAATTCCTTGACTGCCTGCTGGGAATCCTTGGCCATGTAGAACTGGCCGCCCAGGCCAACCACGGCCTGGTCGGCGCGTCCGTGCCCATAGTGCTCGTAGCGCTCGCGGTACAGGTTGATCAGCTGCTGGTAGTGCTCCTTTGGCCAGAAGATGTTGTTGGCGAAGAAGCCGTCACCGTAGTAGGCGGCGATTTCTGCTACCTGCGGGGTGCGGATTGATCCGTGCCAGACGAATGGTGCCACGTCATCGAGCGGGCGCGGGGTCGAGGTGAAGTTCTGCAGCGGGGTGCGGAACTTGCCTTCCCAGTTCACCACGTCCTCATCCCACAGGCGGCGCAGCAGGTGGTAGTTCTCCACGGTCAGGTTGACCGAGTCCTGCATGTTCTTGCCGAACCATGGGTAGACCGGCCCTGTGTTGCCGCGGCCCAGAACCAGGTCCACTCGGCCATCTGCCAGGTGCTGGAGCATGGCGAAGTCCTCGGCGATCTTCACCGGGTCATTGGTGGTGATCAGCGTGGTCGTGGTGGAAAGGATGATGCGCTCGGTCTGGGCGGCAATGTAGGCCAGTGTGGTGGTAGGGGAGGAGGAGAAGAACGGGCGGTTGTGGTGCTCGCCGATGGCATAGACGTCCATGCCGATTTCTTCGACCTTCTTGGCGATCGCCACCGATGCGTCGATGCGCTCTTTTTCGGTAGGGATGCGGCCGGTAGTTGGGTCGCGGGTGATGTCGCTGACTGAGAATACTCCGAATTGCATGTCCACTCCTGTTTTCCTGGTGCAAGCGTTATGTCCTGCCACCAATTTATATGCGTATGCATGTAATAACAAGTTGATGCGTCAAATATTCCCGGGCTCCTCGGAGATCTTTCTTCCTGGGGTGCACCGTCCGGCGGGTGCCCGTCACACTGCCGGCAACGTGCAATGAGTCAATGGGCAATGAGTCAACGAGTCAATGAGCAATGAGTCAACGGCGGGTGGGGATGAAACCTGCACCCCAGAACAAGTTGCCTTGCTCGTGGGCCGGTTCCAAAGAGGGCTGCCCTGGCACGCACCGGCAATTGCGCCTGTGCTTGCGCAACTGGCGCAAAGCCCGTCGCAGCTGGCGCGCAGTCAGCGCGGATCCGGTATCCGTACCGGACTGCTGCTCCTGGATGCGAGCGAACAGGATGGTGCATGGCGGAATCTGGGTTGCGGTCATGAGTTGGCCTTTCGTAGAAGTTCATACGACAGCCAACAGGCTCCAGCTAACTTGAGGTCAAGCGGCCGGACCTGAATAATTCCTCATATGACATCCTCCAGCCACTCCGCAGTTCCAACAAGGAAAAGCCAATTAGGCATCGGGGATCTCGCTCGGCGCGCGGGAGTATCAGTGGCCGCGATCAGGTACTACGAGTCGCGGAACCTGATTTTCTCCACGCGGACCAACGGGAACATGCGCGTGTTCCCCAAGCACACGCTGCGCAGGCTGGCGATTATCGCTGCTGGCCAGCGCGTGGGCCTGACCCTGGCTGAAATCGCCGGCACGTTGGGCGAGCTGCCCGAAGACCGGGCGCCGCGGCAGAGTGAATGGGAACAGCTCAGCACGCATTGGAAGCAGATCATCGATCGCCGCATGCTCCAGCTCGAATCGCTGCGGGATTCGCTGGATGGATGCATCGGCTGCGGATGCCTGTCGATCAAGAATTGCTCGCTGGTCAACCCCGGAGACGAGGCCGCCGCGGAAGGCGAAGGCTCTCGCTGGATCCGCAAACTCGATGCGAACTCCAGCCACGGGGTTACCGGCACCGTGGAGTGACGATTCCGCCCTGATAGGCGATCAGGGCGGCCTCCACGCGGTTGCGCGCACCGAGCTTGAGCAGGATCGCGGTCATATGCCCCTTGACTGTCGCCTCGGTGAGCACCAGCCGGGCGGCGATCTCCGCGTTGGACAGGCTCTGGCCCACCAGCGCCAAGACCTCGCGTTCTCGCACGGTCAAGCCGTGGACCAGGGACCGGGCCCGGGCCTGCGCGGCGGTGTCGATCCCGCGCACCTTGTCGATCACCCTCCGGGCAATGCGCGGGGAGAGCGCCGCGGCGCCTTCGGCCACCGCATGGATGGCGCCGAGCAGTTCCTCGGGTCCCGAGCTCTTGAGCATGAATCCGCAGGCTCCGCCGGACATGGCCCGGTCGATGTATTCCTCCTCGCCGAAGGTGGTCAGGACCAGCACCTTGGTTTCCGGAACCTGGCCCAGGATTGCTTCCATGGCTCCCAGTCCGTCGAGCTGCGGCATGCGGATATCCATCAGGATCACCGAGGGGTCCAGGCGCGCGGCCAGTTCGATGGCGCGCACCCCGTTCTCCGCTTCCCCGGCAATGACGATGCCCGGGTCGCTGGACAGGATCGCGCGCAGCCCGGCGCGGATCAGCGCATCGTCATCCACCAGCAGGACGCTGACGGGGGTGTCCATGCTCATCTGCAGTTCCTTTGGCTAGCCGGCGGGGTAGAGGTGGTCGGTGGAAACCAGTACGTTATCGGCGAAGCACAGGCGGAACATCTCGCTGCCCAGATCCAGCAGCCCGGTCCGGGCCGCATAGTAGCGGCACTGCGCATCCCCTGGCGGTGCCGGCTCGTCGATCACGGGAAGCGGCTCATCCAGGCCCGGGGCGTGGACCAGCGAAGCAACCTGCCGTGCGTCCATGCCCACCGAGAGCTTCTGGAAGTCCGAGGGGTGCAGGGCGGTGGCCTGGTAGGTGGCATGCTGCAACAGCAGCAGGGCCGCGGCAATCACCGTGACGGCGAGGACCGGCATCAGCACCAGCATCGAGGTACTCGTGCGCTTCACCGGCGGATGCACCCCGGCAGGCGCCGGGTGCGGGGATGCCTGGGCAATGGAAGCGCGCAGTTCGAAACGCCCCTTGGTGCGGTGCACCGCCAGCGAGCCTCCGGCGGCTTCGAGGGTGCCGCGCAGCGAAGCTATCCCAGTGGCCCCAACCCGGCTGGGAGGCAGGGGGCCATGCAGCGGATTGGAAATGCTCAGCACCGCCTGCTCCGAGCGCGTATCGAGATCGAGGTCCACCTCGGCGTGCGGCGCGTACTTCGCCGCATTGGTCAACGCCTCCTGGGCCACCTGGCGCAGCACCGCGGCCCACCGGATGGATCCGGGGGCCTGGAGCGAGGGTCCCTTCCGGGAGAAATTGATCGTCATGCCCTTGGCCCGGGCCTGTTCGACCAGCTGCTCCAGCGATGAACCTGACGGGCCCAGCGGCGCTTGTTCGCCCTCCTCGTGCAGCACCCCGATGATCTGGTGCAGATGCTCAATGGACTCATCGGCCTGCTCGCGGATCCGCTTAGCCTGTTCGTAGGCCGGCGTGCCCTTTTCCAAGGACACCTGCAGCCCGCCGGTGGACAGCGCCAGCAGCGCCAGATCGTGGCCCAGCTGGTCATGCATGGCTTCGGCAATGCGCGCCCTTTCCCGCAGCTCGGCTTGCACCACCACATGCCGGCGCTCCTGGCTGCGGAACAGCACCGCATTGCGCCGCGCCCGGCCCGCCCACCAGGGCAGCAACGCGAAAAGCACCAGGCCGGTAAGGATATTCAGTGCGAAGGCCAGCAGGCTCAGGTGCGAGGACCATGCCAGCGTCACCCCGGAGGCCAGCGTCCCTGCCCCGAGGGCCAGCAATCCATGGGCCAGCGCGGACACATGCCGTCCGGCCAGGTAGCTGCAGGCCGCGGCCAGGGGAGCGAGCACAACCCAGGCCCCGTTCGTGGAGATGGGAACCAGATAGGCGCACAGAGCCAGCAACAGCAACAGGACCGGCTGCTTCCACGAGGTAGTCATGGAGAACATGCTACGCAGAATCGGCGCAGCCAGACACCGACCAAGGTAGGGGTTGGGGCCGCGCGTTGGCCGACTTCCAGCCGGTGCGCGGCGGCCCGGGCGAATCCTAGGGTTGAGCGCAGAACCAAAGGAGCACACCATGATCGCACTTGAAGCGCTGAGCAAGGACTTCGGCGCCACCCGCGCAGTCAATGCGCTGACCGCCACCATAGAACCCGGGCAGGTGACCGGATTCCTCGGACCCAACGGGGCCGGCAAATCGACCACCATGCGGATGATCCTCGGACTGGACGCGCCCAGCAGCGGGCGGGCACTGGTCAATTCGGTTCCCTACGCGCAGCTGCGCTACCCGCTGCAGGTTCTCGGAGCGCACATCTGCGGCACGGCGGGGCACCCGGGGCACACCCCGCGCACCTTCCTCGCATCCCTGGCGCAAAGCAACCGGATCCCGGCAACCCGGGTGGATGAGGTGCTGGCCGACGTCGGGCTGCAGTCCGTGGGCGCCCAGCGGATCGGCGGATTCTCGCTGGGCATGCGCCAGCGCCTGGGCATCGCCGCGGCGCTGCTGGGCGACCCCGAGATCCTGGTCCTGGACGAGCCGATGAACGGGCTGGACGCCGAAGGGATCGTCTGGATCAGGCAGCTGCTGCGCGCCAGGGCGGATCGCGGCGGGACCGTCTTCGTCTCCAGCCACCTGATGAGCGAGGTGCAGCAGGTCGCGGACCAGCTGATCCTGATAGGCCGTGGAGAGCTGATCGCCCAAGCCCCCACCAGGGAGCTGATCAGGCAATTCACCCAGCAGGTCATTACGGTGCGCTCGCCGCAGCTCGCGGCGCTCGCCGGACTCCTGCAGCAACCGGGCATGGAGCTGAACGCTGGCGAGGACCGGCTGGAGGTCATCGGCCTGCCGCTGGAAAATGTCGGTGGGCTGGCCTTCGCCCATGGCATCGAGCTGCATGAACTGAGCGTTGCCCACGGATCGCTGGAAAACGCCTACAACCAATTGACACATGGCATGGTGGAGTACTCCGCCGAATCAGCTAGGGGAGCGGGAAGCAAATGAGCACGCTGCAGATCAAAGAGTCCGCATCCGGATACCTGGGCGCAGAGCTGCTGGCGGCGGCCCGCGCCGAGGCCGCTAAATTCTTCGGGCTGCGGTCGCTGCTCTGGCTTTATGCCTTGGGAATCGCGTTGTCCATCGCCCTGGGGTGGCTGCTGGGTGCCAGTGCGAAAGCCAGCGGGGACAATGGCTTCGACGCGGCGATGCCTGCCCCGCTGATGGTTTTCTCAACCCTGCAATTCGGCCAGTTGTTCTTCGCTGCCGCCGCGGCCCTGCACATCACCAGCGAGTACTCCAGCGGCACCATCACCACCTCCTTGCAAGCGGTACCGCGCCGCGGGCTGCTGCTGGCAGCGAAGTCGCTGCTGCTCTCCGGGCTCGGTTTCGCTGCCGGAGTGGCCATGATCGGCGTGGGCACCATTCCGGCAGCGCTCAGCGCGGGGCCGTACGGGGCATTCGCCGTCTCCGACCTGGTTTCGGCCTGCCTGGGCGCCGGAACCTACCTGGCGCTGCTGAGCTTGATGGTGCTCGGGCTCGGGCTGCTGTGCCGGAACTCGGCCGGGGCAATCGTCTCGGCGATCATGCTGGTGACCGGGCTGCCGCAGATCCTGCAGCTGATTCCCTTCTCATGGGTGCAGACGGTGGCCGACTACCTGCCCAGCAATGCGGCGACGTTCATGGCCACCGGCGCCACCGAACCCTATGTGCCGACGGTGGCGCTGCTGGTGCTGGCAGGCTGGGCCGTGGCCCTGCTCGGAGCCGGATATGTTTCGCTGAAGCGGCGCGACGCCTAGCCGCAGGCAGCGCACAGCGGGGTATCGGGCATGATGCCCGATACCCCGCTGTGCGCACGTGGCTGAAGTTGCTAGGCCTTGGACCGAAGCTGGGCCCGGTCCCGCCATGCGGCGGTGCTCCATAGGGCGAGCGCTACCAGCGCTGGCTGGAAGAAGAGCCGGGCAAGCCGTTTCCCGTCGGTGTCCAGGCCGAACGCGTCGCGTCCCTCCTGCCACTGGGCGAGATTGCCGGGGAATACCGCGACGAAGAAGAGCGCGGCGATCCAGCCCACGGCGACCCGCTTCTTGAGCAGCGCCAGCAGGGAAAGTCCCAGGCCGATTTCGGCGACACCGGAAAGGATGACCGTCAGGTCCGGATCCAGCGGGACGAAGTCCGGGACCTGGGCGCGGAATTCCTCGCGGGCAAAGGTCAGGTGGCTGACCCCGGCGAAGCCCAGGAATGCCCCGAGCGCAATCCGTGCGCCGTGCCGGGCAATTCCCAGGGGCTTCGCCGCCGGGGACCTAGTCATCGCTGACGCTGACCAGGACATCGATGTTGCCGCGGGTGGCGTTGGAGTAGGGGCAGACCTGGTGGGCCGCATCGGCCAGTTCCTGGGCCAGTGCGGGTTCCATGCCGGGAATGATGACTTCCAGCTCAACCGAGAGCTTGAACCCGTTCTCTCCGTCGCGGTTCAGGTGGACTCGGCCGCCGACGCTGGAGTCCTCGATCTTGACCTTGCGGCCGCGCGCCACCATATTCAATGCCGAGTGGAAGCAGGCGGCGTAGCCCGCGGCGAACAGCTGTTCCGGGTTGGTGCCGGCTCCCGAGCCGCCCAGTTCTGCCGGGGAGGCCAGGGCCAGATCGAGCTTGCCGTCCGGGGTCTGGACGCGGCCTTCGCGGCCTTGGCCGGTGGACAGGGATTCAGCGGTGTACAGGGTTTCCATGAAACTGCCTTTCGATGAGGGTGAAATCTGGTAGCTATTTTCCGGAGGGTTGGTCCGGAGCGGGGATTTGCTGCATGGAGGCGGTAATGCGGTGCAGGGATGCCAGCAGCGCTTTGGCGCTTTCCATATCCGGCAACCCGGTGCCGCAGGCGATCTGCGCCGGGATATGCGCCAGTTCCTTGCGCAGTGATACGCCAGCGGGGGTCAGGCGGACGTTGACGACGCGGCTGTCCTGGTCATCGCGTTGGCGTTCGATGAAGTCCTTTTGTTCCAGCCGGCGCAGCAGCGGGGACAGGGTCCCGGAGTCCAGCTGGAGCATCTCGCCGATTTCGCGCACCGGCTTATCGCCTTCGGACCACAGTGCAACGAGCACCAGGTACTGGGTGTAGGTCAGCTGCCAAGGGGCGAGCAGCTCGGTATATGCGCGGGTGGTGGCCCGGCTGGCCGAGTAGAGGGAGAAGCACACCATGTCGTCAACTATTGCCATGGAATAATGATTGCACGCAATTCAATTGTGCGCAACTTAAATTATCGATTCGCCAGTCGTGGCGCTGCGCGGACCGCAGGACGGGGGCTTGGAATCGGATTTGGAATTGGAGCCGGACCGGCACTGGAATCGGGGGACAATGACGGGTCGGAGCACCGGCAGGGATCTTGTCCCGCCGGTTGATGGGGTCATGTTTCGCGGCCTTGCGGTGGCGTCGCTAAGCTGGGAGCCATGAGCATCGGCAACTACCTGGCGAAGGCCGGAGGGCGCACCTGCCCCCGCCTGGCGGTAGTCCGCTCGCTGCTGCTGATCAGCGCGGTGCTTTTCGGCTTGTTCTCGATGCATGTGCTGCATCATGGAGCCTCGGCGCAATCCCCGGCCACGGCCCCGGTCGCGCAGGCGCATCCGGCTCACACCCAGCCCGCGCACCATGCTCCGCCAGCCGATGCGGGCGGCGAGGAACAGGGCTGTACCGACTGCCCGATGGGCCATGAGATGGCCGCCGCAGGTTGCGTCTTGGCGCTGCTGGCCATGCTGCTGTTCCTGCGGCCGCCGCAGACTGTAGCAGTTCTCCGGGCGGTGTTCCCGCTGACCTTGTGCGTGGCATCGGAACTGCGGGGGATCGCGCCGGATAAACCTGATCTGGTTGCGCTGGGGATCTGCCGAAGGTGAGAGCTTGGCCGGTCGATGCACTGGCCTCCAGCTAGTTCCGGTGCCGCCGCAGGCGCGCGCCGCTCACGTTCCAGATCCACCAGGAGAATCACCATGAACAAGCAGACCCTCATTTCCAGCGCCCTCGTACTGGGTGCAACGCTCGCCCTCGCCGGATGCGCAGGGGAACCAGCAAGCACCGAGGCGCCCAGCGCCTCGGCCTCCGGTTCGCATTCCGGGCATTCCATGGACCAGTCCGCGTCGGCCAACGACGCCGATATGGCCTTCGCCGCGGGCATGAAGGTGCACCACGAACAGGCGATCGAGATGTCCGGCATCCTGCTGGGCAAATCCGGGATTCCCGCCGAGGTGGCATCCCTGGCCGAAAGGATCCAGGCTGCGCAAGCCCCGGAGATCGAACGCATGGACCGCTGGCTTTCCGAGTGGAATATGTCCGGCGGGATGGATCACGGGAGCATGGACCACGGCGACGGGATGGTCCCGGAGGAAGGCATCAAGGCGCTGGAAGACGCGACCGGCTCCGACGCTGCCCGGCTCTTTCTCGAGCAGATGATCATGCACCACGAAGGCGCCGTGGAGATGTCCAAGACCGAGATCAGCGAGGGAAGCTACCCGGCGGCCCTCGACCTGGCCCAGCAGATCGTTGATTCCCAGACCAAGGAAATCAATGAGATGAAGCAGCTGCTTGAGACGCTGTAGCCCGGAATTGGAGACAGGAAGGTTGGGAGTGGCCATGTCCGAGAAACTTTCCGGTGGCAAGAGCTACCGTGCCCGCATTGCGGCCAGGGGCGCCGGTTCGCTGCTCGCGCTGGCCGTGCTGGCCGGATGCAGCACCGCTGCGGCACCCGTCGCGCAGCCCGAGCCAACGGTGGTTGCAGCCGAGGACACCGGTCAGTTCCTCGCCGAGCTGGGACTGGAAGGACTCGACGCCAAGGCGGCCATCGACCGGCTCGATCGCTTGCCGCAGGAGCAGCGGCCGGAGAACTTCACTGCCATGGTGCAGCCAACGCAGCTGGTGCTGGCCGATGCGTCGGGACGCACCGCGAACCTGCCGCTGCCGGAAGGCCAGTACTATCTTTCGGCCGCGCCCTATGTGGACCAGACGCACAGCTGCCATTTCCATAGCCTCACCACCTGCCTTGGGCAGCTGCAAGGCAAGGAAGTGGGGGTCAAGGCCGTGAACGCCGAGACCGGGGAGGTGCTGGTGGACCAGGGCATGGAAACCTTCGACAACGGATTCATCGGCCTCTGGGTTCCGCGGGGAATCACGGTGGATCTTGAATTCATCTACCAGGGGAAGAGCGCCAAGACCACGGTGTCCACCGCCGGGCAGTCCAGCGCAACCTGCCTGACGGAGCTGCGGCTGGTCTAGGGCCAGCGGCCGCGGACAGCGCGCAAACGGACTCGGGCCTGCAACCACGAAGGTGGTTGCAGGCCCGAGTCCTGGCGTCGGCAAAGCCTAGTCGTTGGGCTTGGGCGGTGCCTGCTTCATCAGCTCTTCGAAGGCCCGGCGTTCCTTGCGCGAGACCGGGATCTGGCCGGTCAACGGGTTGACGACCTGGCCAGCGGCTTCGGCAGGCGCGGGGGCAGCCGCGGGGCTCTTCCCGGCATCTGCGGTCTTCGAGGCCTCCGTGGCCGCGGCTTCTGGCGCAGCGCCCGGAACGATCTTGGCGCTGGCGCTGTCCATCGCCCGGGACAGGTCCTGGGCAGCGATATGCTGCTGCGCCGAATGCTTGCGCGCGCGGCGGGCCTTGGCGTTCTTCTCCTTGCGGGACTCGACCAAGCGGTAGAGCACCGGCACCAGGATCAGGGTGAGCACGGTGGACGAGACCAGGCCGCCGATCACCACCACGGCCAGCGGCTGGGAGATGAATCCGGACTGGCCGGTCAGGCCCAGGCCCATCGGCACCAGCGCGAAGATGGTAGCCAGGGCGGTCATCAGGATCGGGCGCAGGCGCTGGCGGGCGCCGTGCATGATGGCATCCTCCAGGGACATGGCCGGTCGCTCGGCGCTGTCCTGGCGGTACTGGTTGATCAGGTCGATCAGCACAATCGCGTTGGTCACCACGATGCCCACCAGCATCAGCATGCCGATCAGCGAAGGCAAGCCCAGCGGGATCCCCGAGATCAGCAGCAGGCCGATAGCGCCGGTCGCCGCGAAGGGAATCGAGACCAGCAGGATCAGCGGCTGGATCAGCGACTTGAAGGTGGCCACCATGATCACGTAGACAATCGCGATGGCTGCCAGCAGCGCCAGGTACAGCTGGTTGAAGGACTCGGCCTGCTCGGTTGCCGCGCCGCCGATCTCCGCGGTGGCGCCCTCGGGCAGCTGCACCGAGTCCAGGCTCGCGGCGACGTCCTTGGACACCTCTCCGAGCATGTTCTCCACCGGAGCCAGGGTGACCGTAGCGATACGCTCGCCGTTGGAGGTGGTGACCTGCTGGACCACCTTGGCACGCTCAACGGTGGCCAGATCCTGCAGTTCCCTGATGCCGGTGGCGGTAGGGATCTGCAGCTCGCGCAGCTTCGCCAGGCTGTCCAGATCCATCCCCTCGCCGATCTGCACCGTCATGTCGGTGTAGTCCAGGCGCAAGGTGCCTGCCGGAACAGGGGAGACCTGCGAAGCGACCATGCCAGCGAGCTGGGTCTCGGTCAATCCCGCCTCGGCAGCCTTCTGCGCATCGATATCGATGGACACCTGCTCGCGTTCGGCAGAGAGGTTATCGGAGATTTCGGTGACGTTCGCGGTACCTTCCAGTGCTTCGCGCATTGTGGAGGTCGCCTCGCGCAGGATCCCCTCGTCCGGGGCCTTGATCTCGATGGTGACATCGCTGGACATCATGGCCGAGGAGTTCGAGCCGAAGCTCAGGTCCAGGTCCTCGGCCAGGTCCAGGCCTTCCACCTGCTCGCGCACCGTGTTCGTCAGCGCTTCCTGGTCGGCATCGGCATCGGTGATCACGGTGAAGCTTGCGGTATCCGAGCCGGAGGAGAACATGGCAGCCATGCCGCTGGCGGTGCCCACGGTCAGCTGGACATCTTCGATTCCCTCGATATCAGCGAGCCCGGTCTCGATCTTTGCCGCTTGCTTTTCGGTGGTTTCCATGGAGGTGCCCGAAGGCATCTTGGCGGTGATGGAAATGGAGTTCTCGCCGGTGGAACCCAGCAGATTGGTGTTCAGCAGCGGGGTCATGGCCACGGTGCCGGCAAGGACCAGCACCGAGGCCAGCAAGGTGATGACCGGGTGCTTCTGGGTCCCCTCCAGCACCGGAATGTAGGCACGCTGCAACCACGACTTGTCTTCGGCCACATGCACGGTATGGGTTTCGCCGCTGCCCGGGCGGTGCGGCAGGAACCAGTACGCCAGTACCGGAACAATGGTCAGCGATACCAGCAGCGACGCCAGCAGTGCGATGGTCATGATCAGCGCGAACGGGCTGAACAGTTCGCCGGCCATGCCGCCCACCAGGGCGATCGGCAAGAAGACCGCCACGGTGGTCAGGGTCGCCGCGGTAATGGCGCCGGCCACTTCCTTGACCGCCAGCAGGATCGACTGCGCCTTGGATTCGCCATGGGACAGGTGGCGCTTGATGTTCTCGATCACCACAATCGAGTCATCCACCACGCGGCCAATGGAAATGGTCAAGGCGCCCAAGGTGAGCATGTTCAGCGTGTATCCGAAGGCATTCATCCCGATGAAGGTGGCCATCAGGGACAGCGGAATGGAGATCGCGGTGACCAGGGTGGAGCGTACCGAGAACAGGAACACCAAGATGATGATCACCGCGAAGCCCAGGCCCAGGGCGCCTTCCAGCGCCAGGTGCTTGATCGAGTCCTCGATGAAGGGCGCCTGGTCGAAGATCGTGGTCAAGGTGGCCTTGTGGCCCAGCTCGGACTCCAGCTCGGCAAGCATTGCGGTGACCGCGTGCGAAATGGCTACCGTATCGCCATCGGGAGTCTTGGTGACCTGGATGGACAGGGTCTCCTCGCCGTTGGTGCGGGTAATGCTGGTGGCCTCATCGGCCTTGACCGAGACCTCGGCGACGTCCTTGAGCAGCACCGGACCGCCATCGGTGACCAGCGGGATTTCCTTGATGGCCTCCAAGCTGTCCGGGGTGGAGCCGGCGATGACCGGCAGTTCCAGGCCATCGACGTCCATGTTGCCGATTGGCATGGGGGAGCCGGCGTTCTCGATGCCGTCCTTCAGATCCGTGACGGCCAAGCCGGCATCGCGCATCTGGTCGTCTTTCGGGATCACCGCAATGTGCTGGGAGGCGCCACCGGAGACCGAGGCCTCGCGGACCCCCTCGATCTTCTGCAGCTTGGGCAGGGTGAGGCGTTCCACGTCGTCGTTGAGCGCTTCCAGCGACTGGTCCGAGGAGACGGCCAGGGCCAGGACCGGGAAGTCCGCGATGGAGCCGGCGAAAGCGGTGGGCTCGACATCCTCGGGAAGCTGGGCCTTGGAATTGGCAATGGCCCGTTCCACCTGGGTCCGGGCACGATCCATGTCCGTGCCGTATTCGAAGGTCAGCGAGATGCGGGTGAAGCCGGTCTGCGAGGTAGCGGTGGAGGATTCCAGGCCCTCAACTGCCTGCAAAGCGGTTTCCAGCGGCTCGGCCACCTGCTCGTCGATCACCTCGGGGCTGGAGCCCATTTGGGTTGCCATGACCGAGATCTGGGGGAATTCCAGGGCGGGGATCAGCTCCTGCTTGAGCGATCCCATGGAAATCACGCCGAAGACGGCGGCGAAAACCGTGATGAGCGCAATGAGCGCCCGGTTTTTCAATGACAAGATGGCCAAGCGCTGCATGCGGGTGTGGTCCTTGCTGTGTCGCAGTGGGAAGGGCTGATCTCAACTTTAGTTGGTTGCCATTGCTCAACGGTCACCGGGAGATGTAAAGCACTCAAAATCATCCCAATGGATTACCCCGAAGCGGCCTGGGGCAGCCCCGCCCGCACGTGCCAATGCTGCCGATGCCGCGGCGCGCGCAGTGGTGCTGGAGCGCCTGCCCGATTCTTAAGGGAAGGCGGCGGCTGGTGGCCGCATGGAATACTGGGGACATGAGTCTGCAGATGCCGATTGCGGTGCAAGCCACCGCACAGCAAGGGATCCGGCGGCTGATCAGGATCCGCTACCGCTATTTCAGCTACGCCCTGCGCTACGCCGACGGGCGGGAAGTCTCCGGCCTGGGCTGGGCCGAGGCCGATAAATTGCTGCAAGGGCACCGGTATCCCGCTGACGCCTCGTGCACGCGCCACGGCGCCGAACGCCATTGCCCCGGCCTTGGCGCTGGTGCCTGGGTGGACTACCCCTACGGCGAGCCGCTGGACCGGCCATAGCCCGACCAGTGCCCGGATACGCGAGAACCGCCCACCAATGCTGGTGGGCGGTTCTCGTTGTGCTTGGTGCCTACAGTCCCAGGGACTTGTCGGTGGCTGCCTTGACCTCAGCGTAGAGTGCTGGGTTCTCGTTCAGCTTCTGGCCGTAGGAAGGAATCATGTCCTTGAGCTTCGACTCCCAGCCTGCGAACTGCTTGGGGAAGCAGCGCGAAAGCAGCCCGACCATGATCGGGGTAGCGGTCGAAGCGCCTGGCGAAGCGCCGAGCAGGCCGGAGATCGAGCCGTCCGAGGAGGTGATGACCTCGGTGCCGAACTGCAGCACGCCGCCCTTCTTGGCATCCTTCTTGATGACCTGAACGCGCTGGCCAGCGGTGATCAGCTCCCACTTGGAACCATCTGCATCCGGGAAGTACTCGGCCAGCGCCTCGTCCTTCTTGGAGCGGGACTTGAGAACTTCCTTGATCAGGTAAGTGGTCAGATCCAGGTTGTCCTTGCCCACAGCCAGCATCGGGATGATGTTGTGCGGGCGCAGGGACAAGGGGAGATCCAGCTGGCCGGTGGACTTCAGGAAGTTCATCGAGAAGCCGGCGTAGGGGCCGAACATCAGCGAGCGCTTGCCGTCGACAAAGCGGGTATCCAGGTGCGGTACCGACATTGGAGGAGCGCCCACCGAAGCCTGGCCGTAGACCTTGGCGTGGTGCTGGTTGATGACGGTCTCATCGGTGCAGCGCAGGAACTGACCGGAGACCGGGAAGCCGCCGAAGCCCTTGATCTCGTCGATGCCGGCCTTCTGCAGCAGCGGCAGTGCGCCACCGCCGGCACCGACGAACACGAACTTGGCCTTGACGTTCTTGACTGCGCCCGAAGCGTTGTCCTTGACGCTCAGTTCCCAGCCGGCGCCCGAACGCTTGATGCCCTTGACCTTGTGGCCGTAGTTCACCGAGGCGCCAGCGGCGCCCAGCGAGTCGGTCAGGTCCCGGGTCAGGCGGCCGAAATCGACATCGGTACCGGAGGCAACGCGGGATGCGGCAACCTTCTGCGAGGCATCGCGGCCCTTGGCCACCAGCGGGGTCCACTGGTTGATGGTGTCCAGGTCGTTGGTGATTTCCAGTTCCTCGAACAACGCATTGGGCTTCAGTGCCTCGTAGCGGGTCTGCAGGTACTTGGAGTGGTCCTCGCCGATGACGAAGGACATATGCGGCAGGGCGTTGATGAAGCTGTTGTCGGCAACGCGGTTGTTCTCGACGGCCCACGAGTAGAACTGGCGGGAAACCTGGAACTGCTCATTTATGCCAATGGCCTTGGCCGGATCGACCGATCCGTCAGCCTTGGCAGCGGTGTAGTTCAATTCGCACAGTGCCGAGTGGCCGGTACCTGCGTTGTTCCAAGGGGAGGAGGATTCCTGCCCGGCCTTGTCCAGGTTCTCGAAAAGACCAATGGACCAGGTTGGTTCCAGCTGGTTGATCATGGTGCCAAGGGTGGCACTCATGATGCCGGCACCGATTAGTACTACGTCAAAAGATTCGGTTGACGTTTCAGAAGGCACGAGGATCTCCATCGACAGTGATACTTTGCTCTCTCCCAGAGTAGACCTATATCCCCGGGGGTTAGAAATCGTTAACTGGGTTAACGGTCACTAACTTGAGATAGACGGCGAGTTTGCCATCTGCACATCCGCGTAGCACTCGTTGAGCATCGGCGAGGGAGGATAGAAGGTGACGTTGCCGTTAAACGCCAGCGCAGAGATCGGAAAGACCAGTGGGAGCGCGGGCAGATCCGCGTTCAGGGTCTTGAGGATATCGGCATAGGCGGCGGTCCGTTCCTCTCCGGAAGGGATGGAACGGGACAGCATGATCTGTGAGTCAAGTAACGCCGAGGTGTATCCGAACTCATTCTCCTTGGCCGCCAAAATGCCGGACAGGAAGTCGTCTGCCGAACGGTAGCCGCCGGAGAAGCCCAGCAGGTGCAGTCCCTCGAAGTCCTTGGACTGCACGGTCTGCACGTAGCCGTCGGTCCATGCAATCGGGCGCGGCTTGATGCGGATCCCCACTGCGGCGAGGTCCTCGGCGATCTGCGCGAAAGTGCGTTCAGGCAGCGGAAGGTAGTTGCGCGAAACCTGCAGCGGGTAGGCGAACTCGATCTGTTCGCCCTTGTAACCCAACTCGGCCAGCAAGGTCTTGGCCTTCGACGCATCGTGGTTCGGCGTATCTTCCGGTGCCGGAATGCTCAAGGCAGAGGGCAAGAGGGTCGAAGCGTGCTTGGACCCTTGCAGGAACAGCTTCTCAGCCAGCGAGCTGCGGTTGACCGCGTGCGCAATGGCCATGCGGAACTCCGGCTTGGCCAGCCACTTATTGCGCTGGTTCATGCCGAGGTAGAGCACGGAGAAGGGATCGCGCTGGACAACCACCTTGGCATTGCGCACCAGGGTGCGCATGATGTCCACCGAGACCATGTCGAAGCCGTCGATTTCATCGGCCAGCAGTGCGCCTTCGCGGTTGTAGGGCGAAGGAACAGCTGAGATCAGCGCAACCTCGGGATGCGCGGTGTTATTGGATAGCCGCGGTTGATTCCAATAGTCCTTGAAGATCTCCAGGCGCACCACATTGTCCTCATGGGAAACAAAAGTGTATGGCCCGGTACCTACCGGGTGGGTGGAGAGCGACTCGGCCGGGTTCTGCCCGGGGCCGCCGGTCAACGCGCTGGGCGCGGCAATGGCCATGCCCGGCAGGGTCAGCGCTTCGATCAGCCCTGGCAGCCGGCGGCGCAGGTTCAAGGCGACCAGGTACTTGCCGGTTGCCTTGACGGATTCGAAATAGCTTGCGGAACCGGCTGCGGACTTCCCTTCGAAGAGCTTGGTGTCGAACTTCTTGGTCAGCTCTTCAAGCTGCTTGGTGCGTAGCTGCTGGGTGGCCAGTTCCTCTTCGCTGGCGTCGGCAGCGCTCTTGAACTCTTCTTCGAGTTCCTTGGCGGTTGGAAGCTTGGGGATATCGCTGTCGAAGTGGAAAACATTGGCAAAGCCCTGGCTGGATGAAGCGCGCAGCTGCGGGGACAAGCTTTCCCAGCGGTTGAAGTTGGCGACAACTGCTTCTGCTGTCAATTCGGTGCCGTCGTGGAAGAGCACGCCTTCGCGCAGGGTGAAGGTGTAGCGCAAGCCATCAGGGCTTTCGGTCCAGGATTCGGCCAGGCCGGCTACCGCGCCACCGGTATCGGGATCGATATCGACCAGCGTCTCGTACACCTGGCGGGTGATCCGGAAGGATTCGTTATCCGCCACGATGGCCGGATCGAGCTTGACCGGGGGAGCGGCTGCTGCCAGGCGCAGGGTCCGGGGAATGCGCGGTGCACTGGCCGAGGCTGTGGGCGAAGCGGAGGACGCGGGCCCCGAATTTCCGGTGCAGGCGGTCAGTGCCAGTGCGGTAGTCGCCAATGTACCGGTCAGCAATGCGCGTCGTGATACGAGTTTCAATGGCAATTCGGGCACTGGGATGACTCATCTTCCTATGGCAGGCGGTACTGCTTCGCGCAGGGAACAAGCAAGTAAATGTGCGCAAAGGTATTTATCAAAGATAGCGCACCACGGCCACGGCTCCGGGAGCCAAAACTCCCGGAGCCGTCAACTGTCGCTAAATTGTTAGCTGCGGTGCACGAGGTTCTCGCCGTCGTTGCCCGCGGCCCAGGCCTGCACCTGCTTCTTGAGCAACTTCACCATGCGCGGGAAGAACGCCTTGGTGTTGCCGCCGTTGTGGGGAACGACCAAGGCATTGGGGTGCTGCCACAATGGGTGATCGGCCGGCAGGGGTTCTGGATCGAATACATCCGATGCCATATTCAAGCGGCCCGAAGCGACTTCTGCCACGATTGCCTCGGTATCCACCACCGGGCCGCGCGCGACATTGACCACGGTTGCACCGTCGGGAAGCTTAGCCAGCAGATCAGCGTCAACCAGATGATGGGTGGAATCGTTGAGCGGCACGATCAGGATCAGCACTTCGATCTCCGCCGCGCGCGCTGCGAGATCCGAAGTTGCGAAGACCTCGCCATGCTCATCGGTGCGGGCCGTGGAGCCGAAGCGCATGAGATTGACCTCGAAGGGCTCCAGGCGCTTGCGGATCTCTTCGCCGATGCCGCCCACGCCAACCAATGCCACCGTCCGATCAGCCAAGCCGGGCCACTGCTGGGGATTCCATCGGCCTTGTTGCTGGTCTCGGACCGCGTGCGGGTAGCCGCGCAGGGATGCGATGGCCAGGCCGATGGCCATCTCGGCGGTAGCCGCCGCGTGGACGCCGGCCGCGGTATTGATATTTGCGCGATCGCCAATCAGGTCAACCATTCCGTCGAAGCCGGTGGTCTGGGTCTGGACGATCTTGACGTTCGGTGCCTTGCGGATGTTCTTCAGCGTCTGGGGATTCGACATATAGGGAAGGATGGCAATGTCGATTTCTTCCAGCGCAGTTCCGGGGGTGCTCTCCAGGTCCCAGAGCACAGCTTTGAGGTTTTCCGGGATCGGACCGACCGCATCAATCAGATCTTGTGTCGGGAATGAAATCGTTCGTTGGGTGCTCATGGAAACACTGTACAAACCCCATCCGCGCTTTGGTAGTAACCCCTAGTCATGTCCTGTAATGAAGGTCACCGCAGAATACTGGCCCCCGAATTTGCGCTGAGGGAAATTGCTGGTAAAGTTTTATCTCGTTGCGAAAGCGCGAAGCCCGAAAAGTTTCTAGAACATCGCAGCGGGCGCCTCTAGCTCAATTGGCAGAGCAAATGACTCTTAATCATTAGGTTCCGGGTTCAAGTCCCGGGGGGCGCACGAACAATTTGTTCGGTTCACCAGACAACTTGTTTTCATAAATAAATACGCGCTTTTAGCTCAATTGGTAGAGCAAATGACTCTTAATCATTAGGTTCCGGGTTCGAGTCCCGGAGGGCGCACAAAACAAAGGTCAGGCTTCGGTCTGGCCTTTTTTGTTTGTCCCGGTGGACCAGCCAGCGCTTGACGCGGAACCACTTTGGCCTGCGGTCGCCGGTAGGCTGGCCCGCGCCGGAGCCGGGAGGGGATCGGGGAAAGGATTCGAGGCCACTGGCGGGAAATTGACCGGCTGGCGGCTGGTCCTTCGGGCGACGCCGCATTGCGGTTTCGTGGAAATCATTGCTGCAGGTGCGCCCGGAGTGCTGTGCGGACCGGAGCCGAGCGGGAGTGCTGGCCGCGAGTGGCAAATCCCGGATTTGCCCCGCCGGTGGATAGTGAGGTCCGGATCGGAAAACTATGTGTGTTTTAGATTACTTTCAAGCCGGACAAATGTGATATTATGAATCTGACTTGGACTTTTATGTTCTCAGGTCGGGTACTGGCCGATTTTTGCTTTTGCATCATTTCTGCCTATGATTGTCTACGTCGCAAAGATGAGTTCTGAAAAAGAACTAGTCAGAGCGAGGAAGCGCTTTTAGCTCAATTGGTAGAGCAAATGACTCTTAATCATTAGGTTCCGGGTTCGAGTCCCGGAGGGCGCACAGTAGATCCGATCTGATTCGTCAGGTCGGATTTTTTGTATACCGCAAAGAAAAGAGGATCAGCTCATGAGTACTTCCGAAAAGACGAACCGTCTGTCCATCGGTGACCAGGCCCCTGATTTCACCTTGCAGGACGCTGCTGGCAAGTCTGTTGCCTTGGCCGATTACCGCGGCAAGAAGACCATCGTGTACTTCTACCCAGCCGCATCCACCCCGGGCTGCACGAAGCAGGCCTGCGATTTCCGCGATTCACTCGAATCCTTGCAGTCCCTGGGGTACGCAGTTCTGGGCATTTCCCCGGACAAGACCGCCAAGCTGGAAAAATTTGTCGCCAAGGAAGAACTGAACTTCCCGCTGCACTCCGACGAGGACCACGCAGTAGCTGAAGCCTACGGCGCCTGGGGAGAAAAGAAGAACTACGGCAAGGTCTACGAGGGCCTGATCCGCTCCACAATCGTGCTCGATGAAGAGGGCAAAATCGCGCTGGCGCAGTACAACGTTCGCGCCACCGGCCATGTAGCCAAGCTGCGCCGTGACTTGGGCATTGATCCCAAGTAGACCCCTTGTTTGGCTGATTTCATATCAGGCAGAACTTCCGCTACACTAAATGAGGTCGCCTTCGAGGAAACAGTGTTTCCGGTGTAGCGCTAGCGAGTATGGCGGAATTGGTAGACGCGCTGGATTTAGGTTCCAGTGTCTTCGGACGTGAGAGTTCAAGTCTCTCTACTCGCACCAACTGAACCCTGCGGTCTGATTCCATCGGCCGCAGGGTTTTTGCATGCATCCGCAGCGGTTGACCAAGCGTATGATCCAAATAAGGCAAGCGGCCGCGATCCGAGGAGGAGGGGCACCATGGCAGCCAAGGAACTGCCCACCATGTATGGGCTTTCTGAATCCGATCCTGGCCAGGACCTGATCAAGCGGGCGGGCATAGCCCCTGCCAATCTGGAGCAAATCGACCGCATCATGGCTGAAATGGGCCGGATGCGCCAGATCGAACGCCGCATCATGCGCAGCTCCCAGCAGTTCATGAAACTGAACGAAACCGACATGCGGGCGATCCGCAAGATGATCTCCGCCAAGCATGCGGGCCAATCCGTCACCCCGGGTGCGCTGAGCCAGTATCTGGGAATTTCCAGCGCATCGGTCACCAAGATGATTGACCGCTTGGAAGCCCACGGCCATGTGCGGCGCACCAGGCATCCAACCGACCGGCGTTCGCAATGCGTCGAGGTCACCGAGGAAACCCACCTGGCAGCACGGGAGCAAGTGGGGCGGCACCATGCCAAGAGATTCGAAGTGGCCAACGCGATGAGCCCCGAGGAGCGGGACGTAGTGATCCGGTTCCTTGCCGGGACCTCCGATGCCTTGGAAAGCAGCCTCGATTCAACGACTGCCGGCGAAGCGGACTAGTACCGGGACGTGCTGGATCCTCAGCCAGCCGCCTGCTTTTCCGCATCGCGCACAATGTTCTTGATGGTGGCCGGGAAAATGGCCCCATGGAACGGGTATACCGCCCACCAGTAGCAGCGTCCGGCCAAGCCCCGCGGGAAGAACACCGCTCGCTGGATCAGTTCGCTGCGCCCGTCAGCTCGCTTGTCGATCCGGTAATCCAGCCATGCCTGGCCCGGGGCACGCATCTCCGCGCGCAAGCGCAGCAAGTTGTTTTCCTCCAGGGCTTCCACGCGCCACCAATCCACCACATCTCCTAGTGCCAGCGTGCTGTGCGAGCGGCGTCCGCGCCGCGACCCCACGCCGCCTGCCAGTTTGTCCATCAAGCCGCGCAGCTTCCACAGGGCGGGGAAGGCGAAATACGGTGATTCCCCGCCGAGCCGATGCAGCACGCTGAAGAGCTGCGCCTCGGTTGCCGTGGTGCTGATGCGGCGGATGTCGGTGTAGGCCTTGCGCCCTGACCAATCCGGATCAGAGGGCAGCGGTTCGGCGGGTGCCGAAATCGGCTGGGCGGTAGCCCAACTGGTTTGCACCGCGTCGGCATCCATCTTCTCCAGTGCCAGCTGCACCGCTCGCGGATAATCGCACAAGCCCTGGGCCGGCGGGGCAATCAGCTTATCGATGTCCCGCGAGCCCATGACGCAATCATGCTGCAGCGACTGCACCAGCGCGGAAGCCAGGGTGTGCGGCAGCGGCGTCACCAGATTCACCCAGTGCGAAGCCAGCCGCGGGGTGAGCAGCGGCAATGGCCAGACTTTCGGCTCGCGCAGGCCGGCCACCTGGGCATAGATCTTCATCAGCTGCGCGTAGCTGTAGGTGCCGGGGCCGCCGATGTCATAGGTTCCCTGCGCGGGCTGCGCCAGCTCGGCGCAGGCCGCCAGGTAGTGCAAGGTGTCGCGGATGGCGATGGGCTGGACCTGGTTCAGTACCCAGCGCGGGGCCGGCATCACCGGCAACACATCGCTCAGGTGCCTGACCATTTCGAAACTGGCCGAGCCGGAGCCGATCACCAGGCCCGCCTGGAGCACCAGGGTGCTGGCGGCCGCTGACAGGATCTGCCCCACGGCCACGCGCGAAGCCAGATGCTCGCTGAGTTCACCTGCAGGATGCAACCCGGAAAGGTAGACCAGCTGGCTGACGTCCTGTTCGCGTACGGCCTGCGCCATGACCTGCGCGCACGCTTTTTCCTGAGCCGCGAAATCCCGGGTCCCGGACATTGAATGCACCAGGTAGTAGAGCAGGTCCGCGTCCTTGCAGAGCTTGGCCACTGCGTGCTCATCTTGCAGGTCGCCCTCGACGATCTCGACTTGGCTGCGCCATGGGGTATCGCGCAGGCGCTGCGCGTCACGGGTGAAAACCCTGACCTGGTGCCCGTTGCGCAAGAGCAGGGGCACCAGCCGTCCGCCGATATATCCGGTTGCTCCGGTCACTGCTATCAGGCTCATGGAGTTCGAACACCGCGCTTGCGCCAGGCGATCACCATGGATCCGAGCAGGAGCAGCGCGGCGCAGCCCAGCGCGGCGTACCCGGCCAGTTCAGACTGATTGGTTCCGGACAGCCGGCTCACGCCGATCCAGCCCAGGCCCCAGGCGATGGCCAAGGCGGTGAAGATCCTGCCCGAGTAGGCGGTGGTGCCCAGCCCGATGGCCGCTGCGACCACCAGCAGTGCCACTGCCGCTCCTGGTGCCCAGGAGGCGTCCTGGCCAAAGCCCAGGGAGAGCAGCCATGCGGAGGTGTTGGCGATGCTGGCTACGCAGACCCAGCCCAGGTAGATGCCGAAGGTCAGCCACATGATCCAGTATTCGGTGCGCGAAGACGGGGTGCCTGCCACCATGATGGTCAGCATCCAGGCCAAGCACGCGACGAGGATGAAGATCACCGCGACGCTGGCCCCCAGCCAGCCCAGCTGGACCACGGTAATCCATGCGGCGTTCAGCAATGCGGAAAGCAGCGCGGGAATCCGCAGCTTGGCAGCCCAGGCCGAGCGGCGTCCGGCGGGGGTGAGCTGGAAGATGCCGTAGACGGCCAGCCCGGCGTAGATCACGCTCCAGATGGAGAAGGCCGGACCCGCGGGGGCCAGCAGCGTCGAGTCAGCGCCCAGATAGCCGCCGGCTGCCTGCTGGACCGGAGTTCCGCCCAGGGCCCCGCTTCCGATGAATGAAACGGCAATGGCCAGGACCAGGGCAATCGCCGTGAACACCGGCAGTGCCCAGGATGTTGCTGACGCGGGGGCTCGACAGGGAAAATTCGGGGAATCCGTGGAACTGCTCATCGTGTGCTCCTGATGTCGGTTGAAAATTTTCCCGCTTCGAGTCGACAAAACGAGATAGTTAAACCATGATGTATCTAGAAAAGCTAAATATCAACTACGCGAGAGAAGTTATCATGGATTGTTCACGTCCGCTGATTGCCTCGGAAGTGTTCCGGTTGTTGCTCAAGCTCCAGCGGTCCTATGCACTGAGCGAAGCGCGCCTGCGCCACAGCCTTGACCTGAACGATACAGATTTGCGTGCGGTGAACCTGCTGCGTTCCATGCAAACGCCCAGCTCCGGGGAACTGGCCCGCGAACTGGGAGTGTCATCGGCAGGAATCACCTCGGTCCTGGACCGGCTCGAAGTCCGCGGGATGGTTGAAAGAAGGCACCATGCCGCGGACCGGCGGCGCACCCTGGTAGTCCCGGGGCGCAATTTCCCGGTGTCCACCGGGCCAGGGCAGGTGCTGCTGCGCAAGCTGCACACGTTCTACGCGCAGCTGGACGAGCCGTCCCGCAGGAATCTGGGCGCCCTGCTCGAAGAAGCCCGGCGAGAGCTGGAAACGCGGGACACCGTGACCAGCGAAGAGAACCAAGCAAACCCCACCACATCCTTTCAGTAGGGAACCATGAGAATGCACACCACCACACACCAGGCCCCGCAGGCCGCAGCGGCTGGCGCGCCAGCCTCAGGCGGGCTCATCGATGCACCCACCCGGCGCGCCATCAGCGATCGGCTGGAACTGCTGGCCACGCAGGCCCAGCGCCGCAGCGCCGCCTACTCCGCGCAGACTGCGCTGCTCTGGTCCCGGATCTCCGAACGGCTGGCTACCGGCAAGCTGATGCGCCCGGGGCTGGTAATGCTCGGCTACCGTGCCTTCGGCGGCCGCAATGAGGCCCGCGCCATCGACCTGGGCTGCGCCTTCGAGTTGCTGCACGCCGCCTTGCTGATCCACGACGACGTGGTGGACCGCGACTTCGTGCGCCGCGGGGAAAAGACCATCTCGGCGCTCTACCGCGACCACGCCATCGCCAGCGGCCGGAACCGGGCCGATGCCGAGCATGCGGGCAATTCCGTGGGAATCATCGCCGGGGACCTGCTGATCAGCGAAGCGATCAAGCTTGCGGCCAGGGCCTCGGCCGGAAGCGACAGCGAGGCCGGGGTCCAGCAGGCCTTCTTCCAAGCCATCGAGCAGGCAGGGGCCGGAGAGCTCGAGGACCTGCTCTACTCGCTGGCCCCGGCTCCGGCCACCACCAGCCAGGTGCTGCGCATGGAACAGATGAAAACCGCGGCCTACTCCTTCCAGCTGCCGCTGCAGGCCGGAGCGCTGCTGGCCGGGGCGCACCCCGGGCAGGCCGAGGCCCTCGGTGCAGTGGGCTGCCAGCTCGGGGTGGCCTACCAGATCATCGATGATGTGCTGGGCACCTTCGGTGACCCGGCACGCACCGGCAAGCCGGTGGAATCGGACTTGCGCGAATTCAAGAGCACCATCTTGCTGGCCCTGGCCAGCGAGCAACCCGAATTCGCCAAGCTGCTGGGCGGATTCCGCGAAGGAACAGTGGATGCCGGCCGGATCCGCCAGGAACTGGCCGCGCAGGGGGCCGAGCGCTTCGCCCGGCAGCTGGCCCAGCAGCTGTGCTCGCGGGCCACCGGCTCCGCGGCCTTCCTGGACCTGCCCGAGGAAGCCCGGACGCTGCTGCGCGAATGCACCGGCCTGATCCTGGATCGAAGCAGCTGAACGCCATGAATCCTGACAATTCCCCAAACAGCACCGCAGGCACCGCCGCCTTGGAGCACTATTCGCGCACCGCCCAGCGCAGCGCCAGGGTGGTGCTGGGCGAATACTCCACCTCGTTCTCGCTGGCCTGCAGGCTGCTGGATGCCGCCAGCGCCCGGCACATCGCCAATATCTATGCGCTGGTGCGCCTGGCCGATGAAATCGTGGACGGGGTGGCCTGCCAGGCCGGCCTGGACAACCAGGCCATCGCCGCCTGCCTGGACGAGCTGGAAGCAGAAACCCTGCGCGCCATGGAACGCGGGTACAGCACCAACATGGTGGTCCACGCTTTCACCATTTCCGCCCGGGCCACCGGCATCCACGCCGAGCTCACCGCCCCGTTCTTCGCCTCAATGCGCGCGGACCTGGGCACCGGGCAGCATGATGAGCGCAGCTTGCAGGACTACATCTACGGCTCGGCCGAAGTCATCGGGCTGATGTGCCTGCAGGTCTTCCAGGCGATGCCCGCCGCGCCGGACTTGACGCCTGCCCAGGCGCAGCGCGCCAAGCACGCCGCCCGCAGCCTGGGCGCGGCCTTCCAGAAGGTCAACTTCCTGCGCGACCTGGCGGAAGACAGCGAAGATTTGGGACGCAGCTACTTTCCCGGCCTGGACCCGGCAGGATTCGATGAGCCAAGCAAGGCGAAGCTGGTTGCGCAGATCGAGCAGGACCTGGCCCAGGCCCGTGCCGGCCTGCCCTACCTGGCCCCGTCCGCTGCCCGGGCGGTGCGCCTGGCCCATGACCTGTTCCGCGAACTGAACTCCCAGCTGGATAAGGCCCCGGCCTCCCAGCTGCTGCGCACCCGCATCTCGGTCTCCGCCCCGCGCAAGGCGCTGATCGCCGCCCGCGTGCTGCTGGGCACCCGGGGCACCACCGGCCGCAAGCCAAGAATGGAAGTAGCAAGCAGATGAACCACGCACAAAGAGAAGTCGTAGTCATCGGGGGCGGATTCTCCGGCCTGGCCAGCGCCGGGTTGCTCGCCGCCCGGGGCTGCAAGGTCACCTTGATCGAGCAGCAGCCGCATCCAGGCGGTCGCTCCGGACGCCTGGAGCGCGACGGGTTCCGCTTCGACACCGGCCCCTCCTGGTACCTGATGCCCGAGGTCTTCGAGCACTGGTTCAAGCTCATGGGCACCAGCGCCAGCGAACAGCTGGAGTTGCGCGAACTGGCCACCGGCTACCGGACCTTCTTCCAGGACCGCGAAGAACCGGTGGATGTCGGAACCGGCGCTGCGGCCAGCGGACTCTTCGAAGCCCTGGAACCGGGCAGCGGCCCAGCCTTGGAGCGGTACCTGCGCACAGCGAAGGAGGGTTATGAATTGGCCTTGGAGCATTTCCTCTATGACGATTTCAGCTCGCTCACCTCCCTGCTGCACCCAAGGATCCTGCGCCGGACCCCGCAACTGGCCCAGCTGCTGGCCTCCAGCCTGGAAAGCCATGTCGCCCGGCGCTTTTCGAGCAACGAGATCCGCCAGCTGCTCGGATACCCGGCGGTGTTCCTGGGCTCCAGCCCGAGCCGCACCCCTGCGCTCTACCAGCTGATGAGCCACCTGGACCTCACCGACGGGGTGAAATACCCGATGGGAGGCTTCGCTGCCGTTGCCGATGCCATGGCCGAACTGGCACGGAAACACGGCGCGGCCATCCATTTGGGCGCCACCGCAACGGCCATTGAAACCAGCGCAGGAAAAAATCCACGGGTCAGCGCGGTGCGCTGGATCGACGCGCACGGCAGGCAGCAGCGCACCCCGGCGACCCATGTGATCGCAGCCGCCGATGTGCGCCACCTGGAAGGCCATTTGCTGCCCGAGGAGCTGCAGACCCATACCGCCAAGAGCTTCCAGCGCAAAGACCCCGGCCCCAGCGCGGTGCTGCTCTGCCTGGGCATCAGCGGCAAGCTGCCGCAGCTGGAGCACCACAACTTGCTGTTCACCACCGATTGGAAAGAGAATTTCTCGCGGATTCGCCAAGGGCGGATGCTGGAGGCGGAAACCAGCATCTATGTCTGCAAGCCCAGTGCCACCGACCCCTCGGTGGCCCCGGAAGGCTGCGAGAACCTGTTCATCCTGGTTCCGGCTCCGGCCATGCCCGAATGGGGGATCGGCGCAGCCGATGGGGCAGGAGATGCCGCGGTGGAAGCGGTGGCCGACGCGGCCATCGACCAGCTGGCCGCATGGGCTGGCATCAAGGATCTTCGCGAGCGGATCGTAGTGCGCCAGAGCATCGGCCCGGGGGACTTCCTCCAGCAGTACGGCGCCTTCAAAGGCGGTGCGCTGGGCCTGGCCCATACCCTGGGGCAAAGCGCCATGCTGCGTCCGGGCAACCGCAGCGCCAAGGTGGGCGGGCTGCACTATGCCGGCAGCACCGTGCGCCCTGGAATCGGCGTGCCGATGTGCCTGATCAGCGGGGAACTGGCTGCCAAAGCGGTGCTCGGGATCAAGGCCGCGGGGCCCATGGACGAAAACTTCGCGGCCACGGTGCGGCAGGAGGCAGGAGCATGATCTACCTGGGCATCTTGCTGGCACTGCTGGCCTGCATGGGGCTGCTGGACGCGAAGGGAAAGCTCTTCATCTTCCGCCACCCGGTGCGCGGGATCCTGGCCCTGGGGCTGGGCACCGGATTCTTCGTGCTCTGGGATGTGCTGGCCATCAGGCAGGGCATCTTCCTGCACAAGGAATCAGAGCTCATGACCGGAATCATGGTGGGCGAGCAGTTCCCTGTGGAAGAAGTCTTCTTCCTGGTCTTCTTGTGCTATTGCGCCATGATTGCCTTCACCGGGCTGCCAGTGCTGGCCGGAATGCTGCGCAACCGGAACCAGAAAGCACCCAAGCGCACGTTAGGGGAGAACCATGTTCCTTGAATTGAGCTTCTGCTTCCTATTTGCGGCCATGGCCGTCTTTGCCGCCGGTCTGGCCGCCAGCAAGCAGCGCCTGCGCTCGGTCGCCAAGCCGCTGGGCGCTGCCATGGCCTTGATGCTCGTGCTCACCGCGATCTTCGACAACCTGATGATCTACGCCGGGCTGTTCGGCTACGGCAGCGGGACGCTGTCCGGGGTGCATCTGGGCCTGGCCCCGATTGAAGACTTCTTCTACGCCGCCTGCGCGGTCTTCCTGGTTCCCGGGCTGTGGTGGCTGCTCGGTGCCCGCAGCCACAGAAAGGACGCTTCATGATCCGCGGAATCGTATTGAGCTCACGCCCCATCTCCTGGGTGAATACCGCCTACCCGTTTGCCGCCGCCTATCTGCTGGCCGGCGGCGGGATCGATTGGCGTTTGGTCCTGGGCACGGTGTTCTTCCTCTTCCCCTACAACCTGCTGATGTACGGCGTGAACGATGTCTTCGACTACGAGTCGGACCTGCGCAATCCGCGCAAGGGAGGAATCGAGGGGGCGCTGCTGTCCAGGCAGAGCCATAAGGCGCTGCTCGTCGCCTGCGTCCTGTGCGCCGCGCCGTTCCTCGCGGTGCTCGTGGCGGCCGGGGATGGCGCAGCCAACCTCGTTCTGGCCGTGTCCATCCTTGCGGTGCTGGCCTACTCCGCACCGCGGCTGCGTTTCAAGGAAAGGCCCGGGCTGGACTCGCTGACCAGCGCGGTGCACTTCGTCTCTCCGGCGGTCTACGGGTGGGTGCTGGCTGGCGCCAGCGTGCAGGCCGAACAGTGGCTGGTCTTCGGCGCGTTCCTGCTCTGGGGGATGGCCAGCCATGCCCTGGGCGCAATCCAGGATATTGTTCCCGATCGCCAAGGCGGGCTCTCCTCGATCGCCACCGCCTTGTCGGCCCGCACGACCATCTACCTGGTCTTGGCCGCCTACCTGCTGGCCGGAGCGCTCGTGGCGGTGGGCCTGTCGGGCCTTGGCCGCTGGGCGGCGGTGCTGGCCCTGGCCTATGTGCTCAACGTCCTACCCCATCTTGGAATCAGCGATGCAAGCTCGGGTACGGTTAATCGAGGATGGAAGAGATTCTTGTGGATCAACTACCTGTGCGGTTTCCTGCTGACCATGCTCCTGATCTTTTCGGCACTTTTCACCTACTAGACCCGGATGGGGATTCAAGGATTTCAATGGACGTCATTTTGCTTTCGGATCAAGGCCAGCCTATTGGCACGCACCCGAAAGAATTGGTTCACACCACGGATACCGTGCTGCACCAGGCATTCTCCTGCCATGTGCAGAATCAAGCTGGCCAGGTGCTGGTGACGCGTCGTGCCCTGTCCAAGGTGACCTGGCCAGGGGTCTGGACGAACTCCTTCTGCGGGCATCCCCAGCCCGGCGAGAGCTTCGAAGAAGCCATTACGCGCCACGCGGCCCATGAGCTCGGCTTCAAGGTCAGCCGCATCGAATCGGCGCTGCCGGACTTCCGCTATCGCGCCGTGGATGCCTCGGGCATTGTGGAAAACGAAATCTGCCCGGTCTTCACCGCGATAATCGGCAGCGAGATCTCCGCTAACCCGGACGAAGTCATGGACTACTGCTGGGTGGATCCGGCACAACTCGGTGAAGCCCTGCGCGCCACCCCCTGGGCCTTCAGCCCGTGGCTGGTGATGCAGGCTGCAGGGATGTCCCTGTACCAGGTCGAGCAAGGCTGATTCCGGGCCCGCCGCCGGCGTGGAATCCGTGCAGGGTGATTCCTGTGGAATTGTCCGGGTCATTGGCTATGCTCGATTGCATGGTGCTTCAAGTAATTTCTGCCGGTATCCAGCGGCACGGCGCGGCCATCCATGCGTTACGCAGGGCCAGTGTGGTCGCCGGTGGCCTGGTGCTGGCTTCGTCCCTGGCCAGCTGTGCCCCGCTCCAGTTCGAAGCATCCGCGCAAACTCCTAGCGTGAGCCAGCAGATCGCGGCCTTGCCGAAGTATGCCGACAACCTCCAGGAAGTCGAAGGGCGCCAGGAATGGGCGGATCAGAAGATCTTCCAGTACCTCAATGGCCAGGGCGCCGCAGGCTTCCATTCATTCGCCCAGGATTCCATCCAGTACGCCACCGTGGGGTGGCTCTCTCCGGTCCAGGGCGTGCTCGCCATTGTGGTGGAGGGCAGTGATTGGATCGCGGAGGGCAGTGCTGCCGGCTATGCCGAGCGGGTCATGACCTCCGTCGGCTACGAATCAATCGAGTTGGACCGGGTTGAGATCCTCACCGTCGAAGGGCAGCTGCTCGCCTCCGACTACCGCGGGAATCATCCCGGGGCTTTGTAAGCGAAAAGGCCATCTCGCCGCGTAGCTCGTAATGGAGCTAGCTGGCGGGATGGCCTTTGCTATGGCGAATTCTCTTGCTGGTTATACGAAGTTCTCGGTGCCTTCGATGGTGTTCATGAAGTGGTCCATGAAATCAGCGAAGTCCTCTGCATCTGATTTCTGGTCAATGGTGGCACCAATGCTGATGGCATCATCGACATGCAAGTCGATGCTCGGCGCTTCGGGAATGCTGAAGCGGAACACCCGGCCCGAAGAGATCGCGATTTCGTAGCCGCCATCGCTGAGCTCGGCGAGCTGGTTCACATTCGTATTGTTGATGTTGATCGCATCCTCGGATGCTTCCAAGCTGCTGGCATTCACTGGCGCAATAATCAGTTCCGCTGGTTGGCGCCGATATCCAATGACCTTGAGCCCTCCGGAGCCGGCGATGCCGGTGCCCGCCACGAGATTGTAGCTGGCGAAGTTGGGGATCTGCGAGTCGAAGGCCTCATGGAGGCGGGCCTTTACCTGCTGGGTTGGATTTTCGTCTGGGCGCTTGTCCATAACCAATACTCTACCGATAACTTTGGACAATTTGACCAGTCGCAACATTTATCGAAATGTGTCATCGGCACGTCATGGGTTATCTGATTGGTCATATTGACTTCTAGAATGGGATTAATGAGCCAGGATGCTAATTGAGTCGTCAAGCCATGCGCCCGTGTGGCCATCGACGGAACTCATGCCTTTCCCGGCTCAACGCTGCAAGCGAAACCAACTGCCTGGCAGGTGGCTTCCTTGGAGCAAGGGGTGCGCAGCGCGAGCGATGCGCGTCCAAGGCAGCTGGTGCTTGTCGCCAGCTAATCCCGTTTCGACAGGCGCTGTTGGTGCCTGGGAAGCGAAATAACCAAGTCTTGTTCGCGGTGTCGCGTCCAAGGTTTGGACATCCGTCTCATATAATGAGATAAACAGGGTGTCTAGTTGCTCTTTGCCGTGAGGTGGAGAAAACTAGAGGCATGCAAACAAACACCGATGTACTACTAGTTATCAGGCGCGGAGCCTGAGACACTGTCCAACACCACGGACAGTACGTCGGTAACGCGCAAGCCCCCTTTCGTCAGTAGTGACGGCCGCGGGGCGTTTTTTATGCGCAAACGAAGAGATAGATATGGAAAGGATCCCGATGAGCAACTCAACACCCGCCAATCCGGCGTCGGTTGCGAAGTCAATCAATCGAACCAAGGATGCCGCCGCCGCTGTCTCTTCCGTCGTGGAGGCTTCGAACCCGGTACAGGGTCCGAATAATATCGTTGCTCCCACACAGATGACGGGCTCACAAGCCATCGTCCGCTCGCTGGAAGAACTGGGCGTCAAAGACGTCTTCGGATTACCAGGTGGGGCCATCCTTCCCACCTATGATCCACTGATGGATTCGACCAAGATTAACCACATCTTGGTCCGCCACGAACAGGGTGCCGGCCATGCCGCACAGGGTTACGCCATGGTGAGCGGGGAAGTGGGCGTATGCATCGCTACTTCCGGACCAGGCGCAACCAACCTCGTCACCGCACTGGCCGATGCCAATATGGACTCGGTACCAATGGTGGCAATCACCGGTCAGGTCAATAGCGCTTTCATTGGCTCTGACGCATTCCAGGAAGCAGACATTGTCGGCATCACGATGCCGATTACCAAGCACGCTTTCCTGGTCACCAACGCGGAAGACATTCCGCGCACGCTGGCCAGCGCGTTCTACCTGGCGCAGACCGGCCGTCCCGGTCCGGTGCTGGTGGATATCACCAAGGATGCCCAGCAGAGCGACATGACCTTCTCATGGCCGCCAAAGGTCGACCTGCCGGGCTACCGCGTGGTCACCCGCGGACACAACAAGCAGCTGCGCGAAGCCGCCAAGCTCATCGCTTCGGCAACCCGCCCGGTGCTGTATGTTGGCGGTGGCGTGATCAAGGCCAACGCCCATGAGCAGCTGAAGGAATTCGCGGAATTCATCAACGCTCCGGTGGTCACTACGCTGACCGCACGCGGTGCCTTCCCGGACTCGCATGAACAGCACGTGGGCATGCCAGGCATGCACGGTGCCGTCTCGGCGGTCACGGCACTGCAGCAGTCGGATTTGCTCATTACCCTCGGCGCCCGCTTCGATGACCGCGTCACCGGCGTGCTCTCCACCTTCGCGCCGAACGCGAAGGTGATCCACGCCGATATCGATCCTGCGGAAATCTCCAAGAACCGCGTGGCCGATGTGCCGATCGTCGGCTCGCTGGATGAAATCATCCCGCAGCTGCACGAGGCCTGCGCCTCGCGCTTCGAGAACGAAGCCCAGCAGGACCTGGCCGGCTGGTGGGGACTGCTCAACCGCCTGCGCGAAACCTACCCGATCGGCTACACCGAAACCCACGACGGCCTCTCTGCTCCGCAGAATGTTATCGGGCGCATCGGCGAGCTGACCGGTCCGGAAGGCGTCTACGTGGCAGGCGTGGGCCAGCACCAGATGTGGGCAGCGCAGTTCGTCAAGTACGAGCGCCCGCGCTCGTGGCTGAACTCCGCCGGCCTGGGCACCATGGGCTACTCGGTGCCTGCCGCCATGGGCGCCAAGGTGGCGCAGCCGGACCGCGTGGTCTGGGCCATTGACGGAGATGGCTGCTTCCAGATGACCAACCAGGAACTGGCTACCTGCGTGATCAACCGGATCCCCATCAAGGTTGCCATCATCAACAACTCGTCGCTGGGCATGGTCCGCCAGTGGCAGACCCTGTTCTACGATGGCCGCTACTCCAACACCGATTTGAACACCGGCCACGGAACCGCCCGGATTCCGGACTTCGTGAAGCTGGCCGACGCCTACGGCTGCGTGGGCCTGCGCTGCGAACGCGACGAGGATATCGATGCGACCATCCAGAAGGCATTGGAAATCAATGACCGTCCGGTAGTCATCGACTTCGTGGTCTCGGCCGACTCCATGGTGTGGCCAATGGTCCCATCGGGAGTCAGCAACGACCAGATCCAGATTGCCCGCGGCATGACCCCTGAATGGGAAGAGGAGGACTAGGACATGGCAAAGCATACGCTTTCGGTACTGGTTGAAGACGTTCCCGGCGTGCTCACCCGCGTCGCCAGCCTCTTCGCCCGCCGTGCCTTCAACATTCACTCGCTGGCCGTAGGCCCCACGGAAATTGCCGGCATCAGCCGCATGACCGTGGTGGTGGACGCCGAAGGGGATTCCCTGGAGCAGGTCACCAAGCAGCTGAACAAGCTGGTCAACGTCATCAAGATCGTGGAACTGCTGCCGGAAACCTCGGTGCAGCGCGACCACATCATGATCAAGGTGCGCGCCGATGCGGCGACGCGACTGCAGGTCACACAGGCCGCGGAGCTGTTCCGCGCATCGGTGATCGACGTATCCACGGACTCGCTGGTCGTTGAGGCCACCGGCAATGCGGCGAAGATCGAAGCACTGCTGGCAGTACTTGAGCCATTCGGCATCCGCGAGATCGTCCAGGCCGGAACGCTGGCCGTGGGACGCGGAACAAAGTCGATGAGCGACCGTGCCCTGAAGACGCTATCCGCCTAAGCGCACAACGACTTCAAGAGACACGAACTACAAATTTAGGTATTTGGCACCTAGCTTAGAAGAAAGCAACAGTGCCTAAGCACAAGACTTCTTTACCAGAAGCACAAATAAGGAGAATTACAGTGGCTGATCTGTACTACGAAGACGACGCAGACCTCTCGATCATCCAGGGCAAGAAGGTAGCTGTCATTGGCTACGGCTCCCAGGGCCACGCCCACGCATTGAGCCTGCGCGACTCGGGCGTCGAGGTTATCGTCGGCCTGGCTGAGGGCTCCAAGTCCCGTGCCAAGGCCGAGGCCGAAGGCCTGAAGGTAGCTACGGTTGCCGAAGCAGCGGCTTGGGCAGATGTCATCATGATCCTGACCCCGGACCAGGTCCAGGCCCAGGTCTACACCGAGTCGATCGCCGAGCACCTCGAAGAGGGCAACGCGCTGTTCTTCGGCCACGGCTTCAACATCCGCTTCGGCTTCATCCAGCCACCAGCCAACGTCGACGTTGCACTGGTTGCTCCCAAGGCACCAGGGCACACCGTGCGCCGCGAATTCGAAGCCGGCCGTGGCATCCCTGACCTGATCGCCGTGGAGCAGAACTTCACCGGCGGCGCCAAGGAACTGGCACTGTCCTACGCTGCAGGCATCGGCGGCACCCGTGCCGGCGTTATCGAGACCACCTTCACCGAAGAGACCGAAACCGACCTGTTCGGCGAGCAGGCTGTGCTGTGCGGTGGCACCTCCCAGCTGGTCCAGTACGGCTTCGAGGTCCTGACCGAAGCTGGCTACAAGCCGGAAATCGCCTACTTCGAGGTGCTGCACGAGCTGAAGCTGATCGTCGACCTGATGTGGGAAGGCGGCATCGCCAAGCAGCGCTGGTCGATCTCCGACACCGCTGAGTACGGCGACTACGTCTCCGGCCCACGCGTGATCACCCCAGAGGTGAAGGAAAACATGAAGGCTGTGCTGGCTGATATCCAGTCCGGTGCTTTCGCCAACCGCTTCATGGAAGACCAGAAGGCTGGCGCTCCGGAGTTCAAGGAACTGCGTGCCAAGGGCGAAGCGCACCCAATCGAGACCACCGGTCGCGAACTGCGCTCGCTGTTCTCCTGGATCTCGGATGCATCCTCGGATGACTACGTAGATGGTTCGGTAGCCCGCTAATTGCGAGGTGACAACTAGCTTCATAAGCTGAAAACCGCTGGCTCTGAACGATAGGAATATCGTTTAGAGCCAGCGGTTTTCGTTTAAATGCATGTTGCGTCTATTCTGCGATGAGCGCATCGAAAAGGGAGCTGCACTCCTGCTGTGTGCTGAAGTGCCGCGGCCTGAAGGAACTTTAGTATTCAATCTTTTAGTGTAAGAATTGTTCCGGGCGAGAGCAGAACGAACAATGCCGCCGCCGCTGTTCAATAGCTGATAGTTCAAGGAGCAAAAGTGGCTAGCGAAGATATTGAGATCGTTTCTGATGGAAATGGCGTGGCAGTCCTTGGCGAACGCAGCGCCGTTGACAAATTCGTGGAATCCGTCGGCTTGATTTCCAAGGAACTGCCCTTGGAACGCGTAAGCAAAGCAGCTGGCCTCAGTGCAACCGCGATGCAAGCCGGTAGCGGGATTGCGCAGACGTCCGGACGCTGGATCAAGCTCTCGGAAGACTCAGCACGGATCTTCAATGCCAAGAACCTGATGGCTGGATCGGAGAACGGCCTGGCGCGTGCAGTCGTCATGAAAGATGGCAAGATCAGCAATTTGCTTGAAATCGTCACCAGCCCAACGGCGATGCTTTCAAACCCGGCTGTTCTGGCAGGCGTGGGTGGGATTATAGCCCAATACGCGATGCAGCAGAGCATGGATGAGATCACCGATTACTTGAAGGTGATCGACGAGAAAATTGACGATATCCTCCGTGCGCAGAATGACGCGGTCCTAGCGGATCTTGATGGTGTTGGAATGCTCATCGATGATGCCATGGTCGTGCGCGACCAAGTGGGGCATATCGGCGAGACGACATGGTCAAAGGTTAATTCGAATGCCAAGACCATCGCAACGACCCAGTCCTATGCGCTGCGGGCCTTGGCAGGATTAGCTGAAAAGCTGGAAGACAAAACGAAGATGGGTGAACTGGCCAAGATCACCCGCGAGATCGAATCAAAGGCCACCCAGTGGTTGGCAGTACTGGCACGTTGCTTCCAACTCGAAGACGGCATGTCTGTTCTGGAACTGGACCGTGTGCTCAACGGGTCTCCTGACGAACTGGAGAATCATCGAATCGCGCTGCAGATCGCGCGCGAACGCAGAATCGCACACATTACGAAGGTGACCGAGCAGCTTCTTGAGCGAATCGCTGTCGTCGCCGGACTGGCGAATTCAAAGGTGCTGCTGCATCCGAAGTCATCGAGCGAAGTCGTGAAGGCGACGAATGCCGTCTCGAATGATCTAGTGGAATTCCAAAGCCGATTGGGAATCGAGAGCGCCTACGGGGCACTGGAGTCAAAGAAGTGGCTCAAGGCTGTCTCCGAGGTTCGGGACAAGGTGACTGATGCAGGCGCTGATGGCTTGAGCGCAATCAAGCAGTTTGGGGACGAGACGAAGAACCGTGCCTTGGACAAAGCCGAGGACGTAGCAACTTCATTTGCCGAGAATATCAAGAAAAGCCGCAGTGGGGAGTCCGCGAAGGATTCTCCAGAAGCCATTGAGAAGTAGGAGCTGGCGGAACTAGATTCTTCCCTCGCACTTGGCTCCATTGCATTTCAAATAAATCGACCTCGGTTGCTTCCCATATGGGAAGCAACCGAGGTCGATTTTTTAGTTTGCTGGGTCGGATACCAGCCAGGCAGGTTTAGAGCTTCGAAGCCCGGTAGCCGGCCTTGCGCGCATCAGCTGCAGTCTTGAAGCATTCTTCTGGCTTCGTGATGTTGTAGAAGCGCTGTCCCTTGACATGGTACTTCCACTCCTTCTGGCTGCCGGTGCGGTTGCCCTTCACCGGGTAGCCTGCAGGGCAGTTCTTCGCCTTCCCGCTCATCTTCACGGAACGCTTGGCGGCCGCCTTCTTCACCAGCAAGGTCTGCGTCTTCTGAATGGTCGAGGTCTTGCCCTTGAGCTGGTACTTGACCGTGGTGGTGACCTTGTAGGTGCCCGCTGCGAGCTTGACGGACTTCTTCTTGCTGGCGACGGTCTTCTTGCCCTTGACCACCTTCAGCAACGCCGACTTGATCTTCACGTTCTTTGCCTTGGAATAGCTAGGCTTGATGGTTGCCTTGGCTGAACCCTTGACAGTCTTCGTGCCAATTTTCTTGATCGTTACCGCAGGAGCCTTTTTCTTCGCAGCAACGATGCTGGCAGATGAAATGCTGGTGGGCAACGGAGCGGCCGAGGCCGCGGAGACACCGGAGAATGCAAGTGCTCCCGAAGCGATGACAGCGAGTGAACGCTGAACTAATTTATTCAATTTCTCCCCATGGAAAGTCGAACGAGCATGGGCACTGATCGGTCCCATGTGCTGATTCTAATCTGGACTGGGAATAGAAACTATGGCTGGACGCGATTGTGATCGATTGCGGCTATTGCAGTCAAAGCGTTACTCGATCAGTCGAGTGTTTTCCCAATGATTAGTTGAAGCCTTTGCTAGGCTCGGGCAAAACCATGCAAAGGAGCGCGCCCGTGCCACAGGAAAGCAACTACGACGATTTCGCCCAGGACTACGCTGACGAGAACGAATTCAGCATGCTGAACGCCTACTATGAGCGGCCGGCCACCTTGGAACTGGCAGGAGACGTTGCCGGCCGGAACATCCTGGATATCGGCTGCGGCGCCGGCCCGCTGTCGGAACAGCTCATGAGCCGTGGAGCGAGCGTCTCGGGCTTCGACACCAGCCGGGCCATGGTGGACCTGGCACGCCAGCGGCTGGGCGAAGATGCCGACCTGAAAGTGGCGACATTGGGGGAGAAGCTCCCGTATGCCGACAACAGTTTTGACGATGCCATTGCTTCCTTGGTGTTCCACTATTTGCCGGACTGGGACTACGCACTGGAGGAAGTCCGCCGGGTCCTCAAGCCCGGCGGCCGGCTCATCATGTCGGTGAACCATCCGATTCTCTACCCGTTCAACCACCGAGGCAAGGACTACTTCCAGCTCACCCAGTACACCGACGAAGTGACTTTCAAGGGGAAGCCTGCCGAACTGACCTATTGGCATCGGCCTTTGCATGAAACTATGAAGGCACTGATCTCCGCAGGGTTCGCGGTGGAGCGTGTTTGGGAGCCGCCGTATGCCAAGGATGCGCCCGAAGGCGTGATTCCAGAAGCCTTGCGTGAACGCGACGCGTTCTTGAGCTTCCTGTTCTTCTCGCTGCGCTCGACGCGCTAGCCAGCGCACTGCTTCCGGGTGCCAACGGCGTCCGGAAGCCGCGAAGCCCTCGAATATCAGCTGATAGCCGGCATAGCGGCAGGACGCGTTGAATGATGGGGATCGACGAAACTGTTTTCTGCCAGCTGAAGCAAGTAATCGCCATACCCGCTCTTGCCCAGCTCCCGGCCCAAAGTGCGCAACTGGTCATCGCAGATGAACCCCTGGCGCCATGCAACTTCCTCGGGAGAACCGATCTTCAAACCCTGCCGCGCTTCGACAGTGCGCACGAAGTTGGAGGCGTCGTTGAGCGAATCGAAGGTTCCGGTATCAAGCCACGCAGTTCCGCGGGCCAGCACCGTGACGTTGAGGTTGCCCTCTTCGAGGTACAAGCGGTTGATGTCGGTGATCTCAAGCTCTCCACGGGCCGAAGGCTGCAATGTCCGGGCTTTGCCAACCACGGAATTGTCGTAGAAGTACAATCCCGGAACAGCGTAGTGGCTTTTCGGGTCCAGCGGCTTCTCTTCCAGCGATACGGCCCTTCCGGAGCTATCGAACTCGACGACGCCGTAGGACCTGGGATCCTTGACCCAGTAGCCGAAGATCGTCGCGCCGGTCTGGTCGGCGTAGCTTCCCAACTGGGTGCCGAAGCCCGGTCCATGGAAGATGTTGTCACCCAGCACCAGCGCCACGGATTCCCCTCCGATGTGCTCGGCGCCAAGTATGAACGCTTGGGCCAGGCCTTCAGGCCGGGCTTGCACGGCATAGGACAGATTGATGCCGAACTGCGAGCCATCGCCGAGCAAGGACTTGAACTGCCCCTCATCCTGCGGCGTCGTGATGACCAGGATGTCCCTGATTCCAGCGAGCATCAGGGTGGTCAGCGGATAGTAGATCATCGGCTTGTCGAAGACAGGCACCAATTGCTTTGAGATGCCTCGCGTGATCGGGTGCAAACGAGACCCGGTTCCCCCAGCTAGAATTATTCCCCTCATGGCTATCGAGCCTAATGAAGCGGGCAGCGATCTTGTCAGAGTAGTCATACTCGAGAATTGCTAGGAAGCTGCTTGGCCGCGGTGCCCACTGGCTACATTGGTGAGATGAAAAGAATCCTTGTAACTGGGGGAGCAGGATTCATTGGGGCAAATTTCGTGCACCATATGATTGCGCATTCCGACAGTGAAATCACCGTATTGGATAAGATGACCTACGCCGCCAACCGGCAGTCGCTGGAAGGCTTGGACAGCAAACGCGTCAACCTTGTTGTTGGCGACATCTGCGACTACGTGTTGGTCAACGAACTGGTGCCGCAGCATGATGCTGTGGTCCACTTCGCGGCAGAGACGCACAACGATAATTCCTTGCATGACCCGCGCAGCTTCGTGAATTCCAATGTCTTGGGAACTTTCGAACTCCTGGAAGCCGTGCGTAACCACGGTGTGCGCCTGCACCATATTTCCACCGACGAGGTCTATGGGGACCTGGAACTCGATGATCCGCAGCGCTTCACCGAAACTACGCCCTACAAGCCATCCAGCCCTTATTCGGCTACCAAAGCCTCCAGCGACCTTCTGGTCAAGGCCTGGGTCCGTTCCTTCGGGATCGAGGCGACGCTGTCCAACTGCTCGAACAACTACGGTCCGTACCAGCATGTGGAGAAGTTCATCCCGCGGCAGATCACCAACGTCCTGGGGGGATTGCGGCCCAAGCTCTACGGCAATGGGGCAAATGTGCGCGACTGGATCCACGCCAGCGACCACTCCTCGGCGGTGCAGCTCATCCTGGAAGCGGGCCAGACCGGGCGGACCTATTTGATTGGTGCGGACGGGGAGAAAAGCAACCGCGAAGTGCTCGCACTGATTCTGGAGCTGATGGGCAGGAAAGCCGATGACTTCGATGCGGTGGCCGACCGGGCCGGCCATGACCTGCGCTATGCCATCGATTCCACGGTGCTGCGCACCGAGCTTGGCTGGCAGCCGCGGTACACCGACCTGGTGCAGGGCCTGGAGCAGGCCATTGGCTGGTACCGTCAGCACCGCTCCTGGTGGGAGCCGGCCAAGGCACAGACCGAGCAGCGCTATGCGCAGCAGGCCGATGCGTTCAAGGTTGCCAGCTGATGGGCGGCGCGGCACAGCTACGGGTAGAGGACAGCCCGATTCAGGGACTCAAAGTGGTCAGCCTGCCGGTGCACCGCGATGAGCGCGGCTGGTTCAAGGAGAACTGGCAGCGGGAGAAAATGGTGGCTGCGGGTTTGCCGGACTTCCGTCCGGTGCAGAACAATGTCTCCTTCAATGGCCAGCGCGGGACCACTCGCGGATTGCACGCCGAGCCATGGGACAAATACATTTCGATGCTGTCTGGGGAGATCTTCGGCGCCTGGGTGGACCTGCGTCCCGGGCACGGTTTCGGCAGGCTGTTCACCGCTCAGGTGGGCGAAGGCCAAGCGGTCTTCGTGCCCCGCGGGGTGGCCAACGCCTTCCAGACCTTGGCCTCGAATACCGTGTACTCCTACCTGGTCACCGAGCACTGGACCGAGCCAGCCCGGTTGGAATACAGCTACGTCAATCTGGCCGACCCGGATTTGGACATCCCCTGGCCCATCAGCTTGGATGAGGCCATAGTTTCACAGGCGGACAAGGAGCACCCACCGCTGGCGCAGGCGAAACCAGTGCAGCCCAAGAAAATTGCGGTGCTCGGCGGGAACGGTCAGCTCGGACGTGCCTTCGCCCAGCTGGCGAAGTCAGATGAACGGATCGCTTTGTATACCCGCGCCCAGACCGACTTGCAGTCCCCGGGCTTCGCGGTATCGCTGGACCTTGCAAATTGCAGCCACGTGGTCAACGCGGCGGCGATGACCTCAGTGGACCGGGCGCAAACCCCTGCGGGCAGTGCCGAAGCGTGGCAGGTCAATGCCGTGGCCGTGCGCCAGCTGGCGTCACGATGCGCCGAGCGGGGGGTGCCGCTGGTGCATGTGTCCACCGACTATGTGTTCGATGGCGCGCAACGCGAGGTTGATGAGTTGCATCCGATCGCGCCGCTCGGAGTCTACGGCCAAAGCAAGGCCGCCGGCGAGCAGGCCGTGCTGGCCCACACCAGAAACTATGTGGTGCGCACCAGCTGGGTTATCGGGCAGGGCAACAATTTCGTGTCCACCATGCGCCGGCTCGCCGAGCAGGGAATCGCGCCCAGGGTGGTCGATGACCAAATTGGCCGGTTGACCTTCGCCAGCGAGCTGGCCCGCGGCATCATGCATTTGATTGATGCCGGCAGCGCCCCGGGGACCTATCACCTGCAGGGTGGCGGCGAACCCGCCAGCTGGTACCAGGTTGCCCGCGAGGTCTTCGCCTTGTGCGGCCATGACCCGGATTCCGTGCAGCCGGTTTCCACCCGGGAGTATGCCTTGGGCCGGCCGCAGTTGGCACCCCGGCCGGCGAACAGCACGCTGGACACCGCAAAATTGCAAGCGACCGGCTTCGCGCCGAAGCCGTTAACCGACTTGCTGGATCAGTTCCTTGGCCAGAATCGCGTAACGCCATAAAAACCGGGTAGGTAAAAATCGGGTGTGGTCCCAGTGAATGGCAGGTGAACGGCCAGAACCCCTCATCCAGGCTCGGCAATCCTTCCCAAGGTGCGAGTTATTCCAAGTCAACTAGAAAAGTCATGGGCACTAACTCGTTGTTCCCGAGTGAAGGCGAAGTGCTGTGCAATCACTGGGAAAAGAAGAAAAAGTGACTGAGCTTCATTTATCCTGCCGAACCCAGTGTTCTCGCTGCCTTTAAGTCCTAGGATGGGGAAACACGAGGAAGAGTCCTGACAGATTCTTTCACGGTTAATTTGGGGGAACGAACCGATTGGGGCGGTTTGAATAATGGAATATTCACGAATTCTCTCGCTGGCGGGCACTCGCAATGCTCGATCGCAGCGGGGAGATAGCAAGACAACTTCGAAACTTTCGCGGATTTCGCAAGGCATTTTGGGCAGGGTCCTGAACGACCCGCATTGCGCCGGAGCTGTGGTCTCCGGACCACCGGGCAGCGGTCGAAGGGCGCAGCTGGAAACCGACTTGGGCCAGATGGCCGAGCCGCCGAAGCTGATCCGGCTGAACGGAAGCAACTTCGGCACGAAAGTGCCTTTCGGTGTGCTTTCATTCCTGCTTGCCCAAGTCGACGTGGCCGGAGCTTCGAGCCGTCATGAGCTGATCCACCAGCTGGGCCGGGTGCTGTGCACCGACCAGCGCCCGTCAATGGTGGTGCTCGGGCGGCCTGAATTGATCGACGAGCAATCCAGCTCCTTGCTCGCCCAGCTGGCCACGATGGGCAAGATCAAGCTTTTCGTGATCTGCGAACACGTGCAGGATCTTCCTGGGGACCTGTTCGCCTTGTACCGTTCGGGCCGGCTGGCGCACCAGCGCGTCGAGCGCATGGGCAGCATGGAAACGCACGCTTTCGTCCAGCAGGAATTGGAAGGGCGGGTCTCCGCCTACGCCTCGGCAACCCTGTGCTACTTGGCCGGGGGCAACCGCTCGCTGATGCTCAAGCTGATGCACAGCTGGCGCGAAGACGGCCAGCTGCTGCAGCGCAACGGTACCTGGGCCTTGCGGATGAACGCGCTCGATTCCGGGCCAGCGATGCAGGCCCTGCACGCTTCGCTGGTCCATGGGCTCGATGACGGTGAACGCGAACTGCTCGGGGCCCTGGCACTGGGCGGGCCGGTGGAACTCAACCGCATCCGGCGTTCGGGCCTGACCTGCGAGCTTGACGGCTTGCTGAACCGTGGCCAGGCCAAGTACCTGCCCGGCGCCGCCTACAAGGTAGGCATATCCAATCCGCTGCTGTCCCTGCTCGTGCGCGCCGAATCCAGCAACCAGGCCCACCCTCACGGTGTGGAACTGCTGGCCAAGCTGCACAAGGACCCATTGGCTGCCCGGATCCTTGCGCAACTGAAATCCCTGAACGACCTTGGCGACTACGAATCGCAGCTCAGGGTGGCAGAAGACTTCCAGCAGCAGGGCTATCACGCCGAATGCTGGCCAACTGACCCGCGCACCCGGGTGGCCATCGTGGAGATGCACGTGCGCGCGCAGGCCATGCTCGGCCAGCTGTCCAACGGACTCGAAGCAATCGACCTGGCCAGGGCGGGACTGGCCCAGGCCGCCAGGGAGTCCGGTCCGCGCGAATCCCTGGATACCGCATTCCAGGAACTGGAACTGCTCAGCACGTTCGCGACCTTATTCAGCACCGAGATGACCAAAGAAACGAGCATCGCCGGCAGCAGCGAGTCACTGCTGTCTTCGTCAGGCTGGATGAGCGAGTCATTGCACCTGCGGTCCCTGTCGTTGCAAGCTGCCAGCTGGGCGGCGCAGTCGCGACAGGCCGATGCCATGAAGCTGGTCAGTTACGTGGACGGGGAACTGCGCAATATCCGCTTCAACGGCCCGACGGTCTCGAATTTCCATTCCGAGGACGCAGCAGACATAGAGTTCCAGCTGCTCCAGGCCGAATTGCTCTCCGGAGTCTGGAACGCGGCATCAGCCCGCGCCCAGCGCCTGGCCGAAGGGCAGTACATCAGTCCCTTGCTCATTTCCTACGGGGACATCATGCGGGGGATCCTGCTGGGACTGGGCAATGACTACGACGCTGCCTTGCGCCTGCTGGAACCGAACCTGCACCAGATGCAAGTGGCCGGAGACCGGGGAACCGAAGCGCTGATTGGGTCGGTCATTGCCTATGCGCTGGCTTGCTCCGGGAGGCGGGTGGAGGCATCCGCACTGGTATGCCCTGAATACGGGACCCCCGGAGCGATGCAGATGCCGCTGAGCTTCTACTCCTGGGCGGCAGAAGTCTTCTCCTGCCTTGCGTTGGCCGAACTCGGCTCGCCGCAGGCTGCAAGGCTGCGGCTGGCAACCTTCGCCCAGCGTGCCCGCGGCGGCCAGCACACCCTGCTCGAAGCGCTGACCTTGGGGTTCGCCGCGCGGCTGGGAGACCAGCTGGTGCTGCCGCAGCTGCGCAGCGCCGCCAGACGCTGCGAGGGCCTTGTCGGACAGAATCTGGAGGCGCTCGCAGACGCGGCGGCGGCCAAGGACTCGCCGCGCTTGGCAGCGGCTCTGGACAGCATGGTCGAGGCCGGGCACTTGCTCATGTCCGTGCCATCGAACAACGAGTTCGTCACATCAATGGAAGCCAGGGATCAGCGCAAGCTTGCCCGGGCAGTCAACGGCCGCAAGCGGGACTCGGCTCCGCAGATCCAGCAGCACGACGAGCTGCAGTTTGAAGCCATCGAACAGCAGCCGGGCTGGATGAGCGAGTTGACCAAGCGTGAGGCCCAGATCGCCAAGATGGCCATAACTGGCAAAACGAATTCGGAAATTGCAAAATTCAATGGCGTCTCGATTCGCACCGTGGAGGGGCATCTGTACCAGGTATATTCCAAGCTCCAGGTCCGAAATCGCCAGGAGCTCACTGCGCTTGACCGCACCAGCCGCCGTACCGCAGGGCTGCGATGAAACAGCATCAACTGATTACCAAGACCAGGCCAACTGAATACAACCGGCTGCTGCAGATCCTGCAAAGGCCAGGTCCCGCCGGCGTCTTGCTGCTGGGCGAGCAGGGCGTGGGCAAGACAAGCCTCGTGGAGGCAGTGCTTGCCTCCTCGGGCGCGGGCGAGCCGGTCATGACGCTGTATGGCACGCCGTCCTTGAGCACTGTTGCCCATGGTGCCTTGTCGCCATATCTTGGGGCCCTGGAGAGCATCGACGAGCCGGTGAGCGTGCTGCGCGAACTGAATCGGAGCCTGCTTTCCAGCCGCGGGCAGCTTGAACCGCATATCGTTGTCGTCGAAGATGCGCAGTTCCTGGACCCGCAGTCCTGCTTTATCCTCTCTCTGCTGGTGGAAAACGCCGAGGTGAAGGTGCTGGCCCTGGGCAGCGGGTCGTTGGAAGCGGATAGCCCGCTGGGCGCGCTGGCCGAGCTGGGATCCTTCACCACCATGGCCCTGCAGCGCCTGGACCGCAAAGGAGTGCGCGCGGTGGCCGAAGGCGTGATCGGACGCAAGCTCGCCGAGGGCACGGTGAGCCTGATCGACGTGGTCACCGGCGGTAACCCCAGCTTCGTTGAAGCCTATGCTGCATCCTGCCTGGAACAAGGCACGCTTTTCCACGATGACAGGTTGCTGCAGAGCCACGGGCTCCACGAGCCGGTATGGATCGTGGCCCGCGCACTTCCGGAAATCGATACGCCAATGTTGACGCTGGGCCGGGAAATCACCCGGACCCTGTCCGTTCAGGAGCAGCAGTCGCTGTTGCTGTTGGCTTTGGCTGGCCCGCAGCCCCCAGAAGTGCTGGAGCAGTGCGGATTGCCTTACCAACGGCTGCTGAAAATCGGTGAGCTGATGCAGCAAGGCCCGGCAATGGTCTTGAAATCCAAGCTGATGCAGCGGATCGTCCGCGCCTTGGCCACCGAACATGACATCGCACAGCTGCACGACCTGTGGGTTACCGCGGCGGTCTCGCTGGGAAACGAGCCAAACGCCCGCGAGGTGCTGTGGTCCTTGGAAACCGGTAAGCAGGTGCCCATGAAGTTGGTCCTGGATCTGGCCGAGCAGGCCGCTCGGGAACTGAATTTCGGGTTGGCCCTGCGCCTATGCGTCCTGGGTAAGCTCGCCCGGCATCATGGGCAAGGAGCGCTGCTCGAAGCGCGGATGCTGCTGAGCATGGGGCGGCACCATGCCGCGCGCGCGCTGTTGCTGCGCCTGATCGATCAGCTGACCGATCTGGCGCTGCTGGGGCAGGCCTACGCCTACCTGCTGGAGGTCACCACGAATATCGGAACCGATGGCGTCGAATTGGGGCGGATCCTGGACGATTGGAAGCATCGGGCCCTGGGGCACGCGGACGCAGAAGAGGTAGCCAGCTTCTTGGCCCTGCATAGCGCAGGGGCCAGGGTCCTGGATTTCTGGCTCAGGGTCAATACCGCCCGCGGTCCACTGCCGAGCGTTTCCGAGCTGCAAGAATTCCTGGAGGACCGGCTGCTGCCCGCGCAGGTGCGCTTCATCGGCATGATGGTGCTCAGCGACCTGCACACGTCCGCCGGCCGGTGCCAGCAGGCCTTGGATCTGATGGAACCGGCTTTGCAAGACCTCAAGGAGTACCCGGCCCCGCAGTCCATGTACGAGGTCCGGGTGTTCTTCCGCATTGGCTGGAACCTGCTGTTCTTGGGACAATACGAGCGCGCCGCGGCATTCATCGACTCCTACCGCCATGCCCGGCTCCGTTCCATCCAGTACTACCAGGGGGCAATCTCGCTGCTCGACGGCGTCAGCCACCTGCTGCAAGGCAGAGTACAGCTCGCCATGGCCAAAATGGCCGAGGCCGTGACGGAACTGCAGATTGCGGACACCACTCAACTGCTGGCCTTGGCCAGTAATCTGTACCGGCTGCTGCTGGCCCGGTTGGGCTTTCCGGTGCCTGAAGCCCTGGTCACCGGGCCCGAGTCCTTCAGTTCCAGCGGTACGATTTCGCTGAACGGACAACTGGGCGAGGAGTCGTCGAAGCAGCGCATCTTCGCACGGGCCTTCGCAGCGGGACTGGGCCATCCGTATCCGGGTGAGTCGCTGGAGTGCTTCCCGCTGGTGGAACGCGAATTCCTTTTCAGCATGACCCGGCAGCTGGGGGACCAGGAGCTGGCCGAATCCCAGATGGGTGAAAGACTGCGTGCCTTGGCTGCGGGGCAGCAGGGATCGCGAGCGGCGTTTTTGGCGCGCCTGATGGACTTGCGAGGCTCAGAGCTTGGCGAGCCGCTGGAGCAGCTGGCCCAGGACGCCCTGGCCAAGAAAGAATACCTGGTGGTGATCGAGGCCTGGGCCCGGGCGGCCGAACGCTACGCCCAGTCCGGGGACCAGCGGCGCTGCGGCGCCTTGCTGCGCCGGGCCGCCCAACTGATCGACCAACAGGGGATGGACCCGGGAAAGTACATCGCCCGTGTCCTGGCGCTGACCGAATTGACCGCCCGGGAAGCGGAAATCGTCGGTTTGGCCCGGCAGGGATTGAATAACGCGCAGATTGCCCGGACCTTGACGGTCTCGCAGCGCACGGTGGAGGGGCATCTCTACCGGGTATTTTCGAAGTTGGGGATTACCGAGCGCGCGGAATTGGATCACGCAGGGCTTGAAGCGGGTACAACCGGCAGGTAGCACGTGCCGGTTTGCGCAAACTTGGAGTAGGTACCACCCGTGCCCGGCCCAGCACAGGTGGGTAATGTGATTTGCGGGAGCTGGAGACTTACGCAGGCGTTCTTTTGCGAACGAGTGCCTATCCGTAGGGTGCGCGGTCGGTGCCGTGGCGGCGAAGCTCTTTCCTGAAACGGGGCCGGCGGCCAGCGAATCCGCGAGGATTACCCCCAGCGCTACCGCCGGTCCCTTCCCGAAAAGGCCCTGTATCGGCAACCCCTCTGCGCCGGTGCAGGGTTTTTCCATGCCCGGAAACTTCCTTCCAAGTAGCGAGCGAGTATGAACCAAGTGCCGTGTGAGTATTTGAAGGATATGCAGGCCATCTTTTGAGTGTTCTTCCACTCGTGCATCGGATGCATTCGCATCATAGGCTCAAGGTCGAGAACGGCAGCCGGGCTGGTGGGACAGCGCGATTGCCATGTGTATTGGGGAACTCGCTTATTTCTTGGGGGAATACAGATGATTGACGTTGTGTTGCCGGTCTGCGACCACCCTTGCTGCGTCGAATCGCTAGCCAGGGTGGGAACAAGACATGTCGCAAATTAGCAGCAGGCTGCGCGAAGATCGCGTATCTTCTCTCGGCACCTGGACGTTCGCACCTCCAAGGACAAATCAGGAAACCGGTACCGCCAGTGCCCGGGGCCGCGCTTATCTGCGTCGGCTTTACGGCACTGATCTGCTGGTCATTTCCTTGGTGAGCTCCTTGCCGGCAATCACGCAATTCCAGAGCTCGCAGATGCCGCAGTTCATTGCGGGTAGCACGCATTACTACGTGCTGGCCGGGTTGCTGCTCACCTTCGCCTGGATGGCCAGCTTGCTATCCTTCAAGGCCCACCGGCTGGGAAGTGTTGCCGTGGGGATGCAGGAATACAAGATCATGGTCTATTCGGGGCTGGCACTGTCGGGCTTCATGGGGGTACTTATCGTGCTCACCGGCCAAGACAGCCTGAAAATTTTCCTGGTCCTCTCTTTGCCGCTGGGACTGCCCGCACTGCTGCTGAGCAGGTGGACCTGTCGCCAGTGGCTGAGCTGGCGCAGCCGAAGCGGCTACGCCTTGAGCAATGTGCTGATCTACGGCCAGCCCACCGACGTCCCGTACGCCGTCCGCCAGATTTCCAAGAAATCCGGGCCCGCCTACCGGGTTGTTGGCGCGCTGATGGACGGCGCGGCGGATCCGGAAGCCGAACGCGATATCCGCAAAACCGATCCGACCCTTCCTCTGGCCTACGACACCGGCGCCATCGAGCAGGAAATCCAGCGGTTGCATGCTGATTCGGTGATCGTGGCCGGACCATTACCCGGTGGCAATGAAGCCTTGCAGCAACTGGGCTGGCGGCTTGAGGGCACCGGGACCAGGCTCATCGTGGCCTCCTCGATCATCGGGGTTGCCAGCCGCCGCGTGCGGACCAGCCCCGTGGATGGGATGCCGCTGCTGCATGTGGAACTGGCAAAGTTCACCGGAGCGCGATACCTCTGCAAGCGCGGCTTCGACATCGTCTTCTCGCTGCTCGCCTTGCTGGCCTTGTCACCGGTTTTCCTGGTGATCGCCTTGCTGATCCGGCGCGAGGGCCCGGGGAAGATCTTCTTCCTCCAAGAACGGGCCGGACAGGACGGCCGCCCCTTCAAGATGATCAAATTCCGCACCATGGTCCACGATGCCGAAGCGCAATTGGCCGCCCTGCAAAAGCTGAATGAAGGGGCAGGGCCGCTGTTCAAATTGAAAGACGACCCGAGGGTCACCCGGTGCGGCAACTGGCTGCGCAAGCATTCATTGGATGAGCTGCCGCAGTTCCTCAACGTCCTGCGCGGGGACATGTCGGTGGTCGGACCCCGTCCGGCGCTGTTCGCCGAAGTGGAAACCTATGAGGGCCAGGCCCGCCGCAGGTTGCTGCTGAAGCCGGGGGTGACCGGACTTTGGCAGGTCTCCGGACGGTCAAACCTGGAGTGGAAGGAAAGCGTGCGGCTGGATCTGTACTACGCAGAGAACTGGACCGTGCTCAGCGATTTGCGGTTGATCTGGCGTACCTTCCAGGTCATGGTCAAGCCCGACGGTGCCTACTAGGAGCCAGGATGAGAACTTGCAGCGTGCCCGCGGGCACGCCGTGGCAGGGCCACTGGGACAAGAAGATATCGGGCCGCATCAATTTGCAGCCAGGATCCGCAAGCATGCGCTACCTCTCATCGGGTGCCAAGCGCAACCAATGTTCGAAAACAAAGCAGTACGGATTCTGTGGGGGATCAGAAAATGCGTTCGTTGCGAGCACATGAGCCTGGAAGCACTCGGGCTATCAACAAGAATTGCTCTGGCGGGACACCGCCGGATGCGCATCAACCAGTCCATCCGATTTCCTGCGCGGGAGAATTCCCGCTTGCGAGTTCCGGGTGGGCTCATGAGGCGGAGTCGGCGGCATGTCAGTCGCGCGAAAACACGACTTGCCCCCCAGCTGCCGCCGACTCCTTTGCCACGAAACCCGCCGGACGGATAAGAATTCTGTCAACGCTGGCGATGCTCTGCTCGTCGATCTTCTTGCTTGCAGCGTGCACTTCAGCTGCGCCCCAGGCGAGCGAGCTGGACAATGCGGCGCCGCAAGAACAAGCACCATCACCTTACGCACCGCCAACTGGGAAACCCCAGGCCAATCCGACGAAGGCACCGGAAGACAGTGCGCCGCAGCTGGAAGCTACCAAAGTGCCCAGCGACGAGCCAACACCCGAAGTAGAGAAGCCAGCGGACTACAGCGGGATAGCCTTCGAAGCCGGCGATGGAAAGCTGCCGGTGGTGAAGCGCTCCGGTGAAGCAGTCAGGGCCGCAGACCGCATGCCGGCGAATATGAAGGATGCGACACAAGCCAGCTATCGGGACGGCGTCAACGTCACGGTTGCCGCGATCGGCAATGGCATCGTGAAAAGCGAGGGACCAGGCTATTTCACCGGAGCGAAATACCGGGTGTACGAGGTCCGGATTAGCAATGGATCCGGTGAGGAACTGGACATCTCCAGTGTGATCATTAACCTCGTGCCGGGCAAGGGCCAGCAGGCAGCACTGCCGCTATACGGCGAGGTCGAGGCCTATGACTTCTCTGGCACGATCGAGGCAGGAAAGCAGGCCAGCGCCCACTACGCCTTCATCGTCCAAGATGCCGGCGCCGTGGCAAAGGTGCAGGTGGATCTGGACAACCAGCACGCTCCAGGGTTGTTCACGTTGAAGGCAGAGAAGAAATGACTCTAGCCAGAACCCTGCTGAACAAGATTGCCGGTGTAGCTTCATCTTCCACGGCACAGGCAATCCAGTCCCTGACGAGCCTGATTGTGCTGATGCTGGCCGCCAAGCTTCTCGGGCTGGAGGCGCTGGGCCTCATTTCGACGCTTTACGGAGCGCTGATCCTTGCAGCCGCCATCATCTCCGGCTTTGTCGGCGACTCGTTGACGGTACTGGACCGGCATGATCCGCATGTGCGGGCCGGACTGCGCTTCTGGCTCGCGTTGCTGGCCCTGTCCCTCGGGGCCATCGGAGCGTTGCTTTGCTGGGCGGGTACCGAGCTGGGCTTGCTCGGAGCTGTGCTCTACGGCCTGGCAGTGGTTGCCTACGTCGCTGAAGAGCTGGTTCGGCGCAGTTACATGGTGATCCTCAGCTTCGGAAAGCTGATCGCGGTAGACCTGGTGGTATTGGGAACCACCAGCATGGTGCTGCTGGGATTCGGCGTCTTCTCCACCTTGACGCTGGAAGCGTTCTTCTTGGCGGTCCTGGCCGGGCAATGCGCCGGAACCGCCTTCGGTTGGCTGCGCCTGCCAAACAGCGAAAAAACGCTGGCCCACCGTCCGGCGCAAATCCGGGCTGTGGCCAGATTCGGAATCTGGCGCTCTGCCCTGCAAGGACTGCGCCCGGCCCAGCTGACCGTGATGCGCGTGCTCGTCACCGCCTTGATCGGCCTGGCCGCAGCCGGCGCGCTGGAGGCGGCTAGGCTTTATGCTGCTCCTGCGATGCTGCTGGTCACCGGCACCTGTGCCTACCTGTTTGCGTCACTGGCCCGCGACCGAGATGCCGGTCCTTGGCGCCAGCTGAAGAACACTGATTCGGTGGTGCTCAAGCTTTTGCTGGCCACCGCAGGCTGCGCGGCCATTGGGCTGGTGCTGCTGCCTTGGGGCGGGACCTCTGCTGACGGGCATCCGCCCGTCAGGTCTTGCTGTTACCGGGTGGCTGGCGTATGCCAGCGCGGTGGCGGCATCCACGCCGTATGGCCTGCTGGCTGCGGTACACGAGAATGCACGGCCGGTATTTGCTATCAGGTTCATGGACAGCATCCTGTCCGTGGTGCTGATTGCCTCGGTCCTGGTATTCACTTCGGACTACCGGCTGGTTCCGTGGGCCGCCGCCGCTGGTGCCTTGGCCGGCGGCTTGGCCATGCGGCGGTGGCTGCAGAAATCGGTTGCCGTGCACTTGCCCCGGCAGGGGCAACCAGCGGGCCGATTCGCCCAGCAGCGCTGACTTGGCAAAGCCCCGGTATCAACAATGAACGGAATGGACATGGAAGAGCAGCAGATAACGGCAGGCCGGCGCACACCCGTGCGGCGATTCACACGGGTGCTGGCTTCGGTCGCCGCGGCTGTGCTGGTCATTGCCGGCCTGAGCGCAATTCCGGCGACAGCCGCTGGCGAAGAGGAAATCGAGCTGCCCGAGACGGTCAGCGCAAATCATCTTCCTACCCCGCAGCTGAACGGGGTGGCTTGGGACCTGCGTGTGCGCGGGAATGTGGCTTATGTGGTCGGTTCGTTCACCCGGGTACGGCCAAGCGGTGCGAATCCTGGCGGCGCCGGGGAAGTGGTTCGCAATAACGCCATGGCCTTCAACATCACCAACGGGCAAATCCTGCCCTGGAACCCGAACTTCAACGCTCCAGTCATGGATATCGAGTTCTCTCCGGATGGAAGCCGTTTCTACGCAGGTGGACAGTTCACCGCCGTCAGCGGCCAAGCCCGCAGCAAGATCGCTGAATTCACCACTTCCAACGGGGCGCTGACTTCCTTCTCCGCCAGCGTGGGCGGGTCCGTGGAAACCCTTGCAGTGACCAGCGACGCTGTCTACCTGGGCGGCTCCTTCAACTCCGTGGCCAACCAGACCCGGCGCAATGTCGCCAAGCTGAACCGCGCCAACGCGGAACTTCAGGCGTGGGCACCGGCCACCGATGATATCGTCCACGGCATCATCGCCACCGACCAGAGCGACCGCGTGGTCATTGGCGGACGCTTCCAGACGATCAACAACGAGCCCAAGGTCGGCATCGGCGCCGTGAATGCGACCACCGGCCAGCAGGCGGCATGGAGCTCCACTCCGGTCCCGGCGCGGATCGATGACAATGCCCGTGCATGGGTCGTGGACCTGAAACTGGAAAACGGCGTCATCTACGCGGCGAACAACGGCATGGGCTGGCACTGGTTCGACGGCCGATTTGCCGCCGATTACGCCACCGGAGACCTGATCTGGCTCGATAATTGCTATGGATCGACCTCATCGATCAGCATCATGGGCGACGTGGTCTACTCGACCCCGCACGCCCACGACTGTTCGTCGGTCAACGGGTTCCCCGAGGAGAATCCGATGATCTGGAAGCGCGCGCTGGCGGAGACTGCCTTCGCCACCGGTACGGATGCCACTGCGCCGTCGAATAATTCGCTGGTGCGCAACCAGCCAATCCCGACCTTGCTGCACTGGTATCCCTCGATCAATACCGGTACCTACACCGGGCAGTACCAAGGTGGCTGGGCCATGGACAATAACGGGGACTACCTGGTTCTCGGCGGCGAGTTCACCAGGTTGAACAACACCAACCAGCAGGGCTTGGCTGTCTTCCCCAAGCGGTCGCTGTCGTCGAATTCGATACGGCCCGAGTACACCGCGGGGCTGAAGCCGTCGGCGATTTCCCAACGCAGCGGTTCCGTGCGCGTGGCCTGGCCGACCACCTGGGATATCGATGACGAAACGCTCACCTACGAGCTGCTGCGCGATAATTCGCTCACCGCCATCGACAGCCAGGATGTGTCCTCCATCTGGTGGAAAAAGCAGTCGCTGGGCTTCCGCGATGACAGCGTGGCTCCGGGCAGCACCCACACCTACCGGGTACGCGTCTCGGACCCGTGGGGCAATAACTACATCGGTCCGCGCTCGGATCCGGTGACCGTCAGCAACAGCGCCGAGAGTCCGTATACGCAGGTCCTGCGAGAGACCGGCGCGGATATCTACTATCCACTGAACGAATCCGATGGCAGCGTAGCCTTTGACAACATCGGTTTCGTCGATGCCGACGCCAGCGCGGTCTTGCAGCGCGGCCTGCCCGGTGCGATCAGCGACGATGACGCCAGCGGGTTCAGCGGGCAGTCGCTGGCGAGCCGAAATGCCGCGACCGCGCCGGACACCTTCACCACCCAGCTGTGGTTCAAGACCGAGAGCGACCAGGGCGGCAAGCTGATCGGCTATGGCAGCTCGGCCACCGGCGACTCCGGTAGCTACGACCGCCATGCCTGGATGGACAATTCCGGACGCTTGCACTTTGGCACATGGCTGGGGTGGGCGGCAACGGTCAGTTCCTCGGCGAGCTACAACGACGGGCAGTGGCACCAGCTCACCGCAACCCTGGGCCAAGCCGGAATGCACCTGTATGTTGACGGGCTGAAGGTCGCCGAACGCACCGATGCCAGCAGCGGCCAGGCCTACTCCGGCATGTGGCGCATCGGCGGGGACAACCTCAACGGCTGGCCGAACCAGCCGTCGAGCAAGGCCTTCAACGGCGAGCTGGACGAGGTGGCGATCTTCAACGAGCAGATTGACGCAGCCACCGTGCTGCAGCTCTTCCAATCCACCGGGCGCACTGCGGACATTCCCGAGCCTCCAGCCGATGCCTACGGCATCGCGGTCTACGCCGATGAACCGCAGATGTACTGGCGCCTGGATGAAACCGGGGGCAACGTGGCCACGGACAGCACCATCGCCCGCAACGACGGAACCATCAACGGCCCGGTCCGCTACGCAGAAGATTCCGCCATCGGCCACGGCACATCGCTGGGCTTCGGGGAGTCCGATGCCGCGGTGGTCTCGAACCGGGCGGTGCAGAACCCGACAGTGTTCTCCACCGAGGCCTGGTTCCGGACAACCACGGGCAATGGAGGCAAGATCATCGGTTTCGGCAATGCGGCCAGCGGCCTGTCCTCCAGCTATGACCGGCATGTCTACATGCGCAATGACGGCACCTTGGTCTTCGGCGTCTACACCGGAGCTGAAAATCTGGTCACCACCGGCCGTGCCTACAACGACGGGGACTGGCATCATCTGGTTGCCACGTTGTCCGGCGAGGGCATGAAGCTGTACGTCGATGGCGGGCTCACCGGCACCAACCCGCAAACCGCGGCCGAGCCGTTCAACGGCTACTGGCGCATTGGCGGGGACCGGGTATGGTCCGGAGCCAGCTCCGCATGGTTCGATGGCGAAATCGATGAGGCCGCCGTCTACGCCAGGGCACTGAGCCAGGCCGAGGTCAATGAGCACTACGGGATTGCCGGCGAGCCGAACCAGGATCCGGTGGCCGACTTCACCAGCACCAGCCAAGGTCTGGCGGTGGCCTTCGACGCCAGCGGATCAACCGATGCCGACGGCACCATCGCCAGCTACGCCTGGGACTTCGGCGACGGGCAAAGCACCACCGTGCAGACCGAAGGAGTGCTTCATGAATACGCCCAGGCCGGCACCTACACGGTGGTGCTGACCATTACCGATGACCGCGGTGGCACTGCCACGAAGACGCAGCAGGTCGAGGCCAAGGCGGTCAACCAGCCGCCGGTGGCCGCGATAGCCAGCGAACAGACCGGTTTGAAGGTAAGCCTGAGCGGTTCCGGATCCGAGGATCCGGAACAAGGAGAGCTGTCCTACGAATGGGACTTCGGCGATGGCAGCCAGAAGGCCTCCGGCCAGGACGTGGAGCATGCCTATGGCGCAGGCGGAGAGTACACGGTGACCCTGACGGTGACAGACAACGCTGGGGCCACCGCCCAGGCGCAGAGCATCCTGACGGTGGAAAACTCCGCTCCGCTCGCGGCCATGGAAGTGGTTGTTGACGGCCTGGGCATCCAAGTCAACGGTGCTGGCTCCGCAGACCCCGAGGGCGGGGTACTGGATTATGCCTGGGACTTCGGCGACGGGACCGAGGCCACCGGGGCCGAAGCCGCCCACGAATACGCGGAACCGGGAACCTACGAGGTCACCCTCGTGGTCGCCGATGAGCACGGGGCCACCGGCACGGTGGCGAATTCGGTGCAAGTGAAGGTGCCGAACACGGCACCGGACGCTGCCTTCGAATCCACCGTCGACGGACTGGCCGCCGTCTTCACCGCCGCACCATCGCAGGATGCCGATGGGCAGATCGTGTCCTGGGAATGGGACTTCGGCGACGGGACCACCGGAACCGGGGCCGAAGCCATGCACCAGTACTCGAGCAGCGGCACCAAGACCGTGACCCTGACCGTCACCGACAACGAGGGCGCCACCGGCACCGCTTCCAGCGAAGTCACCGTGCAGGACCCGGCCGAGCTGGATCCGACCGCGGCCTTCACCTGGGAAGCCGATGAGCTCGCGATTACCGTGGACGCCTCCGATTCGCTGCCTCCGGCAGCCGGCGGGGAGATCACCGGGTACCTGTGGGAGTTCGGCGATGGAACCCAGGCCAGCGGAGTGGCGGCCAGCCACAGCTACGAGTCGGCCGGAACCTACTCGGTGACGCTGACCGTCCAGGCAGGGGAGCGGGAAAGCACCATCAGCCAGGTGGCCACGGTTGCCGCCGCCCAAGGTCCGCAGGCGCAGTTCAGCACCGCGGTACGCGGACTCGCACTGGGCGTCGATGCCTCGGGCAGCACGGCCGGGGATACGCCGATTACCGGATACCAGTGGGACTTCGGCGATGGGCAGAACGCTCTGGGAGAAACTGCGCAGCATCGCTACGCCGAGGACGGCCGGTACACGGTCACCCTGACGGTCAGCGATAGGAACGGGCTGGAATCACGCACTGAAACCGAAGTGGATGTCCAGAATTCGGCACCGGTGGCGGCCTTCGCCCTGGAAGTGAACGGACTTGAAGTCCAGGTCGATGGCGCCGCCTCCAGCGATGCTGATGGCCAGATTGCCACTTACGCATGGGATTTCGGAGACGGGAACACCGCCAGCGGCCAGAATGCCTCCCATGAGTACGCCGAGCCAGGCGGCTATCCGATCAAGCTGGTGGTCACCGACGAGGACGGCGCAAGTGCCGAGCTGGTCCAGCAAGTGCAGGTCGCGGCCGTCGCCGAACCGGCCCTGCTGGTTTCAGATGCATTTGGACGCACCGTTTCCGATGGCTGGGGTGACGCCGATACCGGGGGAACCTGGACGCGGCAAGGCTCATCGTCCAACTTCAGCGTGGCCGGAGGCACCGGAACGATCCGCATGTCCTCCGCCGGCAGTGGACCGCTGTCGTGGCTGCCAGCCACGGTACGGGAAGGCGACATGCGCATCAAGCTCAGCCGCGACAAGGCTGCCACCGGCGGAGGCATCTACCAGACGGTGACCATCCGGGATATTCCTGGCGTCGGGGCGTACCGCGCCAAGGTCAGGTTCCTGTCCAACGGCTCGGTGGCGGTGACCCTGGAGAAGGTTGTCTCCGGCAGCGTCAGTGCGTTGAGCGCCGAGACCGTCATCGGCCAGGTAGACGGTTCGCCGGGCAAGGCCGTGTGGCTGCGTTTGCAGGCTCAGGGCAGCAGCTCCACCAGCTTGCGGGCCAAGGCCTACAACCAAGGCCAGGATGAGCCGGTGAACTGGCAGCTCAACGCCACCGACTCCACCGCCGCACTGCAGGCCGAAGGCCGTTTGGGGTTGTCGGTCTACCTCTCCGGCTCGGCGGGTAACGCGCCGGTCAACGGCGGGTTCGATGATCTGGAGGTGCGGGAAATCGCCGAATGAGCCCGGCCGTTCGCGGTTCGTTGCGCCAATGCGGTGCGAATCGCGAGCGCTGGCTCAGCGGCTTCGCCTAGGAATGGGCATTCGATGGATAGAACACGGGAAATGAACTAGATTGTACTCAGCTTGGGTTGTCCCCTGGGGATGCGCTGCACAAATGCGGTGCTTGGGGACAGGGCTGAATATCGGGGGCGCTTGCGGCCGATCGCGGCCGCAAGCACATAAGAGTTCACTGGGGAGGACTCACATGCTGCAAGAACAACAAGGATACCGTTGGGCAGTCGCAGAACTGCGCCAGCGGCAGAAAACCAATAAGGGAGCGCCAGCCTACTCGCGCTTCGTCAACAGGCCACTGGGCCGCCGGCTGGCGGCACTGGCCTATCTGCTTCGGCTAACGCCCAATGGCGTCACCGGCATCAGCGCACTATGCACGGCTGGCGGACTGGCGGTGATCGCGCTGCTGGAACCGTCCTTCGGCTCTTCGCTGCTGATCACGGCTTTGCTGGTGCTCGGCTACGCGCTGGATTCTGCTGATGGGCAGCTGGCCCGTCTCCAAGGCTCCGGATCCGCTGCCGGCGAATGGCTGGACCATATTGTCGATGCGATCAAGACCGCCGCCCTGCACGCGATGGTGCTGATCTCGTGGTACCGGTTCTACCCGGTAGAAGGCGCCTGGTACCTGGTGCCCATTGCCTACCAGGTCGTGGCCTGCAGCCTGTTCTTCTCCATGATCCTTACCGATCAGCTGCGCCGGCTGAACTCCGGGAGAACGGGGCACTACCTGCAGGGCCAGGGCAAGAGCTCGGCCCTGTATTCATTGGCCGTCGTGCCTACCGACTTCGGCCTGATCTGCCTGGCCTTCCTGACGCTGTGGCTGCCATCGGTGTTCATTCCGGTGTATGTCCTGCTGCTGCTGGCCAACGCGGGCTTCCTGGCGCTGGCCCTGGGCAAGTGGTACCGGGAGGTGAAGGGCCTTGGCCAAAGCGCTTGATTACCAAGAACATCGCACCTGGCCAGCTGCACCGGAATTGGGCTGGGGACAGCATGCGCATCGGGAGGCGGCAGGCATGGATCTGAGTGATTTCCTCTTCGTGCTGCGAACCCGCATGTGGTGGATCGCGGCCAGCACCCTTGCCGGGATACTCGCCTCCATCGCCATCACCCTGGGGATGACCCCGGTCTACACCGCGAAGTCGACCTTGTTCGTCAGCGTCAATTCCAGCCAGGACACGGCCTATGCCCGTGGCCAGTTCGCGCTGCAGCGAGTGGGGTCCTACCCGCAGCTGGTCAATGATCCGCAGCTGATCAACCAGGTGATCCGCGAGCTTGATCTGGATCGCAGTTTCCAGGACGTCAAATCCAATGTGAACGCCACCAATCCGGTCGATACCGTGCTGCTGGCCGTGACGGCGAAGGCCCCGGAGGCCCAGCAGGCCGCGGACATCGCCAATACGGCTGCCGGGTTGCTGGCGGAGTCCATCCAGAAGCTGGAGAACACCGATCCCAAGAAGCTCGAAGTCAAAGCGGAGCTGTCCGTGCCGGCCGCGGCACCGCAGTACGCCACCGCCCCTCGCAAATCCGTGAATCTGGCCCTGGGCCTGGTTTCGGGAGCCAGCTTGGGATTGCTGTTGGCCCTGGCGCTGCACAAGTTGGATCCGAGGATCCTGCGCGGCCGCGACGCCGAACGGCAATTGCGCATGCGCGTGCTGGGCACCGTGGCGGCCCGGTCCAAGGACGGAGCCCGTGCCAACCCGACCGGCATCCAGGTCGGTTACCGCCAGCTGGTATCGAACCTGCTGATGGCCAATGACGGGCGCCTGCCGCAACGCATCCTGGTGCTCAGTACCCGTGCCGATGCGGTTCTCGATGGGCAGCAGCTCGCCCAGACCCTGGCGGCCATGGGCAAGCGCTCGGTGATTGTGCAGGCCGACCGCCAACTGGAGCCGCTGCGCCGCGACGAGGCAAGTGGAACGGGCCTGGCCCAAGTGCTCGCTGGCACCAGCGAGCTGCATGATGCGCTCACTCATATCGAATCGGTGCCGATGGGCTACCTCCCTGCCGGACCGCAACCTGAAACGCTGCGCCGTTTCGATGTGTTCGCCGGATTGGACAGCTTGATCGCTTCCCTCGAAGAGGATTTCGATGTAGTGATCTTCGTAGCCAGCATGGAGGGCCAGCCGGTGGACGCCACCGCAGTGGCCCTGCACAGCGATTGCGTGATCCTCACCGGACGTGAACGGCGAACCACCTACCGACAGGTTGCCGATGCCCTGCAGGAGCTGAACGCTGTGCGAGTCGGAGCGACCGGGCTGGTGCTGGTGCGCAAGCCTTCGCGCTTCCGGCACCGGCGGGGTACCTGATCATGCCTCCGGCCGTCAGCGCGTCCTGGACGCCGGCGGATCAGATTCCGGTGCCACGGCGCTACCGGGTTCCGCGTCTGTGGCAGTTGAACCTGCTGTGGATCCTGATGGTCTTCAGCGTGGTTGCCTGGCGCCAGGGAACGCTGTTCACCGGCGGACTGGACCTCGTGGTCGTGCTCAAGGCGCTGCTGCAAGGCGCCGTGCTGTGCTGGGCGATCCTGCTGTGGATGTGGAGTGGGGCCCGCCAGCCGGTAGGCGTGCGCAGTATAGCGCTGCTCGCTCCGGTTCTGGCCCTGAGCGTGATCGGGGCGATGGCAGAAGGCAATGTCATGGCCTCGGCCATCATCGCGATCCGCGTGGCGATGCTGGCAGCGACAGTGCTGTTCATCATGCGGGTTTTCCCGGCCCACCAGGTGCTGCTGGCCATGTGCGTCGGTTTGGCCGCGGTGGGCATCATCAGCGCGGGGACCGGGCTGGCGCTGGGCGGAGGCGGGCGCCTGACAGGCGGCATCCCTCCGCTGAGCCCCAATGAGATTGCCTTGCTTTCCGGCATCCCGGCACTGGTTCTTTTCCACCAATCGCTGCGCGCGCACGTGCGGTGGTGGCACGTGGGGATGCTGGTGTTGCTCAGCTCCATCCTTCTGCTCTCCGAGTCGCGCACCGCTCTCATCGCGGCTGCTTGCACGGCAGCTGGCATGCTGCTGATGCTCCGCCGAATCCCGTTGCAGACCATCGTGGCGGCGCTGGCGGCCCTTCCGCTGGTGTTCTACCTTGCGTTCCTGACTCCGGTTTTGCAGAATCTGATGGCTCGCGAGGACAGTGCCTCGGTGATGACGTTGAACTCCCGGACTATCAGCTGGTCGGTCGTGCTGAACCTGCCCAATGATTCATGGCAGAGATGGATCGGTGCGGGATTGAGCCAGAAGACCATTGCTGTCGAAGGGCAGTACTGGGACGAGCAGGTTTTCGATTCTTCGTGGATTTCCTTGCTGGCGCAAACTGGAATCATCGGAACGCTGCTTGTGGCTTTCTGGGTTCTGCTGACGGTTTTCGCCGCATTGCGTTCAAGCAGGCTGCGCAGCTTGCTGTTCCCGCTGCTGGCATTCGTGATCATCCGCAGCGTGATGGAAAACGGGCTGGTAGATGCCGGTGCGCTATTCCTGATTTTCCTGGTGTTCGCCCTGATGCTGGAACCGGCCAGCAGCCGAGCGGCCTTGGACTGGGAACACGCTGCACCCCTGCAGCGCAAGCAGCCATCGGATCCGCCGGTGGCGATGGGCAGCTGAACCCGAATGCACCGGATCCCGGCTGGGCACAATGCCGAGCCGGGATCCGTTGCTTGTACTGCCAGGGTGGCCCGGAGCCTAGCGCGGGTAGCTGCCGATGCGCTTGGAAGCGGGGGCCTGTCCTATCAGGAAGGCAATATCGCTAGGCAATGCGGTAGCCTGGCTGTTCTTGCCCGTAACGCTGGTAGTCGGATTATTGGTACTGCTCAGCACCGTGCTGGAGGTGAGTTCAAAGGAATTCAGCTCTTGTCCGGTGGATTTGGCGAAGGCCGGCAAGGTGGTGAACACCGCGGGGTTTCCAGCGCCTGTGGACCAGACGGAGGACCACTTCGGATTCGTGGAGTTGATGCGGTGATAGGCATTGGACGCCAGGGAGATCTTCATCTGTTCCGCCGTGTAGCTGCCCGAGTAGTCCTCGACGGCAAGAATTGCGTTGCCACCGCCGGTATTGGAGAACACGTTGTTCTTCGCGACAATGTTCTTATTGATCCAGGTCATGGTCGTGTCAGGGAATGGCTGGCGCGGATCGTGCCCGGGGTCGGACTTGTTCGCTGCGCGGCGCGCATCCTGCACGATGTTCAGCACCCGGTTCTTGCCGCTGATGGTGTTGTTCCAGATCTTCACATCGCTGGTGTTGTTCAGTTTGAAGGCGAATCCGGAATTCTTGGTGATGCGGTTGTTGGCCACCACTGCTTTTGCGGAGATCTCCAGCGACAGTCCGTGCCCGGTGTTGGAGATCAGGTCATTATTCAGGATCTTGGAATCGTAGACGGATTCATCCAGCCATAGTTCCGGACCGTAGTTGCTGTTGAGCTTGGAATCCTTCACCGTCACGCCCCGGGTGCGTCCGATCTTCAGCCCGCCGGAGACAGGCGAAGTGTTGAACCGCTCGTGGTTATTGCCTGTGGAGGCCAGTTTGTTGACGACCAGTCCGTCAGCGTACACGGCGTTCATGCCCAGCATGCCGCTGCGCTGGATCTTCACGTTGCTCACGGTGTTCTTCACAGCGCTGACGTTCAAACCCGTGGTTGCCGTATCCTCGATGGTCAGGTTCTGCACAGTGATGCCCGGCTTCTCCGCGGTGACCGCACCCATGTCGGGCACCGAAGGAGCGAACTTGCGCACATTGATACCTGAAACGCTGGAATTGCCGCTGCGGATGCTCAGGGCCTTGACCAGCGTAGAAGCGCGCACGGACTTTCCGGTTGGGTCGGTGCCGAGGTGCAGCTTGTTATTGGCGCGGTCCACATGGAAGGCACCCGGTTTGAGCTTGGCAACCGAGGATACCTGGGTCTGCTTGGTCCCGTTGATCCATACCTGGTCGGGGTGGGCTGCCATGGGATAGCTGGAATTGATGAAGCCCCATGCTTCAGCCGTATTGTCTGTGGCTCCCCGGGTGTAGGTCGGGCTGGTATCGAAATCGTAGTCCCAGCCGGATTTCACCCATCCATTGCTCGCGGCGGAGAAGCCCGTGATTGCCTTGGAACCATCGAGCCAGACGGTCTCTCCCGGGTATTCGCGCAGCTTGAGGCTCTTGCCTGCGGGGATCACTACCGATTCATGGTAGCTGCCACCACGCACCACGATGGTCTGTCCGCTGGAGGCTTTGGAAATGGCCTTGGACAGGGTGCGCAGTGGCGCTGAGGCGGTACCGCCGGAGGCATCATTTCCGGATGCCGAAACATAAAGTGCTGTTGAAGGGATGGCGCCCAGGGTTCCCGCCTGCGGTGCCTGCTCGCCAACGCTGACCTCTTCGGAGTGGGGAACGGTTCCTTCGGCATCAGATGCAGGTTCGGGAATTGGGGAAGGCGATGGGGCAGGTGCCGGTTCCGGGGCCTGCATCGCCGGTTCGGTAGCTGAACGCGCCACCAGATTATCAACGTGCAGACCGGAGTTGCCGGTGGCGCTGGCCGAAAGGTAACCGCCTATGCGCAAGCTGCCTTTGGCCGAGGCCAGCGCTGTGGATGCATCTTCCGATTCCAGCTGCCATTCGGGGGTTCCGCTGCCAGCTGCGAAGGCTCGGGCCTTGAGCGACGCGGTGCCGCTTCCGGTGATGGCGAAGTCAACATGGTACGCAGTCCCCGGGCGGGCCGCTGCGCTGATCTGCCGAGAATCGAGCACGATCTTTTTACCGCTGACGGTCCGTGAAATTTCCAGGGACAGATTGCCAGTGCTTTGCAACCGAAGCGAAGCGGTGTATTGGCCATCTGCGGTACTTCGGGCACCTAGGTGCGCATAGGACGAACCCGTGCTGGGCAGCGAGTCGAAGGAAATATCGACGCCGGCCTGCATGTCGGCAGCGTTGATGGCGGCGGTGGCATGGCTGAGCTTGCCGGGGACCAAGGTAATTTCACCCTGGGAACCATCTACGGCGAAACGGCTTGGACTGTTGGCTAGGTAGGGGATTCCACTTGAAGTAGAGCCCAGCCGGAGCCAACTGTGCGGTTCATGGCATCGGCGACCAATGTGGTCGAAGCGGCCACGGGCACCGGGTTCAAGGAGGTGGCAACGATGCCGCACGCGGCGGCCAAGGCCAATGCCGCGATCAGGCGCGGCCGCTGGGAAGATTGGCCGGATGTATCCGGACCGAGAGGCAAGAGGTTCTTGGGGGAAAGGTTCTGCAAAGGATCCTCGGAGCTTAACCCGTGCTCCCCAGCAAAACAGGCCCTGCTCATTCAATATAGACGATGGTTTAAGGGTCACGCGGGCCCTGCTGTAAATGGTGGCATGGAATGAACCGTTATTCAATCGTGATGTTTCTCTCTCGATCCCTGGACTTCGAGGTTGACGAGGAAACTTCCCCAGTGGCCAGTGAGTATTCCAAGTACCCCCGAGCAAGTAATTCGCGGGTAACGCAAGTACGGGTGCACTCGTGTGCCGCAACGGCACGACACATATGCTCGGTAGATGAGAAACGCATGCTTGCGGCATGTTCCGGAACTCGCCGTTGATTTTGGGGATCGACGCAGGTGCGGCAAGCAAGCGAACGTTGATTCTGCTGTTTAAATTTGGGGGAACAGAATGCAACGCACCGAGCACCATGACTCGCGCGCCAAGCTGCGCATTGCCTTGATCGGCACCAGGGGAGTACCTGCACGCTATGGAGGTTTCGAGACCGCTATTGAAGAGGTAGGGCGCCGCCCGGCCGATCAAGGGCACGAGGTGACCGTATATTGCCGTGGCACTGCCAAAGACGAGCGCATGAGCGAATACCAGGGCATGAAGCTGGTGCATTTGCCTGCCATGAGGCGAAGGAGCCTCGAGACGCTGAGCCATACTGCACTGTCGGTGATCCATGCCCTCTTCAACCGGCCCGATGCGGCGATTGTCTTCAACGCGGCCAATGCCCCGCTGCTCCCGCTGCTGCGTTTGGGAAGGATTCCCGTCGCCACGCACGTGGATGGGCTGGAATGGAAACGGGCCAAGTGGGGACCTATTGGCCAGAAGTACTACCGGCTATGCGAGCGCCTCTGCGTCTGGTGGAGCAGGGAATTGATTGCCGATGCCCTGGGTATCGCCAACTACTACGCGGCGAAATTCTCGCGGGCAACGAGGCTCATCACCTATGGGGCACCGCAAATTCCCGAGGCTGCTGCAGTGAAATTGGCTGAGCTCGGCTTGGAATCCGGAAAGTTCCATCTGGTAGTGGCCCGCTTCGAGCCGGAGAACCACGTGGAGATGATTGTCCGTGGCTACAGCCAGTCGCAGGCCAGGCTCCCGCTGGTGGTCGTCGGTTCGGCGCCCTATGCCGAGCAATACACTCAGCAGGTTCATGCCGCGGCCACGGAACAAGTCCGCTTCCTAGGCGGAGTATGGGACCAGCAGCTGCTAGATGAGCTCTATGCCCATGCACTTGCCTACTGGCATGGCCATTCGGTCGGCGGTACCAACCCATCATTGCTCAGGGCGTTGGGTGCCGGTACGGCGATCAACGCCTATGACGTGAACTTCAACCGCGAAGTGGCCCAGGCAGCCGGCGAATACTTCAATGACCCGCAATCCGCGTCCAGGCTCTTCGACCGCACCGAATCAAAGGACGATGCCGTTCGCCAACGCGCCCAGCTCGCACGAAAGCGCGCTAGCGACTATGACTGGGACGATGTTGCCCGGGCCTACGAAAAGCTGTGCTTGGATTTGGCCGGTGCTGGAGAGCCTTCGGTGGAATTCGACGCAGAACCGTCTGCGGAAATTGGCCGCCGCCGCGCCTGAGGCTGGCACGAGAATTCTGGGAAACAGTAAAGCGTCCAGGCCATGGGGATGGCCCGGATGCTATGGGGAATCGAATCAGCAACTGGTTCATGAGAAATTGGGGAAAATAATGATCACTGGGTACGCCGCAGGTGCTTTCGACCTGTTCCACGTCGGGCACCTGAATATTCTCAGGCAAGCCAAGTCCAGATGCGACTACCTGATTGCCGGTGTGGTCAGTGATGAAAGGCTGCTCCAAACCAAGGGGAAACGGCCGGTGATACCGGAAAGCGAACGACTGGATATCGTCTCCTCGATAGGCTTCGTGGATGAGGCGGTTCTCGATTTTCATCCGAACCGATTACTGACGTGGGACGATGTCAGATTCGATGTGTTCTTCAAGGGAGATGACTGGAAGGGCACCCGCGAAGGAAAAGGACTAGAAGAGCTCTTTGCAACCGTCGGGGTGAGAGTCGAGTACTTCCCCTACACCGTGCATACTTCCAGCACCAAGCTCAGAGTGGCCTTAGGGCAACTAAGCTCGCCATCTATCCAGGTCCAGCGGGCCTGAGCGCAGAACCAGACAGATCATGCAACGCGCACAAGCAGCAGAACCTCCGGCCTGCGGCCATGTCCCAGCCAAGATGCGCATCGTTCCGATGCTGCTCTTGCTGGGAATCGCCCTGGTTTCCTGCACGGTAGAACCCCAGGCTTCGCCGCAAGCGGCCATGCCTGGGGAACCAGCCGAAACTACATTGGCGACTATCGATCAGCAGCTGCACGAATCAGCCTTGGCGGCGCCCTCCACCAAGGCGGGCAAGGCCGCTGAAAAATCCGAGGATTCAGCTTCTCCTGCCGAGAAAGCAGAGAAGTCCACATGGAAAAAGGACAAGGATGCGCAGAAAGTGGCGCCGGATGCCCAAGCGGCTGGCAAGCCGCCTGCCACAGCCAAGGCAGTGGACCTTGCTGAAGAAGTCCAGGCGGGCCCGCATGCGCAGATGCGGATCAAGCGCATCGAGCAAACCCAGTCTGAAGCAGAAGGCATCGGGCAAATCGCAGGGGCCGCGACACTGGTTGAAATCGAGTTATCCAACGACGGAGTCACCATGCTGGACTTGGGCAAGGCCCAAGTGCGCTTGTTCTACGGGGACGGCAGGGAACCGGCGGCCGTGCTTACCGACACACGCAGCACCGTACTTCCTCCACAACTGGCGGCAGGCAAGCAGGCTACTGCCACCTATCTATTCAGCGCCCAAACGGAATCAGCGTCTGACGTGACCCTTGAATTCGAAACTGGCGCAACTAAGAAAATCCAACAGCTCGCAGGTGAGGTATTGCCATGATCCGCAGATCCGCCCCGGCCATCGCCCGATGGGCCATGACCATGATTGCTGCAACCGCGCTGATCGCGGCCGCCGCATTAGCCACGCCGCCGCAGGCACTTGCAGATAGTGTGCCCGCGGATCCGTCAGACCCGCTCACCCCTGCGACCGTCACCGCCGATGCCCTCCCGACCGTCCAGATCGATGGCGTGGTCTGGAGTCAAGTGGTCATTGGCAACACGGTATATGCAGGAGGAAGCTTCGCTACCGCGCGTCCTGCAGGTGCTGCGGCCGGGACGCAAACCGCAACACGCAAGAACATCCTCGCCTACGACATTCGAACCGGAGAACTGCTCAACAGCTTCACTCCGGAATTCAATGCCCAGGTACTCACTCTTGCTGCCTCGCCGGACGGCAGCCGGCTCTACGCTGGCGGCGACTTCACCACCTTGGACGGGCAAAGCGCCTCGCGCATTGCGGCACTGGACCCGGTAACCGGAGAACGCATCGAGGAATTCGACCCGCAGCCTTCCAATTCCGTGCGCAGCATTGTCGCCACGAACACCACGGTGTACCTGGGCGGTTCGTTCTTCCGCATCGGCGAAGCCTGGCGCGAGCAAGCGGCTGCGTTGCGTGCCAGCGACGCCGCCCTCCTGTCGTTCAGGCCCGTGGTCGGAGGAGGGCACGTCGAGTCCATGTCGCTGTCGCCCGATGGGACAAAGCTGGCCTTGGGCGGCAAATTCACGCAGGTGAACTCGACCAGCGACTTTGCCAACGGCCTGGCCGTCGTGAGCACCGAGACCAGCGGGAAGTACCCATATCCGGCAGCCTCGCACGTCCGCAATGGCGGGGAGACTGGTTCCATCACTTCCATTGCCACAGATCAGGACACTTTCTACGCCAGCGGCTACACGTTCGGTCGAGCGACCACCCTGGAAGGCGTGGTGGCCATCAAATGGGCAGACCTCGAAACACGCTGGGTAGAGGACTGCCACGGGGATACCTACTCCGTGCACGCCACCGGAGACCTGCTCTACCTTGCCGGGCATCCGCACTATTGCGGAAACATCGGCGGATTCGCCCAGGAACCCAACTGGCAGTACAACCGCGCCATGGCCTTCAGCAAGGAAACGGCAGGGACAATTGACCGTGAAATCCACGGATATACCAACTTCGAAGGACTGCCGCATCCGCGGCTGCAGACCTGGTTCCCGGCGTTGAGCACCGGCACCTATACCGGGCAGAGCCAAGGACCATGGAGTGTCACAGGCAATGACGAATACATTGTCTATGGTGGTGAATTCCAGCGGGTGAACTACAAGAACCAGCAGGGGCTAGTCCGCTTCGCCATCCGCAGCCTGGCGCCCAATGACAGGGGCCCGCTGCCAAGCGGCGAGGACTTCGTTCCGACCCTGAGCTCCACCACTGCAGGCGAAGTGCGCATCCGCTGGCAGGCAGCCTCGGACATGGACAACGGGACCCTGGCCTACAAGGTGATCCGGGACGGAGCGAATAACGCGCCCATCCACACGGTCCAAGCCGACTCGACCTTCTGGATGCGCCAAGGCATGTCCTTCGTGGACAAGGACGTGGAGCCGGGAAGCACGCACAGCTACCGGATCTTCGCCGTGGACCCGACGGGGAAGGAGGCACGCAGCACCACCGAAAGCATCACGGTGGCGCAGGACACCGTTGCCTCCACCGCATACGAAAAGGTCATCAAAGCTGACAAGCCCAAGGCCTACTGGCCATTCGGAGCAGCTGACAACTCCACTGCCCTTGACGCCTCCGGAAGCGAAGACCTGCAGCTCGCAGGAAATGCAGGAGTCGATTCCTCATCAGCTATTGCCGGGGGAAATGGCCGCAGCCTGTCCCTGGGCGGCAGCGGGGCGCAGGACATGGTTCGGTGGCAGCGTCCGCAGGAGTTCACGACCGAACTGTGGTTCAAGGCCTCGCCCCTGCAGCGTGGCCGGCTCATCGGCTATGGCAATGGACAGAATGCGGACTCGACCGACCATGACCGGTTGACCTATGTGAATTCCCTGGGACGGTTGTCCTTCGGCGTGACCGAACGCGGCGCTCGCCGGGTGATCACCTCGTCCGGGATCTACAACGACAACAGGTGGCATCATGTGGTCTCAAGCCTGGGAGAAGATGGCATGCGCCTGTACGTGGACGGGCAGCAAGTAGCCTCGCGTGCAAGCACCAAATCCGCATTGGAACTCGACGGCTTCTGGCGAGTGGGCAATGACCGTGTCAGCGGATGGAGCTCGGCGCCAACTGGCGGTTTCGCCGGACGGGTCGACGAAGTCGCGGTCTACGGCAAGCAGCTGAGCCCGGCCGCGGTGGCGAACCACTACCAGGCTGGAATCGGACGACCTGCCAATGCCAGTCCGACGGCTGAATTCACTCATGAGATCCAGGGCCAGCAGCTCACCGTGGATGCATCGGAGTCCGCGGATCCCGACGGCACCATCGCCAGCTATGGATGGGACTTCGGAGATGGAAACAGCGCCGAAGGCATCACCACCGGGCATAGCTACGCAGAACCCGGGACCTATCAGGTGAAGCTGACCGTCACCGATGATGCCAACGGGACGGATACGGCCACGAAGCAGGTCACCATCCTGCCGCCGCCAGAACCCAACCAGCCTCCGGAAGCGGCCTTCGAAATTACTGAAGTGGACGGGCTGAAGGTTACCGTTGATGCCTCGCAGAGTTCTGATCCCGATAATGATGAGCTCAGCTACCGCTGGTCCTTCGGCAACGGCAGCGACTGGGTGGAGGGCGCATCCATTGAATCGTTCAGCTACAGCGAACCAGATGAGTACACGATAACCCTGGAAGCCAGTGATCCGGACGGCTTGGTGGATAGCCACACCGAAACGGTGAAGGTCTCGCTACCGCCAAGGCCGGTGGCAGTTGACGCCTTTAGCCGCAATGTCACCGGCAATTGGGGCGCTGCCGATACCGGTGGCACGTGGACGCGGACCGGATCCGCGGCGACCGCCAACGTCGCTGGGGGAGTCGGCCAGCTTCTGGGCCTGAATCCCGGTTCAGGGCCAGCGATCTACCTGCCGGTGGTCGACAGCACCACCACGCAAGCCGCCGTCCAGGTGCAGCTGGATAAGCAGCCGACCGGCAATGGAACCTATGTGTCCTTCTCGTCGAGGTATCTGGGCAATGCGAACCAGTACTACCTCAAAAGCCAGTTCACTTCCTCGGGCGGCATCCAGATCCAGCTGATTCGTGCCGTGGGCGGTGCGGAGAGTGTTCTGGCCACACAGTACCAGTCCTCCTTCGGCTACCAGGCTGGAGAGGCGGTCCACTTGAAGCTGTCGGTGACAGGAACCAACCCGACGCAGCTGGCGGCAAAGATCTGGGCTGCCGCAGACAGCGAGCCAGCCGACTGGCAGCTCAACGCCAGCGACTCGACCAGTGCGCTGCAAGTTCCAGGAGGCATAGGCCTGCGCCTGTATCTCTCCGGCTCGACATCCAATGCACCGGTGACCGCGTCCTTCGACAACCTGTCCGTGATCGGTTAGCTAGGATCCGCACAATGCCAGACCCGCCAGAGCCCAGGCCTTGGCGGGCCTGGGCTGCCGAGGGGGCATCATGGAAACCGGAACTGCAGGGCCGCTCGCGGTCAGCCGCCGCACGTTCCTGGGCTTGGCTGCCGGCGCATTGCTGCTGGCCGGGTGCTCAGGGGAATTAGTGGCAAAGCGCGCCTCGCCCAAGGCGGTCAGCGCGGCAGACCTGCTCGGGCAAGATCTCTTCTACATTGCCCACCGCGGGTCGGGGGATAATTGGACCGAGCATACGCTGCATGCCTACCGGCAAGCCCTCGCCCATGATGCCCAAGCCATCGAGATCTCGGTGCACCGGAGCAAGGACGGCCATTTCATTTGCCACCATGACGCCAGCCTGGAGCGCTTATGCGGAGTCCCGCGGCTGATCAGCGAAACCGCGTGGGACGAGCTCCAAGCACTGCGCAACGATGCTCGCCAATGGCTTGGACCGAATGCTGCGTTGGAGCCCTTGGCACGCCTGGAAACCGTTCTGGAAGCACTGGCGGACCAGGCGGTCCTCTTTATCGAGGACAAGAGCGGACAGCACGCCGCCGAGCTGATCGAGATGATTGTTGCTTCCCGGGTTCCTATCGAATCGACGGTGTGGAAGCAGCCGGCAACCGGCACCGGAGCCGAATTGGCATCGGCCGCCGGGATGAAGACTTGGGGCTACTTCGCCCCGGAGAATTTTGGCGGCATTGAACAGCTTGCTGGTGGTTTCGATGCACTAGGCATCCACGATTCGGCTGATCCGGGCACCATTGAACGAGCAGTGGCCACGGGGCTTCCTGTGATCTGCTGGGAAGTGCACCGCAGAAGCCAGAGGGACTGGCTGGCACGGCAGGGCGTGCGGGGAATGATGTGCGCGAACTTGCCCTACGTAACTTCTTCACCGCAAGCCGTGCCAACGGTTGCAGACGGCTTCACCAGCGGCCTGCGGGCCGCGGGTGATCTGCCCGATGCGATCACCTGGAAAGCGCAGCCGCAGATCTCTGCCGCAGAGGGCATTCTCACGCTTGGCGGCTCCCGCAAGGCATCCTATGCCCTGGGATCTATGGCCTTGGCTGGGGCCGGCAATTGGCGTTTGAAGGCCCAGATCCGCTGGCCGCAGCGGGGAAGCGGGAACCAGATTGCCGGGCTGGCCTTCGGACTGCCAACGGATGAGCCCTACCGGGCATTCGAGGAATCGCAGGCAGACGGATTCCACCTCCAGCTCGAAAGCCACGGCGAAGTATCGCTTTGGCGAGCAAGCGGGAAAACTCCGCACAAGCTGGGAAGGGCAATGTGGAATGCGCCTTCTGGAGGTGAATGGGTGCAGTTCGAGCTGGTGATGGCGGATGGGCGGATCCTGGCCGAATGCGGTGGCGAGGCATTGGCCGCGGAGCTGGGCGAATCTGTTGCGCCGGGCTACCTGAACCTGCTGAACCTGATTCCGGCCGGGCATGGGGTGGACTTCCGAAAGGTGTCGCTGGAGCTGGAAGCATCGGCGTAACCGGGCCAGAGCATGGAGCTGGAGACTATCCGGAGGCAAGAAGCGATTTCAAGGCGGAATCCATGCGCTGTCCGAAGAGCTCGGGGTCGTGGAATTCTCGCGCCTTCACCGCCGACTGCTGCGCCGAAACTCTGAACTGCTCCCACCCGCTGCGGATCGTCTCGATGGCCGCCGCCAGCTCTTGGGGATTTCCTGGTTCAACGAGCACCGCACTGGAATACGGTTCCACGGCTTCCTGCAAGCCGCCGATGCGCGAGGCAATGACCGGACGTTCGGCGAGTATGGCTTCCACCGCGGTGTTCCCGAAGGATTCTTCGAGCTGCGCGGGGACAACGGCGATGTCCGCTGATTCATAATGGGGCCAAACATCGGATTGGAATCCCAGGAACTCCACAAGTTCGGGTCGTGGCAGAGCCTTGACGCGATCTTTGAGCGCCTGCTCGAAGGCTTCGTAGCCTTCGAACACGGCCCCGACCAGGCTCAACGACACGTCCACGCCTTGCTGTTGCAGGATCGTGACGGCATCGAGCAGCACCAGCAACCCTTTTCGCTCAGAGAGCCGTCCAACGTAGAGCAATTGCAAGGGGCCGTTAAGTTTCTGCCGGGCCGGCGCTGGATTCGTGGGACCTGCGATGCCGTTGTAGATGACTTGGCTGTTCTTCTGCGCCCAAGGCACGTGCTGGAGGTACGCGGCATTGGTGAAGCGGCTGTTGGCGATGATCCTGTGAGCGAAGGTCCCGGGCAGGGACAAGCCCAAGCGCATCGGTTTGGGGGAATGGGATTCGGACTCGTGCACGTGCAGGGCAACCTTGTGCCCCGACAGGCGGGCATAGGCGACCCATAAGGGAATGATGGTGGTGTTCACCAGGACAGCGGATGGTTTGGTGCTCTTGAGCAATGCATGCATTTGGCGCACGCCTTGGAAAGTGTCTTTGGCAAACCCCACGGCCCCGCGCGGGGTGAAGATTGACTTGCGCAGCACCGGCGTATTGCAGACCACTACCTTGGCGCCCTGCTCACGCAAGGCCGACGCCAGTAGACCCTCGGCAGGAAGTCCGACGGTGACCTTCCAACTTCCCCGCAACAAGCCTTTGACGTCCTCCAGTAGCATTCTGTCGGATCCATACATTTCGGAACCTGGATGCGCTACCACGATCGTTCGGTTCGATGCCTTTGCCCCCATGAAATGATCTTCCCATTCGAAACTGATATCCGATAGGAGCAGTCAGTCTCAGATCTTGTATCCAAGTAAAAGTAGGGGGACCGCGAAAAATCCGCCAGCAATGCGGCGAAGTTGGTGTGGATCCGGAAACACAGGGATGAGAGAGACGGCCTCCTGAGCGGAAACGTAATGTTTCGCACCGGCATTCGATACATCCTATCCAATAAGTGAAAGTTTTCACAAAGTCGGTTTTTCCCTGCGTAACATGCATGAATTCGAGGGAAAACGGGGGATGCATAGCGCTACTCTGGAAATGTAGGCAGTGGAAAACAGCTGCCTCCATGCAAGCATCAGCCCAAGAAATCGCAAAGGTGCCACACCCGTGTCTGACAACAAGCCAATCGTACTTCTGGCCGAACAACTCTCCCCAGCAACCGTTGCTGCTCTCGGCCCCGACTTTGAAATTCGTCAGACCGACGGAGCTGACCGCTCCCAGCTGCTCGAAGCCATTGCCGAGGTAGATGCAATCCTCGTTCGCTCCGCAACCCAGGTGGATGCCGAAGCTATCGCCGCAGCAAAGAACTTGAAGGTTATCGCCCGTGCCGGCGTGGGCCTGGATAACGTAGACATCAAGGCAGCCACCCAGGCTGGCGTCATGGTGGTCAACGCTCCAACCTCCAACATCATCTCCGCGGCTGAATTGACCGTGGGCCACATCGTGTCCCTGGCACGCCGCATTCCTGCTGCCAACGCATCGCTGAAGAACGGCGAATGGAAGCGCAGCGCCTACACCGGCGTTGAACTCTTCGAGAAGAAGGCCGGCATTATCGGCCTGGGCCGCATCGGTGCACTGGTTGCTGCCCGCCTGCAGGGCTTCGGCATGGAGATCGTTGCCTACGACCCATACGTCACTCCTGCCCGTGCAGCACAGCTGGGTGTCACCCTGCTGACCTTGGACGAGCTGTTGGCTGAGGCCGACTTCATCACCATCCACATGCCAAAGACTCCGGAAACCCTGGGCATGCTGGGCAAGGATGCCTTTACCAAGATGAAGAAGTCCGCATACGTGGTCAACGTGGCTCGTGGCGGTCTGGTGGATCAAGACGCGCTTTACGAAGCGTTGAAGAATGAAGAGATTGCAGGCGCTGGCATTGACGTGTTCGTCAAGGAGCCAAGCACCGATCTTCCATTCTTCGAATTCGAGAACGTCACCGTAACCCCGCACCTTGGCGCTTCAACCGATGAAGCACAGGAAAAGGCTGGCGTCTCGGTTGCCAAGTCGGTTCGCCTGGCACTGGCCGGCGAATTGGTCCCGGATGCTGTGAACGTTGCCGGCGGCGTCATCGATGAGAACGTGCGCCCTGGCATCCCGCTGATTGAGAAGCTGGGCCGTATCTTCAACGCATTGACTTCCGGCTCGCTGACCAGCATTGACGTTGAAGTTGCCGGCGAGATCGCTTCACTGGATGTCAAGGCCCTGGAGCTCTCGGCACTCAAAGGCGTCTTCATGGACGTTGTTTCGGATCAGGTCTCCTACGTGAATGCCCCGGTTTTGGCTGAGCAGCGCGGTGTTGCTACCCGTCTGATCACCACCCCTGATTCGCCTGAATACCGTAACCAGCTGACCATCAAGGGGTCCACCAATGAGGGCACTCAGCTCGCTGTAGCGGGTACCTTGACCGGTCCTAAGCAGATCGAGAAGCTCGTAGGCATCAACGGCCACGAAATCGAAATCCCTATTTCGGATCACATGATCGTCGTTCGCTACGCGGATCGTCCAGGCGTCGTTGGCTCGCTGGGCAACGTGCTGGGGGAGCAGGGCGTCAACATTGCAGGTATGCAGGTATCGCGCGATGAAAAGAAGTCGGAAGCCTTGGCGGTCATTAATATTGATTCGGCGTTGCCACAGGGCGTTCTGGATGTCGTTGGTGCTGCGATTGGTGCTAGCGTCGCACGAGAAATCAACCTCGCTGACTAAACACGTTTAGATCTCAAAAATATCGTTGTGCGCTGGACTGGTCCTCTAAGAGCGAACCAGCTAAATAATAATCCCACATGTGGCCGAAAGGGTATGGTACCGATGGTCCATCGGTACCACACCCTTCAGTCGATCCTGAAGTCGCTTCGTGTTGTGCTAATTGACATATGTCTAAGTTTCCAAACGAAGCCCGCTAAGATCGTCGAATTGCTCTCCACGACCGAGTTGTCGATACATTAACTGGCTAGAAGGTGATCGGGCTCCGACTTCGCTGGTTAATCCCAGTTTTCAGTGATCTTCGCGTTCCACGCCCTATTTTCAAGGTGAGCAGAAATGTCAAGGAAACCCGTGATTCGTCTCAGTTTCGCGGAACAGTCCGTTCTTTAAGATCTGCTCACGAAGCTCGACAGAATGACATTGCATGCAACTGAACCATCTAGCGAGTTCAGCAGCGGTACGAAACGTCAACACACGTCCCTGCATTCACAACGGCAGAAGAGCCTTATGGGTGGCTCGACTATCTTTGCTTTATTTCACACCGTGCGCATTCTTTAACGATCAAATCTAATCGCGCCACCAACGTCTCATTCCTTTTGCACCTCGAACCGTCTGTAATTGCTGGTAGTGGCTGGCGTGGGGCTAGCTGGTAGGTGATACCGGATCCTTTGAGTCTATTTGACTCATGGATCATCTGACCCCGAAAAGGTGTCATTCCCGGGATCTGTCCGTCTGATCGGACTAAACCGTCCCGGAAATTACGCCGCCAGTTTACTGACAGCTACATCGGGTAATGGGCCGCTCATTTCATCATAATAGCGTTCTTCAAATTCCACCGGAGTGCGGTACTCCAACGTCGAATGGAACCGGACATTGACTCTTCTATAGCCGTTAAGATGTTTCCTGCGCCTTGTGCGCTCGTGTCGATGCTGTCATAATTCTAAACACACGACGAGCCAGATAGCGTTTGATGCACCGCCGAATCTCTTTGTCAGTCTTGCCTTCGGCGCGACGTTTCTCAACGTAGTTTCGCGTCTCGGCGTCATAGGTCATTCGGTTAATCGCGGCCATGTGAAGAATGCTGTTGAGTCTTCGATCGCCTCCCCTGTTCAGCCGATGCCGAACCGTGTTCCCCGACGACGCTGGGATGGGATTCACCCCCGCAAGGCAGGCGAAATCGGCTTCGCTGCGAACTCGTTCCTCATGCGGCCAAGCCACCAAACACTTCGCCGCGGCCACGGCTCGGAAGCCCTTCTCCTCTAGCAGAGGCGCAGCCTCGCTGACCTTGACCAGCTCATCCAATTTCTGCTCGTTGGATTTCAGTTGTTCTTCCAGATCCAAGATGTGCTTCGCCACCCGAACCGCCTCGGCACGCGCGATACCCAAAGATAGTTCTTCTTCGCGTTCACGCCACCGGGAGACCTCCTCGACTTGTACCGAGGTGAGCTTCCTTCGCGCATCAACGCCAACGCCATTGCTGCGCACCAGAGCATTCAAGGCGTTAACCGAACGGGTTCGGCCTTTGCTTATGGATTCGCGAGCAGTCACCAGAATTCGCAAACCCTGACGGATCCCCTCATTCATGCGGGGACGACGCAGTTTCTCAACCAGCAAAGGGAGAACAGCCCTAGCCAATCGGTGGGCATCTAACACGTCGGATTTGCCGATGCCGCGGTTCTTTTTCGTGTGCGTGCGTGGGGCCTCGGTGTCGGGGAATCCGTGGCAGGCCACGGTGCCGGCGGGATCGCTCCGTAGGACGCGGCCCCTTCGATGACCCAGAGGGTGTCGGCGTCGGCGTCGGTGCGCCTGGCCACCCATTTGATGGCCCGGTTGATGCCGGCCCCGGTGGTCAGGAATGATTGGGTGTCTAGCAACGTGCCGTTGGTGGCATCGAAGATGGTATAGACATGGTTGCGTGCCTGAGTGCCGACACCCACGACAAATGGGTGACAATGAGAGTCGATTGACATGACGGTCACCGTTCTTTTCCTCTGGTGATGGACTTCGTGGGTAGCCGCTAACGGCCGGCGCCAGTCCGGGTAGGAGTCACGACGGAACAGAACTGTGAAGGGTCACGTCCAGAGGGGCGGACAATCTTCTAATGAAGCTACCGAGGTGGGCCGGGTGGGCACCGGCCAATCCACTACCGTGGGCGGACATGTCAATCAAATGACACCCAGAGGGGCAGTTGTATTAAGCGTCACTCCTACGGAAGTGGGCGGCCTGCACCCATCCTGCCAGCTCGTCCCAGACCAGCTAGAAAAAGTCTCACAGTTGTACCAATGCACCCAGATCACCACGACGTCAGACCCCGTAGCCAATGGATCGTTCCTGAAAGGTAAATCCTTACCTACCGCCTCGTTCTTGAACGACCCCATCACCGTCGCGGCAGCGGCATTGTCGAAGGCGTCCGCGGTCGAAGGCGTCCGCGATCGTACCAATCGTTGGTATCAGCCCTTCCAAAGCCAGCGTCTGCGTATACCTCTGGGACGCATATTCTGACCCGGCATCGCTGTGGTGTACGGTGCCAAAGACCGGTTTCACATGAGAGTTCTGCTCATTACGGCGTTGCCATAATGCCTGCTGGAGAGCTTTCTCCCAAACGGGGTGTCATGCGAGGTGGATGAAGCCCAGGAAAGGATCCGACGGGAGAACAAGTAGTTCACAAAGGACACGTATGCGAATCCGCTTCGGATGGGAACGTAAGTGAAGTCAGTGACCCACACTTTGTTCGGAGTATCCGTGAAGAAGTTCCGATTCAACTGGTCCTTCGCCCGGATCTTGTCCTTGGCGCGGATCGTAGAGGTAGTCCGTCGGCCGCGCAGCAGCCCGTTCATCCCGGCCACACGCATCAGGCGGTCCACCGTGTGTTTGGCAATATCGGGGAAGCCGTTGCGTTGCAGCCAGACCCGCATTTTCAGTCGACCGTAGAGCGCTTCAGGCGTCGGCCTGCCCGTTTCTTGGTTGGGTTCCTGCAGGTCATGCAAGGTATTGAGAATGAGTGCTTCGGTGAGAACTCGTGGTGCCGGTTGCTCGGCTTTCCAGTTGCGATACGTGCGGGCAGAGACCTTCACGCCCTGAGCGTTCAGGGCGTGGCAGATCTGCTGGTCTGCGTGTCCACATTCGCGTTGCCGGTCGAAGAACTCGGTGATTAGTGCCGGCGAGGATCCAGCTCCCTCGCGAAGAAAATCGCTGACTGTTTCAGGATGCCGTTGGCTTCTTCAAGATCTCTGACCTTGGCTTTCAAAGCTTTGATTCCAGTGAGTTCGTCGCTGGTGGGGTCGGTGCGTTCGCCGGCGTCGACTTGAGTTTGGACGACCCACCGGCGCAGAGCCTCGGCGCCAGTGCTCAGCTTGGGAGCAAGATCTTGGCCGGCGCCGTAGACAGACTTGTATCGATCCAGCCGGTCCAGGACGTAGGTGACTACATGGGCCTTGACTCATGGGGTGTACTGCTTGGGCATGCTATCCGTTCTTTCAATAGAAAACGGCATAAAACCGGGACGATTCACTGCCCATCGGTCGGTGGCAATTAGATACCAGCGGGCCTTGCGCCAGCCCGACGTTGGATGCTTAGATGCTACGGCCCTCAGATCTGCTCTAAGCTACGCGTTGTCAAAGCTCATCGGTGATTTCTACTTACGCAATGCAGAGCGGGTCCGGCCTAAGACTTGACGTGCAAAGCGTTCGGATGCCGGTGAATTTATCCATCGCCATCCGTACAAAAAGGCGACGTGGCTCAGGGCTTAGAATTTTCCCTTAGCTACCTCGTTGGGATGGCCGTTGGCGAGCATCTAATCAGCGAGCAGCTTCTTCAAGAGCGCGTTTTCCTTATCCAGCTCCTTGGTGCGTTTGCTGGCTTCAGCGTTTTTCTCTGGTCCGTATAGGTTGGTCCAGCGGCATCAAATAACCTCGGTGATTTGAAGTTCTTTGATGACCTCGATCATCGGGTGGCCTTCGTTGAGCATCTTTTGTCCTTGACGGACTTTAGAGATGACCTGATCTGGTGTGTTTACGTGCCATGTTCTCTGGTTCCTCCTGTGTCCATTGTCGGACACGTGCACTCACATAGTCATTGGACTACTTTCCGCTGCCCAACCAACTTGTATATAGCTGCGGACGATTCAGCGCCCTGACACCTCTTTAGAGACCTTCATGTGAATTGGGTATCGTAGATACTAGTGGCACCTGAATGTACAAAGCACATATCGATTATTAGGGAGAAACCTATGCCCAAGATGTTCATTTACGGCAGCTGTTTGACGAGAGATACGAAGAATTTCTTCCCAGACGATTGGAAGGCTACTACATATATTGCGCGTCAATCCTTAATTAGCGCCTCGTCAGGTGTTACGGAAGTGTCTGGAAAGAGCAAACTGACCTCTGCATTTCAGAATCGGATGATTCAACATGACATTGAAGGAGCAGCCTTCGAGATTCTCGAAGAGTCGCTGAAAGATCATGATCTACTCCTGCTTGATTTCGTCGACGAACGCAGAGGAGTATTCGAAGTAGGTGCAGGTAAGTATGTGACTCGTAGCTACGAGATGATCAATAGCGGTCTGATGAAGCAACAGAAGGAAACACCACGATGGGTAGACTTCGGTACAGAAGAACATTTTAGATTATGGTGCGCGGCATTTGACGCAATGATGGATCTTATAAAACATAAGAACGTACCAGTGATGGCAGTGGTACCGCCTTGGGCAATGGTAAATGACGAGGGCAAAGAATTAGTTTATAAAGAAAATCCAGTGAGCGCAGTAAACGCTTCATACGAACGTTATAATAGATATGTAGTACAGAACGGCGTCGCAACTGTAAGTGTAAGCCAGGACACAGCTGTCGCAGCAACAAACCATCAATGGGGACCCGCCACTTTTCACTTTGTTGATCACGTTTACGAGGAGCTAGCTGAGAAAATCTTAGAATTTTACCATAATGGCTAATTGGAAAAGCGAAATAGACTATTTCAAAGCACATGGGATCCCATATTTGTAATATTAAATAAGGGGCTTCCGCTTAGAGTATTCAATATCAATCAACTTTCATGAAGAGTTTGATGCACGAGAATATATCTAAATTAGTGAAATGAATTAATGCATGAAAACTAAATTTCCAATTATCGCTCACCGATCACAAATAGTGTGGCCTGCTGATTCTAGGACTCTTATAAGGGCTATTGAACACGGTATGCAAATTAATCAAAGTTAGAGAAAGATCATTGTGAACTCTGAACAAATCGCGAATTTTTCTTCCTTACTTGAAGAAATCGAAGAAAATCTAGACCCAACGGCGCATGTGGTGCAAAGTAGTAAAGATACTAAAATCTTGGCCGCCCTCGAAAAAATAGGTACTCTCCGCCACTCTGTATCCCAAATGGATGACATTCTGGATAACTTACGAAAGCAGGCTCGATCGTTACAAACAACCGGATTCGCTAATCATAATCTGTGCTCGGAATTCGAGGAAGAAAAGAAAGTATCGGAAGAACTTGAACCCCTTGATAATAGAAATGCAATAGTCGACTCGTCAAAGCCTAAATCCAAGGTTTCCTTTCCACCGTTCAAATACCCCAATCGCTCACACCCAAATCGACGAGTGAAAGTTGCGTCGATATTGGATAAATTTTCTGAGTCCGCATTTTCTTATGAATGGGAAAACGTGGCTTTGACTAAATCTGAATGGCGAAAGCAACTTTCTGGTTGCGAACTTCTATTTGTGGAATCAGCTTGGTCTGGTAACAGTGACGAATGGCGATATTGCCTTACGGGCGTATCGGCTCCACGGCCAGAGTTGGTTGAACTGGTGAATTATGCCAAAGAACAATCAATTCCGACCATATTCTGGAATAAAGAAGACCCTCCACACTTCGCGGATTTCCTTAGGACGGCTGCATTATTCGACGTAGTACTGACTACAGACGCATCTTGTGTTGATAGCTATAAAGAGCAACTCAAACACGATAATGTCGGCGTCTTGCCGTTCGCTGCACAGCCAAAAATACATAATCCGATCCGACCTGACAATATTTTCCGCAATAAACAGGTTTCATTCGGCGGTATGTACTTCGCGCATAAGTATCCTGAACGACGTGAACAGATGGAATATTTACTTCCTGCCGCGGCCAAATTCAATTTCGACATTTTTTCTCGACAGCTTGGCGGGGACGAGAAGTACCAATTTCCAGAACCTTTTGATAAGAATGTGGTCGGGTCGCTTGAATATGAAGAAATGCTATCGGCATATCACGCATATAGTGTTTTTCTGAATGTAAATTCAGTTACTTCATCGTCGACGATGTGCGCGCGGAGAATATTCGAGATTCTCGCATCGGGCGCTGCAATTGTTTCTGCTCCTTCACCAGCTATTGAGACATTTTTTCCGGACGGTTTAGTACCAATGCCAAAAACTGAAGAAGAAGCCTACTCGGATATAAGGGCTCTCTTGCAACCAGGAGGCTATCGAGCCAAGTTGGTTCATAAGGCACAAAGGGAGATTTGGTCTAAACACACCTTTGCTCATAGAGTCGAAAAAATCATGGAATGGGCTGGCAAGCCAATGCCAATGCCTAGGCCTTCAGTTTCGGTAATCGCACCTACGTTCCGTCCGAATTATGTTGACCATATCTTAGAATCAGTAGGTCGCCAGACTAATGTTGACATCGAGCTTAATCTACTCCTGCATGGATTCGAAGCTGACACAAATCGAATCAAAGCCAAAGCACGTAACCTCGGCATACGAGAGATTAACGTGATTTCAGCCCCGCGCGAGGCGTCACTCGGTGAAAATCTGAATCGCCTGGTCGCGGTGTCTAGTGGTGAAGTCATCACGAAAATGGATGATGACGATTTTTATGGTCAGCACTATGTGGAAGACCTACTCAACGCCCGTATGTATAGTGGTGCAGATATTGTTGGCAAAGCAGCTTCGTATATACATTTTGAATCAAGGAACGCTACGATTCTCAGTTATGCAGCTAGCGAGAATCGTTTCGTAGACTTTGTTCGCGGAGCTACATTGACGGCTTCTAAGGACTTATTCCTCGATGTTCCCTTCCGTGATCTGCATAGATCTGAAGACAGTACATTTATTAGGGAAGTATTGGCCAGCAACGGAACTGTTTACGCGGCTGATAGGTTCAACTTCTGGGTTCGACGAAGTTCTAATGCCGGCCATCACACGTGGACCGTGGAGGACCGAGATTTATTTGCAACTGGTCCAGTCGTGAGTTATGGAATCCCCGATGAATATGTAGGAGCCTAAAGTGAAAACTCTACGAAAGCACATTTCGGTCGCGATAGTAGGTATCGGGAGCATAATCTGTATCGGTGCTGTATTTGTCGATTCTTCGGAAACGGCTAAGTATCCTATAGCTATAGGAGCCGCATTAGTTACGACAGGCTTACTGAAGTTTCTTGTCAACGTCAATAAATCCATTGCTCGATTTACAAATAGTTTCAAAAAATTCGAGCAATTCAAGATTCACGAAAAAAACCTTCAAGGGCGTTCTCGATTCGAAGTCTCCTCAATTCTGAAAAAGGTTTCCGGTGACTACGATCTCGTTCGAGAACATCAGAAGTCTTCGGCCATGACAAGGTCAATTGATTTTAGGACTCGTGCACTCTTTGCAGCAATGAAGAAGAACGAATTGCGGGCGGAAGAAGAGAACAATCTAGAATTTGGCAGTATAGTTCGAGGTATCGATAAGTTAGACAAAATTACCTCTCAAATGGATTCAAGAACTCGGAAAATATTTGCTCAGACGTCCGATGTTCACAGTATCTATAGTGAAAAATCCGAAATCCCGATGTTTACTGAGTTGAGTGAACAGATGATGGTTTCCAACCGGAAAGTAATCACTTCATTTGGCACGGCATTTTATGGGATCAGCAATCGCCTCTATGAGGTGGAGCATAGTTTAGCTGAGCTATTAGAAATTGGTAAAATTTCGTCGATAAGCCAATGGCAAATAAACCATCGAACATTGCTGGGGGGGCTGGAACTCATGCGAACAGCAGCCTCAATCCAAGATTACCTCCGATCATCAAAAGCGATACTTGGAGCAGCGAAGCGAGTCAGTGTTTCTTCTGAATCAAATTATTTATGTGGAGGGCTATCAGAGTTCTCTTTGTACTATGCAACAGGAATGGCAAGAAACGAAAGCACTGGGATAATCCTTTGCCGAAACGTTCTCGAACAAGAATTCGTTTTGGGCATTATCGAGAACCTTGCAATGAGCGAACAGATTGTGCCTGTTCTGCGGGAGGAGATTCGGGACCTGCTGGGAACAGATAGCGAAAGTACTCTCCTGATCGAAAAAAGCGAATATTTGGAACCGGATGAAATAATCGCCGTCTCATCAAGCTTAGTCGAAGCATTGAGGGGTTAACGATGCCGAAATCTACGCTCCTAGTGATCACACGAGTCAGTCGAAATGATACCGAATATTTCGTAGAATTCAGAACTTCAGACAGTGATACGCCCTTCATCTGGACTTGCCCAGCTCCAGCGAATAGTCTAGTTCTTCACCACGAATTGATATTGCTAAAGTTTCTTACGAGCAATTTGGAGGTTTTCTGTTCTGAAATTATAAGCCAAATCGAAATTGAATGTTTGGTAGGATTCTCGAAAACATTCCGTGAGCTCTTCGATCTCGTACAAAAAATTGAGCCAAGAATCCAGGATAGAGTCCAGATTAAATATAATTCATTAACTCTGGTGCATCCCGTTTTTGAGCTAGAGGAGCCGAAGGGGGTAGAGCAGCGGCAATATTTCGAGACCGCCGTGTCAGAGCCACAGCCGTTGGTGAATGTTAGGATTATCGACGCTCTGCTATCAAGTTTGATCACAAACTTTGGCTGTAGAGAAAAACAAGGGCGTGCGCTCTTTGCGAATAGCCTAATTTGGACAGTTGAAAATTCACGTCATATGTATACAAATGGGTATGCTGCTACGCGTTTCTTTTTGGATGTTTTACAGCGAGCGATCAGAAACCTGATAGGTCAAGCAGTACTATTCTCGGTTGATTTCGTGGACGAAGAGCGGGACTACTATCTTCTATCTATGTATTCAGACCAACCTCAAGACTTTGAAGCATGTGTCCCGGCACTCATTCAAATGTCTCCAGGTGTTGCCTCGTCGAACGCAGTTTCTGCGTGTCCTGTAGAACGCAAACTCGTCGATTGGAATGTCATGGATGACATAGAACGAAGGGCCACCATGAGTACTCTACCTACGGGCCTCGAACCTCTGATCTACAAGTATTTGACCCGAGTCACTCCAAAAAAAGATCTGAGTCCACCTCAAAGGCATTCTGATAGGACATATTTTTGGACTAAGATGGGTTGGGCATATTTCGGAGCAGTCCGCAACACCAACGTTCGTTGGGGAATGCTTTATGAAGAAGTCTAAGCGAATTCTGATTACGGTATTTGCACGTGCCTCCTGGGGAGGTTTGCATGAACATGTTCTAGATGAAGCGCGTGCGCTTGTACGTGCTGGATTCACAGTCTATGTAGTTTGTGCAGAATCGCGTTTGGCCATTCGCCTCAGAGCACTTGGTGTCTGCGTAATCACGGTAGATTGGGAAGATATGAACTCTGCTGAAGTCAGAGTCCTTGAATCTGTCAGTTATATCGACTTGATTCATGCTCATCCGTTTAATAGCAGAGATCTTGGGCTCAGACTTGCGTCGGCGTTTTCTTCTCCCATAATTGTCACTCTTCATGGCAACTATCTTGATTATGCTAACTCTTGGGCGGCGAAGGTTGACCATGTAGTGTTCGTTTCGGACGCATTAAGGGATAATTTCTTGTCCAAAGTGGCCGGAGTAGCCGGTTCGAAAACAACGGTAATCCCAAATGGCGTGAATAATTCGATTTTTCAGCGACAACCTTTGTCGTTACTAGAGAAGACTAATAATGAATCAATTAGAGTTGTTGTAGCATCGCGCTTGGACGCAGATAAGGCGCATGTTGTACGCTCCACGGCGTCGGTGGCTCAACAAGTTCGATCGGTGTTTCCTGAATCCCGCGTCATTGTGGAGGTGCTCGGTGAAGGCAGTCTTAGCGACGATGTGATTAAAGAGCTTACCTGTGAGGACGTTGAAGTTCGTTTCTTGGGCTGGAGACTCTCCGAGAATGTTTATAAGTATCTACGCAGGGCGGTTATCGCAGTTTGCCCGGGCCGATCTGCCGCCCAGAGCTTAGCGGTCGGCACCCCCGTTTTCGCTGTTGGGAGTCAAGGTCCAACTGGCCTCCAGGTGGACAAAAAATTACTTACTGGATTATGGTCGAACTTCGGAGGTTATCCGGTCGAGTTTTACGAGGATGCATGTTCAATACCTGCTCTCTTGACTGATCGGGAGTCTTATCGTAGAGCTCAGGCTTTAGGAAGGGCGACGATCGAGCTAGGCAATAAGCAGTCTATCGTTGATGCGAAACTTATCGCACTAATCAATTCATTTATTTGATAAATTGTTATCCGCATATCAGGTTGACTCAAATCACATGTCAGCAAGTTTTATTAAGGAGAATTAATGAAGTACACCGATCATATGAAGAATCGTATCGCAGGAGGGGAGGGCGCCCTTCCTTGGCTATTTGCCCACAAGATGGATACCTATGAATTTTGCCAAACTACTAAGATTCCAACACCTAGAATGTACGCTAAGTTTGAGCACCCTTCTGAAATTGAATTGAAAGCTCTTCCAAAAGTATTCGTGCTCAAACCAGCATATTCTTCTACTAGTAGAGGTGTAATGGTTTTATCAAAGACGAGTGAGGGGCTCTTTGATGATCGAATGAGTGGGGAAACTTTCTCACTTGAACAAATTATTGAGCTACAAAGAAAAATCTATGATTCCCACAAGAAAGCCAAGCGTAAGTTCACACTTGTGGAAGAATTTGTTCATGAAGTAGGGACCGAGTCAATTCCGGAAGATTATAAATTCTTGGCATTCCAAGGAGTCATTGGTTTAATTATCAAAATCAATCGGAATGGTGATAAACTATCAATGTCTTATTATGATTCTGAATTTCGGCCATTAAATGATGACTTGATTAATTTTAAAGATAATATCGCGAGCCTTGAACGCTCTGAAACGCCGCGAAATTGGGAACGCCTCCTTAATGTCGCGCGTCGAGTTTCCTGCATAGTCCCTACTCCATTTGCTAGGATCGACTTATTCGATTCATCCCGTGGACCTCTGCTAGGAGAAGTTACGTTGACGCCTGGTAGTTTTTATTATCCGAATGGACACACGTTATCTGATAGCGAAAATGAACGGCTTGGCAAACTTTGGGAGGATGCGTCAAATCGCTTATGGGGGCAGTGAATAGTAGTGTCGCCAATACTTCCAAAGAAATTCATAGGTGGAGCGTACGTAAGCTACCGATCACGGTTTCTTTGACTATTGGATCCATCCAAAGCCACCAGTAGTACGCTTCAGAGCCAACATGCGCGAAAGCAGCATTACTTCTCACTCAGTTTCACCTGCATATACGCGTCTCACTATGGAACTTCCTGTGTGGTGGGGGAATTTTATTTTCGAGGCCACGACGAAGGATCAACTCGAAGAGAGGACTCTAGCTTCGCGCCGGGAGTGTTCCAACGCACCGTTGAGTCCACGCAAGAGGCTTCCCGCAGCAGCGTCAACGAAGTATCAGTGCAGCCGAGGCTCAAGTTCGCTTCTGGAGACGAGTTTGAGTGCTGATTAGGGTTTGTTGGTATCCGACTTCCTGCTACCTTGGGTGTAATCACTGGATGGTTTGTTTACACACGACCTCACCACATCGTTTACCACCGGACTCAGAACATCTCAGAAACGCCGCACTAGCACATCGTGGACTGAACCGTCTGCAATTGCTGGTAGTGGCTGGCCTCAGGCCAGCCACTACCAGCAATTGCAGACGGTTCACATACAGTAGTCGTGAGATCGATTGTCTACGAGGATATGAGTTTCAGCGCCTAAGAAGTAACTAGATTTCACGCCCGATTGCAAGAGCAGAAGTACTTCCAGGCGCTATTCTGCACTATTGACCCTTCGGAGGCATTGGACACATATTCCATCAGGCCAACGAGTTTCGAAGTTTCCGATCAGGCAAAATGCCAGGAGCTGATTCGAGATTGATTCTATCGACAACGATAGGTTGAGCTGGGCTCCGCGCGATCATCTACCATGGATTGTCTCGAAATTCGGCTCTTCCAATCGAACCGCTAGAATTACTTGCGGATAAGAATACAGAGTTGAGGGAGTTTCCTCGTTGAAACGATCGAATCGCAAGACCGCTCAAGCAATGAGTTCGCGTGCCGAACTTTTTAGCATCAAACAGGAATATCTGAGTCTTGAGGGTGACATTGAGACCAGAGTACTGGACGATTTGGCGAAGTACCGTGCGCAATCATCGAAATTATCGCGAGAGAACGAGTCTTTGCGATCACGTCGGGTGAAGTCAGAGGGCCTACTCGCAAAGCTTGAACAAGAACTTGCTTCCGCTATGGACGCGCGACAGAAATTCAGCCGTGAGGCATCGATTCTCAAGACGCAACTCGCCAATGAACATGAGCGTGCCGAGAAATTCAAGTCAGCGTATGAGAATCTAAAGAACCATCCGGTCGTTAGAGCCGCACGCGGTTTGAAGAGCCCCTTTGCGCGTAAGCCTGTTGCTCCTCGCCAGGTTCAAAAGAATGTTCCAGTCCTGGCGGCATCACCAAGCATTTCCAACTTCGACAATGTAAGTCGGCCAGGCAGTCCTGCCGGAACCGGCATCGAAGAAAGCTTCATCGATGCTATTAAGCGTGAAGCGGATGCATATATAGCCCGTTACCGCGACCAGGGCGAGATTGTTGAACCTTCAGAAGGGTTAGTTGCTCTTGCTGCGAAGGAGGAATCGCCTTCAAGCTTCGGAGCCTTGCACGATCAGATTCTGGGACAAGCCCGACTATTCGATTCCTTGCCGGTAGTTCCGCCGAAGACCTCTACGCCTGCTTATATGCCGCAGCCGGATAAAGTGATGTATTGCGCGCACAGCACTGGCGAATACAACAGCAACGGTTATTCGACGCGTACGACTGGTCTCACCACTGCCGTCACCGAAGCCGGCATGGATCTCTTCATTGCAGCGCGACCTGGCTACCCTTGGGACTCCAAAGTCAACAAGAAGATGCCGAAAGAAAAGCGCCTGATTCGCGATTACCAGGGCGTCGATACGTACTTTAACCCGGGTGTGTCACTACGTAGCGATCCACTGGATAAGTTTGTGCAGATCGCGGCGGATATCTATGTTCGCGAAGCGATGATGAATCGACCTTCAGTGATCGTTTCTGCGTCCAATCACATTACGGCGTTGCCAGCATTGATCGCAGCTCGTCGTCTTGGAATCCCGTTCATCTACGAAGTACGTGGGCTTTGGGAAATTACCGCAGCCGCTGGTAACGAAACCTGGCATAAATCGGAACGATTCGAACTAGCACGCCGCATTGAGACTCTGGTGGCGAACGAAGCGGATCGCGCCTTCGCAATCACGGAGGAAGTCCGTGAGGAACTGGTGAAGCGCGGTGCAGAAAGAGACAAGATTGAAATCTTGCCGAATGCTGCGAACATTTTCCAGTACGTCCCTCTCCCAGCTGAGCGATCGAAGGTCGTTGACAAGAAAAAGAAGGGCGAGTTCCTTCTTGGATATGCTGGCAGCCTTGTGGACTACGAGGGGCTGGATCTACTAATCAACGCGGTAGCCGAGCTACCAGAATCTCTGTCGCACGTTGGCGCACTAATCGTTGGCGACGGCTTGGTCTTACCCGCGCTCAAGCGGCAAGTGACCGAATTGGGCTTGGAAGAGCGAATTCGTTTCACCGGGCGCGTACCGAATGAACAAATCAACGATTACCTGGCAATTTTTGACGCCGTGGTCTGCCCGCGAAAATCGAATATTGTTACAGAACTAGTTTCACCATTGAAGCCTATTGAAGCAATGGCTGCAGGCCGTCCGGTGATCGGTTCCAACGTTTCGCCAATTGCTACGTTGCTTGGTGCCGATAGTGCTCGAGGCTTGCTCTTCGAAGCGGATCATGTGCAGTCCTTGGCTGAATCGATCGCCCTCCTGGCTAATGATCCGAGGACCGCGCAGGATATGGGGCGTCGTGCCCGTAAGTGGACGGTAGAGAACCGTACGTGGCCAATCGTGGCAAAAACTTTCGTTGCCCAAGCTGCCACTGTCCAGAGCCGTAGGCCAACGGGCAAGAAGCTTAATGAGATTCGTATGGCTCTTATCGCTGACGAATTTACGACCTCAACCATCAGCCGCGAAGTTAATGTGGTGTCGCCAACTCCTGAGAACTGGCGAGAAGCCTTGACATCGAATCCGGTCGATGTGCTCTTCGTAGAATCGGCGTGGGCAGGCAATGATGGAACTTGGACCCGCAAGGTCGGTTACTACGATGATGAGCAATGTGCGGATCTAGTAGCGCTAATTGGCTACTGCCGCAGCAAGAACATCCCAACAATCTTCTGGAACAAGGAAGACCCGGTTCACTTCAATCGATTCCGCCGTACCGCAAAGTACTTCGACGTTGTTTTGACTACTGACGCCAACTGCTTGCGGGACTACTGGGATCACCGTGGTGGAAATCTCAAGGCGTTGGGCAGCCTTTCCTTCTGGGCGCAAGCGGAAATCCACAATCCAATGGGATCTTCCCGCACCTACTCGCATACTGTGGCGTACGGTGGCTCCTATTATGGTGATCGTTATGCGGAGCGTTCGAAGGAACTGCGCGCAATCCTCGAGGGAGCACGTCCCCAGGGGCTGACCATCTATGATCGCCAAGCCGATAATCCTGAATCGCCATACAAGTTCCCACCAGCATTGCAGGACTATGTCCAGGGTGGTCTGACTTACGAAGAAATGGTAGAGGCTTACAAGTCTCATCCGGTGCACGTGAACGTTAACTCGGTGAATGCCTCGCCAACTATGTTCTCCCGTCGAGTTTTCGAGCTTGCGGCATGTGGTACTCCGGTAATTAGCGGCAAGAGCTTCGGCGTTACTTGGATGTTTGATGGGTCGGTTCCTGTGGTCGGTTCGCGCCGGGAATCGGAACTGATTTCAACACTGTGGATGAACTCCGAAGCTGATCGCGTGGCCGATGCTTGGGAGCCATTGCGTGTGACCTTCCGCAAACATCTGGCGCACCATCGTTTGGCCATGGCGCTTCGCATGGCTGGTCTCGCAGTTGATATCCCGACTTTGCCATCACTTGGCATTGAACTGAAGACGTTAACCGAAGAAATTGCTTGGGATCTTGCAGCAGCTAGCGTGCGACCTATGCAGGTATACGTTGCCGGGTTCAGCGACGATGATACTGCAGTAAACATTCTGCGAACTGCAGGAATTGGAGTAATGAGCAATGACGCAGTTCGTGAAGCAGAGGTGATTGCCTCCAACGCTGAAGAAATTCTCCAAGATCATCAGGTTCTTGAAGACATGCTAACTGCCATGTTCTATAGCCAAGCTGCAACGGTACAGGTCTCTGACAAGTACGTGGGTACGCAGGGCCTGCCGCTCTGGATGCGCGAGCACGTGGATGCGCAGCTGCCCACCTTGACGCGCAGTAGCAACATCGCAGATTCTGCCGTAGAGACCATATGCCTTCGACGCCCACTTGACGTCGAAGAAGCGGACGGCACGCTCATTGACAATCCTGCGTCCAAGGACTCGCAGAACATCCTAGTCGCGGGTCATGACCTGAAGTTTGCCGGGTCAATCATGGCCGGGATATCCGAACACGGGCACAACCTGAAGATCGATAAGTGGGACGGCCACGCTCAGCACAATGTTGAAGAGAGCCAGGATTTTCTGGAAGATGCTGACACGGTGTTCTGCGAATGGTCACTTGGCAATTTGGCGTGGTATTCAACGCATTTGAAGCCCGGGCAGAAACTGGTTACCAGATTCCACTCGCAGGAACTATTCACGGATTACCCTCGATCGGTGAACTTCAAGAAGGTTGACAAGGTGATCTTTGTCAGCGAGTTGATCCGAGGAATGGCGATTCAAAAGTTCGGAATTCCTGAGGAAAAAACGATGGTCATTCCTAACTCTGTGGATACCAGGAAGCTGGATCTTCCCAAGTCCGATGATTCTCAATTTGTACTGGGCTTCGTCGGCATGGTTCCGCAGATGAAGCGATTCGACCTCGTGCTTGATCTACTGGAAAAGTTGCGTGCAATCGATAGCCGCTTTACGTTGCGCGTCAAGGGCAAACGACCGGAAGATTACCCCTGGATGGCTGCACGCGAGGAAGAAATGGCTTTCTACGAGGCGCAGTATGCTCGTATTGAAGAATCTGATCTACTCCGCGGTGCTGTGGTCTTCGATCCTCAAGGCGATAATATGGCCCAGTGGTACCAGGAGATCGGTGTTGCCGTATCCACCAGTGATTTCGAGTCCTTCCACTTCACTCTTGCAGATGGAGCGGCATCTCGTGCGTTGCCGGTAGGCCTGGCCTGGCCGGGAGCGGAATGGCTGTACCCGAATGAGTGGTTGCATGCAGACACTGCGTCAGCAGCTCAATACGTGATCAGTCAGGTACAGGATCAAGCGAAACTGGCAGAGCAGGTTGAAGCTGCACGCGAGTTCACTGTGAAGAACTACGATTCCAACGATGTGCTTGCTCGAATCATGAATGAAATTGAAGCTAACTAGCGCTCTTTAGTGCTTTTCTCTAGTGAGGTGCGTTCAGTGGCAATCGCCACCGAATGCACCTCACTGTATTATTGATCTAGTCTGCATTGAAGATAAAGTGAGTTGAGAAGTGAAAATTGCATTAGGGGACTTCCGAAAAGCACTTTGGCATCTTCGCCAGGGTGGTCCACAGCAATTGCAGGAGTGGTACCAGCGCCGCAACTATGATTTGCGCATCGGGGGACAGCAGCGCTACTTGCGAACAGATGTTGAGAAATTGCTTGGACTGCAATTCCCACCGGTAGAATTTGAACCTTCAGAGGACCACGATGGAAAGTTAAACGTTGCCGTCATTCTTGATGATTTCAGCGCGAAAGCTTGGGCGCCTGAATGGAACTGCACCTTTATCACCCCCAGCTCATGGCAGGATGAACTTGAAACACGAGAATTTGATCTTCTCTTCGTGGAGTCGGCCTGGGCTGGAAACAACAAGTCTTGGCAGTACCACCTAACCGGTCCGTCGGCACCTCGACCAGCGTTTGTCGAGATGGTGGAAGCGTTTAAAGAACGATCTGTTCCAGCAGTTTTCTGGAATAAAGAAGACCCACCGCACTTCGCCGACTTCCTCGATTCTGCAAGGCTGTTCGATGTCGTTTTCACATCAGATTCCCGCAAAATTCCGGAATACCATGAAGCACTGGGCCATGAACGTGTCGCAGCGTTGAGCTTTGCAGCTCAGCCGAAGTTCCATAATCCGGTACGGACACTTAGCCAAGAACGCCGAGATGTAGCTTTCGCCGGAATGTATTTTGCGGACAAGTACCCCGAACGACAAGAACAGATGGAGATCGTGCTTGGCGGAGCCATGGATATCTCGCCAAAGCTCACTAGCGGGCTAGACATTTTCTCCCGGCAGCACGGCGGAGACGCGAAGTACCAGTTCCCGGCACCGTATGACCAGAATGTTGTCGGCTCGCTCGACTATGACAAGATGCTTTCTGCGTACAAGAACTACAACGTTTTTCTGAACGTCAACTCCGTGGTCGATTCGCCAAGCATGTGTGCCCGTCGAATATTCGAGATCACCGCCGCTGGCACTCCTGTGGTTTCGGCTCCAAGCGCAGCGATAGAGAATTTCTTCACGCCTTCAGAGGTACTTCAGGTATCCACCAGGGAACAAGCATCTAACTCGATTCGCAGCTTGGTTCGGAGCCCAGAACTTCGCCAGCGAATGGTCCATATGGGTCAGCGCAGGATCTGGAAGAACCATACTTATGCGCATCGTGCTCAACAGGTTGAACAATTCGTTGGGCTCCGTTCTGCTCACGGTCAGCCAATGTCCATGTCCTGCACTCCAAAGGTAAGTGCGATTGTTTCGACCATAAGGCCTCACCAGCTTCAGCATATATTCGAGACTGTAGGGAAACAGAAGGATGTTGAAGTTGAGCTCGTCCTCGTGGCTCATAAGTTCTCGGCCGCCACTGGACAACTGGCCGATATGGCATCAGCAGCTGGAGTAGCGAACTACCAACTGCTTGAGATGGGTGAAGAAAATACTTTGGGTGACTGCCTGAACGCCGCGGTGGCCATGGCCAACGGCGACTTCATCACCAAAATGGATGATGACGACCTATACGGGGAGTACTATCTCTTCGATCAAGTTTCAGCGCTTCGATACAGTGGCGCCTCGATAGTAGGCAAGCAGGCGCATTACATGTACCTCGCGGATTCAGATGCTACTTTGCTGAGATTTGCCGAACGTGAGCACCGCTTTACAAACCTCGTGATGGGTCCGACGATGCTTGGCCGCGCGCACGTTTTCCGCGAGACACCCTTTGATACACGTAACCGTGGCGAAGATACAAGATTCCTAAAAGACGTCATTGAACGTGGAGGAACCATTTATTCGAGTGACCGTTTCAACTTTACCCAGATGCGCGGGAATGATGGGCTAGCGCATACCTGGGATCTGAGTGATGCGGAGTTGACTGCAACTGGTAGTATTCAGTGGTTTGGACGCAATGATAAACATGTCTTTTTCTAGGAAAGTCTTATTGTGCAAATAGTACGAGGTAAATCAGGGGAGTGAAGAAGATGAAAGTTATGCTTCTGACTCACTCGTTCACGCCTGAGATCTCGCCACCTCAGCGACGCTGGTCAATTATTGCCGACGAACTGGGGCAATTGGGGCACGAAGTTACTGTAGTGACCCCGAAATCAAATCGGATTGCAACTAAACGGCAAAGTCGTCTTCTTGATAATCATTATTTGAAGCTGCAGCACTATCCATCAATGCGTCGTTCCAAAACGATGCTCGGAAAAGTATTGAAGCATGGCGTTGATGCAGTTCTGAGCGTCCCTGCTGCATTCCGAGGGCAAAAGCCTGACGTTATTATCGCAACTGTCCCAGCAATTCCAACGCTAATTGTTGGCTTCGTGGCCAGCCGTTTACGGGGTGTACCCTTAGTTGTCGACCTCCGGGATGCTTGGCCAGATTTGCTCAGTGAATCACAAGTTATCAAGTTCCGCTGGGTCGAGCCAGCTATTTCGAAGATCATCAGTTTCGTTGTGAATAAAAGCGATATGCTCGTCACGGTGACGTACGGCCTGGCGGGGAAGATGAAGCGAAATGGCGTGAAGAACGTCGCCACAATCACCAACGGCGTTGAAACCGAACGCGAAGATCTTACAGTTTCTCAACGCGAGATCGATGGCGAATTCCATATTCTCTATCTAGGGAACATTGGTCGGAGCCAGGGTCTGGAGACCGTTATCCGAGCGATGGAGTACGTACCAGAATTTGTACGTCTGCGCATTGTTGGCCAGGGTACTGAAAAGAGTAAATTGATGAGCCTAGCGATGGATCTTGGGCTTGATATTGACTTCCAAGACCCTGTCTACGGCCAGGAGGTACTGGAAAATTACTCGTGGGCGGATACATGCCTAGTTTCTCTGCGTCCTGACTGGCCGAGCTTTAATCACACAGTGCCTTCGAAACTCTATGAACTTCTTTACTTGAATCAGCACGTCAGCGGTTTGGTCAGAGGAGAAGCAGCGGAAATTATTCGTGATTCCGAGGCTGGGACTGTGATTGAACAAGATGTACCTTCCCTGGCCGCTTACATTAACAACTTGGTTGCGAACCCTGGAATTTTGCGGACCGATCGTCGCGGGACCGACTGGGTCAGGAAACATGGATCGCTACGTCAAGCCGGGCGGGAATATGCCGAACTACTAGCCACAGTCGTCGATGCGTACTCCAAGAGATAGAGCAGAACTTTTGAATCTAAAAGTCATTCCGAATGCAATCAACACCGGTAATTTGGTACTTTCCAACATTGCTGATGATCCTACTTATTTTGCGCTCCAAGTTGCTCGCCGCTTCAAGTCCAAGCCGGTTCTACGCTCGTTGATTATTACTCTTGGGAGTGATAAATCCAGCATTCGGCTACGCGCGCTCTCGGCCATGCTGAAGGATGACACTAGTGCCCTGCTCTCTGCCTGCAGAGAATGGTTAAGCTCCGACAGCAACCCAAGGCAGTCAGTATTCCTGGCTAACCTTTGCATTGCTTCCAATGAGTGGGAACTTGCAGAAGAATTACTCAATAGGGGCAAACCTTCCATCGCCCACGTACGTGCCAAGGCCCGTCTATTGTGGTCATTGGGCTGGATGACAGATGCCATTGAGCTGTTGCAGCAGAATCGCAGTGGCCGTCAACTTCGTCACTATGAATCAGAATTGGCATCCTTCAAGGGGGCAGAGCCCTGTCTTTCTCCGCTCCGTACCGCCGGTATATCGACTAGCGCGACTCGTTCTGTTCTTTACGTTGCTACCAATTCGTTGCCACACACTGGTAGCGGTTACGCACAACGAACTCATTCAATTCTCGCGTCATTAAGGGATGCAGGATGGGGAGTCAAAGGACTTACCCGTGTGAATTATCCCTTGAATATCGGCAAACTATCCGTCTTAGAAGCTGACGTGGTTTCTGGTATCGAATACCAGCGCTGCCTGCCTTTTCCAGCGAAGCATGACTTCACCGGAAGAATCCAGCAACAAGCTGAAGACCTACTGAGCAGAGTCCTTCAAGAGGCCCCTTCTGTACTTCACACGACGACAGATTTTTCTAACGCTCTAGCGGTTAAGTCCGTTGCAGAAGCGACCGGTATACCGTGGGTTTATGAAGTTCGCGGACAGCTGGCAGACACGTGGCTTTCTACGCGTCCCGAGCGCTCGAAAGATTCAGAACGATACCGACTATTCGTGGAACGCGAAGCGTTTGTAGCTCGGCATGCCGATCATGTCTTCACCTTGGGCGATGCCATGAAACGCAACCTGATTGACGCGGGCGTTGATGAATCAAAGATTTCAATATTACCGAACGGGATAGGGGAAAAGTTCCTAGAGGAACCCGTGCCCAGGGACCAAGCTCGTGCGCAGCTGGACCTCGATTCTGAAGCATTTTATGTGGGGACGGTTAGCAGCTTGGTCCCTTATGAGGGGCTTTCGACAGTTGTCCGTGCTGTTGCTGAACTTGCGAAGCAGCACAAGGAGTTACGTTTGTTGATCGTTGGCGATGGTACGGATCGCGAGAATCTGATCAGTCTTGCCAAAAGTCTAGGCATCGCCGCGCGTTGTGTTTTTCCTGGTCGCATTCCGCGGGAACAGTCGCATGTCTATCATGCTGCGTTGAACGCTTTCGTCGTGCCACGAATTGACTCTGCTGTCACTCGCTCGGTAACTCCGCTCAAACCAGTTGAAGCAATGGCATCGAACGTACCTGTCTTGGCATCCGATCTTCCTGCCCTGCAGGAGCTGATCACTGACGGTGAGAACGGTCACTTGATACCTGCGGGGGATGTGGCTGAGTGGGCCGAAAATATCGAAAAGTTGATTTTAAACCAAGGGGCAGCTGAACGCATGGGCAAGTCAGGGCGGGAATTCGTGCTTGCCAATAGAACTTGGGAGCAAAACGCGCTTAGCGTTGTCCAAGTTTACGAGCAAGTAATAAGTAAAGCTCCGTGACAATGAGGCTGTCGCTGAACTCAGTGATGGGATATGGTTTATAGGGCTAATCTTGCACTTCTTGTGCTTCAAGATCAGCTTGCAGGCCCTTTCGTAGGGAACATCGCTCGTACCAGAAGGAAAGTCACTTTAGTGAACAACATTAAAGAAGTCGCCGTAATCGGTTTGGGTTACATCGGATTGCCAACTGCTGCAATTCTTGCCTCGAAGGGCATCACCGTAAAAGGCGTCGATGTAACTCCTCGAACTGTAGAGGCAGTCAACAAGGGCGAGGTGCCGTTCGTAGAGCCGGCGTTGGGCGAATTCGTTTCCGCCGCGGTGACTGCAGGTACCTTGTCTGCAAGCTTCGATACTCCAGAAGCTGAAGCGTACATTGTTGCTGTGCCAACGCCGTTCAACGATGACTACACCGCTGACCTTTCATACATTGAGGCTGCAGCAGAGGGCATCGCTCCAAAGCTGAAGGGCGGCGAACTGGTTATCCTCGAGTCGACCTCGCCTCCAGGTGCAACCCAGCACCTCTTCGACTACCTGCTGAAGAAGCGTCCCGACCTGAACAAGGACAGCCTGCTTGTAGCACACTGCCCAGAGCGCGTACTTCCTGGCTACGTCATGGAAGAATTGGTCACCAATGACCGTATTGTCGGCGGTATCACCCCAGAAGCTGCAGAGAAGGCCAAGGCTCTTTACGAGACCTTCTGCCAGGCAGCTATCCTCACCACCGATGCTAAGACTGCTGAAATGGCAAAGCTGGTCGAGAATTCGTACCGCGACGTGAACATCGCCTTTGCTAACGAATTGTCGGTCATCTCCGACAAGCTGGGCATTGACGTTTGGGAACTGATCTCCCTGGCCAACCGCCACCCACGCGTAAACATTCTTCAGCCCGGTCCAGGTGTTGGCGGTCACTGCATCGCAGTTGATCCATGGTTCATTGTCTCGGCTGCTCCTGAAGAATCAAAGCTGATCCGCATGGCTCGTAACACCAACGATGCAAAGCCGAACTGGGTTATCGACAAGGTTGTAGAAGCTACCAAACTCCCATCCTTCAACGGCAAGGTAGCGGTCATGGGTTTGGCTTTCAAAGCGAACATTGACGACATGCGTGAATCGCCATCGATTGCGATCGCTCGCAAGTTGGCTGAAGCCAACCCAACCGTCGAGTTCCTTGCAGTGGAGCCACATGTAGAAGAATTGCCTAAGAATCTTGCGGGCATCGCCAACCTGAAGCTGGTTGCAACCGATGAAGCCCTAGAATCGGCAAGTGTAATTACTTTGCTGGTCGACCACGACCAGTTCAAGTCCGTACCAGCAACCGCGCTGGCCGGCAAGGAAGTTATCGACACTCGCGGTCTCTGGCGCTAGTTCTCCAAGCTGACAAGGTATATATCTATGAAGAAGATCATGCCGATCTATGGCACTCGTCCTGAGGCCATCAAGGTTGCGCCGATCGTCAAGGCTTTGAAAGAAGCTGACGAGTTTGAATGCGTTGTTGTCGTAACTGGACAGCACCGGGAAATGCTGGATCAGGTCAACGAGCTCTTTGGCATCACGCCGGACTATGACTTGGACGTCATTCAGCCGCGCCAGACCCTGAATGGTCTGCTTACTAAGACCATTGCTGGTCTTGACGAGATTTTCGAAAAGGAAAAGCCTGACGCTGTAGTGGTCCAGGGCGACACCACCACTTCGACGGCTGGCGCAATCGCTGCTTTCTACCGTGGTATCCCAGTGGTTCACGCTGAGGCTGGACTTCGGAGCTATGACATCTTCTCTCCATTCCCGGAGGAAGCTAACCGCAAGCTGACCAGCCAGATCGCCAGCCTGCATTTGGCTCCAACGTCGTTGAGCAAGCGTAACCTTGAGCGTGAAACGTTCAAGGGAAGTGACATCGTTATCACCGGTAACTCTGTCATTGACGCACTGCTGACTGTTGTCGAAAAGAAGGTTCCTTTCTCGGATCCCAAGTTGGAAGAATTGGTTTCTTCTGACAAGCGCATTGTTCTGGTGACGACGCACCGTCGTGAGAACCAAGGCGAACCAATGCGCGGCATCGGCCGTGCATTGGCAAAGCTCTCCAAGGCGGAACCAGATGTTGAATTCATCTTGCCGTTGCATCGCAACCCTGCGGTTCGCGAAGCGTTGCTTCCGGAAATCGATGGACTGCCTAACGTGACTTTGACCGAGCCGCTGGCTTACGGCGAATTCACTCGCATCATTGATGCTTCGACCGTCGTCTTGACCGATTCCGGTGGCGTCCAGGAAGAAGCTCCAAGCCTCGGCAAGCCTGTTCTGGTCATGCGCCTGAACACCGAGCGTCCTGAAGCTGTAACCGCGGGTACCGTACGCCTGATCGGCACCGATGAAAACCGCATCTTCGAATCGGTCACTGAGCTGTTGCATGATGAAGCGGCTTACAACGAAATGGCTAACGCTGTAAACCCTTACGGTGATGGCAGGGCTTCCGTACGTACCGTCGCTGCAATTGCAGAATTGCTTGGCGTAGGTTCGCGTATCGAGGAATTCGATTCCAGTCTGTCAGATCCAGAAGACATGATGCGGGCAACCAGCATCTAGTTCCGTTCAAAAGACCAGTTCAACACCAGTTGAACTGGTCTTTTCTGGTTTACACCGGAAAGAGTCATGCGATGCAGGCCCTTTCAATATGGTTTGCCTAGTTTTATCAGTACGATCGAATCATGATGAATCAAACTGCAATATTTATTGATGCCGGATTTCTGCTCTCACTAGGCGGTCATCGTGCCGCCGGAACGACCTTAAGATCAGCCTTTACAACCCATTACGAGGCGCTGGTACGCGGGATCGTGCAAACCGTAAAGAAGAATACGGGTCTTAATAACCTCCGCGTGTATTGGTATGACGCCTCGAAAGACGGGCTATTTACTGAGCAGCATAAGCGGATTGGCTTGATACCCGGCGTTAAAGTGCGCTTAGGTCGTATCTCTTATAACGGCGAGCAAAAAGGTGTGGACCTGAGACTGGCGCTGGACCTTGTAGGGGTTGCCCGTAATGGCTCGGCATCAATTGCTTACTTGGTCTCCGGCGATGACGACCTCGCCGAGGCCGTCGAAGAAGCGCAAGACTTGGGCATGAAAGTAGTGTTACTAGGCGTAGCGAAATCCGATAGCCGTCTTGGAGTAGCCTCGGTGGCTGAACACCTGGCTTTGACCGCTGACTACATTGAAATCGTTCCGAATCAACTATTGGATAGCGCATTCACCAAGGTTCTTGAATGGGACAAGAATCATTCTGAAAAGACGTCTCTAATTGCTAGTGCGTCTTTGGAGACAGAAGCAAAGCCAGCAGCGAAGCCATCGGTTCCTACTCCTGCCGTCATGGCTCAGAAGCCAGTTATCAGGCCAGCCGTTGAACCGGAAGCCGAACCTGTGGTGATCTACTCCAGTGGTGGTGAAGCTTCTGGCTATCAGGGTTCCGCGGCTTATGAGCAACAAGAGTTGAAGGTTGCAGAAGAGATCGGCGCAAAGGTTGCTGAATCCTGGCTTGCCTTCACGACACAGTCTGACGTAGTAGAACTCATTGCTGACAAGCCGCAGCTGCCACCCGAAATTGACAGGACTTTGCTCAAGGATTGCGCTCAAGTGCTTGGGGAATGGAAAACTGATCAGCAGATCATCCGCCGCACACTTCGTGGCGCCTTCTGGGAGTATTTGGGCAAGATCATGTGACGAGTCAGTACAATCTGGAAATCCGCTTTCCGACGCTAGCTAAGGTAAATTTATATCGTGACTTCTCAGCAGAAACCTTTTTACATCACCACGGCTATTTCTTACCCGAACGGTACCCCGCACATTGGGCATGCCTACGAGGTAGTGGCTACCGACGTTATGGCTCGATTCAAGCGCCTGGATGGTTTTGACGTCTTCTTCCTGACCGGCACCGACGAGCACGGCCAGAAGATGATGCAGACCGCAGAGAATCTTGGGGTCACGCCGGCTCAGCTGGCCCAGCGTAACTCGGATGCATTCCAGGCCATGAATGATGAGCTGGGTACAAGCTACGACCGCTTCATCCGTACCACTGATGCAGACCATCATGCGGCTGCGCAGGAACTCTGGCGCCGCATGGAAGCCAATGATGACATTTACTTGGATAAGTACGCAGGATGGTACTCGGTACGCGATGAGGCCTTCTACACCGAAGACCAGACGGAAGTGCGCAAGGACGGTATTCGTTATGCCGTTGAAACCGACACTGAAGTTACTTGGACTGAAGAAGAGTCCTACTTCTTCCGCTTATCCAAGTACCAGGACAAGTTGCTGGAGTACTACCAGAACAACTCTGAATTCGGCGCGCCACGTTCCCGCTTCAATGAAGTAGTACGGTTTGTCGAAGGCGGTCTGATGGACCTTTCGATCTCTCGAACGACCTTTGATTGGGGCATCCCGGTACCGGGCAACGAGAAGCATGTAATGTACGTCTGGGTAGACGCCCTGACCAATTACCTGACGGGCGTTGGATTCCCGGACGTTGAGTCTGCTTCTTTCCAGAAATACTGGCCGGCAGATGTCCACGTGATCGGCAAAGACATCTCGCGATTCCACGCGATCTACTGGCCAGCATTCTTGATGTCTGCAAAACTGCCATTGCCTAAGCGCGTCATGATCCATGGATTCCTGCATAATAACGGCGTGAAGATGTCCAAATCCCTGGGCAACACTGTTTCCCCAGATGATTTTGTGAACCGTTATGGCTTGGACCAGGTACGCTACTTCTTCTTGCGTGAAGTTCCGTTCGGTGCCGACGGCAGCTACAACCACGAGACCATCGTTGCCCGTATTAACGGTGACCTGGCCAATAACTTCGGCAACCTTGCACAGCGTTCACTTTCGATGGTCGCAAAGAACTGTGGGGGAGTAGTCCCGACCCCGGGCGAATTGCTGGAAGCTGATCAGCAGATTCTGGAAGCAGCCGGCAAGCTGCTGGAGATCAACCGAGATGCTTTCTCGCGTCAGGAATTCAGCAAGGCACTTGAATCCGTTTGGCACGTTCTGGGCGATACCAATGCCTACTTCGCTGAGCAGGAGCCATGGAAGCTGAAGAAGACCGATCCTGAGCGTATGGCTACTGTCTTGTACGTGACCATTGAGATTGTCCGCAAGGTGGCGTTGCTGCTTCAGCCAGTATTGCCGCAGGCCATGACTTCTATGCTCAATGCGTTGGCAGTTGGCGAAGGTTCGGCGCGAACCTTCGAGTCCTTTGATAGCGCTTTGGTCCCAGGCACTGAGCTCCCAGCTCCTTCTCCTGTGTTCCCACGTTACGAGGAAGAGAAGTAAGAATTTTCCTGAGAGGAAATTGAGGAGTTCTGCTTGATTCTGAATCCGAGCAGAACACCTCAATTTTTTTCATTCAGTCAGGGTGTGACGACTCCGGTCTGGTAGGCGATGACTACAGCCTGGACCCGGTCACGAGCTTCCAGTTTGGCCAGAATATGACCCACATGGGTTTTGACTGTAGCTTCTGACAGGAATAGTTTTTCTGCGATTTCCGGGTTGGAAAAACCTTCTGCAATCAGGCCAAACACTTCCCGCTCGCGAGGCGTCAGCGATTCAACCGCGGCAATCAGGTGATCCTTGTGCTGTGACGAGCTCTTCTTGAGCATTGGCGCCATGTGGTCCAGCAACCGTCGAGTGGTCGATGGCGCTATGACGGCATCTCCTCGATTGACGGTGCGTACTGACTCCAAGAGTTCTTCTGGGGGCGCATCCTTCAAAAGAAAGCCGCTGGCGCCGGCTTGAATGGCGCTTAGCGCATATTCGTCCATGTCGAAAGTCGTCAGCACGATGATCTTGGGACCATCAGCGGCCTTCTTATCTGGATCCAATAGGCGTTCGGTAGCTTCGATGCCGTCCATTTCCGGCATTCGCACGTCCATCAAGATGACATCCGCCTGAGCCATCAGTGGTGCAGCTAGTGCTTCACGGCCATTGCCAGCTTCAACAATGACTTCCATATCCTCTTGGGAATTAATGAGCATTCTGAAGCCACTGCGAACCAAGAGCTGATCATCGACCAAGCCGACCTTGATGGCATCTGTATTAGGCATTTGAATATTAGTCCTCGGTGTAAGGGATGAAAACATTAACGGCGAAACCGCCCCCGGTCCGGGGGAGTGCAGTGCAGGTACCTTCATATAAGGCTACGCGTTCTTTCATTCCCTGCAGACCTTGTCCTACGCCTTCCAGGACGATGGAACCGGCACCTCGCCCATCGTCGCTGACGCTCAAATTCAGGCCCCGGGAAGTCCACTCAATATGGACTTGGGTCTGTGTATCAGGACCAGCGTGCTTAATGACATTCGTGAGCGATTCTTGAACGCATCGATAGATTGTGAGCTCCGCGCCTGCCGGTAGTTCTTTCCGCGGGGTTCCAGAAGTTTCGAGATGGACATTCAGTCCGGACACGGCAACGCTTTCTACGAGTTCAGGTACGTTTGCCAATGACGGAAGAGGGCGATTCTCCAATTCCTCATCTTTGCGTAGAACTCCCAGAAGCCTGCGCATTTCTTTCAGTGAAGCGCGGCCAGTATCTGAAACTGTCTTCAGGGTCTCGATGGCAATCTCCGGGTCTTTCGCCGCCGCATATCGTGCCCCGTTAGCCTGGGTGATGATGACAGAGAGCGAATGGGCCACGATGTCATGCATCTCGCGGGCGATGTGGTTTCTCTCGTCGGAAGCTGCCAGGGCGCGCTCGGTGAGGCGTTCTTTCTCGAGGCGTTCGGCGTGATCCCTCAGGGACTTCATGGCCAGACGCCTCGTTCGCGCTAAGTCACCGAAGGTCCAAGAAAGGGTGACAACCAATGCAAGACCCACGAAAGAAATCATCATGTCGAAGGTGAAGACGGGGGATGGATCAGGCGAGTACCTTGAGGCGCCGAACATGCTGAACGTCGCCAACAACGCGCCAATCAGACCCAGCCCCAGCGTGCTGAATGACTGCCAGCGTTTCCCGTAGACAGCCATGGTATAAACCATGATTGGAACGGATACTTGCGAGAACATCATTAGCCCGTCAAAGCCCAGTTGCAATACATGCCCGGTGGCGACAACGAGGGTCGCTGCCCATGGGCAGCGACGCCGCACCATCAGCGGAGCTGACTGGAGAAGAGAAAGGCTCAGCACGGCGAGAACGGCGGCAACTGACATCGAAGAAGCGAGGCTGAGGGCGGCCGGTATGCAGAACAGCGTGTACAGCAGGCCGGTGATGAAATCTACCCGTCCGGGATTCTCGCGGATCCAACCGTCAATTCGACGGTGGGGATTGGCAAAGATCAAGAGTTCCTGCAATTCAACGTTTTAGTAGCTGTTGATCCGTATAGCGAAGCAAAGGATCTGTTTATCCAAGGTTATCGGCAATGAAGACGGCGATGCCTCATGCCCAGGGAGGAAATATGTCGGCGGAAACTCATCAAATCTCATTATTTGAGATGAACTCTCAAATGGCGGACGCTAGTCGATAGAATCTGTGCCATGGGAAATGTAATTGATATTGCGGTCATTCCGGGTGACGGTATTGGCCCAGAAGTTGTTGCCGAAGCGGTTAAGGTTCTGAAGTTCGTCACTAATGGTGGCAAGAACGAGATCAAGCTGACCGACTACAAGCTTGGTGCAGAGCATTGGCTGGCGACTGGCGAAACACTTCCGGATGCGACGCTGGAAGCTCTCAAGAAGCACGATGCCATTCTCTTCGGCGCTGTTGGCGCTGCCCCTGGAGATACGCGCATTCCGTCCGGAATTATCGAGCGCGAAATGCTCCTGAAGCTCCGCTTCTCGCTGGATCATTTCGTGAATCTGCGTCCGGCTAAGCTCTATCCTGGAATTGAGAGCCCCCTGGCTAACCCCGGTGAAATTGACTTCGTGGTGGTTCGCGAAGGTACCGAAGGCCCGTATGTAGGCAACGGCGGTTCGGTGCGCACGGGCACCGCGCATGAAATCGCTACCGAAGTATCGGTAAATACCGCCTATGGTGTGGAACGTGTTGTCCGCGACGCATTCCGCCGTGCATCAGAGCGTGAACGCAAGCGTGTCACCCTGGTGCACAAGCACAACGTGCTGGTGCACGCTGGGCATTTGTGGAAGCGCACTGTCGAAATGGTGGCGCAGGAATTCCCAGAGGTTACCCACGATTACCTGCACGTGGATGCGGCTACCATCTTCTTGACCACGGACCCATCGCGTTTCGACGTGATTGTCACTGACAACCTCTTTGGCGACATCCTCACCGACCAGGCCGGCGCCATTACCGGTGGTATTGGCCTGGCAGCCAGTGGCAACATCAATATGGACCGTACCTACCCATCGATGTTCGAGCCGGTTCATGGTTCGGCTCCGGATATTGCCGGCCAGCAGAAGGCAGACCCAACCGCGGCGATTCTGTCCGTGGCACTGATGCTTGATCACCTCGGGTTGGCTGAAGAAGCTCGCACAGTTGAGCAAGCTGTTGAAAAAGAGATCACTTCACGTCAAGAATTGACCGATAATCGCACCACAAGTGAAATTGGCGATGCAATTGTCGCGTTACTGGCATAAGCTGAAAGTGACGTTTCTGGTTAGCTGATAACCAGTAGCCAAATCCACGAACGGATGTTCCGCAGAGGCGTGGAGCATCCGTTCTTTGTTTATTGAACTAGGAAGTCCAGGGTAGATGGAATTCACCGAAAATCTCTCAACGAATCGCAAGAGCGAACAGGACCGAGCCGGCGTCTTGGCTAATCCTGGGTTCGGAGACTTCTTCACTGACCACACCGCAGTCATCGACTGGTCAGCAGACGATAGCGGCCGTAACGGTGAATGGCATGATGCTCGAATTGAGCCATACGGCCCTATCGCCATGGATCCGGCCGCCTCGGTCCTGCATTATGGCCAGGAAATCTTCGAAGGCCTGAAGGCCTACCGCCACGCCGATGGTTCGGTATGGACTTTCCGCCCGCAGGCCAACGCTGCCCGCATGAACAAGTCGGCTCAGCGCCTAGCACTTCCGCAGCTGGATGAAGACGTTTTCGTCGACTCGCTGCGCAAGCTGGTGGCAACGGATATCGATTGGGTTCCTACCGGGGACGGCGAAGCCCTGTACCTGCGTCCATTCATGATTGCTACCGAAGCATTCCTTGGTGTGCGTGCAGCGCGTGAGGTTTCCTACCGCGTCATCGCATCTCCAGCAGGCAATTACTTCGGTGGCGAACTCAAGCCAGTGGCTATTTGGGTATCGAAGAACTACGCACGAGCAGGCCGAGGCGGTACAGGTTCGGCTAAGTGCGGTGGCAACTACGCGGCCTCGCTCGTAGCCCAGCTGGAAGCTGAAGAAAACGGCTGCAAGCAGGTTCTGTTCCTTGACTCCTTCAATGACAATGCCGTTGAAGAGCTCGGGGGCATGAATGTCTTCTTCGTAACGAAGGACAACAAGCTGGTGACCCCAGCGTTGACCGGAACCATCCTTGAAGGCGTGACCCGTTCGTCGGTCATCCAGCTCGCGAAGGATCGCGGCATGGAGGTCGAAGAACGCAAGATCACCCTGGATGAGTGGCGTGAAGGCATCGCCTCAGGCGATATTGCCGAGGTCTTTGCTTGCGGTACAGCAGCGGTGATCACCCCAATCGGCCTGCTGAAGAACGGCGAAGAGCTCATTGGTGAGGAGAATGCTGCAGCCGGTGAGGTGACCATGTCCATTCGCGAAGAACTGCTGGGAATTCAGCGGGGTACCGTGGAAGACCGTCACGGTTGGCTGGAACGTTTGGCGTAAAGCTAGCTCAAAGTTGCTGGTCTCGAGACTTGTAGTCTCGGGACCAGTGGTTTTTAAACCGAATTGGTCATGTGCAAACGCAGTTGCTAGCGTCAGTACGTAGCAGACGCTGCTCCACTGCAAGAAGTTCTGGGGCCGATCGAACGGAGTAATGTTTGTCTGGAGAAGAGCGCAGGGAAACTAGAAGCATTGCAAGACGAAGCTTGCTCGGTCTGGCTGTTGTTGGTGGAACCGCCGCAGGGCTTTCTTTCCTCTTCCCGGACCGTCGGGCCTCTGAGATTAGCGCTCCTTCAGTGACCCCGTCTCCGAGCCCCACGCCGAAACCGACTCCCGATATGCGGTATTTAGCGAATCTGAAGAGTGGGAAAGAAATTAGTGGCCATGAAAAGGTCTTCGGCAGAGCATATTCGACGCTGAAGATTCTAGAGGCGGTACCTCTAACCAACTATCGCAATTCTTCGAAGCTTCGGTTGGCGGTGTCTGTTGTCGGGCATATCAATGAACTGCAAATAATCGATCCCTCCGTCGGCAACACTATTCACACGTTGAATTTGCCCGATGACAGCGGGCACGGAATTGATTCGATGGTTTGGGATGAACCCCGGCAAAGACTTTATGTCAGTGTGGACGGGAGTGTTCTCGCATGGAATCCAGCAATTCCTGAGCAGTTCAATACCTTGGTGGACGTTGAAGGCGCCTCGGTTGCATATGAGCTTCGGCTTGATTCGAGCGGCAATTTGTGGGGAGGAACCTATCCACTCGGCGCAAGCTTCAACTACAACGTCGAAAGCAAGAATCTTCGAGTATTTGATCGTGTAGCCGAAGACACCGACTATATCCGCCGGCTGGCATTGGATGGCCGGGGCAGAGTATGGATGGGAACGGGGTCTCGGAATCCTAGGCTATTCACCTTCGAAGCGGGGAAGCCGGACGCAGTACGTGAAATAAACCTTCCAGTGCATGTGGCCCATGGATTCATTGGGTCGCTTGACCCTATCGGGCACTACCTCGCTGTTACCGTTAGCTCCGTTTCCGAACAATTCATACTCGATACCCGGACGATGAAATGGCACGAGCCAGTGACCCGGGTATGGGCATCGCGCGAGATTTCCAAGTCCAGTGCGGGGAGATTCTTCAGCATCACTTCCGGCCATCTGCATTCAACTGCATTCCAGGGAATGGACGACAAGCAACTCGGAAAAGTCGAGGCGCGCGGCATCTTGTGCATCATTCCGCAGAATGGGCGCATCCTCATCATCAGTACGACAACCGATGGGATTCTCTGCGAAACATTCGATCTGGGTTTGAATCGCGTACGCGCTACCCGCGAAATCAGATTGACCCCGAGCGCCATCAAGATCCAATCGCTGCTCGGACACAGTGACGGAAACATCTATATCGGAGGATACAAGGCGAACGGTGTCGCCGCATTGAATCCGGAAACTGGCGTTCGTTGGAACTCCGGCGATGACGAGCAGGTGATCAACCAGATCGAAGGAATGGTCGAATACAACCAGAACAAGACCTACATCGGTTCCTACGGTAGCGCTGACCTGGTCCTCATGGAAACACCTCAAAACAATGCCGACAGAAAATACGATCGCATTGCACGTCTGATCACAGAGTACTCGCAATCGAGGCCCTTCGGCTGGGCAGCGAATTCATCCAGCGTGTTTGTCGGAACTGTTCCGGAATATGGAGTCTCAGGCGGTGTTCTGGGGAAGATTGATCCTGCTACTGATACGGTCTCTTGGGTTCTTGACGGGGACGGCAAAGGATTCGTTTCAGGCCATTCCATCATCGGGCTAGCCGCCGATGAATCGTATCTCTATGGCACCACTTCGGTACGCAACGGATATGGCGTTGAAGATACGACAAGTCCTGCCAAGGTCTTCAAGATGCACATAGCGTCCCGCAAGATCCTCTGGGAAACAAGTCCTGTGGAATCCGCTGGCGCGTTGTATTCACCTGTGATCATCGGCGGTTGGCTGGCCGTAGCCGATCTGCAAGGTGTAGCCTTGCTGGACTTGGACAGCGGACAGTTGAAGAAACGGCATATCGTCAACAACGTTAAAAACACTTCCTATCGTCCTGGATGGCTAGCTGCAGACGTAAGGGCAACGCCGGATGGGCAGAAGATGGTTCATGCTGCAGGGGGTGGAATAACAGTGATGGATTATGTTGCAGGAACTACTCATTCCGTCGTGTCCACACGAAGCCATGACCGGCACGGCACCAGATTGACCGTTGGTGCCGACGGCCACGTGTACGGGATTCTAAATCAAACCACACTGGTGCAGCTTGCCCTGGCGCCGGAATTGACCTAGCCAAGTTCGCGGCGACGAGCCGAGGTGGATTGCCGTCCGAGGATTTCCTTCCCTTCATTAGCCGTATTTCGCAGTCGCAGTTCCTGCAGTGAAGGAAAAGCCGAGACGTCATAGTTTAGGCTTGTATTCATGCGCATTGCACGATTTGTAGTAGATAGCGACCCGCTGTACGGCGTAGTCGACGGTAACGATATTCATGTTTTGGCTGGAGATCCATTTTTCCAGGGGATCAAGACCACTGGTGCTACGCACTCTTTGGATGATGTTCGGTTGGTAGCGCCGATTATCCCTCGCTCAAAGGTCGTGGGCTTTGGCCGCACGTACCGCGAGCACGCCAAGGAACTTGGAAATGAAGTTCCTGCTGAGCCGCTGATGTTCTTGAAGCCGAATACTTCCGTAGTCGGCCATGGAGACCCCGTCACCCTGCCGGCGTTTTCAAATGAAGTTTCCTTCGAAGGTGAACTTGCCGTGGTGATCGGCCGTATCTGCAAGGACGTTCCAGCCGACAAGGCGCAGGACGTGATCTTCGGCTACACCGTAGCAAACGACCTGACCGCCCGCGATGCTCAGCGCACCGATCCGCAGTGGGCTCGTGCCAAGGGCTTTGACGGTTCTTGCCCGCTGGGCCCGTGGATTGAGACTGAGATTGCCGACCCGGATGATCTGGGAATTATCAGCCGCGTCAATGGAGAGGTTCGCCAAGATGGAACTACCAACGACATGATCTGGCCAGTCAACGAATTGGTTGCTCGTGCTTCCGAAGCTTTCACCTTGCTGCCAGGCGATGTCATCATGACCGGCACCCCGGCAGGCGTCGGCCTAGTCAATACAGGCGACGTTGTAGAAGTGGAAGTCGAAGGTATCGGTTCATTGCGAACCGTCTTCCGTCGCTAGGAACCATCACTGATGTTGTGAGGCTTTCGATCGCTAATGTGATCGGGAGCCTCGCGCTTTAACTGCAAGTTTCTTTGCAGAAGGCATAGAATGAAAACATCATGACTGATCTTTCGTTGATTCCCGTTGTTACCGAAGATACCCCGGTACGCGTTCGTTTTTGCCCATCCCCAACTGGTACCCCTCACGTAGGTTTGATCCGTACTGCCCTCTTCAACTGGGCCTACGCGCGTCACACCGGCGGCAAAATGGTCTTCCGCATCGAAGACACTGATGCCAAGCGTGACTCCGAGGAAAGCTACAACCAGCTTTTGGATGCTCTGGCTTGGTTGGGTATCGATTGGGACGAGGGCGTTAACGCGGGCGGTCCGCATGAGCCATACCGCCAGTCGCAGCGTGGTGAGATCTACGAGGACGTCATTGCCAAGCTTCGCGCTGCAGGCCATGTTTACGAGTCCTACTCGACCCCAGAAGAAGTCGAAGCACGCCACAAGGCAGCCGGCCGTGACCCGAAGCTGGGCTACGACAACTTCGACCGCGAACTGACCGATGAGCAGAAGGCTGCGTTCAAGGCCGAAGGCCGTGAACCGGTATTGCGTGTACGCATGCCGGATCACGACATCACCTTCAACGACCTGGTACGTGGCGAGATCACCTTCAAGGCTGGATCCGTTCCCGACTATGTGGTGGTGCGCGCCAACGGCAAGCCGCTGTACACCCTGGTCAACCCAATCGATGATGCGCTGATGGGCATTACCCACGTACTTCGTGGCGAAGACCTGTTGTCCTCGACCCCACGCCAGGTCGTCTTGTATGCGTTGCTGCACGATATCGGCGTTGCCCAGTACATGCCGCGTTTTGGCCACCTGCCATACGTTATGGGACAGGGCAACAAGAAGCTCTCCAAGCGTGATCCAGAATCCAGCGTATTCTTGCACCGCGACAATGGATTCATCCCGGAAGGCCTGCTGAACTATCTCGCGCTTCTTGGCTGGTCGCTAAGTGCTGATGAAGATATCTTCTCGCGTGAGCAGCTGGTAGAAGCCTTCGATGTAGCAGATGTGTTGTCCAATCCTGCCCGCTTCGATGTGAAGAAGGCAGAAGCAATCAACGGAACCCACGTGCGCATGCTCGAAGCACAGGATTTCCGTGATCGTTTGGTTCCTTACCTGCAGGCCGCTGGCCTGGTGGGCGAAGAACTGACTGAACGTGAAAACGACATCCTGGACCAGGCTGCGCCACTGGTACAGGAACGTATTGCCCTGTTGGGTGAAGCGACCGACATGCTTGAATTCCTCTTCAAGTCTGATGACGAAATTGTCATCGACGAGAAAGCGCTCAAGGGAATGCCGGCAAACCTGGTTGAGGTTGTCGATGCTACTGTCCAGGGCCTCGAAACCCTTACCGAATGGAACGCCGAAACCATCCAGGCAGCACTGCGCACGAAGCTCGTGGACGAACTGGAACTGAAGCCTCGTCAGGCATTCGGACCAGCCCGCGTTGCTATCTCCGGAAAGCGCGTATCTCCACCGCTCTTCGAGTCCATGGAAATTCTTGGACGCGAGTCGAGCCTCAAGCGTTTGCGCGCATTTGGTGAGTCCCGCTAGCTATTCGCCGAAAGCCCGGTGAAAAGCACTTTTAACGCCTCGGATGGTTCCAGTCCTATGACTGGTCCTGTCCGAGGCGTTTTCTTTGCGATTGTTGACACACTCGTAGATGTGCGAACGGCCGCAATGCGCGGTTGCTCGTTCATGTCCGAGCCGGATCTGGCGCATCTGTATCCTGAATGACTGACCGGAATTGCGGCAGGTTTTGCGGATGACGGGGCTTATGCCCGGGAGAGGTACATGGCAGGCGGGCTCGCGTTGATGGAACAGCGAGCAGTGCGGATGCCGCGTGCGTACAGTTCGGCAGGATTAACCGCGTCCAGCGAATAAGCCTAAACCCCATTTGTGCCCCGTTCCTTGGCCGGTGCGATGAACTAGAGGGCCTGTCGGCACAGGCGCTTTGCATAGGGGATGACCCTGTTGGCGGCTATCAATGTGCCGTTGGCGCGGGACTCCAGTATTTTCTCACGGACAGTGCCTCACTTCACAAGAATTTCCCTGGCTGGCTAGTGGCGGATTTGGGATGACTGGCAACTGTTCTTTGCTGATTTTCCGCGGATTCTGCCTGGGGTACCGGTCGCGGGGCTCGATTTGTGTACTGAACATTAGGCCGGTATAGTTTTATCTCGTGCTACGGCAGTGGCCGGAATGATGCTCAGCTGAATTCCGGAAAGGCCAAGTCACAGTGGGATATGGTGTAATTGGCAACACAACGGTTTCTGGTTCCGTCATTCTAGGTTCGAGTCCTGGTATCCCAGCGCTTCACCAAAGAGATTTGGTGAGCTGAAGATTTATCTTCAGCATACGGCCCCATCGTATAGCGGCCTAGTACTCCGCCCTCTCACGGCGGCAACACGGGTTCGAATCCCGTTGGGGTCACCACAGTAAAACCGCGGAGAATTCCGCGGTTTTTGCGTTTCCCGGACAAAATCTGCATCAGGCTCGCGGGTTTCCCTGTTGGCATGAGGCAAGATAGTTCTCATGGAGTCGAATTCAGATCTGGCTAAGAGCTCAGGGCAGGAAACTGCCTCGCAAACCGAAATTGGCAGTGATTCCGCGGCGCGTTTGAGCGAGCTCCAGGAGCTGCTCGAAGAGCTTTCCTTTGTAAATGGCCAGCCACGAGAAGCCTCTGCCTTCGAAGAACTGCGCAACAAGGCATTGCATCAAATCTCGGACTACCTGATTCCACGAGTTTCGAATCTCGGCGCACCGCTGCTGCTGGTCGTCGGTGGCTCCACGGGCTCGGGCAAATCGACTCTGGTCAATTCCCTCCTGGGGGAACCCGTCAGTCTCTCCGGCGCTGTGCGTCCGACCACGCGGACTCCGGTCTTGGCTTTCAACCCTGTTGACCAATCCTTCTTTGAATCTGAACGGATTCTTCCCGAACTTAAACGCGTAGCCGGCCGTGGCTTCAATGCACATGCCGGAGCAGCCAGTAACCATGCGCTGTTGATGACGCCTCGTGAGCAGGTTCCACGAGGTTTGGCCATCCTCGATGCCCCGGATATCGACTCGGTTTCCGACGAGAACAGGGAATTGGCGGGCCAGCTTCTGAACGCAGCAGATCTGTGGATTTTTGTCACCACAGCCAATAGATACGCCGATGCTCTTCCTTGGGATATGCTCACCGAAGCCGGCGCACGGAAAATTACCGTCTGCGTCGTCTTGAACAGGGTGCCACCGGGAGCCGAAGACGATATTGTTCCGGATTTGAAACGCCTGTTAAGCGAGAAGGACCTGGATCCGTCGTTGCTGCATGTCCTGAACGAGACGCAACTGGATGACCAGAAATTGATTCCAAGTGAGCACGTGGAACCCTTGCTCGCATGGCTGAACTCATTGGCAGCAGATTCCGCTAAACGGCAGCAGATTGCGGCCCAAACACTTGACGGCGCGTTGCGGCGCGCCACCGCAGATGTCAGTGAGCTTATCGCTGAACTGCAAGAGCAGGAGAAACAGCTCGGTGAATTGCGCGCCCTTACCAATGAGCGCTTTGAGCAATCGTTGGCCAGAATTAGCGATTCCCTCAATGACGGCTCATTGCTGCGTGGCGAAATCCTGGCCCGGTGGCAGGACTTCGTAGGAGCGGGCGAGCTGCTGCGCGGAATCGAAGGCGCCATTGGACGGATGAGGGATCGTGTTGGCGCATTCCTGACTGGAAAACCGCCAGCGACCCATCGTGTTGAACAAGCCATCGAATCAGGCCTGCACATGGTCTTCATTGCCGAGGCAACCAAGGCCTGCCATGACGTTGACAGATCGTGGAAGAACACGCCATTTGGCCAAGCGCTACGCTCTAATCTGCAATCGCCGCGCCCGCCACAGGATCTCAATGAGCAAGCTTCGGAAAGCATCCGGCTTTGGCAAAAAGATGTCTTGGACATGATTCGGCAGGAGGGCGCCGGGAAGCGCAAGACGGCCCGCATGGCGGCATTTGGAGTCAACGGGGTGGCGGTCATCCTGATGGTTGTGGTCTTTGCGTCAACAGCGGGCCTCACCGGTCTGGAAATCGGTATTGCCGGCGGCTCCGCATTGGTAGGGCAGAAACTGCTGGAAGCAATTTTTGGCGAGGATGCGGTACGTCGCATGGCCACCAAAGCCCGCAAGATGCTTGACACCCGGGCACGGGATCTACTGGATAGGACCTCGTCGATCTACCTGGACGAGCTAGCCGCAAAATCGCAGCCGGAGCTTGCCGATCGTTTGGGCAGGATTACCTCAGCCTTGAGTAGCAAAGGGGCTCACTAATGTCCGAGCGCAAGATTCTCAGAGCACTCAGCGGTCTCAACTCTCAAATCAACAGCATCGTGGAAGCGATGCAGCTTGCAGAACCATATCTGGAACCAGAAACCATCGATCTAGCCGCGGACGTTATCACGCGTGCTGAATCTCGGCGCCAGCTTTCATCCGAACATGTGGTTGTAGGACTTTTCGGTGCCACGGGCAGCGGAAAATCAACGATGTTCAACGCTTTGGTAGGGCATGAGTTGGCGGCCACGGGTGTCATCCGCCCGACTACTACTGATACTGTCGCTGCAATCTGGGAACCAGAAGGATCAAGCGAGTTACTGGACTGGCTGGAAGTGACCACTCGTCACGTCATGGGCGATCAGGACAGACGGGCACAACCTGGAAAGAAAAAGAAGTTCGACTCCGGTCTCTTGCTGTTGGACCTACCCGACATGGATTCCACGGCAGTGGATCACCACAAGATTGCTGCTCGTTTGGTGGGCCAGGTGGATTATCTGGTATGGGTGCTTGATCCGCAGAAATACGCCGACGCGTCAATCCACCATGGATATCTCAATTCCTTGCGCAGCCAGCAGGGGAACCTGCTGATCGTCCTGAACCAGATTGACAAGATTGCAGAACAAGAACGCAAGCAAGTTGTCGATTCCTTGCGCGGCATCTTGGCAACGTCCGGCTTGGAGAACCTTCCCATCGTTTGCGCCTCTGCTGCCACGGGTCAAGGGGTCGCAGATGTGCAGGCCAAGATTGCGGCCGCGGCGAAAAACAAGGCACTTTCCACGCGTCGGCTCCGCGCAGATGTTGATCAAGTCATCCACCGCCTGAGTGAGGAACTCCAGGTGGAGAAGGTGCGCCTGCCTAGCCAGCTGCACCAAGCGGAGCTGGAGCGTGTGATCGCAAAAGCGCACGGCGCCCAGTACATTGCTGATGCAGTGGAGACCTCCTACCTGCTTCGGGGTGCTTCGCGAACAGGATGGCCTTTGACCACGTGGCTGGTGAAGCTGCGCAACGATCCGCTGAAGCGGATGAATCTTGGGCGCCGGCATGAAGACCCTGAATTGTCCTTGACTTCGCGGCCAGAGCTTTCTGTAGCGGAGACTGCGGCTATCGAACATGGCATCGACCAGTATGTTTCCGAGGCTTCCAATGATCTTCCGGAAAGCTGGAAAGAGCCACTGCGTGAAAAGGTGCACGCGAATACGGAGGTACTACATGACGGCATCGATGCGGCTATAGCCGGGACACCGCTGGGTGTTGAACGGTCATCCTGGTGGTGGCCGGTAGTTAAAGTCATCCAATGGGTGGCACTTCTTGCGGCCTTGGGCGGCGCCTTGTGGCTCGCGGGCTATCCGGTGGCTGGATACTTCCAATTCGACCTGCCGCAGGCTCCCCGGGTTGAAGGAATCGCTGTCCCGACGCTGCTGGTTTTCATAGGAATACTGCTGGGTATTGTCCTTGGCTTGGCTTGCTCGTTTGTCAACCGAATAGTCGCTAAAGTTAAGCGTAGGAAAGCGTTGAAGAACATTGAACGCTCGGTATCCCACTTGGTCAGGCAGGCCGTGATTGATCCTGTTGACCAGCATTTGGACACCTTCAATAGTTATTCAGCATTGATCACCTCAGCAGCCAAGAAAGCCGATTAGAACTCTGTGACTACAAACCAACCAAACGTCGATGCAACGGTAGGTGACCTTGGGGAACAAGGCATCCTGGACGCGATGTTGCCGCTGCTTGATTCAGAACAAGCAAGTCTCGGGCCCGGCGACGACGCAGGTGCGCTGCGCGTGCGCGGAACGGAAGTTCTCGTCTCCGTGGATACCCTGGTTGAGAATCAAGATTTTCGGTTGATCTGGCCCAGCGGGCTAGAGCATAGAGCCTATGACATCGGGTGGAAATCCATTGCACAGAATGTTTCGGACATTAATGCAATGGGCGGTCACGCTACTGGCGCCGTGATTTCTTTGTCCCTGCCGAAGGACACTTCCTTGGAATGGGTCAGGGACTTCAGCCGCGGCGTTGCCGAGGCTATACAGGGACTTGGCGCACAGGAACTTACCATTCTCGGGGGAGACCTCGGGAAGTCCCAAGAAATTTCCGTTACCACTACCGTTCTGGGCGAATGCGAGCATGGCAAGGTCCTGAGGAGCGGAGTCCAAGTTGGCGACCGCATTGCCTTGGCGGGACGTGTCGGTGCTGCTGGGGCAGGGCTTTCCGTCCTGGAACATGATCGCAACGAACAAGGCTGGAGCCGGGCGGTGCGCCGGCTGGTCCAGGCGCAGTGCCGTCCCGTGCCACCGTTGGAATCCGGCCCGCGTGCCGCGGAATCGGGTGCTACAGCCATGATGGACATATCTGATGGGCTGATCCGTGACGCTGGTCGCTTGGCCAAAGCCAGCCATGTGAATCTCGAGTTAGAGTCTTCCGCGCTGCAGGATTATGCTGTTCGATTGGAAGCCGCGTCAGAACTGACCGGCACCGATCCGATGTCGTGGGTATTGTACGGCGGCGAAGATTTTGGACTCCTTGCTGCCTTCCCAGAGGGAATTGAAATCCCAGAGGAATTCACCGTAATTGGTGCTGCCAAGCCGGCTAATGGTCGCCGCGCAGTGGTGAAACTTGATGGCAAGGTAGCAAAGCCTGAGTCAGGCTTTGACCACTTCGGCTAGCTGCTCCGAACGTGCTTCATGAGCTGGCTACGCGCGGTCATTCTGGATGCGCAGCAGTTCGGAAAGCTCGTGGGCGGCGCTAGTCACAGCTTCGTGGTGAATCTTCCCTGGCTGGCGCGTGAGCCGTTCAATCGGGCCGGACAAGGACAGGGCCGCAATGACTCGTCCGGACTGCCCGCGAACTGGTGCTGATACGGAAGCTACACCTGGCTCGCGTTCGCCCAGCGACTGGGCCCAACCACGCCGACGGACCCCAGCCAGAATTGTCGGCGTGAAGCGCGCGTGATGCAATCCGTCGACCATGCGTTCATTGTCTTCCCAGGCGAGCAGAATCTGGGCTGCCGAGCCGGCTTTCATGGATAGCTGGGTTCCAACAGGGATGGTGTCACGCAGGCCAATTGGACGCTCAGCACTGGCGATGCACACTCGATAATCGCCCTGCTTGCGGAAAATCTGCGTGCTTTCACCGGTGAGGTCGCGAAGCTTGATGAGCACGGGGCCCGCTGCGCTGACCAATCGGTCTTCGCCAGCGGCGCTGGCGAGTTCCACCAGACGGTTCCCCAACTCAAAGCGGCCGTGCATGTCGCGTCCCACCAATCCATGGTGAACTAGCGATTGGGCAATGCGGTGCACCGTAGGACGCGAGATTTCGGTGAGTTCCACCAACTGTGACAGGGAAGTGGGTCCATTCTCCAATGCGTTGAGAATGGCTGCTGCCTTGTCCAGTACGCCTACGCCGCTGCCTGTTGTCATGGTTCCAGTATCACGTCTCAGTATTTGAGATTCAAGTCCGCATACTGGAGAAGTCGATCTATGAAGTGTCAAAGTTGGAGTATCAAATGTTCGTAGCTTGAGGAGTGTGTCGCATGTCCGCCATGCAGTCGCCCCAGACATTGGCAGAAAAAGTCTGGAATGCACATGTTGTGCGCCGAGGAGAAGGCGAAGGTGAAGCCCGCCAGCCGGATTTGATCTACATTGATCTCCACCTGCTGCACGAGGTGACCTCGCCGCAGGCCTTCGAGGGCCTGCGCCTGGCTGGCCGTCCGCTGCGTCGTCCGGACCTGACGATTGCTACCGAAGACCACAACACCCCAACGCTGGATATTGACAAGCCCATTGCCGACCTGACCAGCCGCACCCAGATCCACACCCTGCGGGATAACTGCAAGGAATTCGGTGTCCGCCTGCACTCCTTGGGCGACAAGGAGCAGGGCATCGTTCACGTGGTAGGTCCGCAGCTGGGGCTGACCCAGCCAGGCATGACTGTTGTCTGCGGTGATTCGCATACCTCGACCCATGGCGCCTTCGGAGCCCTGGCTTTGGGTATCGGCACCTCGGAAGTCGAGCATGTCATGGCCACCCAGTCGCTGAGCCTGAAGCCGTTCAAGACCATGGCCATTAACGTCGAAGGCACCTTGAAACCTGGTGTTACCTCCAAGGACATCATCTTGGCGGTCATCGCCAAGATCGGTACCGGTGGCGGCCAGGGATACGTGCTGGAGTACCGTGGTTCTGCGATTCGCTCGCTGTCCATGGATGCCCGCATGACCATCTGCAACATGTCCATCGAGGCTGGCGCCCGTGCCGGCATGATCGCTCCGGACGAGACCACCTTCGAATACGTCAAGGGGCGCCCGCACGCACCAGCCGGTGAAGACTGGGACGCCGCCGTCGAGGACTGGAAGCAGCTGCACACCGATGAAGGCGCGCGCTTCGACGCTGAAGTCTTCTTGAATGCAGATGAACTCGAACCATTTGTCACCTGGGGTACCAACCCCGGCCAGGGTGTCTCGCTGTCTGAGAATGTGCCTTCTCCGGAAGACTTCGAAGACGAGAATGACCGCAAGGCTTGCGAGCGTGCCTTGAACTACATGGGTCTGACCGGTGGCACTCCGCTGAAGGACATCCGCGTGGATACCGTCTTCCTGGGGTCCTGCACCAACTCCCGCATGGAGGACCTGCGTGCAGCTGCCCAGGTCATCAAGGGCAAGGAAAAGGATCCTGATGTCCGCATGATCGTGGTACCCGGCTCGGCGCGTGTTCGGCTGGAAGCCGAAGCAGAAGGCCTGGATCAGATTTTCAAGGATTTCGGTGCTGAATGGCGTTTTGCAGGTTGCTCCATGTGCCTGGGCATGAACCCGGATCAGTTGGCCGAGGGGGAGCGCTGCGCGTCCACCTCCAACCGCAACTTCGAAGGACGCCAGGGCAAGGGCGGACGTACCCACCTGGTGTCGCCACTGGTGGCCGCGGCTACCGCAATCCGTGGAACCCTCTCGTCGCCTAGCGACCTCGTCAACGCACCGGCTTCGGTCTAGGAAGGATCACCGTCATGGAAAAGATTGTCAGCCACACCGGTATTGGTGTTCCACTGCGCCAGAGCAATGTGGACACGGACCAGATTATTCCTGCCGTTTACCTCAAGCGCATCACCCGCACCGGATTCGAGGATGCGTTGTTCGCGGGTTGGCGACGGGATGAGAACTTCATCTTGAACCAGGAACCTTTCAATACGGGCTCCGTGCTGGTGGCAGGTCCCGAATTCGGCACCGGTTCTTCGCGCGAGCACGCTGTCTGGGCGTTGAAGGACTACGGATTCAAGGCTGTGATCTCCGCTCGTTTTGCCGATATTTTCCGTGGCAATTCGGGCAAGCAGGGACTGGTTGCTGCTGAAGTTGCCCAGAGCGATATTGAATTGATCTGGAAGGAACTGGAGAACAATCCAGGCACCACGGTCACCGTTGACCTGGAATCGCGTACGGTCCAGTGCGGTTCCATCTCGGCACCGTTCCAGATTGACGACTACACCCGCTGGCGCCTGATGGAAGGCCTGGACGATATCGGCCTGACCTTGCAGCATGAGGAAGATATCACCGCATACGAGGCCAAGCGTCCTGCGCATAAGCCGCAGACTTTGCCGGCACGAACCGCAGGCTAAGCACCGAGTTCAAAATAAATGGAATGGTCCGCTCCTCCCTGACGTTGTTAGGGGTGAGCGGATTATTGCATTCCTAATGGAATGATTTTCGGCAGAGCATAATAGGTCTGTCTGAAAGCATGCTCACAAAGTGTGCGCCACGAGATGATCTGGGCATACTGGCAGGTACAGAGGCGGTATGCTTACTTAGTCCTGCCAGTTCGAAAGCCTAGAAGCTTCGGCGGGCGATAACGACTACGCGATGAGGTAATTCATACATGGGTAAGATCCTGACGATCCATGGTGGTGTCCCGCTCAAGGGCACCGTACGAGTCGGCGGAGCAAAGAACCTAGTGCCAAAAGCCATGGTCGCGGCTCTGCTTGGCGATACCCCTTCGGTATTGCGCAACGTACCGGAGATCAAAGATGTAGCTGTCGTGCGCAGCCTCCTTGAAATCCACGGTGTCAAGGTTGACCAGGACCCTGAAACCGGCGATCTGACCATGGACCCTACCCAGGTCAAGACCGCCTCGAACCAGGCGATCGATGCCCATGCCGGTGACTCGCGTATCCCTATTCTTTTCTGCGGACCATTGATCCACGCCCTGGGCGAAGCGTTCATCCCGGATCTGGGTGGCTGCCGCATCGGCGACCGCCCAATTGACTTCCACCTGGAAGTGCTGCGCGACTTTGGAGCGATCGTTGACAAGGCTGCCGATGGCATCCGCATCTCGGCCCCTAATGGGCTAACCGGCGCCAAGGTTGAACTGCAATACCCAAGTGTTGGCACCACCGAACAGGTCCTGCTCTCGGCCGTTCGAGCCAAGGGTGTCACCGAAGTCAGCAACGCGGCCATTGAGCCAGAAATCCTTGACCTGATCTCGCTGCTGCAGAAGATGGGCGCCATCATCTCCGTGCACCGCGACCGCGTGATCCGCATCCAGGGTGTCGAGAAGCTTACGGGCTTCGACCACTCCGCTTTGCCTGATCGCAACGAAGCCGCATCATGGGCGTCTGCCGCGCTGGTCACCAAGGGCGACATTTTCGTCCAGGACGCGACCCAGCGTGATTTGACTGCTTTCCTGCACGTCTACCGACAGATCGGTGGTGAATTCGACGTCAAGTCCGACGGTATTCGCTTCTATCATCCAGGTGGAGACCTTAACCCACTGATCCTGGAAACCGACGTTCACCCGGGCTTCATGACTGACTGGCAGCAGCCGCTGGTAGTGGCCCTGACCCAGGCCAAGGGCGTATCGGTCATTCACGAGACTGTGTATGAGAACCGCTTCGGATTCACCGATGCGCTGGTTCGCATGGGTTCCACCGTCCAGGTTCACACCGACTGCCTCGGCTCCACCCCTTGCCGCTTCGGACAGCGCAACTTCAAGCATTCTGCTGTTGTCGTAGGCCCAGCGCAGCTGACCGGTGCCGACATCGATGTTCCTGATCTTCGTGGCGGTTTCTCCCATTTGATCGCTGCTCTGGCTGCCGAAGGCACCAGCAAGGTCACCGGCATTGAGATCATCAACCGAGGCTACGAGCACTTCATGGAGAAGCTGCAGGCCCTGGGCGCAAATGTCGAGCTGAGCAACTAAAGGGGATCCGAATCGTGGTAAAGATTCTGGCCCCTGGCGAATCTGCTAAGACTAAACGGGTTTTCTCGCTATTGGCGGGCATTGTCCGTTCTGCCATGAACGGTTTGATGGGCAAAACGTGGAAGGGCTTTGAAACCCTCCCTCCGGGCGGGTACATCCTCTGCCCCAATCACCTGACCGAGATTGATCCGCTGGTTGTCGGCCATGCTATTTACAGCAATGGCCGGCTGCCACGCTGGCTGGCCAAGGAATCCTTGTTCAAGATCCCAGTGCTCGGATGGATGCTGCGCGAGACCGGCCAGGTTCCGGTGTCACGCAGCGCATCCAATGCTGGCGAATCGCTGGCCGCGGCCCGAAAAGTCCTGGACGCAGGCGGGGTCATAGTCATCTACCCGGAAGGGACGCTGACCCGCGACCCTGATCTGTGGCCAATGGTAGGGCGAACCGGTGCCGCACGTTTGGCCCTGCAGACTGGCGCACCAGTGGTACCGATGGCTCACTGGGGCGACCAGGAACTGCTGCCGCGCTATTCCAAGAAAATGTATCCGTTCCCGCGAAAGCACGTCACCGTGTCAGTTGGCCAGCCCGTGGATCTTGATGACTTGCGTGGTGGCCCGCGGACTCGTGCAGTGCTGCAAGAAGCCACTGATCGCATCATGGACGCGATCACCGCACTGACCGCAGAACTGCGCCAAGAAGAAGCACCAGCTGCGCGGTGGGATCCCAGCAAGCATGGCCAGTCGAAGACTGGCCGCAATTTCGATACCCCGGATAACTAATTACCTTGATCAACACCTTCCAGAGGACTGACATTGACTAAGCCGCTACCACGCAAAATCGCCGTCATGGGCGCTGGCAGCTGGGGGACAACCTTCGCCAAGGTGCTTGCTGATTCCGTTGCAGACAAGGGCATCGACGTTCAGATTTGGGCCCGTCGCGAAGACGCCGCCAATGAAATCAATGAACGCCACACCAATTCACGCTACCTGCGCGAAACCAAGCTTCCGGCCAACATCACGGCATCATCGGATCCGAAGACCGTTCTCAACGACGCTGACCTTGTCGTCTTGGCGATTCCGGCTCAGTCGTTGCGCCAGGAATTGGCGAAGTTCAAAGAATTCTTTGAACCCGGTGCGGTCTTGCTTTCACTGATGAAGGGTCTTGAACGCGGGACCGATCTGCGCATGAGCCAGGTCATCGCCGAAGTCACCGGGCTGCCTGCAGAGCAGATCGCTGTGCTTTCCGGACCAAACCTGGCAATGGAAATCGCACGCGAGCAGCCAACGGCTTCGGTCGTGGCCTGCACCGATTCTGATATTGCGCAGTGGATTGCTGAACTGTGCTCCGCTGCATACTTCCGTCCCTACACGAATGACGATGTCTTGGGTGTTGAGCTTGGCGGAATCGTCAAGAACATCATCGCCCTTGCCGTTGGCATGTGCGATGGCATGGGAATGGGCGATAACACCAAGTCCACCGTCATCACGCGCGGCTTGGCTGAAACCACTCGCTTGGTCCTCGCCTTGGGCGGCCGTTTGGACACCTTGGCAGGTCTTTCTGGCCTAGGCGACCTTGTGGCTACCTGTTCTTCCTCGCTCTCCCGCAACAACACTGCAGGACGCCTGCTTGGCCAGGGGCTCTTCTTGGAAGAGGTCAATGACCGCATGTCGCAGACTGCGGAAGGCATCAAGTCAGCACGTGCCGTATTCGACTTGTCCCAGGCCCATCACGTGGAAATGCCAATCACCGAAGCAGTGGTCATGGTCCTGGAGAGCACCTTGAGCGTTGAAAATATGGCTGCACGCCTGTTGTCGCGTGAATTGAAATCTGAAGGAGAACGTCACTAATGACTGAACGCAAGCTCCGCGTCCTCTTGCTCTTCGGTGGCCGTTCCTCAGAGCACTCCGTTTCCTGCGTTACTGCGGCCGGCGTCATGCACGCCATCGACCGCGAGCGTTTCGAAATTGTTCCGGTGGGCATCACCCGCGACGGCGGTTGGACCCTGCTGGACGAGGATCCAGAAGGCTGGGCACTGAATACTGGCAAGCTGCCAGAAATTTCCTCGGTGGATCATCCGGTGCATCTTTCCACCGACGCGCAGAAGACATCATTGCTGTCCTACTCGGACTCCACGGTGGCAGATCTGGGCGAGATCGACGTGGTCTTCCCGTTGCTTCATGGTCCGTTCGGCGAGGATGGATCAATTCAGGGCATGCTGGAAATGGCTGGCGTTTCTTACGTTGGCTCCGGTATTGCAGCCAGTGCGATGGGCATGGACAAGCATTTCATGAAGGTTGTCTTCGAAGGGGCAGGCTTCAAGGTAGGCCCGTACGAAGTCATCACCAACAAGCAGTGGCTGCGCAACAGCGAAGCTGCCATGAAGCGTTGCGAAGACCTGCAGTACCCGTTGTTCGTCAAGCCGGCACGTGCAGGATCCTCGGTAGGCATCACCAAGGTAGACGAGCCTTCGGGGCTTCGTGCCGCTATTGAGATTGCCCGTGCTGAAGATCCCAAGGTGATCATCGAGCAGGGGATTGTCGGCCGTGAAATCGAATGCGGTGTTCTTGAAGGCCGCGGCTGCGAACCTTCGCGGGCCTCATTGCCAGGCGAAATCGCGGTGGCAGATAATGAGCACACGTTCTATGATTTTGAAGCGAAATATGTTGATGGCGCCGCCGCCGAGCTCAGCTGCCCAGCAGATCTGAGCGAAGAAGCCACTCGCGAGATCCGCGAACTTGCAGTGAAGGCCTTCGACGCTATTGATGCAGAAGGCCTATCTCGAGTTGATTTCTTCTATACTCCCGAGGGGGAGTGGATCATCAATGAAATCAACACCATGCCCGGCTTCACGCCTTCAAGCATGTACCCGCAAATGTGGGCCAAAACGGGAATTGAGTACCGTGAACTTATTGATGAGCTGATTGGGCTGGCTACCGACCGGAATATCGGTTTGCGCTAATCCGGGAATAGCCGTTAAAGCTTGAGGGTGTGTTGAAGAATCAACACACCCTCACGTTTTGCTTGTAGGCGATCCGCTTACAAGCTCACTGACTTGTCAACACTAACGCACTTTTTGGAAGCCGGGATCTTCTGGGCTGCATCCGACAGCGTGGCCAGCACGGTACTTGACGGGATGACGTTAGGATCCAAGACGACTTCGGTCGCCGGCGTCCGGCCGTAAGTAGTCAAGGTCCAGATACCTGATTCTTCATCCTCATTCGCTACCCAGTCGACGTCATTCACGGATACGCAGGGGTCAGTAGTGGGTCCGGGAACTTCGACACCGCAACGCAAGACAACTTTTGACGGGTCGCCCCAGGCCGAGGTTGCCTGCGAGGTCGTTGAACGACGCTCGGCATCATCGATGGCTTCGGGCAGGACAACCATCATTTCCGCACAAAGCGGGTTGGCTGCGTCCGGGGCAGCATCCACGGAAGCGACTGATGCGCAGCCTGCAAGTACTGGTAGTAATAAAGTACCGCTCATCACCAATGCCGAAGTTTGAGCAAGTTTTCGGTTAAGTTTTGGTGACAGTCGGGCTTTCAAGCTGATTTTAGACACGTTATAAGACTACATCGGCACTCTGAAAGATAGGATGTACAGAGTTGAAACTGTGAAAGGTAGCAAATGTCCTTTGAAGAGCACCCAGCGCGACCGCGCAAAAAGAAAAAGCGCACCGGGCGAGCCATCGTCTTAAGCGTGCTTGCCCTCGTCATGGTCGCGGCGCTTGTTGCCGCCGGTTACCTTTGGAACCTTGGCAGAACTTTCGACTCTGAAAGCCAGACGATTACGGATGCCTTCCCCGCGGAAGAAACTCGTCCTGAAGTCAATGACGAGTCCAAGGACGCCGTCAACATCCTGCTGCTCGGAAGCGATACTCGCGCAACTCGTGAGGCGGATGAGGACAGCGAAGACTTTGGTACCCTGCCTAACGGTGGCCGCTCAGACACCATGATGCTGGTTCATATTCCTGCAGACCGCGAGAATGTGTTTGTCACCTCCGTCATGCGCGACACCTGGCTTGATATTCCGGGCGTAGGCACTGCCAAGATCAACCGCGCTTTTGCCAGCGGTGGAGTGCCCAAAGCAGTCGAAACCCTTGAGGGGCTCTTTGGCGTTCGCATTAACCACGTCGCGTCCGTCGATTTCGAAGGATTCAAGGGTCTAACCGACGCAGTGGGCGGAGTTACCGTCAATAACCCGCGAGGCTTCAAGCAGTCAATTGTTAATGGCATGTACTTCCCAGAGGGTGTTCAAACCCTGGACGGTGAACAGGCACTGGCATTTGTCCGTGAACGCAAGTCCTTCCCAGGCAGCGACTACGAGCGCGTCAAGAACCAGCAGCTTTTCGTCAAGGCTTTGCTTGGTCAGTTGATGTCCAAGGAAACCCTGACCAACCCGGGTAAGGTCTCTGAAGTTGTTTCTCAAATTGCACCGTTCATTGCAGTTGATGAAACTCTGGATTCTGGCAAGGTTGCCTCTTACGCTTCCTCCATGCTGAACCTGCGTTCGAACGATATGGAATTCTTCACCCTTCCTAACAAGGGCCCGGGACGTTCGGCCGACGGACAGTCAATTGTCATTCCGGATATGGAAGTGATTGAGAAGTTTGGCAAGGCACTGCAAGAAGACAAGATGGCAGAGTTCGTAGAAAATACTGACCTGTCACGATAACTCCACTGAAGGACCAACTTTCCATGACTCCCCAAAAACTCGATACCTCGGTGCGTGCCATCAGAGAATGGCTCGCACGGAGTGTCAAGAGTCTCGGGAACCATTCTGACCGGCTCAATGCCATCAACGTTTTCCCGGTAGCAGACGGAGATACGGGCAGTAACCTGTATCTGACTGCACGGGCAGGTCACGATGCAGTGAGTAAACTGGAAAGCGACGACATCGGTGGCTTCTTAGAAGTTGCCGCGCGCGCGTCAATGGAATCGGCGCGCGGCAACTCTGGAACCCTGTTGGCTGTATTCCTCAGCGGCCTGAGTGAACCGTGGGTCGGTTACGAGCGGCTTACCGCGCCGCTGCTAGCCCTTGGGCTTGAACGTGCCAAGGTGCGCTCATGGTCAGCACTTAGCGAACCAGTCGAAGGCACCATGCTCTCCGTGATCAACGCCATCGCGTTGGCCGCAGGCTCAACCCTTGCTCACTTGAAGTGCGATTTAGAAAGCCGTGCAGCGTTGGACACGGTATTGACCCAGATGAGCCAAGCGGCTCGATTGGCAGTGAAGGGAACTGAAACAGAGCTCCCGTCCCTCGTTGAAGCCGGTGTAGTAGATGCGGGCGCGGTGGGCATGCTGATCATCATCGATGAACTTTGCGCTGCTATTCGAAGCGACGCCACTGATTTTGAGTCCTACGAGAAATTCCATGGCTATCAGGTCCAGGATCCGCATGTTCATCTGAACAATGACACTGAGACCGGCGTCGAAGTCATGTGCACTGTCTCTCTGGACGCATTAGGCGCTGCTACTCTGCGCGGTCAGCTAGATGCCATGGGCAATTCCGTGATCATGTCACCGGTAAACCAGCTTGAAGAAGACACCTACCGTTGGCGCGTACATGTGCATGTCCCGGAGTCTGAAAAAGCCTTGGACCTGATCAAGAAATACGGTGACCCAGTGAATATCAGCGTCACCGATCTGTGCACCCACGATGGCTGAAACAACGCTGACCACGTTTGAGAATGCAGAACTCTCAACATTCCTCGGAAATAAGAACGCCACCGCGCTGGAAAAGGCATTCGGCTACAGCACAGTGGGGGAGTTCCTCTGGCATTTTCCGCGGCGCTATGTCGAAGTAGGCGAACTTACGCCAATTTCAGAGCTTCCCTTTGACGAGCACGTCACCGTTGTGGCCCAGGTGGTCAACGTTAGCCAGCGACAGATGCACTCGCGTCGCGGTTTCATTTTTGAAGTGACCGTTAGCGATGAACTCAGTGCAGGCGGCCAAGAGCTGAAGATGACCTTCTTCAATGGTTACCAAGCCCGAACGGACCTGGATATTGGAACTATTGCAATGTTCAGCGGCAAGGTTGGCTGGTACCAGGACCACCTGCAGCTGAGCCAGCCCGAATACGCGATCCTGGATGAGGCATCACAAGCGGATCCGCGCCCTATCCCGATCTATCCGGCCTCGGCGAAGATGCCGAATAAGCGCATCAGGGATTTGATGGCGTTGTTGATGGAAGAATTCACAGATCAGAATCTTCCTGAATTTCTTCCAGCAGACCTCCTACGCACCCATCATTACCCAGTACGCCATCAAGCGTTCTTGGATCGACATTTTCCCAAAGAAATCAAGCAGGCTTACGTCGCTCGACAGCGCTTGGCCTTTGAAGAAGCCTTCATGCTGCAGCTGGCATTAGGGGAACGCGGTCGCCAGCTGGGAGCGCAGAAAGCTATCCCGCGTCCACAGGTGACAGGACGACTGGCCGATAAATTTGATGCCATCCTGCCGTTTACCCTCACTGAAGACCAGCTCCTTGTCGGAGAACAAATCTCTGCCGATCTGGCACAGCCACATCCGATGCATCGATTGCTGCAGGGAGAGGTGGGCTCCGGCAAGACCATTGTCGCGCTACGTGCCATCTTGCAGGTGATCGATGCCGGAGGTCAAGCAGCACTCCTTGCACCGACAGAAGTCCTGGCCGCACAGCACTATGCGTCTATCAAGAAGATGCTTGGCAACCTTGCAGAACCCGGATTGTTCGGCGAAGGCGAAGGAACTGGAGTCGCGCTCCTGACAGGTTCGGCAAAAACTGCACAGCGTCGTGAAGCTCTATTAGGTATTGCCAGCGGTGAAACAGGACTGGTGATTGGGACGCATGCCCTGCTGGGCGATCAGGTGCAATTTGCTGAACTTGGCCTAGTCGTCGTGGATGAGCAACATCGTTTTGGCGTTGAACAGCGCGATGCCTTGCGGGCTAAGGCGGCCGGCTCTGTTCCGCATACACTGGTCATGACCGCTACGCCGATCCCGAGAACCGTCGCTATGACCGTGTTCGGCGATTTGGACACGTCGACAATCAAGCGCATGCCCGCCGGGCGCGCACCGATCCAAACGCATATTGTTCCCATGCAGCTGACCGGTTTCCGGGACAGGTTGTTCTCAAGGATCATTGAGGAAGTCGGGAAGGGCCACCAAGTCTATGTGGTGTGTCCAAGAATTTCGGACACGACAGCGGAACAAGGCGTTCTCCTAGCGACCTATGAAGATTCTGCCGGACAAACCATGAGCGTCGAAGCCATGCAGGAGTTGCTGGGTGGGATGCCTGAATTTGTTGGGATACGTACCGAAGCGCTGCACTCGCAACTGGATGCAGCAGTCAAGCAAGAAACCATGGATTCCTTTGCACGTGGCGAAATTGACGTGCTGATTTCTACGACTGTCATTGAAGTCGGTGTTGACGTTCATAATGCGACGTTGATGGTGATCATGGACGCTGAGCGCTTTGGCATCTCGCAGCTCCACCAGCTGCGTGGCCGCGTAGGCCGTGGCGGATTTCCCGGGACGTGCCTCATGACCACATGGTTGGACGCGGACCATCCGTCGGTTGGACGTTTGAAGACGATCGAGTCAACAATCGATGGCTTTGAGCTAGCCGAAGCAGACTTGGCGGAACGCAAAGAAGGAAACATCCTCGGCGTTCAGCAATCGGGTAGCCGATCGTCGTTGCGGGAACTGAGCATCATCAAGGATCGCTCGCTCATTGAGCGGGCTAGAACCGATGCGGGTCTCCTCCTTGCCGATGGCAACTGGGGACGTCATCACCCCGGACTCCTGGTGGCTGCCGGGAATTGGCTTGATGAGTCCACCAAAGAATATTTAAATAAGAACTGATTGAAGGTAGATCTAGGCAATGAGCCGAATAATCGCTGGAGCCGCTGGCGGGCGTCCACTGAAGTCCGTACCTGGTGATGCAACACGCCCTACAACGGACCGGGTCAAAGAGGCTCTCTTCTCCCGTTTGGAAAGCTGGGATATCCTCTCTGGCGCACGAGTACTGGATCTCTTTGCAGGATCAGGGTCGCTAGGCGTCGAGACAGCCAGCCGCGGGGCGCGGCAGGTTGTTCTGGTAGAAAAGGCGCCCAAAGCGGTCTCTGTTTGCCAGCAAAATGCGGCACTGGTGAATAAGGTTCTGAAGACCGATACCGTTACGGTTCAGCGCGGGAGTGTTGATAGCGTCCTCGATGGGTATTACAACGCGGTTTCGGGAGTGCCCAGCAAGACCTTTGACGTGGTCTTGCTGGATCCTCCTTACCCGCTGACTGAAGAAGAACTAGCTGTCACGCTCGAGAAGATATCCAGAATCCTAGCTGAAGATGCCACCGTGATCGTCGAGCGTTCCGGTCGTTCACCAGAACCAACATGGCCGAGCGCCATGGAGAAGTTCGCCGACAAGAAATACGGCGAAACGCACCTATGGTTTGCAGAACCCATCTAGATCCATCGAATGGCGAACCTCTGACGGGTGTGGTCCCGCTGCCTGGCATTGGAGTATTAGATCGTCCCGGAATCGTTGGCGGGACGCTGTCAATATCAAGTTCCCGGGGAAGCGCTTGGTAAACATTTCCGGACTTGAACTCAGCATCACGAATTCAAAGCTGGAACCTGCTGCCTCAACTTGAGAACAAGTGAAATCCAAGGGAGGATCATCGCCAATGTTCACAAACAGCAATCCGTCGTTGGCCAATGAATTCTTGAGTTCTGCGTAGTAGCCGTCGGTGGTGAGGTGTTCTGGTGCGTCCGGCCCAGAGAAGATATCCAGTACGATGACGTCAAACTTTTCATCGACCAGTTGTTCGGCAAGCACGCTCCTTGCATCGGCAACAATTGGGGATAGATCGCAGCCTTGAGGCAAAGGCAGATGCGTGAGAACGAAATCAAGAAGTTCCCGCTCAATGTCTACAGCTACGTGAGTACTCGACGGATAAACCACACTCGCCCAGCGAGCCAGAGTCAAAGCGCCTGCGCCGAGATGCAGCATCTTCATTGGACGCTCCTCTGGGCGCAGGACCTTCAGATGATTGGCAATGCGCGCGAGATATTCGTAGAAGACTTCTTCCGGATGCGAAAGATTGACATGCGACTGGGGCGCGTCGCCGATGGCGAGTATTTTTGACCCGGGGACCAAGTCATCGTCGTAAATCGTGGCGTGTTCCTGGACGAAACCAAGCCACCGTTTAGCCAGCTTTCGTGTCAATTGGAGAGCACCTCTGGCAGGCGCTGCAATCGCTGAACTGCATCGGAAATCACGTCAGGCTTTTTGCAGAAGGCGAAGCGCAGCAGGCCCTGGTAGTCATTTCGGTTTTCGGGATGGACAAAGGCCGACATCGGTATCGCCGCAACTCCGAGGTGCTCGGGCATCATTCGTGCTACTTCAGCAGCATCATTCAATTCAAAGCCACGTACATCAGCAACCAAGAAGTAGGTACCCTTTGGGCGAATCACCGGGATGCCAGCTGTTTCCAGACCTGATGCGAGAATTTCTCCCGACTGTCCGAGATCGGCGGCGAAGCGCTCGAAGAAGGCGTCTGGAAGTTGCAGGGCTTTCGCTACTGCCGGTTGGAACGCTGGGCCCGAGGAGTAGGTCAGGAACTGTTTCACTGTACGGACAGCAGTGATCAGTTGGCGAGGACCGGTTGCCCAGCCTACTTTCCAGCCAGTAAAGGAGAAAGACTTGCCCGCTGAAGAAATGGTGATGGTTCGCTCTGGTCCACCGGGCAAGCTCGCGATGGGAACATGTCGCACACCGAAAGTCAGATGTTCATAGACCTCATCGGCGATGATGATGCAGTTGTGCTGATGCGCCAGGGCAATGATTTCTTGGAGCACTGAAACATCTAATACGGTGCCAGTTGGATTATGGGGATTATTCACGAGGATTACCCGCGTCTGGTCAGTGACTGCACGTCGAAGGTCATCCAAATCGGGTTCGAAATTCGGAGCCTTGAGCTGAACGACCTTATGCACAGCGTTGGTCAACCCAATCATGGCTGCATAGGAGTCGTAGTAAGGCTCAAAGGTCACAACTTCATCGCCAGGTTCCAGGAATGCCAGCAGAGAAGCGGCGATGGCTTCAGTTGCGCCTGTGGAAACGACAATCTCAGTCTCCGGGTCAAGCTTCAACGAATAGAACCGTTCCTGATGCGCAGCGATAGCTTCGCGGAGGTTCAGGGTCCCTGAACCTGGTGCGTATTGGTTAGCGCCATTTTGAATTGCGTCGATGGCAATTTGCTTGATTTCTGGTGGACCCTCGGAATCGGGAAACCCCTGGCCTAGATTGATGGCCTTGTGGTGATTCGCTAATGCGGTGATTTCTTCAAAGATCGTCACTCCGGGCTGTCCATTGGAATCTAGTAGGTTGGCACCATATGCGGTTCGCTGCCATGGAGTGAATTCAATGCTCATGAGTCCATTATCATCTCGTACAGAGGAACGAGGGTATTAAGTCATGGAATCTTTACGAGACATTCACACCAGATCGCTAATTTGACATGAGTTCTTGATAGATTCAGTTCATGCGAAGAGCGGTATGCCCGGGTTCTTTTGACCCAATTCATAATGGACACGTCGAAATCATTGCGCGTGCGGCGAGCCTTTTTGATGAGGTGATCGTGGCAGTGTCCACGAATTACTCCAAGAAATATCGCTTCAGCGAAGACGAACGAGTCGCCATGGTAGAAGAAACTGTCGGTGGACTGCGTGGGGTTTCCGCTGTGCCGATGGGCCAGGGGCTGCTAGCTGATTTCTGCAAGGAGCAGGGAGCGGAAGCAATCGTCAAGGGATTGCGTAGCACTGTTGACTACGCCTATGAGATTCCCATGGCCACGATGAATCGGCATCTGACAGGTGTTGAAACGGTCTTCCTTCAGGCTGATACGCGATACACGCATCTTTCCTCATCTCTGCTCAAGGAAGTACAGGCTCTTGGCGGGGACGTTGATGAGTACTTCCCGCGCGCTGTAATCAAGAGGCTTACTCATCCGTAGGTAGTTGCGCAATACTGTCGCCATTAACTAATCCGAAGATAGGGGATTCAACACTATGTCTGCACCTCGCGCTATTACCAAAGCGGTCATTCCGGCAGCCGGTTTAGGGACACGTTTCCTTCCTGCAACGAAGGCAATGCCAAAGGAAATGCTCCCAGTCGTCGACAAGCCAGCGATTCAATACGTTGTCGCCGAAGCTGCTCGTGCTGGGCTTAATGATGTCCTGATGATTACCGGACGAAACAAGCGCGCTCTTGAAGACCATTTTGATCGTGTTCCGTCACTGGAAGCGTCTTTGGAAGCGAAGGGTGATACGAAGAAGCTCGCGTTGGTGCAAGATGCCACTGCGTTGGGGGATATCCATTATGTACGGCAACGCGATCCTCGCGGGCTGGGTCATGCAGTCTTATGTGCCAAGCAACATGTAGGGGATGAACCATTTGCGGTTCTTCTCGGTGATGACTTGATCCATGAAGATGATGACTTGCTTTCTTCCATGATTGACATTCAAAAGTCGACTGGCGGTTCAGTTATTGCTCTGATGGAAGTTGATCCGAAACAAATCAGTGCTTATGGATGTGCAGATGTGTCCCCGGTAGAGGATGCCGACTACGTCAAAGTTAATGGATTGGTTGAGAAACCGAGCGTTGAAGAAGCACCGAGTAATCTAGCTGTCATTGGACGTTATTTACTGCATCCCCGTGTATTCGAGATTCTGAAGCACACGGCTCCCGGTAGGGGCAATGAAATTCAGTTAACGGATGCTCTACAAGAGTTGGCGACTGCCGACGGGGAGGGAGCTGGTGTGCACGCTGTAGTTTTCCGAGGTCGGCGTTACGACACAGGCGACAAACTAAGTTATCTGCAAGCGAACATTGCCCTTGCTGTGGAGAACGAAGAACTCGGGGCCAACTTGAAGACTTGGCTGAAGAATTTCGTTAGAACTCTAGAAGACTAGTTCTTGACCTAGGCTACTCAGGATAATCACATTTATCTTGGGTAGTCTTTTTCATTGCGCGAAGTCACCCAGGCTGCCGTTGACCTTGGGGGATCGTTGCCCGGTGGAGTAGGAATGAGAATAGTGCAAGACCAAGATTCAGTCTTTTTGTCGCGGAGCGCGCGGACTCGATCTGAACGTCGGAAAAAGAAGAGAACACAAGGCATCGTCGTGTCTGTAGTTGTAGTGCTCCTGGTGGCAGTGCTCAGCACCGGCTATGTTCTTTTCGATTTGCAGCGCCAGTTCAACACGAAATCTAATACCGTGGATTTAGGATTTTCAGACGCCGAGGAGCAAGCTCGTCCGATCAAAGATCCTGAAGATAAGTCCATGAATGTCTTATTACTGGGCGTCGATCATGCAGATGAAGGTACTGCCGATGCTCAAGCTCTTGATGGGGCAGTTTCACAACGTAGCGATTCAATGATGCTTGTTCATATCCCGGAAGACCGCTCACAGGTCTACGTTATGTCGATGGTTCGAGACATGTATGTGGAGATTCCGGGGCATGGAATGAACAAGCTCAATGCCGCGATATCGCTTGGCGGGGTTCCTCTGTTGATGCAAACGATTGAAGGACTCTTCAGCACCAAGCTTGATCATGTAGCCATGGTTGATTTCGAAGGGTTCCGTGAATTATCGACTGCTCTCGGTGGTGTGACTGTAAATAATGAGATCCCATTCACGGCAAACGACACGGACTACTTCTACCCAGCCGGCGACATCACGCTGGAAGGCGACCGCGCACTTCGGTTTGTGCGCGAGCGAAAGTCGTTTACCAATGGTGATTACCAACGTGTCGCGAATCAACGCAAGTTCATCGCTGCAGCAGCAAATCAGGTGCTCTCATCAGGAACATTAACTAACCCTGTCAAGCTGTACGAAATCGTCGACAAGGTTTCTCCCTATCTCACCTTTGACGACAACTTTGATGCCGCAACCTTGGTCGGACTGGGTTTGCAACTCAAAAACGTGGACACGGAGAATATGGAGATGTTCACCATGCCAACTGCTGGAACATCGACTAGTGCAGACGGGCAATCAATAGAATTGGCAAGCGAACTCGCTGTTGCTCAAATTAGCGAAGCTTTGCAAGGCGATGCCATGGCTGACTACCTTCGCGAAAACCCGCCTGAAACACCGTAAGTAGTAGATGTGGGATGTACTACACCAAGCTGAAGAGCGAAAGCCAGAAGAACAGCTCTCCATCTACTAGACTTTGTACATCTATGCTTAGCCGATAATGCATCAAGAAGCATTCGAACAAGAGGACATAATTCGCATGACAGTTGCAGATGAGGCCGAAAAATACGGCTTGCACCGTGTTGGTGCAAGACCAACATTGGTCAACTATCTGAAGCAGACATGGCAACGCCGCGAGTTCATTTATGAGCTGGCTAAAGCACGCGTCCAATCGCAGAACCAGCGAAATCGCCTGGGGATGGTATGGATCGTAATCAAGCCGACATTCAATGCTTTGGTGTACGGATTTGTCTTCGGCATCTTGCAGGGCGGCGCACGAGGTGTCGATTTCCCCGTTTATGTCGTGATCGGCGTTTTCCTTTTCGAGTTCTTCTCAACCTCGATGAACGGCGGAGCCAAGTCGATCACGGGGAATGCGGCTTTGGTGCAATCTCTTGCCTTCCCACGATTATCTCTGCCTGTCGCTCAGGTTACCCAGAACTTGCTGACTCTCATGCCAATGATCGCAGTGATGTTCATTTACGCTCTGATTCTTGGTACCAGCCCTAAGTGGACTTGGTTTGGGATTATACCGATCCTTGCAATCTTTACTGTTTTCAACCTCGGAGTCGCGTTAATTTGTGCTCGCATCACTGTGCACGTCCGTGACTTCTCGAACGTGTTACCCATGATTGGCCGCGTTCTGTTTTACACCTCAGGAGTGCTTTTCAGCGCAGAACGACTTCTGAATCATTGGCCCTGGATGATTGCAATCTTCGACATACATCCGATATATCAGACCCTGCAATTGGCTCGTGGATTCATCATGGATCATGCTGAGTATGACCCGCAGGCATGGTGGGTTATATCCGTTTGGGCAATTTTCATGCTTATCGCTGGGTTGATCTTCTTCTGGAAGGCCGAAGAAAGGTACGGACGTGCGAATTAGTTTCGATGATCTGATTAACCCGCAGCTGCATCCTGAGTACGAGCCAGCGCCTATATTCTCAGATGACACCTCCTTCATCGATGTTGTGACGCCTGACCAAGTCGAGTCGCAGTCGATTACTGTGGATTCGTCAAGGCAGCCTGTCGTCATCGTCGATAATCTGCATGTGAAGTATGAGGTGTTTGCAAGTGGCAAGGCAATTGGAAACGCAGGCGCCCGCCGCCTTCTCCAACCAAAGCTCAGAGGTGTTCGAACAGTTCATGCGCTCAAGGGAATTTCCTTCGTCGCCTATGAAAATGAATCAATCGGTGTAATTGGTTCGAACGGCTCGGGCAAATCCACGTTGCTTAGGGCCATCACTGGACTGACTCCGCCATCGGATGGCGCAGTATTCGCTCGTTCACGCCCCAGCCTACTTGGCGTAGGCGCAGCTTTAATCCCCGATCTTTCAGGCGACAAGAACATTACCCTAGGCGGGTTGGCGCTTGGATATAGCCGCGCTGAAGTCGAGAAGATGCGGGAAGAGATTACGAAATTTGCCGAGCTCGAAGAGTTTATCGACCTCCCAATGCGTACATATTCTTCGGGCATGGGCGCAAGGCTAAAGTTCGCGATTGCAGCTTCTAAAAAACATGACATCCTCATTGTTGATGAGGCTCTTGCTGTAGGCGATGCGAAATTCCGAAAGCGCAGTGAGGCCAAAATCCGCGAAATCCGGGATAGCGCGGGTACCATTTTCAATGTTTCCCACTCTATGAATTCCATCAAGGAAACCTGTGATCGTTGCATCTGGATTGAAAAGGGTGTGCAAATGATGGATGGTGACACTGCTTCAGTGATAAAGGAATATCAGAAATTCTTGAAAGCGAAGAAGTAAGGCCCGCATGACTCAACTTCCTGGCGTTTCCTATGTCATGCCCGTGCTGAACGAAGCGGACTACCTTGAAGAAGCGGTAAGTTCGATCTTGGGGCAGGACTATTCTGGCGAGAAGGAACTTGTACTGGCATTAGGGCCCAGTACTGATACAACAAACAACGTTGCCCGACGCCTGGCTGATGCCGACGCAAGAATCGTATTAGTCCATAATCCTCTTGGCAGAACACCCATTGGTCTCAACTTGGCTATTCGGGCGTCTACTTTGCCGATAGTTATTCGCGTCGACGCCCATAGCGAGCTGCCGTCGCACTACACACAACGTGGAATCGAAACTCTTTTTCGCGTGAATGCGCACGACGTTGGGGGACTGATGGACGCAAAAGGGCGTACACCTGTCCAGCGAGGAATCGCAGCGGCTTATCATTCGAAGTTTGGTTTTGGCGGACCGGCATATCATTCGGGTGCCCCAGAAGGCCCTGCTGAATCTGCGTACCTCGGTATCTTTCGTCGCGAAGTATTTGAAGAAGTCGGTTACTACAACGAGGAACTATGGCGAGCCCAGGATTGGGAACTCTGCTTGCGTATTCGCCAGGCGGGCCACACCGTTTGGTTCGATCCAGAACTAAAGGTCGGCTACTATCCGCGTGATAGCTTCAAATCCTTGATTAGCCAGTCCAAGGCCTCGGGGACTTGGCGAGCAGAAATTGCGCGGCGCTTCCCTGAAGGTAAGTCGTTGCGCCACGATGTTCCACCACTATTGCTTTTGGGGGTTGCAACGGGACTAGCGGCAACTGTAATTGAGCCGCTAGTTCGCGAAGCAGCCCCAACCGGTGTGAGCGTAGTTTTGAACTTGGCCAAGGCCGTACCTGCGGTCTATGCAGCGATCGCGTTGGCTGCGGGGCTGACTAGCAACGCAAAAGGATTGAAAGACAAGTTGCTGGCAGCATGTGCTTTCCCCGCAATCCATTTGCCTTGGGCTTTTGGATACATCAAGGGTCGTTTTTGCGGGGCAGCCGGCACTGTCGACAAAGGGCGCGTTAGGTAATCATGGTTGAACGTCCAAAGAATCCAACGCTCGAACAACTGCGTGCGGTCTGCCAACCTCCGGAAGTCCGTGCGCGTAAGAATGCCGAGCACTGGACAGCTGAGCTGTACCTGCGCCATATCTCCATTTACCTCACCGCAATACTGGTGCGCACGCGTATCAGTGCCAATGGCGTTACCGGCTTGATGATTCTTGCGGGTTGGTTCATGTCTCTAGCGCTGTTGATCCCTGGCATCTGGGGACCGTTGCTGGCAGTAATCTTGTCGCAGCTCCAGCTGTATTTTGACTGTTCTGACGGAGAAGTCGCACGTTGGAGGGGAACTCAATCTCCTCGCGGTATTTTCATTGACATGGTTGGGCACCACACAACAGAGGCGCTGATCCCAATTGCTTTGGGCTACCGAGTCTTCAGAGAACTATCTGCGGATGATTCCTCAGTTGAGCAGGCCTGGCCTACACTGTTCATGGCCGCTTGCCTGTCGGTTCTTCTGGTCCTGAACCGTTCGCAGTCACTCATGGTTCATGCGGCCAGAGGCATGGCGGGTCTCGGGAAATTGCCGGATACTGCCGCCGCCAGATCTGTTCCAACAATTTCATTCGTTGGAAAGCTGCGTTCCTTGGCTCGCTTCTTGCCATTCCATAAGCTACTGCACGCAGTGGAACTATCGCTGATCATTCTTGGATGCTCAATTATCTCCGTAATCGTTGGTATTCCAGGAGTCGCTGAAAAGTGGATGATCTGGATCCTGTTGCCTGCATGCGTCTTGGTGAACTTTGGGCATTTCCTTTCCAATATGGCCTCGTCCCGACTCAAAGCATAGTTTGACCTAATTCCGTATATCCCACCGCCTTAGAGGACAAATGCCTGCAGAGATCAAGCCAACCATCGGCGTAGTTGTGTTGACCATGGGTAACCGCCCGGTTGAGCTCCGACGCGCCCTGGAATCTTTGCTGGCCCAACGCTCAGTGCTGATTGACGCTGTAGTCGTAGGCAACGGATGGGATCCTACGGATATCCCTGAAGGGATCAAGACTCATTTTCTTCCAGAGAATTTGGGCATTCCGGCCGGCCGGAATGCTGGAGTGAACCAGGTAAATGGCGAATACTTGTGCTTCCTCGATGACGATTCATGGTTCATCGATGATGACTTCTTGATTACGGCTGTCGAACGGTTCAAGCATTACCCTCGCATGGGGCTGTTGCAGCCGCGCATCACTGATCCGGAAAACGAAGAACAGAATCCACGACGTTGGATCCCGCGATTGAAAAAACGAACGGCAGTTGAACCAAGCAAAGTTTTCCACGTGGGTGAAACTTGCCTAGTTACTACCCGTAGAATTTTTGATTCCACCGGTGGCTGGGCAGGGGGATTCTGGTACGCGCATGAAGGCATCGAACTTGCCTGGCGTGTATGGGACACCGGCACTTACGTCTGGTATGCCGGCGACATGCAGATTGGCCATCCAATCGTGGATCCACGACGCCACGACGAGTTCTATCGTTTGAATGCCCGAAACCGGGTGTGGCTGGCTCGCCGTAACTTGCCCGTGCCGCTGCGTTGGATCTATCCAACAACCTGGATGCTCATTGAGTGCTTGCGGCTGCGACACAACAAAAGCGCTGTGTCCCAGTACATAGCCGGATGGCGGGCAGGTTGGACCGGCAGCCCCTGGTACCGTGAACCACGGCCTAAACTTAGATGGAAAACAATAGTTCGCATGACCCTCGCGGGTCGTCTGCCTATTATCTAACGACGAATACAAGTGAGCGCCACTAGCTGAGCAAGCGAAGCTATTACCTTACTTCGAAAGGGACCCATGACTAAAACTGTTTTGACGTACGGAACTTTTGACCTGTTCCATATCGGCCACCTGAATATCCTGAAGCGTCTTAAGGAGAAGGGCGACCGCCTGGTTGTTGGCGTATCCACTGATGAGTTCAACGCCATCAAGGGCAAGAAGCCTGTAGTTCCTTTCGAACAGCGTCTCGAGATCGTCCAGGCCATCAAATACGTAGACCTCGCCATTCCCGAAGAGAACTGGGAACAGAAACGTACTGACATCAAGAAGTACGATGCAAAGGTCTTCGGCATCGGCGAAGACTGGAAGGGCAAGTTTGACGACCTCGGTGATGAGGTCGAAGTTGTCTACCTTCCACGTACCTCCGGTATCTCGACAACCGAAATGAAACGTGTCCTGAGCGAGTTCGATGAGCGACATGTCACGTCGTTAAAGAACACATTGGACACTTTGAGCCAGATCGTAAAGGAACTGAGCTAGTAAACTCGTTTGGTTGTAAGTTGTTGTTTTCGAGATTTGAAAGTACTCATGGCTAGCGAGCACATCACAGACTCCATCAAGTCCAGCGTAAAGGGCGCCCTGCAAAAAGTGGGGCGACGTCCGGAAGCAAAACGGATATCCCGTCTGATGGGGCTAACCGGTCGTCCGTCGGCCAATGTGAATGTTGGTGTATCCAATATTCCGGTACCAGGATCTGTAGCGGTTTACTTCGGAGATGGCGCTGACAAGATCTATCAGGTGACTCAGTGGCTTCCGGTGCTTGAAGAACTGCATGAGAAAGAAGAAGTACTGCTGGTCTTCCGTACTTTGAGTGCTTTCAAAGCGGCGGAGAAATTTACAGACCTGCCACAGATCTATGTACGCCGATTGACCGATCTCATGGATCTTTATGATGACAATGACCTGAAGCTGGTCATATACACCAACAATTCGCGCACGAATTTCCAGTCCCTGGATCACCCAAGGCTTGTTCACGTGCATGTAAACCATGGTGAGAGCGACAAACTCTCGATGGTTTCGAATAAGGCCAAGGCCTACGACAAGGTTTTTGTCGCAGGCCCTGCAGCCATCAAGCGCCACGAGGCAATGTTGATTGACTTCGAGTTCAACAAATTAGAAGTCACCGGTCGTCCGCAGCTGGATATCAACTTCGAACTCGAATTGGAACCAAGCGAGAAGTTCGATGTCATGTATGCGCCGACGTGGGAAGGGGAAAACGAAGACAACAACTACACCTCGTTGGACAAATACGGTGTTGCCATTGTCGAGTCATTATTGGAGAACCCTTCTTGGCGCGTCGTCTACAAGCCGCACCCACGAATTCAGGAAAGCAATACTCCTGGCGTTGCTCAGGCACACGCACGCATTCTGGAAATGATCGAAGCTGCCAATGAAGCCGGCGCAGAGCACGTGATATCCGAACAGGGCAATATCTTGGCCATGTTCGAGTCGATCGATGCGCTGATTACCGATGTTTCCAGCGTAGGCCTGGACTACCTGTACCTCCACCCGGGCAATCCGTTAGTCATTTCCGACCGACGTAGTAACCGCGAAATTCTTCACCGCGATGCACCCGTTGCGCAGGCCTGCCACGTGGTAGACCAAGATAGCGTGAAGAACGTTGGAGACCTGCTCGCCGATGCACTGACTCGTGACGGACACAAGGATCAGCGCATTGAAATGCGCCAGTTCTACTTTGGCGACCTGAACCGAGGCGATTCAACTAAGCGATTCCAGGACGTCATTCAGAAGCTGATTGTTGAACGTCAAGGAAAGCTGGAGAACTTCCGGGGTTGGCACAGCTAGAGGTCCGCTGACTCCTTGGTCCCGATTCGTACCATACGAATTGGGACCAATTGCTTTAAGCGCCAGATAATGACAACGCTCCAGTCGAGGCAGACTCTATGGCCATTTGCAGGTGTCCGTGGCGGTTTCAAACTGATTTGAGCGCCCATGGGCGGTAATCTTAGACTGTGGATCACATGAAATGACGGCCACTGCCGTGTGGTGCTAGCGGCCTATTCATGTTGTACACGCGCGATTTCCAGGCTGTTCCGCTGAAAGACTGACGCGGGGGATAACAGCTAAAACATTGAAGGACACTATTCGTGGCAGTTGAAATTCGAGCTATGCAAGACTTGGCGCAGTCAGCGATGCAGACTTTGCGTACCCAGCGGTTAAAGCGCAAAAAGTATCGCTACTACAGCGGCTACCAAGAGCTGAACCTTGCAATTCGTGATGAAGTTCTGCATCTGGACGCTAGCGTTGCCCATCCCGTGCAATCCGTTTCGGTATTACACGGTAGCCACATCGTTCTTTCTGTTGCGCCACTTACGTCTGATCTAGTCAAAATCGGTCACGATGAATCCCATCGAATCTATGCTGAGATCTCTCTGGATCCCCTTCTTGATCGGTGGCAAGACTATCGCGAACTCGCTTCCAGCAACGAAGAGCCGGAATCCAGCGTTCCTGATTCGGATGACGCAGATGACAACCAAGTGACTCTGGAAAATGACCTGTACGCCGGTACGGTTCGTCTTGCACTGACCTTCAGCTCCGAATTCGATCAATTGCCTCCGGGAATCGCATGGTTGCAGCTAACTGAAGACGGTGAATTGCTCAGGCGCAAAGAGGTCCGGGAACGGATCGACGCCGGGGAACTAATCCTCAACGGCCCTGTTATCGCCCACCGTATTCTGGGGCGGTTCTCGTCGACTACTTTTAGCCATGACACGGTCTATAATTCAGGCGAACGCAGCGTAGGACTTTATATCAATAAGAAGGCCGAAGTGGCTTTGGCCCTGAACCGTCCTCTACGCTTCAAATATCGAATTCGTACTGACATCACCCGGATCCACGACGGCATGCTGTCGTTGGGCGGAGTTCTGGAAACGCAGAGCGACCGGTTGTCCTCAGTCACTTTGCAACTGGTTGGACGTAAATCGGAATTTGCAGTTGAAGTTCCAGCGGAGCTGGTTTTCGACGAAAAGCATGCAGCAAAGCGCTTTGGACGTGCTATCTACAGCTGGTCAGCAACCCTGGATTTCAAATCTGCTGACTGGGAGGCGATCGATCGTGGCGATAACTACGATCTCTATCTGCTGGCGACTTCGAATTCCAGCGGTGAGCTTGCACGCATTCGAGTGACTCGTACCCCGTTTGCCGTGCGCAGCACGACGCGTGCAGATGCGGTGACAATCGGTGAAAAGACTCTAGCGATTTCTCCGTATTTCACCTTCAAAGCAAAATCAACATCGGTGATTCTGGAAGTGTTCGACAAAGAAGCCTTTGCCGTACTTGCTAACGCTAAACAGCGCAGTTTCCCAATCAGCCAGCCATCGGATTCGAAGCCGATTTGGATCGTCGGCGAACTATCCTACAAGGCTCAGGACAACGGGCTGCATCTGTTCAAATACCTGCGCAAAGAACGCCCAGATATTGATGCATACTATGTCATCGATGAGAAAGCTCCCGATTTGCGGAATTTCGATTCCATGGATCACGTCGTTTTCCATGGCAGCAAAGAACATTTTGAATTGGCTATTCGTGCGCAACGAGTCATCGGCACGCACCATGCCGATTACTTGTACCCAACAAGGCACCATAGCTTCTCCTCGCGTTGCCGCGCTACTCGGGTGTTCTTGCAGCATGGCGTCATGGGAACCAAATGGATGGTTCCCAACTACGGCAAGAATTCACCTGGCTTTGCGACGGACCTTTTCATGGTTTCCTCTGAGCGCGAGAAGCAGTACATCGTTAAGGACTTCCTCTACTCGCCTGGCGAAGTCAAGGTCACCGGGCTATCGCGGTTCGATTCCTTGCTGGCGACGGATTTGAGTGTTAACGAGAACATGCTCCTGATCATCCCAACGTGGCGTGATTGGTTGCAGAATGAGGAAGTTTTCCTAGAATCGGACTACCTCGAGCAATGGAAAAACCTGCTTAATTCGGCGGAACTTGCAGAATTAGTCCAGAGGTATGGCCTGGAAGTTGTTTTCTGCCTCCATCCCAACATGATGCAATTCAGGGATCATTTTGCTGGCGCGCCCGCTCGACTAATTGTCCAAGGTGAAATTGACGTCCAGGAACTAATCAAGACCGCGGCAATCATGGTCACGGATTACTCTTCAGTGAACTTTGACTTCAGCTTCCTGCACAAGCCTGTTCACTACTACCAGTTCGATCGCTCTCGCTTCTTGGGACCGAGCGGATCGCATTTGAACTTGGACGACGAATTGCCAGGCCGCATTGCCTTTGACGCAGAAACATTGCTGGATGATCTTTCACGTACCCTGCAACGAGGGAAAGCCATGGAAGACAAGTACCGCCAACGTGCTGACGTGTTCATGACCCATCGGGACCAAAACAATTCGCAACGCATAACGGAAGAAATCGAGCGAGCCGAGCTGCGCGGCAGACCCAACGTTGGCTGGCGTGCCGAATTGCCGGTTAAGTTGAAGAACAAGTTCCGTAGGAACAAGCGGTACTTTGACGTCATGCGCAAGCTATACAAGTTGTACAAGCTTGCTCCCATGGAAGAAGACCTCATCGTCTTCGAATCAGGTCTCGGGAATCAGTACGGCGACTCTCCTCGGTATATTTACGAGGAATTGCTGCGACAAGGTGACACACGTCGCAAGGTATGGGTTTACTCGGGAAAGCACCGCTTCTCCGATCCTTTGACGACTACCGTTAAGCGATTGTCACCGGAATATTTCTGGCACCTCGCACGGGCAAAATACTGGGTGAATAACCAGAGCTTCCCGCACTATGTGAAGCGTCGCGCGAAGGGAGTGTTCCTGCAGACCTGGCACGGAACACCACTCAAGCAGATGGCACTCGATGTTCGCGAAGTTCAAGGCCGCGATGAGGGGTATCTTGAGCGTGTTACACGAGCAACGCGCCAATGGACGCACCTCATTTCGCCTTCTCGCTACACGAGCGAGATCATGCGATCCGCCTATGCATTCTCAGGCGAAGCCGTGGAGCTTGGCTATCCCCGAAACGACATCTTGACCGGTACCGACGTTGCTGAGCAAGAAAAGCGTGTTCGTGATGAGCTTGCAATACCCCCAGGAATCAAGACCGTACTTTACGCGCCGACATTCCGTGACGATGCGGCTTCAAGCCGCGGTAAATTCAGATTCGACCTGCCAATGGATCTGGAGGAGTTCGACCGTCGTTTTGGCGAAGATACCATCTTGATGTTGCGCATGCATGTGCTGGTATCAAATGCCGTGTCGATTCCGGAGAGCCTGCGGCACCGCATTATCGATGTCTCGAGTCATCCAGATATTCAGGAACTGTACCTTGCTTCTGATGTATTGATTACTGATTATTCGTCGGTGTTCTTCGACTACTCGCTGTTGCGACGACCAATTATCTTCTATGCATACGATCTGGAGAACTACCGGGACAATCTGCGTGGTTTCTATTTGGACTACGAGAGTGCGTTGCCTGGCCCAATTGTTGAAGAAGAGAGCGACCTTTGGGATGCACTATCGTCAGCCTTGGCGGGGGCTGATCTGCCAGGGGTGAATCGAGACGAATTCATTGAAAAGTTTGCCCCAAACGATGACGGACATGCTGCGCGACGCGTTGTTGAGCGCTTCTTCAAATAAGGAAGACTCCGCAGCTTATTGAAATTGTGTTGCCGGGCCTCTTGCAGGCCCGGCACCACTATGCTGCTGAAGCTGGCTAGTGATCAGTGACGCTGTCTTCTTGCACTAGCGCCAGCGTTTCTGCAATGAAACGTTGCATGCTGGCACCGGGGGAAACGTCGCCAAAGTAGTAATTCACCAGTCCTCGTAGCTGCGGGTTGCTGCCGGCCAAGGCCTCTCGCGCCAGCCGGCTGATTTCCGTTGCCGATGCAGCTGTAAGGGCAGGCACCTGTTGCAGCGCTGGAGTTTCATCAACGGTAGCCTCGGTGGACACTGGTTGCGTCACGAACATTGGTTTCCCTGTCGCCAAAAAGTCATAAGCAACTGCGGAAATGTCAGTCACGCAAAGGTCGGCAGCTGACCACTGCCAGCCCCAGTGGGCCGAGTCATCGAAAATGAATTGGGCTTTTGAAGTTTCGCTGTGCGCCCTCAGCTGTTTTCGGATTCTTTCTACGCCTTGCCCATAGGGTTTCGCACCCATTCCAGAACGTGGATGGGGACGAAAAATAACGTTGAATCCGCCGTCCTTGATCAGGGCGTCAATTAATTGTTCACCATGGGATAGTACTGAGCCATAATTCATGGAAGGCCGGTCGCCTTCCCACGTTGGGGCATAGAGAAGTGTTGGTAGTTCCTTATTCAGGTTCACCGGCGACGCATAATCCACATCTATTTGCGGACGCCCAATTAACCGGCATCGCAACGAAGCGTCGAAATTGCGCAAGTGATTTACCAGGCGATCTTTAGCTGCTTCACCGGCTGAAAATACATAATCGTAGGCCTTGAGCTGGTTGGACCACATGTAGGCTTTTTCGCTTTCGCCATGGCAGATGAAGACATGATTAGGCGCATTGAACCGCATGATTTGAAAGTTCCGGATATTTTGATTCACGTAGAACACCACACGTAGATCCTGGGATTGCATGAATCGCTCAACATCTACAACGGCGGGGGCGAAGTGAATCGGTAGCGGGCATTCCTTGCGCAGCGACAGTGCAGTATCAGGACTTCGTACGATGATTACCACCGGCACGAATTCTGCCAAGGCTAAAAGCGGTTCGTACCATTGCCTGATCTGGTAGGCGTTGGCCATCTCATCGGGAAAGTGCAGCGCTACCTTGTACCGGTCAGCGTCCACGGGCAGGTGACGTAGTTCTGTGGCGTGGTTCTGAATGAACTTCAGGTGTCGCCGTGTCTCATAGCGCGATTGCACTTTCTTGACGACGCTATTGACGGTTCGTAACACTTTCACAGAGAATCCCTCACCACTTAATTCGAAGCATGACCAAGCATAATTCGCTGGGCAGGCTTTCTTCGGGACGTTTGCTATAAGCCGTTTTGCGTCGCGCTCGCCCGTGGCGTTATTCCGATTCTTCTTCGAAGTCCGCGGCCCGGATTGCAAGGTCGGGAATGTTGGATTAGCAACGCGTGCAAGTAGGGATTGGCAGGTCGTCTACGATATGCTGTGGTGAGTGCAACACCGGCATCGAGCTCTGAAAACTGGTTTCAGTTTGGGAACTTGGCCTACGGCAAGCTAAGATGAAATGTCGGACTATGTTTCTATAGGAGTCATCATTAGCGAAAAGCGTTCTGATCGATCGTCACACGGCGAACTCGATCGCAACTCGCCTCTGGTTTTTTCAACCAGGGAGCTCGGCCGTTCGCCTGGCTCAATGAAAACTCTCAATGAGCAGGTTTCGGCACCCGCAGATGTGGGAAATGCACTCATCGGTATTCGTGGAGGATCTGAGCTTGACTTAGATCTTCGCTTTGAAGCCGTGCATGAAGGAATTCTGGTATCGGGTACCGCTACAGCGCAAATCGCTGGGGAATGTGGACGATGCTTGGAGCCCATCGAGTACGACTTCGAGGCTGATATTCAAGAGCTCTTCTATTATGAAGAGAGCGAAGAATTCGAAGACGATGATGATGTGGATCAGTATTGGGTGGTCGGTGACTTGATTGACATCGATCCGGTAGTACGGAGCGCAGTGGTTACCGCCCTGCCGTTCCAGCCGGTTTGCCGGGAAGATTGCTTGGGGCTCTGCAGTGAATGCGGAATCAGTCTCAACGATGACCCTCAGCATGATCATGAGATTCTGGATCCACGTTGGGCAGCGCTAGCGCAGCTGTCCGACATTGTCGCAGAGGATGCGACAAATGATAAAACGTCAGACAAGAGAGAAGAGAAGTAGTCGTGGCTGTTCCAAAGCGGAAGATGTCCCGTGCGAATACTCGTGCCCGCCGTTCTCAGTGGAAGGCTACCGCACCGAACCTGGTGAAGACCGTTGAAAACGGTCGCGTAACCTACAGCCTGCCTCACCAGGCTAAGGTTGTCACCGACTCGGCTGGTACCGAATTGTTCCTTGAGTACAAGGGTCGCAAGGTCGCAGACGTCTAAGACATGTCTTCAAAAGAAGAACTTATGAAGCGTCTCGGAATCGATATTGATTCCGAGACGTTTCGTCTTGCATTTACCCACCGCTCATATTCCTATGAGAACGGTGGCATTCCAACGAATGAACGCCTTGAATTCTTAGGCGATTCAATTCTTGGCTTCTGCGTTGCAGAATACCTATACGCAACTTTCCCGAATCTGCCAGAAGGCGATCTCGCGAAGCGGCGAGCGGCTATCGTCAGTACCCGCGCCTTGGCGATCATTGCCCGTGATCTGGAAGTGGGGGAGCACCTGCTCCTAGGACGTGGGGAAGCCCAGTCCAACGGAGCCAATAAATCCTCCATTCTGGCAGACACCATGGAAGCAATTCTTGGGGCCACCTATTTGGTTCAAGGCATGGAAGCTGCGCGCTCGTTTGTGCTTCGTTTCGTCACTCCACTGCTGGAAGATCATCGGCTGCTGGGCGCGACGACTGACTGGAAAACTGTAATCCAGGAAGAAGTAGCCTCCCAAAAGCTAGGCGAGATGCACTACCAGGTCACTGGTTCCGGTCCTGACCACGCACGCACCTACCTTGCCGAACTCCGCATCGGAAACGAGGGATACGGCCAGGGACATGGGCCATCCAAGAAGGAAGCTGAGCAGGAAGCGGCGCACAAGACTTGGCTGTTGCTGCATCCAGGTGAGCAGCTACCTAAGGGATAGCGTTTAGTTCATGCCAGAACTGCCAGAAGTTGAAGTAGTCCGCGAAGGGCTGGATAAGTGGGTTCGCACTCGAACGGTACTAACCGCTCAAGTGCTGGACCCGCGTTCCGTCCGCCGTCATGCCGACGGCGTTGAAGATTTTGAACAGACATTGAGCGGTTGCTCTATCGCTTCCGTGGTTCGCCGGGGCAAGTTCCTCTGGATGGACCTCGAAGGCCTTTCAACTCCTGCAGCATTGGTTGCCCACCTCGGCATGAGCGGTCAACTTCTTGTCGAAGAACCTGATGCTCCCGATGAGAAACATCTAAAAGTCAGGCTCTCACTCAGCGAAAGATCCGATTTCCCCAGTGAACTGCGTTTCGTAGACCAGCGTATCTTTGGGGGAATGTTCCTCTCCCCACTGGTTGCAACAACCGATGGGTTGCCTGCCGGAGCCGGGTCGCTAAAAGCATCGATCCCACAGGCGGCCGCTCACATTGCCAGAGACGTGATGGATCCTCACCGCAACCCCGAAGACCTGTACGTCGCGCTTCGCAAAAAGACGACAGAACTCAAGAGAGCCATTCTGGACCAGGGGATCATTTCCGGAGTCGGCAACATCTATGCGGATGAAGCACTCTGGCAAGCAGGCCTTTCAGGTTTGCGCAATACTGGCACTATCAGGCGTCCAGAAGTGCAACGCCTCAATAATGCTTTGGTTGATGTGATGACACGCGCCCTCGCCGCTGGTGGTACGAGCTTTGATTCTCTATACGTGAATGTTAACGGCGCTAGCGGTTACTTCGCCAGGTCCTTGAACGCCTACGGGCGCGAAGGCAAAGCCTGTCTGCGTTGCAGAGAAAACGGTCGTGAGTCTCTTATTCGTCGTGATCCCTTCATGGGCCGTTCTTCCTACAGCTGTCCCGTGTGCCAGCCGCGACCACGCCGAACAAGACGTTAGCTGCGATTCCAAAGTATCGTTTACTCGTGGCTGGCACTCCCGGGGATCCGATCGAGAGGCAACACGCGATTCGTGCTAGCCCCGGGAAGTCAATTCACATGTTCGATGAACAACGACTACGTGATCCTGAACCCCACAGTGACGATTCCGTCCCAGGCTGAAGGCTGTGCGGATTGTCCGCAAAAGTCCGAAACTTTATCGACAAGTGGTTGTGCCGCAGACTCTGAACTAGCGGCAACAAATAATTCAAGTGCACCATCCGGGCGGCTTGTAATTTTACCTGAAATGCCTCCAATTCGTGCTAATTTCTTGATGGTTCTACCTGAATATGGACGTAACTGAACAGAACCGCTCTCAGAGTCGAAAAGGTACCTTTGGCGAAACGGAAAACCGTGCTTAGGCAGTGCGGGTAACGTTAGTTTCGAAGCCAAACCTTCTGCGAACAGATTACGCACCGCAGAGGGATCAAAGCGGATCGTTTTGAACGAGTCACCGGTGGGCCTGGAAGAGCTAGGGAAGAACGAGTCAAGTATGGCTTTTGGAACGTCGCGACCAGTGCCGATCGATGGATACATATTCACGCCAATCTGTGGCCGCGAATTGATTTCAATTATCACGTAGTTTGTCTCGTCAGATCCGTCGTAGAGCACGTCTACTCCAGCTATATGGATATTTGGGAGAACGCGCACTGCTCGTATCGCGGCTTCCTTGATAGCATCAGGAATAGTCTCTGTTACGTCCTGGACATCGCCACCGGCAGATGCATTTGCAACCCTGCGTAATGTCACTTGTTGATTTTTCCGTGGAATAGTGTCAATGGTCAGTCCTTGGTCCGTCAGACACTTGCGGACCTCGTAATCAACTTTGATTAACCCAGAACCCAAAAATGGATTTCTGGTCCGACGGTTGTTTTTGATGGCGATTAGTTCTTCAATGGTGGATCTTCCATCACCAACAATATTGGCGGGTATCCGCTTGACCGCGCCGACAACACGATTTCCTATCACAAGTAGACGGTAGTCGTCTCCTCCATGATGACGCTCTAAAAGGATCGTATCTTGTTTAAGCATGACAGTCAGTTCATGGAAAGCATCCCGAAGTTCGTTCCAATCGTTGAGGTTCGAGAAGACACCACGGCCCATTGAACCTTGATTTGGCTTCAAAACGAGAGGATATCCCATTATTAAACCGAGTTCACGCAGCTGTTCGTATGTTGTGTTCGATGTCTCTAGCAGAATACTCCGTGGCGACGGTATTGCGTGTCTTGTGAGTATCTGGTTGGTTTCTCCCTTTCTATCGAGGCGAAGATAGTCTGCTCGTGGGGTAAGTGAGTCGGGCCTAGCGAAATTGAAGTCGATCTTAGTGGTGCCATCTGAAATGGAGTAGAGGTGTAGCTCGGGCGCCGTGAATGTCACTTCTAGTCCTCGTCGCCATGCTTCTAAAGCGATCGCGAAACTTGAAAGGCCACTACTCCCCAAGCGCCGGCCCATCAATCGAGATGAGAAGTGAACGGGCCAAACTACTACCATGCTTATCTCCTTCGAGGGGGGCACCCAACTAATCTATGTTCTCGTAATCATTGTTTCACGGATGGTCGTCAACTGAATCGTGACCCAACGCGTTCGTCTCCCCCGAGTTTGGCTGAAGATATTCTATTCGTAAGTGACACAGCTGCGCGATTTATTCTTCCTATATTTTTGATTGTAGAAGTGCGAATCTTAAGCTATCAGCTGGGGACACACATCGCCTATAATCAATAGTTCTACGCCACCACTTGCGCGGTGGAGAACCCGCATTCAACAATGTTGCTAACCTAGGGGACAAGAACCCAGTCGGACGTGAAAGCCTTCATGGCATGGTTTGCACCCTTAGGAAAAATTCTGGCTCGGTATCTACCTTTCCGCGTTACAGTGAAGGCCATACTTTTAACCAACCCTCGGTGCTCGTGTATTAGTTCGTTTTCGTAGTAAATACGGATCACTGCTCGTGTGTCTTTGCTGCAACGATCAAGTCGAAGAACATGGTTAAGGCAAAGCAGAGTACCAAACTGTGATCTTTGACGATCCTTCACTTCGACTCCTTCATGTGGAATGGAAGGGAGGGCGCTAGAAACCTTTGGAGTCTCCTGTAGGCTAGTTATTTGCCTTGGGGTGGAGTTTCCAAGCTTCTTCGCTTCAAAGTCGAAGGTTGTGATGAGGGTAGTTACACTTTCCGACCGGCCCTCGAATATAACTTGAATCTGTGAGCCAGGGACTTTGTGACCAAAACTCGGAAAGCGCCATCCTCGCGGACGAGATCCACTTAGCCCGGTAAAGCGAACGATCTTCTGGATATCGACGCCAGAAAAATCGAGCCTGATGACAGGTAAGGAATCGATACAACCTATGACATAATTCTCAAAGATTTCTACTCTGAGAAACGGAACAAAATTCCAAATTAATGAGTAGATATGGTTAGATTCTGAACTTAGTTTGTCTACCACTCGGATGCGTTGCAGATCATCGGACATGAATAATGATCGATTATGGGTAGTGCCGGTGAACCTGGGGTTTGATGCTCTTACATAAATTTCCCCGAGTTCTCCGACTCGGCTGCGAGTCATCGAAACATGGTCATATTTTCTGTCATGCCGGGGTAAAGATTTATAGTCCAGCGCAATTGAATTGTGTGCAAATTGACTGAAAGCATACTTTGTCATGGCATCTTGCATTTGATAGCCGAAAGGTCCAGCTTCAGTCAGTAATTCGTAGCCATATTTCCAAAGGTACACGTGGAGATCATCCGAATGTTTGTGGTAGGCCCCGTTGTATGCAGCTATAAACGCCAGATATCCAGCCGAACTATCGCTCCAAGACGTGCGATGAAAAAAGTATCCAGAGACCGGTTCCGACAATGTGCGGGTACCGGGTTCACTACCTCGCGAACCGCAAGAAGACACGTAAGCAAACTCCTCGCTATTGAAAACGTTGTTCCGTGCTCCTGAAAGAGCAACTTGCGCAGTATCACTTAGTGGGAGAAATTTCCCGTCTGGTTGAACACAATGAATCGTATGCGATTCGGCACTCGCGAGTATCTTGCTTAACTCAGGGGGAATAACACCGAAAGCAGCCTCCATGAACAATGAGTGTTCGTGAATATGTCTAGCTATCATTAGGTGATAGGACGGACTGTGTTCGATATGCACTCCTTCGGACGTGAAGGAATATGCAAAATACTCAGAAATACGCGTCAGGGAGCGGGCTAAGAAGTTGGATCGAGTGGCATGCTCTGCCCAGTCAGCATAGACTGCATAGTCTCGCAGAGACTTTGCCTGGAACATACCGTGATTGTTTTTTCCAGCATAGAAATCGTCTGTGTACAGGAGTGCCGCGGTTTGGTCCATTAAACGTTGTAGTTCACTGATCAAACGGGTTCTTTTATGCCTCATACAAAGGTGATGTAAATGGATAGCTGCAGCTAATCTTTGCGCGGTGGTTTCATCATGATAGACAGTCTTGTAGCTTAAATCGGATTCCTGCAATGAGCCATATTGTTCAATCCAGATTAGAACGAAATTTTCAACATGGTCGAAGTCTTTGGCGGAGGACTCCAAAGCTGCGTACCACCCAGAAAGAAATATCCACCCCTGTACAAAACGATTCACGCTATTGTTATTCGATAGTTGAATAGTTCCATTCACTAATATCTCCACAGATCCCCAGTTGGGATGTGAGAGCGAGCCGGACAGAGTAAAATTCTGGAGATTCCTGAGGGTGCTCATGGTTGAACTTGATTTAAAACGATTCACGATGTACTGACGAATTTGGATTTGGTCCAGAGAATCGAAGACGTCAGGATCGTTGATATTTCTCTCCAATGAAAACAACTTTCTACGTGATCCTCTGGAAGTTCAGGGAGGAGTGCTATCTAGTGAATGTAGAGTCAAATGCGAGATATTGACACTTCAATAAATTTTATCATTGAGTCACCAGCATGCATATTTTTCTGAAAGTGATGGAGTACTATTTCCATTCAGTAATAAGTACCCGCGCGGAAACACTAAGGATTAATTTGGGCGAAAGAACTTCTCGAAGCTCACAAAAATCGAGAGGTGCTTGAAGGGTTGATAGCAGACTAGGGCGTCAAGATCTACACAAGATCACGAAAAGTCGACCACTGTTTACCGTACGCGGTTTGATGCCACTGTCTTTCGAGAGAAAGATGACACCATACCCAAGAAGTAGCCTTCCGAAGATCGTGACCGTGCCGTACAGCTGGTCCTGGATCGTCTCCCCGTACACCCATGCGTGCACGCGGCTTGCAAGGTCTTTGCTCCGATACTGGATGCCGGTCCCGAGTCCTTGCGTCGTTGGGTGTTCCCGACCCATGTTGACACCGGAGTGAAGGATCGGTCAACCACCGATTATCAGGATTAGCGCAAGCGCCAACCTGCCCAAAACCGGGATCTGAAGGAAGTCAATGAAACCCTGAAGATTACATCGATTCTCTTCGCGGTGAAGCTGGACCCTCGCCGACGCTGATCTGCGCCGTCCTCCGTCAGCAGGCGTGCGGGTCGATGCACGAACCAGCGGGTCTGGAAAACAAGACAGCGGGCACTGCGCGCCATCGAGGACGCCTAGATCATCGACTCGTGGCGCGGGCGCCGCGATCCAGATGCTGGGGGAGCGGCTTGGGCCGGAAATCCTCTACAGTCGTCAGAAGATTGCCGCATAGCTGCGCCGCAGCGGCTTCCCCGAGCTCTCCAAACACACGGTTGACCGGCTAATGCGGGACACGGGCACGAACGGCCTGGTCAGAAGACACGCCCTGCATCGCCACCCGTGACGGTGTATGTTCAAAAGTCAGCTCGGTGAGCTTTATCTGGTTAATTTCAGGTCGCAATCCAGCCCGTTGATCTGTTGTGCGCTGGACGTACAGCTTCACCGAGGGCGATACCAGTGCCAAGTGGCTCATCTCGTTCGCGCCATGTTGTCATACTCTTGCTCTGCATTGCGCTCAGCGGCTTGCGGGCATTCATATTTGAATCATTCGCCCGTATCAGCCTCGCCAGTGCGTTATTGACTCGAAGCCGATCAGTAATCATCTGGTCGCGCCTTACGCTATGTACTCTAAGCGCGGTCTGCACATCGCCTGCTCGACGGTCACACAGCTTTTCAAGATCCATTACTAGTGCCGATCTAGTTACTGTATTTTCGTCCAGATTGTCTGTTTTCCCTTGCCTCGGAGCCATTTGGCTGATGGAGCGGGTGCTTCAACCACACCACATATCTTTTCGGCGTTAGTCGTTCGGATATGTCGGCTCCGTAAGAACCGGTGGACTCGCCCATGATAAGAACAGAGTCGATATTGTCCTCGGTTCGGCGCCTGATCCAGGTTGCTACATGGGTGAGGCCGGTGGAACTGGTCGAGAAGGTTTCTTGAGCCAGAACCCGACCTGAAGCCGATTCGAAAATCGCGTATGGATGCGTTGCTGCGTGAGTGTCCACGCAGAAATTAAATTGCTAGTGATCAGCCGTAATTGGCATAAGATGCCGCCTTCTTGTGAGCCGTGTCGTGTCCGATATCGGCCCGGGAGAAGTTCACTACGAGGCAGGCCTGTATGGGGCCACAATCCACGAAGATTGGGTTGGCTTCTAGTCAGGCCGTCGCGGTAGGCGGGGTCGATGCCTGTCCGTCCAGCCAGACGGACAGATACCGGAAATGACACCCTTTAGGAGTCAATCGGTTCATGAGTCACATCGGGTCCGAAGAACCAATATCACCCTGCCAGCTAGTCCCAGGCCAGCCCCTACAAACAGTTACAGACGGTTCAGAAGGGATTGCGAGCCCTACTTTTCTTTCAGGTTCACCTCGCTATAAGTCGAAGAGGGCTTACCGCTAATAAACTAGTATTCTGCTGGCGCACCAGCAGTATTCGCTTCTATGATCCTATGGATAGATAAAGGCTAGACGTCGTGACACGGATGGATAGCCGAGAGTAGAAATGTCCCCTCCTTCAGGAAGTATGCAAGATACCGGAAACGTCTGAGAATACTTCGTTGTTCTCTGGAAATTTCCTGGTGCCTATCGAAACCTGCATTGCTGAAAGTGTTTCTAACTTTCAATAAAGTAAAATTCTGCTCGAAGTGGAGATGTTCTATGGATCGCAGATGGCCGGATGATGACTAATTTGTATAAGCAGCTGCTGCTGCTATGAACTTCAGGTGCATTTCGAAAGATAAGTTATCAAGGTGTTATATTGGGCGAATGGATAATATTTCTGTCCCAGAAGCTGCGGATTCCAAAACGATAACTGGCACCGTTGCGCCCGTCATCAGATATGACCCATTGCGACAAGACGGCGCTAAAATGGCTCTCCTGAACGGGCAGTCCACAAACGTTGTCGGAGATAGAAGATACACGATAGACGGAGCGGCTATATTCGACGGCCGCGTCATTTCGGCTCGTGAGAATCTAGATTCTCTCGTCCCGTTGATCGCTGGTAGTGATACCCTTCGGAGCACCGGAGCAAGCTGGATATCTCGGACCCGCAACCCCAATGCTCTATTTGTGGTGGACGAGACGAACCAAGAAGCCGTAGTGGTGCCAGACCCGCTCGGCGGCGCGATAGTCTACTACTACAATGTAGAAGGGAAATACTATGCTTCAACAGATATAGCTTCATTGAACAGCGCATTGCAAGCTGACGGTGTTCGAACGACTAAGTCATACAACTTCCAAGTCGAACGACTTTTAATTGGTAATTGTGGTACTACTGATTCTAGCTATGACGAGATTAAGACACTAGATTCATTTGAATTCATCCAGATCAAATCTGGAACATTCCAAATAGTTAATATGAGAAATGAACTTTTGGAAAGCAACTCAGACTCTTATTTCGAGTTGCTCAGGAAGACGCGGCAAGACATTATCGAGAACGTTGTTGCTGTCGCAGGGTCTCGTTCTCAGATGAAAATCGCTCACATTACCGGCGGGTTTGATTCGCGTCTGGTGCTAGGAGCAATCACCCACGCAGGAGTAAAGGATAAGTTCAGATTTTTCTGTTCCGGTCCCGAGAAAACTCGGGATCGAATCATCGCGGATGGCTTGACCGAGCAATACGGATTAAAAAGGACAACTGGTCCAGGACTTGTCCCTGGACCAGCGCATTCCATCACTGAGCGACTTTTAGGTCCGCTATTTCACAGTGGGGGAATTCTTACCACAGGTCCTAATGGTAGAGAGATCCCAGTCGATGTTGTTGCTGTCGGTGGTGGATACGGCGAAATGTACCGAACCGTCTATGCAGACCGATTCGCCGAAATTGACAGGAATGATCCGAATGCAGCTATGCGGTCGATGCTTCCATGGTCTAACAAAGATTCTACGTATATTTCAGAGGAAGCCTGGGCCTCCTTATCACGGTCGATCAACGCAAAATGGCAGTCGGTCGCCGATCAGTACGAAGAAAAGGATTTCCGGGGTGATGCCCTTTGGATACATCGTCGCGCTAGGTTTCACTTTGGACAAGGTTCGATGGCCTGGAGCCGCGTAGGGACCCGAATCGATCCGGCTTATTCCCTCCATGGATTCAGGCTCGCAATGTCAACACCAATTCTCCTACGTTCGGGTAATGCCCTAGGCTACGATCTCATGCAATCATTCGATCCGGATCTGGTTAGCTTCGAGTTTGATAAACCGCGCTTTGAATCTGACGAATTCCAGAACTTGAGACGATTCAATGGTGTGCGTTCGTTGCCTTTGGGCAGACCGAGTTCTTATGAAAATGCTCCCAGCACGCCTCATACCAAGAATCGAGTCATTCCTAACACGTTGGATCCATTTATTTTGGACGATAAGAATCCCACTGCCGCGGAGAGAGCACAATTCGTCGAGCAGGCAAACCGTCTTGGCGTTAATTTTTGGCAGTCCGCTAGCTATACTGATGCTCAATCTGTTTTGACCAGGATGTTAGCGGATAAACAAATTCGTGGAGCGGCACCGGACTTAAACTGGGCGTATGTAAACGACCTATTGAAAGACAAACCCTTAACTCGTGGACGAATCAGGGATATATATTCGGTAGTCGCCTTAATCTCCTGGCATGCATCATAACAAAACTGGGCACTGTTCTTTACCCCTTTTCTCGTATAAATCGTGGGGTAAAGAACGGTCCATGGCATATCAACCCAAAATATTTAATATTTAGGGTAGCTAGATAAATTCATCTAGAGAGGTCAAATCCTTAACCGCGAGGTTTGTATTCATCAACTCCCGTAGGACAGACCCAATGAGCGTCCCGGATGGCGGAGCATGGCCCAATGCGAACTCTGCTAGGTAGACACCATGGTCATCTCCCAATAGATTTTTCCCTTGTACCAACTCACGCGTTGTCGTCTTGAACCAAAGCGGCTGCAAATGTTCTATACGGTGTGAATCACCTAGATTTTGAAGGTAAACCAATCTGCGCGGTCTATGTAGAGTTGATTCAGTGACCACTGACGTTCGTGACGCACGATCAGTACGGATTCGGCAGTATTCTTTCCAATCATCGCGGCGCAAAGTGTCGTGCGAAAAATTGTATTGACTACGAAGATAGTCCTTGACGAATCTGGGGGAGTATTCGAATATATCTGTTTGTGGGTTCCAAACCAATGTCGTAGTTCGGCTCGAAGTGTCCAGCCCGGCGTTCAAAGCAGCATATCCACCACCGGATCCACCAACCAGAATCAGTTCAGTCTCTAAAATCTGATGCAAGGCATCGAGAGTTGCGGACAGGTTTTCTCCGAAATTGTCGGTTGCGTCCCCTAAGTACCAGGCCAGCTTGAGATCGCGATCAGCATCGAGAGCTGGATCCGCAATCGCAATCAATGGTAGCCCAAGCCTCTTAGTCATGCCGAGACCGGAAAAAAATGGTCCTAATTGAGTGGTTCGATTCGATATCGCTCCACTGAAAAATATCGGAGTAGCCTTATGAGTAGTCTCTTTAATATTTTCGTTGATGTAGAGGTCAATGTTTTTCTGCCCAGCGGCAAACTGGATAGTGTGAATTCCCGGAATGCGATTCCACGTATTCCTAAAATGCTCTAAAGAATCCCACAAATAGTGAAACTGTTTCCATTGTGCGTAGTTCGAATAGTTCATATTAAAATCTCACCATACCTAAATTTTTTGATTAAATATCAGTGCGATGTTTTTGGATCGATTTAAAATGCTCAAATTTCTTACCCGAAATGAGGTCCGTTCTCAATCGGGCATCTGCGCTCACCAAGTGGTTGCCTAAAGAATTGTCGATCGATGCAGCGAATAGATGTGCACCCCCAGGCTTGGGAGTAATTTCATTAACAACGGCACCGCTTGGTGAGGCCAACAAATCAACTCTGACAAATGGTGCTGGAATGCTATGACCTATTCGCTCAGCGATTTCGTAGAATTCTGGAGGAATCCCGTGCCCAACAAAAAGTTCCTTCGAGTATTTACCTGTGTTAACTAGGTTTGAATAGTTGTCGTACCAGCAACGTTGTACTTTAGGAATGCGAACGGTCTCCAGCGCAAGGAGCGGCTGACCGTAAAAGGTGTAGAATTTAATGTCGCGAGCAGGCTGGTCTACGACTTTATCATCAAGAATCAAACGTTCGCGGATCCACTGATCTTCCTTGATCTTACCGCTCGTTATAAGATTCTTCATACACTGGCGTAAGTCAGTGAAATTAGAAATTATATGATTATTAACAAGGTCTATGATGGAATCAGCGGTTATGAGAAATACGCCCTGCGACATGACTCCTGTGAGTGGCTTTACGACAGTATTTCGCTCAAGGGGTATTTGATCGTGGTTAAAACTCCTCAATTCTAGTGCAGGGCTAGACAGTCCAAGACTTTCAGCGAAGGCATAGGCATTTAGTTTCTCGTCCAATAGCCACGCACTATTCTCTCGGTGGCCGAAAGCTTTTCTGCTCTCCCAATAGAGTAATGAATGGAAAGAAGCAGGAGGCTGATGGGCAGGGCGTGGTTTTAAAGTCCGCGGCCTTATCATCTGTTTGTTAAGTCCGAAGTCAAAAGGTAGGCTCGAAACTACTTCCATGGAAGAATTGGTTCGAATCATGCACGTAAAATGGTATTTGCCAGGAGCTAGAGATGGTGGCGTTTCCCATGTGTTCGAACTGCCTGCTTTGGACGTCGCGGTGACCTCGTTGCCACGGTGCAGTTTGAACGTGTATTCGGCGTCGTCAGGTCCGCCCGTCAGCCGCGCGTTGACTTTTAGGCCCAAACCTCTTGTCAATAATTTATAATTAGTCATTTAGTGTCCTAGCCCTTAGCGAGTTCTTCAATTATTTTATTGTAGAAGTCGTTTTGGTAGTGGTATTGAGAAGGGCCCCATTTGTGATTTTTGTCAGATAGAGAAATCTCAGGTCCTGGTTCTATGGTTGCGAAACCTAATCCAGAAAGGTAATCGTAGTATCGTTGGTATAGGGTGTTCGCCGTTGCTGAGTCCATGCCCCTGAATTGCGGAGTTGGAGTTCCCTGTATCGTTATGTCTGTCCAATTTGCCTTGATTAAGCGCGATTTTTCCAAGAGCCCCTTAGCCTGCAATAGGATCTTTAGTTGATCCGCGGATTTTGACCAAATATCAAAATGCCTATCGCTACCAAATCGAATTAGCGTTCGTGGAATCTTAAACGTTGACAGTAGATTTGAGCTAACAAGTTCAGTGGAATTCGTTATATAAGTTCCGCCGTGTATGCGGTATGCGCCTAGGCGCTCACTCAATATATCGAACAGGAAGATATCAATTTCGTCACTGTTTTGGATGATTTTAGGGAAAAGGGAGGACTGGATGTCTCCTCTAACCATTCGAGAGTTAAAGTTTAGCGGCAATGACTGAACTGGAATTCGTTTTTCGGGCTTAGATGCCGCACTAATTAGCGATTGCCTCGCGACATAGTGCGTTAAGGAGTTTTCATTTTTTATTAGCTCGTATGTGTCGCGCGAAACGCAACCGCCGTATACGAAAAATTTCTTCATTTCGTCCTGGAAAGTCGTTTAGATATCGTAAACATTCATATCTCGTCTGTATTGGCATGTATTCTTGTTGCTATAATACCGGTATTCTGATGTGCGGTCGCGAAGGGGAGACTCTGTGTCAGGCTTGGACCTCTTGGAGGGATCCAGTCGGACTTGAGAAATTCGAATGTCACTTAACCTTAGGGTGTTGGAAGTACATCGGATTCAGAACCGCAGGAAGTACGGAAAACTACGTTAGCTCAGACAAGATTTGCTCATTGAACGGCGCCCAAGCGTCAACAGCCCACTGGCCAAAGCCTTTGTCGGTGAGCGTCACACAGGCCAGACGATGTTCCGGGTCCACCCAGAGGAATGTGCCGGACTGGCCAAAATGCCCGAAAGTGGTACCGGGATGGTTTGCACCTGTCCAGTGCGGCGCTTTGGATGAACGGATTTCAAACCCGAGTCCCCAATCATTCGGGTTCTGCCGGCCATAGCCGGGCAGAATTCCAGCCAGGTTCTCGAAATGCACACGCGTTGCCTCGCTCAATGTTTCTTGCGCCACGATAGTTGGTTGCAAAAGTTCGGCAGCGAATTTTGCTAGGTCCGCAGCGGTGGAGCGGCCATCCTTTGCGCAGCTGCCGGCAATTTCCGTATCAGCCATGCCCAGGGGAGCGAAGACCGCTTCCTGGGCATACTGGGCCATGCTGATTCCGGTCTGTTGTTCCAGATGCTCTGCGAGCTTTTCAAAGCCGTAGTTGGAGTATCCGCGTTTAGTCCCTACAGCAAAGCGGATGGTTTCCGAATCAAAATCGTAGCCTGCGGTGTGCGCCAACAGGTGGTGCACGGTTGAACCCTCTGGCCCTGCAGGGTCTTCGAGGGTGATGGCTTCTTCTTCCAGAGCAACCAAGAACGTGT